>Ga0226835_1000016_pt1 | contig 449172 bp, 342 predicted proteins | sample LAC_MetaG_1_FD_163627 | JGI IMG/M metagenome (GOLD analysis project Ga0226835, IMG submission 163627) | Anaerobic ammonium oxidizing microbial communities from anammox membrane bioreactor (MBR) in UC Berkley, California, United States -... | ecosystem: Engineered > Bioreactor > Anaerobic >... | reverse complement strand
CTCTCTGAGAATGATGACTTTTTGCTCGGGGGTGAATCTCTTTTTCGTTTGCATGAAAGGAATCTCCTTTTTTATTATTTTACATTAAATAAATTTACGAAATTCCATTTCCACTTGAAGCATTACACCTTGAGGTCAATACAGAATTTGTTTCACAAAAGAAATATCTAAAATTTGCATAAGAACCTCCTGGTTTATAAACGATATCTGAAAACATAAATTCCTCAAATCCATCACCATTAAAGTCCATAGGCCAACTTTTACCATACATATCGAGATAAATTACCGTAGTGTCATGATATGTGAATGTATAGTCAGGGATTGAATCAAGCCCGGGCCCTCCAAAATAGATGTCAATCACAGGCGGTTTCTTCGTACCATACCGTTGAACTATAATATCTCTGTATCCATCACGATTCACATCACACCCGGTTGTAGCCTTGGGTGAAAAATTGGGAATCATGAATGCAGGAATGGTACTGACAGGGTTTCCACCATAGAAAAAACTCAACTTTCCACCTGCACCAGTGGCATTATCCAATTCTGTAATAAAAAAATCATCACAGCCATCGTTGTTCTGGTCACCCATATAAACTATCGATTCAGGCCAGTACCAGGCTCTTTTAATGAATAGATTAGTATCGAACTGGGCACAGACTTCTGTTGTGCTAACAACTAAAAGAAGTAGAACCGAAAACGAGACCAGTCGCACCGGGTGATGTGTTAACTGAGACATAGAATTTCCTCACACAAAGTTTGTGTTGTTTGATCAAGAAATAAGAATTTAGTAAGAAGAATTACAAGAAGGCACAGAAAAGTTGGGGATCCCGTTAAACAGGAATTGGGGATCAAAAGAGATGACAGAAAGCTACCAAACCAAAACTGAAGTATGGTCTGTTTCCCGAAAGAAGACAAACACTTTTCCCCGGTACTAATAATAAGCCCGGCTTTGAAAACAATAAACGATAAACGATAAACCCATTTTAGAAAACCTGCGAATGATGATTCTTTTTCTTATCTAATTTACTTTTTTTTTTCTAATTCCATGCAAGAAAAATTTATTAGTTAGATATTTATTTTCAATTCCGGCGTATCACAGCCCCTTCCAAGGCAAGCATCTCTTCAGCCGTTTTGGTCACGATAACCGTTCTCCAGGGTGTCGCGCAGGGTGCCTGCATCCAGGCAACATTTCCGACCGCGTCAGGGGCGAAGGTCGTGATTCCTTCAATACAGTCTTCCCCTCAAACTTCAGGGTGTAATAAGGGATCCCCCCCTTGCTCATCATAAAGTCGAGTTGCAACTTTCCGTCGGGTGATTTAAGTGATTGCGCCATGGCGAAGCCTGCCAATAGCAGAACAAGTGTTGTTATTTTTTTCATCATTGTTTTAGCTGTTAATCTGTAAAAAATAATCTATTACGGGTACTAATCAATTCACTTATTCAACAAGCATTATCTTTTCTGCCACGGTAAAAATACATTTTCTGTAACCCTAAAAATCGAACCAAATTCATGAAATAAAAAAGGGGCAAAACCGAAACCTTGCCCCGAAATTTAGAGTGAATTAATTCAGCCGTCAACCATCAGTTTCCCGCAGGCGGAGCAGCCTTACTTCAGCAATTGAAGTTTCACCCTCTCTTTTTTCACATCCGTGCCGGATGTAAAGGTTATTTCCGCGAAATAGACTCCCGAGGAGGCTCCCGTTTTCCCCAGGTTTAACTCTTCCTCGTAACTGCCGGCTGACCTTTCTCCAAGGATGCGCTGTTCTACAAGTTCCCCGGATACATTGTAAATAGAAAGTGTTACTTCTCCCGGTGAGGGTACTGTGTAACTGATCTTAGTGGAAGGGTTGAACGGATTAGGATACGCAAACAGCCTCAGTGTATTCGGGTTCTGTGGCTTCTCTCCATCCTTTACAGAAACAAGATTCCTGTCACCGGCAATTATCACCGCATATCTATATCCGGTAGAACCCGGTGCAGAGTTAAATACAAGTGCAAGATCATCAACTCCATCGCCTGTTATATCTCCTACATGTCCCCGCCCCTTGGCGCCAAAATACTTTTTGTTTGCCACATCATCTAATGCCGGCCGTCCGCCGAGCCACAACCACTGTTCATCATAGCCAACTGAAAGCATCAAATCCTGCAGTCCATCACCGTTTACATCACCAACATCCATTTTAAATCCACCCAATGGTCCCCTGTCCTGAGTGTTTAATCCCCTGTATGCAGTAGGATATTGAGTTGGTGGGTATCCGCCGCTGCTAACCATCCTACCGTAAAAATAAGGGTATTGTCCTTTATTTGAGTGCAACCAGTCATCCTTCCCGTCACCATTAAAATCACTTATGATACTGGAACTAAAACTAAGTCCATCACCAATATAACCGGTTATATCAGCTTGATAACTGAATCTGGCTGAAAGATCCCATTCAGGTTCACCATAAATTACATCGAACCTTGTGTTTGGATTTGGCCAAACAGGATCATGGAACTCAATCCACAAATCCGAGCACCCGTCTCCGTTTAAATCCCCAAATTGTACCCTCCATATTTTATGACGAAAATATTCCCCGGCTATTTTTGCCCTTGGTTCACCCGTGAACTTTGAACCTGTTTCATATAGATAGAGGGTATCGTTCGGGTATTGCCCATACCAGAACACTAATTCTTCTATGCCGTCACCATTCATATCTATTTTTGTACCGGCAGGATCAATTATTATCCCTGTGGCTGTTGAAGGAACAGGAAACTGAATGTAATAATCAGGTATTGTGTCCAACAACGGTCCTCCGTAATAAACAGCCAGTTTGCCTGCCCCGTCATAAGGAAAAGTAACTATGTCCCGGTGTCCGTCTCCGTTGATATCAATCGCTACTGCGGAAAAATCCCTTTTCACCTCCCAAAAAGGAATTGTATCAATCAAAGGACCTCCGGGATATATTCTTACCTTTCCTATTCCATTATCAAAATCTTTAATCATAATATCATTATAGCCGTCTCCATTCTGGTCATCACAAAAACAAAATGGCGTATCATTAAATGCCCCCCATTTCACAAAAATAACTGAATCCAACTGTGAATAAATTGTCGTGCAAAGCACTACCGCTAATATTATCGTTCTAAATATCTTTTGCATCTTCTTATTCCTTATTTATGCAATTGAAGTTTTCATCAGCGCAATATGCGTTTATTTAAATCTTCAAAAAGCGTGCCAAAAAAAAACGAATTTCGATGTATAATATTGTTTCTTTACTTCTCAATTCTCAAAAATAAGAAAAAATAATCTCATTTTAAGGAAACCGGCATGATCGATATAAATACAAAAAGTGTCAAAGCCTGCTGTTTACCGGTTAAATCAGATACCTCAATTATTTTTGCATCTGTCAGTCCTCACTGTTTTAGCCTTCAGATAACCATTGTGGGACAGGCATTATTTTAGTAATTGAAGTTTATCTCTCACTTTTTAACAGTCCGAGAGGGTAGCACGATACATATCTCCGGCGCCTTAACTACCGTACAAATCCTTATTCATTAAGGTCTATTGAGACAACCAAAAGTACACAGATATAATTAGCAACCGAAAATAGTGCAAACCTTATATATTAAGGTCTATTGAGATAACCCATCAATACCGAAATTATTTAAATAAAACAGATATTGCAATGTCTGCCGAATCGAGCCTCCGGTGGAGGAGGTATTTTCAAAATACAGGATAAAATACCTGTTGATAATTCCGGTTGAACCCAAAAGATACTTAAAAAGTGCCCTCGATGAATTCCTGAAAAAGTCTTAGATTAGTGTCTCAAAATTGGCGGTTTTGTAGCGATGATATGGTGTTCCTGGATACAGGCGATTCAGAAAGTTTATGCGTTTTCAGGGCATCAATAAAATTTCTGTACGGTAAGGGTGTTATCACTTAAATTTCCCCGGCTCCGCAATTCTTCTTTTGTTGAATCGGTTATGAGAATTCTCTTTTTGGGATGAAAATATGAGAAAAGTATATTATAGCCCCTTTGATTAAATCAAGAGAAAGGAGAATACTCTTTTTGGTGTGAAAGTGTAGGTGCAAAATAATCATACAGAATTGTTAAAACGGAAAGGTGCTAGAGTGGTTGAATAGGCTCGCCTGGAAAGCGTGTGTACTTTTACCGGTACCGCGGGTTCGAATCCCGCCCTTTCCGCTGACTAATCCCGGTCTTCTTAGAAGACCGGGATTTTTTTTACTTCAAAAAATATACTTAATATTCCCAATTATTTTAAGAATATATTTATATTTTTCTCACCTGATTTCACACTTTTTTGAAAATACAGTTATACAGCGCGGGAGGGACAAAGAATAACCCGAAAATTGTTAGCTGAATCAAAGTAAAGTAATACTCAAAAACACCGGTAAAATTACCCGGAAACAAATAAAGAAATACAATGAGTTATCTGATTAGAAAGGCTGAAGAAGATGAGATTAATATCTTCTTAGACCGGGCTGAAACTGAAGGGTGGAACCCCGGTGTTAATGATGCAAAACCCTTTTGGAATGCAGACCCTGAGGGGTTCCTGATCGGCGAACTGAATGGTGAAATTATTGCCACAAAATCTGCAGTTCGTTATAAAGATAAATTTGGTTTTATGGGTTTCTACATTGTGAAAGAAGGTTTCAGAAATAAAGGGTATGGTTTGAAAATTTGGAAAACCGCTTTCGACCGCTTAAAAGATATTCCTTCGGGAATGGATGGTGTGGTGGAGCAACAGCAAAACTATGCTAAATCAGGATATGTTTTAGCATACAGGCAAATCCGGTTTGAAAAAAGTAACCTGTTGCCAAAAAAATCTGCCGGTTTGTCTGAAATTTCAAAAGAAGATTTTGAACTTGTAACTCAATACGATTCAACGGTGTTTCCTGCCGAAAGACCCGGTTTTCTGAAAAAATGGCTCTTTATGCCTGAAAGCCTTTCATTAAAAGCTGAAAATAAAGAAAATATTACCGGTTACGGAACAATAAGGCTCTGCAGAAACGGCGGTTTCAAGATTGGTCCCATTTTCGCAGATAACCCTCAAATAGCAAAAAACCTCTTCTACAAATTAATTGACCGAGCAGAGGGCAAAATGGTTTATCTCGATATTTCTGAAATCAACGCTGCCGCAGTGGAATTTGTTAAAGATATCGGTATGAAATACTCGTTTGAAACTGCAAGAATGTATAACGGGGGAAATCCTGAACGCCGGCAGGAAAAAGTTTTCGGCGTTACAACTTTTGAATTGGGATAAAGGCAAAATAAATTCCTAAATCGCAAACGCGTTAATTTAAAAACGGAACCGGGTAAAAAAACCGTCAATAATGCAACAACACTAACTCCCCCCGGTTTGCCTCACACCGTAACTACCCAACTCACTGCAGGCGGTTCTTTGCTGCAACCGCTCAGAACTCCCCCCCGGTTTGCCCCTCACGGGGCCTAACCAACCTATCGTTTAGATACTAACTTAAAAGAATATTTCCGCTGATTCGTGTTTTCGTTGTTGTCATAAATAACCTGATAGCTTCGGGTATCAATTCTTCGATAAGTAATTTTATTCGGATAGTCGTTCTCACGATTTTCAAAAACAGCAAGTGATTCAGTAAGAAGAATATTTTTATACCTTACAATCTTCGAACTTTCTGCAGACTGCTTATAGAAGAAAAGTTCACCTCGTTCCCACCTAATCATCAATTTATCGGTAGCCGGCTTTGAGTTGGATTTAGTGTAATAAGACTCCCCTTCCAAAAGAGAATCTTTCACAACCCGCCAGGTTTCGATATGTTCAATTCCTGCATTAACTCTCGACCACTTCCCTTTTAACCAATAAAGTTTTGCAAGATATGGCCTGTAAGTGAAGCCACTTGCTAAATGGTCAACAGAAAGAAGTGTTGTAAAAAATAAAACGATTAAAACGATTAAACTAAATTTACGCATCTTATTCCTTTGAGTTTAAAGCGATACGATTACCTTCAGAATCCAGTATTATCGCCATATAACCAAATTCTGAACCTATTTTTTGTTTTGGAGCAACAACAACACCACCGGCTTCGCCAACCCGCTTTAAAACCGCCGACAGATCGGGGTTAGCATTAAGATAAATCAATGCACCTTCGGAGCCCGGGTTATATCCGGCTCCACTAACCAAAGCGCCCGTTACTTCTTCCGATTCTTCAATCGGAAAAACTGCCATCTCCCTGTGTCCATCTGACATAATGGTCAGTTCGGTCTTAAAAATTTTTGAATAAAATTTAACCGCTCGTTGCAAATCTTTCACGGGTATTTCAAACCATCTGATCATATTTGCCATAAATCTCTCTTTTCATAATTAAAACTTTCAATTTTCATTATTCCCGAAAAGTTACAACTTCCAAAAACAACTTTCTTCTTAAATCACCCGGGCTAAAAAATTCAATTAATAACAAGCCTAAACATTAGTAAAACTTAACTTTAACGCCCAAAATAAGCCTTAAATTCGAGCCCTCATCTCCCATATAATGGTAGGTTGCTGTCCCTTCAAGGTCAAGTGAAGTGGTCAGAGGGTAAAGATAGCCCATCCCTGCCAGTAACCCAAACTTCTCCCGCTGATGATTTGTTCGCGTGCTTTGTATCCAACCGGAAAAATTCTCCTCGACAACATTTCTGGCACCAAAAGTATTAACGGTTGCACCCGCTAACCAGTAGAAATTATTACTTGTAAAAAACTCAACACCCGACCCGAACTCTCCATGCTCGTAAGAGGTTATATATTTAGCGTTCCCAAAAGTTGAGGTTTTACCCCAAAAATGGTTGTACCCGCCGTATAAAAACCATGCCACTTTTCTACTTACTCTAACCTCATATTTTACCAAAACCCCCAACCCTGCCGATGCACGGTTTACCCATGGCCCGGTAGGAACACTGCCTGTTAACCCAAATGTGAACGATTTTTCTTTTCTTAAAGTATCGGTAGATTGAGAAAATGTTACGGAAGGGAGAATAAGCAGAGTGATGATTACTGTAAAAAAAGATCTTTTCAATTATCTTCTTAATAAATTATTAAAATTATCCGCGAAATATATCGTTGTTTCATTAAATTTCATGCCAAATACATCACGCAGAATTAAATTCAAATCGATTAACTGTGAAAATCCGGAATTAGTTCAAAGAATTAATAGATATTTACCTCAGGGGTAAGTTTTATCGCAAATTTGTTAAAAATATCATCAATAATAGCCATAGCAAAAGCTTTAAGTTCGGCTCCTGTGGCTTTACCATAATTTACCAAAACGAGAGAATGTTTCTCCGAAACACCACAATCACCCTCTCTTTTACCCTTCCACCCGGCAAGCTCAATCAGTTTAGCGGCTGAAATTTTCATTTTACCCTCTTTGGTTTTGAAACCATCGATTTCGGGCGAAAACCGATGAAGAATAGCGAAAGATTCTTCACTAATCTCAGGATTTTTGAAAAAACTGCCGGCATTTCCAAGCTCTGCAGGGTCAGGTAATTTTTCTTTTCTGAGTGTAATAATTGCATCCCTTATCTCTTTCAACCCCGGTGTGGCACCTTCATCCCGAAAGATAATTTCCCTGACTCCTTTGTAAGAGATGTTAAGTTTCGGTTCTTTTTTCAACTTAAGCCTGACATTAAGAATAACCGCTTTTTCTTTCAGGCTGTTTTTAAAAATGCTGTTACGGTACCCAAACTTACACTCACTGTTCTTAAACTCTTTAATTTTTTTCTGATCGGTCAAAAAAACGCGCACACTCTGAAGAGTGTCTTTCACCTCCTGCCCGTATGCCCCGATATTTTGAATTGGCGCCGCACCTACAGTTCCGGGTATGAAAGAAAGATTTTCAACCCCTCCCCAACCGTTGCTTACGCAGAAAGCAACAACATCATCCCATTTTTCACCCGGTGCGCACTCAATAGTAACAGTTGAATTGTCGTCATCAATAACTTCAATTCCTTTAGACTGAACATGAATAACCGCACGGTCAAAAACCGGTTCAGTCAGCAACATGTTGCTTCCACCACCCATCATAAAAGGTTTTATCTTGCTTTTCTCACTAAGATTAATAGCGGATATGATTTCCTCTTCAGAAGTAACTTTTATATATTGAGCTGCAGTAACATCTACCCCAAATGTGTTGAATTCCAAAAGAGACTTGTTCTTCTTGATATTCATTCTTTTTCCGAATTTTATTTTTATAATTATTAAGCGAGCGCAATTACTAAAGAAAAATTCTTTAAATTGAGACTACTAAATTAAGAAGTTTCAGAACTATATTCACCTTAATGCAAACACTTCAATTAATTCTTTTGCTGGTCGTCTTCGCCGTTTTTGTATTTTTAATGTTCCGGCGCCTTCTTCCTGCACTTCTGGCTCTGCCACTTTTGGCGTTTTTCATACCGCTGATCTCCGGTGTTAATGTTGTTGATGTACTCACTCTTGTGCTCGGAAACGGCGCCACAAAACTTTCGGAAGCATATACTATTGCGATTTTTGGAAGCATGCTTTCTATTATGATGCAAAAAACAGGCGTTGCTGAAAGCTTTATTAAAACCGGCGCTGAGCTTTCCGGAGATAAACCCTGGGCAATCTCGATGGTGATGCTGATGTTGATAATTCTTTTGTTCACTACACTTGGGGGGCTTGGTGCAATAATTATGGTATCAACCGTGGTGCTGCCTATCTTATCCTCTGTTGGGGTGGGGGCAGTTACTACGACGGGAATTTTTCTTACAGGTCTTAGTATGGGTGGTATTCTTAATGTCGGCAACTGGGCAGTTTATAATCAGGTGCTTCACATACCCAAGAACGAAATTCAATCTTTTGCTTTCATTATGCTCGGCATTATGATGGTGATAGCCACCGTTTATATAACTGTTCAGCTTTACAGAGACGGGCATGATATTAATTTCAAAAAAATATTCTTTTATTCATTAATAATTCTGATCGTCGGTGCCGGGCTGATTATTTTATGGTTAAACCTCCCCGATTCAATCGTTAACGAAATCGACCCTGCTTTAACAGTGATACCCGTGGTAATTAAATATACAGTCGCTTTGGGAATATTTTTGTTGATTGTGCTTAGTTTAATACGGGCATTTTCCTCAAAGAACAACGGATCGGTTAGTTTTACCGCATATTTTATCCCGGTTATTCCGTTAGTATTGATTTTAGTATTTGAAATTAATTTTATTGCAGCTTTTATAGCCGGGTTAGCTTACGGTTATCTGGCGACTTACGGAAAAAACTCGTTGAACTTGTTGATAAGATCGGTTTTGGATGGTGGTTCGGTGGTAATGCCGGCAGTGGTTCTAATGCTGGGGATTGGGATGCTGCTAAATGCGGTGATGGGACCTCCGAAAGAATTAATGGTGAACTACGCCGAAGGTTGGCCCGTTTTACTGCTTCTGAAACCTGTTCTTCAGGCGATAAAACCCGATACTGCAGTTGCTTATATTTTAATTTTCAGTTTAGCAGCACCTCTTGCGCTTTACAGAGGTCCTTTGAATGTTTGGGGAATGGGCTACGGAATTGCTGCAATTCTTTTAGCCGGCGGAATGCCCGCAGGGGCTATTATGGGTATTCTCATGGCAGTTGGGCAAATTCAGGGTATAAGTGACCCCACAAACACCCAAAATGTGTGGCTTGCAAACGAAATGAAAATTGATGTTCAAAAAATAATGTGGAACACCCTCCCCTATACCTGGGGGGCTGCAGTGCTTGGGCTTTTGGCTGCCGCTTTGGTCTTTTATTGATCCGGTTCCGTTTGGATAATGTTACTTTAAAAACGGAGTTTTTTAAAAACATTGGGTGTTGTTCAAAGCTGAACTCCCGGAGTATTTCGTTCATCAGGGATGGTTGATGTTTCAAAACGGAGTTTTAGCGCACAAAGTTGTTTCACTAAGTTATGAAAATGGAAAAATACCGTAAAATTAAAATTGGAATCGATGTCGGCGGTACATTCACGCACGCAGTTGCAGTGGATATATCCGACTATTCGATAATTGGCAAATCGTGCGTTCCCACAACCCACAAAGCAACCGAAGGGGTTGCGCGCGGCGTTGTGGATTCAATGCTCGAGCTGATAAAAGCGGCGAATATTCACCCTGAAGAAGTGATTTTAATTGCGCACTCAACAACTCAGGCAACAAACGCTCTGTTAGAAGGAGATGTTGCCACTGTGGGCGTTATCGGCTTGGGGAAAGGCTTTGAAGCACTTTTGGCAAAAAAAGAAAGCAACCCTAAGAATATTGAGCTTTCACCCGGCAAATTTCTGCAAACAAGATTCAGATTTATCGACACCGGCAATCAAAGCTGGGAAGCGACAATTCCCCGTTTGATTGATGAAATGGTCAATGAGGGGGCTCAGGTTATTGTTGTAAGTGAAGCTTTCGGTGTAGATGACCCAACAAATGAAGATTTAGTGGCGAATATCTCATCCTCAAAAGGACTTCTTACGACAACTGCAAGCAGTATAACTAAGCTTTACGGGCTGCGCGTAAGGACACGCACCGCCGTGATTAATGCAAGTATGATGCCGAAAATGCTGGAAACTGCAAATATGACAGAAAAAGCAGTACGGGAAAGCGGTATTAATGCACCATTAATGGTGATGCGCTCCGACGGTGGAATTATGGATATTAATGAAATGCGGAAACGCCCGATTTTAACCATGCTTTCGGGGCCCGCTGCCGGTGTTGCCGCTGCTCTTAAATATGTCAAAATTTCTGACGGTATATTCCTTGAGGTCGGCGGCACTTCGACCGATATAAGCGTGATTAAAAACGGAAAACCGCAGGTTAAAACCGCACAAATTGGCGGAAACAGGCTTTTTGTTAGAACTTTGGATGTAAGAACCCTCGGAATTGCCGGCGGCTCTGTCCCCCGCTACACCTCAGGCAGCTTTGCTGATGTGGGCCCCCGTTCTGCTCATATTGCCGGATTGCATTATGCAGCTTATTCACAAAATATCGATTTTTCTGCGGCTAAATTGGAATCTGTTACCCCATTGCCGGGCGACCCTTCCGATTATCTCAGCATCAGCGTGCCCGGCTCAGCCGATAAGTTCACTGTTACACCCACTGAATGCTCCTACAAATTGGACTTAGTTGCCGATTTTGGACACGGCAGCGCAAATCAAAATGCAATTTCAGGCGTTTTCAAGTTCCTTAGCAAGGAAATGGGAAAAAATGAAAATGAAATCGCTGAAAGCATCTTGAAAATTTCAGCCGAAAAAATTAAACCCGTGATAAAACAACTCAGCCGTGAGTATAAACTTGACGAATCACTGATTGAGTTCGTTGGAGGTGGCGGCGGTGCTTCGGCTTTGGTACCTTTTACGGCAAAATATCTTGACCTGCCGCATAAAATTGCAGAGAATTGCGAGGTAATTTCAGCTATCGGGGCAGCACTTGGAATTATTCGTGATTCGGTTGAACGAAACATTATTAACCCTACTGAAAATGAGATTTTGGCGCTTCGGCAGGAGGCTTTTGAAGCTGTGGTGAAAATGGGTGCAAACCCCAATTCTGTCGAGGTTACGATCGAAATTGATAACCAGAATAAAAAAGTAATTGCAACGGCGCTTGGCTCAGGCGAACTAAGAACAAAAGACCTTGGCATGAAAACTCTCTCGGTTGATGAGTTAAAACAAATTGCAGCTAATGCTTTCAAAATGGATGAAAGTATGATAATCTTTAACGGTTCAACCGGTTCCCTTTTTGCATTTACTGCCGCCTACACCAAACGCAAATTCTTTGGGCTGTTAAAAGAAAAGGTTGAAGGTGTAAAAGTTGCCGATGAAGAAGGTACAATAAGGTTGCAGGTTAACAACGCTTTCGCCTTCCCTACCACCGTTGCGAATGTTAAAGGGGTTATTTCAAAAATCATAAATGAAATGACAACTTACGGAGATGCCGGGGCACTGATTCCCGGATTTTTCCTGTTGGCAGGACCCAAAATCATCGACCTTAGCGGTTTGATTTCGGAAACACAACTTCTTTCAATTGCTGAAATTGAGTTAAAGAATACCCCCCCCGACGCTCATTGCGTTGTTATTGCCGAGAAAAAACTATGACCGGAACTTTGAATTTGGGTTTCAGTTTAGCAATTTTTTCCTTAATTAATGAAAAGAGAAAATTTTGAAAGATACATTAAAACAACTTAAAGGTGGGCTAATTGTATCCTGCCAGTCTGAAGGTAACGACCCTTTCAACACACCCGAGGGGGTTACACTCTTCGCAAAAGCCGCACAAATGGCAGGTGCAGTGGCTATTCGTTCTGAAGGAATTGAGAAAATTCGTCAGATAAAAAAGGAAGTGCCGCTTCCGATGATTGGGCTGCTGAAAGGCAAATTCCCCGACGGCACGGTTAAAATCACCGGAAGTTTTCAACAGGTGGAGCAACTTATCGGGTTGGGTTGCGAGATAATCGCTATAGACGGAACAGATAGAATACGGGAAGGGTTAACCGGGCACGATTTTATCGCTTCAGTAAAGAAAAATTACCCTGAAACAATAATTATGGCAGATGTCGCGCAATTTGAAGAGGGTATCCGCTGCCGGGATGCGGGTGCTGATTGCCTTTCCACTACGCTGAGTGGCTATACTCCCGACACTTCCCGCGTCCCGGATGATGCCCCCGATTTTGAACTTTTGAGCAAACTTTCAGCAGCGGTTGAAATTCCCGTTATTTGCGAGGGGCGAATTAAATCACCCGCCCATGCGAAAACAGCAATGGAAATGGGGGCTTATGCTGTTGTGGTTGGCACCGTGATTACCCGCCCCCGTGTGGTAATGAGCTGGTATAAAAATGCCATAGAACATTAATGCTAAAAGCCGGGCTTACTTCTTCTTTTCATTCCCGTTGGTTAATCTGATCAAATTTGCCAGAATATGCCCCGATTCTTCAAGCAGCGGGTCTTCAACATCCAACGACTCTTTAACAATTTGCCCTTTATCATCAAGCACGATCAAGCCCTTATTCGCCCGTTCTTTTTTGCGTGCTTCTTCTTCCTGTTTCGCTATTTCGTTTTCCTTTTTGCGGCTTTCTAAGTTCAACGAAACTTTCTTTTCGTTTCTTTTCAGTTTTGCCTTTTCGTTATCTTCAATCAGGTATTGATACTCTTCACTGTTGTCAGTTCTTTTCTTGTGAAGCTCGATAAGCTCCGGCAAAATTTTGGTAATTTCATTGTCGTGTTCGTAGTTTGAAGCGGTTATTTTGTCCCACGGAAGCGCTGTCGGGAAACTGCTTTCGCCCATTTCATCAGGGTCAAACACAGAGGGAAACAGGATGTCAGGTATAACCCCTTTATGCTGTGTGCTTCCACCGGAAATTCTGTAAAACTTTGCAATTGTTAAAGTCAGCTGCCCCAAATTCTGGCTGTTTGAAACTCTGTCAAGGTCAACTAAATTCTGGACAGTCCCTTTCCCAAAAGTTTGCTCGCCTAAAACGACGCCCCGACCGTAGTCTTGAATTGCCGCCGCAAAAATTTCGCTCGCTGACGCACTTGATGAGTTAACTAAGACGGCAAGCGGACCATCCCAATACACAGCGGGATCGGTATCTTTATCAACCTTAATCGAACCGTCGGCGTCTTTCACCTGAACAACGGGACCGGTTTTAATAAACAACCCTGTTAATTCGATGGCTTCAATCAACGAACCTCCGCCGTTGTTTCTGAGGTCCATCAAAATAGCATTTACACCCTCATTTTTTAGCGTATCGATTATCTTTTTAACATCGTTAGAGGTGCTTTTATAGTCTTTTTCTCCTTTTCGTTTCCCTTCAAAGTCAAGATAGAACGAGGGAAGATCTATCACACCAATTTTATATGTTTTGCCGTCTTCTTTAATTTCAATAATTTTCTTTTTGGCGGATTGTTCCTCAATTTTTATTTTCTCTCTTACTAACCTGATTTCAACGGGCACGGCATTGGCGCCGTCTTTCTTCTTAAGAATACTTAGTTTCACAACTGTTCCCTTTGCACCACGAATCAGCTGAACAGCGTCATCAACTCTCCACCCGACTATATCCACCATCTCACCGTCATCACCCTGACCAACGGCTACAATTCGGTCACCATCATCCAACTTGCCGCTTTTTGCTGCCGGTCCACCGGTTATAACTTTAACTATCGTTATATAATCATTTTCTGAAGTTAAAGTAGCGCCAATTCCCTCAAGCGACTGCGACATGTTGATGTTAAAATCCTGCGAAGATTTTGGCGACATATAGTTTGAATGTGGGTCAATTGACATCATAAGCGAACGCATATATATCTGAAAGACATCGTCGGCTTTATATTTATTAATGGCTTTTTTCAGGTTTTCGTACCTTTTTTCAATCAGCTCCCTGGCTTCTTTTTCATCTTTTCCCCCCAGGATAACCCCAAGAACATCATATTTTACCCGCTTTAACCAAAGTGCGTTAAGTTCTTTTTCCGTTTTTGCGTAAGGCGCGTTTTCCCTGTCTAAATTTATGGTATCGTTAGCCGTGAAATCTAAAGGATTTTTAAGAAGTGAAATTGCATAATCTAACTGCTTATTCATCCTTTTCAGATAAAGATTGAACATATCGAATGGAGGCTCTAAATTGCCGGTCGAAACATTTTGGTCCAACACATAGCGGTATTTTTGAAGGTCATCAATATCGGACTGAAGAAAATACATTTTCTGGTTATCCAACGCTTTCAGGTAGTCGTCAAAAATCCAGGATGAAAGGCTATCGTTAAATTCTTTCGGGCTGTAGTGATACCGTTCAATAAACATCGATACCAACTGCATGGCGGTTGACTGCCTCTCTTCAGGCTGAAGCTGCCCGTTTGTTGATGAACTCGTCTGCTGCGAGCAAACGGTAGCGTTTAATGATACGATGAAGAGAAAAACTACTGCAGCAAATAGGGGTTTACGCATAAAAATCCTGATTCTTTTGACCAAACTCGATTCCAATTCCGTTTATTATCAATGCAATATAAGAAAATGAGACAGCTTGTTTTGTTCTAAAATATGGTTCTTTGAGGAAAGAACAGCTTAAAAAATGAAGTTGTTCAAAAGCACCTTCTGTTTTTAAAATATGGTTCTTTGGGTAATTTAACGAACTTAAGGCTTTTTTGTTCCCTATTAAAACCGCCTTAATCCCCTTTTATTTTCCCTTAAATCGTTATTAAGAAAACTTTTTCTTATTTTACATTATCGAACTTTTAATTTTTTAAAATTAAAGCACCGGAACCCTGCAATGAATGAAAAATTATCCCAAAAAATAATCCTAAGGGAACTCTTTCCCACTACTGATTTCGAAAACTGGAAACAAATGGTGGAAGCTGATCTGAAAGGCGCACCGTTTGAAAAAAAACTAATTACTAAAACTTATGAAGGGATTGACCTTCAACCTTTGTACACAACCGAAAGCCTTGAAAATCTACCGGCAGCCGATCAATTCCCCGGATTGTTGAACTTTTTGCGCGGTTCAACCGCCGGCGGAAGTGCAGCCGAAGGTTGGCTTATCGCTCAAAGTTTATTACATCCGTTAGCGGAAGAGTATAACGCCCTGTTGCTGAATGCTCTTAACAAGGGACAAAACGCAATTATTCTGCCTCTGGATGTTAAAACAAGATCAGGCTTGGATGCTGACTATGGCTCAGTCGAGCTAACCGGTGCCGGTGGCGTTTCTGTTTCCGGTATTGGAAGCCTCACCAGGGCTTTCAAAGATGTTGACCTTACAGCCTGCCCCATTTTCATCAACACGGGTGCTGCGCCTTTGGCTTTCTTTTCAATTTTCTCGGCTTGGCTAAAGAAAAACGGAAAAGAACTTTCCGGAATAAATGGTGCAATTTATGGTGACCCCACTGGAACCTTGTTCGAACTCGGCAAAATTCACCTCACTCTCGATGAAGCGTATAAGCAAATTGCAGGCTTAACCCAACTCATCACAAAAGAGTGCAGCAACCTTAAAACAGCGGGTATAGACACAACCCCTTACGCAGAAAAAGGCGCCAATTCAGTTCAGGAGCTGGGAATTGCCCTCGCCTCTGCCGTAGAAATGATTCTGCAACTGAAAAAACACGGCGTTGAACCGGAGAAAACAGTCCTCCAACTTTTCTTCCGGTTTGGCATAAGCACAAATCTCTTTATGGAAATTGCAAAGTTCAGAGCCTTCAGAATTTTGTTCAGCGAACTTCTGAAACAAATGGATATAAAACCGGAAGTTTCACCAAAAATTGCTGCAAAAACAACGGGCTATTATCATTCTTTTGTTGACCCCTTTGTGAATCTGTTGCGCGTAACAACGGGTGCATTTTCCGCAGTTGCCGGAGGTGTTTCAGTGATTGAAACCACCCCTTACGACTCCCTTTTCGCACAAAGCGACGAGTTTTCAAACAGGGTTGCACGCAACACGCAGCTGATTCTTTCAGAAGAGTCGCACCTTAACCATGTTACCGATCCCGGAGGTGGCTCGTACTACATCGAAACTTTAACAAACGAAATCGCGAACAAAGCGTGGGCTTATTTCCGCGAAATCGAAGAGGAAGGCGGAATTGTCGCAGCACTTCACTCAGGAAAAATAAACAACGATATTGCCGCCGTTGCTGAAAAAAGAATTAAAGATGCCGCTACAAGAAAAGCAGTGTTGGTTGGGGTTAATTCTTATGTAAATGTTAAAGAAGCAGTAAAAGCACCTAAACCGCTTGATTCAGCTGCTGTTTACAAACGCCGTGCTGATGAGTTGCAGAAACTACGCGTGCAGGGCAGCCCCGAGCACAACAGGGAAATCCTGATTAAATTACAGGAGGCAGCCGATGAAAATAACACTGAATTAACCGTTGAAAAAGCAACCGAGGCGGCGCTTTTGGGTGCTACTCTCGGTGAGCTGTTTAACCACTTAAAAGGTTCTTCCGACACAACTGAAGTTCCCGCACTTCAGGTGGCACGCCCGGCGGAGCAGTTTGAGAACCTTCACCTTCGGGCCGCTGCACATCTTGCAAAAACCGGCGACAGAATCAAAGTCTATCTCTTCACTGTGGGGCCCGTTAAACAGTACAAAGCACGGGCTGATTTTTCACGCGGTTTCTTTGAAGCCGGCGGCTGCAGAGTAATTTACGGAAACTCCGTTAACTCGCCCGCTGAAGGAATTGATGCCGCTGTTGCTTCAGGTGCCGAGGTATTTGTACTCTGCTCAACAGATGAAACTTACCCAGAACTTGTTCCGCAGTTTGTAAGCGGAATTAAAACCGCAAAGCCGGATGCTGTAACTATTCTTGCCGGGTACCCTAAAGATCAAGTGGAGGCGCACAAAGCTGCCGGAATTGACGATTTTATCTTTCTGGGGGCGAATGTGGTTGATATTATCTCTCAAATTTTTGATAAAACGGGAGTAGAGAAATGAACAGACCGATTTTTAACGACTTAAACCTTAAAACTCCGCGATTTGAAGATGCTTACAAAGAGTGGAAAAATAATTTCACCAAAGAAACGGGCAAAAATCCTGAAGATGTCCTCTGGAATACGATGGAGCAAATTCCCGTTAAAACGCTTTACACCAAAGAAGATGTAAAAGAGTTGCAACACCTGAAATACCTTTCGGGCATTCCCCCGTTCCTGCGGGGACCTTACGCTACAATGTATGTGCAGCGCCCCTGGACGGTCAGGCAGTACGCAGGTTTTTCGACTGCTGAAGAAAGCAACGCATTTTACAGAAGGAATTTAGCCGCCGGGCAGATGGGGCTTTCTGTCGCTTTTGACTTAGCGACACATCGCGGTTACGACTCTGACCACCCCCGTGTGATTGGCGATGTGGGGAAAGCAGGCGTGGCTATCGATTCAATTGAAGATATGAAAATCTTGTTCGATTCGATACCGCTGGATAAAATGTCCGTGTCCATGACGATGAACGGAGCCGTACTGCCGGTTATGGCATTTTATATTGTTGCCGCCGAAGAGCAGGGCGTGGCGCACGAGCTGCTTAGCGGAACAATTCAAAACGACATTCTGAAGGAGTATATGGTAAGAAACACTTACATCTACCCTCCGGCAATGTCGATGAAAATAATCGCTGATATTTTCAGATACGCTTCGAAAGAGATGCCAAAATTCAACAGCATCAGCATTTCCGGGTACCACATGCAGGAAGCCGGCGCAACTGCTGACCTTGAAATGGCTTATACTATCGCTGACGGGTTGGAGTATGTCCGTACAGGCATCGAAGCGGGGTTGGATATTGACGCTTTTGCTCCCCGACTTTCATTTTTCTGGGCACAGGGAATGAATTACTTCATGGAAGTGGCAAAGATGCGCGCAGCCCGGTTGATCTGGGCTAAACTAATTAAAGGTTTTAACCCGAAAAACCCGAAATCGATGTCGCTGAGAACGCACTCTCAAACTTCCGGGTGGAGCCTCACCGAGCAAGACCCCTACAACAATGTTGTCAGAACCTGCATCGAGGCGCTGGCTGCTGTTTCAGGGCACACACAGTCGCTTCACACCAATTCTTTGGATGAAGCTATTGCACTCCCGACCGATTTTTCGGCGAGAATTGCCAGAAATACTCAACTTTATCTGCAGGATGAAACAGGAATTTGCAAGGTTATTGACCCCTGGGGCGGCTCTTACTATCTTGAAGCACTAACCAATGCTCTTATGAACAGAGCGTGGGAGCACATCCTTGAGATTGAATCTTACGGCGGAATGACGAAAGCAATCGAAGCCGGCATACCCAAAATGAGGATTGAAGAAGCTTCCGCACGCCGGCAAGCCCGGATTGACAGCGGCGCTGAAACTATTCTGGGTGTTAACAAATATCAGCCCGAAAAAGCCGAAGCGATTGAAATTCTTGAGGTTGATAATACTGCCGTCAGACTTTCGCAACTAAAGCGGCTGCAGGAGGTTAAGTCTTCCAGAGATAACGAAAAAGTCGAAGAAGCTCTTGCCGCTCTTACGGCAGCGGCTGAATCGGGCGAAGGAAATCTGCTTGAACTTTCTGTTAATGCCGCAAGGGCACGCGCAACGCTCGGCGAAATTTCAACCGCCATTGAAAAGGTTTGCGGAAGATTTCAGGCGCAAACTAAAACTGTCGCAGGTGTTTATTCTAAGGAGTACGCTATGGGTAAAGAAGACCCCGTTAACAAAGTGAGAAACCTTACCGATAAATTTGCCGAAAAAGCCGGAAGACGCCCCCGTATTATGATTGCCAAAATGGGGCAGGATGGACATGACAGAGGCGCTAAAGTGGTTGCTTCGGCTTACGCCGATATGGGGTTCGATGTTGATATGGGGCCCCTGTTTCAGACTCCGGAGGAAACTGCCCGCCAAGCGGTAGAGAACGATGTTCACTGCATCGGGATGAGTTCCCTCGCCGCAGGGCACAAAACTTTACTGCCTAAGCTGATTGAAGAACTCCATAATTTGGAGCGCGACGATATTATCGTGATAGTCGGCGGGGTAATTCCGCAACAAGACTATAATTATCTTTACGAGCACGGCGCTTTTGCTATTTTTGGGCCCGGAACTAAAATACCCGAAACAGCCGAAAAAATAATGGAAGAGATAGATAAACGATTTGGTGAATAACGCTGTTTGATTATAGAACTGTTGTTTTTAACACCGTTTGAGCAAAAAACTGTTGTTTTCGGCGGTGAATAACGCTGTTTGATTATAGAACTGTTGCTTTTTCAATTTTTTGTAACATTACCTGTCCGTTGTTTATGTAGCGGATGGCATTGCTGATTTTTAAATAAATTTTATGCCAAAAGAAGAAAATAACTCCTACAAACCTGATTGGACGCCTGAGAATCACGGCGACGAATTTGCAATTCGGATTGTTAAAGGTGTTACCGGCACCGAAGAGCCAAAACCGAAGAGAACTTTCAAACGAAAGGAATACACCAATTCAGAACTGATCGAAGGCGTGCTTCATAACAACCGCAATTTGCTCGCTAAAACGATCACTTTTATTGAAAGTACTTCACCGGCACATCAAAAAAGAGTGAGTGAAATCCTGGCGGAATTGTCGCCTTACGCCGGAAAATCGATCCGAATTGGAATCAGCGGTGTACCCGGCGCAGGAAAGAGCACACTAATTGAAGCACTCGGCGTTTTGTTGGTTGAAAAGGGGCATAAAGTGGCAGTTTTAACTATTGACCCTTCAAGTTCGCGAAGCAAAGGGAGCATTCTGGGCGATAAAACCCGAATGGAAAAACTGGCGAAAGAACCCAATTGCTTCATTCGACCTTCGGCTTCAGGCGGTACACTCGGCGGAGTGGCGCGAAAAACAAGAGAAACTATTACTGCATGCGAAGCTGCCCAATACGATGTTATATTGGTTGAAACCGTTGGCGTTGGCCAAAGCGAAATTACTGTCCGTTCGATGGTTGATTTCTTCCTTTTAGTTCTGATTCCCGGCGGTGGCGATGAACTGCAAGGGATGAAAAAAGGAGTTATGGAAATTACCGACGCAATAGTAATCAACAAAGCCGATGGTGAAAACAAAAAAATTGCACGGATTGCAAAAGCCGAATATTCTGCTGCACTGCACTATATGTACCCCTCAACCGAAGGGTGGGTATCAAAAGCATATACTGCTTCCGCTCTCACAGGCGAAGGGGTGCCGGAACTTTGGGAGTTAATCGAAAAATTTGAAAAAACCACAAAGGAATCGGGAGTTTTTTACTCACGACGCAGAAGCCAAAATGTTGAGTGGGTTGAGTTTATGATTCGCGATTTCCTTTATGATTCATTCTTCAGAAATGAAAAAATCTCGGTAGAGTTTAAAAGGCTGAAAGAAAAACTGTTGAACGGTGAGGTTATCCCCTCTGCCGCATTTGACCGGTTGAAAGAGGTTTGGCTGAAAAACAGAAGTGTTTAAAAGGTATTTTTGGTGTGCTCTTAAACCCGCCGGCTCACTTGGCTGAAAAGCAGAAGCGTTTAACTTCCCCCGGATAATTCTCTTTTAAATGTTTAGACTTGATTTGCCTGCTTTTCTGCCACAGAGGATTTGCCCGGGTTTGCCCGGCTTAATTTTACTCTTTCTCCAGAAACTCCAAAATTTTCTTAACGGCGTTAAAAGCTTCGGGTCCCCGAAAGATTAGGTGCCCAGTTTCAGGAAGTTCCATTTTTTGATAATCAAGCCCGATTTTATCCAAGAGGGGAAAAACTCTTTCGTTTTCCACAGTATTGTCATTTTGCCCCGTAATCACAAGTGAATCCCCTGCCCGCACTTTTTCATATTGCACCCGATCCTGTAGCCTCCACATCGCCTCAATGGAGCGCACGGGCACCACATCATAAACAAATCGCGGTTCCGGATCGTGCAGATTTGTTTGCGCTTTCGATTTTCCGCTTTTTTTAACATACGGGTTAAACATTCTTATCAGCCAGCCTATTGGACTGCCAATCAGCAGTTTACGCCCCAATTCATGTTTTTTCTTGGAAAGCAGATATGGCGCCGTTAATATCAGTTTGGGCACAAATCGTTTAGAGGCAATGTGGCAGGCAAGAAGTGCACCCATTGAGTTACCTACGATACACACTTCATCACAATCAGCAGAAAGCAGATCGAAAGCGTTAACTGCATCTCTCATCCAATCCTGCGCCCGGATAACGGAAAGCAGATGTGTATCATCCAAACCAAAACCGGTTAAAATTGGGGCGTAATACGGGATACTCTTCTCCCTTAGTTGGTCAGTAAGAGGCTTAAACTCTCTCGGAGTGGAAGAAAAACCGTGTAAAAGCAGCACACCGGTTTTCTGCTTATTGTTTAAAAATAATTCAGGCGCTTGCCCCTCAAAAGAACCTTCATCGGGCTGATGTTTGAAATTTCTGAAGTTTGAAAATGACTCAAGCAGCCTTCTCAGGTGGTAATATCGGAAAGAGACAAAAAGCAACTTGAAGGCTACTACGGCTGTCAGTAAATATTTTTCATACTGAATTGTTACCAACAGCAACAAAATCAGAATTATTTCAAGTATTAGTAAACCGGTTAACTTTTTCTTTTTCTCAGACAACGATTTCTGCCTATTTTAATATTCAAAAAACACATTTTTAAATTTAATCAATAAATAATGAATATCGTAACACACAGGTTTCGCGGTTTCAGCAACAGAGAAAATTCTTTGGATGGTTTCAGAAACGCCTTAGAGGCGGGCGTAAAATTTTATGAGTTCGATCTACGGCTTACCAAAGACGGCGTGCCGGTACTTAACCACGATCGATTCTTAGTAAATTCAACGGGGGAACAGTATGATATCGTAACTTCTTTTTTTCACGAAGTTATGAAATTTTCTGAAAGAAGTTTCGAAAAAGCAACAGTCAACAAGGTTCACAATCATGCTGAAAGCGAAACTGAAAAGTTAACCTCAGCTCCAAAAAAAAATGAACCGGAAAAGTTAACCTCAGCTCCCAAAAAAAACGAACCGGAAAAGATAACCGTAAACTTTCAAAAAGGCGAAATTAGAAAACTTACTGAAGATTCCTCAAAAAGTGAAACGGAAACAAACCTCGTTGTAACTCTTCAGGAAGTTTTAGATTTGTTTGTCGAAAAAAAAAGAGATGAAAGCAAAATCTTCGTAGATATTAAAGATTTCGGCGGCGAGAAAACAATACTGAAAGAGTTAAAAGATCGAAATCTTCTTCCACATACAGTAATTGTTTCCTGGTTGCCTGAAGTTCTTTTTGAAATAAACCGATTGGAGCCAACACTTCCCCTTTGTTTCAGTCATAACTATATTGGGTCAGCCGTTGTTTATCAAATAACAAAATTTTTCTTAAAAGAGCGTAACATCTTTAGAAAAACCCGCTCACTTGCAGAATTTCTTTCGATGGCGAAAAGTCAAAACTTGAAAAATATAAACTTTAATTTTAATGATTACAACTCAAAAGAATTTTCACAATCTGAAAACCGCAAGAGAACATGCAGCATTAAAAGAGACTTTGAACACACCTTAGCCGCTCCCCCAACCGGCAGGCTAATGGAAGTTATCAACGATACAAACGGTTTTTTGTGCACTCAATATAAGAGCCTGAACAATCGCTATGCAAATCTGCTCAAACAACCGACAGGGATAATTCCCTATTCAATTAACAAGCAAAAAGATTTATTAACACTCCCCAAAAACCTTGACTACCCCTTCATCCTTAGCGATAACCCTGAATTAGTAAGCAAATATTAAAAACTTAACTTAAGAAAATTAACAGTACAAGGGCTACTGAATTGAAATCTTAATATCCAACCCTGCTTCATTTCGTGTGGTTGGCGGTATTCGGGCGGCTCCCTCGGGGGTAGTATCAGAGCGTTTGTAGAAAAGCGAAACTGTAACACGCGAACTGATAACATACTTAATTCGCGGTTCAATAGTGGTGGTTGTCGTTCCGTTTTGTGGAATCCCCTCTTCCGTAAAGCGCTCCATATCATATTGAACAGTCGAGTTTTTAGTGTTTGTGTAAGACAAACTGAACTCAATATCATTCTTAAGAGCAAGCCCAAACAGCGGTATTTCAAAACCCGCTTTTGAATAATTCAGCGTTATACCGATATCGCGGTTCAGGTTTTCGGTAATGTTTTTAGTGGAGGTTCCCAAGTCATACGAAGTTCTCGTGTTAAACTGTACCCTACCCGAGAAGTTACCACCCCACAAATTGTTGAAAGTAATGTTAAGCCCAAGCAATGGCGCAAAATTGTAGTTGATCCTCTGCGTTTGAACAACCTTGTCGCCATCGGGCGTTATTTTCCAACCCTCTGTGTATTCAGAAGAGTAAGAATGATCGATCGAAACTTTCTTTGCAAATCCCTGGAAAAGCCCGAGCTTCTCAAGTCCGTCCCAACTAAAGCGCCAGTTAGGCCTTGGAATATAGTTAATAAAATCACCCAGAGCGCCCAGACTTCCCAGAAGCGGCATCGATTCAAATCCTTTAACAAAAGCACTCGAGAGGTTGCCCGCAGGGTCTTCGTCGTTTCTGTCATACAGTTCATTAACCCGTTTTATCCCGCTTTTGAAAATCGAAAGGAACAGAACCGGCGGCATCGTGAAGAACGATCTCGTTGTGTTTCCGGTTGAAGAGATATTCTGAACAAATAAACTGCCATTTTCGTCACTCTGCAGAGTGGTGGATTTATTAATCGACCAACTTACCTTCCACGAAAGATCAATTTTAGCCCCTTCCCACAACGGCTTAGATGTACGAATATCAAGATTGTTTTTCTCTGCGTAGTTATTCGTTAAGTTGGCATTTGCCGCACGGGGCCCAATATCGTGGTTAAGCCCAAGAATGAAGAGCCTGTCGGGTCCCTCATCGTTACTTTGGTTTAAGCCCCAGAAATTCTTAAACCCATTTCCAAACCCACGAATACCGTTCCCGGTAACATTAACATCGTTCGAATAATCCATGGTTATGTTGTCATAGTCAAAGATCAAAATTCGCACGGCATTCTTTAACAAACCCCAGATATTACGCAACACTGAAGGTTTATCCACAGCCGGAACGGTGTCCTGCACAACAACCGAGGGCTCTTCATTCGGTTTTTCCGAACCATCTCCGCCTTCTTTTTTATCGCCCTCTTCATCAAAATCTCTTGGTCGTGATCTCGGTTTTGGCGCCTCCGGCTGAGCAGCGGGTTTTGCGGCTGTTGGACTTTCTTCAAACCATGGTGCAGTCAATGCTTTAAGTCTCAGCCTTAAACCGAGGTTTGTGCGGTTCTGGAAGCCAGCACTTCTACCCACCTGTGGCTGTTGAAAATCGTTGTTCCACCCATACTTAACATTGTACCCGGCAGTTAACTGGAAAAACTCGTTTATTCTGCCAATTGAAGGAAGACGGGGCGAAGTTTTAATATCAAGGCTTTGGTTATATCTGAAATCGTGCCCAAAGAACTGCCCACTGAAAATGTCGCTCCAAATCATACTTTCAGGTCTTGCGTTATTGAATTCGTCGGTTTCCAGATACGAAAGCGAAGAAGCAAAATCAGTCTGATATGCAATCGTAAGGTTTATCAATGCCTTTTCGGTAACTTTCCAGTTAAAATTAAACCCTCTGTTTGCGGTAAAATCCCGTGAAATCGTCTCCTGCGAAAGAGCTTGCCCCATTGCTCTTGTCTGTGTTAGCGCATAAGACCGTCTTGCCGAGATATTCCAGGTTAGGTTTTGTGGTGAATAATAAATTCTTGCGTCTTTATAATCGGTGAAAATAGCAATAGGTTCACCCAAAATTGGAATCTTGCCGGGCTCAAAAAAGTTATTCGGGCTGAAAGTTAACCCATAGTTAATACTTGCATTCCATTGCCAGTTTTTTGAGGAAAGCGTCGTTGGGTTACGGCTGAACGAACTGTTATAGTTAAAGTTATATGTTAAATTGTTTAAAATATCGCGTATCACCCAAAAATCGGATGGCACTTTAATTTGGACATTCGCCACCGTCCAGGTGTCCGAAATATTAACAGTCCTGGAGTCATCCACAATTTGTTCGGCAGTCTTGTCAGCCTCCACCTGATCAACACCCTCGCTGATCATTTTTTCTTTTTGAATCCTTGCGGCTTCTGAAACTTTAATATCAGTTCCCGGCAGATAAAGAGGGTCACCCACACTTTCAGTTCGTGAATAGTTAACTCTAAGGTTACTCCCGGGTAATGGAACCGGCAACAGTTTTAAAATGTCCAAGTCTGCAGAAACACCCCAGTTCTTGTTTTGCACCCTGCTGCCGAATCTGTCAGCTAACCTGTGGAAATAGGGGTCAGTCTGACTGATATTAGCATTAACCGTTAAAATATCGGCAAATTTCAACGAAGCTGAGGCGGTGTAAGCCCAGCCCGGGGTATTATCAGCACCCACCACCCTTAACTCATTCACCCATATTTCACCGTGTAAATCGGCAAACGGATATGTGTTTCTTATTCCAACGCTAAGGAATTTCACCGATGTAAGCGTTGCGTTTCCTTTCACCACATAGAAGTGCCCCGGTTTTCCTTCAACGGGTTGCCTGTAAATTGTGTTTACGCTATCCCTCGCTTGTTTAATCGCAGTCAACTGGCTGAAAAGGATACTAATTTCCTGCCACCCGGATAACACAGGCTGTCGGTATTCATAATAGTTATTTGTATCAGTACCAAACCTGAAGAAAAACTCGGAGGAATATTTCCCCGGCTCATACTCATAAGTAATTGAACCCGGAGTGGATAAAGAATCCCCGTGAATGAACAATTTCATTTCGGAATAATTGAAAACATCGAGGGGCCTGAAAAGATATTTAACCGCTTCTCGGCTTACTTGGGGCGGAAGCCCGTTAATAATTAAATCTAAAGATTGTTCATTACGATAAATCTCCTGATCCGGTCTGCTTCTGTCTCTCTCTCTTGCAACGCCGCCAGGTGAAAAATAATCGGGGTTATCTTCAATGTTCACAACCGAAACGGAAAGAAGTGTATCGTTATCGATAGCTTTGCGCCATTGGTTACCCACTAAGTTAAAGTCAGCTAACCTGATAGAAACGAGACCATCGGCATCGGTAACGAAAAATCTTATAAATTCAACGAGTGTAAAACTTGGTTTACCAACCTCCTTTTGGTAATCTTTCAACGGTACCCGCACCAAATACCAACCTGCATTGTTACCACCACCCTTGATGAACGGGTTCCTCTCGGCACTTGTATCTATTGGAATTTCGTATCTGAAATAGGAGTTAACCTGATCCAAAACGCCGTTTCTGTTCAAATCTTCCGTATCCGGAATTCGCCCTATATCAGTCAGCTGAGCGTTCCCTTCAGTTCCGTTGATATTGTAAAAGTTAAAAATATCAAAAGTGCTCGAGTTAACTAAACCAAAGTTATCGTGGCTCGGGTCAGCTTCAGTGCTTCCGAAAACAGCTCTCTCTTCCGGATCAAACAAGCCGTCAAGTCCGGTATCCTCACCTTCATCTATAAGTTCGTTTTGGGGTGCTTTATCTTCTGAATCTAATTTGTTGTTAGGAATAACATCTTCAGAAATCTTGCCAAGATCAATATAAATTTTTGCGTCGGGCGTTGAGGTTCTTATGTTCATCCAAAACTCGATAAATTCGATATTTTCATCCACAAGATTATTCGCAGTTGAAGAAAGAACCTTCATCATACCGCCCCATGCCTTTCTTGGGTCGCTTAAGTTTGGAGTGTAGTTATAAGGACCGATACCATCGGGTTTAAATGCAAAATCGAGAACGGTAACAAAATCTTCGCCGCGTATAGCCGATCTGTTGGGCCAGATATCCGCAATTTTAACATCCGATGGCAACACATTAAACCACCAAGCCTTACCTTTGTAGTTCATTCTTTGTTGGCGGGTTAATCCCGATAATGACGGCAAACTATCAGGCGCCGAAAGGTCTTTCCATGCACCATATGTAATGCCGATTGGGATGGTTCTTTTAGCACCCTCAAAATCGTCAATATAAGCGATTGATTTACCGCCGTCGCTCTCAATTGTACTTTTCTTCGTGTTCGGATCGGGGTTCATGTAAGCCGCCTCGCCTGTAAAAGAAATAGACGACATTTCTTTTGTTGAAAGAACATTATCGATCAGGTTGGTCAGGAACGGAAGGTCGTGCGAAGTCTGAAAATCTAACCCAAGAATAAAGTTGCTTAAAGGCTCTTCACCGATTCTTACCTTATCCGAAAGTGTTTGCTGTGAAAGAGTTAGCGCCGAAAAACCGAGTTTCGTTTTTTTCGAAATATCCAAAATACCTCTTGCGCCAAAAAGCGTTTTTGAAGCCAGTTGGAACAGGTCGTTCTCTTCGTAAGTTATTCTCAATTTTGCGCCGGGCGAAAGCGCCGCGGAATTTCGGATAGTTACCTGACCAATGTTATAATCGACCACATAGTCTGTTCCAAGGCTAAGCAGGCGCCCATCCAAATAAACCTTCACAGAGTTTTCAACAACATTGAAACCCAACTGATATGTTGAAGATGCCTCGCCGGAAAACTTACCCGTTAAAACCCACTTATCTTTCAGTTTGTCCTGTTTTGCGAAAGTTAGAGTCTGGTCATAAATCGCCATATATTTCAGTGAATCAGCATTCGGAATACCGCTTGACAGGTTTCGCCCAAAAGGCTGAAGTGTCGGGAAAATTACCTCACCGGTTTCAACTAAAATCGTGATGCCCGGTTTAAAGTCAAACTTCCCATCCGGTGGGGGCATTTTGTTCGGCCCCACCAAGTCTAAACCGAAAGCATTCAATAACCTTACACTACCGAGAACGGGCTGTGGTTCGCCACCGTCAACTTCGTATTTAAGGTCAAATTCAAACCCGTCTTCCTTCACATTTCTGCCACCCATAGCATAGATGTTCTTAAGCATCAGCTTCCAGGCGGTCGAAAGTGTCGGCTGCAGAAACTGAGGTTTAACCAGTTTAAGAACCAAGCGCTGTGTTGTATCAGCCTGCCCTTTGGACTGATCCAAAAACTCGCCGTAGAAAAGGTCATCTGCCGAGCTGGCGGTGTTTACACCCTCCGTCCGGTAGGCAACCGCAATAATATCCTGATCCTGAACATTGGTTTTGAACGAAATATACCCGGTTTCACGGTGGACTATATAGTCAACTCCATCGGTAAGCTTAATAAAACGCCCTTTAACAACCTGCCCCGGCACTTCTTCCACATCTAATGCTCTGTAGCTATCGGGATAACTTTGCCCTTGACCAATCGGTGGAAGCGATATGTAGGCGTTCGCAGAGCGCTCGTTCGGGTCTTTTAATGTCTGGTTGATAGATTTCCAAACTTCAATGTCTTTAACAAAAAATTCCTGAACAATTTCAGGGGTTGGGTTAGCGTAATAGCGATAAAAAAGGTTCAGCGCAGCGGAAGTATCCGCATATAAAGTATCCAGAAAGAAGTGGTTAGTCGAGTAATCATACGCCCGTTTTGTAAAATCCTGCGATACAGTACCGCCGCCTAAGTCTTTCTCTTTAACTTCCGCTTTCTTTTGCGAAACCAAAGCGGTTAAGGTGAACGGACCCATTTTAAAGTTTGCTTTAACCCCAAACAAAGCCTCAGAACCGCCAACCAAACCTGATGTTTGCAACGACACATTACCCGCTTCAACACTCTGCACTATTTCATCTTCGTAACCGGTATATTTAATTTTCAGCTGGTTTTCATACTCAAAGTTCCGTTCGGTGTTCCAGTCGGCGTTTATGTTAAGCTTATCACCAATAGTACCGCTTACATTAATCTGAACCTGTTGCTTAAAATCCGGTTCATTTCGTGTGTTACCAAGAAGTGAAGCCGTAATACCCTCTGTGCTTTCATTTCGCCAGGCGGCGTGTATATCAACCGCACCTCCGATCCTTAAACTGATTACGGGAGGTCCAAAAATACTCAACACACCAACACTCGGAAGTGGGATTTCAAAGTCAGTAATGTCTTTCAGGAAGTCGGAAAGCCCCTTTTTCGTCTCTTTCAATTCATATTTGTAACCTAAATCCTGCCACATTCCGGCGTTTTTATTATCCATTGCCATTTTTAGATACTGATCGAACGGGAGCCGAAGCGTATATTTATACGGCATATTGCCTATAAATTCTTTTATGTTTACAAATCCACCGGTTGAATCAATTTCTACTACCCTCTTGTAGTTTGTAGGATTAGCAAAAAATGAACTCTTTTTCTCAGTCTGAAACTTGGAATAAGGCACATCTTCTCTTTTTACCTTAAAATAGTTCAGCCTTGCGGTTGAATCAATCGCCATAGGATCAAGTTTAACAGTATCCTGCAGTGTTGAATCCGTCGCTATTGTATCTTTCAGTGCAGCAAGAGCCGAATCTTTCACTGCAGCAAGTGTGGAATCTGTAATGGAAGAATCTTTCGGTGGAATAGAATCGGGTGCGGCTGAGGCACTCGCAGGGAGTTCGCCCGGTTTCAAACTGGTTTCATCAGAAAACGCATAAGGCGCTTCTGTTGATTCAGGCGCTGTTTCAGTTTGTACGGCATTGAAATCTGCAGGAAGTGTTGCCGACACTTCAGATGAATCCGTTTGATTTGCGGTAGAGTCGGAAGGATGGTCAATCGTATCCTGAACACCGAAATCGCCCAACATCATATCCAACGGAATAGAGAATGGAAAAGGGTTAACCTTTGGCTTAACTCCCCCCTTTTTTTCCGAGGGGGAATGCTCTTCTTTTCCGGTTTGTTTGCCGTACTTCGAATTATGCTGAGAATTAAACTTACCGGCGGAGAAATCGGGGAAATATCTGACAGGAGTATATACACCCCCGCCGTCTTTCATCATAAATCCGGTTGCAACAGCGAAAACGAGCACCGTTATAAAAAAGACAATAAAATTCCGTAAAAATCTGCCTTCTAAAGATTTAACTTTCTTAATGACGGGCAATCCAAAGGTTGTGATTAATAGTAGAAAAGTCTATTGCAACTCAAAAATATTGATTAGGAAGCGTAAATTTAAAAAAAATGATTCGTTCGAAATGTGTAATAATTTATGAACTATCTGAAACGCATCGACCCGATATCCCTCGGATCTGCCGGTTGAAAGTGAATATCGATCTCTCCTTCATCTTCAAAAACGATTGCAGTAAGTTTATTCCCCGTAGCCGCACCTGTATCGATATAATACACATGATTAGAGGGTGAATACCTGAAATTTGAGACAGGTGTGTGCCCTACAATCTGCACTTTACCTACATTTAGAATTTCGTCTCTGTTCCAAAGCAAACCATGCGGATCGTTAATAAGTTTCGTACCAATTTCCAAAAGGGCATCATCATTCAGCGAACCGTCTTCATTAAGCACCCCTAACCATTGCTTGTTAACCCCGGCGTGCGATATTAAATGATTTTCTAATGATACAAACAGTGGCATATCTGCAATAAAATTACAGTGCCTGCCAAGTGCCTCGGGTGATTCTTTGTAATCAGATAAAATTGAACCCGACGAATTCATATTCCAAGCAACTGCCGCAGGGCTTTCAGGATCACGAAAGTAAGAGAGGAACATCATATCGTGGTTCCCAAGAACCGGCACTATGCCCTTCTCAATTACAAATTCCAGCACCTTAAACGAATGTCTGCCACGGTCAACTAAGTCGCCCGTGGCATAGACATCAAACTCACCGTATATATCGGTTAATTTATCGTAGAGGTTTTTTAAGGTATAATAACACCCGTGAATATCGCCTATTACTGCAAACATTGCTTCTGTAACAATTTACGAAAACTAAATATAGTTTACAGACTTGGCGTAAGCCTCCAACTCATCCCTGAACCGGGGGTCAGCAATAGCAATCAGAGACCTGACTCTTTCGCTGATTGGCTTTCCCCAAAGTTGAGCAACGCCGAACTCGGTTACAACATAATGAACATCCGCCCTGTTAGTTACAACCCCTGCACCCGGTTTCAACTGCGGCATTATTCTGGATATTGTTCCGTTTTTTGTTGTAGCCGGCAGCGCAATAATCGGTTTTCCGCCTTCGGATCGGGCTGCACCTCTGATGAAATCAACCTGACCACCGAACCCGCTGTAAAGTTTCGGACCAATTGAATCAGAGCAAACCTGCCCTGTAATGTCAACTTCAAGCGCTGAGTTAATTGCAACCATCTTTTTATTCTTTGCAATAATAAAAGGATCGTTCACATATTCTTGAGGGTGAAACTCGATCATTGGGTTGTTATCGATAAAGTGATAAAGTTTCTGAGTACCAAGAACAAATCCGGCAATTATTTTTCCTTCGTGGATTCCTTTCTTTGTATTCGTCAGAATACCTTTTTCCACTAATTCAATAACTCCATCGCTGAAAGTCTCTGAGTGCAGCCCAAGGTCTCGTTTACCGTCCAGGTATTTCAACACATTATCCGGGATAACTCCAATGCCTAATTGAAGTGTTGAGCCATCTTCAATCATATCGGCAATGTTTTTCCCGATCTGTTCATAAGCAGCTGCCATTTCCGGAGTGAGATTCTTCGCACCTTGTGGCAGTTCGAGAATTTCTTCATCAACCTCAACTATATAGTCCAGACGGCTGATGTGGATGAAGCTGTCACCAAGTGCCCTTGGCATGTTTGGGTTAACCTGAGCAATAATCAAATCTGCGTGCTCGGCAGCCGTTTTAATCAGCCCCACTTCTGTACCGTAGCTGCAGAAACCGTGCTCGTCCGGTGGCGAAAGGTGAATCAGCACAACATTTATTTTCAACTCTCCTCTTCTGACTAAAATCGGGAACTCATAAAGGTACAGTGGAATGAAATCAGCTCTTCCTTCACCAACGGCCCGCCGTGCCTCACCACCCATAAAGAAGGAGCGGTGGTTGAAATACTCGCGCATTCCGGGCTGAAGGTAAGGCAGCTCGCCAACAGAAAGTGCGTGAATTAACTGAACATCACGCAGTTCTTCCTTTCTTTTTACGAGTGCATCGATCAATGTCCTCGGGAAAGCACAGTTCGAGTGAACAGCTACATTATCACCTGACTTGATCGCCCGAACAGCCTCTGCCGCACTTACAACTCTGTTGTTATAGTTTTTAAGCATCGAAGAGGGTAAATTCTTTCTAAGTTTTATTTCTTCTGTCATTTTCATTACCTAATTATTCGAAAAGATATGTATCCGTCTGAACTCAACATTAAAGGTCTCTGCTATCGTTTCGTTCGAGCAAAAACCTGCCATCGTGCACACGCCTTTCGTTAAGCCGTGGTCACCCATTAATGCCGAGTTTATCCCCCGGTCTGCTATCGCCTGAATGTAAGGAAGCGAAACATTGTTTAACCCAAAACTTGCAGTTCTGGCAACCAATGCCGTCATGTTGGGTACGCAGTAGTGTATTACATTGTGGAGCATGTAGGTCGGGTTCGAAAGCGTGGTTGGTCTGCTCGTTGCGATGCAACCACCCTGATCGATCGACACATCAATAATCACACTCCCTTTTTTCATACTTTTCACCATCTCCTCGGTTACTAAGTTAGGAGTCTTTTCACCCTTAATCATCACAGCACCAATCAGCACATCCGCAAATTTAACCCCTCTGCTAATAGTATATGGGTTTGCCACAACAGTGGTAATCTGTTTGTTGAATAATTTTTCCAAACGACGAAGCCTGTGGATGTCTTTATCCAGTACAATCACCTGAGCACCGCGCCCGATTGCAGATTGTGCGGCAATCGTGCCAACTACGCCCGCACCCAGAATAACAACTGCTGCCGGAGCTACACCCGGTATCCCGCCGAGCAAAACTCCGCGTGATATTTCATGTGTTGATTCAAGAAGATTCTCTGCAGCCTGAACGGCTAACTGACCTGCAATCTCACTCATTGAATGCAGAACGGGCAGCCCAAATTCATCTTCTATTAGTTCAAGCCCAATAGATACAATCTTCTTCTCTAAAAAGGTGGTTATCAGGTTTCTGCTTACAACCGCTAAGTTCAAAAAAGAGATGATTATCTGATCTTCCTGAAGATATTTTAATTCTTCATCTGCAACTCTGCCTACTTTCACTATCATCTCTGAACGCGTGAAAACTTCTTCGGCTGAATAAACTATTTTTGCGCCTACCTGTTTGTATTGTTCATCCGAAAAATGGCAGCCGTCGCCGGCGGTTGACTGTAGATAAACAGTGTGTCCTGCCCTGACCAACGAGTCAACCCCCGCAGGAGCCAATGATACTCTTTTCTCCTCATTCTTATGTTCTTTTGGTATTCCTATTCTCATGTTGTATCCGCATTTTTTTGTTTAAATCTGTTCGAACAGATGTATCTGTGCATTTAACTAAATTTGCTTAAGCAACTAAAATTCTTAATAATGTGCCGGCAACCAATTACTATTGCCTGCTATATCTGATCCAAAGACTGCTCTAAATCCCGGATTAAATCCTCGGGGTCTTCAATACCAACTGCAAGCCTTATCCCACCGGGATGAATGCCGTGCCGTTCAAGCTTTTCAGTCGGTATTACCGAGTGAGTCATTGTGGCAGGGTGTTCAATCAAAGTTCTTGTTAACCCTAAGCTCACCGCAAGCGTTAGCGTATAAGCATTCTGAGCTGCAAAATTCATAAATTTACCGCCGTTTTTCTTTTGTTCGTCAACAGATTCGCCTTTAACACCGAAGAAGATCATGCTGCCGGGTGCAAAATTACCGCTAAAATCGATCATTTGCTTCTTTGCAAGGGCATGATACTTACAGCTTTCCAACCCGGGGTAATTTACAAACTCAACTTTTGGGTGTTCCGAAAGGAACCGTGCAATTTTCATCGCATTTTCTGTCTGTCTTTTAATTCGCAAATGAAGTGTTGAAAGCCCATAAGTTAAAATAGTCCATGCAGCTTTTGAAGAAAGCACTGCACCAAAATCTTTTCTGAAAAGCAGCAGCAGATTTTGGAACTTTTTAGGACCGATAACAGCACCACCCATATCCGTTCCAAATCCGCTGATTCCTTTTGTCAGTGAGTGAACGGTGAAATCTGCGCCGAGTTCAATAGGGCGTTGGCAAAATGGTGTGGCAAAAGTGTTATCAACCACGATGTATATTCTGTTTTCTTCATCCCTGTTTTTATTTTCCTCATCAACAATTCTGCGAATTTGCCCGATATCAATCAAATCCAAATTCGGGTTAACCGGTGATTCGAAATAGATAACCCTGGTTGCCGGTGTTATCAGTCCGGGAAGATTATCGGTTTCCGTCAGGTCAGTTGAAATGTATTTTATATTCAGCCTGGGGTACCAGTTATGAAACAGAGAAAAAGTGCAGCCATAGAGCGTTCTGTGAGCTATTAGTTCGTCGCCCGACTTCAGCAAAACTCCCAAAACCCCTGAAATTGCGCCCATTCCGCTGGCAAAAGTAACCGCCATTTCACCTTTTTCAATAAACTGAAGGTTCTCTTCCAGCAGCTCCTTGTTGGGCTCACCCAGTCGGTCGTAAATATAAATGGGAGCAAGTTCCGACTGTAAAGCCTCCGGATTAGCAAATTCAAAGAAGCCTTCTGCACCTCGCTCAACCGTGTCTAATCTAAAAACTACTGATGATGAAAGTGGTGAAACGACATGGTGAGCATAGTCCCATTTCTTACTGATATTTTTACCGTAAATCAGATGTGTCTCCGCGGAATATTTAAGTTCCTCGGGATTTTCATTGTTGTTTTTTGTTGTTGACACACTGCCTCCTTTTATACCAAATGTTATTATGTAAACATACAAAAAAGAGACGAGATAAGAAAGTTTTTTTATATTTGAATATGCGAGATTTCAGAATATTTTTGTATTTCGTTCTGATGCTTATTTTTGCGGCGGGTTCCGCCTCTCCGCAAATGAGCAGTCTGGGTGAAAAAGTGGTCGCCCTTTCGAAATATATCGGTGATTTACAAGCTCCTGATCCGAAAGAAACAGAAAGAGAGCTTTCCTCGGTTGATTCTATTTTTATCAGGGCTTTATCTCTCTCAAACGGCGATATTTCAGAGGCTTTAGCGGCGTGCATTTGGGCATGCCTGCCCGTTAGAAATACTGTAATGGTAACCCCGTTTACAGGGATTAAACTTGTATTTCCCTTTATTTCTGCCGATGATGAAACTTTTTTGGGGAAAAATAAGAAACTTCCGAGATATTTGTTTTTCGATTCCCCTGATTCAAAGTCGGGTGACATCGATAAACTTTCCCATTTTTTTGGTGCAGCGTATCTCGAATATAATAAAATTATACCCGGCAGTACTAATTTCATCGGTTGGTTTGTCGAAGTGTTTGAAGAATCTTTTAAGGTTGATTCCAAAATCTCGCGACGCGATCTGATCGCTAACTCACTCGGGATTATGTTTGGCGACGGATTAAGGAAAAACGAAAATCTGCTTCCGTCTAAATTCTTAAAATTATATCAACCTGTTAAATAAAATTTTTAACTTTTTATCTCCTTAAATGGCCGATTTTTTAATTTTTTTTATCAACTTAAAAAAGCAGATTTTTTAATTTTCATAAACGCTTGAAACTAAATTTCTAAATTTTTACAACCCGTTAAAGAAAACTTTATGCCAAGAATATTAATTATAGACGACGAGCCCGGTATCAGAGAGAGTGTAGCCATGATACTGGAGTATGAAGGCTACGAAACCGACGCCGCTGAATCCGGCGAAGATGGCATTGAATTGGTGCGTAGCGGTCAGTTTGACGCTATTCTGCTTGATATCAACATGCCCGGAATAGACGGTTTCGAAACTTTGAAAAGAATAAAGGAGATAGACAAAAACCTCAATATTGTGATTATCTCCGCTTACGGGAATATTGAAAACGCCATTAAAGCCACACGCACAGGCGCTTTTGACTTCTTAGAGAAACCTGTTGACCGGGATAAACTTCTTATCACTGTGCGCAATGCCTCCGAGCAGGCGATTTTGAAAAAAGAATATGAATCGATAAAAAAGGAAATTGATACCCCCTCACCTATTCTTGGCGAATCTAAACCAATGAAGGCAATTCTTGAAGTGGTGGGCAAGGTTGCCCCTACTGATGCAAGAGTTTTAATACTCGGCGAAAACGGAACGGGTAAAGAGTTGATTGCCAAAGCTCTGCACGCAAATTCGCCCCGCGCGGCTGCACCATTCGTCGAGGTTAACTGTGCTGCAATTCCAAACGAATTGATTGAATCCGAACTTTTTGGGCACGAAAAAGGGGCTTTTACCGGGGCTCTGAACCAAAGAATCGGAAAATTTGAACTCGCTGATAAGGGAACACTTTTTTTGGATGAAATTGGCGATATGAGCCTGCAGGCTCAGGCAAAAGTACTCAGGGCAATTGAAGACGGCTTAATTGAACGGGTTGGAGGAACTAAAAAAATCCCCGTGGATGTAAGAATTGTTTCTGCAACTAACCGCGACCTTAAGGAAATGATCGTAAAAGCTGAGTTCAGGGAAGACCTCTTCCATCGCCTTAATGTGATCCCGGTTCAGCTGCCGCCACTTCGCGAAAGAACGGAGGATATTCCGGTTCTTGTTCAGCACTTCGCGCAGGAAATTTCGCTGAAGCATAAAAAAATTGTTCCCACTTTCGCAGAAGACGCAATTACCTTACTGCAAAAGTTGAAATGGACCGGCAATGTCAGAGAGCTGCGAAATATTATCGAACGAATTATCATTCTGGCAAATGCACCGGTTATCAAACTGAGCGATATCGATTTCCTTCTCCCTGTTGAAAAGGTTTCTGTTGATGATCTCATCTCTGAAAGCAGTTCGTTCCAGGATTTCAAAGATAAAGCCGAAAAGGCTTACATCTTAAGACAACTTGAGTTGAACGGCTGGAATATCAGCAAAACGGCTGACGACCTCGATATTCAGCGAAGCCACCTCTACAACAAATTGAAAAAATATGGCATTGAGAAAGGTGAATGATATGAGCGAAACCTCTTCCCGGTTCATCTATTTTTCCCGTTAAACACATTAAGAAAGGAGTTTAATATGGGTGAAACTATCTTTTCGAAAATTATAAGGAAAGAAATCCCCGCTGCTGTGGTTTATGAAACCGATTCGGTGCTCGCTTTTAAAGATATTAACCCGCAGGCACCGGTTCACATTCTGATTATTCCTAAAAAAATTATCGATAAAATTCACAATTTTGATACCCGTTCGGATAGCGAGCTGCTTGCCGAACTGTTTCAGGCTGCTCAGCAAATAGCCGAAGAGCACGGGTTAAGCAAAAACGGCTACCGTTTAGTGATTAACAACGGAAATGACGGTGGGCAGGAGGTTGAGCACCTTCACCTGCACCTTCTTGGCGGCAGAAAAATGAACTGGCCCCCCGGCTGATATTGCACTGCAGATAATAATTCAATAGAGCTGATAATTCACTGCGACCGATAACGCACTGCGGATTATCATGCACTGCGACCGATAATTCACTGCAGTTTAATTTTAATGCAGTAGATACACTACCCGCAAAAAAACAGCCCCAAAGCAACTCATCATCGCAATGTAAAGTATGCTCTCGGGTGTTAAAACTATTTAACTTCTTTCAGAATAATCTTGTTTTCGGGGTCAAATTCCACAGATTTTGCACCCGGTTTAACTTTTATCTTAAACAACTGCCCATTTTCCGAGTTAAAAACAGACTGCACTTCACTTGTGCCGTCTTTATAATTGATTTTTAGCTCAATAGTGGCTTGATAGTAAATTTCGGGGCGGTCTGTCTGTGCAATTGTGGCGAACAGATAATCTTCACCATTCTCTTTTTTAAATTCAAACTTATTTTTGTAAACCGGGTGCTTTGGGTAGTTCAGCCACTGGTTAAAAAACCAGGTGTAATCTTTTCCCGTTACTTCGTTCACAACCTGAATTAGTGTGTCCGTAGTTGCGTTGCCGTATTTAATATTTTCGTTGGCAGTATATCGCTTCAGAATCTCCATAAAAACGGGTTTTGTTACCTCTTCTCTGAAAATGTGCAAAACACAGGCAGCCTTTTTGTAGATCAGTTCCGATTTGTAAAAATCAAGTCCGTCTAAATCTGAATAATCCCACTTTGGCTCGCAAATTGCATCTTCAGGCTTAGAACGAAAATAGACATCGGCGAAATCTTTCATCATATCTGTGTAAAATTTGCGGTCTTCGGTCAGGTCTTCTGCCCAAAGCGCCTCCATATATTCGGCGAAGCCCTCGTTCAGCCAAATATCTTTCCAGTTGCTCGGCGTAATCAAATCACCAAACCATTGATGCGCAAACTCGTGAACTACCAACAGGTCATACCAACAATTCGAACAAAGAGTTATAAAACCCTGATTTTCCATTCCCCCGTACAAAAAGTCGCTTGTTAAAGTTGCAAAAGCCACTTTTTCAAAAGGATAAGGTCCAAATCTTTGTTCAAACCAATCTATCATGTAAGGTACCATTTTATAGATATAGTTGATCGCCTCTTTATCTTCCGATTTTCGCCAGTAAAGCTGAATCGGAATAGACTTGCCGGTAACTTTCGATTTTACAGTCAGACGCGTAACACCATAGTCGGAAGAAGCAGAAAACACCATGAGATATGTAGCCATTGGATAGCTGCTCTCCCAGGTCCATTTTTTACCGGAAAGCGAATCTTCCAAAGCGGTCATCATGCCTACCGCCCCAACTGTAACATCAGGCGGCACAGCAAGCGATATTGAAAACAATGCCTTATCCGACGGATGATCTTTACAGATAAACCAAGACCTTGCTTCACTCGGTGAGTTGTTCGTAAAAACTGAACCCTTTGAAACGAAAAACGCCTGATCTTCTTGTCCGGTATGAGAGTATTCAAAATTTATTATTACTGTATCGCCGGGTGAAAATATGTCAGTGGGCTTTAAATATATCTTATCGTTTTCTTTTCGGATAACGGTTGCACCCAAAATCAAGCGAATTTCTATCGTTTTATCTGAGGCGTGAAACCAAACGGTGCTGTCTTCCCGTACTGATTTAATAATAAAGGAAACCGATTCGGTAGCTTCAAATGCCCTCTCTTTTTTTGACTTAAAATTGTTGAGCAAATTTAAGTCAAGTTTATATGCCAGCACATCTATCGTTGTATCGTATTCCGGTGCAGGTTGAGCAAAACCCCAAAAACCGAAAAGAAGCAGGAATAAAAAGGTCAAGAAATAAGTTCGCATAGAAATTTTATTAAAACATAAAAAAAAATCTTTAACATATAATTTAAAGAATTAGTATCTTTATTTTGTAGAAAATGGCAATATTTCACGAAGGAAAAAGTAATGGCTTACGCAAGAGCGCTTCTAATTATACTTTCAGTTTTTTTATCGGTTCCATGCATTCAGGCGCAATCGTTTAAGACGGTGGCGCAAACTCCTCACATTAACGGCACAAAAACTGCAATATTTTCTCCCGATGGCGAATTTTTGATATCCTCCGGTTTTGATAATTTAATAAAAATAAGAAAATACCGTACCGGTGAAATACTCAGAGAAATTAAAACCGCTCCTGCACAAGTAAACACCATTGCTTTTTTCTCCGATTCGGTTATAATCACCGGCGACTCAAAAGGGCAAGTTGCATTATACAATATTTGCAACTCAACACCCGCATTGAATAGAAAAATTGCGTTCCACCAAATCACCTCCTTAATTTACGATAAAAACTCAGGTTACTATTGGTGTGCGGGATATGGAGGGCTTCTGACCGCTGTTTCAGGCGATTCCCTGAACATCTTTTTCAGACTGAAAGATTTCTACGCCGATTTTAACACGATCGATATAAATGAAGAAGGTGAACTTTTTCTCGGCGCAACCAACGGAAAAATCTATGTTTTCAACACATTTTCAAAAATAGTAACTGATTCAATTTTTGCATTTGACAGCGATGTGTCGGGGTTAAAAGCTCTTAATGCTTCAAATAACAACAACGGAGGCAGCAATAGCAACAACGGCACAGACGCCGGTAACAGCGACAAGGATAACAACCCCAGCGGAAAATCAATCATAGCCACTTCATTCAACGGAACCGCAAAAATCTTTGAGAAAAACAGCCTCGGTTTATATACCGAAAAATTTACCGTGCAAACCAATCCAAGTGCGATGATTGTATCCCTTTCGGTTTCGCCTTCCGGAGCGTTGGCTGCAGCAACCACTTTTGACAATAACATTGTTCTGATTAACACCCAAAGCGGCGCGATTCTCAAAAGCTTTTCAGCGCACGAGTATATAATTGCCGGAACTTTGTTCAAAAATGAAAATGAATTACTAAGCTATTCTTTCGGTAACAATTTGATTATTTGGGACCTTAACAACACCGAGCGCCCAAAAAACATTTTTTCGGGAGTACAAAGCAATATCGAATTAATTGCCTCCGGCAGAAAATGGTTGGTTTGCACCAATGACAAAAACGAAATAATCTCGTTTGAGATCAATAAAAATTTTGCTTCAAAACGCTTATCTGTTGCACCCGCAAAAATCACTTCTTTAGAGTTAGATGAAGCCAACGATCGATTAGTCTTCGGAACCGCCAACGGCTTGGTTAAAGTTTTGGATATTTCTACCGGTCAAACAGTGATTGAAGAGAAACTCAGTAGTGCCGATATTCTTTCAACCGCTATTAAAGATTACATCTTAGCCGCTTCTACCGATGAAGGAAAACTGTACATCTCTAAGTTTACGGCTACGGGCAAACTTACCTCTAACAATGTTTTTAAGCAAAAGGGTAATTTCTCCTCTTTGTGCATTGCACCAAATTCTAACCTCGTTGCTGCCGGTTCCGAAGAGGGAATAATTTATTTTGTGGATATTGACACCGGTGAAAAAACCGGCACTCTCGTGGGGCACTCAATGAAAGTGAACCATTGCAGGTTCGACCTGCAGGAAGAAATTTTTCTTTCTGCTTCCGACGATAACACCCTTCGCTATTGGTCAACAACCGAAAACCTGAATTTCAAAACGATGATCAATGAATTTGGATATTGGTCCGGGTCGATTCTGCTTGGGGAATCGAATGTGGTTGCAGCCGGCGAAAGCGGCAAAATATTGAATTTTCGCCCTTCAAAAGAAACACCAATTCCCTTTGAAGAACATTCTCTGTCCCTCAGTAAACCTTTTCTCTTTGGCAAAAATCATATTGCAGCCAAAGACGATGCTCAACAAATTGTTGTGTGGAACACTACCACCGGGAAAATTGACTTCATAATCATATTAAATGGTGATGAACCGGTTGTTTTAAGCGTTGAAAACAGAACGGTTTATACAAAAAACGGAGGTGAGCAGAATTTTCTGTTTATTAATGAGGGAGATTTTAATGAAATCATCAAACCTCAGATAAAAAATGTGAGTGATCTTAAATCAGGATTTTAGTCGTTAGCTTTCAGATTTCTCGGGAAAAATTCATTCTCATTGCAGAATGTTACTGCCCGAAAATAACATTTTACAAAATAGTTAACTTAAAGACTAAGCACCGGTGGTACACCTTACCCAAAAACATGGTTTTCTTAATCAGCTTCCCAAAATCAAGCATCTCCCCCAAAAGAGGCTTTTGCTTCACTGAGTGAATTATACCGCTCCAAAATTGAAGAATAACCCGTTATTGCGAACAGTTTTTCTATCGTCTCGTTCACATTACAGAAAACTATTTTGCCCTCGGCAGCTTTCATCTTCTGAATTGTAAGAATGATTGCCCTCAACCCGGCACTGTTAATAAAATTAAGTGATGTGAAATCGAGTATTAGCCTGCGCTCACCGCTGCCAACTATTTCGTTCAGATGTGAATTTAACTCATCGTAATCTTTTATTTCACACCGTCCGTTCAGATTTAGTATCGTGAACCCGGCTTCCTTTTTAACTTTGATATCCATTTGATCAGCAGTCCTTAATCTATCAGGTTGAAAATGGAAAGGTAGCCCGTAATGTCAAAGATTTTTTTAGTTGTTTCATTTAAGTGAGCTACTATCAGTTCAATACCTGAAGTAACGGAAAGTTTGTGCGCTTTCATAAATACTCTCAACCCTGCACTCGAAATGAAAGTTAAATCTTTGCAATTTAAGATTATTTTCGCAGGGTTTTCGTCAAATGCCTTAGTAACGGCATTTTCTAACCCTTCCTGGTAAGTTATATCCAACCTACCGTCTAAAATTAATTCAATGGTATCCTCGGTTTTAACGGTCTTAATTTCCATTGCTTTCTCCGTTCAATTTTTTGCTTATGATAAAAATGTTCTTTTTGCCTTCTCGTGAATAAGTTACACTATCCATTAACTTTTTAACAATGTAAATCCCCAGCCCCCCAACTGCTCTGTTCTCGATAGAAACAGAAAGATCAGGGTCTTTTTTTGCCAGTGGGTTAAACTCAACGCCACTATCAATAAATTTAATTTGTAAAACATCATCTTTAAATGATACTTCAATCTCTATCTCTCCTGTTGTTCCTTCAGAGTAAGCATAATAAGTTATATTTGCCAACACCTCATCAAGTGCTATTAAAATATCATACACTTCTTTATCGGAAAATCCAACAGATCGGGTTGTGCTCTCTACATAATCAGCAACAGCAACAGTTTCTTCAATCTTGTTCTGTATAACTATACTTTTAAATAAATCCATTATTTAGAATAAGTTAAGTTGATTTCCTTAATTGTGTTGATTAATTGTGATACAGAAACTCCCTCCCCTTCCATAACCATCACAGCATTGCCGTTAACTAATAAAATAACTTTTGGCGGTGCCGATCTAAGATGAGGAAAAAACTTTTGCGGCGTTAAAAGCGAATAATTAACGCTTCCGCCGGTGCTGCTGAAAAAAGGCTGCACCTGATCCTCCGAACCCAAAAATAAATAGTGCCTGCCCACTCCTTTAACCAACCCCCATTTTTGATTAAGCTCCGTGGCAACAGCATGGCAATGATCGCAATCCAGACTTAAAAAAGCAATTATTTTTATCCCCACATCACATCCCGGCACCAACTGGGAATAAATCGAAGTTGTTTCCGGATACTTTTCTTTCAGCGGTGTTTTGGCAGGCTCTTTTTTCTTCACCGTTGCAGAAGTGGTGTCAGCAACAATTGTTTCTTTCTTTTCTTTTGCTTTTAACGAGTCAGAAGAAACTCCGGCTGCTTTCTCCTCCGGTTTTTTCATAACAGTTAAGCCCGGCTGTTTTACCGAATCAAGTTTCGCAAAATCCTGATTAGCAACAATTTCCGGATGCTCCACTGTTTCATAAGGTCTAACCGGAAATACAACCATTAAAATTGAAAGTATAACCACATACCCCGCTCCCGCGTACTCATATCCGTATTTCGCCTCAACGCCCGTCAGCTTCAGCAAAGCAGCGTTAATTGCAATAAAAACGATGTTCTTAACAATTGAAGCTGTGTTAGAAAGCGGTAACACTTCACCAAAACAACCGCAATTCTCACCCCCGTTACCCGCTAATTCGTAATAAACAAGATAAACAGTAAATAAAACCAACAATCCGGTCGAAACCGGCAGTGTGAAGCGCCGAAGTTTTATGTTTAGCAAAAACATTAAACCTAACAGAAGCTCCAACGAAACCAACATCCGCGAAAAATACGGAACTAACCCCCAACCCACCAAGCCTTGCTGAACCGTTATGCTTTCAAAGGCTTCTAACGGGAATAATTTGCTGACTCCTGAAAACAGAAACATGATGCCCATAAAAAGGCGCAAAATTGTTTTCAGCTCTGTTTGGGTTCCGGTAGTTTTCGCCATAAATTTTTCTGTTATCTTCAAATTTAATAATTTTTTCCCGGTTTACAACAGAAATTCATGTTCGTTTAAAATAAATTTATATTTTAATGATTAAAAAAATTAAGATTTAATGACTTTATCACTTTTGCTCCTATTAACTGCTGTAAATATTCTGGTTTTTCTGCTCTATTATCAGGTCAATAATCGAAAATCGAAAGGGATGATTTCTGAAACTGACCAACCTACAAAAGAAAAATCTAAATATGAGCCAAAACTTAAGATTGAATCTAATGAAGGAATTGAGTTTGCCGGGGAAATGCTCTATTCACTCTTTGAAAGATCAGCAAACGGCATCTTTCTGTTTGATCCTAAAGGCAAATTGCTCGCTGTGAATGAGAGGGCACTCGAAATTTTTGATATTCAAGACCCGCGATCCATCCATACTCTCGATGACCTCGAAAATATGTTCCCTCTCGTTTTTACAAAACAAAGATTAGAAGAGAAAGATTTCAGCTACTACCGGGCTTACAAAGTTGAGCATATCCAGGGTGCTGTTGTAAAATACTTTGTTCTGAGGTATTTCTGGTACAGAACTGCAGATTTCCGCGAAACGCTGATTATTCAGGTACGCGATTATACCAGATACCGCAACGAAGAACTGGAACTGATTAATCAAAAAGAAAAAGCTGAACAAAAAAACAGACAAAAATCTCTCTTCCTTGCAAACCTTAGCTACGACATCCGCACACCGATGAATACAATTATTGGATTCTCAACTCTACTGAAAGAGAGTATAGAAGACCCCGAATTGAAAGACATGGCGACGCAAATTTACTCCGGCTCACTTAATCTGATGAAAACTCTTGACTCCGTTATCGAACTTTCTAAATTGGAAACCAAACAAGTGGTAGCAGAGAAAAAACAGATTGAGTTACGAGAAGTTGTTAAACGCCTATACCTCGAGTACAAAAGCTCTTTTCAGAAAAAAGGATTAAATTTTAAACTTGTAACCCCAAAAAATGATGTTACTTTTTACACCGATGAAATTGTTTTAACAAAAATTTTGCAACACCTGCTTTCAAATGCATTAAAATTTACCGAGTCAGGCGGTACAATTTTATCTTTAAATTTCGATGCCAGAAACGGCTACCGTAACATTTACATTTCTGTCGAAGATACCGGAGTGGGGCTTTCACTTAAAGATCAGGAGACAATTTTTAGAGAATTTGCGCAATTTGCACATGGAGACACCCGAAACTACAAAGGTATTGGCGTGGGTTTGAGCATGGTTAAAAGATATTGCGATATTATCGGGATAAAGATTTCTATCTCCGGCGAACCCGGTAAAGGTTCTAAATTTACTCTTAAGTTCCCGGAAACTCCTGAATGACATTCAAAATTCTGCTGCCAAACTCCGGCTATTCAAAGCAAATCCTGAAACTTGCCCTGCCGGTTATTGCGGGGCTTTCCACACAGATGATCCTTTCTTTGGTGGATACTGCAATGGTGGGCAGGTTAGAAAACCCCAAATATACACTTGCTGCCATGGGGCTTGGGCTTTTGGCAACCTGGGCGGTAGTTAGCGTCTGCTCTTCTCTTTCTACAGGCACACATGTATTGGTTGCCCGACGATTTGGTGAACAGGATTATAACGCAATATCCGGAGTGCTTTTCAACTCGTTGCTGCTCACTTTTGTGATTGGTTCTTTATTGGCAGTTCTCGGCTGGCAGACAGCGTTGACTGTCTCCGATTTCCTTTCGAAAGATAATCAGGTTGCCGAATATGCAGCTGAATATATGAAGTGGCGCTATCTTGGGTTGCCTTTCTTTATGATAACGGTTTCTTTCCGCGGATTTTTCTTCGGAACAGGTAACACAAAAATTTTCATGTTCTCTGCTATTTTAATCAATCTGCTGAACATTTTATTCAATTATGCTTTTATTTTCGGCAAGTTTGGCGCCCCAAAAATGGGGATTGCGGGTGCATCTTTCGCCTCTTCACTCGCAACAATGGTTGACGCAATTTACTATTTTGTTGTGTTTTTTGGGTTTAAGGAGTTTAGAGTAGTATATCGTTTTTCTAAAAACCTGAAACTTATCCCAAAAGTACTATCAACAATTTTAAAACTTTCGATACCCGTTTCGTTTCAAAATGTTTTTATTCTTATTGGATTTCTCTCCTTTATTGCAATCACCGGGTTGCTTGGTATCACCCAGCAGGCAGCCTCGCAGGCTATTATTTCAACTTTGTTTCTCTCTTTTTTGCCTTCAAATGGGTTTGGAGTTGCCGGGCAAACTTTAGTGGGTAATTCAGTGGGAAAAGGAGATATCGTTGAAGCGAAAAAATTCGGCTACGAAACTGCGAAACTGGCTTCAATTTACACCCTATCACTCGCTGTCATTTTTATTTTTGTGCCCGAAGCACTTCTTTACATTACAACAAACGAATCTACCGTTATCGAGGCAGCCATCCCGGCGATGAGATTTGCAGGGGTTGCACAGATATTTTTTGGAGCTGGGGTTGTATTGGCTTACGGATTGCAGTCCGTTGGTAAAACAACTTTCGTGATGTTCGTTGAAGTTTTTACCAATCTTATGATTTTGGTGCCTTTCGCCTATTTCATCGGGGTGTATCTCGAGTTTGGTTTACCCGGCGCATGGTCGGCACTGATTCTTTACACAACTTCTTACCTTACACTGATGTTCCTTAAATTCCACAAAGGAAACTGGAACAATCTTGAGAAGATTTAACCTTCGTTTTGCGCGCAGTTTAGGTGAACAGAACCCGGGATTATTTCTTTTTGATCAACTCAACCAGCAGGTCATCCAATCCCTTAAAGCGCATCTCATAATCCAAACGGCTTCGTCTTATCACTTCGTGAGCTTCTTCCCTGCCGTAGATGTGTGTAATTTCAGTTTTTGCTTTAGCCGAGCCGGGTATGTCTTTATAGGTAAGGAAATAGTGCCTCAACCGTTCAACCAACGATTCAGGGCACTCGCTAATATCTTTCAACTGCCCAAAGACTGCATCATCCCGCATTACTGCTATAATCTTATCATCCGCTTCATCACCATCCAACATTCGCAACCCGCCGATTGGGATGGCTTCAAGTATTACACCCCCCATAGTCAAAGATTTTTCAGCGAGCACACAGATATCCAAAGGATCGCCGTCCCCTTTTATTCCCTCTCTGCCCGTTTTTTCGCAACAGTATTCTGCCACACTTTCAGCACAGAAAGTTTGGGGAATCAGACCATACATCGAAGGGCTGACATTGGAAAAGCGCTGCGGCCGGTCAACTTTCAGATAGCCGGTTTCCTTATCAATCTCGTATTTAACCGTGTCGGTGGGTACAATTTCAATATAAACAGTTACTTTGTTCGGCACATCTTTACCGATCGGTAACCCGTGCCAGGGATGAGGTTTAAAAAGAAGCCCCATCATTTCTCTGATGGGGTCTCTGTCTTTAATTTTCATTTAAATAAATCTTTATTAAACTTTAGAAGAAAAGTCGATTATTCGTCGTCATTGACAAAATCATTGAATAATCAGCCCGGAACACCAAATTAACGGTTGTGCGCGGGATTATTCGTCATCATCAGAATCTTTGAAAAGCCCCTGCTGCAACTCTTTATAGTCGGATGGAATTTCAAATATTTTAGGGTCCACCTTTCCCTGATGCACATCCGTAACTTCCAATAACACCTTCTCTTCTCCGTCTTCAAAAGTTGATAATCTTATCGGGAAGTATCCCGCAAGATCAGAGAGCCTTCCAATATCACCAAATGGGCTGTTAACCTGACTGTCTAAATGAAACAGAAAAAAACCGCCCAATTCTTTTGTCATCCATGCAATCACATCTTTACCCTCTTCAGAAGTTATCTTATATTCATCGCAGGTATAACCGTTAATTACCTTTGTATTACCGGTTTTAACGAATTTTCCCTTTAAATCTTCACTTTTATCTGAGGAGTTAGGCTCATCAGAGTCGTTTCCGAACTCATTAAACGGAACTTTCATATACATTTTCATTTGGTGTAAAACTATAAACATCGAATTCTCTTTCAGCACAATATCGACCGAATGCTCTTCATTCTTTGTTGTAAGTGCAAATTTATCGCCTGAAATGTAGTAATCAGCTTCTCCAGATTCACCACTGTCTTCATTATAAATATTAAGAGTTATTTTACCTTCAAAGTTTTGTGCCGATACCGAAAAAGCACCTGCTGCAAAAATAAAAAGAAAAAAAAGTGGGGTTAAAAACCTGTTCATAAGGGGAATCCTTCTGTTTTGAGTAAAATGAATTTAGAAATTTTGTGTCTAATAAAAAAAACGAAACTGTAATTTAACAAAATTTTTTATTTTTCAGTTCAATTAAAAATATTTAATTTGATGTAACGAGTGCGTACACTAAATTGCACCGATGTTTTTACCATTTAATGGGCTAAATGGTTTCTGCCAATACGAATATTTTGATGAAAAAATTTGGAGTTCAAATGAAAAATTTAGTTTTTACGCTGTTTTTGGCACTTTTCCCGCTTGGAGTTTTTTCACAAAGTCTGGATGAAGTGTTGGCTAAACACTTTGAGGCAATAAATCAGGAAAAAATTACCACCCAAAACTCCCTGACGATCAAAGGAAAATTATATCAGGCAGGGCAACAATTCCCTTTTAAAATGTGCCAGGAGCGACCCCTGAAATTTCGTCTCGATATCATTTTTCAGGGTCTATCAATTATTCAGGCTTTCGACGGCAAACAGGGCTGGTCTGTTAACCCCCTTGCCGGAGATGATACCCCACAACCTGCTTCCGAAGATCAGGTAGCGAGTCTGAAAGTGCAGGCTGATATCGACGGTGCCCTATGGAACTGGAAAGAAAAAGGATATTCTGCTGAACTTTTACCTAACGAGAAAATTGAAGATATTGACTGTTATACAGTTTTTTTGAAAAGTGAAGAAGGCAACGAGTTTAAAATATATATCGATACCGAATCTTTCTTAACGATTATGCAAACTTCAACTGGTTCAACACCTCAGGGACCAATGACTATTAATCTATACCCTTCAGATTTTCGCGCGGTTGATGGCATGAAATACGCCTTCTCGATTGATGCTAAAGTTGACGGAAATGTAATCTATTCTATGAAATATGATTCAATTGAGTTTAATACTAAGTTTGATGACGACTATTTCGAGATGCCTGAATAGTCAATGCCCGGGCGGTTAACCGCTCTGTAACTGACTGAAAATCTCAGCTAAAAGTTTAACGATTAAAAGAAAGCCCGTTCACGGAAAGCAACACCAATTTCAACTTCTGCAATCCGGCGGGCTTTTTCCGTATCTATCTCAGGTAATGAAACTACCGACAGCACAACATTCGGTACAAATTCTTTTGCTTTTTTTGTAAAATCAAGCATTTCATAATACATATTTTCATCAACTCCCATCAGATTTGCATAAGTTTTTGAATCAACAGCGTTCAGGCTGACCGAAAGTGAATCGATCACTCCTGCCATCTCTGGTGTAATATCTTTGTGGTTAATCACATTACCGTGCCCGTTGGTGTTCATTCTGGTTTTTCCGCCAAGTTCTTTCACCCGCCGGGCGATTTGTTTCACCACCTCCCAACGGATTGTTGGCTCGCCGTAACCGCAAAAAACAATCTCCGAATAACGGGTTGGGTCACCGATTTGTTGCAAATATTGAAGTGCCGTCGGCTCTTCCCTTTTTTCCATTCCTAAGTTGTAACCCGCTATAAAAGGTGCATCTTGTCTGCTGCAAAATATACAATCTGCGTTGCAACGGTTTGTAACATTAACATACAAAGCCGAACCAATCGGGTAAACAATCGAAACAGGGGGTATCTCGCCGACACCATAAAACAACCGTGCGTTAAGTTTTGTTATTCTGGCTATATCTCCGGGAGTTAAATTGTGCTGTCTTGCCAACTCTCCCGCAATATATTGCACATTTGCGGGTTCATTCCTTTTACCACGGTTGGGTACGGGGGTCATGTAGGGCGAATCTGTTTCCAGTAACAGATGCTCAGGGTGAATTGCAGCTGCAATTCTTCGCAACTCATCCGCTTTTTTGAATGTCAGGTTGCCCGTGAAAGAAATCATGTGCCCCATCCTTACATATTCAAGCGCATGCTCGAGCGAGGCATTAAAACAATGAAAATGTGCTCTTAAACCTTGCGGTGTGTATTCCCTGATTACATCCATCATATCGTCATCCGAGTCCCGATTATGCACAATAACCGGCAGCTTAAGTTCTATTGCCAACTCCAACTGCTCACGGAATGCTTCTATTTGCTTCTCTTTTGGTGAATAATCGTAATAGTAATCCAAACCTATTTCCCCTATTGCCACTATTTTTTTATTCTTCAGAGCGATCTTTTCAAGAACAGATCGCCACTTTTTTTCCCACTCTTTACTGTCTAAAGGGTGAACACCAACAGCTCCGTAAATTATATCATACTTTTTGGTCAGTTCAACAACTTTTTTTGCGCTTTCAAGGTCGGTAGCCGGAACAATTATAGACTCAACTCCCGCTGCTACCGCTCTTTCTATAACTTCATCAATTTCTTCGGCATAGTCAGGGTAAAATAAATGTGCGTGTGTATCCGTTAAATTTTCCATTTTTTTCTTCACAATTTTCAATTTTTACACTTCAAACTTAACAAATACACCGGTTTTCACTCTTACAATCACTTACAATCACTTACAGCCACTTACAATCACTTACAGCCACTTACAATCACTTACAGCCACTTACAATCACTTACAGCCACTTACAGGTCTATCGGGCAGCAACATCGCAGCGAGTTTGGCTTGCACCGGGCTTCGCCCACACTTCAATCAACAGGCGTATCGGGCAATGTTATTGAAAAACTGAGGACTTAAGGATACATCCTTACACCGTCAACCGGCATAAGCAGTAACAAGTTTTTCCGTGTCCAAACTCAAAACAGAGAAAGCCTCTTCTTCGGACACCTTTTCATTCTCGCCGTTATAGTTGTTTTCCGGCAGTGCAAGGTTTCTCGGCTGTTCATGCGCAAAAGCACCGGGAAGCACATCAAGCTTGCTGACAATAAGGTTGTTGCCGTTGAGCGCATCAATCCTCCCCTCGATCAAAAAAGGACCGTACGAGAGCGTCTTCTCGGCAAATTTCTCGTAAGTTTCGGGGAACAACACCGCTTCAAATGTATCCGTAAGGTCTTCCAACGAAAGAAATTTCATTATTTTTCCGTTTTTCGTTTTTATTCTCTTCGCCGCCATGAACCACCCGATCAACTTCACGGTTTTTCCCTGCAGTTTTGGTATATCTACCGCCCTGCTCACAGTCGGGTCGTTTATCCACCCCTCATAAAAATTAAGGGGGTGGCGCGTCACCATATAGTCAAACGCTTCCAGCTCCGCCAAGCATTTTTCTTCAACGGAATAATCCTGCCCCGTTAGCACTTTCCCCTCCAGTTCAATTTCCTCGTCGGCAAAAAGGCTTTCCTGCAGCACATCAAGTATTCGCCTGTGCTTCACATAAACATCCAACTGCCTCAGCAGATCGGGCCGCCCAACGCCGAAACAATCCATCGCTCCGCATTTTATCAGTTTAGCCGTATCCTCGAACCCTGTGTGTGTTCTCACCAAAAAATCTTTAAGCGAAGTGTAGCCGCCGTTTCTTTTTCGTTCTTCAATCAGAACTTCTGCGGTTGCTTTTTTCAGGCTCCCCACTGCCTGCAGCCCAACTCTTACTTCACCGCCACTTCCTGTATATTCATAAAGGCTGTTGTTCACGCACGGCAGAAGTATCTTAAGCCCCATGCGGCGAGCTTCCTGAATGTAAACGGCAGCCGAATAGTAGCCCCCGCCGTTGCTGAGCACGCTCGAGATGAACTCTGCCGGATAGTGCGTCTTCAGGTAAGCCACCTGGTAAGAAAGCAGAGCAAACGAAGCGCTGTGTGCCTTGCAGAACGAATAACCCGCAAACGATTTTATCTGACGCCACAACTCGCGCGCTACCAATGGTTTCAAACCTTTGAGCAAGCACGATTCGAAAAAGCGCCCTTCGATCCTCTCCATGGCGGTTTTGCTGCGCAGTTTGCCGCTCATCGCACGGCGCAAAAGATCGGCTTCCTCGAGCGAAAGCCCCGCAATGTGGTGCGCTACCTTAATCACATCTTCCTGATAGATCATCACACCGTAGGTCTCCCCCAGAATTTTTTCCATCTCAGGTATCAGATACTTCCGGCGTTTTGGGTTGTGGTGCCTTGCAATGAACTCCTGCATCATGCCGCTTTCTGCCACGCCGGGGCGGATGACCGAACTTGCCGCAGTGAGTAACTCAAAAGTATCAACATTCAACCGGGTGAGAAGCGAGCGCATCCCCGGCGACTCGATATAAAAGCAGCCGATTGTCTTCCCCCTCTTAATTGTGTCAACGGTTTTGGGGTCTGCAAAGAGAAAATCGTAGTCGAAAATGTCGAACTCAACCCCCGCACCCCTCCTCGGTATCGGGCGGTGCAACGAAAGTACTCTTCCGCCGATCTGCCCCGGCAAACGGTAGTTTGACATGTCAAATACGGGCTGATCCTTCCCGTTTTCAAAATCTTCTGCGGGCTGCTCTTTTATTGTTGCGAAATCTTTCGCGGGTGACGATTTTGTTGCTTTTGGGTTCCATTTTGTTTTCTGCAGCACTATTTCAGGGCTGAGCGCTGCCTGACTTTTCGCTTCTTCAGGGCTATACATTTGCAACCTTCCCCATTGTTTCGCGCAGAACTCCGAGCGAGCGTTGCGAAAGAAGATCAATTTTTATCAGCCCCAAATCTTCAATCGGATACATATCGGGCTGCGTGATAATTATCCCAAGCCCTTTGTTGCTCGCAAACTCCAAAGCCACATAGTCAGTTATCGGCTCGGGCGTAATCACTATCCCACCCGGGTGAATGCTCAGGTGCCTCGGAAAAGAAGCCAAACGAACTGCAGCCGAAACAATGCTTTTCCACGGTTCCACTTCAAATTTTAACGAGCGTGCCTCGGGGAACATAGCTGAAAGATTGGGAAGGTTACGGGCATCCGTCCATGGTATAAATTTGCTGTACTGCGAAATTTCGCTCTCGGGCACCCCGAACACTTTTGCGGTCTCCCGAAACGCTGACCTTGCCCTGAAAGTAACCATTGTGGAAATCATCGCCACTTTGTCGTATCCGTATTTCTCAAAAACATACCTGACTATCTCGTCCCTTTCACGCCACGAGAAATCAAGATCAACATCCGGCGGGCTTTTCCGCCCCCGGTTCAAAAATCGTTCAAAGTAGAGGTCATATTTAATCGGATCAACTTCCGTGAACCCTAAACAGTAAGAAACTAAGCTGTTAGCGGCTGAGCCCCGCCCCAATAGCATCATACCGCGCTGTTTCGCTTCGCGAACTATATCACGCACAACCAAAAAGTAATCGGAAAACCCAAGCTCGTTGATAACTTCAAGCTCGTATCGCAACCGGTTTATCGCCTTTTCCGTGATTGCATGATACCTCATCTCAAGCCCCTTAAAGGCAAGTTTCCAAAGGTACGAAAAAGATGGTTCACCTCCGGGAGTGGGAAAGACGGGGAACTTGGTTTTCCCCATTTCGGGGTCAACATTGCAGTTGTCGATCACAAAATTGAGGTTTTCCACCGCACCGGGCACCCTCTTCCACTCCCGCAACATTTCACCATACTCCCTGAAATAAAAAGCCTTCGGTTCGGTTTCATCCTCCCGCAGGGTTCCGAGCGTCTTGCGCAATCTGATGGCAGTTACAATTTTGTGGAGAAGGTAGTCTTCTTCGTTCAGGAAAAAGACAGGTGAAGTGGGCAGATATTTATACCGGTTCTCGAGACAAAAATTGTAAACTTCTCTCGCCGTTTTTTTAGTTGCGGAAGTGATGGGCAGCTCACCGAAAACATTCCCTCTGTTGCCCGCCGCCTTCAAAAGCCTGATAGAAGGGGAAATAACAAACAACCCGCGAAGTTCACCCCGTAAAACCTCCTCAAGCGAGAAGTTCTCTTTAAGCTTCCTCGCAGTTATTATCCTGCAAAGGTTCGAGTACCCCTCACGCGTGCCTGCCAGAAGAAGGATGTATTCTCTTTCATACACTCCCCTGCCACCCGGTTGATACTCTCCTCCGTTTCCCGGTTGATACTCTTCTTTCCTCTTTTTCTCGCTTTCAAACTTGTCGATATATGCCTCCCAATCGACACTTCCGGCACCTGAATTTCTGTCTGCAAAACTGCTTTCGGGTTCGTCTATGTATGCCCCCAGGAGGGGTTTAATCCCCGCTTCCGTTGCTTTTTTGTAGAATTGTATCAGCCCGTACATACCATTCCTGTCGGTCAGCGCCAAAGCTTTCATCCCAAAGCTCTTAGCCCGCGCAATAAGATCATCCGTCGATACTGCTCCCTGTAAAAGAGAGTAGTTACTGTGTACATGCAACATTTCTGTGAATCAATTTTTACAAAATACCATACATTTGTATGGTAAAATGCAAAATTTTTCAGAGAATGTCAAGGAAAATTTTTAGGAGCGGATGGTGAGCGGTATTTTATTTCTGTTTTATATTTCAAAGAAAATATCGCAGAATATTTTTGAGCGCGGGATAGCTAAGTGGTTCATCACTAAAACTTATCAGGGAGGGGTTCGGACTCCAAGCTCAATTGCAGAAAAACCGAACTTATCCCTGATTTTATTCACGGCAAACATCATCTTTTCCCGTTTTTCCTCTTTCGTCTCAAATAGTGAATCCTGGCTGTGGAACTCAACAAGGCTGCTCATCCCGATACCTATAAGCCTAACCCCCACTCTGCGGGTGTAGCCTTTCCTAAGAAGATTAAGTGCGGTTTCATACACAAAACGGTCATCCACGGTAGGGGGCACACGACAAGCCCGTGTAATAGTGGAAAAATCCGAATATCTCAATTTTATATGAATGTTACCCGCCATTTTGTTTTCATCCCGTAGCTGTTGGCAGATTTTACCGACTAAATTAAAAAGGTACGATTCAATCTCCGGAAGAGATGAAATATCCCGGTTAAAGGTTCGCTCGCACGAAATCCCCTTCCTTTCCCAATTCTGCACAAGTGTTTCACTCCCTTTTCCGTTGGCTCTCTCCCACAAATCAAGCCCCCCTTTACCAAAAACGGAAGCAAAATACTCGGCGGGTAAGCGGGCAATATCACCGATTGTTGCTATCCCTCTTGAACGAAGCGCTCCGGCGAAAACTTTCCCCACACCCGGCATCGTTTCTACCGGAAGTGGTGCCAGAAAATCTTTTTCGCTGCCGGGTGGAATATATGTGATGCCCTTCGGTTTGTTAAAATCTGAGCAAATTTTCGCTATGGTTTTATTGCTTCCTATCCCAATTGAAGCGGGCAGTTTTAACTCATCCCGGATTTCATCCAAAATCCGCTCGGCAAGAAGCATGAAGTTGCCGTAAATCCTTTCCGTTCCCGTAAAATCCATGTAAAACTCGTCAACGGAAGCCTGCTCCAGTAATGGGGGGTATTTTTCAAGTATTTTTTTTACTAAATGAGAATATCGGCTGTATTCTGAAAAACTGCAGTTTACAAATATCGCCTGCGGGCAGAGTTTATAGGCGCGGGTTGATGGCATACCCGAGCGCACACCAAATTTTCTGGTCTCGTATGAACATGAAGATACCACACCTCTGCTACCCGGCTTTCCGCCCACTATTACGGGTTTGCCGTTCAATGAGGGATCAAGTATCCGTTCTACCGATACAAAAAATGTATCCAAATCAAGATGAAATATTACCGGCATAGCCACTCTGAATGCAAAACCTATTTTAAGCCTTAAAACAATTCCTGTTCTAAAAAATTTGAATACGATTTCAAAGGCTGAAAATATTTTCCCATTTGTGCGGGTATATCAATCAGCTGCCTGTTTTCCAAAAAATGTATCAACTCCAGAGCATTTGCAGGTGCATTTCCCCCGGGGTGATTGTTAAAAATCACAAATACCTCTTTAAGGTGTTCGGTTGCACTTTTTATTATTTGTGCAATTTCCGTCAATTCACCCGAGGAATAAAGATACCTGTAGCGTTCGTTTTGCTCCTGATAGCTTTGCTGTTTCCCGTAATTTCTTATCGAGTTAAGCCATCCCTCATCGTTTCTGCCATGCAGACGAATATATGCCCTTTCGTTTACAATATTCAATCTGAAGGGAATTGTTTCCCCAATTTGTGGCTGATCAATCGTTGCCGGCACTAATCCCCACTCTTTGCAGAAATCATACGCTTCAGCGCTGCTCCACGATTTATGACGAACTTCAAGAAATTTTCTGTAACCGCAAAATTCATCGCTAAGATTTAAAAGATACCCCGCACTAACGGGTGAAAAAGAGAAAGAGTAAGGAAACTGAATCAACAATCCACCAAAACGCTCACCTCGCTGAAGCACATTGAGAAGACTTCTTACTGAGTCAATATTCTCTTTCAAATACTCCCGTTTGTGTGTGAAATCCTGGTGAAGTTTTATCGTAAAATGGAAATCTTCCCGCCCCTCCGTTTTCTTGAGCCACTCCAATGCCGTTCCGGGGTGGTGGTATTGATAGTAGGTTGAATTGACCTCAACACAGTTGAAATACTTCGAATAAAACGACAGTTTATCGAACCCCGCCCCCTGCTTCTGCGGATAAAACATCGGCGACCAATCTGTGTAAGACCACCCCGCCGTACCGATAAAATACTTCGTGCTCATCTTTTCTCTTCCTTTTCCAATTTTGCATTCGCTTGCAATAAAATGTTTAGAAACAGATTTTTCGTACTTATCCAATACTTCGTGTTCATCCAATATTTCGTGCTCATTATATATTTCGTTCTCATCTTTTCACTCTCTCACCGGAAACTATTTCCCGACAATTCTGTGGGTATGCTCTATTAAATACACCATTCTCATCTTTTCACCCTTTTACTTAAAGCTGCGTGCCAATCCAACAAAAAACTTTAACAAAAATACCTCATTTCCAAAGCCGCACTAACCTTAAGAATACCTTCCCGTTTTTGCATCCATACTTCTGTAAACCCCAACGACAACCCCGACAACATGAAAATTTGGGTGCGTTTCTTCGATTACAATGGGGGCAAATTCCGGATTTTCTGACACTAATTCAATCTTTTTTCCCTTTTTAAAATATCTTTTCACTACGGCTCCATCGTCCAACACTGCCGCAATTATCCTGCCGTTAATCGGTTCAGAGTTCGGGTTAACTATTATTACATCACCGTTGAAGATATAGGCATCTTTCAGGCTGTTCCCTTTCACTTTCAGAAGAAACGATTCTTTCGGCATCCTGATCATATTGGGCAAATCAACGGTATCTATAGCACCGGGATAGATAGTAACGGGGCTACCGGCTGCCGCCTCACCGATAATCGGACGGGTAACAAACATGTTCTCCTCCAACAACAGTTCGATCCCACGGGCGATTTTCTCATCCCTCTTAATCATTCCCTTTTTTTCGAGCGCCATCAAGTGTTCCCTGACTGTCGAGCGGTTTTTATATCCAAATTCAGCCGCTATTTCAGAAAGTGAAGGTGGGCGCCCTTTTTCCTCTTTGAAGTCAATCAAATATTGAAGTATCTTTTGTTGCGTTTCTGTTAAATTTCTCGTCATAACGGTTCCGATATTAATTTTTACATACTACCATACATTTGTATGGCAAATATAAAATATTTTTGAAATAATGTCAAGTTGTTTTTAAATGGCAGAGTTAAATTGTTTTCAAATGAGATAAATTTAACAGGGTTAAAATAATTTTTTTGGAAAAATATGTTTCGAGTTTTTCTTTTATCTGCAATAACACTTCTATCTTTTCCTGCTTTATCGCAAAGGCTGATCACCCCTTTGGAATATTCCGGCTTCACTTCTCTGACCACACATAAAGAGATGATGAATTTCCTTTCTTACATCTCAACTTTGAAAGGAGTAAACATCAGCAAAAACATTATTGCTGTTTCCCCCGGCGGGCGGGATATTCCCGTTTTGGAGTTTTCGCTCGGCGAATTTGGCAAAGACCCCGACAAACTGAAAGTACTCCTCTTTGCCCAACAGCACGGGAGCGAGCACTCAGGGAAAGAGGCTGCACTTCTTCTTATCGGGGAGCTTGCTAACGGTGCTCTGAACGATGCACTGCAAGTTTTGGATGTGGCGGTGATCCCAATGATGAACCCCGATGGTAACGAGGTCGATAGAAGAAGAAACGGTAACAACGCCGACCTTAACCGCGACCACCTGATTTTAGAACAGCCCGAAAACATCGGTTTGCAGAAATATTTTTACAAATACCTCTTCGATGTTTCTATGGATGTTCACGAGTACTACCCCTATTCAGAAGATTGGATTGCGCTCGGTTTTCGAAAAAATTCCGATGTTACAGTCGGGTGCCTCACCAACATTAACACTCCTCAAAAATTCAGAGATTATGCCAATGAGGAGTATCTTCCGTTTGTCAAGGATTATCTCAATCTGTTTAAGTTTTCATTCGCTGAGTACACTCCCGCGGGTATTCCTGAATCTGAGTATATGCGGTATAGCACTTTTGATATTAATGACGGAAGGCAGGGTTTTGGCTCTCTGGCAACCTTCTCTTTCATTCAGGAAGGTAAAAACGGCGAAGACTCGGCTGATAATATCGAAAGACGAGCCTACAGCCAGATGGTCGGGATGATTGCATGCCTTCAATTTTCTGCCAAAAACCACGAAGAAATTAAAGAATTGGTGAAATCTGAAAGAATCAAGTTAGCTGAGGGTGAACCCGAGTTTGTTTCCGTGCAGATGGAGCACACCTCCGACGGTAGCACCCTTGAGCTGCCTGTGATTTCACTTAAAACGGACAGAGATTCGGTGGTTTCTGTTAAAAATTTCCGACCTGTTGTTTCCTCATTGTTCAATGTTCGTAAACCGTTTGGTTATCTGATACCGGTTGAGAACAAAGACCTTGTAGAGTGGACTAAAAAACACCACCTTGAAACTTCTGTTTATGAACCAAATGCTAAAGATATTATCGAAAGTTACTTTATTACAGGTATAGATTCCATAGATTTTGAAGGTGATCCGGTTATCAACCCTTCCTGTAAGGTTGAATTGGTAAAACCCACAGAGCTAAAGGGGAATTATTTATTTGTTCCGACAAAACAGCTTGCAGGCAATATAATTGTTCAGGCTTTGGAACCAAAAAGTATGATTGGGTTGGCGACTTACAAAAAGTATGAAAACTTAGTTACAGCGGGCACTATGTTTCCTATACTCAGATTGGTAGAATAATAGTTTTTAAGTGGAGTTAAAAAAATCTTTAAAAAGTGTTTATAAGTAACTGAAAATCAAAAATCTGAAACTTTTCTTTCGGTTACCCATCACACTACGAATGAAATAAAAATATGAGGTAAAAAATGGCAAAATTAAACGCTTATGTTAAACAAATAAACGGTATCAGCTTTGCAGGCAGAACCGATTCGAACCACTGGATCACGATGGACGGTCCTGAAGATTTCGGTGGCAACAACGCCGGCATTCGCCCAAAAGAACTTATGTTGCTCGCTATAGCCGGCTGCACCGGAAGCGATGTTGTTTCTATTCTTCAGAAAAAAAGAGTCAATGTCCGCACTTTTGAAATTAAAATCAGTGCTGACCAAACAGACGACCACCCGAAAGTTTTCACTGCCCTGCACATCGAATATATTTTCAAAGGAAAAGACATTAAAGAAGCCGATGTTCAGCGCGCTATCGAGCTTTCGCAAACTAAATACTGTGGCGTTACTAAAATGTACGAAAAAGCGATGACGGTTACTCACTCTTACACGATTGAAAACGAAGAATAATTTTTCCTTTTTAACAGCTCTTGTCGTCTGTTTAATAACTTTTTTTCGTATTATTAATGTTGAAATTTCAATTTTTATTTTGGGATCATACATTTAACGGAGAAATTTATGGCAAACCATCTTATTGCGCATGTTGAGTTACCTTCAACCGACCTCGAAAAATCCAAAAACTTCTTTAATGAAGTTTTCGGTTGGGAGTTAAAAGAATTTGGAAAAGGCTACATGCTCTGGAACAGCCGGCAAGGCACAACTATCGGGCTTAGAAAAGTGAAAGATACCGTGAAAGGCGATACTCCAGTCTTTCATATTCTCGTGGATGATATCGAAGATACAGCTAAAATCGTTAAAAAAGCCGGCGGCTCTGTTTTCAAAGAGAAAGCAGTTATTCCTGTTTATGGGTACTACGCCGTGATTCAAGACCTCGATGGAAATAAAATCGGGCTATATCAGGCACATTAATCGTTTTTTTAAATCAAATTATTCAGGAATTTGATTATGAGTACTACTACAATTAAAAAAATCGCAGTTAACACCGGCGGTGGAGACGCCCCCGGGCTGAATGCTGTGATTAAAGCCGTTACTATGTCTGCTATCCAACGCGGTTGGGAGGTTTACGGCATTAGAGATGGCTATAACGGAATTTTTCTGCCGACAGATTACCCCAATCACGACGGTGTAATCAGGCTTACCATTGATGATGTGAAAGATATTACATCACTCGGTGGAACGATACTCGGCACAACCAACCGCGGGAACCCACTTCGCTATCCCATGAAAACTGCAGCCGGCGCTGTGGTGGAAGTCGATCGCTCGGATGAAATTGTCGAAGGGCTTAAAAGATATGAAATCGACGCAGTGGTTGCAATCGGTGGCGATGGCTCTTTGACAATGGCGAACGAATTTTACAAAAAAGGCGTTCGGATTGTCGGCGTTCCAAAAACGATTGATAACGACTTAAGCGGCACATCGATCACTTTCGGTTTTGATACCGCAGTTTCTTTCGCAACAGAGTGTATCGACCGTCTTCACCTGACTGCAAAATCGCATAAGCGAATTATGGTTGTAGAAGTGATGGGAAGATATGCCGGTTGGATCGCTCTGAACTCCGGTGTATCAGGCTCTGCGGATGTTATCTTGATCCCGGAAATCCCTTACGATATCAATAAAGTTGCCGAGCATCTGCGCGCCTCTTTTACAGAAGAGAAAGATTATGCAATCGTAGTTGTGGCTGAAGGTGCCTACCCAAAAGACGGCACATACGCAGTGATTGAAAAAGAAGCAGGAAAAGCAGAACGCCTCGGCGGTGCAGCTGACAGAGTTGCGGCTGAACTTCAGGGGCTTCTGAAAAAAGAGGCAAGAGAGGTTATTCTCGGGCACCTGCTCAGAGGAGGAAGCCCTACAACTTTCGACCGGCTTCTTTCACTTCGTTTCGGCGCTGCTGCCGTAAGAGCACTTGAGGAGGGATATTCCGGCGTTATGGTTGCCCACCAGGTGCCAAACATGATTTATATTCCAATTGAAGAAGCCGTCGGTAAGATGAAACTCGTTGACCCCAATAGTGAAACAGTAAGAACCGGAAGAGAACTCGGAATCTGCTTTGGTGATTAAAGTGGCGGGTAAAGTGTTTGTCAGCTACTTATCATATTAACCACATAAAAGTGTAACTCTTTAACCTCAAAGAGGTTGCACCCGCTGATAATAACGCCGGTTAAACAATTTAACGGTTTAGTTTATTAAATCAGCCGGATACAAAAAAATAAAAGCATAAAAGGAAAGTTATAGATACTTTTCCTTTTATGCTTTTTTATCTTAATCAGGTCAATGGAAAAAGAAAAATTAGTTAAGTTTAATTTACCTCTTTTCTTCTTCCAATTTTATTTTTTTCAATCGACTTTTCAACCTTTATGCTTTTTTCTTTTTACTTCATCAGGTTAAGTTTAATTATCCTGTTGCTTATCTCTTTTCCGTGCAGATATTCCAATCTTGCAAAATAGACACCTGAGGATAAGCCCGAAGCGTCAAATATATAACTCCCCGCCCCCGGTGGTGTTTCGCCGAAGAAATTAGTTGAAACTAACTGCCCTAACGCATTATAAACATACAAATTAACCTCGCCTGCATAAGGCAAATTCCAGCCGATTGTTGTCGCCGGGTTAAATGGGTTGGGATAGGCATTTTCAACCTGAAAATCATCCGGCAATTCCGGTTCGTTAATTCCAACAACATTCTCTTTGAATATCAGTTGCACTATCACCGGCAGGTGATCAGATGAATAGTGCAGCGCATTGGCTATATCTTGCCCTACCGCATTGTTTGGTGGACGGTTAACAGAATCTTTGTAGTGCGAGCCGTCGTTCCCGTATGCTCTGTAGCTGTTTCTTACAAATTCCACTCCGCCAAAATCAACAATCGCTTTGGAAAACAGAATCATATCGAAGCGGTCATCCAACCCACCGGTTGAGCCTCCTTCAAAAGCCCTCGTTCTGGTTGATTGTGTGTGGTGAACAGCATATTGCGACTGCCCAAAACTCCCCGTCATAACCAAAGGATCAATAAAATGCCCCTCGGTGCCCGGAGCGGCGGCACGCAACTTCTGATAAGCAACCTCAGTTGATGAATAAATGTTAAAATCTCCACAGACTAAAAAATTAGTTCCCGGCGGCAGGCTGTTCGTATATTTTCTCAAACTATCCACTTCTCTGCCTCGTTGCGCCTCGTTAGTGGCACCCGTGCTCGCCTTCAGGTGAACTGAAAAAATATTGAGGGTATCTTCCGTAACACGATGCCGTAGTCTGAACAGATTTATATCCCTAAGCTCTGTGCGAATTGGTGTGTTATCCAAAAAACCAAACTTAGTTGAATCATAAAATATCCCGTTGTCCGAGTCGGGTCCATCCTTAAAAGCACCCTTATAATACTTATCCGAGATCGTTTTCAGAACATTGTAATACATCGCATCTATTCCGATTTGCGAGGTAACTTCCTGCACCACAAGAATATCGGGTTGTACGGCACCCAAAGTTACTTTGAAATGTACATTTCTGGCGGAAGAATTGGTGCCAGGGTAATTCAGCAAATTGTACGACATCAGAGTAATCGTATCCTGAGCTGAAACGGGTAATACAAAAAACAGCAAAAGAAGCAGAAAATTTCTCTTTTTCATCGACTTCTCCTCAATTGTTAAATAATTTTTCAAAATTTGTTCGTTATTCCTCCGTCCTCTATCCCTGCATTATTAAAATCTTTTTTTGTTCCTGCTTAATTGAACCGGCTAAAAAATCGGCTTTCTCAGACGAAATAATCAGAACTTATGTTTGTTTCAATCAGCGCCTTTTGCCTGATACAAATTGTTCTTCGTCTCCCTAAGCATGTTCTCAAAATTTGCGCCTCTTTAACAAATAACCGCAACCGATGAACGAATTAATTCCCTTAGTTGTTGTCTCAGTCCCCTCTATTTGTATCTTTTTAACGCAAAACCGCGACCGATGAAAAAATTAAAGGTTACTTCTCCATCTTAAAAAACAATTCTTTTGCCGTGGGGACGGGCAGTTCGCACACAGAATTGCTGCACAAATAGAAGAAACAACCCGTATCACCGGTATTCATTCCTTTTGTGAAAGGAGCAAAATTTTCCAGTTTTTCAGAGTTGGCGCTATCTTTCAGCAACACGGCAACATTGGTGTAAGCAGGTTTGGTAAGTTCAACCAAGGCGGCTTTTATCTCTTTGTTATCCCGTTCACCAACAATAACCAATTCATAAGCCGGATATAATAACGGCTCTAATGCAGCTAAAAAGAATGAGTGTGCGTGCGGGATTTTCTCCACACTCGGGTAAAATGCCCGAATAAGTTTCTCTGCCGCTTTCAAGTAATCGGTCTTACCGGTATAATGATACAGTGTAATTAAAACCCTCAACATAACGGAATTTCCCGATGGCATTGCACCGTCGTAAACATCCTTCCATCGGGCGGGTAAATCTTCATCGTGGTGCGGAGTTAGATAAAACCCACCGGCATCATCAGCGAATGAGTTAAGCAGTACTTCAACATATTCAATCGTTAAACGAAGGTAATCGGAGTTAAATGTGGCTTTGTAAAGCTCAATCAGACCAAGTGAGTAAAAAGCGTAATCATCCAAAAAACCTTCAATTCCCGCTTCACCCTCTCGGAACCGGTGCAATAACCGCCGGTTATCTTTCAGATGTTTTTCAATAAATTCGGAAATCCCGGCGGCGGTGTTAATATATTCCGGATTTTTTGCATATCTGCCTGCCCGTGCAAGTGCGGCAATAAGCAGACCGTTCCAGTCAGTCAGAATTTTATCATCCAAATGTGGGTGTATTCGGCTTTTTCTTCTTTCGAACAAAATACCTTTGAAATAATTCGCCCTGGCTTCAAGTGTATCTTTGTTGGTGTTCAGCTTTTCAGCCATAATATCCAACGGCTCCGGCAAATATATCACATTTTCACCCGTGAAACCTCCCTTTATTCTGTCAATAAAGTTGCCGTGCTCTTCAACCGGAAAAATCGAACGAAATTCCTCGAACTCATCGCCAAGCAATTCATACAGTTCGGCGTACGACCAGATGTAAAATTTTCCTTCTTCGCCGTCGCTGTCAGCATCTTCAGCACTGTAAAAACCCCCGGCCGGTGAGCGCAACACACTCGTTAGATATCTGTAAATACTCTGAATGACTTCTGAATAGAACCTGTTTCCCGTAATTTTCATCGCCTCGGCGTAGGCGTAAATCATCGTCGCCTGATCGTAAAGCATCTTTTCGAAGTGTGGCAAACGCCACTCTTCATCTGTTGAATAGCGATGGAACCCGTTGCCAAGATGATCGTAAATACCACCCAGACGCATCGAAATAAGCGTAACTTCAGCCATTTCAAGCGCTTTTGGTTCACCGGTAAGGATGTAATAATGAAGGAGAAACATTAAATTATGAGGTGAGGGGAACTTCGGTGATGTTCCAAAACCACCGTGATCGGGGTCGTATCTCTCTTTAAACTCGTTGAAGGCTTTCTCTAAAAGGTCGGTGGTGATCTCAGGAAGCGTGCTACTCCGCGGATGATCTTTCAGTTCCCGTATAAGATGTGCTGCCGATTCATTTATATCATCGCGCTTTTCATGCCAAAGCTTCTTAACCCGAGTGAGCAGTTCAATTATTCCCAAACGACCGTGTGCTGTCTCTCTTGGGAAATAAGTACCTGCAAAAAACGGCTTCTTATCCGGCTTAAGCAACACGGTTAGGGGCCAGCCGCCACTTCCCGTTAATATCTGACAGGCTGCCATGTAAACAGCATCAATATCGGGGCGCTCTTCTCTGTCAACCTTAATTGATACGAAATTTTCGTTCAACAGACCAGCCACTTCTGCCTCTTCGAACGATTCTTCCTCCATTACATGGCACCAGTGGCATGTTGAGTAACCTATCGAAAGAAAAATCGGCTTATCTTCTTTTTCGGCTTTCTTAAAAGCCTCTTCTCCCCATGGGTACCAATCTACCGGATTGTGCGCATGTTGCAACAAATAAGGGCTTTTTTCGTTTATCAGTCTGTTGGTATTTATTTTTTTCATTTCTAATTTATCATTCGTAGCAGATTTTGGCTTAATCTGTCAATTTGGCTTCTTGTTTTATTTGTTGAAATTACCCGAGGCGCTCTTTTTGAAACTTAATTCTGTAATCGTAACTATCCGGAAAGTAACAAGTTTAGTTTATTTCGTAAACTTATCTCACTAAAAACTCAAAAGTTTCGATTCGACTTAATTCAACCGACTGAGTCAAAAAACAGAAAGCTAAAAATTAATCTGTACCATGTTTTTCAGGTGAATAAAGCGGAATAGTGAAAGAGAATGTTGAACCCTCGCCCTCTATACTTTCAACCGTTAAAGTTCCGCCGTGTCTTTTTACAAATTCGTTACACAAAATGAACCCCAGACCTGTCCCCTTTTCATTTTCCGTGCTTAATTTGGTCATCAGCACATTTACATCGTAAAGTTTTTCTATTGTCTCCGGTGACATCCCAACGCCTGAGTCACTAACCGTGAACCTGAAAAACTCTCCTTCCTTTTCACCTGAAACTATTATACTGCCATCTTTCGGTGTAAATTTTACCGCATTCGATATCAAATTTCGTAAAATTGTCTCTAACATCGACTTATCAGCGTAAACATCAATGTTTTCTTCAATTTCGGTTAAATATTCCAAGTTTTTCTGATAGGTAGTCGGCACCAGTACATTGTTAATATTAAACATCAAACGATCAACATTAACTTTTGTCGGAGAAAACTCCAATCGGTCTGATTGAATTCTCGACCAATCCAACAGATTATTCAGAAGTTCCAAAATTGCTTTTGAAGCAGAGTTGATTCGCCCTGCAAAATCTATAATGTCGTCCCGTGTTAGTTCATCAATATCATTCACCAAAAATTCCGAAAACCCAAGTATTCCGGTGAAAGGACTTTTCAAATCGTGTGCTAAAATAGAAAAGAAATTGTCTTTCGTTTTATTGGCTTCCATCAATTTTTGACGGCTTATCTCAAGGTCCTTTTCAATTTTTATTCGCTCGGTAATATCAGTTAATGCGCCATATAGCACCAACCTATCCCCTTCCTTACGAATCGTGTTACTCGTTTGGAACCAATGAATTGCACGGTTACGGTCGTACAATCGAACGGTTACTGTAAATATTTTTCCTCGTATAATCTCAAGCACCATCGATTTGAATTTCGCAATATCGTCTTGGTGCATAAGAAAATAGACATTTTTCCCAATTAAAGATTCCGGATCATATCCATACCTGCGAACCGAAGGACTGACATAAAGAATATTACCTTTTCGATCAACGGCATAGACCATCTCGTTCAAATTTTCTATGAGAGCCTGATACTTATCTTCACTCGTTTTTAAGGTATCTTCTCTCTTTTTCAACTCGATGGCTAATCCAATTTGATTGGATACAAAATTCAGAACATCAACATCCAATTGATCGTAATTGCGGGTTTCGGCGTCGTACCTTTGAACGACTATCACACCGATAACTTCCCCGGCAGAGTTCTTCAACGGAACACCAAGCCACTCCTCCGAGTCACCTCCGACAAGCATAAGTTCCTCGTAACCGGGTTCCGATTCATCCATTCCTTTGAAAAAATGAACTGTATCTCCCTTCATTATCACCATCGAAGTAAGGGTGGTGCCGTCAATAGCCATTTCCGGCAAAATGGTTTTACCATCAGGTGAATCAACCTCATCAACAAAATACGGGAAAGAGATAGTGTTCTGCTCACTATTCACCGTCGCAATGTAAAAATTTTTAGCGGGCATCAGTTCATCAATCACTTCATGAATCTTTTTGTAGAGTTCAGCAAGATCTTGCGAATTATGTGTTGCGATTGAAATTTTCAGCGTCGCCGCCCTAAGCGTTTCAAAACGCTCAGCTGGAATTTCTTTCATCCCGAACCTAATTTATTTCCTGTGTGTTTTCTTTCTCTAACTGTCTTTGAGCCAATTTTGCGTTTTTTCGGTCCATATCGGTTAAATATCTTTTCCTAATCCTTAACGACGAAGGCGTAATCTCAACAAATTCATCATCTGTTATCCATTCCAAAGCTTGTTCAAGCGACATAACCCTTGCCGGTTCAAGGCGAATGGCATCATCAGCACCCGCTGCCCGGAAATTAGTCAATTGCTTTGCCCGGGTTACATTTACCGGCATATCTAAATCACGGGAGTTTTCTCCAACAACCATTCCTTCATACACTTTCGTACCGGGCTCTATAAAGAAAACCGACCTTTCCTGAAGTTTATTAATCGCATAAGCCGTTGCAACTCCACTTTCCATACACACTAACGCTCCGCGTGTTCTGTGTTGTATTTCCCCTTTATATGGTTCGTAAGAGTGGAAATTATGGTGTAATATTCCTTCACCTCGCGTATCAGTCATAAACTCACCGCGGTAGCCTATAAGCCCTCGGGAAGGAATAAAAAACTCGAGCCTTGTGTTTTCGTTAAAAGGAATCATATTCCTCAGTTCAGCTTTTCTTTTGCCAAGTTTTTCGATTACAGTTCCCACAAACTCTTCCGGAACATCAATTATTACCTGTTCCATCGGCTCACTGACTACTCCCAAAATCTTTCTGAGTATCACTTCGGGTCGGCTTACCTGAATTTCATACCCTTCACGCCTCATATTTTCGATCAAAATCGAAAGATGTAACTCGCCCCTGCCGCTAACTTTGAATATATCGGGAGAATCCGTCATCTCAACGCGCAAACCAACATTTGATTTCAACTCTCTGGAAAGCCTCTCGCTGATGTTCCGTGTGGTTACATATTTCCCCTCCTGACCTGCAAACGGTGAATTGTTCACCATGAAATTCATCGTTATTCTTGGCTCCTCAACAGCCGGTGAATCGATCGCCTCAACTTTATCAGGGCTGCAAAGCGTATCACCAATATCCAAATCTTCCAAGCCCGCAATGGCAACTATATCACCTGAAGCAGCACTTTCAACTTCTTTTCTTTTAATATTCTCGAACTCGTAAAGCCTTGTAACTTTTGCGTTTTGCTTTCTTCCGTCACGGGTTAACAGAACTATTGGGTCACCTACTTTTACGCTGCCGTAGTGAATTTTTCCAATTCCTATCCTGCCAAGATAATCATTATAATCGATTGCAGAAATTAACATGCCAAAAGGTGCTTCTCTTTCCGCTTCGGGAACCGGTATCCTCTCCAACATCAGGTCTAACAGTGGCTCCAACGAATTAGATTCATCCTCTAACTCTAATTTTGCAATCCCCTGTTTTGCAATAGCGTAAACATACGCAAAATTTAGCTGTTCATCACTCGCACCAAGCGCAACAAACAGATCAAAAATTTCATTCAGCACTTCATCCGGGCGGGCGTCTTTTCTGTCAATTTTATTAATTACCACAACCGGACGCAATCCCAACTCCAACGATTTTTTCAGCACAAATTTTGTCTGCGGTAAAGGTCCTTCCGAAGCGTCCACCAATAAAAGTACCCCATCGACCATTCTCAGCGTTCTTTCGACTTCGCCGCCGAAATCAGCGTGCCCGGGAGTATCAATAACATTTATCTTATGACCCTTATAAAACACACTCAGGTTTTTTGCAAGAATGGTAATCCCCCTTTCCCGCTCGATGTCGTTAGAATCCATCACCCTTTTTTGAATATTTTGATTATCCCTGAAAGCCCCTGTTTGTTTTAAAATATGATCTACCAGCGTTGTCTTTCCATGATCCACATGTGCAATAATTGCAAGGTTGCGTATCTTGTCAAGTTCGTACAAATTCGTCTCCTGTTTTAACTGTGTCTTATGTTCAAAATGTCACCATCCTTTACGATGTATTCTTTTCCTTCGAGCCTCCACACACCTGCATCCTTGCACTTAGCGAAAGAGCCGTGCGTTATATAGTCAGTATAATGAACTACTTCAGCGCGAATGAATCGGTTGAAAAAGTCTGTGTGAATAACTCCCGCCGATTGCTGTGCGGTATAACCCTTCTTTATAGTCCACGCCCGGCACTCATCCTCACCAACCGTAAAGAATGATTGCAACCCAAGCAACTCGTAAGATGTTCTTAAAATTCTTGTCAGAGCAGAATCAGTTATGCCAAGATCTTCTTTGAAGGCTTCTGCCTCTTCTTCGCTCAGTTGCGCAAGCTCCATTTCAAATTGTGCGAAAAACGGAACCGTTTCCTTTTCAAATGTGGGGAATCTGTCGCTTACTTTTTTAAGAATTGCCGGTACTTCATCCTTTGACCCATCCGAAAAATTTATACCGATAATCATCGGTTTCATACTCAGGAACTGATAACCACTTAAAAGTTTAAGGTCGTTCTCTTCAATAATCAAGGTTCTGAGTGGTTTTTCATCTTCTAAGTGGGCTTTGAAAGTTTCAAATATTTTTAGCTCTCTTAATAAATTATCCGACCTGTTTTTCAAAATTTCTTTGTTTAATTTTTCGATTCTGTTTTCTACCATAGTCAGATCGGCAAGAAGAAATTCCGTCTCTAAAAACTCGATGTCGGCAACAGGATCAATCTTGTTTTCAGGGTGTGGCACGGTGTCGTTCTCAAACTCTCTGACCACATGAAGCAGCAGATCGTTATTTTTCACCTTATTCAAGAAATCGGAAGTGATTTTCATTTTCCCATCGTCACCCACCTGTAAACCGGGAATATCCACCACTTCTAAAGTTGCATGAACTTCCTTTTTCGGATTAAAAAGCTCAGTTAGTTTGTTAAGTCTTTCGTCGGGTACTTTCACCACTGCTCTGTTAGATTCAACACCCGAAGAGCCCTCAGCGAGAGTTTTGAACAGGGTTGTTTTCCCCGAATTTTGCAACCCGATCAAGCCTATTTGCATCTGTAAATTTTTCCTTCCGGTATGCCGTTTTCACTTGAAAAACGATTAATTCGAATAAAAAAAAAGTTATCTTGTAAATTTACAAAAAAAATACAGCCCGTAGGTGTGAAAAATGCTTTATTGATTCAAAAATCTTTATTATATTGCCCCCTTATAATGTTAATTAATAGAAGAGATACATACATGGTTCCGGGAGCATCAATATTACGGGATACAATAACTATGATACTTGCGGGTGGAGTTGGGCAAAGGCTCTTTCCGCTTACTGCGTACAGAAGCAAACCTGCCGTTCCTTTCGGCGGTAAATACAGGATAATTGACTTTGCTCTTTCTAACTGCCTGAACTCCGGCTTGAGAAAGATTTATATCCTTGTGCAATACAAATCTGACTCGCTAAACCAGCACATCTACGAAGCCTGGAGCATTTTCAATCCGGAGCTTGGGGAGTTTATTTACTCCGTACCACCTCAAAAGAAAATGAACAGCGACTGGTACCTCGGCACTTCCAACGCTATCTACCAAAACATGAACCTGTTCCATGGCGAAAAAAAGAGCAAATGGATTCTGATACTCAGCGGCGACCATATTTACAAAATGGACTACCTGAAGCAGATCCTCTTCCACAACGATGTTAAAGCAGACCTCTCTCTTTCCTGCATGCCCGTGCCTACCGAAGAAGCTGACAGGTTCGGTATTGTGGAAGCTGATGAAAATTCGAAAGTGATTAATTTCATCGAAAAACCCGCAAACCCGCCCGAAATACCCGGAAACCCGGGATACTCCTATGTTAATATGGGCATTTATGTCTTTAACTCTAGCCTGCTGCGAGAAGTGTTGGTTGAAATGGAGTCCAAAAATATGCCTAATAACGACTTTGGGCAGGAAGTTATTCCATACATGATTCAACAGGGCTTGAATGTGGTGGCTTACCCATTTGTCGATGAAAATAAAAAGAATAAACCATACTGGAAAGACATCGGAACTATCGAAAGCTATTACGAAGCAAGTATGGACCTGATTAATGTTGTGCCGGAGTTTAACCTTTATGACCTCGAGTGGCCCCTAAGGACTTATCAATACCAGTTTCCCCCGGCAAAAACCGTTTCACACTGGGGAGAAAGAATTGGCAGAACCCTTAACTCTATGATCTGCGACGGCACAATCGTTTCCGGTGGTTTGATTGAAAGGTCAATCGTGGGCGCTAATGTCAGAGTTAACTCATATTCCTATGTTACCGATTCAATTATTATGAACAACTGCAACATTGGCAGAAATGTTAAAATCAGAAGAGCAATCATCGATAAAAATGTGCATATTCCACCGGGAACGGAAATTGGGTTTGACTTGGAAAAAGATAAGCAACGCTTCACTGTAACGGAAACAGGCATAGTTGTTATACCTAAAAACTATGTTTTTGCGTGACTTAGCGCAATTTATTAAAGTAAAACAGGTAATCGCCTTACTTAAATGCTTATTTTTTAATTTTTTCTTTTTAATCATCGGTTCATTTTATTATATTTACGGGATATATATTTGATAAAAAAATTATGAAAGATTCTTTAGAAACAACGCTTAAGAATTTACCTGATAACCCCGGGATTTATCAGTTCAAGGATAGTTCCGGCAAGGTTTTATATGTGGGTAAGGCTAAGAACCTGAAGAACAGGGTTAGATCATATTTCTCGGGTAAAAGCCCAAGCGCAAGAATTGATCTGATGGTTTCTAAAGCTGTAGATATCGAATTTATCATCACCACGAGTGAAATTGAAGCCCTCGTTCTCGAAAATAATCTGATTAAAAAGCTTAAACCGAGATATAATGTTAACCTTAAAGATGATAAATCATATCCTTTCATTAAGGTAACTAATGAAGAGTTTCCCGGAATTTTCCCAACACGAAAAATAATTAAAGACGGCGGCAAATATTACGGCCCCTATACCGATGTAAAAAGTATGCGTGCCGCTCTTCGCCTGATCACTCAAATTTTTAAAATCAGAAGTTGCAAACTCCCCTTAACTGTGGATACTATTGCACAGGGGAAATATAAAGTTTGTCTTGACTATTACATCAACAAGTGCGATGCACCCTGTGTTGGTTATCAGTCGAAGGAAGACTATAACCGGATGGTGAACCAGGTTACAAAACTGATTAGCGGTAAAACCGAAGAACTGCTGAAAGAGTTTAAAACTCTGATGAACGACGCTGCCGCAGAGCTTAATTTCGAAAAAGCCGCGGAATACCGTGATAAGATTGAGAAAGTGCAGGCTTTTTCTGAAAAACAAAGAATTGTCAGCAACGATAATGCCGACCGTGATATAATCGCTATTGCGTGTGAAGCAAAAGATGCCGCCTGTTCTGTTCTGAATATTCGTGCCGGTAAGCTAATCGGTAAAAAAGAGTTTCACTTGGTTAATCACTCGGAGGATGACCTCCCGGCGGTTTACTCCGCTTTTATTAAACAATTTTACACCGATTTTATCGATATTCCCGCTGAATTAGTTGCTGAAGTTGAACCGACAGAGTCGGCAGAAATTGCGGAACTTTTGCAGTTCAGAACGGGTAAGAAGATTAAGATAACCGTTCCTAAGAGGGGCGACTTGAAATCGTTGGTGGAGATGAGCCGTGAAAATGCAGCACTTCAACTGAAAGAAATTCAGCTGCAAAAAGTGAAAAAAGAGGGGAACATCCCCTACACACTTGCTGCGCTGCAAAGAGACCTCTACCTGCGGAAAATTCCGCGACACATCGAGTGTTTCGATATCTCTAACCTTCAGGGAACTGATTCAGTCGCAAGTATGGTTGTATTTGTTGACGGTAAACCAAAAAAATCGCTTTACAGAAAATTTACAATTAAAACTGTTACCGGTCCTGATGATTTTGCAAGCATGGAAGAAGTGATTACTCGCCGTTATAGCCGCCTGCTGGAAGAAAAACAGCCACTGCCCGATTTGATTATGGTGGATGGCGGTAAAGGACAGCTTTCAACCGCTGTTTATGCGCTAAGGCTACTCGGAATAAAAAATTTTGAAATTATCGGGCTCGCTAAAAGATTGGAAGAAGTGTTCATTCCAAAAAGTTCGGAAGCCATTTTGATACCAAAAACTTCATCTGCTTTGAAACTTTTGCAACAAATAAGAGATGAAGCACATCGTTTTGCAATAACTTTTCATAGATTAAAGAGAAGCAAAAGAACTTTTACGACACAACTGCTAGAAATTAAAGGAATAGGTGACAAAATCGCCCTAAAACTGCTTTCGGAACTCGGCAGTGTGAAAGAAGTGCAAAATGCCTCCATAGAGACTCTTACCTCGCTCATTGGAGAGAAAAAAGCAATGATCGTCTATAATTATTTTCGTGGTGTAGCATGACCAAAATTACTAAAGTTATCATTATTTTCTCATTTTTTTCGGTTTTTATCGCCCTTTCAATGGCAGAGATACCAAAACCTGTGGTTAAAAATAAGGTTCACTCCAGAAAAATTGATATAAATTATTTGGCGCTGCTTAATAAAAAAATTAAAGATACGCTATATACCACTACAAAATCGTATATAGTAATCGATCTTAATACACAGCAAGCGGCGGTAATTATGCGCTCAGGCGAAAGGTTTAACTTCCCTGTTTCTACAGGAACTGCAGCACTTCCAAGAGGCGTGAACACAAGCCCCGGCGTTTTTGCAGTATTCGTGAAGAACCCGGTCGCTGTCTCAAGTGAGTTCCATTGCAACCTTTACTATTGGATGCAGTTTAACTATGGAATTGGTTTGCACGGGCTTGACGGAACCGGTTATTATGTATTCCTGGGCAAACAACCAAGTTCGCACGGTTGCGTTAGAACTGCTAATGAAGATATTAAAATCGCATTTTCAATGGTTGAATTGGGAGCGCCTGTGCTCGTAACCAACGGCGATAACAGTGCTATTGCAATATCTTTTGTCGATGAAAACGACCCTTATATCTATAAACCAACCGCAGCCGAAGCCCCGGCGATCTTTAAGAAAAGGCTTCAAATGCTCTACGACGGGCAACTTAACGAACTGTTCGCTCGAAAAATCGTGATTGATAACACTAACATGGGAATGGGTGGCACCCCTATAGGCGATATCTCAAGGCTGCCGGATGCAAAATCACTCCTGTATAAAGACAAAATTGAAACTGAAGACTATGCCTGGGAAAAAATTGTGAAGGTTCCGGGGATTGAAGAAATTGATACTGTGGCGACTGCTGATTCGGTGAGAGTACCCAAAGATTCTACGAGCAAAACAGCGGCTAAATGACCAAATTTATCATCTCTGCAGGTTGCTTTCTCACTTGTGCTTTTTTATTTAACGCTTGCACAAAACCTGACCCTGTTTATAAAATTGAGAAAACTTCCGGAAAGAAAATTATCGCTCTTTTTGATGCCTACATAAACGGTGAAGAAAGAGCGGAAAATCAACTCAGAGACCCTTTTGAGTTTAATATTCTCGATGCTAAATATTACAGAAAAGCTGAAATAGACAGTATCACCTCCGACGGTCAAACTTTTTATGCCCTCCTGCTCCAGCACAAAAATTCCGGTTACAACAAGTTGCTTATATACGACGATACACTCGGACTTTTGCTTCACGATAAAAATCTGCCCGGTTCGTTGCTGCTGAAGAAAATTTTTATTAACAATAAAGAGTTCTTTTCGGTGGTTGAAAAATTTTCGGTGGAAAGTGTCGTAAATGTTGAAAAATTAAAAATTTACGGAACCGGCAAAGGCAAAGCAACACTTCATTTTGATAATTTTACCGTAGTTTCATCCCCCTCTTTTCTGGCTGAAATGACGGTCTCATCTGCAAAAAATTCACCGCTCACACTTTCGTTTTCGGTGTATGGGAACAAAAAAGCGTTCAAACCCGTTAAGGTTAACTATTCCGACGAGAATGACAGCTTATCGCCAAATCTAACCGAATGGAACGATTTCATTACTAAATATCTGAAAGAATTTCAATTTAAAGGCGATGTGGTGCCTATCGCTGAGGACGCACCCAAATACTATAACTCAAAATTTGATCGCCTTTGCATCTACCTTCCCGGTTCAATGAAAACAAAAAACGGGGTTCAGATAAAATCTCTGTTTAGCAATAAAGTAGCGGGAACGGTTGCTTCTGACACAAGTTCCGGGCTGTCAGTTTATATATTCGACCTTCTGAAGAACAGCCCAATAAGGGTGTATATAAAAGATATTTCTTTTAACTTGCTGAGTGATGAGTTTAATTATTCGGTTTTTGCGTCTGAACCGAAGAAATCTGAAGAGAAAATTACTTTGTTCGTTTTAGTGAGAAGTGAGGATAAAGAATCGTTGGTGGTTATAACCTGCTCCGAAAGTTATTATAAAAAGAACTATGCCCTGGTTAACTATATAATTAACTCAGTAAGTTTCAGTACTCTTTGAGGTTTGGGAAGTTTTGAGATTTTGCGAGGTTTAAGGTTTTGCGAGGATTGAGGTTTTTGTAATAAGCCGCAACAACAACATCCACAACAATAAAAGCCGCCATTTTTTGAAACGAAAATATTCTAAATTTAGTCCGGTATATCAAAAATAAACCATCTGATTTTCAAACTACAAATTTTAATTTATTTTAAGTATTACTAAAAATTTCGTTTTTTTATGAATCTTTATATTATCAGACACTCCGAAGCAGAATATATAGGAACAGGCGCAAACGGCGACAGACAATTAACTCCCGAAGGAAGAAACCTTATAAGAGAATCTGCCAAAAGGTGGTTTTCTTTCACAACTGTTCCATCCTTAATTCTTTCTTCACCGGCTCTGAGAACCATTCAAACTATGGATGAGATTGTTGCAGCGCTTAATTATACCGGCGAAAAAAGTATTACAAACGATCTGAAAAGCGGCTCTTCAATTGGCGGAATTTTCTCGATGCTGCGTGAATTTGATTCTGATAGTATTATGCTGATTATGCACGAACCGGAAACTTCGTTACTTCTGGGGGAATCATGCGGCTTTAGAGATGTGAATTTGTACTTTAAACCGGGTACTATTGCAAAAGTAGTGTTCCCTGCCAAACCGAGAGCCGGCGCCGGAAAACTTCACTTTTTCTTACCCCCTGAAGTTTTTGCACAGAAAAGCTAATCTCTTTTCTCAGACAGGCCAATCTCTTTTCTTAAAAAACCGGAAGGTTTGCTAAATTCTGTTAAATATTAGAAAACCTTAATTCTAAAGTTTCGGCACTATTTGCATAAAAAAAGGCTCTGACTACACAAGATACATACTTACCGCTGCTTCCTTCCGGACCTGACGGAGTTGGGTACTTTCCTGTTAGCAGAGCCAAAAACTTTAAAATTAGCCTTGTAATATACGAAATTCAAATTTCTGTAACAAAAGTGTAGTTACGCTGTTTTCCTCTTAATCTCCCAATGAAAAACAACATTAAGACCGATTTTAAGTCCCTATTCAAGTTACGGCGTTTTCCTTTTGATCCCTCGTCAGAAAAGGTTAAATTTGTAGATGGAAATATTTTTTTAAGGAGATCAAAATGAATATATCCCCATTTATAAATGAAGCATACTTAGATTTTAGTAAACCCGAAAATTTTAACGCACAAAAGGCTGCAATTGACGAAGCCAGAAAAAAATTCGGTGCCTCTTATCCCTTAATCATTGGAGGAAAAGAGGTTGTAACTGAAAGAACTTTTAACTCATACAATCCGTCCAACAAAGAAGAACTCCTTGCCGTTTTCAGCAAAGGTGATGTTGACCTCGCAAACAAAGCAGTTGACGAAGCCCTGAAAGCCTTTGAAACCTGGAGATACACAACACCACAGGAAAGAGCTGAACTACTATTCAGGGCTGCTGCCATCATGCGCAGAAGAAAACTTGAAATTAACGCATGGATGGTTCTTGAAGCGGGGAAAAATTACGGCGAAGCCGACGCGGATACCGCTGAAGCTATCGATTTCTTAGAGTTTTACGGAAGAGAAATGCTGCGCTACGGCGACAAACAACCGATTTCACCACTTCCCGGTGAAGAAAATGAATTAGTTTACATCCCGCTTGGTGTTGGCGTCATAGTTCCCCCATGGAACTTCCCGTTCGCAATTCTCGCAGGAATGTCTTCTGCAGCAATCGTTACGGGTAACACCATAGTTCTTAAACCATCATCTGAAACCCCAATGATGGGAAGGCTTTACTACGAAGTGATGAAAGAAGCGGGTGTTCCCGATGGTGTTCTTAACTTCCTGCCCGGCTCAGGCGCCGAAGTTGGAGACACTCTGGTTGCACACCCTAAAGTCAGGTTTATCTCTTTCACCGGCTCGATGGAAGTGGGTACGCACATCTATGAACTCGCTGCTAAAGTTCAGCCGGGCCAAATATGGCTGAAAAGAGTTGTCGCCGAAATGGGCGGAAAAGACAGTATTATAGTCGATTCTGATACAAATCTTGACGACGCTGCCGATGGTATCGTAGCTGCTGCTTTTGGGTTCCAGGGGCAGAAGTGCAGCGCTTGCTCGAGAGCAATCATCGATGAAAAAGTTTACGATACTATGCTCGACAAAATCAAAGAACGCGTCGAAAAAATCCGGGTCGGCCCTGCAGAAGATAACTTCAGAATGGGCCCCGTTATCAGCGCTTCAGCTGAAAGAGGTATCCTGAAATATATCGAAATCGGTAAAAATGAAGGCAGAGTGATTACCGGCGGTCAGAAAGCTGAGGGCGACGGCTACTACATCAGCCCGACTGTTATCGCTGATGTTGACCCGATGGCAAGAATTTCACAGGAAGAAATTTTTGGTCCCGTGCTTGCCGTTATTAAATCACCAAATTTCGATGAATCTCTTAAAATTTGTAACAACACTATTTACGGTCTCACCGGAGCTGTTTACAGCAACAACCGTGACCACCTGAACAAGGCTAAGAAAGAACTTCTGATTGGTAACCTCTACTTCAACCGTAAGTGCACAGGTGCTATGGTTGGCGGGCATCCCTTCGGTGGCTTTAATATGTCGGGTACTGATTCAAAAGCCGGCGGCAGAGACTATCTGCTCCTCTTCCTTCAGGCGAAGACAATGAGTGAAAAAATTAAATAATTGATGGGGAGCCTCCCGGCTCCCCTGTTCTTCAACTATTCTTTAACAATTTTATCACAGGTATTTATTTAATGAAAATTCACGAATATCAGGCGAAAGACATCCTGAGAAGATTTAATGTTGCAGTCCCTAAGGGCAGACCCGTTTTCACCCCTGAAGATGCGGTAAGAGTGGCAAAAGAAGAGCTTGGTGGCTCGGTTTGGGTAGTTAAAGCACAGATTCACGCCGGCGGCAGAGGCAAGGGTGGTGGCGTTAAAGTTGCTAAATCATTGCACGAAGTGTACGAGTTTTCCAAAGCTATGCTTGGCATGAAGTTGGTTACTCATCAGACAGGTCCCGAAGGCAGAATAGTGAAAAGGCTGCTGATCGAACAAGGCATAAACATCGATAAAGAGCTTTATATCGGTATCACCCTTGATCGCGCAATTTCGAAAAATGTTCTGATGGCTTCTACCGAAGGTGGAATGGAAATAGAAAAAGTTGCAGAAGAAACCCCCGAGAAAATCATCAAAGAAGCGATTGATCCAATGCTCGGGCTGCGCCCAAATCAGGCTCGGAAAATTGCTTTTGCGCTCGGTCTTTCCGGTATTCAACATAAAAATGCGGTCGCTTTCCTTCTTGCTCTCTATAAAGCTTACGACCAAACCGACGCTTCACTTGCGGAAATTAACCCCTTGGTTGTTACAAAAGAAGGCGATGTAATGGCACTCGACGCTAAAATGAATTTTGACGATAACGCACTTTTCCGCCACAAAGATATTGCCGAATTTCGTGACATCGACGAGGAAGACCCGCTTGAAGTGGAAGCTTCACGCTATAATCTTAACTATGTTAAACTCGATGGAAATGTCGGCTGTATGGTCAACGGTGCCGGGCTTGCTATGGCGACTATGGATATAATTAAACTTGCAGGCGGCGAACCTGCTAACTTCTTAGATGTCGGCGGGGGTGCAAATAAAGAAACGGTTGCAAACGGATTTAAAATTATCCTTTCCGATCCGAATGTTAAGGCTATTTTAATCAACATCTTCGGTGGTATTGTCCGGTGCGACCGTGTTGCTGAAGGTGTTATAAGTGCTGCAAAAGAGATCAACATCTCCCTCCCAATCGTTGTTCGGTTGGAAGGCACAAATGCTGTTGAAGCAAGAACTATGCTCCAAAACTCGGGGCTTAGCCTTATTCCCGCTTCTACACTTGCTGATGCAGCTGATAAGATCACGCGGGTTCTTGCGCAGAATGAAACGGTGAGCGCATAACAAAACGGTGTAAGCACTTTAAGATAGCATACCCCTTTATGCGTTTGTTTTCAGAGACAGCATAACGCTTAGAAATGCTTCTAAAGAATGCTTAATACCCATGTATGTGCTTAAAATTTGAGATTATTCAGTTTTTTCAGAATTTAGATATTTTCGGAACGGAGGAATTGCATGTCTGACATCGAAAAGAACAGTTTTAGATTTGGAGAGGATGATTTCAGCGAAAACTACCTGAATGAAATCCTGGAAAAATGTAAAATTTTTCTGGAAGGCGAACTTCAGGAAGCCGAACTTCAATACATCGACAATTCAATCGAGGTATTGCTGGATAACTATCGGTATGAGGAAGTTTTGTCGATTGTGAAAGACCTTATTTCCGTCAACCCTTTCGATTACGAAAATTATTACAGAGCCGGGTTCTGTTTATTCCGAATGAACGAACCCACTCTGGCTTACCGAAGCCTAAATAAAGCACAATCCCTCAACCCAAACGACAGTGCAATCATGATTGAAAAAGCCATGGTGTGCATTCACATTAACCGTTTGAAGGAAGCTGCAATAAATCTAAAAAAGGCATATTATTTGGATAAAGAAGACCCAAGAGTTTTCTTTTCTTACGGCATTATCTACAAAAGAATCGGCAAATTTGAAAAAGCTGTTAAATTCCTGAAAAAAGCCGCCAAACTTGACCCTGAAGATTCCGAAGTTCTTTATTTGCTTGCTCATTGCTACAGGGATATGAGGAACTACGGCTTTGCAATGGACACTATTGAAAAGTATCTGGTTTTGGAACCGAAGTGTTCAGACGGCTGGGCGTTCAAAGGGCAAATTCTGGAAAGGCTCAACAGGATTGAACGAGCTCTTAATTCTTTCAGCACTTCCATTGCGTTAGACCCGTTGAACCTGTCGGCTCTTTTCTCTTTTGTTGAACTGAATATCAGCCTCAGAAAATATAAAATCGCAATGGATAGCCTCAACCAGGCATTGGTTTTTAACTCAACAAATTTTGCCATTTATTTCAAACTTGGCGAAATTTTAATGCTTAAGCAGGATTTCTTTGCAGCAGCAGCGCAATTCACAAAAGCAATTATTGCCAACAGAAAGTTCGCAAGTTCTTATGTTGAAAGGGCTTATTGTAACCTGAAAATTGGTGAATACGCCCTCGCTCTGCACGATTTCCATAACGCTTTGATTTTTGCTACTAAAGACGGCAAAGGGCTTTGGGGTAGCTTCGGGAAGTGGGGCTTCAAACTCGGGGATGAAGATAGCAAATATATCTCGCATTTTGAAGATATTCTAAAAATTGACAGCAGCAACAATACCACCTGGCTGCACCTCGCAGAAATTAAACTTGACTATAAAAACCCACACCATGCTTTGATTGCCCTCAGCAACGCATTGGCGAACAAACCGATGAACGGAAAGGCTTTCTTCATCCTTTCAAGGCTTGCCTATCGTCTGGGAAATGTCAAACAAGGTCTGGCGTACCTCCGCGCTGCGTTCAAAGCCGATAAATCTCTGCTTGAAAATTTTAAGAAAAAAACTCCCATCGTATATTATTCACGAATTTTTAAAAGCCTCTTTGATGATTTAATCGAAAAATCGTGATTGGTATTTCAAACTCAAAAGAGGCTGCGGAAATTATAACAGGGTTGCTTGCGCACCCCATTTCCCACTCATTCTCTCCCATTATTCATAATTCGGCTGCAGAGTTTCTTGGAATTAATCTCAGATACTATCCTTTTGATGTTGCTCCCAATAAACTATTCGATGCGATAACCGGAATGAAAGCGCTCGGCATAAAAGGCTTTAATGTATCCATCCCGCATAAAAAACAAGCCACGGCGGTTGTGGATCATTTAGAAGAGGAAGCGGAAATTACGGGTGCTGTAAACACTATTGTAAACAACTATGGGGTTTTAACGGGGTACAACACCGATGTTATTGGTTTTTCACTCGCTGCCGAGCCTTATAACGAGATATTTTTCGGTAAAACTGCCATGATAATTGGTGCGGGTGGATCAGCTTCTGCTGTAGTTTATTCTTTAATTTCGAAATTTAATGTCCAAAAAATCTACATCGTAAACAGAACCCTTGAAACAGCACACGATCTTGTCAAACACTATCGGGCTGTTTACCCTGAAATGGAGTTTTGCACCATAGAATTTAATGACAAAACTTTGCCTGATGCTTTGGCTTCTTCATCCATTCTGGTTAACTGTACCCCGATTGGAATGCACCCAAATACTCAGAATGCACCTGAGCTTCCATACGAAAGCCTAAACCCGGCTGCATTTGTGTTCGACCTCGTCTATAATCCGATAATCACCCTCTTTTTGAAGAAGGCTGAGGCTGTTGGTTGCAAAACCCTGAACGGGCTTGATATGCTGCTCTACCAAGCCGCAGGCGCTTTTGAATTGTGGACGGGAGAAAAAATGCCTGTGGAAGAGCTTAGAAAAACCCTCCCACAGTTGTTGGATTTAAAAAAATAATTTTATTCTATATTGAGAAAGTAAACCTGCCGGTTATACTGTTAATTTGTATAAACCGGCTTAACAGATTCACTCCGCTTCCAAAGCAAACTCTGTTAGGCAAGCTTTGCCAAGCCGGTTTCTAACCTGCGGATTCCCTCTGTAATATTTTCATCGGAGCAGGCAAACGACATTCTAACACAGTTATCATTTCCGAAAGCATCGCCCGGAACCAAACCTATATTAACCTCCGTAAGCAGATAGGTGCACATATCCGCCGAATTTTTTACAACCGTTCCGTTGAACGATTTTCCGAAATATTTCGATACATCAAAAAAGATGTAAAATGCACCGCCCGGTTTCGGGCAATTAATATCCGGAATCCTTGAAATTTCTTTCATCACCAAATTTCGGCGCTCTTCAAACTTGTGAGCCATTGCCTCAATCTCTTCCTGGGGACCGGTTAAAGCCGCAACCGAGGCTTTTTGCGAAACGGAGCAAGCGTTCGAAGTGCTGTGGCTCTGTAAGTTTGCGGCTGCATCTATTATTGCTTTTGGTCCCGCTGCATACCCTACCCTCCATCCGGTCATCGAATACGCTTTTGAAAGCCCGTTAATAACAACCGTTTTTTCTTTCATCCCGGGGTATTTCGCTATCGAGTAGTGTTCCGTTCCGTCGAAAGTTATTTTTTCGTAAATTTCGTCAGAAACTGTAATTATATCGGTGTTAACCAGCACTTCAGCAAGAGCCTGAACCTCTTCAGGCGTGTAAACAGCACCCGTAGGGTTTGAGGGCGAATTAAACAAAAACACTTTTGTTTTTTCCGAAATTGCAGAGCGCAGTCTTTCAGGGGTAATCTTAAACCCGCTTTCGGGTCCCGCATCCAAAATAACAGAGCGCGCCTGACAAAGCTTAACCATCTCAGGATAGCTCACCCAATAGGGTGCCTGATAAATCACCTCGTCGCAAGGGTTACACAACGCCATAAGCACATTGTAAATTGATTGTTTCGCTCCGTTTGAAACCAAAATTTCCTGTGGGGTGTAGCTTAAACCGTTCTCTTTTTCAAGTTTCGCAACTATCGCTTTCAGCAGATCGGGCGAGCCGCTGTTTGGTGTGTAATAAGTGAAATTGTTGTTTATTGCGTCGATAGCGGCACTTTTAATGAACCCCGGTGTGGGGAAATCAGGTTCACCGGCGCTGAAGCTCAACACATCTTTGCCTTCGGCTTTCAATTTTTTAACTAAGGCAGTTATTGCTAAGGTGGCACTGCCTTCAACTGAGGTTATAAGTTTTGATAATTCTGTCACAACAGACTCCAATTTGCTTAGTTAAAGAATTTTTTCCGAAGTGCTGCCTGCACTACGGAAGGTACAAAATCGGAAACATCCTGCCCCAACTCGGCAAGGTTTCTTATTAACGATGAATTTACATAAGTGTATTTTTCGTGCGGCATTAAAAAAACAGTGGATATTTCATCCGCTAATTTTCTGTTCATTAATGCGAGCTGAAATTCATATTCAAAATCTGAAAGTGCACGCAATCCCCTGATAATTGCCACTGCGTTCTTTTCCCGTGCGTGTGCAACTAATAACCCCGAGTATGAGCTTACCTCAACCCCCTGAACACCGGCAAGGCTTGCCCGCAACAACCCTGCCCGCTCTTCCACACTGAACAAAGGCGTTTTTGAAGGGTTGATACCGATGCTTACCACCACTTCATCAAAAATTTCTTTCGCCCGGATTACTATATCTAAGTGACCGTTGGTGACAGGGTCAAATGTGCCCGGATAGATCGCTATTTTTTTCTTTTCTTCTGCCATTTTAATCTTTTTTACTAAAAGTTTTGCTGATTTCAAATATAATAAATATTTATGTAATTGACTTTCTTTTATTTTTTGTTTACACACGGAGTGAATATGATTTATTACTATGTGAAAATTTCTGTAGAGAGTAAAATTCAAACCGAATGGGTGCTGTGGATGATGGAAACGCACATTCCGCGCGTGGAAGCAACCGGCAGATTTAAGAATTGTTACTTCCAGCAGATTATCGATCCGCAACCTACACCGGATAAAGTTGACTACCTAACCGTTTACGAGTGCGATTCACTTGAAAACTTGAGAAACTATCGGGAAAAAGACGCTCCCCAACTAATGCAGGAGCATGCTGAAAAATTTGGCGGTTCATTTGAAGTGCAAAGATTTGTCGGCGCACCGCTTAAAATGCCCGAAGGAAAAATTCATATTTAATGTGAGTTTTCATCAGCGGTAATTTTTACGCGGCGTATCTTTTTTAAGATACTATTTTCATCGATTTTTCTTTTTGGAAAAAGAAATCGGAAGTGAAAATGCGGGTCTGTACCCTTTAACTTTTGCTTTTGTTTCAGTTTTTCAGTGCGAAAGTTGGGAGGGTACAGAATGGGATTAAGCTCTTTTACCCCCTCTCTCTAAGGAGGAATGATATAGCTTCATCCTGTTTACGGAGCTTCTCTTCGAGTTGCTCTACCTTGCCTGAACTCTTCCGTGCTTCAGCAGACTTGCCGGCGCTGTCGGCAAAGATCAATGCGGCATTTTCGAAGAGTTTCTTTTTCCATGCGTAAATACCGTTAACATGAATACCGTTCTTCTCAGCGACTTGACTGCCGGATAGTTCATTCTCAGGAAGTTCTCTGAGGATGATGATTTTTTTGCTCGGAGGTTAATCTCTTTTTCGTTTGCATGAAAGGAATCTCCTTTTTTATTTTTTATATTAAATAAATTTACGAAATTCCATTTTCACTTGAAGCATTATAATACAGGGTTAATATTTATTTATAGTTATTGGTGCAATTATCTTTCGTACTGAAAGTGCCGCCCGGCATTATTCCCTAAATCTTGCAGGAAAGAAAACACGAGGTTTTATCAATTAAAGTGGAGTCATATTGGATGTCCCTTCTCGTACCGGTTGAATTATGAAATTTATCACATTGTGATTCAGTTCTAATTATGTATTTTTGATCTTCCATTTAATCTTTGATAAGGATATACCAAAGTTGAAACTCTTTTCTTTCTTATTCATGTCTCTTCTGTTTAGTCAGTTTTCACTTGCGCAACAAGCAACAAACTTCTTCCCCAATGAAAACGGATACAAGTGGTATTACAAAACCACGATGCTCGATTCTCTAAATCAACCGGTTGACTCTTTCGCTGTTTATACGGTTGATTCTTTAGTCGGTGAAATGACCTATAATGGAAAACAGGCAAAATATTTCGTGGGAAAGACCGGTGCTTTACCCACAATTTTTGAACAACCTTATTTAGATACTTCCTGGGTGGCATTATCAGGAAATGACGGGAGTATCTATTTTGGTCTGGGAACATTAAGTTCGTTACTGGGCATTTTAGACCCCTCCGTAATCGACAGTTCACTCGGTGGATTTGTCGGGCTTTTGTCTTCTGTTCAAGGGTGGTATTCAGCATACAAGTTTACAAATCCCGTGAACTCAAGCTATACTCTTTTCACAAAAGATACCACAATTTCATACAGCGGAACAGACTACCCTATTCGCTTTCAGGTGAAAGCACAACGGAAAAATGATGAAGTGGTTTCCACGCCTGTCGGCAGTTTTACCTGTAAGCGTTTTCTCCTCAACTACGCGGTCAGTTATATGTTACTGGGTGTCATTCCCGTACCCATAATATCCATTGACGATAACCACTACATCGCCGAGGGTAAATGGTTAGTGAAACAAATTGCACTTTCTACTACTATCGACCTATCCTTTGCGCAATTGGGAACTTTTACAATTCCCGGAAGAGAAGTGATTATTCAGCCGGAATTTACTCCGCCTACTTCAGTTTTTGAGGGAAATGTTGCCGCACCCGCGAAATTCAACTTAATGCAAAATTACCCGAATCCGTTTAATCCCACAACTGTAATAAGGTTTACAATGCCAAATTCGGGCTACGCAAAAGGTATGGTTTACGATCTCCTCGGAAGAGAAATTGCGGTTCTTTTAGACGGCGAAATGGCTGCCGGCAACCATTCGTTAAACTTTAACGCTGTAGGTTTGCCATCAGGCATCTACCTATTCAGGTTGAATGCAGAGGGTGGTTATTCTTCAGAAATTAAAATGATTCTGAATAAGTAGTATTAAATAATTCCCAGCACCTGCTGAAGCTCTGATTTAGTCTTCAGCAGGTCTTGTGATAGCACCTTAACTTCCCCAATCACGGGCATGAAGTTTGTATCCCCGTTCCATCTGGGAACAATATGAAAATGTATGTGGTTGGCAATACCCGCACCGGCAGTTTTTCCCAAATTTGCACCAATATTAAACCCGCCGGGGTTGCTTATTTCTTTAAGAGCCGCAACAAGCTCTTTCGTTTTTAACATAACTTCGGTCAGTTCTTCGGTGGTTAAGTCACCAAAATCGGAAAGATGTCGGTAAGGCACAACCATTAAGTGCCCCGTGTTGTAAGGATAAAGATTAAGCATTGTGAAAGTTTTTTCACCTTTGGAAACTAACAACGAATTGTCGTCATGGATATCCTCGTTTTGTGTACCGCAGAATACACAACCCTTACTGTCGCTTTTCTTTTTATTGAAAGACTCTATATACTGAGAACGCCATGGTGACCACAATTTATCCATCATTTAGTTTCCTTTCTCATTTTGTCTCTGCAAAGTTTTTAACTCTGCGATAATCGTTTTTCCAAAAATAATGATTTTGCGAAAATTACAAGCCGGTTAAAATATTAGCTCAAAAAAATCACAATTTATCTAAATCAATATTGCCGTAAAAACACACCTTCAAAACACAGATGCACAAAATTACATTTTCACTTAAATATTGATTTAGCGAAAAAAAAAGAAAGGCTGTCTCTTTTGCAAACAGCCTTTCAAAATAAATCTAACGAAGGAATTATTCCTCTTCTTGTCTCGATTTGTTGTATTCGTCGATGATCTTGGTTTCTTGCTCTTTCGGAACTTCCTCGTAGTGAGAGAACTTCTCAGAGTGGGAACCACGACCTGCAGTAATGCCGCGAAGATCAACAGAATATTGATACAATGATGATAACGGTACATTCGCTTTAAGTATCTGCGAGCGCCCGTCAGACTCCATCCCGAGGATCCTCCCCCGTCTTGAGGTCATATCACTCATTACATCACCCATATACTCTTCAGGTATTTTAACCGCCACTTCATAAATTGGCTCAAGTAACACAGGTTTTGCGGCAACAAACGCCTTCTTGAAACATTGTGCAGACGCAAGTTTGAACGACATTTCATCCGAATCCACATCGTGGAATTTTCCGTCAAAAAGCGTTACTTTAACATCCACCACATTGTAACCGGCTATAACACCTTTTTGCATCTGTTCGGTTATTCCCTTTTCAACCGCAGGAATAAACCTGCCCGGAACAACACCGCCAACTATTGCGTCAACAAATTCAAAACCGGCGCCTCTTTCGGTCGGCTCCATCTTAAAGAAAACATGCGCAAACTGACCGCGCCCACCCGATTGTTTCTTGTGGCGATAGTCAATGCTGTCAACTCTTCCTTTTATTGTTTCTCTGTAGGGTATTCTTGGCTCAACCAGATCAACATCCACATTGTACCGTTCTTTCAGCCTTTTAACTGCCAGAAGAAGTTGTGCCTGACCCTGACCGGTTATAACCGTTTGCGCAATTTCCGGATCGTATTTAACATTGAACGAAGGGTCTTCTTCGTGAATCGAGTGCAAGCAGGCGGCAATTTTGTCCTCATCACCTTTTGCTTTCGGGATTATCGCCCCTCTGATCACCGGAACCGGGAAAGCAATCGGGTCAACTTTAACTGAATAATTTTTCGAACTAAGAGTATCGTTAGTGTGCGAATCTTTCAGTTTAACCACCGCAGCAATATCACCACTTACAACAGCCGGAACTTCTTTTCGATGATGACCATTCAAAGTAAAAAATTGGTTCATCCTTTCAGGTTTTCCGGATGTCTGGTTGATCAAATCCATCCCCGGTTTAAGGGTCCCGGAGTACACCCTGAAAAGCGAAAGCTCGCCGACATGCTGTTCGGCGATAATTTTGAAAATAAACAGTACCGGTTCACCGGCTTTATTACAAACAATTTCAACTTCTTTCCCGTCACCCAAAAAGCCTTTTTTGGCGGGCATTTCTGCCGGCGAGGGGAAATATTCCTGAGCGAAATCAAGTATGTTATTTATTCCAACCCCTTTTGAAGCAGAAGCTGCAAACACGGGTGTAAGATTCCCGCTGTTAATCGCCAGCTTCATTCCTTTTTGAATATCCGCTGCGTCAAGATCGCCATTTTCGAAATAATTATTCATTATCTCTTCACTTTCTTCCGCGATCTTCTCAATCAGTTCACGGCGGTAGTCTTCTGCCTGCGCTTTTACATCGGCAGGGATCTCGATCTCCGTTGCGGTTTTCGAGCCAAGAGCGCCATATTTATAGGCTTTCATTTTAAGCACATCAACAACAGTATCGAATTGCAGCCCCTCTTTTGCCGGAAAAGTAACCACAATAACACCGTGAGAGAATTTCTCGTGAGCATCCTCAACTATCTTCTTAAAATCTGATCTCTCGTGGTCTATTTTGTTCACTATCATTGCTGCGGGTTTTTTATCTGATTTCAGATATTCCCATGCACGCTCGGTACCTACTTCTATACCTTCAACTGCCTTAACGAAAATAAAACCCGTATCGACAATCTTGGCACCCGCAATAATATCACCCTCAAAATCAGATGTTCCCGGAACATCTATCAGATTGAGTTTTGTGTTCTTCCAATCAAGGTGACAAGCAGAGAGTGAGATGGAGATTTTTCTCTCGATCTCATTGGCAGTATAGTCAGAAACTGTATTTCCCTCTTCTATCTTGCCGATACGGGTGGTTTCACCACCGATGAACAGTGCCAGCTCGTTGAATGTGGTCTTTCCTGCGCTGGCGTGCCCAAAAAGACCTATGTTCCGGATTGTCTCCGGAGTATATTCTTTCACTGGTGATCTCCTTTATTTTTAAAGAATAAAGCCTTGAAGAAAGAGAGAACCCCTCCCTTCAAGGCTGTTAAATTTGCAAGTAACTTCTCGACCGGTGACTCGAAACTGTCTCTGACCTTTTCTTCAAAACCAAAAAGGCTTTCTAAGCGCATCTTCACCTGATCAATTATCCATCCTGTTTTAGAAAGTTGTTCCTGGATATCATCGTTAGTTCTGGTAAGTGAACTGCTGAGAGTTTGAACCGATTCTATCAACGGTTCCATCTTATCGCCTAACCGCCCTATCTCATCTTTAATCTCGTGAACACTGTTCGTAATTTTTTTTAAGTAAAAAATTAGAGCTATACACAATGCAGACGCACTAAGAATAAGTATGGCAAGTAAAATATCCTTAAGAATTTCCATAGAAGTTACTTTATGTTAATTGATAAATTAAGCGTGTTCGGTTTCCTGTTCCTCTGCAGGGGCTCCTTTTCTGCCTTTCATTAATTTTTCAGCGTCAGCTTTCAATTCTTCAGCTTTTCTTTTAGCATCTTCAATTATCTGCTGACCCTTCTTCTTGCCTTCGTTAAGCACTTCCTGTGCTTTCTCTTTGGCTTTCGAAAGTTGCTTTTCAGCCTCTTTCTTGTACTCTTCCGCCTTATCTTGAATATCCTTGCGGAGTTCTTTGCCGCTCTTTGGCGCGAACAGCAGCGCTAGTGATGCGCCTACTAATCCACCTGCCAGGAAGCCAAGCAGTAATCCTTTACTGAGATTTTTGTCGCTTGACATAGTTACCTCCAATTGTTTTGTGAGTTAAGTTTAATTTTATTACTGCCATATATTTTCATTCCGAAATGGGTTCAAACTTAGAGTTTGAGCTTACTTTAAAATAAAAATATATACTGTCAAAAATAACAGGATTATTGTTCCCATCAAATTAAAAAAGGAGGCAAATGCCTCCTTTCTCAAAAAATTGTGATAAAAAAGACAAAATATGTCAGAATATCAACAACCTTGCAGGCATCAGCCCATATTCTTCACAATTTCCCGTGCAAATTCACTCGTTTTAACCTCACGGGCACCATCCATCAGACGGGCGAAATCGTAGGTTACTACCTTGCTCGATATCGTTTTTTGAAGTGCTGATTCTATCAGCCTGCCCACTTCTTCCCAACCGATATAATCGAACATCATTACACCGGAGAGAATAACCGAGCCCGGGTTTATTTTATCCAAGTTCGCATATTTAGGTGCGGTTCCGTGCGTCGCTTCAAACAAGCCGATTTCGTAGCTGAGATTAGCCCCCGGTGCAATGCCAAGCCCGCCGACCTGAGCCGCCGCTGCATCGGAAAGATAGTCACCGTTAAGGTTAGGAGTTGCCACCACATCATATTCGTCAGGTCTTAAAAGCACCTGCTGGAACATGCTGTCTGCGATTCTGTCTTTAATCAGAATCTTACCATCCGGCACTTTGCCGCCGTGATTTGCCCAAACTTCATCCTCAGAAATGGTCACATCGCCAAACTCTTCTTTAGCGAGTTCATAGCCCCACTCTTTGAACGAACCTTCCGTAAACTTCATAATGTTACCTTTGTGAACTAAGGTTACACTCTTCCGGTTGTGAGCAATTGCGTATTCAATCGCTTTTTTAACCAACCGCTTTGTGCCGAATGCAGAGATCGGTTTAATGCCAATTCCTGACTCAGGGCGGATGTTTTTCTTGAATTTTGAATTAATAAGCTCGATTATTTCGTCTGCTTCGGCAGAACCGGCTTTGAACTCAACTCCCGCATAAACATCTTCAGTATTCTCACGGAAAAGCACGATATCCAATTTTTCAGGGTGCTTAACAGGGCTGGGTGTGCCTGTATAATATTTCACAGGGCGCACGCACGCAAACAAATCCAACCGTTGACGAAGGGTAACATTCAGGCTGCGGATACCACCGCCAACCGGTGTGGTAAGCGGTCCCTTTATTGCAACCAAATACTCTTCAATTGCCTGAAGTGTTTCTTCAGGAAGCCATTGATCTTTTCCGTAAACTTCAAGTGATTTCTCTCCGGCATAAATTTCTGCCCATGCAACTTTCTTTTTACCCGAATAAGCTTTTTCCACAGCTGCGTCAAACACATACTGCGAAGCTTTCCAGATATCCGGTCCGGTGCCGTCACCTTCAATGAAAAGAAGTACGGGGTTATCAGGAACAACAAGTTTTCCGTCCTGAACTGTTATTTTTTCTCCAAATGAGGGTACCTTAACATGCTGGTAGTTTCCCATTAGTTGATCTCCTTTACATTTAATTTGTTTAAATCAATTCTTCCGCTTTGTCGCTGATAATAAGTAAAAGCAATTAACCCCACCAAAACAGCAAACCAAAGAGTTGCAACTCTGAATAAAATTGTTGACGAAACCGCCACAGCCTCAGGTTGACCAAGCGAGGTTATAAAATATGTGAACAGTGCATCAGCTGCACCTAACCCACCCGGTAAAAATGAAAGCGCCCCGGCAACTGTAGCAAATGAATAGTAAAATGAACTTCTGAATAGCGTAATCTCAACTGAAAAATCTTTCAGAATTAAAAAATACGCAAAACATTCGAAAAACCACGACACTAAACTTAAAAGTGTCATCAAAAAAATAGGTTTTGGTTTAAGAAGTATATATGCGCTTTCGTAAAGTTCGGTAATGTGCGGGATAAACTTCTCCAAAAATCGAAATTTTGCAAGAAAACCGATGAATTTCATCGCAACACCCCTGTGCGAAATCATAACGATCATTACCACAAACCCAAGAAGTGCAGCTACTGAAAACTCGGCTCCGTAATTGAAACTGAACGCACCAACGATGGCGATAAGTATCAGTGCCGACATATCCGTTACCCTCTCGGCAAACACAACAGGCGCAGTTCTCGATATGGAAACGCCCGTTTTTTCTTTCAAAAGGAACGATTTCAACACTTCCCCCATCTTTCCCGGCGTTACACTAAGCACAAACCCGCTGATAAATATCTGAAATGACTCACTAACCGAAATTTTTACCCCGATTAATCCGAGATAATAATGCCACTTGATAAACCTGAAAATGTAGTTTGCAAAAACCAATAAAAGAATTATCGGGATAAGCCATAAACTGAAACCGGAAAGAGCCTGCGCTACTTTATCCAAATCAGCGTAAATTGAAAAACCCAAATAGATGACCACGGAAGCAACTATCGACCAAAGAATTTTTTGTTTGTAGTTTTTCAAATTGTAACTCTTTTCGGCGCTTGCTTTTTCGGTTGATTTTTAAGTTTCTTCCGGATTTCTTTCACTCCATCACTTCCTTAAGTGCACGATAAACCGCATTTGTGGGCAAACCCATCACATTGTAAAAACAGCCCTCGATTCTTTCCATAAAAATAGAACCATATCCCTCCTGAGCTGCGTAGCCTCCCGCTTTGTCGTATGGGCTTCCCGTTGCAATGTAGCCGGTAATTTCATCTTCTGTCAGATTTGTAAATTGCACTAAAGTTTCAACCGCAGAGTCAACCCTTTTTCCGTTGTTGGTATTTACTGTCGAAAAGCCGGTAACTACCGTGTGTTTCTTTCCGCTTAACATTTGCAGCATCAGCCGCGCCTCTTTTTCGTCGGCCGGTTTGTTTAATATTTTATCCTCCAGAACCACAATCGTATCAGCAGTAACAATTATCCCCTCTTTGCCCATGGCTAACGCTGCTTCCATTTTTCTTTTTGCCAGAAGTGGCGCCACTTCTTTTTTGGGTGTTGAATCGTTGAACGACTCATCAACATCAAGAGAAATAGTTTCCAATTCTCTTACGATTTGGGAAAGCAAAAACTTCCTCCTCGGTGATCCTGAAGCAAGCGTTACTTTAATATCTAATATCATCTGCTGTTATTTTCTTATATTCTGATGCTATATTTTTTTATCTTAATCTGTTATTTTCTGCTGATTCATCGGTTTTCGCACTCAGTTTGTGTAAGCTTGCGTTAATTCGGTACCCGGAAAATAGTGCTGAAGAATCTCGTTATAGGGCACGCCGGCTCGGCTTTGGTTAAGCGCACCCCACTGACACATCCCTACTCCGTGTCCGTTCCCTTTACCCGTAAGTTTAATCTTCGTTACCCCGTTACCATTCTTTACAATTTCAATCTCAAAATTACTGCTTCTTAAAATCGAATTGTCTTTTTTACTTTTTATAACTTCTCTAATCTTGTTACCGGGTATCACAATCGGTTTATGCTCTTTCAAACGCACAATCAGAGACTTTGCTCTGCCTGAAGTGTATCTTTCCGGTATTTCCAAATTTTCCAGAATATAATTTAATGATTTTATATATTTAGCGTCGAACAAAAAACGAATAATTTCAGCCGGTGTGTAATTTTCACTCCACCTGAATGAGGGCGACCTTTCGCAGTATGGCGGATCACCATCCTGCACTCCTTTCAGGTAAGGAAGATTGACGGGCCCGAAAACATTCGCAATATCTTCGGTGTAACCGCCGCAATTAGCTGAGTAAAAAACTATTGCGGGTTTACTCTTGTAAGTTAAAATATACCCTGTGGTTTCTATCACCGACCTGCTGTCTATTCCGGTTTCAACATCCAAACCGCCGTAAGCCTGGTCCTTAACGGTTGCTGTAACATCGTAAAAGGCGCGATTTTCCCAAATTCTGTTAATTGCAAAAGTTCGTGCTGCAACAGCCGCACACTTTAACGCTTCGAAATAATGGTTGTCTTTCAGCCCAATCTCTAAAGGTACAACACCCAGTAAATAATCTTCTAAGTCTAAGTAGTTAATCACTAAAGTTCTTGAGTTTTGCGCCTGAAACCATATCTCGCCTCTGAAATATTTTTTATTGTAGTTCAGATATTCATCCTGAAGTTTTGCGCGCAGTCTGATTAACCGGCCTGTGTATTCACCTTTGGGGGTGCTAACCGTTACAATTCCCCCAACTGATTTTACTGAAACTTCAGAACCTTCTTCAAATTCGGTTTCTGCTATCTTTTCACCATAAATAACGAAAGGAATTTTAACTTCGTAAGAAATTTGTTTGTCGGTATCATCCAATATCACACGGATATTTTGGCGCAGTGAAGGATTATTTAATAATGATTGCCCCGCACCATTAATTGAAACTGAACCACTAAAAAATCTTAACAGCGGAGTAGAAAATGCAGAAGAAGTACCTCCCAAAAACCTCAACGGCTGAGTAGATAATGCAGAAGAAGAACCATCCAAAAGTTTAAATTGAAAAGGTGCAGCTGAAGCAAGCGTAAATTTAGTTAAAGAAGAAGATTTAACGGGAGCTGTGCCAAACGCAAAACTAAAAATTGCAGCACAAAACGAGCATGCCGCTAAAAAAATTACTGTGAATAGTGGGGTTCTTGAAGTAGTTTTACCGAAGGGTGAAGGCACCAATTTTAACGGAACATTGCCTTTATGCTGCCCCAGGTTTTCTTAAGACCTGAAACTGAATGACTGACCGACACTTCACGCGAGTATGACGAGGTGTTATCCTTGTCAAATATCTTTAATCGATAGATATATACCACATCGGTTGTCTTGTAAGCGCCTTCATCGTAGAAGACATAGTATGAATTGTTCCCTTTCGGGCTTAATCTACCGATTTCGGTGAATGCAGTGTTGTGTGTGCGTCGTTCAATTACGAAACTTTTTATGTTGTTCTCAGTTGTAGTTTTCCACTCAACTTTTACCTGACCGTCTTCACTTTTTGCATAAAAAAAGTCAAGAAACGCTCCGGCAAGAACGCTTACTGCTAAAACTATTACGATTGGTAAAATTAATTTCACTTTCATATCCGAAATATAATTGGTTTCTCGCTAAAATCAAAGAAAAAAACGAAATTTTTATATGATTTTTCGATGATTGTGACTAAAATCATCAAAAAATCATGTCGTCTTCTATGTTTTCTAACAATCGAAGATAACTTTCATATCTCTCTGAGGAAATTTTTTCATTTTCTACTGCATCAATCACTGCGCAGCCCGGCTCGTGATGGTGTGTGCAGGGCTTATATTTACACTCTTGCAGATAATCCACAAATTCAACAAAATAGTGCCCCAAATCTTCTTTCTTTATTCCAAACGGCGCCACCTCTCTAATCCCCGGGGTATCAATCAGAAAAGTGGTGTCATCAATTCGGTTCATGTTCACAATCACTGTCGTGTGCCGCCCTTTCCTTGAGTAATTGCTGATTAATCCCGTGGCAAGGTTTAGCTTTGGATAAAGCGCATTGAGAACCGACGATTTCCCCACCCCGGAGTGCCCCCAAAACATCGATTTAACCCCGCGAACATCATTCTTTAACTCTTCAAATCCTTCACCGGTGAGGGCGGAAGTTTTGTAAATTTTATAGCCTAACCCGGTGTAAAGTTTGTCCCAAAACTCTATTTCTTCTTCAGATATTGCCAAATCGATCTTGTTAAAAATTAAAACCGGATGAATATCCGAGCTTTCCGCCACTACTATAAAACGATCGATAACTCTGTTGTTAAACTCCGGAATCCCAAAAGAAGCAACGATGAAAAGTCTGTCAATATTGGCGGCGATTACCTGCTCTAATCTCTCCCCCCTTACAGAACTGCCTTTAATTCTCGGCGCTTTGCGCGAAATAAAGTTCTTCCGTGGGTAAACTGTATGAATGACCCCCTCCCTTTCATCTGCCATGTCAAACTCCACCGTATCACCCACAACGGCAATATCGGTGTTCAGCAGTTTCCCCTTTTTTAGTTTCAGTTCATGCTTAAATTTTCCCCTGAGCACACACCTGACCATCCGGTTTTCCTGTTCAATCAACACCCAATGGCTCTGACCCTCAATTTTGACCAAAAGACCTTTGATGTTAACCAACGAACCTTTGATGTTAAAATCCCTTAAAATCTGAACGACATCCCAAGAATAAAATTGCTGTATTTCAAATCCTGGTATGTTCTTGAAAGGTTTGTGCCGTAGTTATCGCCGAAATCATTCCACCAGCCCATCACATAAGCTGCATCGATCGAAAGTTCACCATCGATCAGATACCCGGCACCAAAGGTTACAAATTTTTTATCATATTCCGACGGATCATCTTTATAAGGCGATTTCTGAACAAAATAACCGGCTCGAACCCGCATATCTATCATAGGGAAAGTATATTCCGCTCCGAAATTGTAGTTCAATACCGAGCCGAGCATGCTCGAAATGTCGCGGTTCAGGTTTGCTACCGTTGTGCCACCCAAACCGGAAATGTCTTTGAAGGAGGTGTTGGTGTAATCAATTAAAGTTGCCTGCCCGGAAACTATAAGCCCATAAAGATTCAGTGATAACCCACCGGTGAATTTAAAAGGAGTGATTATGCTGTACTCAACACTGCTGCTAAAATCTTTCGGATCTATATCAACAACCTTTCCGTTACCCCAATAAGAAGCAGCATTAACTTCGTAATCCTCTTTAACGGTATAGTTTGAAGGGAATTGTATCGTCAAACCCAACCTTGCCAAATCCCTTATCTGATAAAGTAAGCCGACTTTAATATCATAATATTTCAGACTCCAGTCTAACAGTGTGCTGTAATCGAAGTGTCGGAAAGACTTGGTGAAGCTATGCCCCGGCGCGAGTTCCTGCCCCTCATAGATGCCTTGCAAATCATCTTCTCTGAGCCGAAAGTCACTCTGATACTCTCCGGAACCGATTCCAATCGTGGCACCAAGGAAGAAGTTTCTGTACGCCTCAAATGCCGCCGAAAAATTCCAGACACCCGTTGTACCGGTCTGCAATCTTGAACCGGATTGGTTGAGCCTGCCGTTAATTTTCGTGTTGTAGTTATCGTCGGTCAGGTAAAGTTCAAACGGAATATCTGAGAATGTGTTGAGGTCTTGGATGTTGGAGTTACCCCCGGAGTTAAACGCATTAAATTCCGTTTTCCCGGCAAAATCCTGATTTCCGTTATAAGAAGCCCCAACCACGAAGCTTCCGCGAAGTGTTGGTATTGGTATTAAAACACCAAAATTATCAATATCCGCCACTGAGCTGTTCGATTGAACCTGCTTACCAAAAAAAGTAGTCCGGTTGTTGTAAAAACCATATTTGAACCCGGCATCAAGCTCAAATCTACGGACTAAAGCGATGCCGGCAGGGTTATAGAACATCCCTGCCCCATCGTCACTCATCGAAACGAAAGCATTCCCCATGCCAATTGCTCGCGGGCTTGAACCATAGCCGGGTGAAGCAAGCCGCACTGCGTCGTTCACCGTTTGTGCGAAAATGGTTGTTGAGACAATCAAAAAAATACCGAGAAAGCGTCTCATTTTCTGCCGCCTCCGCTGCTGTTTCTTCCTGAACTGCTGCGGTTTTCACTCGAACCACTGTTTCTGTTACCACTGTCGTTGGCATTTGAAGATTTGGTGGCGGATGAACTCGAATTGCTCGATCCGCTTTTTGTCGCCGAACCACTCGAACTACCTGAACTGCCCGAACTACCGGAAGAACCGCGTGAAGAACCGGCGGTTGATCCTGATGTTCCAAGGCTCGAAGCCCTTCCGCCATCTCTGTTTCTTAACGAGTTTTGTTCGCTGTCTCTTCTTCTTGTTACTTTTAAGTCATCACTTTGGCTGTAATTTCCGCCGGCACTTACAGTAACCGGAGTTATAGTGTACCACCAAGGAAGAGCGTGGTAACCGGTGTATCCGCCAAAATAGCGGTTTGAGTAGAAGGAATATACTTCATCCACATCGTTGTAGTCGTCTTCTAACTCTGTTATTTGTTCATTGCTCAGGGGTTGCCCCATGTCAATTATTGTGTAACACCCGCTGAAAAACAGAGGTGAGATCAAAAACGCCAATAAAAATATGTTATATTTCATTTCTGTCCTCTTTTCCATTACCTTGTTCTGCCGCCACCGCTGCTTCTGCTACTTCCGGAAGATGAACCGCCGCTGCTTCTTGAGCCACTGCTGCCTGACGAAGAACCATAACTGCTTCTTGAACCACTGTTGCCGGAAGATGAACCATAGCTGCTTCTTGAACCACTGTTACCCGAAGAAGAGCCGTAACTGCTTCTGCTGCTGCTTCTTGAACCACTGTTGCCTGAAGATGAACCATAGCTGCTTCTTGAACCACTGTTACCCGAAGAAGAGCCGTAACTGCTTCTGCTGCTGCTTCTTGAACCACTGTTGCCGGAAGATGACCCATAGCTGCTTCTTGAACCACTGCTGCTTCCGGAAGATGAACCGTAGCTGCTCTTTGTTTTACTTCTGCTGCCTGAAGAGGAACTGTTACTCTTCTTTGGTGTACTTGAGCTGCCTGAATTTCCATCGTTTCTTATCGAAGATTTTTGCGAATTGCTCGAGCCGCCTACATCCTTGGTTCTTTTCGGCGTTACATTTGTTCCACTGCCCGAACCGCGTGAGTTGCCGGAGTTATCATTTCTTTCAGAAGTTCTGTTCCATGTGTCGTTACTGCCACGCGAACCGCCGTCATTCCTCGTGGCTTCACGCTTGGTTGAGCCGGATGAACCGCCGTCAACTTTATCTTTTGAACGAGTGCCGTATGAGTTGTCGCTGCCACTTCCGCCTCTTGGGTTATCACTTGAAACATTTTTACGAGCCAAAGGTTCGTCATCTCTGTTCCAGGTATCGTAAGCGCTTCTTTTTCTCGGAGTTGTAACTTCAGGGTTCACATCACGGGTGCCGCCGCTTCTTCCTCCGTCATTTCTGACAGCTGAACGCGTGGCTACATCGTTTGCCGGATCAGTTACACCACCCGTCCGCGTTCTTGAACCTCCGTCTCTTGAAGCATATCCTCTGCCGCCATCTCTGCCTCGAAGCCCACTGATCTCTCTGTCTCTGTATTTATAATTACCGAACCCATAATCGTGGCCATAATAACCACCCCAGCCGTACCAGTAATCGTGATAACCGTAGTAGTAATAGGGATAGGGGCCATACCAGTACGCGTTCCAATACCACGGGCGATATACCCACCATCTTGGATAATAAACATAGGGATAGTAATACCAGCTCCAGTACGGATCATAGCAGAAATAGTCGTAATTGCAACCGTAGGAGTAAGAAAATGTGTAACCATAACCCAGATTGAATGTAACCACCGGTCTTGACCAATAATCACTTTCAATGATATATTTATAAACAACGGTTTTTTCACCGTCACTTTGGTCATAGGAATCTTCGGAATATTCTGCATCATCCGAGTATCCCGCAATTTCTTCACTGTCGGCAGCGTCAACATCACCGGCAGAAACCGTCTCTTTATTTGAATCAGCGACTGTTTCTGTCTGCTTAGTTACTGTTTTTTCTACCTGTACCTCTGTTTTATAGGGTTTGGCTGACTCAAACTGAGTGTAGCAACCCGTTGCCCAAAAGGCAAACACAATAAGAGGTATCAAAAATCTGGTTTTCATGGCAACTCCTTTTTTTTATGATTAAGCAACATGCGTGCCAAATCGGTTTTGCCTGTTTATACTACGAAACTTCACATTTTGTGCCACAGTTGTTCTTTTTCGTGACACAGCAGTGTTCACATAAAGGAACAACTGTCTATTATATTGAACAAAGTAAACTATTCCAAAGGTTTAATATATCAATTGGAAAAGCAATAAACAGGTCAAAAAGTGAGGTTAATCCGGCTGGAAGTGTCTGTTCTGATATTTTACAACTGTTGTTCTGAAATGGGTAAACGATATTAATTCATCAGCAAAATATCTATTTTACCCGACATTTCTTCAAAATCGAATGGCTTGTAAAGAATTGCGTTAACATAACCTCTGATCTGAGACTCTAACGAGAGTATATTCCGTGTGAAAACATAAGTCATTATTATTGGCATCGGTTCAATTTGTTTTATTAACTGCTCTATCTTCTCGTTCGGTTGCGAATCGATTATCAACATATCAAAATCATAGCTTTTCAGAAATGTTTCTATCTGGCAAAAATCATTTGTTGTCGTTACGGCATACTTCTTCTCAAAATACATGAGTACACTTGCACAAAAACTTAAATCCGGGGAATAAAATAATATGTTTTTCATTACTTCTTTTTGTTCGCTATATTCACTAAGCGAATTTAGTGCCATTTTTTTTATTTCCATTTTTTTAAAGAAATTTGCACTTTGTAACAATTATTAGGTAATTTATCCATCTGTTTATTCTCTTTTTCGACAAATTACTAAATCATTTCTCAATTTTGAAAATCTTTATTTTTTATGAAACTACTGAATCTGTTTCTTTTATCATTGCTTTTTGGCGGCAGTCTTTTATTTGCTCAAGGGCAACCGGATTCTTCCAAACTCACGGGAATTGAAGACTCGACGCTTATACTGAACGATTCAACCGGCTGGTTAAACAGCGATTCCTCCGGTTGGTCGAACGACGATTCATCAGGTTGGAAAAACGATGATTCAAATAATTGGAATGATGACGATTCAATCGACTGGTCGAACAAGGATTTTTTGGAACCTGCAGATTCTTCCGATTCTTTGGAAAATGAAGGCTCTTCCGATTTTGAAGATTCAACCGGTTTTAAGGATTCATCCGATTTTAGCGAAAACAACGACAGTGATTTTTCTGCGGTTGTAACGGATGATTCAACCGGCGTTTATGTGATTGAATCTTATGTTAAAGAAGACGGTGCTAAACCGGAGATAATTGTTTATTTCTTCACAAGCGAACCGGTTAAAGCAACAATTGTGTTTAACGATTCCCAAAAATTCACGGTTTCTGATACACTCGCCGATAGTTTCCGCTTTTCAATTGAACTTACAGCAGTTAAATCCACTTCCCAAAACTTAAAATGTGTAATCTACACCGAAAATGCCGGGGGTGTTAAAAGTTCAAGTGATGAATTTGACATTGTACTTCCCTACGAACCCCAGATGGAAGGAACCGCTCTCGGTTATCTTGCTGACTGCACACTCGGGGGAATTACTTTTTTGGTGCCTTCAATCGGCATAACAAGATTCAAAGGTGAAACACACTTCACACTGTTCAAAGAGCTTCCGCTGATTGTGTTTCAAAACGAAATTTCCGATCTGCCTTGGATGGCTTTCTCGATTGAATACGCACATATTCCGAAAATTTCCTGGTTTAAGTATCATGACGAACCTTTGCCGGGCAGCAATTCTTCGGGCAACAATTCAAACCTGAAAGAACCTTCTGAAACCCTTAAAAATCGATTTTTTGCGGGTTTTAAGTTTCCGTTTGAAGTTCCGTATATAAAGTATATTGCGCCGGGCGTAAGTTTCACAACCAACTTTCTTGGCGCTAATGGTATTTCCCCTGAGGTTTCTTTCGGTTTTTTCGATATTTTCAGGGTGATAAATTTTAACCTGAAAGCGCGTTATAACTGGTATCCTTCCTCCGGCAATTTAAACAACATCGAGTTTAACATAGGGTTAACATCGTATTTCCTTACGATAGCTTTCTAACTTCTGTTGTTGCTGCGGAGTTCTTCTGCTTCTGTAGCCCTTTGTTATTGCCGGTACGGAGGTTTCAACTGCGTTTTGGCAAATCCCATTTCTCTCTCCGTAACCCGTTACTATTGCCGGGAACAGGGGTTTATGCCGCCGGCTTATATATTATTCCTCACTGACTGCTCCCAAATCTGCCGGCAAAACGATAAAATATTTTCACAAAATGAAATACTACCGAGATATTCACCCTCAGAGTTTTAGCATAATCTATTAATTTCGTATAATTAATGTTTAAAATATCTGATTCTTTATGCAGCTCCCGCAATACAAGTCTGTCAGCAAGTTAACACTTGAAATTAAAGCCACCTTGGAGATGAATTTCAAACAGGAAACGGTGGTGGGTGAAGTGTCTAACTTTGTTGCGCATAGCTCGGGGCATTGGTACTTCACGCTAAAAGATGCCACTGCGGCAATCGCTTGCACAATGTGGCGGGGTAACAACCAAAGGGTTAGTTTCACTCCCCGGAATGGGATGCAGATAATCGTAACGGGCGACATTTCTGTTTATCCCCCCAGAGGAAACTATCAGCTTGATGTGCAGGTTATGAAAAATGTGGGGGTGGGTGATCTGCAGATTGCCTTTGAACTGCTGAAAGAAAAATTAAACAAAGAGGGTTTATTCGATCAGGCGAAAAAACGCCCGATTCCTAACGCACCCGGCAAAGTTGGCGTGGTTACCTCCCCAACCGGTGCCGCCTGGCAGGATATTATTTCGGTCGCCAAAAGGCGGTTTCCGTTAGTGGAACTGGTGCTTGCGCCCGCAAGGGTTCAGGGGGAAGGCGCTGCCGAAAGTATTGCCGGAGCTATCGACGAATTAAACAAGTTCGACGACATCGAAGTGCTGATTGTTGGCAGAGGCGGCGGGAGTTTGGAAGACCTTTGGGCGTTCAATGAAGAGGTTACTGCCAGGGCTATTGCACGCTCTAAAATACCGGTTGTATCTGCCGTTGGGCACGAGATCGATTTTTCAATCTCAGATTTTGTGGCTGACCTAAGAGCGGCTACCCCAACGGCGGCAATGGAACTCGTTACCCCCGACGGTAACAAAGTGTTCGCTTTTTTGGATGATAAGATTGAACAGTTGGATTCGGCTATTAGCAACAACCTTCAGGCTAAAAAAGATATTGTAAACAGGTTCATCACCTCGCCCGTTGTTGCTACGCCAATTAATTTGATTAAAATAAGTGCACAAAAACTTGATCTGGCGGTTACCATGTTCGATAACAACATGGCTAATTATATTAAAGATTTAAAAAACAGGTTAAACTCTGCTTTGCTGCACCTTAAGGCTAACGATCATAAAAGGATTATGCGGAAAGGGTTTGTTTTTGTTACTCAAAACAATAAATTGGTGAAAGTTTCAACCGACCTCGATACAAAACAGCTGTTTGACCTGAACTTTATTGACGCAAAGATTAGCATTGAAGGTAAAAATGAGTAAACAAAAAAGTGCTGTTTCACTGTTTAAAGAAAAACTTGAACGAATTGAAGAAATTTCTGCCCTTCTGGAAGACCAGGAAATTGACTTGGAGAAAGCAATTCTTCTTTACGAAGAAGGAATGAAACTTTCGCAAGAGTGCATTGTTGTGCTAAAAGATGCCGAATTGAAGATAACTGAACTCAAAAATTCATTTAAAAGTAACTGACGGTCGTTAACGATCCCGCTGATCCGGAGAATAAAAAATGATTAATGAAAGCAACTACCCCGTTTTATCAAAGGTTAATGTTCCTGCTGATTTCAGAGACTTTTCAATCTCTGAACTCAAACAACTCTGTACTGATGTAAGACAATATCTGATTGATGTGGTCTCTTTGGTGGGCGGGCATTTTGGCGGAGGGCTGGGCGCTGTTGAACTTACCGTGGCTATGCACAAAGTGTTTAATACCCCTGAAGACAGAATAATCTGGGATACAGGCCACCAGGCTTATCCGCATAAAATTCTTACCGGAAGAAAAGACCTGCTCCCTACCATCAGACAGCTCAACGGGATTTCCGGCTTTCTTAAAAGAAATGAAAGTGAATACGATGTATTCGGTGCGGGGCATGCATCAACTTCTGTTTCGGCGGCTCTCGGAATTGCTGAAGCTAATAAATACAACGAGACCGACCGAAAAGTTATCGCTGTTATCGGGGATGGTGCGATGACCGGTGGTATGGCTTACGAAGCGATGAACAACGCAGGGATGCTTCACCCTAACTTAATTGTCGTCCTGAACGACAATAATATGTCGATCGCCGAAAATGTCTGGCAGTTTTCTAATTATTTCACTTCTTTGATAACAAGCCGGGACTATAATAAATTCAAAGGTTATGTCTGGGAAATTACCGGAAAAATGGATAATTTCGGCGACCGCCTCAGAAGAGCTGTCGGAAGAGTAGAAGGCGGCTTGAAATCTATTGTTACTCCGGGTATGCTTTTTGAAGCCCTTGGTTTCAGATATTTCGGGCCCATAAACGGGCACAATCTCCACCAGCTTATCAAAGTGTTCGAGGCGGCAAAAACCCTTACGGGCCCCATTTTAATCCACACGAACACAATTAAAGGAAAGGGCTACTCACCCGCAGAGAAAAACTCGCCAAAATTCCACGGCATTACCCCATTCGATAAAGTAACAGGAGTCGTTTACAAAAAAACGGGCGCGCCACCTTCATACACTTCGATTTTTGGTGAAACGCTGACTGAAATTGTTAAAAAGGACCGGAAAGTTGTCGGGATCACTGCTGCAATGCCGGAAGGCACAGGGCTGAACATCCTTCACAGAGAATGCCCAAACAATTTTTATGATGTGGGAATTGCAGAAGAACACGCGGTTACTTTTGCCGCAGGGCTTGCCACCCAAGGAATTACACCGGTTGTTGCAATATACTCAACATTTTTACAAAGGGCGATTGACCAAATTGTACACGATATTGCCATTCAGAAACTTCATGTTGTTTTTGCAATTGACCGTGCCGGGCTTGTGGGTGCTGACGGCCCAACCCACCACGGCGTTCTCGATCTTACATATCTGCGTATGGTGCCCGGAATGGTGATTATGGCACCAAAAGATGAAAACGAACTCAGAAATATGCTTTTTACAGCTATTGAACTGAAAGACAGACCCGTTGCTATCAGGTACCCAAGAGGAAACGCCCTGGGGGTTCCACTCAGCGAAAAATTTGAACAATATGAAATCGGCAAAGCTGAAGAATTAGAAGAAGGTACTGATGTTGCAATTCTTGCGGTTGGCTCGATGGTTAACAACGCTCAGAAAGCTTTGCCAATTCTTCAAAATGACGAAATTTCTGCCAAATTAGTGAACATGCGCTTCGTTAAACCTTTGGATACAGATTTGCTCGATAAAATTGCTATTACACATAAACGAATTGTTACAATAGAAGAAAATTCCATTCAGGGCGGTTTTGGCTCTGCAGTGGCTGACTATTTCGTCGATAAACTCTATAAAAACGATATTTTACGAATTGCTCTGCCCGATAAATTTGTTGAACACGGAACGCAGGCAGAACTTCACAAACTCTTGGAAATGGATGCCGAAGGTATTGCCGCACGGATTAAAAAATTCGTTCACGCCGACGACAGCGTCGAGAAAGTGGTTATCTGATGGCGAAACTTAAATTTGGCATTATTGGGCTGGGCGGGATTGCTCAACTGATCCACCTGCCCGATTTGATAAAAAATAAAGAAACGGAAGTTACCGCTATAGCGGACATCAATAAAAGGGCTCTTGCTGAAGTTGCGGCTAAGTTCAGGATACCTAACTACTTCACTGACTATAAAGAAATGCTGAAAAAAATGCCTTTGGATGCGGTGATTATTGCAACTCCTACTAAAACACATCAGCAAATAGCAGTTGACTGCTTAGACGCAAATAAACACATTTTAGTTGAAAAACCGTTGGCGCGTTCCGGTAAAGAAGCTGAAATGATTGTTGAAAAGTCGGAACAAAAAAATTTGATCGCTATGGTCGGCATGAATATGAGGTTCCGGCCTGATATTATGCTGCTGAAAAGCATTATCGGTTCCGGTGATATTGGCGAACCTTATTACATTAAATCTTCATGGTTCAAAACTCAATCAAGCTCTGCTAAATGGTTTACCACGAAAGATGAAGCCGGTGGTGGGGTTATTTTTGACCTTGGGATTGTTCTGATTGATGTGGCTCTTTGGTTTCTCGATTTTCCGGTACCGACAACGGTATCGACGCAAAACTTCTCGCAGCACACAAAAAATATTGAAGATTCTTCAATAAGCATGATTAGGACCGCCAAAGGGCAGCTGATTTCAATTGAATCTTCATGGACAATGTTGGGCGAGAAAGATTCTTTCAACTTAGAGGTTTATTGCACAAGAGGAAATGCTTTTATTAACCCTTTACGGATTACAAAAGTTATGGATGGGCAATTTGTCGAGATGAAACCTATGGTTAACGATAATCGAAAGATACACTTCGAGAAGTCGTATCAGAACGAGCTTAACCATTTCATCGGAGCAATTAACGGGCATAACCCGCTCCTTTCTTCCGCGCGTGACTCGGCTTCCCGCCTTAAACTTATCGAAGCGATGTACCTTTCTGCACAAAAGAAAACGGAGGTAAAACTGTAAGATGCTCGGCAATATTTTGATTATCGATAAAAATCAGGAAATTATTAACTCCTTCAAAGAAATGCTGGGCAAAGAAGGGTTCGCAACCATGGTTCATAACGATGGCTTCGTGGGGATTGACCATCTGAAAAATAAACCGAATCTGTTACTCATTGGCGTTAATTCACCAAATCTAAACGGTTTCGAAATTTGTAAAAAAATTAAATCTAACGAGAGAACCGAACACCTCGCTGTTATTCTTTTTACCTCTGACCCTACCGAAAGCGACGAGGTTAATGCCTTTGAAGCCGGTGCCAACGATTTTGTTACTATCCCCATTTCTGCAAAAAAACTGATCGCACGAATTAAAAACACTCTCCGCAATTCTGAAAAGCAACTGGCTAACGCTGCAAAGCTTGAGGTAATAATCAAACGGGGTCCTCTTGAAATTAACAAACGGAAATTTTCCGTCTTTATCGATTCTAAAGAAGAGACATTTCCCAAAAAAGAATTTGAACTTCTTGCATTTTTAGCCGACAAACCGGGCACCGTTTTCTCTCGGGAGGCTATTTTGAAAAATGTATGGGGTAAAGGCGTTTATGTGGTTGAAAGAACTATTGATGTGCATGTCCGCAGAATCCGCAGGAAATTGGGGGAACACCACGAACTGATTGAAACAATTAAAGGCGTTGGTTACAGATTTAAAGAGATTGAAGAATAGTTTGAACGAAGTATCAACTACCTCTGCAGCACTTGATGGTGTAAACAGTTCAGTTTTTACACCTGAAGAAGGCACCATCGTTCCGGGTGCGCTTCTTGATTTACTTTCTGAAGAGATGTTCTATATCTGTTCTCCGTCCGAGAATTGGGAATATCTGGCTGTTGGTTCGGTGAAAGATTTTGTAGCGGAAGATTATTACGACCTTGCACAACTGACAAAAAAAACGAACGGCTTTCTTTTTAATCCACACCGAAATATGCAACATTTTCAAGGTGATGTGCTGCTGAAAAAAGATGTGTTACCTAATGGTGATGTGTTGCCGTATGAAGGTTTACTGCCAAAGAGTGATATACTTTCTCAGGAAAGTGTTGATTTGAACGGTGGTCGTAATACCGGGGAAAACGGAGGACAAAAGAATGAAACAAATTGTGAACTGTTTGGGTACATTTCATTTCCTTTTGAAAGCAGTGAAGGGATTCCGTACGCCCGTTTTACTCTCCCAAAAATTATTATAAAAACTGAGTCGGGCGTAACTACCGTTAAAATAAATTCACTTTCATCAGATACTCGCCCTCATAGTCAGATTTATGAGGATTTTCTCCGCTCAATTTCACAGGTTTTAATAACTTCTAAATCCGACGAATCAAAAATTGCGCAACCGGGCAGTTTCGTAAAACTTTTAGAGATTCAGGATGGTGAAAAAGATGATTTCACCGCCGGTATTAATGCCATTAAAGAGGCAATTTATACTAATCAAATAACCAAAGGGGTTATTTCCCGCGATAGAAAAATCAAATTTTCAGGTAAATTTAATTTCCATTCCGCTGTTGAATCATTAAAAGCCAAGTATTCCGGTTGTGCAATTATTTTTACCAATTACCCGGGTAGAAATTTCATCGCCGTAACGCCAGAACGGCTTTTTAGTCTGCACGGCAACACAATTTCAACAGAAGCAGTTGCGGCAACTGTTCGATCTTCTGTCAATCTGAGTGAACAAATTCACAATGAAGAAGAACTTTTTGCCTCAGCGAAAGAGATAAATGAACACATTATTGTAAGGGATTATTTAGTTTCGCACCTGGATTCAGTAGCCGATAACATAACTTTTGAAGCCCAACCTTCATTTAAACGGTTGGCGAATGTTACTCACTTAAAAACAGACATAACGGCTACCCTGAAGAAAGGGGCAAACTCAATTGAAATTAGCAGACTCCTCTTCCCAACCCCTGCACTCTGCGGAGAGCCGATGATTCAGGCTGCAAATCTCATTAATTCAATCGAAAAGAGAAAACGAAACCTTTACGGTGGCGTGCTCGGATATATTAATGGTGAGGAAAGTGCAGAATTTTTCGTATCAATCAGGTGTGGGTTTATAGATAATAATGAAGCAACCCTTTTTGCAGGTTGCGGTATTGTGGAAGGCTCAGACCCCGATAGCGAGTACGAAGAAACAAATCTGAAATTTATACCTCTCACTTCCCTTTTCACCGATGAAAACTAATTTTGACTTTTTCAGATTTTTGACAGTTTTGTTCTTGGCGTGTAAATAGGCAGAAATGAAAACTAACCTTAATTATTTCAGATCACGATTAATTGTCAGAACATTGATAAAGTTGGGGCTTGATAATGTCTGCATTTCACCCGGTTCCAGAAACACGCCGTTGACGATGGCTTTTGCCGCTGAAAAAGAGCTGAACAAACACCCAATAATTGATGAGAGGGCATCCGGTTTTTTCGCTCTTGGGCTTGCAAAATCAACGGGTAAACCGGTTGCAGTGGTCTGCACTTCGGGAACCGCGGTAGCGGAACTTTACCCGGCAATAATTGAAGCGCATAACTCGCGTCTTTCGCTGATTATATTAACTGCAGACAGACCTCCTTACCTAAGAAACTCAGGTTCTAACCAAACCATCAATCAGAACCAAATTTACGCTGCAAACTGCGACCATTATTTCGATTTAGGGCTTCCGGAGAACTCCGAAGAAGCGTTTGTAAATACTATAAAAGTTACTGCCTCAATCTGGGAAAACTCAATCCACCCGTACAACGGGCCCGTTCATGTGAACATTCCGTTTGAAAAACCGTTGGAACCCGGTTCAGTTGATACTGAGATTAACGAAGAAATACTGCGGCGATTAAAAGAAAGAATTGACGGGTTTCCCGGCGCACCTTTTCCTCGTGAATTTAGCAAAAATATTAATTTATTGATTGGTTCAGAAGAAAATGTATTAGTGGTTCTGGGAAATGCAGCCTATTCGGCAGAGTTTATTAAAAAGTGCGCACAATTTTCCGATAAATTCAAAATCCCCGTTTGTGTGGAAGCACCATGGAAACTGCCGGGACTTTCTAACCAACCTTTTGTCAGAAATTTTGGCAATCTGTTGCTTTCGAAAAATTTTAAAAAAATGCTCGATTTCGATAAAATAATCGTGTTTGGAAGAAATTTTACTTCGAAAAACATTGAGAGATTTTTCAGCCGGTGGAATAAAGCGCTTATAAACATCAGCGTTAAGGGCGAGGGCTTGGGCAAACCCGCTGATAATAAGCTGACTGTTCAAATCAACGATATGGATGCAATCAACTCACTTCTCAGTTCTGAAACCGGGTTTGCACACAGAAGAACCGCCTCTTACCAATTCATAAAAAAAATTGACAAAGTATTCTCAGATTTTCAGAAGGAATCGTTCAAAGAGTTATCGATTAATTCCGAAGTTGAGCTTACTGCCGGAATTGCACAACTTCTGCAGGATAAAGAAGATATCCCCGTTTTCTTCTCTAACAGTCTTCCTGTAAGAGATTTTGACTATGTGCGCGAGCTTTTCAGAAACAGGGTGTTTGTTAACCGCGGGGCAAGCGGAATTGATGGGATAATTGCAACTGCTGCCGGTGTGTCAACCGGTTTTCAACTGCCGACCGTTCTCGTGATTGGTGATTTAGCTTTCCACTACGATAACAACTCACTGCAGTTGGTGGCGGGGAAGAAAATACCGTTATTAATCTTACTTATTAACAACGGAGGCGGAAGCATTTTTGAGTACCTTCCCGTTTTTGATGAAGTGTTGGGTGAAACTTCCGGGGGAAATCCTCGAGGTGAGGAAAAAAGCATCGCCCATTTATCGGTTGAAAAAACCACTGCAGAGGAATTTATCGGGAAAAACACTGCGGATGAAACGGTCCGAAAAAACACTGCGGATGAAACAGGGGGAAAAAATCCGGCTGAAAAGAAACTAAGCAACGAAAAGTTTGAAGAAAAAAACGGCAAAAACAGCCCCGAAAAAGATTGTTTTTCAGGTGAGGAACTTAACCGGACAGACGACTTCAAAACCTTCTTTAAAACTGATACAGGACTTGATTTTCAAAAAATTGCGGCAGCTTATGGTATCAAACAGAGGGAAATTAAATCGGAAAAAGACCTTTCTGAGGCTTTCACACAATTTTTTGATTCACCTGAACCTACACTCATAGAAGTTAAATTCGATTCCGTTGCTTCAAGAAGAAGGAAAGATGCCCTGAAAGAAGGCATCATTTCCTCCGTCAACAATTCTTTATCAGATTTTGATAAATATTTAGCAACTGAACAAAACCAACAAATTCAGGAACCGGATGACTATTTGCGAAATCGCACCCGCTAACTCTCAGATTTTGATAAATATTTTATATCTGTAGAGAACCCACAAAATCAGGAACCAAAAAACTATATACGAAATCGCATACGCCAACGAGGCGTTCAATGGATCAAAGTACGGCACGAAAAAGGTCTGGTACAAATATCCCTGTACAGAAATTTCCTTCCCATCCGCTCCGGTTACCTTAATTATCCCCATAAATTTCGCCATCATTCCTGAGCCTGCAAAAACTGCTATTGCGTTCATTCCGTAGATTATAAAAGGTTTTGCCCACTTTTTATGGCCCTGAACATCAGCAATCCAATAGCAAAATGCGAAGAAAATAAGCGCAAGTCCTGATGTATAAACAACATAAGAACTTGTCCAAATCGATTTATTCATCGGAAAAAAGATACTCCAAAACTCACCGACCACAACGAAGAAGGCACCCGCACTGAAAATCCAGGCGGCTTTTTCGGCTTCACTTCGTTGCGTGCGCAGGAAGTGCCCAAGCAACACACCACTTAAGCAGGTGGCAATTGCAGGAAGTGTTGAGAGTACTCCTTCAGGGTCCCAGGTTTTAGATTGTGCCCACATGTGCCCGTCTAAAAGCAACCGATCCAACCATGCGGCTAAATTCGTTTCTTTCTCTAAGTTTGCGTATCCAACGCCCGGAACCGGAATCAGTGTCATCATCAGCCAGTAAGCAATCAAAAAGCCGGCTGTAAGGTATATCTGTGTTTTCATCGAAGTTTTTAAGAAAATCAGCGATGTAAAGAAGTAAACCACTGCAATCCTTTGAAGCACACCCGGTATTCTAACCGTTTCAAATTTAAAATATGGTATAATTACCATTAAAAACCCGACCAGAAAGATCAACACCGCACGACGGAATATGTTCAAAATCAGTTTACCCTGATCATCTCCCCTTTCTTTTCGCTTTGTTAGCGAAAGCGTTATCGCTACGCCGACAATAAACAGGAAAAAAGGAAATATCCAGTCTGTTGGTGTACAACCGTGCCATTCTGCATGTTTTAAAGGCGGATAAATTGTGCTCCAGCTTCCCGGATTGTTCACTAAAATCATCCCTGCGATGGTGATGCCTCTGAAGATATCAAGAGAGACAAGTCTGCTGCTTTTTTTCTCTTCCATAATTATCCCGGATTGATTGAAATATGCTAAAGATTCTGCATATTTGAAGTTTGTTTTTTAATAATTAATTACTGAATGAAATACCTTAGAAAACTTTACGACTGGGTACTCCACTGGGCAGAAACGCCTTACGGATCAATAGCTCTTTTTTTAATAGCCTTTGCAGAATCATCTTTTTTCCCAATTCCACCTGATGCTTTGTTAATTGCCTTAGTTCTCGGGTCAAAAACAAAAGCTTTCAGATTTGCGACCAACTGCACTGTTGGGTCTTTGCTCGGTGGAATTGCCGGTTACTTGATCGGTCATTTTGTGTGGTGGTCCGGTCCCGGTGAGTTCTCAAATGTTGCTAACTTTTTCTTCGGGTATATCCCAAGTTTTACGCACGAACTTTTCTACCGGATTCAGGCAATGTTCGAAGAATATAATTTTTGGATCATCTTCACTGCCGGTTTCACACCAATCCCCTATAAAGTTTTCACCATTTCCGCAGGAGCATTCGATGTAAGTTTCGTTATGTTTCTTATTGCTTCGGTTGTCAGCCGCGGTGCAAGGTTCTTTCTGGTTGCTGCCTTACTCTGGAAATATGGCGAAGCAATCAAACAAATTATCGATAAATATTTTGACTGGCTCGCTTTAGCCTTCACCGTACTGCTTATTGGCGGATTTGTTGTAATTAAGTTCGCAATTTAACACAATTTTATCAAAACTTTATTGCAACAAAGCGAAGTTATTTCAGCAAAATATTGCGACGGCTATCTCTTGGTTATTTAAGCAAAACCATTTTGCGGGTAAGCCTCACCTTGCCCGCTTCCAACGAATAGAAATAAACACCGCTCGCCAACTGATACGCACCTGCGTCAAACTCGATGGAGTAGCTTCCGGCTTGTTTCGTTTCGTTCAACAGAGTTGCAATTTCTCTCCCTGTAATGTCGTAAATTTTCAGCTTAACCGCTTCAGTCTCCGGAATTGAAAAACTGATAACTGTTGAGGGGTTAAATGGATTTGGAAAATTTTGCGACAGTTCAAAATTCAAAGGAATTTCATCAGCAACAATGCAGTCACGCTGAACAGAAGTAATCACCACATCCGGCGAAAGATCACGGTTAAGTAACAGCATGGCGGCATCTGCAACAACATATTTCCCATATTCTGCCAGTGTGTTATCTAATTTCAAGACCGATTTTTTACCCGGTGTCAGATAAACATCCCCCAACTTAACCCACGATTTATTCCCTACATTCCGCTGGCTGAACACGACGGTTGTATCACCCAATTCGCCGGTAATCGTATATCTTGCGCTGTCCGTAAACGCAAAATTCGGAATAAAAAACGCGTAAACACCATACCAGGCAGGGTGTTCAATATCAAACAACCACTCGAAAGAAGCGTATGAAGTATCCCTGGTCCAGTAAATTTTGGGCTTAAACCCCAGCACGCTCGCCTGGCTCCACCCACCTGTGCGCACCGTATGTGTAGTGCTGTCTTCGTTAATCACAAATCCTTTCGGACGCCAAAGGTTATCACCTCTGTAAGGAAGTGTTGCCGGGGTCTCATAAATTTTTCTTAAGGTATCACCCAACCGGTTATTGTTTTCTCTCAAGGCTTCGTAAAAGAAGAGGCTTTCCCCCATCACATTTCTTTTTCTGTTTTCGGCAATAGATTCACGCAGCAATTGAGGGGTCATAACATAACCACCCGATTTACCAAGCACACCGGCAAAAAGTTTATCTCTTCCAACTTCCGGTGTGTTGTTAATGGTGCTGTTCAACTCGTTTATATAAGATGTGATATCCCGCCGGTATATTTGCGGAATAAAGTTATCAGGCAATCCCCGTTCTAACCAGGTTTTGGAATCCTGAAGGTAATTGTCTAAACTCCAGGGATAAACACTCGGCGCTACTGAAAGAATGTAATTATCGCTTCTCACTTTAACACTGTCCCGCCACCTCGCAAGGAAGTCACTCAGTTTATCAGCGCGCCATTTCTTCCAGTATTGGTCGTAGTAGTTTGGTGAAGGGTCGGCTCCGTCGTGTTCCGATTTATAGATGGCAACGGTAACGCTGTCATACCCTCCTTCAATCGGCATCGCGGGCAGACGGTCATCCCCCTGCACCCCGTCAACTTCATAGTTATCCAGCACTTCTGTGGTAAGCGCAATCAGAAAATCCTGAACCTCGGGGTTTGTTCCCGCCAGCCAATCAAAACCATTTTTAACGAGCAGTTCCCCTTGTGCGTTTTTCCCTGCCCACTCCGGTTTCGCAGCAATAATATGCCCACCGTTTAGTGAGTAACTGGAAGAGAATCCAAATTCGAACCAGGGAATAACTTCAATTCCGTTTCTGTGCGCCTCGATAATCAGTTTTTTCAGTGGATCCCGCCCTGCAAAAGCCGGAATTATCGGCTTGCTGAACAGTGAATCCATTACCCTGCTCGGGTACATCGTATAACCTTTGTTCCAAACGACGGGGAAAACAACATTAATCCCGATATCTGCCAGGAAGTCCATAGATTCGGCAATTTTTTCGTCACTAAACAGAACATCACTATCCACATTTGTTATCCAAACGGCACGCATTTCTTTCAGTTGCTGCGCACTTGTTAATGATGAAAAAATTGCGACAAAAAGAAAAACCTGAAAAAGGCTACGGGGAAGTGAAGTGCAGGGGGGTGCAAAACGCTTATGTGCCGGAAAGCCAACATTGTCGCAGGTACGAGTTTCATGCTTCTGCCCATGCTCAAAACGCTTATGTGCATGATAAACCTTAAGGGCAGAAAAAACCGTATGGGCAATAAACGCCAAAATGGTCAGAAAAAATAAAATTATTGAAAAACTTAAATGTGCAGGTAAAACCATTATTGTCAGAAAAATCAAAATTTTGGAAAAACTAAAACTACCGAATACATCAAATGAAAACGAAATTTCTCAAAATATCTCATCACCTCGTAAGGTTTGAAAAACTAACTTTATAAGACCCCCGACGGAGTGGGTACGGGTAATCCTTATAACATCACCTCGTAAGGTTTGGAAAGCTAACTTTATAAGGGTAAATTTCCTCACGGAAAAGATCGGTGTAGTTTTTCAAACCTTCGTAAAAAAAGTAAATTTCCCCCATTATCCCAAGTTTGCGGTTCTCTTCTACCATTTGCAGCAGAAGGTCAGGATCGGTTTTGTAACTGCCCACATTCAGCAAAATTCCCGGATAAAATTTCAGTTTATTTCCCGCCGGCAGATGTTCCAAAAAATCTTTTTTCAGAGTTTTTGTGTAAGCGTCAATATCTTTTCTGTAAACCTGTGGTGAAATCAAATCGACATAACCCAACTTAACCCACTTCACCCAGTCCTGCAGATATTCCGTTTTTGAAAAAGGATACACAGAGGGTGCAAAAGCAACGATGGCAGCCGGATTAACAGATTTCACTTTACGGTAAATTTTTCCAGCGAAGTCTGTCATCAAATCAGCTCTGAACTGCAGCCACCCGGGGTTTTGGTGGTCTGCAGGTGGCTCTTCTCCGTTATGTGCCGATTTGTAAAGCCCAACGGTGTAAGGGTCGTACCCGCTTTCGGATGGCATTGCCGGCAGCCTGTCATCACCCTGAATACCGTCAACTGCATAGTTGGTTACAACTTCTTCAATCAACGAAAGAACAAAATCCTGCACTTCCGGATCAAAGCCGTTCATCCACTCAAAGCCGTTTTTGGTAACCAATTCACCATTCTTGTCAATCGCTTTCCAGTTTGGCATTTTAGCCAGCAGATGCCCACCGTTGCTTTTATAAGAAGCAGCAAACCCGAACTCGAACCACGGGATGACCTTAATACCGTTTTCCCGCGCGGCAGCGGTTAATTCACGAAGTGGGTCTCTTCCTTTGAAATTGGAATCAATCTCAATCCCAAACCTCTCTTTCATAACTGCGCTTGGGTAAAGAGTAACACCTTTGTTCCACACTACCGGAAAAATTGCGTTTAATCCCAACTCCTTGCAGAATGCGACCGCTTCCTTTATCCCCTCTTTCGAGTTGAGAACTTTGCTGTCAACATTTGTCAGCCATACTCCGTGTACTGCGGAACCAACCGAAGACTCGCCCCGTAGTGTGGATTCTGAAGCAGTGTTACCGTCAGATACTGCACTGCAACCCGTAAGCATACCCGCCAATAAAAACACGGAAATTAAAGGAATGAACCTGTTGAATAAAAACCGGTTTCTCTGGGTTAACCGCTGCACAAATAACCACAGAGAGTAAGAAATCTGCAAACCGAAAAAAGAAGACTTACAGTCAAACACCCGAAAACCGGAAAACATCCGCAAACGGTTGTAAGAATACATTCGAGTGAAAACCATCAAAACTTTGCCCGAACCGTCGCCTTAAGCTCTATCATCTGCATCGAGGCTACATTCTCAAAATCAAGTTTCAAAGTTGACCAAAGCTCGCCAAGCATGTTCTTGTAGTTAGCTGAAACAGAAAACCAAACAGGATCGAAAACCTTAATACCAAATTCAACCCCGGCGTTTATCGTTCCGCTCCAGTCTTCCTGATCTAACCTTGGAACATCCAAAAGTTCCTGCAGCATTTGTGCCCCTGTTGTGTCGTTAACATAAAGGGAATCTTTGTAACTTCCTCTTTTGAACTGCCAGTTGTAAATCCCAAATCCTAAGTTTAGCTTTGTCTCAAACATTTGGTTTTTCACAATAAAATAATCAGCCTGAACAGCAACACCGTAAGCTTTGAGGTCCATTTCCAACGATTTAATCGGATAAGTAAATGTTTTCTGCTCCGTCCCGATCAAATATTCCCGTTTAATGTTCATCTTATCTTCGTTCAATTTGTTGAAGGTAAGAAATTCAACCTTGCCGCTCCATGCCCATTTTTCCGACACTTCATTAGTAGCGAACAAAGAGGCACCATATCCCGGGCTGAATCTGTTTTCCAATTCACCCATCGGAACTAAAAACGAGCCACCGGCACCCGCCGCCCACTTTCCCTGCGCTAAAACTCCGGTTGTAAGCAATAAAACTACAATAAATATCTTTTTCATATTTTAATCAATACCTGAATGATACGCCAAATTTAATGTTTAACTCGTTCCTGAACGGTAGATCTGTGTAACCCATGTGGTCGGTCTCCAAAAATTGGGTAAAACTGAAGTCACCCGAGAGATCAACATCATCGAAAATGGGATACTTAACCGATAAACCACCGGTGTACATAATCGGATTTCCGAGTTTTGGGGGGGCAAAGTTTCTGTAGTTGTATTTGAACTCGGAATCAAGTTTCGTCAGCTTTTTCTCCCAGTTTTCCACCACATAGAACCACCTTGTGTAAAACAACATCCCAATTCCGAGATACGGTTTCACCCTGAAACCACCGAGGTTTGTTTCGTATCCTACGGAAATCGAAATCGGAATTGAGTGAATCCCCTGATTCGGGGTAACCGTTAGCTTATACTTAGCGGTATCTGTAAGGTCAGCTCTTACACTGCCCCAGTATCTGTTATCCCAAAAATTCCAGTTCCATTGTTGAAGTGCTGAATCCTGTTCAATGAAATAAGACTGGTACCCTAAGGAAAGGGAAAGAAACACATCATCGAAAGTTTCAAAATTAATCCGGACACCCATACCAAATCCTTTGGCAGAAGTAGCCGAATACTTCAAAGAACCGGCAGTAGAAAACGAACCGGTTCCTTCAATATCAAACAATTGCGCCTGCGAAGTAATTGATGTAAGAAAAACAAACAAAACTACTTTAATTATTCTATTCATCGCTGTCTCCTCAGTAATTCAAGTTTAGTGTGAAACGGAGGATATTTCCAAGCCTGCCGTAGTCCGCAAACGAAAAATCTATGCCGACAGGTATTTGTTTAGTGGGGTTAAGCCCAAGCCCGAAGCTCCAGGTTTCTTCATCATAGAAGAATTTGTAGCCTCCGCGAAGCATAATCATATTCTTCCATCCTACTTCCAACCCGGCGTTAACTCTTTCGTCGCCGTCGTTAGGGTGAAGTGCTTCAACTATACCTGTAACACGAAATTCAGTGTTAAAATCGCCGTAAATTTCGCCCGCAAGCCCAAGTTTAAGCACGGATGGCATTTTGAACGGATCGTTAATATATTTTGCTTCAACTCCAAAATTTTGAATTGAAGCGCCTAATCTTAACGACTTTAAGCCGGTATAATAAAGAATACCACCATCAAACAAAACATTGCTTGCTGAATATTGGTCAATCCCCTCGCGAACATACTTAACCGTTACGCCGAAAGAAAATTTATCGGTAAGCGCCCGTGAATAACTGGCGCCCACGGCAACAGCGTTTGCGCCGAAATCACCAAGCACTTCATACACTTTCTGACCCGATACCTTTTTGGTTTTCGGCATCGATCCGTAATCAACTGCAACGGCGCCAAAGGCAAATGTTCCGAAATCACTCTTGTATGAGTAGCCCGCAGCGTAGTGCTTTATATCCGCTATCCAGGGTGAATAGGAAGCTGTGAACGAGTGTTGGCTCTCGTTGAACCCCATCCCCGCAGGGTTCGAAAATATCGCGGAAACTCCCATATCTGCCAAAGCAACAGATGACTCACCAAGTGCCGCTCCGCGGGCAGTAACCGGCATCTGAAGGAAAACAAACCCCGCCGTTGCCGTCTTCTTGAACTCCTGAGCGTTCAGCAGGGCGGTAATTGATAAGAACAACAGTAAAAAATTTCTGATCTTCATCGCTTACCTCACAATCGCAAATTTACCGGTAGCAGTACCGTATTGTGATTCAACATGAAAAATGTACACCCCACTTTCCACATACTGACCGAAATCCGTAACCTGGTTCCAGGTAACAATTCCGCCGCGATTTTCGTCAACATATATTGTTTTCACCAAATCCCCCCGGACCGTGTAAATCCTTATGGTTGAAGGGTTTGGCACATTCACAAACTGAATCTGATCGCTCTCGCCCGGTTGGCTTACACCTTCGCCAATAATAAAAGGATTTGGAACCACCAGAATTTGATTTACACTTTCCGGCGGCGGAAGTGTAGCCAAAAATGGTTTGGTTGTTCTGTTTGCAAATATTGAAGATTCCATCGGCGGCACTTGCACTGTGTTGCCCGTTTCAGGGAATCTTTGCGTTGGGTTGACACTCCAAAATGCTTTGCCGGTATCATAAGCGGTTATTGAATAGTAATAACCCGTTCCGATTTGCACTGTGGTATCGGTGAAAGTGTATTTATTTCCGCTGCTAAAGGCGGGGTCTCCTTTCTGAATATCTGCAACTTGAATCCATGGGCCAATCGGCAGAAAATCCGAACGATAAACCCGATAGCCGGCAAGATCAAATGTGCCGTCATCCGGATCGGGTATCGCCTCACAGCTGTTATCCCAACTGAGCACATTTGCAACCTTTCTTTCTTCACCCTGATAGAAATTAACACTGAATTTTGGCGCCGCCGGCGGGTCAGGGTGGTTCATATTATTATCATAAGTTAACTGTGCCCTTCTTACAGCGGGCAGAAAATTTTTGGTGTAACTCTCAGTGTAAATTACACTCGGCGATACATTTTTATCCAATGCCTTACCATAATCCATTCCTGCAACTATTTCCGCAAGAACGATTTTTACCGTGTCACCCGGCTTCATCGTCCAGGGACCTAATGACATAACTGACCACTTCCGCGCGTTGTTTATGAAATTAGTATCGGTCAGGTTCTTCGGAAACTGATAAAACTGAAACAGATTTGTCGGGTTTTTTAACGCACGATATTTATCTTCGTTAAATCCCGCAACCCCGGTGAAAGGTCCCTGCATATCCAGCGAAGTTTCACCTTTCGACCATCCCAATTTAGTTTCATCAACCCGGGTTGCAATTCCGGTGGAATCGGGTGAGGAATAAACCAACTTCACTCCTGCGTAACCCGGCGCTAACCATTCACCCTGCGGAATGCCGTTAACAACTCTTCCGAGCGAGTTCGTAAAACCATAGTTCGCACTTTCGGCTTGAAGTAATTTATTTGTTCTGTCGTAAAGAACCCGTGTGTTCCTCGCACCGTTTGTTTCCTGAGGGAAAAGGACACGCCACGCACGCGAATTTACCTGCTGCGCATAAGTCAGCAGCATTTGAACACCATATAAGGTATCAGAAACCGTTTTTTCGGGATGTGCAGCTTTAATTTCCTGCGAAATATTTATGAAATAATATTCGTATAAAATATAATTTTCATCCCGTGCCGAGCCGCTCCACTGGTGCGCTCTCCTAACTACCCTCATCGGCAGTTGAAGTTCGTCCTGTTGGTTCGGTGTGTAAAAGTTCGGGTTATATTCCCAAATTGATTCTATTACTTCTTCACCAACATTGGGGTTAGTTTGCAGCCAGTAGTTCTCTCCGTTCGGAAAAAGTTTTCTGTGCGTTTTAAGCGTATATTTTGAAGAAGCTTCAGTTGAAACTGACCCTGCATACATCGCCCAGTCCTCAACTGAAATAACCGAATCCTTCCGGTTTTTTGCACCGACCCAAAAACCACCGGTTGCTATATGGCTTGCTGTTCCGCCGATATTCTCACCTACCCACGAGGGGTCATAACCGGGCCAGTCAAGCGTCGGGCCTGTTGAAGCCCAGTTGTTATAAGCCGGTCCCGATTTGGCAGGTGAAAGCGAGTGCCAGAGAGAGCCTCTGTTAAATATCAACAATGGAGACTCTACCTGCGCCATCACCGGTAGGGTGATTAACAGCGTAAATACTACAATTTTTAATCTATTTAATCTCATTTTTTCAAAACCTTGTCTGTCTTTAGAATCCGAAACCAAGTGTAAGGAAAACCTGCCGGGGTATATTCTTATAAGCCTTATAGAAGGCGGAAATATAGCTTATTCTGTTCGGGTCACGCCCCGGTTGGTCGATTGTGGTTCCATAGTCAACCCAATCAATAAGGTCGTTACCTGTAACCGGTGTTATCCATTGGTTGTTGAACAGATTCATTATCCTTAAACCAACTATGAACCTGTACCCACCCTCTAAAATGATATTTTTCGTGAAGTTCACATCAAAATTCGACTCTATTGGGTAGCGTCGGTTGTTCACAATATCTTTCAGGTCGAACGAAGTCCGATAAGTAAACGGAGCACCTGATTGCACTGAATAAATGAAACTTATGCTCGAGTTTTCTAAAATATTCAGCCCAAACAGCTCCGGTCCTTCGCCGGTTCCCCAGTTATACTGAAGAAGTGCACGCAGGTTGTGCGTTCTGTCATTACCGGATAGAAATTCGCCCGTGTAATCTCTCGATTCAGCAGCTGCAGAAGCAGTCGGGTACATCACCTGTGCGCCGTAATTACCGTCGGTTGTTTGAGAAATGCTGTAAGTTAAGCGGTACATCCAGTTTTTAGGATTCACTTTTTCAAGCGTTGCCTCAAAACCGAGTGTTGCACCAAAGGCATTGTTTGCAAATGTTGTGTAGTTGAACAAAGGCGTGTTATCCGAAGTGTAAGCCGAAGGGCTGTTCAATACAGTTCCGGTGAATGAAGCGTAGCGCAACAGCCCGATTTGCGAAACACGGTCGTTGTAATAAAGCGCCAGATCTATTCTGTTGTCTTCATCCAAAAGCTGTTGAAGCCCAAACTCATACTGAATCGTCTTTTTGGGTTCAAGGTTTGCATTTCCGTGCCCGACAATTCCTTTGTTTCCGCGGTTCGAAAGCGCCTGGCTGAAAGTAGGCATCGATGTAAAATGCCCGTACTGCAGCCTGAAGGCGGTGTTCTCACCAATTGGGAAAGATAAACCCACCCTCGGCAGAAGCATGAAGTAGGTTTTCGATTTTTCAGTGGCTAAATTCCCCGTTTCAGGTCCCTCAGTACCAACATATACAATGTTGAAGGGGTCAACCGGCACATCGGCGCCGAAATTATACGCTTCGGCTCTTACGCCAATGTTGGCTATCATCCCCTCATATTCCATTTTGTCCTGTATGTAAAAAGCAACATTGTAGGGCTGTGCCGTGTAATATTCCGCCACACCGTTTGTCGCAACCAAAGCGTTTGCTTTGAAGCGGGAGTTCACACCGTTGTTGTATAAATCCCAGTAATAAAACTTAAAACCGGCTTTGAACAGGTTAAACTGATTGAACTGGCTGGTAAAATCGATGTTTGCCGCCCAGTATTCTGTCCGTGTATCCTGATAATAAAGCGTGCTGAACGCATCGGGCGCTCTGAAATATTGTGTTTCCCACCAGGCACCCGGTTTAAGTATGCTTCCTATGGGGTCATTCAAACTGTCTAAAACATCCCGCTGTTGCGAGTAGCTTGGCAGATATTCATACGGAAGCTCATATTTCTCGTTAAGATGGGTTACCGTTGCTTCCAAAAAAGATTGTGGGTTAATTGTGTAAGTATAATTTAAACTTTGAGTTACGGTTTCTTCCGTTCTTACGGGGTCAATTAACACATAATATTTATATGAAGTGGAGGGGGGCGAAAAAGCCAATCCTGCCCAACGAATATCGTTTGAACCCGACCATATACCTCCCCGATAATTCTGGTAACCGAGCAATAACTTCAATTTGTGGGAAATCGCCGGTTGATAGGTAACATTTAATGTATAGTTTTGCGATATCTGATCTTTTTCAGCGGTTGGAAGCCGTGTCGGGTTCTTTTTGTACTCACCTGAAAAGAAAAACTTCAGTCGATCGGGGTTTTTACCCAACGGTCCCCCAATGCCAATCATAAACCTTTGGTACGAACGGCTTCTGTAATCATAAACACCTAAAGGGTTATCGTCACTTGGTGAATGATTGGTTAACCAGGTATTAAAAGCCCAGTTAATCTCATTGTTTAGTATGTTGTTCCACATCGAAACTTCATCGGGTGAAGCGGTACCGTTCTTTACTTTATCGTAAAGCCATTTATATCTGCTTGGTGAATTCAAACCCAAATCCTGCAGGAAAAAGGAAGAGTCCTTAAGCGCCATCCATTTATCTAATGTTCCCCATTTCTGCCATTCGTAAGTTGATTCATCGTAGATATATTTTCCGAAGTGGTATTGACCCGGCGGGCGGTACTCAACCCTGAACTCACCGGAGAGCTTCGAGGTTCCGTCTTTCAGAACCACTTTCACCACACCCGCCTGTGCATTTCCGTACTCAGCCGAAAAACCACCCGAAATCAGTTGCATCTGTTGCACACCAATCGGGTTTATGTCGTATTTCCACGAGTTATCTGCCTTTTCAACACCGAAAGAGCCGGGGGAAGTAGTAGCCGAGTTAATCTGGTCAACACCGTTTATTTGGTAGTTTACATCGTAAGTACCGGAACCTCTGACTGTGTATGTGCCTTTTTCATTTTTTGAAAAGCCGGCGGTCAAATCCAAAATACCGCGCAAACCTTCAATGGGTGCCGCTTCTATCTGCTCGTTATCTATGGTTGTTGCTGTCGAGGTTTGGTCTTTAATAATTTTTGGCTTTTCTGCCACAACCACCACTTCTTCCATTTCCAAAGTTGCCTGTTTCAACTTCATGTCAATAGTAGTAGTTCTGTCGATAAATATCTCAACATCCGAAACTACATATTTAGCATACCCTACATAGCTTGCCGTAACGGAATATTTACCTGCCGGAATATTCAGTATAAAGTAATTACCGTCTATATCTGTTACTCCACCGAGAGTGGTTCCGTCAACTCGAACGGCAACCCCGATGAGCCTTTCGCCCGTCTGTGCATCTCGTATCTCACCGGATAACTTGCCCCGTTGCCCGTGCAAAAATGTTGTACCTGCAATTAATATTGCAAAAAACAATATCTTTACCGACACAAAAGAGCAATTTTTCCTTCTATATCGTAGGTATGTATCCATAACAACTCTGTTTCTGCGATTTTTTCTTACTGTAAAATTTATTTTATAAACAACAAAATACTGCATTTTTATCGGATATTACAAATTTTTTTTATGAAAAACAACTTTTATTTCCAACTCGATATTACTACCGAACCACCTTTGAACGACGAGGAAGTGGCGGTTCTTTGGATTTTTCAACCCGATGGCTTAAACCTTGATGGGAATTTAATAAGAATGTTCTTCGACGACCTTCAACCCGAGCAGATTGAACTAATAACTCAAGAAATGAACTGTTTGGTTGAATCCGGAATTGTTGAAAAATTTGACATCTCTTCACAAAAATTAGAAAAGATAAACTGGAATGAAGAATGGCAAAAGAATCTTAAGGTGCTGAAAGCAGGCTCCAACTTTGTTGTTAAGCCCACTTTTGTGGAGTATTCCGCTGAACCCTCAGAGATTGTGATCGAAATCGACCCTAAAATGTCGTTCGGTACCGGAGAGCATGAAACTACACGATTAATTCTCGGGCTTCTGGAAAAATATGGAAATAACCGAAAATTTGTTCTTGATGCCGGTGCCGGTACTGCAATTTTGGCGATTGCCGCCGTTAAATTAGGTTCTAAAAAGGCAATTGCTTTCGATAACGACGACTGGTGCTTGGAAAACGGGCTGGAAAATGTGCGCTTAAACGGCGTTGCGGATAAAGTTGAAATCAGAATCTGTGAAACAAAAGATATTTTCGAACGCAATTTTGACCTTATTGTCGCAAATATTCAACGGGATGTTTTATCCGGAATCGCTGCTGAACTCGCCAAACGGCAGGCACCGGGCGGCGTGCTTATTTTATCGGGCCTTCTGATTGCAGACGAAGAAATAATCGCCCCAATCTATCAAAAATTGGGGTACTCGTTAATCGATAAAGCCGGTGAAAATGAGTGGATTAGCCTTGTGTTTAAATTAGACGCTTAGTTTACCTCAATTTGGCGCTTAAGTTATCTAAATTTGGCGCTTAGTTTATCTCTCTGCAGATTTGCTGTAAACCGTTACACCGTTAACAACCGTGCGCAACACCTGAGTATCTTTTATTAGTTCCGGGTCAATCTCAAAAATATTTCTGTCGATAATCGTAAAATCGGCGTATTTATTCGGATCAATTGTTCCGAGTTTATCTTCCATAAAAGCGGCATACGCATTGCCAAGTGTGTAAGCCACAACTGCCTGTTCAACGGAGATTTTTTGTTCGGGTATCCAACCGTTTGGGTTTTTACCGTCAAGTGTTCTGCGTGTTACCGCTGCATAAATTCCCCGGAATGGATTTAAAGAAGCAACCCACCAGTCAGAACCAAAACCAATGTGCACACCCGCAGCAAGCAAATCGGCAAATCTGTAAGAAGATGAAATTCTATCTTCACCAATTCTTTTGTGTGCCCAGTTTCCGTCGTCAACTAAATGCACAGGCTGCATCGAGGCAACCACATTCAGTTTTTTGAATCGTGCAATATCTTCAGTCCTTAAATGCTGCGCGTGTTCAATTCTGAATCTTCTGTCTCTCGGTGGGTTTTTGGCGTTAATTTCCTCGGCCACATCGAGCATGTAGCTGTTTGCCCTGTCACCAATTGCGTGAACCGATATCTGCAGCCCTGCAGCATCCGCCTGCAGACACCAACTCCTTAGACTATCGTTGGAAACTATATCTGAAGGCAGACCATACCAGTTTGGGTCAGTAACATAGGGGTCAAAAAACCACGCTGAAGCAGCCCCCAGTGAGCCGTCTGAAAAAGCCTTTAACGAACCAATCTTCAACATATCTGAACCGAAACCGCTTTGAATACCAAGCGCAGCTAAATACTTAAAATCAGCCACGGGCATTCTGGTGTAAATTCTGCAGGTTAGTCTTCCCTCTTTTTCATATTTTTGGTAAAGGCGCAAGTCATCCCGGTAGGTAATATCGTGCACCATTGTTAAACCTAACTTAGCGGCTTCTTCTAATGCCAAATTAAGCCACTCTTCTTTCTCTTTCAGCGAAGCATCGGGAATTAACGCAGAAACAAGATCAATTGCATTGTCAATTAAAATACCGGTGGGTTCGCCTGTTTTTTTATCCTTCACAATTTCACCGCCCGGGGGCGAAACGGTTGCCGAGGTTATCCCTGCCATCCTCAGAGCCACCGAATTTGCAAGCGCTATATGCCCGTCAAAACGATGAATTAAAACGGGATTATCGGGCGAAACATCGTCTATCATCTCTTTTGTGGGCAAATCTTTTTTCTCCCATGATTCGTGGTCCCAATCCCCGCCCGTTATCCAGCTTCCTTTTTCTTTACCGGAAATGAATTGTTGCAGCAATTGCGTAAACTCTGTTGTTGAAGTGGCGCCTCGAAGATTTAACCCTGCGAGTGATTCACCACCTGAAACAAAATGGACATGATCATCCGAAAGCCCGGGCAACATTAGTGCTCCTTTCAGGTTTATTTCCTGATACCCCGGTTGCAATTTTTTCCGTGCTTCAGCCTCACTTCCGGCAAAAACAATGAGATTGCCTTCGGTTAAAACAGATTCAACATATTTTTGTTGTGGGTTTCCGGTGTAAATTACACCGTTATGATAAAACACTTGTTTCATTTGTGCATTGCCTGATAGTGTTAAAAAGCAAGCAAATATTGCTGTTTTATAAAAAATTTTCTTCAGTTTCATTTTTGGTTACTTTTTTAAAGAAAAACTCATTTGAATTATAGCAAATTTAACTAAGTAACAAATTTAAATTATAACGGTTTGCTGCGCTATTAATTAAAAAATGGCTATACTTTCGCTTCCTTTGATATCCATTAATCTGATTACTACAAACAAAAAGAGGCTGCCGAAACCGGCAGCCTCAGAGAACTCTTAAAAAGTAATTCTTATTTGTTCAGCATCATTTTGATTGATGAAACAAAACTCTGTCCGTTAACTCCACTTGCGTTGATCTTTGCAATGTAAAGACCTGAATTCAACATCGAAGCGTCGAAGTTTACGCTGTGCATTCCGGCGCCAAGGGTTCCGTTAACCAATGTGGCAACTTCCTGACCAAGAACATTGTAAACTGAGAGAACAACTTTAGCATCAGTTGCTAACGAGAAGTTGATCAATGTTGAAGGGTTGAATGGGTTTGGATAGTTCTGGCTGAGTGAGAACTCTGTCGGGTTAGCTACTTCAACAACTACAGGGTCTGAGAAGCTGTAGGTGCCGTCATAATCCATCTGACGGAGTCTGTAGGTGTAAGAACCTGTTGCAAGGTTAGCATCTGTAAATGAATATTCATTTATTGATGTTGAAGTACCTTTACCCTCAACAAATCCAACGGCTACGAAAGGTGTTGCGCCTGCACTTCTTTCAACCTGGAAACCTCTGTTGTTGGTCTCTGTTGCGGTTGACCAGTTCAGGTTAACAGTTGTGCCAACAGTTGAAGCCCGGAACGATGCAAACTCAACAGGAATAGGATCGCCACCGGCACTTACTTCATCCAGCATAATAGCATCGCCATCAACCATATTGTCAGCTACATATTCTCTGAAACCAATGTAAATATTGGAACCGGCAGTAACCAATGCGCCAATGTCGTATGTTTTATATGTCCAACCTTGGGTAGGTACTATTGATGCTACTGCTGTGCTAAAAGATGCGGGGTTGTTGTTATCAGTGGTTGAAATTTTCACTTCAACTAAATCAGCATAAGTTGCATACGCGCCTATCCAAAATTTCAACTGATCGCCGGGCTGTACATTAAGAATTTGCGGTGTAACCAACCACTGGTCGTTTCCAACTGCACCACCGGTGTTCCAGGTACAATAAGCAGATTTCAAGCCTGCAGTAGCACTTGGGGCTGTTGTGGCAGGACCTGTCCAACCACTTGGAGTTGTTCCGTAGGTGTGTGTTGTCCAACCGGTACCGCCATCAGGGTTCAGTTTTGCCCATCCGGCCGGTGGGAAAGTAGCGCCCTCAAAACTTTCATTGACGGAGTTTGAACTTTCGATCCAAGGTCCGGCAACGAATTCAGGTTGATCTGCTTTCTGCCAATGGAAACCTTTAACTGCTTTTTGCTGAGCATTAGCCAAGCCGAAAACAAAAATGGTTACCATGAAAACTGTGAAGAATCTTTTCATGATTTGTTCCTTCTGAGTTTGTGATAATGTGAGATATTGAATTAAAATGTGTTTTTCTTGATGAAAACAAAACTTAAACATTTCAGAGACAAATTACAACTATTTGAACAAATAAGCAAAACCATTTTTCAGATATTTTTCTTTTTTTTATTTTTTCACTTTATTTTGTTACTTTGGCGAGTAACCAATTACTAATTTTCCGTTTCATTGGCATGTAACCAATAACTGATTTTTCATTTTTTTGGCAAATAACCAATAGCGAATTTTTTCATTTCGTTGGTAAGCAGCGGATAATGAATTCTTCTTATCATTGGCAAGTATTCAATAATTAATTATTGTATTAAAGTGTACGCCCGTAGAGTAAAAGCAGGTGTTATTTCTCTCTTGATCGGTATATTAATGCTGATCCTTAAGTTCGGTGCTTATTACCTTACCGGTTCAGCGGCAATTTTCTCCGACGCTCTCGAGTCTATTGTGCACACTATGGCTACTTCGATGGCTTTGTTCAGTATTATCTACTCCTCCAAGCCACCCGACGAAAAACACCCCTACGGGCACGGAAACATGGAATATTTTTCCGCCGGTGCCGAAGGGCTGCTTATTCTGCTGGCTGCCGTTGGTATTATATATTATTCAGTTTTGGATATTATCAACCCGCCGGAAATTAAAAAACTTGATATCGGGATGGGAATTGTCGCCCTCGCCGGCTTAATTAACCTATTCCTTGGGCTGTATCTTATCTCCACAGGAAAAAAGACAAACTCTCTGACACTCGTCGCCGACGGTAAACATGTCCTCACCGATTCTTATACAAGTCTTGGCGTTCTTGTTGGGGTGTTTATTGTCTTCCTGACTGATATTCAAATTCTCGACCCACTCTTCGCCATTTTTGTTGGGCTAAATATTATATGGACGGGCTACAATCTGTTGCGCGAAGCCTTCGGTGGGTTGATGCACGAAGCAGACAGTAACACCATTTCTGAAATTTCAAAAGTAATTCTTGCATTGCGACAAAACAACTGGATTGATATCCATGAACTCAGATGCCGCCGTTCAGGAAGTAGGGTGGCAATCGATTTCCATCTGATTCTGCCTTGGTACACTACTATTAAGGAAGCTCACGATGAAGAAACACGAATTAAAGAAAACCTCAAAATGAACTTCCCCGAATCTGAAGTGCTGATACACTTCGATTATTGCAAACCTTCTTTGTGTAAGTTTTGCTATTACGAAAACTGTGCTGAACGGTCTGAGGCTCCCTCGGTTAAATTTGAATGGAACGAGGATAAAGCCACCGGAAAGCCGATTTATTTCAAAAAATAACCTGATACTCAATATAAAGAGATGAGGAGTTGATATGCCTGATCTAAAAACAAAATACCTAAACCTTGAATTAAATAACCCGCTGATTGCCGCTTCCTCAGGCGTTACGAAATCTCTTTCCAATCTGAAAAGATTAGAAGAATACGGAATCGGTGCAGTGGTGCTCAAAAGCTTTTTTGAAGAATCGATTAAAAGCGACCAAATCCTAAACCCCGCGGAAGATTATCACCCCGAAGTTTACGAATACTTCGGCTACGAACATGATAAATATTTCGGGCTTAACGAATATTGCGACCTGATTGCCTCAGCAAAAGCATCGATGAAAATTCCGGTTATTGCAAGCATCAACTGCGTTTCTGCTGACTGGTGGTTCAAATTTTCGGAGCAAATTGAAGCCGCCGGCGCAGATGCCATCGAGCTGAATGTGTTTAACTATGCCTCTTCAAGAAACTTTGCCTCGCCCAATATTGAAAAAATTTACACCGATATTGTTAAAGGCGTAAAGAATAGCGTGAAAATACCGGTTGCGATTAAGATCGGGCAAAATTTCACTTCTATTCCACACTTTGTTTCCGATTTGGAAAAAAGCGGCGTGAACGGGGTGGTGCTTTTCAATCGTTTTACCGACCTCGATATGGATATTGACAATTTCGAATTTAAAACTTCTTTCGAATTTAGCGAAAAACACGAGTTTTTTATCCCGCTCAGATGGATTGCAATTCTTTATCGGCAGGTGAAGTGCAGCCTTGGCGCTTCAACCGGCGTAAAAGGTTTTGAGGAAGTGGTTAAATTCCTGCTTGCGGGTGCCTCAGGTGTTCAGATTGCTTCGGCGATTTACCAACAAGGTCCCGAAGTTATTTCAAAAATTCTTACCGACCTGGAAGAATGGATGAGAAAACACGAGATTGAAAACCTTGCCACTATTAAAGGTAAACTCAGTTTTTCCGTTGGCGCTGAAGGGGTTGCAAACTACTATATGCGCTCGCAGTTTATGGAGAAAATAACTCAGTACGAATAAAAACTGAGTTATACCATACCGATTAAAATCTCTCACAGTTCCTGTGAGAAAACAAAATAGTTTTGCGGAAGTGTTCTAACGAACGCTTCCGCTTTTTCATTATTGTTAAAAATGCCAAAAACGGTTGAGCCGCTGCCGCTCATAAGCGCAAATTCTGCACCGTTATCGTAAAACTGCTCTTTAAGTTCAGCAATTTCCGGGTGGTTAACGAAAACAGTATCTTCAAAAACATTTTTAACCGACATTCGTAACTCTTTGTAATCGCTTATTTTTCGTTTGTTTAGTTCACGCAAATTATAGCCGGCTGCGCCAACCCGGCAGCCTGCATAAGCTTCAGAGGTTGAGATAAATATTCCCGGATTAACCACAACCAGACTTCCGGTCAATTCAAACTCAAGTTCGGTTAATATCTCCCCTCTTCCCTCTCCAAACGAAGGATACGGATGAATGAAAAAAGGTACATCCGAGCCAAGTTCTGCGCCAAAAACCTCAAGCTCTTTCTTGCCATAACCCAACCTGAACAAATCGTTCAATCCCAAAAGAACCGAAGCTGCATTGGAAGAACCACCTCCTAAACCTGCACCCAAAGGGATCCGTTTCTTCAGCGAAATCCGAGCCGGTAATTTTTTACCGCTCTTCTTTTCCATCAATAGAATTGCTTTGAAAATCAGATTATTCTCAAAACCTGCCTTGTTAAGCTCGTCGCTGTCGGTTTCAATTATGTGTCTGTCGCACGCTTGAATAACAACTTCATCGCAAAGCTCCAACGGATAGTAAACAGTCTCAATGTTATGAAAACCGTCACTTCTTTTTTCCGTGATAAAAAGTCCGAAATTTATTTTTGCGGGCGAGTTAATTATTAATTTCACCGGAGTAAATACCTTTTTTCAATAAAATGTCTGTTCATCCTCAGAGTTATTTTTAACGGTACAAAATAACATAAGCGTTTGTGTCCTATTTACAACTGTTGTATCACTACTTTTCAATTACTTTCACTGCTGCATTCACAACTGCCCGGTACATCCCCTCCAAATCTACCATCTGAATACACTCTAAATTGTAAGGGCACTCCCGTTTCCAGCAGGGTGCACAGAAAAGGTCGGCAGGGTAAAACTTCACTCCGTAATCATACAGGTCAATTTCCGTCCAGCAGCTCAAGCCAAACCAGGAAACAATATATTTATTCAACGCAATCCCGAGGTGCATCCCGAAAGAATCACCGGTAACGATAATATCAGCCAGCGATTCATAAACAGCCCCCATTCGCACGCCTTCGTTCACCGGTGTGTTGATTACCTCCAACGGAAAAGCATTTGCTATCTCTTCGTTTCGTTCTTTATCTTCAGGTCCACCGAGCAGAATCACCTTCAGATCAGTCTCTTTCAAAATGCGATCTATAAGCGTGATGTGCTGGTCGATCCTCATTTTCTTATTCGGAAACAAAGTGGAGCACCCCGTGTTAAAACCCACAATCGTATCTTTTGGATGAAAACCGTAGTTTTTCCTGATTTTTGCAGCTTTTTCTTTTTCTGCCTCTGTCAGCGAAAAGACATATCTTGTCCTCTCATATTCCAAATCGAGCGTAGCGGCAACATACTCCTGTTTTGTTTTTTGGTTAACCTTAAATTTCAGGTGATCATCCAATCCGAGCATATAGTTATAGTGCGCACCCTCATTCACGGGAACAATTTTTCCGTCGTCGTTTAGTCCAAAACCTTTTTTATCTTTTGCTTGAACCGAGTTCAGAAGTGCTGCTGCCTTTTGCGATTTATCTAAGTTTGCTGCAATATCAAACTTCATGTTCTGCAAAATGTTAATTGAATCGGTGTTATAAACAAACACTTTCTGAAGTAAAGGATTATTCTCCAACAGCGGAGCTGAAATCTTTTCCGTTACCCAATAAATCGAAGAGATGGGGTACTTTTTCTTCAGCAGCGGCAGTTGTGCTGTTGACATCAACACATCCCCCATGGCATCAAGATTTATAATAAGAATCTTCGTTCCCATCGGTTGTGGGTCTTTACATCCCTGCTCAATGCAGTTGTGCCCGGGAAAGCAGGGTTTATAGCCGTTAAAGTGTTTACAATCCGGAATTATCATTTTTATTCAGTTCTTCGTTTAAAATTGGTTCAAATTTTACTGTTGTTTTCAATCCGTTAAGGCGGAATGTTGAAGTAAACTTCCCTCTTTTACTCTAAAATGATTGTTATTATATTGTCATTAATCCGTTGAAACGGAATGTTGAGAACGATTCAGTTCCTGTTCCAAAAATGGCTCAAATTTCTCAATAACTTCGTTAAACCCTACATTTTCCAAAGTCGGGTTTGTAGTTACAATGGTCTCGTATCTTGTGTTATACGGGTACCAAATCATATCCTGTGTGTTATATTTTACATACAGCCCAAATACCGGAATGTCATTCACAGAAGCAAGGTGAACTGTTGCCGTATCAGGCGTAAACAAAAGATTAACCCGCGCTAACGCTTCGCAAAATTCCCCAAAATCAGTTGTAACATAAATTTGAGTGCGCGCTTCTCTTGGTATTTTTGGTGTAAGATTTTCACTTTCTTTCTCACTCTGCAAATTTGCCTGAAGGTTTTCTGCTAAATCATCAACTGCGGTTTCCTTTGCCAAATCTGAATCTGTCGCTAAATTCGCCCGGAGTTCTTTCGCCCTTCGCTCAACAGCGACCTTCCCCGCCAAATCCAAATCTGTCGCTAAATTTGCCTGAAGTTCTCCTGCCCGCTCATCACCGGCAATCTCCCGTGCCAATTCCAAATCTGCAACTGAACAAAACAACAGGCTTTCAATCTTTCTTTCAGCTAAAAATTGCAGCAATTGCTTGTATCTTTCAACACCCCAAAACCTCGCTTTGCTGCCGGCTGATATATTCACACCTACTAAAAACCTTCTGCCTGCTTTTTTATCTCCTTGAATGCTTTGGGGTGTTTCAAACTCTCCAAACCCCATTTCTGCAAATTTCCGTGCTGCTGTTTCTTTGCTTTTCTCTGACGGAAAAAATCTAACCCTGATTTCACCACCCGACAGATATGGTAATTCTTCCCTCAGAAACCCGTTTTCAGTTTGCTGTTCTTCTGCCTTTTGAGGCGTTTCCTTCATCCGGTGCGCTTTAACAACCTCCGGCGTTTCACCTTTATCATTCTTAAATACTGCTAAAAGCGCCAGCAATCGCTCAATAACATGGTGCGTTACAGGGTCGGGCTTTTCAACTGTATGAGTATAAAGCGCATTGTTGTTTTTTCTAAGCCCGATAATATCTGCAACTTTTGAATGAGCAATAATGTAACTAACCGTAACCGACACATCATCATGCAGATCGATCAAACATTTATAACCGCCACTGTTTATTCGCTTCAGTAACTCTTTTGTCCCCTTTTTCCCTTTTTCAAACACGATTACTTCGTCAACATCAGGGTTATTTTTGAAAACGAAGTGGTTGTTTTTATCGGCAATAACTGTTATTTTGCACCCGGTGCCCTCTTTAAGTAAATGCAGAAAAGGAGTAACCACCAGCGCATCCCCAATTCTGTTCAGCCTGATAGCAACAACTTTATTCCCCGGCAACAAATTCACAAACCCCGTTCCCGGTTTTCTGTGCCCCCTGAACAAAATCCACTTCAGAAAAAGGTTTTTGAAAAATATTTCAACTTCTTTCATCTGCGAACTTAATATCGTTTTTTCTGACCAATGAGTCTATTTTTTCCATCACTCTTTCAACGGGTAAATCTCTGAAGCATTCATGTTTTCTGTTGCAGATTTTCAAATTGCAACCGATACAATCAAGTTCATCCAACCTGACGGTTTCATGCTTTTCACCAAATGGTCCCTGAAGTTTGGGATCGGTAGGCCCGTGCAGAGCCAAAACGGGCACCCCCAACGAAGAAATGAAGTGCATGGGGCCACTGTCGTTCGCTACGGCAAATTTGCACCCAAGTGCCAATCCCCCCATTTGCAGAAAAGTTGTTTCGGGCGCCATAATTGCGTTTTCTTTCATTAAAGCGGCTATTGCTTCTGCCTCTTCAAGATCACCCTTTCCCCAAAGGATTAAGCACTTAACGGGGTATTTTTTACAGATTTCATTCCCAATTTCAGCAAATTTTTCGGGGTCGCACCTTTTAGATTCCCATCCGCCCCCGGGCACCAACGCAACAAATGAATAACCCTTTCCTGCATCCGCACCGGCACTTTGTTCACCCTCTGTACCCGAACTCTCAAAACGCCCCACATCCAACTCCGCCTCCGAACCCGCACCGGCACTTTGTTCATCCCCTGCCCCTGATAAATACCCTGCTTCAAACACACCCTCCACTCCCAACGCTTCAAAAAACTTTTCGCCCCAAAGCCTTTCTTCATCCGGCACCGTGGTTATTGGCTCGCGCGAAACAACCTTAATCCCAATCTGCTCAATAAATCGCAAATGAAGCTCACCGGCGTGGTAGGTGCCTCTCTCAGGCGGACCGTAAAGATTGTACGCATATTTCCTTCCTCTGTATGGAAAGCCAGCCCTAAACCGTGCACCGCTTGCAAATGTTAACTGCGCCGATTTCGGATTTGAATACATATCAATCACCAAATCGTAATGCCGTTTTCTGATCAGCAAAATCTTCCGGAAAATTTCAGATTTCCTGCCGCTTTCAAAAACAATCACTTCGTCAATAAACGGAATCCCGCGAAGAAGCGGCGCCGAAGGCTTCTCCGTTAAAAAATCGATCCTCGCTTCCGGATATTGCGCTTTTATGTTCTTCAGCACCACCGTGCTGAGTATAACATCACCAATTCCTTTGAATTTGATGAGCAAAATGCGCAATATACCGCTTTTTGGCAGTAACATACTAAATTTTTTGTGCCATGTTCATATATTTCACGGTTGCAAATCTATAAATTCCAAACTATTTACACAATTTTTATATCCCGATGGCTACTGTTCTTGAAATTCTCGATGTTTCTTCCAAATTTCTGGACGAAAAAGGGATAGAATCCCCCAGGCTTAACGCCGACCTTATGATGGCGCATGTGTTGAATTGTCGCCGGCTTGACCTTTACCTGATGTTCGACCGACCCCTCAAAGAAGAAGAATTAGAAAGTTACCGCAATTTTGTCCGCAGAAGAATTAAATTCGAACCACTTCAATATATTCTCGGCTATGTGGAATTTTTCAACCTGAAACTAAAGGTAAACCCCTCGGCATTGATCCCTCGTCCGGAAACCGAACTCTTCGTCGAAATTGTGGTGAATGAAAACAAGAATAAAGAAAACCTCCGCGTGTTGGATTTAGGCACCGGTAGTGGCAATATTTCTATCGCCTTGGCGGCAAACCTGCCCGGTGTTAAGGTTACTTCGGTGGATATAAGCAACGACTCTCTCGAACTCGCACGGGAAAATGCGCATTCCAACGGGGTTGAAAACATTGAATTTATCAACGCCGACATGAACGATTTCCTCCGCAAAATCGCAACTGAAGACAACCCGTTTGACATTATCGTCTCAAACCCGCCTTATGTATCACAGGCTGACTATGATATGGTGCAGGAGGAAGTGGCGCAATTCGAGCCTCCGTTCGCCGTTACTGATTTTGCCGATGGCTACTCGTTTCACACGACCATCATCTCCTCCGCCGGTTCAATCCTTAAAAATGACGGAAAACTCTACTTAGAAATGGCAAAGGGGCAGGAGGAGCAACTCCGCAGCATGATGAAAAATTCCGGCTTCCAAAACATCGAAGTTATTAAAGATTACAACAGAATTTTCAGGTTTATTAAAGGTATAAAAAAGGTTTAACAATGAGAGCATTGGTTCAAAGGGTAAACAGAGGCAGCGTTACAATCCAAGACCCCGAATACTTTGCAAAAATTGGGCACGGAATGGTCATTCTGCTCGGAGTGAAAGAGGGAGATACCGAACAGGATGTAATCTTCACAGCTGATAAGTGCGCTAATCTACGAATTTTCAACGACGCCGAGGGCAAAATGAACATTTCCGTAAAAGATACGGGCGGTGAAGTGCTGGTTATTTCACAGTTCACCCTGTACGGTGAAACCGCTCGCGGCAACCGACCCGGTTTCACACTCGCTGCAAAACCCGAAACTGCAAACCACCTCTACGAAAAGTTCACCGAAAGAATGATACTTAACCTCGGTGCCGATAAAGTTAAAACGGGTGTTTTTCAGGCTATGATGTCAGTTGAAATTATTAACGACGGACCCGTAACTCTGATGGTTGAGTCAAAATGACAAAAACCAAGGAGAAAAACGAAAAGAAATGTAACGGCTCTGTAATCCTCCTGTTTGTTGACGGTGTCGGGATCGGTGAACCATATAAAGAGAAAAACCCCTTCTTTTCCCATCCTTTTAAGATTTTTTCCGATGTTTTTCCGGAGGCGCCACATCACGGAAATGTTCCTCTTCAATGTGAACAGGGGGTTTTATTCCCCGTTGATGCAGCACACGGTTTCCCCGGATTTCCGCAAAGCGGCACGGGGCAAATGTCGATCTTTGGCGGTTTCGATGCAATCAAGGCGTTTGGCGGACACTTCGGTCCCTATGCTCCAATATCAATCGTTGATAAAATTTACGAAACAAATGTTTTCAAAGATGCGCTTGCAGCAGGCTACTCTTTCAATTTCCTGAACGCATATCCCCGACCTTTTTTCACTTATCTCAGAAAGAAACCGAAACGGCTGAATGTTACAGCTCACTGCGTTTTATCATCAGGAATTGGTTTCAACAAGGCAGCGCAAGTGCATAAGAAACAGGCAGTTAGCGCCGAGATAACAAACCAGCGGTGGAGGGATAAAATCGGTCTGCTGGTTCCCCTCATAACTCCTGAAGATGCCGCAAATATTCTGCTGAGGAAAGCAAAAACCGCCGACCTTCTCGTTTATGAATATTTTCTGACGGACTATGCCGGGCACAGAAGATACGACGGTAACTTGGAAGAACTTTACGATACTATCGACCGGTTCCTGTTGCACATATTTAAAAACTTCAACAGTGAACAGGATACTATCTTGCTCTGCTCCGACCACGGCAACTTTGAAGATATTTCCGTTAAAACACACACGATGAATCCCTCGATGTTTATTGCACTTGGCAAACACGCCGACAAAGCACCTAAGGAGATAAAAGACTTAAAAAGCATTAAAAAATTTGTCTTTAAAATCTTAAAAGAAAATGAAATTTCTTAATAACGCCAAAATCAACAACGGATTATTATTAAGCTTCTTAAGCGAAAATGATGTGCAACAAACCAACTGAAAAAGCAACTCTTTCGATGAACAGACAGATGAGAGGCCTTCGGTATAAATAAAATGAAACACCTCCGTTTTAACGACCTCCTTCGTTTCCCTGCATTAATTGCAGCCCCCGGTTTAATGGTTGGAATTTTAGTTAACGATTACGGTTACTTCCCCCTTTGGTTCTCGCTGCCTGTTTCGGTAACTGCATTATTGTTGATCCTCATCTTCAAATTAAAAGACCAAAACAGGCTGATCCCTCTGCTTGCATTGCTTTTTGGTTTTGCTTCGGGTGCTGCAACCATTTCGGTTTCAAACGCCTCGTTTCAGAGCAACCCACTCGGAAAATTAAAGCAATCGGATGCAGATATTACCGCAAAAATCTCCGAAATCAGGGTGATGACTTACGAGAAAATCTCTTTTACGGGGGAAGTGTCGCTAATCCGCTACGATTCAACCGCTGTTGACACGATGGGAAAAAAGAGAACCAAGCGACACTTCACCGTTACAAAAAAATTTACCGAACCGCCAACCCTTTTGTTTCAGATTAAAAACCCCGATACTGCGCTTTATAAATCGTTTAAGCAACAGCTTTTGCCCGGAAGAGAAATCTCTCTGCAAGGTAGATATGCAAACCCATTAAACCGAAGGAACCCCGGTGGTTTTGACTACGCAGAATATTTGAAAAGGGAAAGAATCTCGGCTATCGTTTATGTTTATCCCGATTCAACTTACAACATCTCCGGGCAGCCCGACCTGATTGCCGGCTCAATTTATTCATTCCGGCAGTCAATTGGCGATAAAATAGACCAACTCCACGATAAATATACCGCCCCAATCCTTAAAGGCTTAATAATCGCAGACCGCAGCACAATAGACCCCGAAATTATGCAAAACTACATTGATACCGGGATAGCACACATTCTTGCCGTTTCAGGCTTTAATGTGGCGGTTATTTATCTGATCACACTTCTGTTGTTCCAACGGTTAAAACCCTACAGCCGTGGCGCTGAGTTGTTTGCACGCATTCTTATTCTTTTTCTTTTTTTAATTTTAACTCAATTTCAGGTTACTGTTGTGCGGGCGGTTGTAATGTTTTCGGTTTACTCACTGCTGAAATATTCCGGGCGTGAAACCACCGGCTGGAACACTCTTTCGATCACCATTATATTAATTTTGCTCGTTAACCCTCAGGATTTGTTCAGCACAAGTTTTCAGCTTTCGGTTGCGGCTGTAGTGGGGTTGTTTTTGGCGGAAAATATAAAATCAGAGGTTTTCAGAGTGTGGCGGGGATATTTCGGCGAGAAATCAAAAAAACTACTCGTCTCAAAACCCTTTTTCTGGGTTGCGGAAATGGTGCTCGTAACGCTTTTTGTGCAGCTTATTATGCTCCCGTTTCTCGTTGTATATTTCGGAAGGGTTACGCTGCTCTCCATTCCTGCCAACATTATCGCAGTGCCGCTTTCTTCTTTCATGCTGGTTAACGGCATTCTTACGCTATTTCTTTCGTTAATCAGCAATTTCCTCGCCTCACTTTCAGCGGCGGTTTCGGGGTTGGCGAACTCAATCATCGATTATACTATCGGTTTTCTGAGGCACACAAATTGGGGTACAATCGAAATTTACGACAGCACCGCCTTTGAAGCCTTTGCGTTTTATGCTTTAATCGCCCTTTCTCTAATTTTAATTTCGGCTGCAAATTCTTTCAAAAAGAAAAGTCTGATTGTGCTCGCAACCGCTGTGTGCATCCTCCTTAGCCACATCATGCTGCAAACACCTCTTCTGAAACCGGAAGAAAACTACATCATAACCGTTGATGTGGATCAGGGTGATTGTTACATCTTAAAAACCGCTTCGGGGGAAGTGTGGCTGATCGACGCCGGAGTGCTGGGTCCAACCTTTGATACCGGTGAAGCAATCATTATCCCCCTGCTTAAAAGGTTCGGTATTGAGAAAATTCAGCACGCCTTCGTCTCTCACTACGATCTTGACCACGCCGGCGGCATGATCTCTCTGATGAAAAAAGGGCTGATTAAACAGCTGAACCTGCCACCGCCCGACCCTGCAGACACAAAAGAAGTGGCGCTTTTCTCTATTCTTGCTAAATATGGGAAACACAAAATTTATAAAACCGGCGACCTTTTCTCCGCAAACGGGCTTAGCCTGAAAGTATTTAACCAAACACCAGAAACGGGGGCGAAAAGCAACTCAAGAAGTGGTGTTTTCATGGTTAACTTTGCAACTCACTCTGTTTTATTCACAGGCGACCTTGACCGAAAAGGGGAAAAAGCACTCATGGAAACGGAAAGTAACCTCCGCTCTGAAATCCTGAAGGTGAGCCACCACGGCAGTTCAACCGGCACTTCCCGTGCGTTGCTTGAAGAAGTTAAGCCGGCGTTTGCACTGATAAGCGCCGGTGTCGGTAACAGATACAGGCATCCGAGCCAAAAGGTGCTTCAACGACTTGAAGAAGCAAATACCGAAACTTTCAGAACCGACTTAGAAGGTTGTATTATCCTTCAACTTGACGAAGGTTCAATAAAAAAAGTGAATTGGAGATAGCCTTTTTCCATAAATTTTTCTCTGATTTGCTGAAGAAACCCGGAACATGCCGTACATATTTACGAAACCACCGGTGCTTCAGCTACTCACCCCTCTCAAATAACACCACTTTCTAAATAAACCACGCTCGGGTTATTCGAATTAATCTCCACCTCAATTCCAAAAGGTATTGTGAACAGATCGTCAACATGCCCAAACGGAAAATTTGTAATGACGGGCTTGTTTATCATGCTCAGATAATCGGAAAAAACCTCTTCCTGTGTTAAGGTTGGCGAGTCATCAGTTTCCCCTTCGGTAAACTGCCCGAAAATAAACCCCGCTGCCTTTTCAAAATATTCAGCAAGACGAAGATTGTTTAAAAAACGGTCTATTCTGTATGGCGGTTCAGTTACATCCTCAAAAAAGAAGATTTTCCCCTCAGGATCGGGCAAATAACTGCTGCCCATCATACCGCAGAAAACCGCCAGATTGCCGCCGACAATCACCCCTTTTGCACTCCCCTTTCCGTTCCCTTCCAACGATAAACCGTCCGGAAGCGGAACTTCACCCTTCCAACCTTTAGATACTATATCAAAAAAGCCTTTTGCGGTATAATCAGAAACCGTTCCGCCAAAATCTACGGCAACCATCGGACCCGCAAACGATACCAGCCCCGTTTTTGCCAGATATGCCATCTGAAGTGTTGTTATATCACTGAAACCGCTGAAAATTTTCGGGTTGTTCCTGATTACAGAATAGTCAATCCCCGGCAAAAGCCTGCCCGCACCATATCCCCCACGCAGCGCCATAATTGCCTTCACTTCACTGTTGTTGAAAGCCCAGTGAATATCCCAAATTCTTTCATCATCGCTGCCGGCAAGGTTGCCACGCACAGCACAACAATTTGGCGTGGTTTCTACACGGAACCCTTTATCAATTAAATATTGTTTCCCTTTCTCTATTCTTTCTTCATTTGAAGGCGTTGAAGCCGGTGTTATCAGCGCTATCAGGTCTCCTTCTTTCAGCCGTGCTGGTTTCATTGATGCTCTCCGAATTAAAATTTGTAAAATATGATTTACTGAATTGACTGACAATTCATTTATCTGTAACTTTAAAATTACGATTTTTAATTTAATGTGAAAAATTAGTGACGCAAATTAACCGTTCCGGGCGAAATATTCTGTTCATTGGCGGGTCCCTGAACCAGACTACAATGATGCACAAAATTTCGAAATATTTCACCGAAGATAATCTCTTTTTTACCCCGTTTTACGGTGAAGGTTACATCCATCTGCTGCGACGGATGGGGTTGCTCGATTTTTCGATTCTGGGAGGTAGGTTCTTTGAAGGTACTATGAACTATTTCAAAGAACATAATTTGAAAGTTGACTATCGGGGACGCGCAAGAAAATATGACCTCGTCTTCACCTGCCAGGATATTATTTTCCCTAAAAATATAAGAAATACCAGGGTTATACTCGTTCAGGAAGGAATGACCGACCCCGAAAAAGTAGTTTATCACTTAGTGAGGTTTTTAAGGCTTCCCCGTTACGCTGCCAGCACTTCAATGACAGGGCTTTCACACGCGTACGACAGGTTCTGTATTGCCTCTGAAGGCTATCGGGAGCATTTTATCAATAAAGGGGTGAACCCCGATAAATTGGTCGTCACCGGGATTCCAAATTTTGATGATTGTGCCAAAAATTTCAACAACAATTTTCCGCATAAAAATTTTGTGCTGGTGGCTACTTCCGACACCCGGGAAACATATAAATATGAAAACCGGAAAAAATTCATCAAACAAGCGATTAAAATCGCCAACGGCAGACAGCTGATCTTCAAACTTCACCCTAACGAAAAAATTGAACGGGCAATCGCTGAAATTAAAAAATTAGCGCCCAATGCCATTATCTATTCTGACGGGAACATCGATGAGATGATTGCTAACTGCGATGTGCTGGTTACGAAATACTCTTCTACCGCCTACATCGGATTAATTCTCGGGAAAGAAGTGCATTCTTACTTTGATTTGGAAGACCTCAAAAAGATGATACCTATTCAAAACGGCGGGGACTCTGCCAGGCAAATCGCACAGGTTGGTCTCGAACTGCTCCAAATTCCTCTTGAAACACTGAAAAATAAAAATTCCGGAAAGAGACGAAAATTCTTCCAACCGAATGCATCACATCCTACCGGAAGGCAAACAGCTAACCCAATGAGTGAACAAACCGGTAACCTAATTAGCAGACCAACAAGTAACCCGGCAGACAAAGGTTCCGGCTCTCTCGAAAAAGGAGGTATATAAATGATTTACCCCGTAATTGATTGTTTTGCCTGCAATTTAAGAGTTACGGCTCGCACGAAAAGGATGGAAATTAAATGATACCGACCGATAAAATTGCAACTGTTGTTCAGGCGAGGCTTTCTTCCACCCGACTTCCGGGGAAGGTGATGCTGCCGCTTGCCGGTGCACCACTTCTGCAACGATTAATTGAAAGAATTGAAGCATCTGTATTAAAAGGCACTATTATTGTCGCCACTTCGAACCAACCTTCCGACGACCCCTTAGAGGAGTTCTGCAATGAAAAAGGTTTCAGAATTTTCAGGGGAAGTATGGATGACCTGTTGCAAAGGCATGTCGGAGCCGGTGAATCGATGAACGCCGAGCATCTGCTTAAAATCCCATCGGATGTGCCGCTTATCGATCACGAAATTATTAACAGAGTTGTTCTCTTTTATTTCAAAAATGAGGGGGAATTTGATTATTTCTCCAATCTCCACCCTGCAACATATCCCGATGGTAACGATGTAGAAATTATGTCGATGGCTGCACTTCGAAAAGCAAATGTTGAAGCATTTCATAATTTTGAAAGAGAGCACACTACTCCATATCTCTGGGAAAATCCCGATAAATTCAAAATTGGAAATTTGGAATGGGATATGGGGTCGGACTATTCAATGACGCACCGCTGGACTATTGACTATCCGGAGGACTACCAATTCATTAAAACCGTATATGACAGGCTTTGGTCGCCTGACAGACACTTCACCATATATGATATTCTTAACCTGTTAGAGAAAGAGCCTGAAATTATGCAAATTAACAGCAAATACGCGGGGGTGAATTGGTATCGAAATCATCTCAATGAGCTAAAAACTATTACTCCCGACCAAACAAGAGACCCACAATGAAAAATAAAATTGCTTTCAACAAAGATTACCCTGATATTTCCGAATCGAATAAACTTTACGAAAGATCAAAGGGGCTTATCCCCGCTTTCACACAAACCCTCGCTAAGGGGCCCGAACAATATGTGAACGGAGTTGCCCCGAAATACCTGAAAAAGGGGAAAAATGCACATGTTTGGGATGTTGACGGTAACGAATTTATCGATCTGAACATGGGGATCGGGCCACTTTCCATCGGCTATTGCATACCTGAAATTGATGAAGCGATCAAAAATCAGTTAGCCGATGGGATCACTTTTTCCCTTATGCACCCTCTGGAAGTTGAGGTTGCTGAGCTTATCAGGGAAGTGGTGCCCAATGCTGAAGCGGTTCGCTACAGTAAAACAGGTGCTGATGTAGTTTCGGCTGCCGTTAGATTAGCAAGAGCATGGACTAAGAAAAAGAAAGTGCTCTGTTGCGGCTACCACGGCTGGCACGACTGGTATATCGCCGTAACGGACCGAAACGCCGGTATTCCGCAGGTGATTGAAGATATGAGTTTCACTTTTAACTATAACGATATCGATTCCGTCATCGATTCTATCGACGATGATGTTGCGTGTATAATCCTTGAACCCTTCGTTTTCCAGGAACCTAAAGATGATTTTCTTCAGAAACTCCGCAAAATATGCGATGAAAACAACATTTTATTGATTTTTGACGAGATGTGGACCGGTTTCCGTGTTGCTCTCGGTGGAGCTCAGGAGTTTTTCGGTGTAAACGCCGATCTTGCTCTTTTCTCAAAAGCAGTTGCTAACGGAATGCCAATCGCGATGATTACCGGGCGGAAAGATGTGATGGCGCTGCTGGATAAAGATGTCTTTTTCTTCACCACTTTTGGCGGCGAGGCGCTTTCTCTGGCGGCAACTAAAGCTACTATTGAGTTTATCCGTAAGTACGATGCGCAGAAAATCATCGCGCAAAAAGGGAAACGGTTGAAAGATGGCTACAACAGAATTGCCACCGAACTTGGCATGAACTACACTTCGTGCACAGGGTTTGAGTGCCGGACTGTGGTTAATTTCGATCCCTCAGCAGGCAATCCCTTGGAAATGAAATCACTTCTGCAACAGGAAATGATTAAAAGAGGTGTTCTCTGGGGCGGTTTTCACAATGTTTGCTATTCATTAACCGAAGAGGATATCGACCATGTTTTGGCCGCTTATCGCGAAGCGCTTTCAATTTTGAAGGAGGCTGTTGAAAATAAAAAAGTTGCAGAAATGCTGCGAGGAGTACCCGTTTCGCCCGTTTTCAGAAAGATTGCCAATTTCAATATGAAACCGAAGAATAAGTAATGACTTTCAACATAAATCCGAGAAACAAGAAATAATCTTCAAGACGAAACTGAAAAGCATAGAATAAACCTCAATATGAAACCGAAGAATAAGAGTTAAAATGAACGACCTTTTCGATCTAACGGGTAAAACTGCAGTCGTAACGGGTTCTTTAGGATTGCTGGGCAAAAACCACTGCAAAGCACTCCTGAACGCAGGCGCTACCGTGGTGGTTACCGATCTGAACCACGCAGAGTGCGAAAAATTTGCCAATCAATTGAATTTGGAAGTTAACAACACCGGCAAAAAACAGGCGCTCACTAATGTAGAAAAACTCATAAATACCCCCCAATCTTCGGGTGAAATGTCTTCAACACCCGCCAAGAAAGTTTTTGGGTTTGGAGCTGACATCACCTCAAAGCAGGCTGTTGAAAAACTGAGAGATTTCGTTTTAACACAATTCGGTAAAATCGATATTTTGGTGAATAACGCGGCAATTAACGATAAATTTGAAGACCCCGCAGCTTCTTTCGAGCAATCGGCTTTTGAGAATTATCCCCTCGAGCTTTGGAATGCTTCAATTAATGTTAACCTTACCGGCATGTTTCTTTGCTCGCAAGTGCTCGGAAGCGTGATGGCTGCGCAACAATATGGAAGTATTATTAACATCGCTTCAACTTACGGAATTGTTGCCCCCGACCAAAGTTTGTATATTGACGGTGAAGGCAATCAAAAATTTTATAAAACACCCGCCTACCCCGTTACAAAGGGTGCGGTTATTTCGTTCACCCGCTTTCTCGCCGCTTATTGGGGTGAAAAAGGGGTGCGGGTTAATTCCCTTACTCCCGGCGGCGTTGAGAACAACCAGGACCGGTTCTTTATCGAAAATTACGCTAAGAAAACACCTTTGAAAAGAATGGCGAAACCAACTGATTATATGGGCGCATTGATTTTTCTTGCTTCTGACGCTTCAGAGTATATGACGGGCGCAAACCTTGTTGTCGATGGTGGGTTTACGATATGGTAGATTTTAAATACCCCAAAACGGGAACTTCAGCAGCGATACATTCTCCGGTTGACGAAAAGTTTGCTGTGGTTAATCAGGGCTACATTTCTGAAAATTTCAACTTCCACAAATTTTGAAATGGTAATTAAATGGATATTTTAGACGGGTTAAAAATTGATTTTGAAGAGGCAAAACGGCGCGCTGCAAAAATTAAACTCCTGATTACGGATGTTGACGGCGTCCTGACCGATACCGGCGTTTTTTACTCGGAAAATGGCGAATTGATGAAAAGGTTTTCTATCAGGGACGGTATGGGAGTCGAAAGGCTTCGTAATGTCTGCGGGGTGGAAACCGGAATTATGACGGGTGAAAACTCATCCGCTGTTTTGAAACGCGCAGAAAAATTGCAAATTGCTCACTACTTCCCGGGTGTTAAGGATAAAAAAGCCAAGTTTTTTGAAATCATCAACGGCTTCGGTTTCAGTAGAGAGGAAATTGCTTTTATCGGCGATGATTACAACGACATCGGTATTATCGAAGAAGCTGTTTTCACCGCTGCACCCGCTGACGGAATGCCCTACATCCGCTCGTTGGTTGATTACATCACGCCCACCAAAGCGGGCTATGGCGCCTTCAGAGATTTTGCCGAACTGCTTATCTTGCTTAAAGGAAATGAGGCTTAATATTTTCTCTCTATTTTACAATGTTGAAATTGAATAAATGATCTGCTTGTTAAAACAGATGAGAATCTTGCTTAAAGGAAATGAATGAATTCTGACAGAATAATTAAAATTGGTGATCGCCTGCTCGGCGACGGGCAACCCTGCTTTATAATTGCAGAGATTGGGATTAACCACAACGGTTCCGTCGAGAATGCAAAAAAAATGATCGATGGCGCTGTTCTCGCGGGGTGCGATTCTGTTAAATTCCAGAAAAGAACACCCGAAATTTGCGTCCCAAAAGACCAATGGAATATCGAAAGAGATACCCCTTGGGGCAGAATGACCTACATCGATTATCGTCACAAAATTGAGTTCACAAAGGAACAGTTCGCTGAAATTGTTGACTACTGCAGCGATAAAGGAATTTCCTGGTTCGCTTCATGCTGGGATGAAACTGCTCTTGAGTTCATTTCGTATTTTGAACCAAATTTGTACAAAATTGCGTCCGCTTCCCTTACCGACACTTCCCTGCTCCTGAAACACAAAGAACTTGGCAAACCTGTTATTTTGTCAACGGGGATGTCAACAATGGAGGAAATCAAAACTGCAACCGAAACTTTCGGCTTGGAAAACCTCCTGATTGCGCACGCAACTTCCACCTACCCATGCCCAATTGAGGAACTGAACCTGAAAATGATTACCACGCTTAAATCACTCTTCCCAAAAACTGTTATCGGCTACTCCGGGCACGAAACCGGACTTGCTCCAACTGAAGCAGCGGTTACACTCGGTGCAGCTTTTGTTGAGCGACACATCACCTTAGACAGAGCTTCGTGGGGCACCGATCAGGCGGCTTCGGTGGAAGTGGGCGGGTTTATGAAATTAGTGGCAAATATTCGCGACATCGAAAAAGCGCTCGGCGACGGGGTAAAAAGGGTCTATGAAAGTGAACTGGAACCAAGAAAAAAACTGAGGAGAATTAAATAAAATGGAAGCAATTCCGGATTATATCGCCGGGTTTTTCAAAGATACCACCACTATTGCAACTGCCGCATTTATCGTCATTTCTGCTGCAATTATTGTTGCGCTTGAAAGAAAATACCCATACACAAAAAATCAAAAGTTCTTTCGTGAAGGGTTTTTCAACGATTTTGCACTTTACACCATTGTGCAAAGCTATGTTCTGGGCTTAATAATAGGTGAACTGATTAAGTTTATCGATTCGCAAACGGGCATTCAGCGCTTTCAACTGCTTGCCGATGTACCCGTTTGGGCGATTGTGCTGGGCTCACTCATTTTTCACGATTTCTACATCTATTGGTTCCACAGGTGGATGCACAATAACAAATTTCTTTGGCGCCTGCACGAAGCACACCATTCCACAAAAGAGGTTGATTGGCTTTCCGGCTCCCGTTCGCATGCTTTTGAAATTTTGATTAACCAAACTGTCGAGTTTGCCCCTTTCGTGCTGCTCGGTGCTCCGGCAGAGGCGGCGGTGATCAAGGGCGCCATTTCCGCAGTATGGGGGATGTGGATTCACGCAAATGTGGATGTGCACTCCGGAAAACTGCAGTATATCATTAACGGTCCCGAAATGCACCGCTGGCACCACTCCGATAAACTTGAAGAAGCCTATAACACAAACTACGCCACTAAATTTGCCTTTTGGGATTATATGTTCGGAAGTGCTTATTTCCCCGGAAGAGAGAAACCGAAGTGGTACGGGCTGAGTATCGATTTCCCAACCAACTACATCAAACAGTTCTTTTTTGCCTTCAGAAAGTTTGGCAAAGAGGAATAGGTTAAAAGATATTGCAGTTTCAGGGTAAGGTGTTTCACCGAAAGTGTTGCGACTGTGGAGTTGCTCCAAAAATGGTGGAGGCTACGGGGTGTCTCCATAAGTGTGTTAATTGTGGAGTTACCGCGATGTTGTAGGGAGCGGTAGCACTTGTGGTATTGCTTATCCAACAGACTAAACGCAGAGGCACTAACCTTTTTTTTCTATGGGGTTAACGCCCCTGCGTTCAATTGAAAAATTATATTTAACCGGCGCTGCTATTTAAGATAAATTATCTTCTTAACATCCGATTTCCCGCCTCTTTCAAAAGAAACGAAATAAACACCTGATGATAATCCAAACTTACCCGGGTCTAAATCGTAAAAATTCCTGCCCGGATTGCTTCCTGTTATCTTTTCGGCGAAAAGCACCTGCCCAATCGTGTTCATCAGTTTTACCGTAACAATTCCGTCTTTTCCGGTAAAGTACTCGAACCTTGTTGAACCGTTAAAGGGGTTAGGATATGCCGCCGAAACAGTGAAATCTCCCGGCACTTCAACAGGCTCTTTAACCGAAACAGGCGCAAAAAGGTTTTTATACACCACAAAGTTGCCATCGCCGTCACCAATCAACAAATCGGGACGAGTGTCGCCGTCAATATCACCAATTCCGGGGCTTGAGTTTTGATCTCTCTTAGGAATTCCGGCAAGCAGAGAAGATTCTTCCTGCCATGCAGGCTGAGTTGGCGTGCCGATGTTCCTGTAGAATTTCAAATCGCCGAAAAGGTTTCCGATAAGCAGGTCATAGTCTCCGTCGTTATCAACATCTCCGAATGCGAGCCTGTTGTATGAACCAAAATTTATGCCCGTAATAAAACTTTGATTTTTAACAAAATTGTTGTTACCGGTATTTTCTAAGAAGGTTACATCCGCTGCGGTTTCTGCGCCAATCAGCAGGTCGATATCACCGTCTCCGTCAAGGTCAGCTGCAGTGGGCGTGCTCGTCCAGCCGACATCAATCCCGTAAAACCAGTTTGCTGTGCTGTAGCTTCCGTTCGTGTTCAGATAAAGGTAAACCATTCCATCCCTTGCGCCGGTAACTACATCATAAGCGCCGTCGTTGTTGAAATCAACAAAACTTGGGTAAGCCGCCGAACCAACCGACATATTTCCGAAATTTCCGGGCGTCAGCACAAAATTTGGTTCGGTTCTCGTGCCGTCGTTACGGATGAGCCTTACTCCGCCCAGAACCGTGCCGGTCAGAAGGTCAAGGTCGCCGTCGTGGTCATAATCCGCCAGTGAAATGGTTGACATCCCGTTTACTTTAATCACCCTGAACCAACTTCCGTTGTATTGATATAACGGCTGCGAAGAAGTTCCGTTGTTTTGGTACGACAGAATATTCCCCTCATCAGTGCCGTAGATAAGATCAAGATCGCCGTCATTGTCAAAATCCACAAAAGCGGGGTTTTTCCAATAGTGTGATGTTTCAGTAACTATATACTGGTTAACATAAGTCCAAGCCGGTGCATTAACCGTGCCGGTGTTTCTGTAGTACATAAAAGAAGAAAGGTCTCTCCCAAGTAAGAGATCGAGGTCGCCGTCACCGTCCAAATCTGCAAGTGCAGGATATGAATTTCTGCCGGCATCTGCAATTCCGTTCACAAATGCGGGATAAGATTCAAACACAGGATTTGTAGCCGAGCCGACATTTCTGAACCCGAGAGTAATCCCCGGTTCCGGACCTCCGAGAATCGATTCACCAATTCCTGCCAGAAGGTCAAAATCGCCGTCGCCGTCTAAATCGCCAAATTCAGGTTTAGGGTCTGTCCCGATTAGAGGGTTAACATTCAGGAAAACCGAATCTTTTTTCACCCATTGTGGTGCCTCGTAAGTTCCCAAATTATAGAATGCAGTAAAACCTTTGAACCCGCCGGTAACCAAGTCAGGTGTACCGTCGCCGTTAAGGTCAACCCAAACAGCATAAGTGTAGTTATTTGTGGGGTCAAGCAGTTTTATTTGTTTAAGATAGACAGTATCTTCAATAAACCGGATCGCGCTGCTGTCAGATTTGTTGATGTAAAGTTTTGCATTACTGCTAAGATAACAAAGCAGCATATCCTGCATACCGTCATCATCAATATCATAAAAAACCGGTGCGGTAAACTTCTTCATCTCCACACCTGTCGGGTTAAAAATCGTTCTGATTTCTTGCCAGTTTTGGGCATTAACTGAAACAACTATAAACAGGGCTATCAGTATTTTTTTCATATAGATCTTTTAAGATTTTTAAGTTTTTTTTTAAGGCTTCTTTTAAATTTTTTTTAAGACTTCTTTTAAGGTCTTTTTAAAAGGTTCTTCCAATAATATTTTTAAATATTTACAACCTCAATGTAACACAATTTTCCTTAGCCTTAATGAAATTTTCCCCAAATTAATCCGTTAAGCGGCAGTAAATCCAAAGAAAAATCCAGTGTAATCTTAAGGAATCCTACTGAATCCCAGGCAATCCGGGATAATCTTGAGTTATCTTGTGAAATCTTGTGCAATCTTAAGTTATATGACTATTCCTTAGAAGTCTTGGGTAATCTTAAGCAATAGTAACAATCGTCAATTACTCTGCTTTTATTGTCAAGGATTAATTAATTAGAATTAGAGGCAGATGATTTCTGAATTGTAGAATTTCAAAGTAATTTTGAAATTTTGTAGGCACCGTGTTAGGTATAGGTTAGATGTATGTTAAAAACAGGACAGAACCATGTTAGAAATATGTTATAAAAATCGCTAAATTTATAGCATTTTATCACATTATATCAGAAGACAAAAGAGATAAATTTTTCCCGTAAACCCTTTATTTATAATAACTTATGTTTCTTTGTATTTCATATATAGTGGAGATACGGGGATTCGAACCCCGGGCCTTTTCATTGCGAACGAAACGCTCTACCAACTGAGCTATATCCCCGGGTTGTTGTTTACAAATTCAATGAGGCGCTAAAACTTCAGTACCGCCATAAAACTACCAAAAACAACACTACAAAAATAAAAAAATATAACTTCTTACCTTCAGTTTCTTTCAATGCAAGCCGGAAACTTGGTTAAAGTTTTACTATTTGTTTCTTACCTGCTGCTTTCATCGTTACAAGCCGGAAACTTGGTTAAAGTTTTACTATTTGTTTCTTACCTGCTGCTTTCATCGTTACAAGCCGAAAACATGGCTGAAGGTTTACTATTTGCTTCTTACCCTACACTTAGACCACTAAACCAAAAAAACAAATGATTACACAAAACTAATCTGATGGTTTCTTACCTTACGCTTACCCCATTAAATGAGAAAACCCTTGAAACAAAAAAATCCAAATAAACGCTTAACACAAAACTAAACAGATCATTTCTTAACCGGTGTTTAATCAATTAAACATAAAAATCCGTTAAATAAAATCCACCAAACAAAAAAATCACCCAAACGCTTAATACAAAACTAAACAGATCATTTCTTACCGGGCGCCTTATCCGTAGCAACAACGGTAACTTTAATGCTTCCGGCTCTTCGGAACTTAAAGACTAAATCGTGTTTTTCTTTCTTAATTATATCCTGTTTCAGTTTTATAAGCATAATGTGCAAACCACCGGGCTTCATTTCAACGGTTTTCTTTGCGGGAATAACAACAAAATCAACTTTCCGCATTTTGGTTTTGCCGTCTTTTTGATATGATTCGTGAAGCTCGGTTCGGGTTGCTAAATTTGTTTCAATGGCGTAAAGGGTATCGGCTTTGGTGTCCTTGTTGGTGATAGTAACATAGGCTGCCGTTGTCATCCCCTCGCCGTTGGGTCTCATCCAGGCGTTGGAGATTTCAGGTTTTGGTGCAAGTGCAACCGCAGCCACAATCGTAACCGTAAGTAGCAAGGCGCTAAATAATTTAGTTAAAGTCATCTTAATTTTCCTATATCTTCAATAATCTCTTTTGTATCGATCTTACTGCCGGAATATTCTTTCCGCAATGAACCATCCTGATCGATCAAAGAAATCCGGTCTGTGTGTGTAAAATAATATGAAATGGTGTTATCCACCACCGTAGAATCCTCCGGAATGGCGACAATACCCATCACTTTAATTAGCGAATCAATTGCCTCTTTATTCCCTGTCAGAAAACGGAAATTAGTTTCATTGACTTCTCTGATTTCAGCAAATTTTTTGAGAATTGCAACCGAATCCCGTTCAGGATCAAAAGAAACGGCAAGAAACTCCACTTCCTCCCCTGCACCAATTCGCCCCACTTCCTCCTGAATTTTCTGCATATTGTTCACTGTAAGAGGGCAAATATCAGGGCAGTTAGTGAAAATAAAACCCACCACCAATATTTTCCCTTTATACTGTGCCGGAAAGTTAACCGGTTTGCCATCCTGATCAACCAAACTAAAAGAGTAATTCTGCAAGTTCTCGTTCAGTTCAAACTTTTCGCCACATCCTGCAACCAATAAAAAAAGTGTGAAAAATGAGGGAAACAAAACTATTTTAAAAATTTTCGTGATTCGCATTACCAAATATCCAAAAAATGCGGATATATTATAGGTCTGTAATTTTAATATTCCTTATTTTTACACTTGAACTTTTTTTAATCTTATAAATGATACCGATCATTCAATTATTATCATCTATTCCAGAGAATTAATGAATACGCAATGGCACTCCCTAAGTTCTGACGAAACCTTAAAAAGATTGAGCACCTGCGAAGACGGACTGAGCACGGAAGATGTTGTTGGGCGGGTTCAAAAATTTGGGTACAACGAGCTGCAGGAAAAAGCAGCAGTTTCTCCCCTGATGTTATTAATCGCCCAGTTTAACAGCCTTCTGATAATTATTCTTTTCACTGCAGCGCTGATTTCACTGATTTTTGGAAAATTGCCCGAGGCTATTTCCATCATCACTATTGTTATTTTTGCCGGCGTACTCGGGTTTATTCAGGAGTTCCGCGCCGGAAAGGCTCTTCAGGCTCTTAAAAAAATGGCGGCGCCAACTGCCATTGTGATCAGAAACGGTAAAGAACAGGAGATACCCTCAAGGGAATTGGTGCCCGGAGATGTTATTAAAATTGCAATGGGCGATAAAGTACCCGCCGACGCCAGAATTATCAAATGCGCTAACCTTAAGGTTGAAGAATCGGCACTTACCGGAGAATCTCTCTCTGTGGAAAAACACACCTCGGCAATTGCCGGCGAGAATATTCCACTCGGCGACAGAAACAACATTCTTTTTGCCGGCACTTCAATTTCTTTCGGGCGCGGCACCGCCGTTGTTGTGGAAACGGGTATGGAGACCGAATTTGGTAAAATTGCCGGGATGTTGCAAAGCACGGAAGAAGAACGCACCCCACTGCAGATTAATCTTGACCAATTAGGCAAAAAACTCGGAATTTTCGCTATTGCACTTGCGGCAATTATGTCAGTTTTTCAGATCGTTCAGATCGTTGCCTCCGGCAGCATAACCGCAGATAAGATGATGGAAGTTTTCATCTGGGGCGTTGCGCTTGCCGTTGCGGTTATTCCCGAGGCGTTGCCTGCTGTAGTTACTATCTCACTTGCACTTGGCGTAAGGCGGATGGTAAAACGAAAAGCGCTGATAAGAAAACTGCCCGCAGTTGAAACTCTCGGTGCCACCAACATTATCTGTTCGGATAAAACGGGTACGCTAACGCAGGATGCAATGACCATAAGGAAAATTTATACCGGCGGAACTGAGTATGCTGTAACGGGAAATGGATACGAGCCCAAAGGCGAAATTAAAGCCGGCGACACTTCAGTACAAAAACTGCCGGAACCCCTTTATGAACTGCTGAACAGCGGAACACTCTGCAACGATACTAAATTGATTCAGGAAGATAATGAGTGGAAAATAATCGGCGACCCAACAGAAGGAGCAATTGTTGTTGCTGCGGTTAAAGGCGGGATGGATATAATAAAGAAGAGAGAGGAATCACCGCGCCTTTATGAAATACCTTTTTCTTCCGAATCTAAGAAAATGACCACGGTAAACAAACAAGGCAAAGAACTTATCGTTTCCGCAAAAGGTGCGCTTGAAATGTTGCTTTCTGAGTGTAAATACATCCATTCTGCCGAGGGTATCAGAGAGATTAACCAAAACGATATTGACGAAATTTACCGTGTTTACGCCTCTTTTGCAAATACAGCGTTAAGGGTGCTAACCATTTGCGGCAAAAAAATTCAGATGGAGCTTACATCTTTCAAAACTATTGCGTTAGAAGCCAACGAATCTGAAGCTGTTCGAAACGATTTGGACCGGTTGATAGAATCCGATCTGGTTTTCTACGGTTTAGTCGGTATGTTCGATCCTCCGCGTGAAGAGGTGAAAGCTGCCATCATTACCTGCGAAAAAGCGGGCATCCGCCCGATTATGATAACGGGCGACCACAAAGATACAGCCGTTGCTGTGGCGAGGGAACTTGGGATTCTGAAACATGGAGGTGCGCTTTCGGGTCAGGAACTTGACCAGCTAACCGACGAAGAATTTATAAACAGCGTGGATAATACCGATGTTTACGCCAGAATCTCACCCGCACATAAGCTGAAAATTGTTGACGCACTGATGAAAAAGGGAAATGTTGTTGCCATGACCGGCGACGGTGTGAACGATGCACCCTCACTCAAAAAAGCCAACATCGGCGTTGCCATGGGTATTACAGGAACTGATGTGAGCAAAGAAGCCGCAAAAATGATTCTTACGGATGACAATTTTTCTTCTATTGTTGCGGCTATTGAAGAGGGGCGCTCGATTTTTGAGAATATCCGTAAATATTTGGTTTATCTGCTAAGCGGCAACATGGGCACCGTTTTCGGCATTTTAATTACTTTCTTTCTCGGTTATTCTCTGCCGATTAACGCCGTTCAAATATTGTTTATCAATTTTATAATGGATGGATTGGTCGCAATTGCGCTTGGGGTTGAACCCCCCGAACCGGGTATAATGAACCGAAAACCGCGGGATACCAAGGAGGGCATTCTAAACGGAATAACAATTAAGGCAATCACCGTTTTAAGCGTATGGATTGCAATTGTAACCACTTTTGCATACGCTTACACACATTTGTTTGCGGAGCATCCGGCAGGGCTTTCACCTGAGCAAATTGACGCTGAAGCCTCTACCATGTTCTTTCTTACTCTGTTGATTGCGAGGTTCTTCAACGGATTTAACTGCCGCTCACTTACGCGCTCTATCTTTACAGTGCCGGTTTTCAGTAACAAATCTTTGTTAGTAAATATAGTTGTTTCGGTTGTTTTAACCTGGTTCCTTTTCTTTGTTGAACCATTAAGGAAGGCATTTGGATTGGTTAAAATTACCGATATTGGTGAAATAATAGTGATTGCAGCGGCGTCGTTCTCGTTATTGATTTTTGGCGAGTTGATGAAATATCTTTTCAGGGATACACTGAATAAAAATTCAAATCTTTGATGTGGTGCCGGTTTTAGTTTTTTCGTAAGTGAGATGTGGTGCCGGTTTTAGTTTTTTCGTAGGTGAGATGTGGTGCCGGTTTTAGTTTTTTCCGGAAGAGGGATGGGATGCAAGAAGTTTTCAGGAATAATAAGATATTTGGCAATGTTAACTTAAATCGGTTTAAGGGAACTATGCTGTCGCTCTGACCCAAAACAGCCAACAGAAACAACTTTGCAAGTCTGAGACAAAAAAAGCTTTCACTTTTTCATTACAAAGCATTTAAAATATTAAAGTGAGCGGATAACTTTTTCCAATCTTAGCAGATTCAGCGTTTTATTACGCCCCGGTGAGTAAACCCCCACTTCAAGATAAAAGGACCGCCCCTCTTTTTTCAAAACTCTCCCGGAAAACAGCCCTGCCATTGGGTAAGGATTAGTTTCCCACATCCCCCGAAAAAGGCTTTTATCGCCGGAGTAAAATTGCAGTTGTGTTGTGCGCATCCTCGAGCCATCATTGTACTTAATTGCATTCAGAAGAAGTGAATCCCGCAAATCTGCAATGTATCGCTGCATTCCGGTAAGTGAATTGTTCTCATCACCAATTAACGCCTCACCCTCTGTTGCCGTACCTTTATTACTTTGCCCACTCTTTTCCAATGATCCATTAACCACTGTCAATTTATCCGCTGCCGTGTTTTTATCGCCCTTTCCACCGGAAGTTCGGAAAGATGAGCCAATACCACCCGAAGAATCAACAGCTGAAGGTGTAAACCCTTTAATTTCAGCGATGAAAATCCACTCTTCGGTTTTTGTGCCGGCACCTCTTCGGAGCATGGTGTAACTGTCTGATGGTTTCGTGGCACTTTCAAACCCTTCCGGCACTTGTAGCTCAATCCCCCATTTTTCGGTAACTTCTTCCTTAAGGTCCCTTTCAATTCTTGGCTTCCGTCCCGCTTTCGAGATAATTTTCGATATGTTGGTGCTCATTACAGTTGCAAGAACTGAATTATACTGCTCTTTCAAAAACCGGGAAAGGTCGTCATTTCCGTTGCACAAAATGAACCAAACCAACTGGTCATCATAGAAAAGATTATCTTTCTTCAGAAAAACCGGAGTGTTGTTTTGCACAACTCTCTTTAACAGTTTTTCGGAAAAAATCCCCTTAAGTTCTTCGGAATTTTTTAAATTATTAACTGTTGTAACTATTAGAATGTTTGCAGTGCGGGGAATGTTGTCAGTTGCAATACTTCGGAAATTAATATCGCTGAAAAATGGTTCATCAGTACCGGGAAGTTTAAGATCGGTAAGCAGGCTATCCTGCAACTGCCTGTTTGAATCAGAAATGTCAGCACTAAGGAGCACCGACATTTCAGTTTTGTTTCCGTATGAGTCTTCCTTGCCCGGCTTGCAACCGAACAATGTTAATGCAATTAAAAGAAGAAGAAATGTTTTGATAGGTAAGCCACTGCAAATAACAAGCCTAAACCGGCACATTCGGTAGAACAAGATCTAAGCCCGGGAAAAGAATGGAATATCCCAAAAGAAGCACTAACCCCGTAGAAAGGGGAATCGCAACATTATCGTCAAGCACACCGCGGGCTACATTTTCAGCTATTGCAGCCACTAATCCGCTGAAAATTATCAGTGCTATCTCTTTCCATGAATCTGTTACTCGTGGAGTAACAAAAGCAATAATTACAGTCATAAAAAAGAATGCCACTGTTCCCTGAAGGCTTTTCTTAAGAAATGGTGTTCTCCCCCACTTTCTGCCGATAAGCGCGGCGGCGGTATCCCCAAGTATCAAAAACGCAATCGATATAATCGCAATCACCTTCGGAAAAACGATAATCGTAAGCATTGCTGCCGCCAACAGCCAGGTAGAGCCTGAAAACTGCTTCTTTTTCTCATCAAGTTCATGTTTCCGGAAAACAGGCAGAACTTTGTAAACAAAGCGCGCAAAGGCTTCACTTCGGAACCTTAATATATCAACTATTAACGAACCAAGAAGCACGAAACCGAGCAAAATTAACCCGGTAGATTTGGGAATAAAGTAGTAAATTATTGGTATGGAAAGGCTACAAATATGGATCATCTTGCGATAAATCTCATATTTGTAGTCTATCTCGGGCGAATCAGCTTTCTTCGGCATTGCCCCCTGGCGAAGATGGTTTTTTATATGCTTTCATCATCTCAGCAACATGCTCAGGAATATCGTTGTTGTTGTTCTCTTTCGGCGGTGGGGGCAATTCTTCACCCCGAATAATCATATCAATCTCTTCCGAATCCAGAATTTCTCTCTCTAATAGTTCGGCGGAAAGTTTGTGCAGCAACTCCATATTTTCCTGCAGAATATCAATCGCCCGCTGCATGCACGAGTTAATAATTGCTTTCACTTCTTCATCGATGTCAATTGCAGTTTTTTCGCTGTAGTCGCGGTGCTGCTGGATCTCTTTACCGAGGAAAATTTCTTCATGTTTTGTGCCGTAGTTAAGAGGTCCTAAGCGCTCGCTCATCCCCCATTCGCAGACCATCTTACGGGCAAGATTTGTAGCCCGTTCAATGTCGTTACCGGCACCGGTTGTGTAATGGTCAAAAATAATCTTTTCTGCTGCTCGCCCACCCAACGCATAAGTAATCACCGACTCAAGATAAGATTTTGAGTAAGTGTGCTTTTCATCCACAGGCAGATAACTTGTAACCCCAAGCGCCCTTCCGCGCGGAATAATTGTAACTTTGTGTACAGGGTCAGCTTCCGGCAGCATTTTTGCGACAAGCACATGTCCGATTTCGTGATAAGAGGTCGTCTTTTTCTCTTCATCGGAAATGATAAGGCTTTTCCGTTCCATTCCCATCATCACCTTATCTTTCGCCTCTTCAAAGTCCCTCATATCAACTTTGGCTTTGTTCTGGCGCGCAGCAAGAAGTGCAGCCTCGTTAACTAAGTTGGCAAGTTCTGCGCCCGCTAACCCCGGCGTGCCTTTTGCCAAGATTGAAAGATCAACCTTTTCATCCAAGGGAATTTTTCTGGTGTGAACTTTCAGAATGCCTTCTCTTCCCTTAACATCGGGTCTGTCAACAACTATTTGGCGGTCAAAACGCCCCGGGCGCAGCAACGCAGGGTCCAAAACATCAGGTCTGTTTGTTGCAGCAATAATAATCACGCCGTTATTCTGCTCGAACCCATCCATTTCAACTAACAGCTGGTTGAGGGTTTGTTCCCTTTCATCATGTCCGCCGCCAAGACCGGCACCTCTGTGCCTTCCAACGGCGTCAATCTCGTCAATAAAAATAATGCAGGGTGCGTTGCGTTTACCCTGATCAAAAAGGTCACGGACACGGCTGGCACCAACTCCCACAAACATCTCAACAAAATCAGCTCCTGAAATTGAAAAGAACGGAACGCCTGCCTCACCTGCAACTGCGCGCGCAAGCAGCGTTTTACCCGTACCCGGAGGGCCTAAAAGCAGCACCCCTTTCGGAATTTTACCGCCCAATCTCTGGAATTTGCTCGGCTCCTTCAGAAATTCGATAACTTCCTGAAGTTCAACTTTAGCTTCATCTGCACCGGCAACATCCCGGAAAGTAACTTTGTTGGATGACTGATTAATCATTTTGGCTTTGCTTTTGCCAAAGTTGAAGATACCACGCTGACCACCGGCACCACCTCCGCCCTGCATACGGCGCATAAAAAAGAACCAAAGCCCGATGATTAGAACCCATGGGATCATGCTGATTAAAAGTGTAATGAAACTGTTCGACTGTTGATTGAAAGTGAGCTGAATGCCCTTAGCATCCCATTTTTTCTTTTCAGCTTCAAAATCAGGCTCGGCAATGTTCACCGAAAATTTTTCGATTGATGTCGGTTTTTTATCAATATTTATCTTGGTTGCCCGTCTTAAAGTAGCCTGAAACGAGTGAACTTTCGAGTCGGTCATGTTTACTTCTGCTTCAGCAATAAGGCTGTCTTTCAGAAGTCTTTCATATTCATAGTAGGGTATTTCTCTGTAACTTGCCGCTTCACCCTTAAATAATTGCATTGCGATAACAGCTGCAATAATAACGACTCCCCAGCCAAAAACCACTCGCATGATCTTCGACCAGTCAAAATTGTCATCCGGCTTATTGTTACCTAAATTTTTGTTTTTTTGATCCATCTTTTAAAATATTCCTTAATTTCCATTCCCATCAACCATGGAATAGACAGCAGTTAAATTGCGATATTTCTGCACCAAGTCAAGCCCGTAACCAATAACAAAATTGTTGGGTATTCTGAAGCCGATATAGTCAACATCGATATTATATTTAAGGCTTTTCGGTTTCACAAGCAACGAGGCTATCTTAACTGAAGCGGGGTTGTACTTTTGAATATGGGTTAAAATATATTCAGCAGAAAGCCCCGAATCAATAATATCCTCAACAATCACGATGTGCCTTTGGTTCAAGTCAGCGTCTATGTCTTTCAACAGGTCAACTTTACCGGAAGAGACTTTAGCTTCATGGTAACTTGAGAGTTTAAGAAAATCAACTTCGCACTCACCATTGAAATTTTTCATTAAATCGGCAAGGAACATGAATGCTCCGTTCAAAATTCCGATGAATATCGGCACCTTTCCCTTGTAGTCCTCCGAAATTTTGGCTCCTAACTCAGCAATTCTCTTTTGAAGCACTTCTTCGGTGATAAAAATTTCGAATGTTTCGCCGTTAACTGTTATCTTGTCCATTATATTTTAACTCTAACTTGTAAATTTTGGTTGTTTTCTCAGTTATTTTAAATCTTTCGTCTAATCGTAAACCGCATACCCAAACGACATTTTCTCCGGCAAAAACTAACGGTCTTCGCCATTTTTCACCGGCGGGAATTTTATGATCGTTGAAGAAGTCCGAAATTTTTTTCCGACTTTTGCCGTTTATCGGGAAGAAAAAGTCGCCGGAAGAGGCATTTTTAACTAAAAATTTATCTCCCGTCTTCTCAGCGTCAACAAACTCAAGATATTTTCCCGGTTGTTTGTAAAACTCTGAATTTTCCTCTTGCCCCTCTTGCTTCTTTTCCCCCTTTTGCTTCTCATTTACCCCTTTTTCTCGTTTTCCCCACGCAGAAGTTGGATTTTCTCCGTGTAAACTTTCTAATCCGGAGGGGGGCTTTTCCTCGTGAAAGCTTCCTAATTCTGAAGTGTTTTTTTTCACCTGCAACCTTTTCAGTGCAGATTCGGGCTTTTCCCTGTAAAATCTTCCTAATTCTGAAATGTCGCTTTCAGTGCACAATACTGTAAAATCACCGAAAGTAGCCACACCCCCCGGCTCCAAAACCTGCGGTTCTACCACCTTTTTAACCGGCTTACCGATAATAATACTTTCTCGCTCACGAAAGGCAATAACTCCGTTCCCCAGATTTATTTTTCGCCCGGCTTGACCCGCAACAAGTTTTTTAAAATTTATAAAAATTTGAAACTTTAAATTTAAATTAAAATTTTCAATTAATCTAATTGATAATTCACGAAACAAGCGATAATCGGATATGTCAGCGAGTTTTTCAATCGAAATAACCAATTCACCCTCTCTTCGTTCTGCTATTTCAAATTTTTTTTCCGGCAGCCGGTCAATTAACGCCCTTACCGTATCACCCAAACCGGCTACAGTATTTGCAAATGAAGGGTTTAATTCGTTCAACAGCGGAATAACTTTATGCCTTATAAAGTTCCTTCTGTAAACAAGATCGTCGTTGGTACTGTCAAAAACCCGGTCAATTTTGTGGTAATTCAGCCAGTTTTCAATTTCTTCTCTTTTTAAGTCCAGCAGGGGCCTTATAATGTTTCCTCTTTTTTTCGGAATACCCGCAAGTCCTTCGGGTCCCTTCCCCCTGACAAGCGCAAGCAGAATGGTTTCGGCGTTGTCATCTAAGTTATGCCCGGTGGCAATTTTGGTGAATTTTTTTTCTTGTAGCACGGCATTCAACCGTTGGTAACGAAGTTCCCTCGCCGCCATTTCCACCGAGCTTTTCCCCCGCACCACTTCCTCTTTCACATTCACTCTTTCAAGCCTGAACTCAACTCCCAAATCCCGGCACAAATCAACACAAAACGCAGCGTCCCGCTCCGCCTCCTCACCCCGTAACTGGTGATTTACATGCACAGCAAGAAGTTTAAGTGAATATTTATTTGAGATTTTTTTTAAGAAGTGTAGCAGCAAGACAGAATCCGCCCCCCCGCTCAGGGCGATAATGATTGAATCGTTCTGCTCGATAAGCCGGTTATCGGAGCAGAACCGTGTAAATTTTAGGAAGGTAAGGTCACGCAAATCCGGATTCTTTTAATTTCTCCAAAGTTAATCCTCCTTCTTTCTGATTTTCCGTAAAATTGAGGATATATTTACCAAGCAGATCAAACTCGAGGTTAACCTCATCGTTAACTTTAAGCAAACTGAGGTTTGTCATTTCCCAGGTATGAGGGATAACGGCAACCTTCAGCCCACCGTTCAACTTTTCGGCAACCGTAAGGCTAACTCCGTTTATACAAATTGAGCCTACCGGTATGACATTTTTATTGAAAGATGAGTCGTAAGAAACCGCAAGTATGTGGCTCCCTTGCAACTGTTTAATCCCGGTTACCCGCCCTGTGGTATCGATGTGCCCGGAAACAAAATGCCCCCCAAGTCTTGCTGAAGCAGAAAGCGCTCTTTCCAAATTAACTCTTGTTCCCGGACGGAAATTACCGAATGTCGTTTTTTTCAGCGTTTCCGCGACTGTATCCACCCATACGGTTTTATTTTCAATTTTCACCACGGTTTGGCAGGCACCGTCGATATTCACACTATCGCCAATCGCCACATCCTCAAGAATTTTGCTGCATTCAATCCCCAGGGAAATTTCATTTCCGCGCGGAATAACGCGCTTAACCGTGCCGATCTCTTCAACTAATCCCGTGAACATCTTTCGATTCCTTTCGCAATGTTAGGAAAATATCACCCTTCAATTCCCGCATTTTACTAAAAGTGAATTGTAGCGATCCATTCAACCCAAAAGCATTAAGCCCCGTAAAATATCCGTTTCCTTCTCCAATTATCTTTGGTGCAATGAAAAGTGCAAGCTCATCCGCCAACCCGCGGTTGATGAACTCAGCAGAAAGTGTTGAGCCTGCCTCAACCATAACCGACTGAAAACCGCGCCTCTTAAGCTCTTTTAACAGTTCATCCGCATCCGGGTGATTTTTTTCATCAGATTTAACGAAAATAATCTCAATACCGGCTTTTTTCAGTTTTTCAACAATATTTTCGGATGTATTACTTGCTGAGGTGCCTGCTGATTTACTTGCTGAATTGTCGGCTATATTATTTGCTGAAGTGCTCGCTGGTTTACTTGCTGCATTGCTTGCTGAAGTGTCGGCTATATTATTTGCTGAAATGTAGGCCGCTTTTGCATCTTCCGCCACACCCGGCTTTAACTTTTGATTCCCGTCAAATTCGTCATTTAACCGGCTAATGGTTTTTTCCCGCTCAGGTACTGCAATTACCGATTTTCCATCCGGGTTTTGGAAGAAAAAAAGATTCTCATCAAAAAAAAGCTTTGAAGACATCATCACCCTCACAGGCGAAGGTTTGCTTCCGTCTCTTACAGTCAGCTGTGGGTTATCCGCCCGAACGGTTCGGGAGCTTGTTATAAGCACCTCGTTTGCGGCGCGAAGCTTTCGAGCCGTTTCACGGGAGTGCTCATTGGTTATCCATTTCGATTCACCATTATGATCGGCAATTTTCCCGTCTATACTAACAGCAGCTTTCAGTGTTGTGAAAGGGTAAGCGGTGGTGATATTTTTGGTAAAAATTTTGTAAAACTCTTGAAATGCGGGCAGATCGGCAACTTCAACTTCAATTCCGGCTTCTTTCAGTCTGGCTATACCGCGCCCGGCAACCACAGGGTTTGGGTCTTTCATTCCGATAACAACCTTCTTAATGCCGCTTTTAATTATCAGGTCAGCACAAGGGGGTGTTTTGCCGTAATGTGAACAAGGCTCCAAACTTACATAAAGTTGGGAGCCTTCCAAGTTTTCGCGGGCACTGTTTATCGCCACCACTTCAGCATGCGCACCGCCATACTCGTTGTGGTAACCCGTGGCAATCTCTCTTCTCTCCTTTATAATAATGCACCCGACCGCAGGGTTTGGAGACACTTTCTTCTTGTGACGAAGTGCCAGTGGAAGAGTACGCACGAGGGTATGCCGGTCGAATGAGTCCAATTATTTTATTTCCAGAATCTCAAATTCAATCAAGCCTGCCGGAGCTTTAACCTGTGCAATTTCCCCGACTTTCTTCCCGAGCAATCCCTGACCAACCGGGGAAGAAACGGATATTTTGCCCTGCTGAAGGTCAGCTTCTTCGTTAGAGACTAACTGATACTCTATAACCTTTTTTGTTTTAAGGTTCTTAATTTTAACAGTAGCAAGAATGTGCACCTTATCTTTAGAGAGCGAGTTGGGGTCGATTATTTGAGCTTTCATCAACAAGGTTTCAAGTTTATGAATCTTCAGTTCGAACAGCCCCTGCTCTTCCTTAGCAGCGTCATACTCTGCATTTTCGGAAAGGTCGCCATGTGCTCTGGCTTCTGCTATTTTAACGGCAATCTCTTTTCTGCCGGTTGATTTCATCTCTGCGAGCTCTTTCTCCAGCTCCAAAAGTCTTTCCTGTGATAGATAAACATAGTCTTGCATATCATTCCCGGGTTATTTTAATAAAAAAAATTGCCACTCCCGCAAAAATATTGCGGGGTGGCATCTCAAATTTAACACTTTTTTGACGAAAATTCAAGTCCTTAAGTAAAGACCTGAAAAGAATTTACGATTTATTGCGCCTTATCACAGGGAAATGTTGCCTGCCCACCGTACTGCCTCCGTAAGATGTGCCTTAACAAAATTTATGATTTCGAAAGCCTTGAATGAGAAAAAAACAGAAAACAAGCCGAAGAAATCAACCTGAACAAAATCTAAAAAGGATACTCTTCCTGCTTTTTCAGCCTTTGCTCTATATTATGCTTCTTCAGCAGTTCTTTCACACCTGTATCGCTCATTCTGAAATAAGGAAATGCAGCATTGCTTAACCCCTCAACCAGGAAAGCAACCGCAACTGCTGCCTGCGAAATGTAATCTTTATCCACTTTGTCAAATGTATCACCAAAATCGTGATAATGCTCTACCATTTCAGTCGGAAAGCTGCCCATCGGTGAAATCACGGGAATACCCACCAGCATAAAGGGCATGTGGTCGCTGTTTGTCCAGGCTACATTTGCGGTGTTATTTATTCCAAAACTGCCCGACTTCGCCAGAATTTCTTTAACTAAAGGCAAAACAGAATCGAAGCCCATCACATTAAAACCTGTAATTTTTGAAGGCATATCAAGGTTAACCATTGCAAAAATTGAATCGTTCTTGTGCGCTTCAACATATTTTTTTGAACCCCAAAGCCCAATTTCCTCACCGTTAAACCAAACAAACTCAATAGTTCTTAAAGGTTTAATACCTAATTTTTTTAAAAGCAGGGCAGTTTCAAAAATCACGGCGCTCCCCTGCCCGTTATCCACTGCTCCGTCGCCAAGGTCCCAGCTGTCTAAATGACCACCGATAACAATCTTTTCTTTTCTCTCTCCCTCAATTCTTGCAATCAAATTTGGCACCTGCTCAGTTTGAATGAACGATTTAGAAGAAATATCCAACTTCACCAATTCGCCTGAGGTCAGCAGTCTTTTTAGTTTATTTCCCTCTTCAAAAGTTAGCGTGAAAGCCGGAACCGGTGTTGCAACTCCCTTAAAATTGCCCGCACCAAGCAGTACCTTCCCTTTCGGTCGTTCGTTTATAAATAAACAGGCAACCGCACCGTGATCAGCTGCAATTTTAATCGCCTCCATACGAAGTAATTCTTCTTTACCGGCCGGTCTTTCCTGCGAAATAACGGCAATTTTGCCTTTGGCGTCTATTCCGTCATAATCATCAGAATAGCCGGATGAAACATATATCGCTTCGGCATCTCCCACTTCAGCCTGAGTTACCCATCCGAGAGCGTACGCTCTTAGTTTTTTTCTAAAGGGCCGGGTGAGCACCACTTCATCCTCCCCGCGGTGCCAAACAGGATTCGGGAAGTACTCCCGAAAAGGTTTATACCCTGCTTCAGTCAGTTTATCGCTCACAATGTTAATGGCTTTTTCCATTTCGGGCGAGCCCATCAACCTGCCGCCACATAGGTCGCAGATTTGCCCTAACAATTTATAGCCGTAGTTGTTGGCAAAAGCTTCACCGGCAAATTTTTCAATCAGCTGCTGCGGAAATACTGCCCAGCTGAATATTGCAAATAACAGAATTAATTTTTTCATTTTAGAACTCGATATAAACGAAAGGAAGTGTTGTGGCACCCAAAACCTGATAAACAAACACTATTATAATTAACAGCGCTGCAGCTTTGGCGCTCCAGTGCATTGATGCAAATTTTACATAGAAAAACTTGTATAACCCCTCCGGAAGAAAAGCAAGAATCGCCCCGCCTATCATCACTAAGAATGGGGTAAGGTAGAATGAAAACCACTTTTCCGCATGCTCTATCTTAAACCCTGAAAATAATTTTTCGATAAATATCTGTGCGGAATCAAGCGAAGAAGATTTAAAAATTATGAAAGAAAATGTTATAAGATGAAAAGTTACTAAAACCTCAAACGAACGGAAAACCTTCTCGTTAATGTGCGCAACAATCTTTTTCCGGGTATTTCTAAAAATGGTATCGAACACTATTGCGGCGCCGTGTATCAGACCCCAGACTACAAATGTAAGGTTTGCACCGTGCCACAAACCGGAGATGAAAAATGTTACCATTATTGCGATGTGAACCCCAAATTGTTTCAGTCTGCGTAAGCCAAAACTCAAAGGATAATATATGTTTTCGCTCAAAAATGTATATAGCGTAATGTGCCATCTGCGCCAGAATTCAGAAACTGAATTAGCCAGAAATGGCTTCCTGAAGTTCTCTTCTACTTCAAAACCTAGCAGATAAGCGATGCCGCGAACAATATCGGTGTAACCGGAAAAATCGAAATAGATTTGTAGAAAAGCGCCGTAACCCGCCAGCAAACACTCGAATGATGTGAAAAGCGCCGGATTTTCAAATACTCTGTCAACAAAGTTTAATGCAATAAAATCTGCAATTAACACCTTTTTCATAGTGCCCGTAATCAGCAGGAAAAAACCTTTACTCAAGTTTTCACGGGTTATGTTAGTTGGCGAGTTGAACTGGGGAAGAAGTTTCTGTGCTTTACTGATGGGGCCCGCAACTATAGTCGGGAAAAACGATACATACAGCAGGTAGGTAAGTATATTGTTTTCCGATTCCTCTATTTCCCCGCGATAAACGGCAAGTGTATAACCCAACGATTTAAATATATAGTAAGAAATACCCACAGGCGTGAGTATTTCTTTTGTAAAATATGAGAAAAATTGTGAAGACTGTAAACCAAACTGATTTACTATAAAAAAAGTGTACTTAAAATAAAGAAGAACCCCAACATTCACCAATACCGAAACAGTAAGAAATAACCGCTTCTTCCACAACACTTCCTCTTTTGACATGAGCCTGCCGACAAAATAATCGACAATCCCAATTATTAAAAGAAGCCCAAGATACTCCCCCGAGATTTTATAGTAAAAATAAAGGCTGAACAGTAGTAAAACCGTGTTCCTTGCCTTTATATGTGTCGAAACAATCGTAAAAACTAAATAGAGTACCGAAAACAGTGCAAAAAACAGCACTGAGTTAAACAGCAGCGGGTTACCCGGGTTATATTTTAACAGTTCTACAAGATCCAACTGCGGATTTTACCTTTATTTGCCTGTTTTTGCTTTTTTACTTTTTTGGTTTCAAAGATAACTGTTCTTACCTTTTTTTGCCTTTTTTCTTTTGTGGTGCTTTTTTAACTGCCGGTTTTTTAGCAGCAGGCTTCTTTGCCGCAGGTTTTTTTACTGCAGACTTTTTGCCCGCAGGTTGCTTACCCGGAATTTTAATTTTCTGCCCGGGGCGAATGTTATCACTTTTTGTTCCGTTGGCTGCTTTCAACTGGTTAACCGGAATGCCCGTTCTCTGTGAAATTGCCGACCATGTGTCACCGCTTCTTACACTGTATTGAGAAGAATTTGTAACTCCGGCATTTCCGCGGTTGTTTGTGTAATTCTGCTTACCATAAGTTTTCCCCGGAATTTTAATTTTCTGCCCGGGGCGAATGTTATCACTTTTTGTTCCGTTGGCTGCTTTCAACTGGTTAACCGGAATGCCCGTCCTTTTTGAAATTGCTGACCAGGTATCACCACTTCTGACGCTGTACTGTGTTGCTTTTGTTGTGGTTGCGGTGTTATAATTTTTATAACCTCTGTTGCCGTAAGTCTGTTTGCCGTAAGCATATCCGCTGTAGGTTTTTCCCGGTATTTTTATATTTTGCCCTGCCACAATGTTGTCGCTGTTTGTTCCGTTGGCAGCTTTCAACTGATTAATGGGTATCCCTGTGCGTTTTGAAATAGCATACCATGTATCGCCGTTTCTGACACTGTAGTTTGTTACGGTAGGTGTTGCCCTGTTTGCATAGCCGTAATTTGTTTTTTGGGATGCGTTGTAATTATAATTCCTTGAAGAGTAACCGGCGTTATAGTTTGATTTGGCAACCCCGGTGTTTTTTGCCGGTGCCCTTGAGGCAGTGGCGACCGGCTGGGCTTTCGTGGTTTTTGTGTAGATTTTTAGTTCCTGGTTCAGGGCTAAAGCGCCGTAAAAGTTATTCCAGTCCCTGATGTCGCTGATTTCCACATTATACAGCTTTGCAATCGATCTGATCGATTCGCCACCGAGCACCTTATGAATCTTATAAGTTCCTTTTTCATCTTTCATCGCAGAAGATGTTGGCGCCGGGTTCTTTGTACCGCCTGCAATCACAGTCGTGTTACTTGCCGAAAGGCTTTGCGCCTCGTTATTATCGGTGTAAATCGCTAAGTTATCGGGAATTTTACCGTCTAAAACCTTATTATTTAGGACAAACTGCTGATCCCCTGCGGCATATTTTTTAAATGAATTGTCGATTGCATTAAGAAAAAGCTCGCCTTTCAGATTGTATCCTTTTGAAGTAAGATGAATCTGATCAACATTTGCTAAATAGTTTGATCTCCAAAACAACATCGAATTCCTTCCGCCGCTGACATTGTATATGTCGTAAAAAAGGCATCCATTCTCAAATGCAGTTTCCTGCACCAACAGAGCGAAATCTTTACATGCTTCAACATTGCTTCGTTTGTTAAAGGCATCCTGCACATCCACGAGCATAATTGTCGCTTCCGGTGCGGCTTCTTTAACTTTCGAGATAATTGTATTAAGGTCCTTTTTTAACGAGGCTTTGTCGAACCCACCGGTAAAAAAGTTATTGATACCCAAATCGAGCACAAAGAGATCGGGTTTAAATATTTTTATTTCTTCTTCAAACCGTTTTTGCTTCCAAATACCGGCAAGTGTGGCTCCGTTTACACCTGCACTTCCGTAAAGTACCCCGCCGTCGCTGTCACTTTCTATCAAAAGACCGTAACACTCAAAACTCTGTTGGGTATCCGAAGTTTTTTTCACAAATAGTTCGATGCTTTCACAATCAGAATCAACGACTGTTTCTACATAGCCGTCTTTTCCTTGAGAAGGGCTGAGTGTGATGGGTTCCTCAATCCCTTTAACTTTTAACTGGACATCGAAAGAAGTGGGCGAGTTATCAACAAAAATTTTGATTCTGTTTCTGCCTGCTTTTTGAATAGTTTTTGAAAAAACTAACTTGAAGTTTGCATTTGGGTCGGTTGTTTTTACAGAATAACCCAACAAGCCAACATCCAACTTGGGGTTTGCATCAGTGTTCTTTGCATAAGTCCAGTTACCTTTTGAGTAGGTAAAATAGTCGTACGCTGAATGCGTTTTTGCAGCCGAATAAGGGAAAACCAAACCTCTCCCCCCTACGCCGTATGTCCTCTGAAGCTCTTCACGCATATATCCGGTGTAAATATCCGCCTGAAGGTGCGAGTCTCCAATGTGAAGAATCCTCAATTTTCTGTTTTTTGCTTCAGCAAACTTTGTGAAAAAGGCAGTGGCAGCTTCACTGTTCTGCCATTCAATAAAGTTTTGGCTCGTCTTCAGAAACGGATAAGCACCAAACTTTGCTGCATTTTCCCTTTGAAGTTCACTGTCATTTTCTCCGCCTCCCAAATTCTCCTGCCCCTGAAAGGAACTTCCATTTTCGGATTTATCCTGATCGGGGATAGAATCGGGCGGTGAGAAGTAAAAAGCACTGTTGTTGATACGATCAGCACTGCCGGCATATAGAGTTCCCAAAAGGAAAAACGGAATTATCAAGAAAAGCGAAAATCTTTTCTTCATACCTCCGGTAAAAAAGTGTAACTCATCAGTCATTTTGCTATCCGTTTGTTTTGTTTTTGATTGCTCTTAGTCTTAGTCTTTTTCTTTGTCTTACTGCCACCGGAACCGGTTACGCTACCGGTATTTTTACCGGTATTGTTACTGCTACCGGTATTTATGTCGGTGTTGTTACCGGTACTGTTACTACTGTTGCCACTATTACCGGTACCGGTATTTTTATTGGTACCGGTACTAATACTATTACCGTTACTCTTTGTTTTGGTCTTAGTTTGTAAAAACTTTTTGTATTCGTTATTTATTCCGTTAAATAACTCGTTTGCTATAACCTTCTGCCCTTTATTAATGAAATGCCCATCCCTGGCTGCATATCCTTTTTGAGTCCATATATTAATTGAATTTTCCCCTCCCATTAACTGATAAGTGTTCCAAAATGCACATCCGTGTTTCAACGCTTCATCTTTAATCAATTCGACAACGCGCGCCATAAACGGATGTGAAACGGAAGTACCTCTTCTTACTACCCCCATATCACCCGGACCAATTACAAGAATGGAGGCGTTGGGGGCTCTTTTGCGCATCTCTTCAAAAAGCGTCGCATAATACTTTCGTACCCTCTCTAAATCCTTTTCCTGCCGGACGGTTGGCATCACATTCATGCCGTACTGCAAAATAATCAACTTTACATTAAGTTTTTCATACTGCGCAGTTAATAATTCTCTGTTAATCTTCAGCAGACCATCACCCGAATGCCCCCTGATTGCAAAATTATCCACCTGAACCCCTTTTTCACCATCCAACAGAAACCCAAAAATTTCAGGGTTTTTATTACTTTTTACGGAAAATCTTAAAAAATTAGTGCTCCCGGAATAACTGACGGATTGGATACCGAAAGGTTCCGCCTCCGATAAGGTTAATGTAGCGAAATCTCCGCCATTTTTTGAGTCATTTATTGAGACACTTGTCTCTTCCCCAACTTTGCCGTAAAGAACTTTTATCTTACTGAATCTGATACCCGGAACAAAGTTGAAAGAAACATTCCCCCTCAATGCACGCTGCTCAGAAACTTTTGTTGATACGGGATAAAATGCTCTCTTAAAATAGTTGTAACTATCTGCTAAAAAGTAAGTTAAAGAGACACTGCCCGAGTCAGGTAACGGTTTTGCTTCCCGATTTGGCGCATTGTTTTCTTTTTTCTTATCAGAATCGCCCCCATCTTCGTTTCCCTCGTTTGCCCCGTTTTTATCTTTTTTACTCTTTTTGTCTTTATCGTCTTTTTTGTTTTTCTTGGCACCCTCTTTCTCGGAGTTATCTCCGTTGGCAGCTTTCTTTCCGCTGCCGAACTTAAAAACTAACCCGGAAAGCCCATATCTTCCCGGAGGGTAAGCATGGTTGAAAACATTGAACCTTTCCCAATTATTTGAATTGTAGCGGACGAAATTTGCGTTGTCTGAAATATCATCTAAAGCAACATACCCGATACCTTCACCACCAAACTCCCTTTGAAAAAGCTCGCGCAGCGAGGTGGTTATCCTGTCCCCTTCAATTTGTGAATCGCCATAGTGTGCAACCCTTACAATTTTTCTGCCACTTTCGTTTTTTAAAGCATTAAAGAAATTATCCAGTGCTTTCCCTGAATTGACCTTTGGGTTAATAAGGAAATGTTCCTCCGTTCCCTCCTCAGGTTGAGACGAATCCTCAGAAATTAAGGGATCATCAGAACTATCATACTTACTTAAAATGTTTTCTGCTTCCTGGTTTACCTGGGCAGCAGAACGAAATAAACCCTCTTTTATGTTGGGGAAACTAATTACTATTTTCTCACCGTTAATCGGTGAAACTATTGTATAATCGGGCCCTAAAAATGAAAACGCCAATATGATTCCGTTAATTAACAGAATACCGAGTAAAATCTGAATTGAGTATTTTCGCATTAAATTTTTTATATTGTAAGTTTAAATTTAAACATTTTTATTAACAGGATTAAATCAAATATTTCCGTTGTATGTCCAGAAACTTACATTTATTGCTAACCGTTGTACTTGCACTCTTTACAGCGAAAATTTTAACTGCACAAAGCGAAGATACCCTATTAGACCCTATAAATAAATCAGAAAATCTGATTCATAACCCCGTTTCTATTCAAAATATTTTCAACTCTGTTCTCAGCGATAATGTTAAGAGGTACCCTGCCCGTATCTTTATTATGGGGGACTCTTACATCGAATCCGGCGATTTCGCAAGTGGTTTCCAAACAAAGATTTCAAGTTTTTATGGAAACGGTGGGAAAGTTCTGCTCGCAATAAACGGGCAATTCCCAAACACTGTTTCAACGAGAGAGACAAAACTGACCGGCGAGCAAAAAATTGTCGGGTTCGATCTTCTCACTAACGGTCAAAATTTTACTCCTTTAGTTCGGAGCCAAAATGGAGAACCCGTTGAACTGACACCGGTTCCGAGCGACAGAAAGAATCTTATCAGTTTTAATTTTTCTCAATCTTTATCTTCTTTCTACATTTCAAGCGGGAAAAATGTTCCGGCACAGCCGGTTCTTGGTATAATTCTTCGATATGAAAACTCAGGGGTTGTTACCGGCTACTACGGAAAATCCTCAACTTCACTTCGAAACTGGAACACCGGTATGAATCAGGCTTACGATGTAATCCGTAGTTTTAATGCTGACCTAATCATCATTAATCTGGGTATTAACGACTGTGCGGGCACCAACTTCAACAAGAAATATGCTGAAGTGGAACTGAACCAGTTGATTAAAAAAATTCGATTGCACTCACCGAACAGTGCACTTTTGTTTATTTCACCACCCGGATTCTATAAACAAGGCAAAGAGGGCTTTGCTGAAACACCAAATGTTACGATTATGCGAGAGGTGCTTGCGGAGCTATCTGTCAAACATAATTTTGCATGGTGGGATATGAAAGCCGTGATGGGGGGCGACTCTTCAATGGCGGTATGGGTGAAACAAGGATTAGCCTTATTTGACTATGTTCACCTGAAACCTAACGGTTCTCAACTGCTTTCTATGTCTCTTGCCGAGGCTATTAAAGAGTCTGAAAGCACTCTTGTGAACGAAAATTAAAATAGTTTTTTTGCGGGGCACAGCGTTTGTGCCCTTTCTTTTTTTGTGTTCATTCTTTTTCTGTGCCCTTGCTTTTCTTTCTGTTCTTTACCAACTTGATGAACACTTTTTTCGCTTTGAAACCTTCCTGTTCTTTCCATTCTTTACGAACTCGTTGAGCACTTTTCCGGTTTTAAAGCCTTTATATTCTTTTTGCCATTTCCAAACTTTGTGAGCACTTTTCTCGCTTTGTACCCTTTACTTTTTTGGGGAAATACAAATTCAAGAAGTTACAGAAAGCTCCTGAGATATAAAAAACCTTACAATGAACTGATTTTGTTAATCGATTTTTCCCTTAAATCAGCAAGTGTCTCAGTGCTTAACAATTTTTTTGCTGTCAGACGGATTTTCCCCCATTCTTCGTGCATTGGGCAAGGGGTGGCAACTGAGCAACCCGGAAAGCCTAAGACGCAGCTGTCAAATATTTCATGACCGTCTAATGCCAGCACAATATCCAGCAATGAAATTTCAGAGGGTTCTTTGCCGAGTGCAAAACCACCAAATTTTCCCTTCCGGGAATCTATAATCCCCGTTTCTGTCAGTTTTTGCATCACTTTGGATACAAACTCTTTCGGCACTTTCAGAGCTTCTGCCACCTGAGATGATGTTGCCCGTTTCCCCTCTTCTAAGATGGAAAGGAACAAAACAGCCTGAATTCCTAATTCACATTTCTTTGAAAATATCACCGTCATTTCAATGTCTCTCAATTTTGCATAATCGGATAAAAAAGACTTATTAATATACCGAATTTAAACTATAATAAAAATTGTAATAATTTACAAACATTTGTGTAACTTACACTTATGTTTATTTTAGATTTCGCGAGGCATTAAAATGGACCTGAAACACCCCCTTTATATAGTACCAAGTATCTCTACTATTCAAGAGATGATTATTATGAGCGGAAGCTCTTTCGCAGGGAAACTTGCAATGGAAGACTTGAGCCAAACTCCCGTTCAATCCCTTAATTTTGACCAGCTGCTCGATAAAGTGCTCCGTTTTGGCGCTGCTCTTAAAAATCTCGGATTGCCGGAAAGAACCCACTTAGCCGTAATCGGAGAAAACAGAGTGCAGTGGGCTATCACCTATCTGACCGCTATGGCGTTCAATTATGTAATTGTTCCTATAGATAAAAACCTTGCCGCTAATGAAATTCTTAATATCATTTACGAAAGTGGCGCTGAAGCTATTGTTTTTTCTAAAAGTTTCGACAGCCTGATGGAAGAAGAGGCAAGTGCTATTAAAGCCCTTAAACATCGGATAAGCATGGATATTTTGGAAGATGAGAATGGCTTCATTTCAATGACCAAACTGATTGACGCAGCTCAACCGGCTGAAGTGGCTACACTTCCTAAAATTGACCCTGATGAAATGGCGGAAATTATCTTTACTTCCGGTTCGCTCGGGCGTGCAAAAGGGGTGATGTTAACGCAGAAAAACCTTGCAACTAACTTAGTCAGCATGACAAGCATGATCGAAATTTTGCCTTCCGACAGATTTCTTTCTGTGCTGCCGATTCACCACACCTACGAGTGCACATGCGGTATGCTTTGCCCGTTGTACAGGGGTTCATCCGTCCATTTTGCGCGGTCGCTAAAAACTATTGTTGATGATATTCAGAATGTAAAGGCAACCATTATGTTGGGGGTGCCGTTGTTGTTCGATAAAATGTTCAAAAGAATATCCAAAACTATTAAGGACGATAAAGTAAAATCGAAAATCGTTCCTCCGATTGTAAAAGTTACAAATGTGCTTGAAAAGCTGGGGCTGAAAGACCTTAAAAAGAAGGTTTTCAAAGAGATGCACGAAAAATTTGGCGGAAGTGTCAGGATTTTTATCGCCGGTGGCGCTGCTCCCGATCCCAAAGTTGCTTTGGGGTTAAGAGAATTTGGCTTCACATTCATTCAAGGCTATGGGCTTACAGAAACAGCGCCTATTGTTGCGCTTAACCGTCTGATGGCTTTTAAGGATGATGCCGCAGGCTTGCCGCTTCCCGGTGTTGAAATAAAAATTGATTCACCCGATGCCGAAGGCGTTGGCGAAGTGTTCGTTAAAGGCGATAATGTTATGCTTGGCTATTATAAAAACGGCGAACTGACAAGAGATTCTTTCGAAGATGGGTTCTTCAAAACCGGTGATCTTGGCTTTATCGATCCCGATGGCTTTCTGCACATCTGCGGCAGACAGAAAAATGTTATTATTGCAAGTAACGGCAAAAATGTATTCCCCGAAGAGATTGAAGACATTCTGAACCGAAATCCCCTCGTTCTTGAATCATTGGTTTACGGTGAAAAGGATTCGAAACACTCAGAGGTTATTGCCGCTAAAGTTGTGCTTAATGCAGAAACTTTGATTGAATATTCCGAGAAAAACAATGTTAAGATTGAACCCGAACTACTGCAAAAAATTCTTGCGGAAATTGTAAAAGAAGCCAATAAACAACTGACTGTTTACAAGCAGATTAAAAAATTCTATCTGCAGGAAAAAGAGTTCGAAAAAACTACCACGCAGAAAATTAAACGCTATTTGGTGAATAATAACAAGTGAGGTTGTTTTATAAGTTGTTCTGTTTGTGAAAAGCCTTTAAAAGGGCTTTATTTGGCGGATAATAACAAATAAAAATTAAACTTCGGTACCCGGGCGGGTACCGAAGTTTTTTTTATATTAATAACGATCAACAGTGATCTTTGTTTGGCGCATCGAGTGAACTTTGTTCTTTATTGGCGGCACATAGGTATTATCCATCACCGCTTCGAACTCGTCGCGGAAACGCTCAATCATATACATAACGGGCCAGGCGGCAGCTTCACCGAGTGCACAGATTGTGTTTCCGTCGATGTTGCTGGCAACATTCACGACCAAGTCAATATCAGAAGAACGGGCTTTTCCGGCTACCATTCTGTCTAAAATTTTCTTCATCCAGCCGGTGCCTTCGCGGCATGGTGTGCACTGTCCGCAGCTTTCGATGTAATAGAACCTTGTGATTCGGGCAAGCACTTTAACTAAATCTGTATCTTCATCCATTACCATAATGCCTGCGGTACCAATGGAAGAACCGGCAGCTTTAAGAGATTCAGCATCCATCCTAAGCCCCTCGATGCTGTCACCGCGAAGCGGAGGCATTGAAGAACCGCCGGGTATGATACACTTAATTTTTTTGTCACCCGGAACACCGCCGGCATAATTGTAAATTATGTCTGTCAGCAAAGTTCCTGTAGGAAGTTCGTAAACTCCCGGCTTGTTAACATGTCCGCTGACGCCGTAAAGGATTGTGCCGGGGTGTCGCTCAGCTCCGATAGCAGCAAACCACTCCCATCCTTTATTAATAATTGCAGGAACATTAGTAAGGGTTTCAATATTGTTAATTGTCGTCGGGCAGCCCCACAAACCATTCTGAGCCGGAAACGGCGGTTTTACCCTCGGGTAGCCCCGCTTTCCTTCTATCGATTCCATCAAAGCAGACTCTTCACCGCAAATGTATGCACCGGCTCCCTTGTGAATAAAAATATCCACATGGAAGTTAGTTCCGTAGGTTTTCTTCATAGCTTCGCCGACTAAACCCTCTGCATAAGCATCATCCAAAGCCTTTTGCAGCAGTCTGATCCATTTATGGTATTCGCCTCTTATATAGACATACGCATTGTTTGAGCCAATCGCATAAGCTGCAATAAGAATACCTTCAATCAGCTGGTGTGGGTTATACTCAAAAATTTGGCGGTCTTTGAAAGAGCCGGGCTCCGACTCGTCACCGTTCACACAAAGATACTTCGGTTTATCCGTTGTTTTCGGCATAAACGACCATTTCAACCCGGTGGAAAACGCAGCACCGCCTCTGCCGCGCAACCCGGATTTCTTAACAGTATCGATCACTTCATCGGGTGTTTGAGCAAGGGCTTTCCTGATCGCTTCATAGCCGCCGTGTTTCTTATAAACATCCAGCTCGTGAAAATTTTCTATATCGGGTAATACAATTTTTTCCATATCACATCTTTACTTAAGCGAGTCAATTAATTCTAAGGCTTTTTCTTTTGTCAGATTCTCGATATAATCTTCGTTAACCAACATCATCGGCGCAGTTCCGCAGCTTCCCATGCACTCCACTTCTTCAATCGAAAAAAGCCCGTCTTCGGATGTTTGCCCGTCTTCCAGACCGGTTTTCTCTTTTATCGCATTCCAGATATCATAAGCACCCCTAAGCATGCACGAAACATTTGTGCAGACCTGCAGGTGATATTTACCCGGTTGATGGGTGTGGTACATTGTGTAAAACGAAACAACACCTATCACTTCTTCTTCAGTTATCTCTAAAAGTTTTGCAACTTCCTGCATCACTTCGTGAGAAATGTAGCGGTTCTGCTCCTGTGCAATGTATAAAACAGCCATTAAAGCCGCTTTCTTCGTCGGGTATTTTGCAAATACCCGGTTGATTTTCTCAAGATTTTCTTCTGTGAATTTGAATTCCATTCGTGTCCTCTGTTTATTTATCTGCTTCACCCATTACCGGGTCGAGACTTCCGATTATCGCAACGATATCGGAGATCATGTGCCCCTTAACTGCCGGGGCAAGTGACTGAAGGTTACAGAAAGAGGGAGAACGGATTTTCATCTTCCAGGGATGTGCAGCCCCTGTACTCACGATGTAAAACCCAAGTTCTCCTTTCGGGTTTTCAACTGCTGAATAAATCTCACCTACAGGTGGTTCAGTTCCAAAATTTATGATCATAAAATCCATGATCAGCTCTTCCATTTTCGTGAAAATTTCAGTTTTTCTTGGAAGAACTCTCTTCGGATTGTTTGCCATTATTTCGCCGCGCGGCACCTTATCAAGGCACTGGTAAATGATCTTAACGCTTTCGCGCATCTCGTCAACCCTTACGAAATAACGGGCAAGGCTGTCACCTTCGGTATAAACGGGGATTTTAAAATCGACCTGATCGTAGTAAAGATAAGGGTTTGCTCTTCTTAAATCGTGTTCAACGCCCGAACCCCTGAGAACGGGCCCCGTTAACCCAAGGGAAATGGCATCTTCTTTAGATATAACACCAACACCTTCCAATCTTTCAACAAATATCCTGTTTGTGTTAAGAAGGTTTTCCATTTCTTCAAGTTTTTCGTCGAACTGCCCGAGGAACTCGCGAAGCATAACCACGGCTTCATCAGGCATGTCGGAGGCTACACCTCCGATTCTGGTGTAGCTTGTAGTGAATCTTGCACCACAAATGATATCGTAAGCGTTAAGAATTTTTTCTCTTTCCCGAAGCGCCCAAAGCAGAACCGTCATCGCACCCACATCCATCGCAAAAGTACCGATTGCAATCAGATGCGAGGTCATTCGTGCAAGTTCACACATTATCATCCTTATCCACTGAGCACGCGGAGGAACTTCTAAATTGTAAAGTTTTTCAACTGCAAGGCACAAAGCCGTGTTGTTAGCCGGTGGCGAAATATAATCCAAACGATCTGTATGAGGCAAAAACTCAAAATAAGTCATATTTTCAGCCATTTTCTCGTAGCCTCTGTGCAGATAACCAAGCTCCGGAACTGCAGCCACAATCGTTTCGCCATCCAAACGAACAAGAACCCTTAGAACGCCGTGTGTTGCCGGGTGCTGGGGCCCAATATTCAAAATCATTTCGTTATCTAACGCATCTTCAAAGTTAATATTAGTTTCTTCGGCAAGAAGCGCTTTAACTATCTTAGGATGAACATCCTCTTTCGTCAATCTTTCCATATAAACTCTTATTTCTTAGGAAGTGGCTGATCTCCGGGAATACCAATCATCGGATATTCCTTTCGAAGCGGGAAATACTCAAATTCTTCAGCCATGTACATTCTTCTCAAATCCGGGTGCCCTTCAAAATTGATTCCGTACATATCCCAGGTTTCTCTCTCATACCAGTTGGCTGATTTCCAAACGGATGTAACGGTGTCAATCTTTGCTTCATGCTCTTCAACATCGCAGGCTAAACGAAGGCGATATTTGTTTTTCAAAGAGTAGATGTGATAGACTACACTGAAACGGTTCGGCTGACGAGCCCAATCAATCGCTGTGATATCTTCGCACATACTGAAAGCAAGTTCTTCGTTATCACGCAAGAATTTGCACACCGGAATTACATGCTCTTTACTAAAAAGCACCCTTAGGTCACCTCTGAAATCAGTGTATTCAAACTTAACCTCAGGAAATGCCTCTGCAAGAAGTGCTTCTATTCTTTCTCTAATTTCCATTTATTTTTACAGGCTCCAACATCGGAATGTTTTGAAATTCTCTTGCTTTTGTCTTTTTAATCTTTTCCTGTATCATCATTAAACCATTTAACAGGTTTTCGGGACGGGGCGGGCAGCCTGCCACATAAACATCCACAGGAAGGAAGGTGTCGATCCCCTGTACCACAGGATATGAACGATAGACGCCACCGGTTGAGGCGCAAACTCCCATTGCAATTACCCACTTAGGTTCGGGCATCTGGTCATAAATCTTTTTAACCACATGTGCCATTTTGTAAGTAACCGTGCCGGCTACTAACAAAACATCACACTGCCTCGGGGTAAAACGCATAACTTCAGACCCAAACCGTGCGATATCGTACTTGGGGCCCGCTGTTGCTATCATCTCAATTGCACAACACGAAATTCCCATCGGCATCGGCCACACTGATGACTCACGCGCCCATGCTACAAGCGCATCGACCGTCGAGGTGAGAAATCCTTCATTCATGAATTTCGCTTCTAATCCCATCTGAATCCTCCTTTTTTGTAGGCATACAAAAATCCAATTTCGAAAACAACTAAAAATATAAACATAGATATAAAAACACCAACACCGAACTTCTTAAACAGACCGATAAACTCGACCGCCCAAGGATACACAAATATCACTTCAAGATCAAAGATGATAAAAAGCATAGCAATTATGTAGTATTTAATCGAAACCCGTTCGTGTGTTGTTCCGATCGGTTTCATACCACTTTCGTAGGGGGAAGATTTAACCTTGTTAGGCCTCTGAGGACCAAACAGGCGGGATGTTGAAACCATCACCACCCCAAAGACCAAAGCAAAACTGAATACTACCACTACGGGGATGTAGTTATCTAACATATCCGGCATTTATTGTCCGATGATTAATTCATAAAACTCAAACTTCAAATTTATCATTATTTTTCGAGATATTCAATTTTTTTAACGCTTTATCTTGCTTTATTTCCCTTTTTTATTCTTTATTTTTTTTGCTTCAAAATTGTGCAATAAAATCTTAAAATTTGTGCCCTTTTATTTAATATTTAAGTTATTGCTTTTAATATCTGACCCTTTTTTTGTAATTTTGAGTAATACTTACTCTGGAGAATCATGGATATTCAATTTATCGGCGCAGCCGGCACTGTAACAGGGTCTAATCACCTTCTTAGAACTGAAAAGGGGCGTGTCCTCCTCGACTGTGGTCTGTTTCAGGGCAAAAGAAAAGAAGCATTCGAACTTAACAGATCGTTCGAGTTTTATAACCCAAAATCTATTGATGCGGTTATTCTTTCACACGCACATATTGATCACGCAGGCAACCTCCCCAATTTAGTGAAAAGAGGGTTCTCGGGACCCATTTTCTGCACACACGCAACGAAAGATCTCTGCGAAGTTATGCTTGCGGATTCTGCACATATTCAACAAAAAGATACCGAATTTGTTAATAAAAAACGAGCAAAACAAGGTAAAAACTTGTTCGAACCTCTTTATTCTCAGGCAGATGTTGAACAGACAATTAAATTAATGGTGGGGGTTGATTATCACAGCGAGTTTGAAGTTATCCCCGGTTTCAAAGCCTCTTTTTACGATGCCGGGCATATTCTGGGTAGCGCCGTTACTTATATGAAAATAAAAGATAAAAACAGAACTATCGAACTTGGCTTCTCAGGTGACTTAGGCAGACCAAATATGCCGATTCTGCGCGACCCAGAACCAATACCTGATGTTGACTACTTTATCTGCGAAAGCACTTACGGTGGGCGTTTTCACGAAGATTACGATATGTCGGAAGCAAAAGTTGTTGATGTAATTAATAAAGCAATAGCGCGGCAGGGGAAAATAATTGCTCCGGCTTTCAGCCTCGGCAGAACTCAGGAGTTGGTTTACCTTCTTCATACTATTTTTGAAAAAGGAGCTGCACCGGTTATCCCCGTTGTAGTTGATTCACCTCTTTCATTCAATGCAACCCAGGTTTTCAGGGAGCACACCGAGTGTTTTGACGATGAGATTAAAGCGTTTATACTGCGCCATGAGGACCCCCTGGGCTTTAATAAACTGCGCTTCATTACTGATGTTCAGGAGTCGAAAGCACTGAACGACCAAAAGGGCCCGATGCTGATTATTTCCGCCTCGGGGATGGCAGAGTCCGGAAGAATTTTGCACCACCTCGCAAACAATATCCAGAACCCCGCAAACATAATCATGATGACGGGCTACTGCGCCGAGAATACACTCGGTAAAAAAATAATTGAACGCCGGAAAGAGGTTAATATCTTCGGTGAACCGTATCAGGTGAACGCTGAAGTGGTGGTTTTCAACTCCCTTTCTGCTCATGCCGACTCCGACGAACTGATTTTCTATGTAAACAACTTCGAACGAGAAAAAATGAAGGATATTTTCTTAGTGCACGGTGAACCCGATCAACAGGAAAAATTTGCCAAACGATTGCTGTTAAATCGTTTCAATTCAGTTAAAATTCCAAAGCGAGGAGAATATTTTTCGGTCTGAATCAGCTAAATCTTTAAGAAATCCTTGGAAAAGTAAAAGGAAAAATCTGATTACGAGTAGGGCTAAAACCCCGTCGCTCCTCTTTAAGGTGCAATGGAGTTCTGTGCCTTTTAAATCATTTTTTAATTCTTTGTTTTTGGCGCCCGGGCTAATCAAACAACTCTTTACAGAAGCAAAGAATTACGCAAAATTTTACCCGGCGCAATTTTTCTTTTTATCTTTTGGGGTACTTTTGCAGTTGCTGTTTACCGGTTGCGAAAGTGTGCCTCCGTTGGAGCCTTTCAATTCAGGCTTACCACCGGCTGTGCCCGAAAATCTGCAGGTTACAACTGCCACAGACGGGGTGGTGGTTCTCAGATGGTGGCAAAACATCGACCCCGAGTTCTCCTCCTACAAAATTTATCGATCGATTAACGATTCTCTCAACTTTTCTTTTCATCGTGAAGTGCGAACTAACTTTTTCAGGGAAGAGGGCTTGTTTTACGATTCAACCTACCGCTATGCTTTAACTGCGGTTGGCAGAAATGGCTTAGAAAGCAAGCACTCGTTCGTTGTGGTTGCTAAACCGGTTAATAACCTTGACCCCGTTTTGCCTTCATACATTAACCTGCACCCCGTAAACTTTGAGAATAAACTGATGGTTTCTTTTGAATGGAGCAAAGACGATAACCCTGACCTTCTGGGGTTAGAGGTTTACAGATCGGTTACATCAGGGTTTACACCTACTGAGAACGATTTGGTAACGGTTTTAGATACTCTGAATGATACAGATTCACTTGCCCTTATAGCAGAAACCAATTATTTTTACCGGTTTCGGGTGAAAGACCGGGGCGGAAGATTTAGCCCCTTTTCAGAAGAAAAAACGGCTTTCCTCTACCCCATGCCTGAGAAGATTTTTCCGGTTAACGAGGCTGCAATTCCTCTTTTTGATCTATTTATCATCAAAGGAATCCACTATCCGCTTGATTACGGAATCGTGCTTTATGAGTCCGCCCTGCTAAATGAAGTGTGGCGCTCCCCTCTCTATTTCAAAGATGGACAAGGCGAGGTTTACATTCCGTTTATTGCCTCGTACATTAGTCTTAATAAAAAGTACTACTGGCGGGTGGTTGCTTATTTACCCGGCACTTCAACCGTAGTTGCGTGGTCTGACCTTTCATCATTTCAATTGACACGGTATAATTGAAACGATCTACACTTTTTTTCGTAGTTTTTTTTATATCAGCGGTTTCGCTGTTTGCACAAGAAGAACAAGATTCCACTCAGACTGTGTTGTTCCCTCGCCCCACGCGAAACGGGCTTAACACACTGTTTAATAAAGAGTTAAATATTTATTCACTCACCACAAAATTAGACTATTCACACTCTTTCGGAATGCTAAACCTGCGTGTTAATGAAGAGCTAAATTCAAATTTCTTAAAATATTCAGGTGATAACAGTAAAAGAGATGAAAACCGGCTGAAACTTTCGGGTGACTACCGCTTAAGCAACTATATCAACCCGGGGTTTTTAATTTCGGGAAAACTTTACAGCGACTCCCGTACCAGCGATATAAGCACAGCAGCATCAAATTTTGGCGTGCTGTTCAACAAAATGATGATCGAAGACCTGGTCTCCGTTCTCCCTTTTGCCGGATATATTGAAGATGTGCAGTCAGGGGTTTCAAATAACGGGCTGATTTACGGTTTTCAGGGAGGAATTGAACAGCGCTCAATTTCCGATTTCATTATTGGGTCCTCTTTTCAGTTTAAAAACGAGGATATTTCGCCGCGGAAAAACACAATTCGCGAATTTGTCGCTTCCGTTGGTAACAACTTCAACCCCGGAGTTGAAAACAGTTTTGCGATAAACTACAAAGAAGCCGGACGCGATTTTTTCTTCGATGCTGATTCAACTCTGCAAAATCTCTTTTCGATCGAAAAAAACCAACAACGGAGAAACGACAGAATTATTTCTGTTTCTGATGCCTTCAATTATTCTGATTTTATTCAAAATACTTCACTGTTGCTGCGCTTCAATTTCTCCGATCGCCTCGTTGAAAGAACTACTCTATACCGGGACCCGCGGGATTTATACCCCACTTCGTTTGACTCACAAATTGAAGAACTTAAGTTTGACATCGGTGCGGGGTTGAATTACCTTTCAGATTTTGCTGACTTAAAATTAACCGCAACCTACTCCGAAAGAACTGAAAAATTCCTCCTGATTAATCCCGGAAAGGCCAATCCCGACTATTTTGAGCTTAAAAACCGAAATGAAGCCGTAAAAAATAACATTGCATCACAGTTTTTTCTATCTACAACGGGTTCAATTTTCATTACTGAAAATGACAGGTTGGAACTTAACCTTTCACACTATAAACTTCGCTACGATACACCTTCTAACGAAAACATTGACGAAAGAGATGAACTCCTTTCCCAGTTCAGAGTTAAATATATTAAAGCACTCAATTCATCACTTTCTCTCTTTGCCGGGTTCGATTTTTCCTACGGGAAGTTAGTCTATATTCTCGCTGCAAGAAGTTCTAACAACAACACAAACAGAATATTCAAACTGAATACAGGATATTCATATTTGGGAAAAGGCTTCAGAAATTTTGGGAATTTTGAAATTATCGCGAATTATTTGGTTTATGATTTTGAAGACCTCAACCCCGGTTTCAAAAGTTTCAGTTTCAGGCAAATTTCTCTTTCTGATTCACTTTCTCTTGCCGTTGCAAACAATCTCTTTTTTGAGGTAACGGGCTTTTTCAAATTGAGTGAGCAGGGTGATTTAAAATGGAGCGAGCACAAAATTAAACCGGCACGAGAAATAACCGAAATATTGGTTCTGCCGGCACTTTTAACAAAAATTGGTGATTATTCTTTCAAACTCGGCGTGCGTTATTATTCATATTTTTCGGATGCTATCGTGAATGAGGAGAGAAAACAGGATAATTTCTACAAAGGAATAGCACCGCTTGCTGAAATTAGTGCCGATTTTTTCGACGCATTCCGGCTTTCTTTGAAAGGTTGGTATGAAATAATAGATTCAAAGGGTAACCCGAAACGCTATCTCACTACTTTAAATTTAAATGCTAAATGGTTGTTGTAAAAGTGTGGATATTACTATTTTTTTTACTTGATTTCTTAACATTTTTTCTTATCTTGCATTAAAAAAATTGGCGATAGTGGAAATAAAAAACTATTTTATTGAAGTACCCAGCGTTCCTGACAGCCTGACAGCAGTTGAAGAATTTATTATTCAGATAACCGAAGATCTGAATATCGATGAAGATAAACTTTACGGCATTTTGCTCTCTGTTTCAGAAGCCACAACAAACGCCATTGTTCACGCAAATAAAAAAGACCCCGCAAAAGTAGTTCTGGTTTCCGTAACCGTTGAAAACAACATCTTAACCGTGAAAGTGAAAGATCAGGGACCCGGCTTTAACCCCGTTGCCGTTCCTGATCCAACAAAGCCTGAGAACCTCCTCAAAGATTCCGGAAGGGGGCTTTTCCTGATGAGAATTTACGCCAAATCTCTTACCTATATCCCTTCTCCACAAGGCACAGAAACAATTTTAGTGTTCGAAGTGTAACCAAAATTTTATTTCACACAAAAAAAGCCGCCTGTTTTCACAGGCGGCTTTTTAATTGCTTAACAGTTCAGATTGGTTTTTCAACCAATCGTTTGATTGTTTTAGCCTTTTTTCACATAAAGCATTTTTTCAGCATTCAAGCGAATTTTGCCAAGACAATCTTACTCTTTTCAAGCCTTATTTCACTAAGATCATCTTCTTGATCGAGGTGAATTTATCTGCACTTAATCTGTAAATGTAAGTACCTGAAGCAAGGTGATATTTTGCCGCATCAAAATCAACAAAATGATAACCTGCGTTCATATATCCCGAAACCAAAGTTGCAACTACCTGACCGGAAATGTCATAAACTTCAAGTGTTACATTCGTCGGCGTTGGGATTGAAAACTCAATCCGGGTTGCCGGGTTGAATGGGTTAGGATAGTTCTGGCTTAAGTCAAATACAGTCGGGGTACCAACTTCAACTTCAACTGCATCGAATAATTCGAAAGTACCGTCAAAATCAACTTGTTTCAGTCTGTAAGAATATTTACCCGCAGCAAGATTTCTCTCTGTGAAGGTGTAATTCTTTGTTGTTGTTGATGTACCTGAAGCTTTCACAGTACCAACTTCTGCCCAATCGTCACTTCCTGATTTTCTCTGAACGATAAACTGGTCTGCGTTGGTTTCAGTAGCAGTTGCCCATGCCAATTGAACAGTGTTTTTGTCAGCTGTTGCAGTAAATGAAGAGAGTTGAACTGGTATAACCGTAACAACTTGTGCTAAGTTCGAGTAATCTGATGAAACCAGACCCTGGAAAGCTTTTATACGATAAGTATAGGTTGTAGTCGGTAATACAGATGAATCTCTGTATGATGTGGCATTTGCAATAACCAATACTGTATGGTCCCAAGGAGCCGCACTTGTAGAGTCACCGGTTTTTCTTTCAATGATGAAACCATCTTCACTCGGTGAGTTATCAGTCCAGGTTAACTGAACATATTCAGGATGCTGGCTTGTAGCCATCAGATTCGAAGGCGCCGGAACTTCGGCAGTGAACTCTTCAGCACCGATGTCAGGTGTAGATGCATTTCTTGGGTTCCCCCAGAAGTCGGTTGTGATACCTGCAATCGGTGCACCACCATGGCTTGCCTGTGTAAGTTGAGTGATATCTATACGCGGCATAACCTCCGGAGTCCAACCCATTATAGGCACCAATTCAGTAACAGAAAGGCTGTCTTTGGGGCTTACAGCTGCCTGGTAAGCAGCAAAAGTAGCATACTCTGTAGCACCATCATAAGCAATAACCGGGTTTGTTAAAGCTGTGTCTGCATACAACAGGTTATTGTTGGTAGTTGCAGCTAATTTTGCGAAGTTGGTTGCAGCACTTGCATAAAGCACGGAAGCTCTTCCGGTTCCGCCGTCGGTTCTGTTAACTAAAATATTGTTTCTTAGATCAAGAACACCATTACCAAAGTTACCCCAGTAAATATCGGTTGAATGAACTGCTGCGATCTCAGGAACTGTGTTTCCGTCTAATAAAACAGTATTAAAATAAACATTATATGTAACTGCGCCGGCAGTTGCCTGAAGGTTCATTCCCTGAACACCGGGACCCGTAGCGTTGGTAGATGCTGTGGACCTGGGTGCAGAAAGCGAATAGATGTAACTGTTCTGAATCGTTGTTGTTACACCGGTACCACCGGCAGAACCGTTATTTAACTGAAGACCAAATGCACGGCCCGTACCGGAGCCATAAGAACGAATGTTCTTAATCTCGCATTTATCGATCAACAATGTTGAATTGGCGCCTAACTGTTGAATATCCATTCCAACAGCGAGACCCGTTGTTGTTCCGGCGCCGTTGTTATAGATATGATCGATTTTTACATCTCTGATAATAATATTACCGGAAACATGGTCCGTAGCTGAGTTAGCTGCGTTCAAACGAATGGCGTAAACTGAGTTTGTTGTCATAACACTCGCGTTTACATCCTCGATAATAACACCTTCAATAACCGGATCTTTCTCAGCGTTCATTTCAATGGTTCTCACATCATTTGAAGCACCCGATGCAATATTGATTGATCCGAAATTGGAATATCTGTATCCGTTTTTACCAATAATTTTGTTGCCGATATCAGGGTTTGTATTACCGTTAAAACCGTACATCTGAACTGCTGCTCTCCAATATCCGGTTATATTACAACCGCCAATTGTGTTGTAACTGTTTGCGGCTAATGTATCTGTAGCGGCAGAACCGGCAGTACCAATTCTTACGCCAATAGCTCCGGTGTTAGCAGCACCCTCCTGTGAGCGAAGGTCAATGTCAACATTTTTAATTGTGTTGAATTTCGCGCCTTGGAAAACAGCTACACCACCAACCGGTTTAACAGAGTTTCTCAGAAGAACTCCCATGTTAAATTTTGTTTTAGTGAGGATGTTATCCATATTGTCCACTAAGAAGAAACCATCCGTTCCGTCTATAGTAACATACTGGCTGCCCTCAAGGCGAATAATTGCATCACCGGCAGTAGCACTGGGGGCTGCAGTGGCGTAGCTCCCGTTTCTTGGTGATAATGTTACACCGGTTCCTTTTACCAAAATGGTGTTTGCTGCGGAAGTACCGGCAACATTAATCAGGTGAAAAACATCATCGTAGGTCCCGCTGTTTATTGTAATAGTAACCGGACCGGAAATACCGTTCATATTCAGTGCCATTGCAGCTTCACTGACAGTTTTGAAATCACCGCCAATTTCATTAACAGTGTAATTTCCGCTCATTGGCGTGATGGTATTCGGTGTGAACTTCAGCACTGTTCCCGAATCAGGAAAAACCAAAATACCATTATATTCACTACCCATAGATTGATGCCATGACCTGTTGAAAGGTTGCCCGGCAGGGTTAATTGAAAGGAATTCACCGGTCCCCTGGTTGGCAGCAAGCAAAGTCAACCTGCTGGAAAGCCCTATAGATGCTGTAGGGGTTCCGGTGGGAGCAACTGATTGCCCGTAAACGAATTCAATAACATTTGTGGTTTCATACAGTTTTACCTGAAACTGAGCATTTGGTGTTGCATTACTCCAGGTCACATGCATCGAATCCCATTGAACAGTAAGTACTCTATTCGGAGCCGCACCTGAGACCGAATAAGTGATGTTGCTTTGATCCGCAGCTTTTAAATCATCCCAAAAAGGAGCAACGACTCCTCTGGTCAGACCATTCAAAGCGTTGGAAAGAGTAGCACTCCCAAGGCTTGTGCCAAATCTTAAAAAGCCATTTGTTGAGACCTGGAACGAATCAACCGCTTCGCCATTATATGTAAAAGCAAAACCGATTGCCTCGGCACCGGTATAGCCCTCATCTGCCGAACCTGTCCAGGTGAATTGATTTCCGCCAACAACTGAGGTATATGCTCCGTCATTAGCCGAAAATTTGTATTGCATTTGACCGAATGTCGTAGCTCCTGCAACCACTAATAAGATCAAAAGGGTAGAGAGTTTTCGCATAACTCGTCCTTTCGTTAATTATTCTTTACGGATTAAATTTCTTTTTTTGTTTAAAATATCAATTAATGTTTTGCAAGTTAAAAAAAAGATATATTATAAAAAAATTGCGGAGTATAAAATTTTTTTGCAGATTGATTAAAAGTGAACAAAATCACATTTTCTTTTACCCATTATCTTAAAATTTCAAAAAAAATCTTAAAATGTAAAGCTTCAAATTCAATAAAAAAGCCGCCCGTTTTCACAGGCGGCTTTTTTGTCAAAAGACTTTCTCACTCAACAGTGAGCAATCTTTCCGGTTACTTCATCAGTATCATCTTCTTAGTGGCACTGAACTGACCGGCAGTCAGATGATAGAAGTAGATACCTGAGGCAAGTCTCAGTTTCTGAGCATCTATATCAACTGAATGATAGCCGGCATTGAAATTGCCCGAAAGAATTGTTGCTACCTTCTGACCCGATATATCATACAGATCGAGCGTGATGTTCGATGCCACAGGCAGCGAGAAGTTAACCTTAGTGCTCGGATTGAATGGGTTCGGGTAGTTCTGGCTAAGATCAAATACAGTCGGCACACCAACTTCAACTTCAATTGCTTTGAAAGTTGTTGCTGATCCGTCAAGGTCAATCTGTCTTAATCTGTAGCTGTACTTACCAGTTTCAACATTTCTGTCGATAAAGCTGTAAGCCAGCGGTGAGGTACTTGTTCCGGCGGCTCTTACGGAACCAACCGAACTCCAGTTACCATCCGTAGCTTTCCGCTCGATAACAAACTCGGATGAGTTAGTTTCTGTTGCGGTTGACCAGTTCAGGTTAACATTGTTTTTATCCGTTGTTGCGGCAAATGAAGCAAGCTCAACGGGCACAATATTTGTCAGTTTATATGCTCCAAACCCGTTATTGGTAGAAAGCACATAGAAAGTAATTGTGTTATCATCGTTGAAGATCATTGCCACATCACCGGCACCGTTAGCATTGGCATTTGAACCAAGTGAAGGTGATTTACCGTAAAGTGTAGCGTTTTTCAGGTTGCCGTCAGGAACTTCAGCCATAAAACCATTCTCGTTTCCGCCGCCATATGCGAAGGTGAGAACATATTCGTTCAACGCTCTGTTTACTGAACCCAGGAACTGGATCGAGTTGGAACCTGTAGCGATGATGCTGCCAGGAATAGTATCGATGATGGTACCATTTGCCTGGAATTTCATCGGGTTTTTACCTGTTGCGTTATAATAAAACGATCCGTCCGGAAGTGGTGCCACTGAAGCAGAACCACCAAATGCACCGTTACTCAGAGTAATTACCTCAGGAACAGGGTTAAACGCACCACCACTCATGGTGAATTTATATACTTTTGGATTATTGGCATCAGCCGCCCAGATAACTGCACTGTTGTTGTAGAAGTTACCTGTTACTCTGAATTTATCGCCTAATCTGATCATGGGGTTGTTAGCAGGAGCATTAAATGAAAGAGCCAATGTTGGTGCAGCCGTCAGGTTGTTCCACATATAAACTCTCCACTCACTGCCGGCAACATTACCGCAAACATTCGCAGCGAGTATCTTACCGTCAGCGGTTATTTCAGCGTCGTTGATTGGGAGAAGACCACCGGTAATCATCGGATCCATTGTTAATGTTCCGGCATCTGCACCTGTTGCAAGATCAACAACTCTCATAAAGTTGCCGCCGTTTCTTGAAACAATGATCATCCTCTTAACCATGTTGCCTGAACCGTCATCCACAGTACCGACTGCGAAACCTCTCTCAGTGTGGCTTGTGCTGAACCATGCAGGAAGTGTACCGCCTGCTGCTGAGTTGCTCCATAGAGTGGTAAACACTGGTGGTGGCGGAGGTGTGTAAGGCACACCAATCGGACGAATTACGAACGCATATTCATCTGCCCCTATAATGGCTGCAGACCACGAGGCACCATCGGTCGAAGAGTAGAAACTTCTTCCCAGTTCAGGCAAAGCCCCTGTAAGTGACGCCATCGGATACTGAATTGTTGAGACAAAAGATACACTCACCCAGAAATCACTTCCCGCGAGGAAGTAAGGTGCGTCATCTCCCAATGGGAAGGATACTAAAGCTGCACCTTCGCCCGGGTTAATGTAGTTTTCACCTGCGAATTTCTTTGTGTAAAGAACCTCGCCAGGTGCAGAGTTGCCAGCTCCGGCTGCCCAAATTCTGACAACTATAGAGTCTGTTGAAGCTTCATTTCTGAAAGCAGCATCCACATTCGTCAGACGCATATTCTGTGTAGCGGTGGCTCTTACACCTCCGGTGAACGGAAGGTTGTTTGTGCCAAACCCTAAGAATGTAACTGATTTACCTTCGAACTGGTCATAGTTAAGGGCAAAAGCAGAATCAGGGTATGCTCTTATTTTCGTATTAACCAAAGTATCATTGCCTGTATCAGCGTCTCCGCCGGCACTAACATAAGCAAATCCGCTAAATGTACCGCGAGCAACAGGGTTGAATATGAAGTTGAAGTCCTCGGTACCGCCAATCGTCGGGATTCCGGTGCTGTTTTGCGTTGTAGCCGCAGTTCCGTTAAACGAAGCACCAACTGAAAAAGCAGGGCCTGTTGAGCCGTTTCTCTTTACGGTTGCCATCATATGAATAGGAGCCATCCCCGCAGCTTCAGTTACTGAACCGACAGCATAGCCGGTCTTACTGTTGTTAACATTGGAGGATGCAACGCTCTTTGCCGTAGGATCTAATTCGAAGAAAGGTAACTTTTTCGAAGTAACTATTCCTTTTTGGGCAAGAATTTGATCTGCAGGGTACGCTGTTTGTACAAAGCCGTACATAGCATAGTCAACCGCAGCAGGTTCTGAGAATTCAATATCATCTAAGTCAAGATAATATTGATCCATTGCAGAATAACAGTAGAAACCAAAGTAGTAACTACCCGCTTCCGGTGCTGTGAAGAATATTGAATTGTTTTGCCATACAGTATTGTTCATCGGAGAATGAGTTGCCAGAACCGTTGTCAGGCTGTCACCGGTTTGTGCTCTGCCGACCAACACTTTCATGCTCTCATCGTAACTGCCTGTATTATACCAGTAGGAGAGTTTAATAGTTTGCCCTGAAGCTAAAACAACAGCCGGAGAAATCAGATAATCATCACCCGGTTTTGTGCTGCTGTATGAATAACGGGCTTTTCCGGTTCCGGAATGTGCTGTACCGGTTGCCCTTGTCCAGGTCGGTGTACCGTTTTTATCTTCAACTTTCCAGCCTGTAGGTGGGAACCCGGCATTCTCAAATCCTTCTAAATATGGGAAGGAAGTAATTGAATATGGTGTAACGGTGAGAACACCACTGACATTATTAGTACTGTCCCAGAAACCGCCACCACCAGAGTTATAACCGCCGTATTTATACGGGCCACCGAGATATTGGTATCTGAAAGCATAGTAATAAGTTCCGGCAGGCAGGTTTGCGCCAATATCAACCATGAACTCATCATTGTTTCCTATTTGTACATTAAATGGAGCAGGCACCCAGTTTGACCAGGTTGCCGGGTTAGTGTTTGTCGGGCTTATACCAACCCATGCGTTCAGACCAAAAGCCTGACCGGCAGAATCGGTAACACCGGCTTTGTAAGCCTGCCCATAAACAGTAGCCGCAGAACCTTCCTGAACCGTTGCCGTGGCCGGCCATTGCAGGTTGCCCCAGTCAATCGCTACTTGTGGTGGTGTACCGAGATAAAAATTGTCAAAATCGGAATAAAAATCGCCACCTAAGCGGTAACCATCGATTCTAACCTGAATGGTCTTCCCGGCAAAAGAGCCAAGGTTATACGATTTTTCAACATAGTCGCTTACAGCAGTATGGTTATGTGCTCCAATCGAATCGAACGGTGTGAAAGAACCGCCGAAGTTTGTTGAAACTGAAATCATTATCTTAAAGCTTGAAGCAGCAGTTGCTGTTGCCGGATAACCGGTGTAATCAACCACACGATAGAAAAACTTCAGTTGTGAAGTTGCAGTTGCCGCAAAGAAAGGAGTTTGGAAATATGCAGTTGGAACACTTGAGTAAAGATTCCTTGTCAGCCTTTTAGAGCCTCCAACTCCACCGGTTGCGTTGATTGCGTAATCACCCGTCCAGTTAGCCGGTCGTGGTGTTGCTGAAGTATCAAAATTCTGAATTATTTCACTCATCACGAACGGTTGAACGGAAGTACCCGTAACTTTATAATAAAAATCCGGTTTTTGGGGATCGTTTGTAACAAACCTGATAGAATCATTAAGAGGCAATGTATCCGTAGGTGTAAAAGTTAAGGTTACGGTAGTTGTGGCACCATTTGCAACATTTAATGAAGTGCTGCTTGCTGTTACGCGTGCAGGTAAAGTTAAAGTAGCTGTAAGTGGTGCACCACCTTCGTTTGCAACGGTAATAGTCTTTTGAGTGAATCCGCCAATATAAGCAGCACCAAATGCAGTCGTTGCAGGGTTAACAGTAATGATCGGAACAACCGGTGGTTCTGCAATCTCTACATCATCCAAGTCTAAATTAAATTTATCAGGAGCGGAATACGCATAAAAAGCAAAATAGTAATCACCGGCTGCAGGTGCAGTGAACGGTACCACAAATTTAGTCCAGGTTGTGGTTGTATAATTGTTATGATCATTCAACACAGTTGTAAAGCCGGCTAAAGTAGTATCAGTCCCTACAAGAACTTTCATACGCTCAGCGAAACTCGCACTCTGTGCTTTTAACCAATAGGAAACATTCACAGTTTGACCCGCGGCAAGAGTAATACCCGGTGTTATCAGATAATCATCTCCCGGTAGAGTACCATGGTAAGAATAACGGGCGTTCCCTGCCCCTGAATGAGGTGCAGAAGTGGCTCTTGTCCAGGTTGTACCATCATTATTATTAACTACTTTCCAATCTGCCGGTGGAAAAGTGGCATTGTCGAAACTTTCCGTAAACGGAAGTGTTGCACTTGTTCTTTTAGCGCCTTGCTCCGAATTGCCGAAATATATACCGGCAATTGACTTTCCGGAGAAAGTTCCGTTGGTCGTAGCGCCATCAGAAAGTGCATTTTGAGAAAGAGTGGAACCTTTCCCAAACGAATACACTGAATTGTCTGCCTGTGTTTGCGTTATTCCTGCTAAGAAGAAAAACATAAACAATAGCATTCCAATCCTGTAAGTATTTTTAAAGTGCATATATCACCTACTTGATGATTGAATGAATAATTATTTAGATAAAGAAATAAAAAATACAGACTTACACCCTTAAGATATCAAAGTGTGTAATGATCACATTTCTTTAACAGTCAATTTATTGAAAAAAGGTATCATAAACAAAGCAAAAAATAAAACATTTTGCCTTTTTTGTCGAAATTTTCATCAAATTTTCTTTAACCCGATGTTTACCTTTGAAAAAACTGCTTCTACCAACGAGTTGTAGTCGTGTCCATCAGGATAAACAGGCTTATGGAAACTTACATTTATTTTTTTCCAAGGACGCGGGATAAAACTGCCGCGCGGCAGAGCATGCACCGCACCATCTATCGTAACAGGCACTACAGGCACATTTTTCTCGTTCGCCAAAATCGAAAAGGCTTTCTTGAATTCACCAAGCCCGCCCGTGCGGGAGCGGGTGCCCTCCGGGAAAATGATTAAATTCTTCCCTTTTTCCAACAATACTGCCAATTTCTGCAACGACTCTTTAAGGTCTTTGTTAATATCCATTATTACTATGTTGTTCCTGTTTGCCAAAGCCTTTAACAGCCGACCTTTCACATGTTTCTCTTTAGCATAAAAATAAGTGTTCTTAAAAATTGAATTTTTAATAAACATCGAAACAAACAGCCCGTCAAAAAAACTTTGATGATTGGGCGCAATTATAAATGGTCCTTCAGGCAGATTCTCAATCCCCTCCCCTTTTATCCTGAAATAAAATTTAAACAACAGCTTTGAAGAATTTTTAAACAGGTTCTGCGTGAACCAGCTTCGCGGAAGACTGAGGTCAACTTTTTCCTTAAAAATTTCTCCCCACTTAACCGTTTCCACCTGAAACTTTAGTTTATTTTCTTTAATAAAATTTGAAAGCTTTTCAACCGTCGGATGATTTATGAAAATATCTTCCTTCACTTTTAAGCCGAAAGTTGACTCAAGGAAAACCATGAAATTTACTTTATCTAAACTATCCAAACCCAAATCCATTTCGAAGTGGTCATCCGGAAAAACTTCCTGCTTCTTTTGTTCTTTCAGATAATCTTTAATAACCAGATACTCTTCAAATTCCGGCTGCGTGATTTTAAGCGGGTCTCTTTTCTTTGCAGAATTTCCAATTAATCCGGCGATTTTGAATCTTTGAATTTTGCCCAGGCGGGTTTTTGGTAACTCTTCCTTAAACAAAATAAATTTGGCAATCTTTTTCGAGGGGTGCGCTGCTTTGTTGTATTTATCTATCACATCCCAGCGAAACGCTTCTTCAAAATTGTGAAGGTTCTTTTCGGCAAGTTTTTTAAAGTTCGGATAAATCGCAACGGTAATAGTATCGTTTTCAGCAAAAGCAGCCGCTTCGCTAACGAACTCGGAAACATCTTTAAGTTTGTTTTCAATCTCTTCCGGCGAGATGTTCTTTCCGTTCGAAAGTATAATTATCTCTTTCGATCTCCCGGTGATGTGGATGTATCCTTCGCTGTCAAGGTAACCAATATCCCCCGTTTTCAGCCAACCATCCTGCAACACTTCGGCGGTTTCTTCCGGTTTGTTGTAATATCCCTTCATCACATTGGGACCTTTTACAAAAATCTCACCATCTCTGGTTTCAAGCTGTACACCGGGCAGAAGTTCACCCGCCGAGCCAATTTTCCACCTTCCGGGTCGTGTAAAAGTTATCATCGGGGCGCACTCGGTCATCCCATAGCCCTCCAACATTTCGAAACCGAGAGTTTTGAAATCCTTTGCCACTTCCTCATCTAATTTCACACCGCCACACACCATAAATTCAACCTTACCGCCGAATTTCTGATGAACCGTGCCGAATATCTTCTTCGAAAATCCCCGTGAATTAACCAATTTTGCAACTTTGAACAAAGTTTTTGCAACCGGATTGGCGTTTATCTTATCCATAACCCCTTTTCGAATTGCCTCATACAACCGCGGTACACCGATTATAATCGCAACACTGTTTTTTTGAAGTGTGGAAATAATATCATCAGAAACCATCGAGGGAGAGAAGGCGACAGTTCCGCCTGTGTAAATCGGCGCAATGAAAGACCCCATCAATGGAAGGATGTGGTGCATCGGTAAAAGAGCGAGCGTAACCCTCTCCGGTGTGAAAATCGGCACCTGATTGCTTACTGCATCAATGTTCACCAAAACATTTTCGAAGGAAAGCATCACCCCTTTGGGGTTGCCGGTTGTTCCCGAAGTGTAGGTTATAACCGCCGTTTCCCCGTGATCCGGCTGCTCATATTCTGCAGCTTCAAATTTTTCATGCTCATCCGGTATTTCTTCGAAAACGAAGGTTTTAATTTCATACTCAAGTTGATTTGCTATTTTTGAAAAGACTTCCCTGTTCTCTTCCGGTATGAAAATCACCTCCGGGCGGCTGTCGTTCAGGATATATGCCACTTCAGAAGGCTGCGACATAAAATCGATCGGAACCGGCGTCGAACCGTTTATCCAGCCGGAGAAGAATGCGAACACCCATTCGACCCTGTTAGGTGAAAAAATAGCTGTTTTTTTCGGTTTTAGTTCAGAATATAAAAACGCATATTGGTTGGCGTGTTGGTAAAATTCTCTGTAGCTGATCTTCCGATCTTTCCAAACGATTGCAGTTTTATCATAAATTTGAAACTTCAAATTCGCACTCTCCGTGTTTATTTTTTTACAAACTGAAAGATACGGAAAATCCCGTCGGTTTCATCTAAATATTTTTTACGAAAAGCACATTAAATTTTTCGTGGGGTTAAAGTTGCCGGTAAGTTGGGCGCTGCGATAAATGTAAGTACTTCCGGCAAGTTTTGCACCCTGGATTATGTACCATTAATAATATCAACACTGTTCGTTATTTAAGCGTAAATAAATTCGTTGTTTTTATAAGCAGAGAGTAAACCACTCAACGGTAAAATCACCAAAAATTCAGCAAAAAGCAACAGTCTTACTAATCTTTTATTAACACCACCCAACGGTAAAATCACCAACTATTCAGCAATTAATCCTTAAGTTTCACGGCGCAAGCTTCCCGTAAAAACTTACTTTCAAAGCGACCAATTTCTTTTGATAATTTTGCCGGTTTGCGTATATTACAAGTCTAAAAAAAATATTTTTTGATTAACCCATAAAGGACCGCAATGTTTGCAGTTGTAGATATCGCAGGACAGCAGTTTAAAGTTTCAGAGTCGGAGAAGCACTTCGTCCCTCGTCTGAACGCTGAGCCTGAGAGTGAAGTGGTGTTCGATAATGTACTCCTTTACTCAGACGACGCCGGTGTGAAGATCGGCACCCCCAATGTTGATGGCTTAAAAGTTACAGCTAAAGTACTTGAGCATATTAAAGATGATAAAGTGCTCGTCTTCAAAAAGAAAAGACGCAAAGATTATGACAAACTTAACGGGCACAGGCAACATCTTACCAGAATTGAAATTTTAACTATCGGATAAGGAGTTTAACTATGGCACATAAAAAGGGACAAGGATCCACCAAGAACGGAAGAGACAGCAACGCCCAGAGATTAGGCGTTAAAGCTTTCGGCGGGCAATTCGTTGAAGCCGGCTCGATCATCGTGCGCCAAAGAGGCACTAAATTCCACCCCGGGCTTAATGTCGGTATTGGGAAAGACGATACACTCTTCGCTCTGGCTGATGGTACGGTTGAGTTTAAAGCCCGTGCTAACAACAGACAGTTCGTTTCTATCGTACCTACTGCTGAATAATTTACGGAACTAAAATGAAAAAGATTACCGTTGTTGGTGCCGGAAATGTCGGCGCCACCGCTGCTCAAAGAATTGCTGAAAAGCACCTCGCTGAAAATGTAGTTCTGCTTGATATTATCGAGGGTATCCCACAGGGTAAAGCACTTGATATGTGGGAGAGCGCACCCGTTGAAGAGTTTGATACTTCCGTAATTGGTACTAATGACTACGCCGATACGGCAGGTTCTGACATTATCGTTATCACTGCCGGTCTTGCGAGAAAACCGGGAATGACCCGCGACGACCTTCTGATGAAAAATGCTGAAATCGTCGGGTCGGTTACTGAACAAATTGCTCCCGGCTCACCAAACGCTGTGATCGTTATTGTCTCCAACCCGTTGGATGTTATGGCGTGGGTCTCGATGAAGAAGAGTAAATTCCCCAAGAACCGCGTTGTTGGTATGGCAGGAATACTCGATTCTGCCCGTTTCCGCCTTTTTATCGCAAAAGAGCTGAATGTTTCCGTTAAGGATGTTCACGCCCTTGTGCTCGGCGGGCATGGCGATTCAATGGTTCCGTTGGTAAGATACTCAACCGTTTCAGGTATCCCGATCAGCGAACTAATTCCCGAAAGCAGAATCGCCGAGTTGGTTGACAGAGCAAGAAATGGCGGTATCGAAATTGTTAACTTCCTTAAAACAGGAAGTGCTTACTATGCACCATCTTCTTCTGCTGTTGAAATGGTTGACGCTATAGTTAAAAACAGGCAACGCATTCTGCCGTGTGCAGCCTACTTAGAGGGCGAATACGGTCTGAACGGCATGTTTGTTGGCGTCCCCGTGCAGCTCGGAAGTAACGGTATCGAAAAGATAATCGAACTGAAACTGACCGATCAGGAGCTTGCAGAACTCCATCGTTCAGCTAATGATGTTAAAGCGAATATCGAAAAATTGGGTATGTAGTTAACGCAGTTTGGGAAGTTATTGCAAAGCCTTTTTTCGGCTCACAATAACTTAAACCCATTGTTGCTCTTACTGCTGCCATGCATTTGATTATTATAGCAACCATACAATGGGTTCTTGCTGCAACCGGGCATTAGATAATTACTGATACTATGCTTTGGTTCTTCACAGTAACCGTAAGTTAGAATTTTACTGCAACCCTGCGTTGAACAATCTTACATAACTCTCTTAAAGAGAACTAAAACTCTTAAGAATAACAAAAAAGCCGTCTTGAAAAAAGACGGCTTTTTTATTTAATCATTTTTTGTATTTATACTTTACTCGTTCACCAAAACAATTTTATAACGCACTGTATCTTCTCTCATTCTTTGCAGTGCTTTGTTCACATCTTTCATCGGCATTATTTCCCCTACCGATTTAATCCCATGCTTTGCTGAAAAATCAAGCATCTCCGCCAGCATTTTGGGCGGACCTATTAAAGTACCTGCTATTTTTCGTCCTTCGTGGAAGACAGTGTAGGGCATTACATTAAGCGGTTTGCTTCCGCCGCCCTCCAACCAAAGTTCGCCCCGCGGTTTAAGTGAAAGCATAACTGCTTCCCAGTTCATATCAAACGAGCCGGTAGTTACTATTTGGTCAAAATGACGCGAATACGCTTTGAAATCAGGGTCTTCTTTGGAATTAATAAAGTGCGAAGCACCCAACTTGAAAGCATCTTCTCTCTTGCTGTCACTGGTTGAAATGGCGGTAACCTCGGCGCCCATCCTTGCCGCAAACTGAATCGCAAAATGTCCCAAGCCCCCGATGCCGACAATTCCGACTTTGTCGCCCGGTTTAACACCGTATAAATACAGGGGCGCAAAAACGGTAATCCCCGAGCACATCAGGGGGCCCGCATCCTCGGAGGCTAACCCATCCGGCACTCTTATCACAAAGGCAGAGTCTGCAATTACTTTATCGGCAAACCCTCCGTTTCTGCCCATACAGGTAAATTCAGCAAATTCGCACAGGTTTTCGTTACCCGAAAGACACTGTTCGCATTTGTGGCAACTTCTCGATTGCCAACCGAGCGCAACCCTTTCACCTGTATTTAAGTGATTTACAGAAGAACCCTTACGCGTTACATGCCCCACAATTTCCTGCCCCGGTATAAACGGGTAACTGCTTCTGTACCAATCGTTATCGATCATGTGAAGATCGCTTCTGATTATTCCGCAATGCGTAACGGCAATCTCCACTTCATCGTCTGCTAAAGCCTTTGGCTCATAGCTGTAAGGCTTCAGCTCACCTCTCGCCTCAAAGGCGGCATATCCATTAATCATTTTTTTCTCTCTGATTAATCTGAAAAAATGAGTTAAATTAGTAGTCTAAAATAACCGAACATTTTAAAATAATTTTACCCTTATAAAGTATATTTTCCCTGATGACCACTTTTTTGAAAAAACCTTCGAATTTCTTCGAAAATCTTCCGAAAATTTTAGAAAATCTTCCGAATAAGACGATCAGGCTTTATATCATCTTAATCGCCGCTGTGATGTTTATCCCCTTCCTCGGAAATGTTCACTTGTTCGACTGGGACGAAATTAACTTTGCCGAAGCTTCAAGAGAAATGATTGAAACCGGCGACTATCTGCGCGTTTCAATCGACTATGAGCCTTTTTACGAAAAACCGCCCCTTTTCTTCTGGGTGCAGACGGCTTCAATGAAAATTTTTGGTGTTAACGAATTTGCCGCCCGCCTGCCGAACGCACTGATTGGAATTGTTGCTCTGCTTATACTTTTTTCAATCGGCTCCTCCCTGTATAATAAAACATTCGGTGCGCTGTGGGTAGTTTCTTATGCAGGCTCCATTCTCCCCTATTTCTATTTTCGCTCGGGAATACTTGACCCTCTGTTTAATCTTTTCATGTTTCTTTCAGTTTGGTATATCTTCAAAAATTTTAATTACGAAGAGAACAAAATGCGCTCCCTTTTGTTAGCGGGGGTCTATTCGGGGCTTGCAATTTTGGTGAAGGGACCGGTCGGCTTGTTGCTGCCGGGGCTTACATTTATTGTCTTCAATCTGATCCGTATGAAAACAGTGAAACTAAAAAACCAAGTTGATCAGGTTGAAGAATTTAAAAACGGAAAAACGGCTGCTGCAGATTCTACTCCTGAAAAACTGCAAACCGAAAAAACAGTGGGTGAAAAATTTCAAATTTTTAGAATGATTCTCTTCGGAATTGTTGCACTTGCAGTTGCGGGGCTTTGGTTTGGGGTTGAACTTGCGGTTAACGGCACCACTTTTCTTGAAGCGTTTATTTTGTATCAAATCAGGCTGCTTACCACCGGTGACGCCGGTTTCAGCGGACCAATCTACTATCATGTGGTGGTTGTTTTATTAGGTTGTTTCCCTGCCTCTTTCTTCCTGTTTTATTCTTTCAGAAAAGAAAGGGCTATAAACGAAAACGGTGCTCAGTTCAGAACTATTATGATTCTCCTTCTTGCTGTTGTAATCATTATCTTTTCAATTGTGGAAACAAAGATTGTTCACTACTCTTCACTTGCCTACTACCCTGTCTCGTTTCTGGGGGCTTTGGCGCTTTATAACATTGCTGAAAGGAAAGTAAAATCTTTTAAAGGGCTTAAAATTTCGCTATCTGTTGCCGGTGTTTTCATCGGTTTATTGCTGTCTTCTATTGCACTATTGGGTATTTATAAAAAAGATATTATCCCATACTTAACGGATGATTTTGTGAAAGCAAACCTGCAGGCGGATTCGGTCTGGTATGGTTTTGAACCGGTTATCGGTTTGCTGCTGATTGTCTTCACAATTTTTGGAGTGGTTCTTCTGAACAGAAATCATATTTTAAAATCTGCTTTTTTCTTCTATGGTGGTACTGCATTTACCCTTTCACTCATGTTGCCCCTTATGTTACCCCAAATCGAAAACTATACTCAGGGTGCACCGGTTGCTTTTTATGAAAGCTTACAGGGGAAAGATGTTTATGTGAAATCCGTGGGGTTCAGAAGCTATGCGGATATTTTTTACAGCAGAAAAATGAAGAAAAACAGCGCCTCCGGAATTGGTGTAAAACACAGCGAAATTGAAAACTACCTGATCTACGGCAATATTAAAAAGCCGGCTTATTTTGTTACCAAAATTAATGAACGGGAGAAGTGGACAAAAATTCCCACCCTTAAAGTTTTGTACGAAAAAAATGGCTTTATTTTTTTGAAAAGAAAATCTGAGAAAGAAATAACAAGCGAAAAGAATGACTAAGTGCTTGGTGAAAGAGTAACCGGAAGAATTTTTAATTGCTTGAGGAATAGTGAACCGGAAGATTTAATAAACGGAAAGCCAAGAAAAAGCAGCAAAAACCGCACTAATCGTAAATCTTAAACCTGCCAAGCCCCATTTTTTGCAGGCGATGTTTCAATGAAGTAATCAAAACACCAATTCCGTAGATTGAACTTCTGCGGAAATTAATTGAAGAAGCCTCTTCAAAATATTTTGTCGGGCAACTTACCTCACCAATATCGAAACCCTTAAAGATAATCTGCGAAAGCATTTGGTTATCGAAAACAAAATCATCCGAATTTGCCTCCAAGTTCAACGCACGCAACACTTCTGCAGAAAATGCGCGGTAACCTGTGTGATACTCCGAAAGTTTCTGACCAACCAACCAGTTCTGAACCAAAGTTAAAACCCGGTTTGCTATATATTTATAGATTGGCATGCCCCCCTTCAACGCCCCCTTGCCCAAAATACGGGAAGCCAACACAACAGGGTAAAGCTCGTTTGCAATCAACCAGGAAAGTGAAGGAATAAGTTTGGGGGTGTATTGATAGTCGGGGTGGAGCATAATAACAATATCCGCACCCAGTTCAAGCGCCTTGCGGTAACAGGTTTTCTGATTGCCGCCGTAACCTTTGTTACTGTCGTGTTTTATCAGATGTTTTATGCCAAGTCTTTTGCCCACCTCTGTTGTTTCATCGCTGCTTGCATCATCAACCAACACCACTTCATCAACGATATCAAAAGGGATTTCGTTGTAGGTCATCTCAAGCGTTTTCGCAGCATTGTAGGCAGGCAGCACTACAACAATTTTCTTACCGTTGAGCACAGGCGAAAATTAAAAAATTTTGCTTAACACTTCAACAATTTTGCTTCTGAATATCGGTTTTGAAACAAAATCGTTGAACCCGGTGGCAATAAATTTCTCTTTGTCTCCCGGAAGAACATAAGCAGTTACTGCAATTACCGGCGTGTTTTCTAAACCATCCATCGTGCGGATAATTTTAAGTGCGTCTAAACCGTTATATTCGCCTTGAAGGTTAATATCCAGCACAATAAAATCAAATTTCTCACTTTCCAACATCGGAATAGCATCCTCAAAACTTTGAGAAAATTTGATGTTTTTCAACTCTTTCATCTGCACTTTGAAGAGGATTTGCGAGTCAAGCTGGTCTTCAATATACAAACAAGTTAATTTGGTAAGGTCCACCCCTGCAGGTGCCTCGGCCGGTTGTTGCGCGGGTTCGGTAACCAAAGTTCCTTTAGAATATCTCCTCGTCGTTGCAGGGTCACTTTGTGTAACCGGCCGTTGAGGAGTTGTCTCCTGATATCTCTCAGTTGTAGGATATGTCGGTTGTGTAGTTTGTGGACGGGTAGGTTTATCCTGCGGAACATTTTCAAAAGTTCTTCTGAATGACTCGGAATCAAGCGACTTATCTTTCTCAAATGTGTCTCTTCTGTAACCTGTGTTTCTGAAAGGGTCTTCCATCTGTAGGGTTACGGATTCAGAAGTTCGGTCAAACGACGATGTTTCTCTTGTCCCTCTGGTTTTTAAAAACTCCAATTCCCTGTCAAAGTCAAAATCTTCGTATTCCCCTCTTGGAGGAGTTGGGCCTAACTCAGAAGCATAAGAGGCGCTTGGTGTAACCTGTGCCGGGCTTGGTGCGGAAGGCATCTTAGTTGCTGCGGGTGCCGCAGGTCGTGGGGCAACAGGTGCCGTGCGTGAGCTTTGATCACCAACAGAATCAATTGAACGCGCATCAGCAACTAATGCCGGCTTGAACAATTTTTCTTTACCTTCTTCGGCAGTGCTCTCGGTTGTTTTGAACACCGCGTTAATCGGAAGAATTAACCCAATTTCGTGCGGTGTGTTAGTCTTTTTAATTATTTCAAATTTTCCGCCTAAAAGATCAAACAACCGTTGTGCTGAAAATAGTGTAAACCTCGAAACTCCAAACCCGCGAAGCTTGGATACATCAAGATCAATAAAAAGATTTTGAATATTATAGAGCAGCTGCTGTTGAATCATCACATGATGGTCCCGGAAAGTAACAATAAAATTTGAACCATCTATCTGATAACCACTCATAATTATCTGTTTTTCAACTGATACATGGCAGATTACTTTCAGTATCAGTTCAATTAAATCAGCTATTTTATCCCGATCTGAAGAGATTTGCAAGTCAGCAGTCACTTTTTCGATTTCGATCGGCTTCTTCCACGGGTTGTTTGATTCCGCAAAATCTTTCATCACCCTATTGAACAACTCACCCAAAGAAAACTCTGTTTTGTTCAATTCGTTGAAGTGTTCTTCAATCTGAGCATATTCAGAGATTGAATCCATCGTGTAAAGCAATTTTTTCCTGTTTTCATCGATAAATTCGATCGCTTCCTGTTGTTCTGATGTTGGCTCTTCAAGCGAATCTTTAAGCTCGGCGATGAAGCCGACTATAACATTAATCGGTGTTAAGATTTCATGGAAAATGAACGAAAGTTGCGAAGCTTCTATTCCACCGGCTTTTATTTCGTGTTCACCAGATTTATCTTTTTCTACATAAACAATCTTCTCTACTTCAACGGGTTTATCGACATATACAACCTTTTCAACCTCTTTTTCAACCACCACTTCTTTGGGTGCCGGCGCCGGTGCAGCTACTTTTCCAATAAAAGACATCCGGTTTATCTCGCCGTCAACTCCCTGAAATGCAGTTGAAGTAAATTCAACATCCAGCAACGAACCGCCTTTTATCTTTATTTTCGTCGTAAAGCTGAAAGGAGTAAAACTTTTTTTAAGGAAATTGCTTCGTGCCTCTTCAGGGGCAAAGGAAACAATGCTGTTGTTAATAAGTTCCGAGTGGGTAAACCCAAGATACTTTTCTGTTGCAGGGTTAACTTCAGTAATGAACCCGGTGCTGTCGGTTATAATTAAAATATCCTGAGAATGTTCAAAAGCGGTTCTCATCATCTGAAGCCGCTCTTCTTTTTCAAGCAACCCGGTTATATCCCGCACTATATTAAAATAGGCGTTCGCACCTTCATAGGTGAAAGCAACTTTGAAAATTTCTACCTGAATCAACGAGCCGTCTTTTTTCCGGTGCTTGTAAGGTCCGTCAAATTTCTCTTCTTCATTTTTGGCGGAACCGGCAATGCTTTGTATATCATCAAACAGGTAAAGATCGGTAAGATCCATCTGAAGAAATTCATCTCTGCTGTAGCCATACAGCGATAATGCAGCTGCATTTACATCTAAGAATTTGAATGACTCCAAATCATAAATGAACACTGCATCCGGGTTTTTACTGACTAAAAATTCGTACATTTTGTTTTTCAGTTTTAAAACATTTTCAAGATTAAAAATATTAGAATCATCAAATATAAGGCTATTATCTGATTTAATGTTACCGCTTATACTCTCAGTTTCATATTTTTTTGCTATCCCAAGCAGAGCTACTAACTTGTTTTCTAAATCTAAAAATGGGATTTCCAAAATTTCAAACGGCTCTGCTAATACAACTCCCTTTACATTTTTGGTAACAATTTTTACAATTGAACCGACTTCTTTCAGGTACTCTTCAAGTGAAGAATAAAACAGATCAACATACGGAGGAACGAACTGTTTCTCGGTCCTCCCTTCCAACTGGCTTGTTTTTAAGTTAAAAAGTGATGCATATTTATCGTTTACAAGAACATATTTACCTTCAGGGTCTTTCAGCCAGATCATTTCCGTCAGGCTGTTTGCGCTCGCCTGAAGCCGGGTTTTCGTAAGATATGTGAACGGATAGGAAGATTCTATATCACCGATCAAATCAAGCAGACCCGAACTCAGGTTCAGTTTGTCGCGTTCCTGACCGGAAAAACTGAGTTTAAGCGAGCCGGAATCGTTTTGTTCAGATTCGCTGAAATGCAGCAACCTGAATCGCTCTTCCTGATATTCAACAGTCCGGAATTTGTAGGAAACTGAAATCTCTTTACCGTTCCTTAAAAACAGGCTGATACTCTCGCCATATTCTTTACTCTCCGACGAAGTAAGCAGAGTTTTAATCTTCCTGCTCTCTGAAATCAGAAACAAATCTGCAAACGATATTGCGCCCGCACCAATTCCAAATAGATCAGTCGCCGGCTTATTGTAAGCTATTAGGTTTCCGCTTGAATCAACCACGATAAAGGGTGACTGTAATCCGGCGGCAAAACCATCGAAAACACTTTTAAGCCCGGCACCTGCTTCCATTATTCAATCATCTTTTTGTGCGTTCGTCGCGAAATATCGGTTTAGAACCCGCGGGAATCGTAACGAACACCTCGTTTGAAGGTTTGGAGATATAATCCTGTCTGGCTATTTTAATCCTGTAGTAATATGTTTTACCCGGCACAACCAAAGTATCGTCAAAAGCGGTTATATCCTGCGATAAATAAGCCAATGCCTGGTAGGTACCACCGGCACCTTCTTTTCGCTCAACAATGTTACTTTCTTCCTGGTTTGAGTTATCTCTCCAGGTAAGTTTTACCATCTTTTTGCTTGCTGCAGGTGGTTCGGCATAAACAGCAACTAAGTTAGAAGCAGGGTTAAGATCGAAGGGCCAGGTTACAACCGACACTTCCTTTGAGAAACCTGAATCAGACTGGGCAATCACTCTAATCTTATAATAATATGTGGCTCCTGCTGAAAGTGACCCGGAGTTATCCGTGTATGAAGTGCGGTTGGCAGCCACCGTTGCAATTGAACTCCACAGCGACGAACTTGCGGCTCGTCTCATTACATTTAAGAAGACTGCATCAGTTGCACGGTTCGTCCAGTTAAGTTCCACTTCCTTCGTACCCCATGCCTTTGCAGTTAAACCCGTAGGCCCCAGCACACCGGAACCGGTTCCGCCTTCTGAATTAATTATCGTACTGAACGGCGATTTACCAATACGGTTGTAACCTTTAATTTTATAATAATTTATCGTTCCCGGTTTAGGGAATGGGAATAATCTTGTTGCCCCGGAAACATCGGCATACTGGTAAAATGAAGCATCATTCGTGTTTATTTCACTAACCCAAATTTCGTAACCATCAACCAATTTTGAGGAGTCCTGCCACGATAGAATGATTTCCGACGAACCTTCAGGCTCTATGATTGAAAGACCAAAGGGCGCCGAAGGTGGGTCTTTTGAAAGAATAACCGTTATGTTCGTTTTAGTGTCACTGTTTGTGAAGTTGCCGCCAAGATCGTAAACACGAATATAGTAACTGAACTTCTTATTGATAAAAGTTGCAGAATCAAGATTTAATGTTACTTTAGGTCGTACTCCATTTTCAGCCGGGTAAGAACCTTGCATAACCCCATCAATATAAAGCTCAACTTTGGCAATACCTTGATCGTCAAAAGCATCGTAGATTATTTCTTGAGGCGCAAGGACTATTGTATCATTAGATTTGGGAGAGTAAAGCGATACCTGTGGAGGGATCGAATCACCTCCGCCGATTATATCTAAACAGGATGAAAATGAAATAGTAACTATTGATAAGATGACAATTAAGCCAAACTTTTTAATCATGGTAAAAACCGATTTTTTTTAATTTTTGTAATCTATATAATAAATGCGTGACTCCGACTCTTTCAAATTCTTTACCTTTAGGGTCAGTTTTTTCAGAGTTTTGTTCACTTCAACATCAGGCAACGGAGTATTAATAATTTCTGTTGAAATTTTGTAGCGTTTTGGCATCATTGTAAAATCAACGGGCACAAGAACTTCCTTCAAAGTACCTTTACCAACATTTGAAATTGCAACCACCATTCTGCTGTTTCCTCTGGCTTCCACCCTAAGTTCTATTCTGTTCTTAGTGGTCCACCAGTTATAAAGAGCGGGCATGTTAGTAACCCACATCTCTTTTTCTTTCATGTATTTAATTACATCTTTAACAACAGAAACATACTCAGGCTTAAGCTGATACTCCGTGTGCAACTTTAATACATATAACCCGCCCTCAAAAATCAAACGATCAATATCTTCCTGGTAAGTGTATAATTGATAGTCGTGGTCAACCAAACCATAATCGCCAACAATTATTTTATCGTCCCTAACAGTTTTTGTTATTGCTAAAATTGCATCTTCCCCTTTTACAATATATTTTGGGACCGACCTGTCGGTCAGCGAATCTGTGATAATATACTTAACACCGGATGCAGCTGCAGCCATCAGAGAGTTATCGTCAAATAAACCATACAAAGGGGAAATACCCTTAATTTTGGCACCTGAAGAAGTTTTAAAGTTAGAAATTGCCGTAGCAAATGTTTTCTCCTGAGCATCCAACTTTTTTAACTTGTTAACCGTGTCGTTAACCGAACTCATATAGCCAATATCAACAACACCAACGATATCCCCATACCCCGTAAGCGTTTTTTGTAAATCACTGTTTTGTGCAGCCGAACCACTGTTAATTATAAAAGTTGCCTTTGCCCCTTCTTGCGAAAGAATTGGCAATAAGTTCTTGATGTTGTTCGGCTCATCCCCCACCTGTGCTAAAATTATAGCAGCCGCTTTCTTGTTACCGGGCCATTCAACCATAAATGCGTTCGGTTGTTTCGCCAACCAGTTTAACGAGTTTCTGATAAGGTTATCCAACACCATATACTCTTCCTGCTGCCCTACGATCGTAATGATATCGAACCCGTACCACACAAACCGCCCTTTTCCGTAGGTGCCATAGCACAAACCGGAAGTGTTAAGAACTTCTTCTTTAACCAAGCCCGAGTCAAGTGTAAAATCATACCAGAAACTGAGCTGTTGTGTACGGGGGTCAAGTACACGCGTAGCCACTAAATTATCCCAAGTGGCAACTTTTAACCTGTAACCTGTAGGGATATTGAATGTAATTGGCGAAGAACCTTTCAAGGTTAATAATCTTGGTGATGGAATTTTGGGTATCTCTTTCGTGAAGATTGTTCCATATACCTCTTTGAAATATTCCCAACCTCTCCATTTACCGTCACTGGAAAAACTGGCGGTCGCCCCCGTAGCCATAATATTTCCGCCTTTATCCAAATATTCTTTAACGGTTAAAATATCTCTGTCACTCATCGATTTAACATCAGGCATAACCAGTATCTGGTAATTTTCAGGTGTTAAAACCCCTTTTTCCAGATCAGTTTCACTGATAACGGTTGCCTCAAGCTTGTTACCCCTTACATAGTTTTCCCAGGCTGTAACATTATCCTGAATCCAGGTTGAACCTTTAGGAAGGTAATTTTCGGTTGACCTGGATTTAAAGATGGCAACCTTGACGGTTGGGCTTCCAAAAATCTTTGAAAATGCTTCAATATTAAAGCCGTCGGCAGAGAAAGCATAAGAGCCAAAAACCCCCTGCAGGATATAATTAAATATCAATACCGAGGTTACCAGCATTACCCCGCCGAAAATTAAAAGCATCGGAAGGGTGAAAAACAGGCTTCTTTTCTTTAGCGCCACTTAAGGTTCCCGCCTTGCCTTACTTGTTGCTGAGTTGTTGCTTGTGCTCTCTCTTGAGTGGTTTCAGAGGTTACTCTCACAAATTTCTTCGCACTCGTTGTAACCGCTGAAAGTGGTGCTTCCCTCCGCGACTGCGTGAATTGCTGTGCCGCCGGTGGTGAATCCATAACCATACTTCCGGTTGCTCTGCCCGGCACTGTGGTTCTTCTGTATGCGGGTGCATGTGTAACTTCGAAAGCAGCGGGGGGACCCGTTCTGCGCACAGTTTCCCGTGTGGACATTGTTGCAGAAGTCTGATCCGACGCAAGTTCCGGGGTTACTAACTCAGCCTGAATTGTAGCCGGCTGGGTTGCTTTCGCCCGTACACCCTGCGCTTCGCGCACTTTGAACAGAATATATGCACCGATCGAGAGAAAAAATGTGCTTATTGTAGCAACTAATATGATTGTTGCAAGTATAGGTATCAGTTCCATTACATTTCCTTCCTTTTATTTTCCGGTACCGATTCTCTCGAGTTTTCCCCAGGTCATCTCTAACCCAAGAAATTCTTCGATAGTTGACATCATTTTACAGATATCAATTGCAAATACAAAAAACATTCTATATACTATTGAGTATGGCACTAACCGAAGCTCTTCATCTTCTACCGCAACACAGTATAGTGCCGTAACCGCATCCAACAAAGCCAAAAATACCCACCAAAAGAAAATTAGCGATGTGTAACCGTAAAAAATAGAAACTATGATGAAGAAAAAATTTGCCACTATATTCATTGTGGGCCAAATAAGCGCTTCGTAGAACATAGTCCAAAGAATAAATGTATCACCAAAGTTGATGGTTGGGTTGTATAAAAGATTTTTATGCTTTCTGATTGCCTGAAGGATACCCCGTGTCCAGCGGTATCTTTGTTTAAGAAGTTGCTGCAGTTTAACCGGCGCTTCAGTCCACGCTATCGAGTTTGGCTCGTAGTAAATCTTCCACCCTTTTGAAAGTATCTTAAGGGTAAGGTCTGCATCTTCGGCGAAAGTATCACTTGAGTAGTACCCAACCTCTTCTATTGCTTTCTTTCTGAACAGACCAATGGGACCCGGAATAATGTTCACTAATTTCAGGAAGGACTGCGCTGCGCGCGCCATGTTCAAACCCTCAATGTATTCAAGAGCCTGAAGGTCTGCATAAAACTTGCCTCGGTTTAAAACCTTGACATTACCGGCTACAGCGCCAATTCTTGGGTCTATAAAATGGCGGGCGCCTTTTTTCAGCGTGTCAGTTGAAAGCTGGCTGTCACCATCCATGCAAAGAACAATTTCAGATTTCGAGTAACTAATACCGGCATTTAACGCACGCGCTTTGCCACCATTCGGCTTGCTGATTAAAGAAACTTTAACCTTACCGTGCTGCCCCTGTTGGTAGCCCACTAATGTTTTGGCGACATCGTAAGTGTTATCGCTCGAACCGTCGTTCACAACTATTATCTCATAATTTGAGTAGTCAAGCTCCAGTAATGACATTATTGCGTCTTTCAGCAAGATACCTTCGTTATATACCGGCACGATGATCGAAACAAACGGCTGAAAATCGGGCCTTTTTGTGAAAGTGTAGTTGTTCAGCCACAAGTATGCCATCCCAAGCAAACCAAAATACCTCATCAGAAGCACAAGTAAGAAGAGCAACAGCGAGATCATAGTTGCATACTCAAAAAGAGCCGAATATGAAAGCACCGTCATCGGCATTGTAGTTATGATAACCAATATCAGAAACAACGAGGCAAGCCCGTTGGTCACCATCCTACGGAGGATGTGCCTTTTTTTATTGTCCTCAGCCTCAGTTGCTTCGGTGTTTTTAACTGTGATCCTGGTTGATCTGATTTTGTTTTGCGACATAAAACTCTTCTTCCTGTAAAACTGCTATAACATCCAGAATAAAGATGCCATAACAGAGCGTGAACTGTAGCCTGCCCCATCTCTGCTGGTGTTAGTCATCTGACCGCGAACATTGAGCCTTAAATTCTGAAGAATTGTATAAGCGCCCTGTAGGTAAAACTCCCTGAGCCAAAAGGAACTCTCCGGGATGTAACCAATTCTTCCGCCACCGCTAAGGTCAAACTGATCGTCTTTGTAAAAATTCCAATCCGCAAAAAGTGAGTGTGATATAAAATTCCGCGGGGAATAATAGTAAATCGACCTTCTGGCATACATGGTTGAATAAAACTCGTAACCGGCAAGCAATTCAGGGTAGAAATACTTACCAATTCTTATCTCTGTGTTTGCACCCCGGTTGCCGTCACCAACCATTATGTACTGATAAGAACCCGAAACTTTATATTTTGAAGGAAGATTATACCATCCTTCAGCCTTAATCATTTCTGCGCGCAGCCTGTCCTTAAATACTCCGAAAGGATAAACCAACAGCGCTGAATAGAGTATCGTTGCGGCATCCTGCTGCAAATATGTTACCTGAGCTAAATATTCTTTTTCCTTTGTAAATCTGACATACGCTTCGTACAAAGGATAACTCTTCTGAGGCGACAGGAACGATTGCTCACCTATCGAGGCAGCTATCAACATCGGCTCAAAGGGTCTGATGAATGCCGTTGCCTTCCAGGTGTTAAATTCAACCGGTGTACTCTTCCCTCTTAGTGTTGAAAGACTTCCCATCAAACCAATTGACAGAAATGATGTAACACCCAAGTCGGAGGCTAATCCGTAGTTTAAATAACTGAAATCAGCATTGTCTTCAAAATAAGAAATAAACGGATTAAGCAAAATATACTGCGGGAAGTTACCCAGGAACCCCGCTAAACCCGTTACAGGCAGCCAGCCCATCCTCTGGTTTATTAACGCTATCTCTGTAGAGTCAGTTGTGTTAACTAAAAGCGAATCGTACATATCCCTCGCTTTATCGTAATCACCTGTCTGAGCGTAAGCATCGCCAAGGAAGAGTTTTGCCGCAAAATCTGCATTATCTTCTTTTACTAATCTTTCAAACTCAGAGATCGATTTCTGATAATCACCTTTGAAAAAGAAAACTTTCGCTCTTTCAAGATCAATAAGATAGTCGTATTCTTCATTTAATAACGAATCATAAATTTCAATTGCACGGTCGTAATTTTTAACGCAGGAATTAAGATCAGCATATTCTTTCATAATAGTCCTGTTACCTTCGTGCTTCGATAAAAAGTCGTCATACACGGCAAGTGCGCCTTCGCAATCCCCTTCTCTGAATTTCTCGCGCCCCTCTTCCAGGCTTTGGAAAAGTGCTTCTTCAACGGCACGAGCTTTCGAGGTTTCCAAGTTTGAAAGCAAAGTTTCCAGTTCCGGATGTGTCGGCTCTATTTGTTTTATTAAATTGATGTATTCTTCCGACTTTTCAAAATCATTTTTTTTCATTTCCAAAGAAGCCATGCCGATTAAAGCGGTAACATCTTTAGGTCTTTTTGCGAGCACTGCCGAAAGGTACTCGTATGCCAAATCCTCATCCTGCCCCAACCACACGGAAATAATACCCCTCTGCAGTTTCAGGTCAAGATCATCCGGGTTAAGATTCAGGCAAAAATCCAATTGTTCAATAGCTTTATAGTTATCCTGATAGTCAGTTGCTATTTTTGCAAAGAGGGTTCTTAACTTGCAATCAGTTGAATTAGGGTTTTTCTCAAAATATTCATTCAAATAGTTATAGGCTTCCTCGTTCATATCCAGATTGCTCATCAGTTGAACCATCTCTGTAATCAACTTAGTATCATTCGGGTTTTTTTCAAGAAGCTTTTTTATCTCTTCAATTCGCTTAGTGTAGCTCTCTTGCCTTATTTTTGTTACTAAGTCGTATAATTTCACCCATTTTTCATTTTCTTTGTATTTTTCTTCCAGAATTAACAACTGCTGGTAAGCTTCTTCATACCGTTTGTATTTAATCAGTTCATCAATCAGCAGGAACCTTGTTTTGTCGTCTTTTGGGTTGTTTCTGAGTATTCTGTAATACTTATCGATTGCAAACTCCTGAGGAACCGGCTGTTGCTGTTGCTGTTGCTTTTGCTGTGGGCGGTTCCACTCGTAAAATCCTGTGGTATCTTTATAAAGTGTGGGGAAATACTTACCCAACACCATATCCAAACCGTCCTGTGCCTCTTTGAAGTATGGTCTCAACTTCAATGCGGTTTCAAAAGCCATTTTGGCTTCCTCACTTTTACCGAGGTAATACTCAAAATAACCGTACCGGCTCCAAAGCCTCCAATCGTTTGGATATTTTCTGACGAATCTTTGAAGTATCGGCTCCCCTTTTGCGTATTTTCTCAGATAACTAAGAACTTCGGTGTACCTTATAACTTCATCTGCCGATGGTTCTTCCAACTCTAAATATTTATCGTACCATGCTTCGGATTGCACCCAGTTAAACATCAGTTTATAGCATTTTGCTATCTCAAGGTAGTTTTTGGGGTTTTTTGGGTTTATCGCAATTTCCCTCTGATAACCCTTAATTTTTGAGTTCAGATCGTTATTAAGTTTTTGATTCACCCTGTTCAGATCGTTCTGATACTCTCTGTTACCGGGTGCAAGTTTAGCGGCAATTCTAAAATCGTTTTGTGCGTGAACTAACTGATTACGCCTTTCATAACACTTCCCGCGTAAGTTATAACCATCTGCCCGCGAAGGATAAACACCTATATATTTATTCAGAAGGTCGATCGCTTCACCATATTTCCCGGCAGACATCATTCCCAGAGCGTCATTTTTATATTTATCGCCCGGGTTCTGTGCATTATTTTGAAAATTTATTGCAACAGCAAATAAAACGATTAAACGAAAGAGTTTCACAAGTTTCATTTTCTTCCTAAAGGATTTCCTTCAAAATACTCTCTGCATTCTCCGTGCTTTCATTAGAAATATAGGAATGAGCATAAATTAAAGGAAAAATACGATCTACAAAGGTGGGGTCACCACTTTGAAGATTAGTTCTAAGTTTTGAAGCCAAAATAGCTATTGCTCGCTCATCGGCTTTTGCAAGCAACACCAAAATTGTGTTTCCGTCTATACAATATTTTTCTTTCAAACTCAGTGACAGCCGAACTGCATTACTGAGTTGCGCCATAGATACTAAACCCGCAGTTTCTGCCTGAGGTTCAAGTTTTAACGATACTAATGTGAAAGGCTGCCCCGTGCTCTTGTAAAGAGCCACCTGATTGTTAAGTATCAGCTTAAACTCATCCATTGCATACTGGTTCGTGTTTCTGATTGGCACTGTTACTACTTCCACCTGGTTTAATGCAACATATTTAGCAGGAACAGTACCCGTTATCTGTATGTTGCCCTGTACAGCCGGCGCTGCTGCCGATAAACTCCCAACCGGGATTGACTGCGCCACCGGGATTCCCCCGCTAATAGTTGCACCACCACCGGCCGGCTGAGCAGAAGGGTGGCTCTGAGACGCACCCTGTGGTATATCAAATACTACGCCTTTATATGGCTGAAACGAAAAATCTGTTGTAAACTGGCCCTCAGTGTGCCCTATGTTCGGTGTGATGGTAGCTTTACCACCTTGGCGAACTCCTTCAACCTTTTGAAGATATATTATAGCAGTTGAATATTGAACCATGTTATCAACTATGTTCTGTGCAAATGGAGTGGCAGGCTCACCGAGTATATAAAGACTCGTTACATTCTTCTCTTCTATACTTTCAATCATTTTCAGAAATGCCTGCTGCAACAGGTTAATGTTTTCAAACCCGACAAAATAGGTCAGTTCGTCGAAAACCAAACGCGAGGGCTGATACTGGTCAACAACGCTTACAATATCATTCAGATATTCTAACAGATATGTATCCGGGTTTGCTGACTCATATACATCTAACGGAGGGGTTACTTTAACAACAACCAGTTCACCGTTATCCATGTGAGTTTGAAGATCAAAATCTAAGGACGCCGCTAAGATCATTAAATCTTTCGGGCGCATGTTTGTGAAGTATAAACAAATTTCTTTCTGTTGGATGCCTGCCATTGCAAATTGCAAGCCAAGTGTAGTTCTGCCGGATTTGCGCGGACCGATTAAAAGATATGTCCCGCCGGGGTAAAACCCACCCCAGTTTGCGTCAACTATTGAAATTCCGGTTTGTTCTAAACTAATTTTTCCATTTGCCATTTTTTTTGCTCACTTTTTGGTCAATCATTAGTAGCAATTTTCATGCCAAAATATTTATTAAAAAAAAGCCTTTTTTTTGCCATTAATTCTCATTTATTAAGCAATTTCCCATAAAATTTTTCTCAAAATGAGACAATCTAAAAATATGTCTCATTATGAAACAGTTATTTATAGAAATGAGAAAAAACAAAAATCGCTGTTGCGTTCGAGACTATGGTCGGCTCATTTGTTATATAATCTTGACGATCATCGTAATATTTCACCTCGGGAGAGTTGAATTGGTCGTACATAAAATTTGTACGCGGTATATTATAATCTTTTAAAATTTCTGCCGGTGCGGGCCCCGCTGCAACTGCTCCGGGCAGATAACCGTTCCTGAAGTACGCAACCTGTGAGTGAAAATACCGGGTGCTTTTGCTACCTATATTATAAACAAAAGAAACCCCCCAAGGGTTCTTACCTAAAACGAAATCACGCTGGTTGAAAGCAAGCGAATCGTAGATGTTACTTTTGGTCAAATCTTTGAAAAATATTGCCTGCATTGCAACACCCAAAAATGTATGAGTGGTACCCCAGGAATAAGCTGTGGCTTCACCAAACGGTTTTGACCTACGGTTTTCGTTGAAAGAAATTAGATTATTCTCTAAAAGCTGCCTGACATCATTAGAATACTTTGCCACTCTGTAGTGCGCAAGCGCATTTATATCGCCCCAACTCCACCAGTAGTCAGAATCTGCTTTCTTTGCCAGATCAATTGCTTCATCCAAGTAACTGTTGTTCTTAGTGGCTAAATACATCTCCAAAGCTCCCAGCGCTAACTTACCCTCATACTTTGAATCCTGGTAAAGCCCAACCGGGTTTTTATCCAAGTCGGGAGCGGTTTTTCTAAGGGTAAAAATGTTGTTTGCGGCAGCCAGAAGTTTATTTGCAAATTCGGTATCTTTGAAGCGGTCACGCCAGATTCTTGAACCCATCGCAAGTGTCGCACAATAAATTCCTATAAGGTTTTTCCCCATACCTGCATACGCCGGTCGGTTGAATTTAAGAGTATCATCCTCCGGCATTCTCCAACCCACAGTCTGGTCTCTTCTATCCTGCACCTGTATAATCAGTTTGTTCGGTTTGTAATTCATCCTCAAAAGCAAGTCTAAACCGACCCTTGCTTCTTCCAAAAGATCGGGAGCACCGTCTTTGTTTCTGTCAAATTCCATTCTCTTCGGGTCGAAATCGTAAGTTAACAGCAGCATGTATGTTGAAAACGCAGTGGTATTCAGGAACTTTGTATAATCACCCGCGTCATGCCAGCCGCCTGTTACATCCACCTGCCCCACACTTTCATCTCCCACAACCGTTGGGGAATCGTAAAGGTGACAAATTTTGTGTAAAAACGGGTTTGTTGGCCCGCACCTTTGAACTTTGAAAAAGAGCAACAGCGAGTCAACAATTGAGTTGTAAACCGCATCGCCCACCCTGAAAACTAACGACCGGGCTCCTTCGCATTCAATTACAAAGGAACCCTCGTTATTAAATCCGGAAAAATCGATAATATGGCAAAAGTTAAAATTGCCCCATCCGCCAATGCTCGGGGGAACGGTGCCGCTGAAGACTACAGAGCCACTTTTAACATCCTTGACTACGAACTTTTTCTGCCCCATGTCTCTTTTGGTCAATATTGTGGCTGTTTTTTGGTCACTTTTCCTGAACCCAAGCAGGTTAACTCTGATAAAAATATCAGACGCCTGATCGCCGCGATCATCAGTTGCAATTGGTATCAACTTAATCTGTTCCTCCGCTTTGTTTGCACACGCAAGCAACAGAGTTGAAAGAAACATCGCAGTGAAAATTAAAAATCTTTTCAAGTTCATACTCAAACCAATTTATCGATTCACTTAATTAATTGAACAACTCTTCAACCTGAACAATTTTAACATTTTCAGGTTTAATTTTCAATTTATAATTAATTATTTCTTTATCTTCTTCCAGCACACTGTTCGGTTTCGGTGTTTGATACTCGATCGGAGAAGCGTCGTTATTTACCAAAGCATTTTTCAGTTTTTCGGCATCGGGTGTTATAAAAACAATCACCATATTTTCAGGGTTAAAATATTTTTTAATTGCTGAATTAACCTCGTCAAGTGTAACCGACCCCATTTTGTCCCTGAATTTTTTCAAATGCCCCGGCGCCGAAATTCCGAAAAATTTATCATCTAAGGCGTACCCAAGCCTTGTGTCGGTATCCGGTGCATAATGCAGCACATATTTTTCAAGAAATTTGCGTGTTATTTCAAAATCATCCGGTTTTAAACCTTCTACTGAAAGTTTGGTAAACTCCCGAAGTGCAGCCCTAAGAGCAAAATGCTTCGCATTGTTAGGAACGGGTCTTATCCATATTTCGAACAGGTGTTTGGTTAACGGAACATTAACCGGCGGTTTCGACCTCCAACCGCCGTTAGGGTAATATTCGATGTAACTGTAGTCCCCATAGTTTAATCCCCTTGCTTCTCTGATCACCTGATACAAGTGCGAACTTGAATTACGATGCTCGCCTAACCACGAATTTGCAAGGGCAAGCGGGTACCATTCGGGGTCAGACCTTAAAATAGAAATTGGATAGCCCATCGATATTGCCGTGGCATTAGCTTTCTTTTCAACAATAACCACGCTTAAACCGCTAACCGCTGCCGGTTCAACAGTTTTTGTCGGGTTAATCTTACCATCCGGAAGTTTCTCAAGCGTGTTCCATACCTTATCAATCAGTGCATCATCATAACCCCCGCCAATGGCAAGGATAAAATTGTTGCGGTTATAATAAGTTATAAAAAACTCTTTAACATCATCTAAAGTAATCGAGTTAAGCGAACTTACACTCCCGGCGTCAAGATGACCGTACGGGGTGTTTTTATACAACTCGTTGTACAAAACTGCCTTACCAAGCTCTTCATCGCTTGAGTAACGAAGTGTTGTTGTTATAAAAGAAATCGCTTCTTGTTTCAGGCGGTTAAAATCTTCTTCACGGAAACCGGGGTTCAACAACTGGTCTAAGAAGATTTCAAGGTATTCATTTAAGTTATCCTTATGAACTGAACCTGAATACACCGTGTTCTCCTTTGAAACTGAAGCACGATATCCTGCCGCAAACGGATATAACTTATCAATTATCTCTGAATAGGTCAGGTTTTTTGTGCCCCCTTCATTCAACATTGCAGCTGTAAGGTAAGCCAGCCCTTCTTTCCCTTTCGGGTCATCTTTCGAACCAACATTAAACCATATTTTGAAGTGAATTACAGGCTCTTCAGTCTTTAACAACACTATGCGGTCTTTGTCAACAGGAAAAAGATTAGTTGTCATAAAAATTACCGGAACAAAAAATGACAGTAATAAAAAGCTCTTTTTCATTTCAGTTCCCTTTCAAAATAACTTGATTTCTGCCTGTTTTAACGAAATAGTGGTTAACAGCATTTCGTATATCTTCAGGGGTTACTGACATCAAAGCGTCGAAATATTCGTCAATAACGGTTATATCACCCGTTAAGGTAATATACATAGGCAGAGAAGAAGCCACTGCCTCGGGGCTATCTAACCTCATCAAAAAGCCATATTTCATTCGCTTTTTTAGACCTTCTAATTTCACCGGGTCTATAAGTTCAGTCTTATATTTTTCAATAGTGGCTTCAATTTCAGAAATTACATAGTCAATATCAGATTCCGATTTAACCCTTGTGTAAATCATAAAAGGAAAGGGGTCCCTCTTCATTGGTGCGTCGCCGGCAATAAACTGTACCTTTTGCTCTTCGAGCACCAATTTTCTGTATAAATCACTGTTTTCGCCGAAGGCAAGGTCTGCAAAAGGAAGTATAGCCATATATTCCTTGTTCTTTACATCGAAAGCATCGCACTTATACCCTATTGTAACTATCGGCAGTGTTTTACCGTCGTATTCAACAGTTCTCTCCCGCGGAGCAGTTTGAACCGGTTCCGGTTCGATTTTTGGGGCAACATATCCCGGTTTCCATGCTGAATAATATTTTTCAATCATTTTGGCTGTACTCTCAGGGTCAAAATCACCTGTTATAACCAAAACACAATTTTCGGGGCGGTAATAGCGTTTGTAGAATGTAAGGCTGTAGTCATACTGATTAGGCATGTCTTTAATATCTGCCTCAAACCCGATTGTGGTATGCTTATAGGTGTGTTTATCAAAAGCCATATCCTGGAATTTCTCAAACAAAACCTCAAAAGGGTTTGTTATTCCTTTTCTGTATTCACCATAAACAGCGCCCGACTCCGTCATAAACTCATCTTTTTTGTAGTTTAGATTCATGAACCTGTCAGACTCCAAATCCATAACTTTTTCAAGATCCTCAGCGGCAAAATTCAGGTGATAAACCGTGAGGTCATCACTCGTGTAGGCATTTGCATCCGCACCAATTGTAGTGGTAACCGAATCAAACAACGGGTATTTGTCTGTTCCTCTGAACATCATGTGCTCGAAAAAGTGAGCGAACCCGCTTTTCCCCGGCTCCCACTCATCACGGCTGCCGGTTCTTACAACGGTATAATACGAAACTAAACCACTCCCCTTAATAGGGATCAGAATAGCTTTAAAACCATTTTTAAGGTTAACCCGCTGCACCTTGAAAGGGAAAACCCCACCGGCTTGAACCGTTGCAGCAGACAGAATTAAAACTGAAAAAATAATTTTTACCAAAAATTTGTTAATTAACATAAAAGATCACCATTATTATAATTTTTCCACTCCAATACCGGGGAGTTGGGCAATAGTTACTTTACCGTCTTCAACGGTAGTACCTCGGAACACATCGTTGCTAATCAGCAAGGCGCCGTCCAAATCCGCCCAATTCATCATAGGGGAAAGATGTGCAGCCGCCGAAATAGCGCACGAAGTTTCTGTCATGCATCCGATCATCAGTTTCATATCGAACGCCTGCGCCAGAGCAATCATTTTATTTGCATTGCGCATACCGCCGCATTTCATCAATTTTATGTTTATACCGCTATAAGCGCCCTTTGCCTTAGCCACATCTTTAGGCCCTTGCACGGCTTCATCACCAATTATCGGTATCGGGCTTCTTTCAGTAAGCCAGGCGTGCGAATCATAGTCTGTTTTACTCATCGGTTGCTCTAAAAACTCAACCCCTCTTTCGTGCAGCCAATGAGCCATGTCAAGTGCAAACTGCTTATCTTTCCAACCTTGGTTCACATCAACGCAAAGCGGTTTATCGGTTACCGATCTGATAGTTTCAATCATCTCTTTGTCGGTATCCCGACCTAATTTAACTTTCAAAATTTTGTACTCCTCGGCTTCTTTCACTTTTTGCCTTACAACTTCAGGGGTATCAATCCCAATTGTGAAGGAAGTGTAGGGAGTTTTGGTAGCGTCGTAACCCCAAATTTTGTACCATGGCTGCCCGATAATCTTCCCCACCAAATCGTGCAACGCAATATCCACCGAAGCCTTAGCCGCCGGGTTACCGGGCATTACGCCATCCACATAATCTAAAATTTCTTCCATTTTGAAAGGATCGGAAAACTGCTCTAAGTTTACTTTAGAAAGGAAAGCAGCTACTGTCTCGTGGCTTTCTCCAAGGTAAGGGGGCATCGAGGCTTCGCCATAACCTATCAAATCACCATATCTGATTTCAGTTAACATCACCGGTGTGGTGGTTCTTGAACTGGTGGCTAATGTGAAAACATGCTTCAGTTCTAAAGTGTAAGGTTTGAAACTAAGTTTCAGTTTATCATTTTTCATGCTGTTAATTGCAAAATTTGTAATGTTTTTGGCACTCCCCGGAACCACAGCCACCCCTGCCAGAAGTGACGCTTTCTTAATAAAATCTCGTCTTGAGTTCATAATTTTCACCTCGTAAAAAATTCCGGTGTCAGCCTCAAAATACCGGGGTAGTTTTTAGATGTTAAAATTCTTTTAGCAGAAATGAACATACCGGTTCTGTATTCGCTGAAAATCGGGCTGTTCGGGTCGAAACTGTTAATTCCCACCATTCCTGCAGCATGAATAAATTTTAAATCCCCCAGATAGATACCAACATGTGTTATCCGCTGTGGTTTCCCTTCAACCGGCTCGGGTCCGAAGAATAAAAGGTCCCCGGTTTTCAGATTTCCGTATCCGTTTGAAATATCAACGGGTTCGCCGTAAAGTTCCTGTTGCGAAGCATCCCTTGCAAGTACAATGCCGTTTAAGAAATAGACCGTTTTAGTGAAACCGCTGCAATCCATCCCTTTTGGTGAAGTGCCACCCCACAAATAGGGCACGCCGAGGAATTTCTTTGCGGTGTTTTCCACATCTTTTGGAGCTTGTTTTAACCCCTTTAACCACTCTTTCACGGGAAGTGCAGCCGTTTTTGGCACAAAACCCTTGCGCCCGTCGGGAAACTCAACCTTGAAGAAGTTTTTCCCTTTCCCTTCAAGTTTAAGCACCCCTCCACCTGTAATATCGGAGATTGTGCCACCCTTTTGGTCTTCACCGGAGTAAACAAACCCGTAGATATCGGTGTAGATTAGTTTATCCGATTTCATCCACTTTTGCATTTCATCGGTTGTGAACGACTGGAACCCGGAATGATCCAACCACCCGATGTATCCTTCAGGGGTTTGAACCAAATACCACTCGTCAGGTCCCTCCTTCAGAATTTCCAAAGGAGTACCAAGCAGAGCTTGTGTAATCAATTCAGCAGGGTGATCGGGTTTCGATCTGATGTTTGCAACGGATAAGTTCACCACACCTTTAACATATCCGTTTAACTCGTCGGAAGGTAAAAGTTTTATTTCGTCTGAAATGTTGAACTGCTTAAGCGAACTTAACAACTCGGCTTTAGCCTCTTTTAGGTTTGTTTCGCCCGTAAGTGTTAAATCTTTTCCGGTTATCGAAAACTGCACATCGAACAGAGCCACCCTTTTGTCGGGTGCATATTTCTTTTTAACCCCTGCGATAGCATTTGAAATCTGCTCTTCAGTAAACTGCTGAGCCTGCATTGTAATTCCCAGTATTAGTATTAAAAAAAGCATTGACCGCATGATCGTCGCTCCTTTTTAGAAATCAAAATAAATCGGCGGCACCATATCTGCCATCATTATCTGTGAGGCAAGATAGATTACCAATCCGAGTACTAACCCCTGCGCCCATAATGGGATGCTTACTATAAACTCTTTAAGGTTCTCTTTCCACTTTTCAGGGAAGAATATCATGACTAACCCAATCGCCGAGAGAATAACCACTCCGGGGAAACCCCCGTAAAATTGTTCCAGTACCGTTGCGTGGAAGTTATCCGTCAGCTGATCCCAAATCATCGGTATCTTCTCTAATGTATCAACACGGAACAAAATCCAGGTAATCGTAATAACATGGAAAGTAATGAACGCCCGGACAAAATTGAGCCACTTGCTTTCCTTGATTCCAACAGTGGTAAGCCCTTTTTTCCTAAGTTTCTTTGTCACTACCGAAACACCCATTATCAACCCGTGAACCGTACCCCAAAGGATGAACCCCCAGGTTGCACCGTGCCATAAACCGCAAAGCGCAAATGTTATAAGCAGTGCCAGTGCGTTACCCCACTGCCCCATTCTGCGCATCCCCATCTGTGCAGGGGTGAACAAATAGTCTAACAACCATCTTGAAAGCGATATGTGCCATCTGCGCCAAAACTCGGCTACGCTTGTTGCTTTGTAGGGTGAGTTAAAGTTGTCGATTATCTTATAACCGAACAACAGCGCCAAACCAACTGCCATATCAGAATAGCCTGAAAAATCAAAATAGATGTGTATCGAGTTACCATAAATCGCCAGCAGATTTTCAGCTCCCGTAAACCGGAGCGGGTCTTCAAAAATCCTGCTGATAAAGTTGAGGTAGATATAGTCGGCTATTATCATCTTTTTAATTATGCCGGAGGCAATAAAGAATACAGCCAAGCCGGTTATCCGCCGCCCTTCTTCAGAAGTAAAAAGGTTCTCTTGTATCTGCGGGATGAATTCATTTGCTCTGTCAATAGGCCCCAACTGCACATTGGCAAAGAATGTAACATAGAGCATAAAATCATCAAGCCGCGGCAATTCTTCATATTTTTCGTAGTAAATATCGAAAAGATAACTCAGCACTTTGAAAATATAATAAGAAATACCGACGGGCAGAATTATATCCAAAGCGGTAAACTCGGCGTCCTGAAAAGCGGCAATCTGCGAAAGGAAAAAGTTTGTATATTTGAAATATCCCAACAAAGCGATATTCGCAACAACCATCCCCCACAGAACATATCTTCTGGTATCAATATCTTTTATCCGGAATAGCAGGTAGCCAAAATAGTAGTTAGCAACCCCTACCCCTACTAACAACAGCAGCGTAAGACCACCTAACTTGTAGTAGATAAAAAAGGAGAATATTAGAAGAAATGTTGCACGCAAACGCTGGTTTGAATACAACGCATGGTAGATCAACAACCCCAACGCCAAAAGAAACATGAAGGTAAGGGTGCCAAATTGAAGGAGGTTGTCCGGGTTATATTCGAACAACCCCAACAATTTGTTAAAGTCGATATCAAAAATCAATTTACAGCCTGTTAAAAATTACGAAAGTTTGGAATCAACAAGAACCTGTAAGTCACCGATGTTCTTGCACTTAAGAACTTCAATGTGCTTCAGCCTGATATTGTATTCCTTTTCGATAGCTAAAATAACATTTGCGTGGCTGAGCGAGTCCCAACCCGGCACAGTGTTGGCTTTTGTATCGTCCTGGATGTCGTAATCTTCCAGTTCAAGCTGTTTTAAGATCGTACTTTTAAGTCTTTCAGAAATCATTACACTCTCTTATTTACTGTTTATTCAAGTCTTTCATTTCCGCAATTCGTTCTTTGTTCGCTTTGCGGCTTGGTTTTCCGGCGGAACTTTTAATCAACCAGCGGGGCGGAACTAAGTAAACATTCGTGATGGTCATATCTACGGATGTTCCTTTCATTCTCACCCTTTGGATCAATTGTTTTTTCTCGGTTTCATCTTCATAAGGGGTTTCGGCTACTACACTTATCTCTTCTGTACCAAGTTCCGGGTCTTCTTCACCAAAAGCGATAACACGCCCGGGGAGAATACCTTCAACTGCGCCGACCGCATCTTCAACATCCTCGGGATAGATATTTTTACCGGCAACGATTATTATATCTTTCTTTCTGCCGATAACAAAAAGTTCACCGTTTAGTTTGAAGCCGTAATCACCACTGTAATACCAACCGTCTTTAAGAACTTCGGCTGTCTTTTCAGGGTAATTTCTGTAACCGTCGAACATGGAAACCGATTGTATAATGATCTCGCCGACACCGTTTTCCGGCAATTCTTTTCCGGTTTCGTCAACTATACGAACTACACAGCCTTTAATTACCTTGCCTGAAGAAACACAAACGCGGGATGCTTTACCGGGAACAGGCGGCACAACTTTTCCCTGTGCAAGACTTTCCCTGTCAACTTCTAAGGTAAAGATTGGTTCGCCCGGAGTTGTCTGGGTGGCGGCAAATGTGGTTTCTGCCATTGCGTAAGAGGCGGATAAAGCAAGCGGATTAAACCCATATTTTTGAAATGCAGCCACAAATTTTTTATGACTTTCATTCCTTACAGGCTCGCTGCAGTTAATCACTAATCGAAGGCTTTTCAACGAAATATCCTCCATTTCGTCTTCTTCTATTCTGTCTGCCATGAAGTTATAAGCAAAATTAGGCAGCCAGCAAATAGTTGCTTTTTCAGCGTTTAAAGCTTCAAACTGCAAAGAAGGCGCAAGTACCCACTCGAAAGGATCAACCTGAATGGAAGTGATACCGTAAGCCAAGGGGACATGATAAGCGGCTATCAGACCCATATCATGGTACAGCGGCAGCCAACTGACAATTTTATCCTCTTTGGTAAGATTGATCGATTCGGCGTAATTGTCAACATGGTCAGAAACAGCCCGTTGCGAAAGAAGCACCGGTTTCTGTAAACCTGTTGTTCCGGAAGAGTGTTGCAACAACACGGGGTCTGTTTCAACTATTGATCCTCTGATCGAATCTAACAGAGCACTGTCTTCCCGGCTGAGTGTAAATTCTCTGTCCCACTCCAACGGGAAGTGCAGCCCCTTAATCGTGCTCCCTTCTTTAGTAACTAAGGGTGAGATAATTGGTTCGAGGTCCCGCTCGGTGAATATCCAATCCAAACCGGAACGCTGGGACATACCCTCCACTCCCGACTTAAATTTATCCGGGTGCAACCTCGGGTTTGGATAAGCAAGCACTGCAGGAATTGCTCCCAAGCCTGCAATACCAAGATAAAGCGGGAAAAACATCGGGTTATGACGAATTATTATCGCACACACCTGGTCGCGTTTAATCCCTTGTTTTTGTAATAAAACGGAAAATTTGTTTGCAGTATCAAACAAATTCTTAAAAGACCATCTGAATGGTTCCTCTCCTGCTTTCCAATGTACAATCGCGTCTTTATCGGGAAAACGCCGGGTGTTATCCGCCCAGCGTTCCCAAAGATTTTTATATTTTTCCAAATTTTCACCGGTTAATTCTTGGCTGCATAGTCCATTAACGCATCATACAGCATACCGGCAACTTTTTTGTAGCCTTCGGCACTAAGGTGTGTCATATCTGCAGTGGTAAGTTTGTCTTTCGCCCATCTTTCCATTGCACCTTTTCCGCCCATTGCAGCAAAAAGATCCCAGAAAGCAACACCGGTTCTTGTAGCAACATTCTTCTGAACATCAACTAATTTCAGAACATTGTCGTTCGTCTGGAAGCTCGTGCCAACCTTCTTACCTTTGTCACCAACCCCAACAATCAGAATAGGCACGCCCGGCATAGCACTCTTCACATAATTAACTACTTCCGCAAACTCTTTTTCGTAGCTCGAGGGGTTTTTAACTTTATCAACTGAGTTCAAACCAAAGCTTAAAATAACAAGATCATAGCCCAAAAGCTTGTTGAATGCTGTAAGGTTAGCTTTCGGAATCCTTTTCAACGCATTTCCGTCATCTCCTCTTAGTGGGAAGTTATCCACATAGACGCCATTTCCCGATTCTAAGCTAACACCGTAAAGTAAAGCTTGCTTGTCTTTAGTAGCAGTCAATTTGAAAGATTTTGAGCCTTTCAGGGTAATTTCAGTCATTTGGACACCACTTCCGGTTTTGAAAGGTGCAGAATACGAACCGCCCCTATCAAACTCGTAGTTGAAACTTCCTGAACCGTTGGAATAAAAAAGTTTTACGACATCAAAATTTCTAACGGTTTTGTATCTCCAGGTTGTTTCATATTTTACCCAACTGCCATTCTTTGGAATGAAAACTCCGCCCGAAATCCCGGCGCCATTTTTAGGGTTGCCCTGTGTAACAAGTTGGCTCTCCCAGTTTGACGAAAAATCAAGCTTTGTGGAACCTCTGAATGACTTATCCTGAGTTGTGATAGCTACAAAACCAACTCCTTGGCCGCCATATTTGCTCTGGAGAGCTTCTCTGAAATCTGCGCAGATGTTATCACCTTCAATCGCAGAGTCACCAAAGTAAGCTATCCTCACCTGCTTGCTTTTTGCGGATTTTAACGCCGTAGCAAACGATTTCAGCTGTGAAGTGTTACCTGAAATCGGAACTTTTGCCTGGTTTTCACCACCAATCTGATAAAAAGAATTGTAGTGATTTTCGGTTAATACATCACTCTTCATGAATATACCATATACATCCCCTAAACTGCCGTTAACTTGCCCATCGTTGTTAAGAGCAGTCCCATCAACCCTAATCTCGGAGATCACATCAATTTTCTTGCTGCTGAATGGACCCACTTCAATGCCCTCGGGAATGTAGGTAAATCCATAAAACGCCACTGCTGCAATAAGCAACAAAAAGAATGAGCGAAAGCCGCCATTATTACTTAACATATTTTCTCCACAATTAATTTATGAGTACTCGATCGATAATTCGGTTGGTATTAACTTACAAAATTAACAAATAATTCGGAAAAATCGTGTGATTTTCGTATTTTTTCAGACCAAATTTATCGAACGAGCCAAAATGAACCAAAAAATACTCCTTTTTCTTTTTACTTTGCTCTTGCTGTTTAGTTCCAACTTACAAGCACAGACTGTAATATATCGCGTTATCTTAGATGATGAAATTTCGTTGCCTATGGTTCCCTACTTGAAACGGGCAATCGAAACCGCTGAAAAAGAGAGGGCAAGCGCTCTTTTAGTGGAAATTAACACTTTCGGCGGAAGGGTTGACGCCGCAACTCAGTTGAAAGACGCACTGTTGGATTCCAAAATCCCAACTATTGCCTATGTTAACAAACGCGCTGTTTCAGCCGGCGCACTGATTACCCTTTCATGCAAAAAAATTGCTATGGCACCCGGAAGTTCAATCGGTGCTGCTACGGTTGTTGACCAGGAAGGGAAAAAACAACCGGAGAAATATCAGTCGTACATGAGAGCTGAAATGAGATCGACCGCACAAAAAAACGGAAGAGACCCAAAGATTGCCGAAGCAATGGTGGATGAACGCGTTTCAATACCGGGGTTGGTAGATTCTACTCAGCTTGTCTCGTTGGATGATGCAGAGGCAGTTCAATATAAAATTGCTGACACTGTTGCAGTTTCTGCAATAGCGGCAGTTGAAGCATTCGGTTATAAAAACCCAAAAATTGTTGATGTTAAAAGCAATTTTGCCGAAGAGTTCGTTAAATTTCTGAATAACCCGCTGGTATCAACCCTGTTGATTATGCTCGGGTTAGCAGGAATTTATACCGAAATTAAAACTCCGGGGTTCGGGCTTCCCGGTATTCTTGGGATTCTCTTTCTGGCAATGTTTTTTGGCTCATCTTTAATACTCGACCTTGCCTCCTGGTTCGAAATCATTCTCTTTTTGGTCGGTCTCCTCTTAATTTTAGCCGAAATTTTTATTATACCCGGTTTCGGAATTGCCGGCGTGCTCGGCATTATTCTGATGGTGGCTTCTCTCTTTTTCTCTCTGTTTAACACCGAAGGCTCGAAGGGATATTTCGATACTTCTCTTTTGGAAATGGCAATAATACAACTTGGAAGTGCGCTTGCCGGGTTCTTCATACTTGGGTTTTTGGCTTATAAGTTTCTGCCAAATACAAGAACATTTAAGGCTTTTGTATTGGATAGTGAATCAAAAGCAACTGAAGGGTTCACCTCAGCACCGGATTATTCCTTCTTAGTTGGCTCGGAAGGTACCTCAATGACTATCCTTCGCCCTGCAGGCACCGTGTTGATTAACAACCAGCGGTACGATGTGGTAACTCAAGGAGACTTCATTGAAAAGGATCAAAAAGTAAAAGTAATTAAGGTTGAAGGTATGAGAATTGTTGTTGAGAAAACTTCTTAACAAAAACTTTAGTGGGGATTATCCGTTCAACAATTTAGTTATTAAATAATTTTAACTGTTGAACAATTTTAACCGCTAAAACTGCAACCGGTAAACTTAATTGTTGTAACTGCTGAAAAATTGTAACGGCTAAACTTAACTATAACTGTAAATACAACCCACAGGCTTATATCCTTTTTAAAAGAAAAAAAAGAGGCTGAACCGATATTTCTATCAGACAGCCTCTTTTTCAATTTGAACCGTTTAGCCCAACAAACCGGAACTTATTTCAATTTCTCAACAATATTTGTGGTTTTTGTTGATCGTGTTTGGGTGATCAAAGTTGTTCCCCCTCGTGGTGATCTTGAAGGAAGTGAAACTGAAATTGTTTCATGAATAATCGCTTTTGACTTCACAATCTTGCCATCGTCTTCGTTGAAGTAAACATCACCGCCGCCTTCAAATTTCGTTGACTTAAAATCTATCCCGTTCGCTTTAGCCTCTGGGTTAATGTTATAGGTACCCGAAGCTTTCGCATCAACCTGCAAAACATTTTTACCGTCGAAGGTGCCTTTGTTTTTCAGTTTATACGAATAAGTAGTAACAAGGCTGAATAACCCTGACGGGTCAGGCTGGGTAGGTCTGTTAATTACATAAGCAGTATCCGATTTAATAGTTCCGTCCGAGAATTGACGGAAAATCTGCCCTAAGATACTGGCAAAGGTTGATTTTACTGCCCCTTCCATCTGAGTTTTCATCAGATCTTTGTTTTCCTGCTTTTTCATAAGAGAGTCAGGCTGAAATGTTAATAATTTTTCAACGATTTTATCGAATTTGTAGGTTTCAATAATATTCCCAAGTTTATCAACTCTAACAACACAGCTACCGCTCGCCAGTCCTTCATAGAACTCGCCCTCGTCTTTCATTGTGCTGTCAATCTTACCACCGGTGTGATATTTCATTGTGTCTTTCTCTGAGGCGGCAAAAAAGTCGATATTACGAATTTTTGCTTCAATTTCAGCAATTGAATCATTTTCAGTTTCGAGCACTTTAAAATCAACAATGATAATATTCCGCTGATTTACTTTGGAAGACATTGTTGTGTCACCCTTTATTTCAGTGTTGTACTCATTCAGCAGCGCTAATTTATATGAAAAAGTCTCGCCTTTTTCAAATTTATAATTAATTTTCGACTCGCCCTTCGCCGCTGTAACATTCTGCAGCGCCAGGTCGGTAGTATCAACTTTATTGTCGGTATTGCTTCCGGTATCGGTTGTCTCCGAAGAGCAGCCGTAAGCCAGCAATAACGAAAGTGCTAAAAAAGCACCGATAAACAGTTTATTTGTAAACATTCGATTACCTTGAATTTGTGTATAATAAAAACTTTTCTCTAACAATTTTAAATTCTTCCAACTCTTTTTGGTAGGAACTTACTAAATTTTTCCACCCATATTTAAGCAGATTGGGTTTAACGCTTTTTTTACCGGTCATTAAATTGAAGCCACTATCTTTAATTTCAAATTTCCCCGGATATTCTTTTGCCAGATACTCTATCAGCCAAAAACCGAATTTTACCGGTTCAAAGGTTGAATTAACCCCCGTAATCTTTACGCCGTAGCACTTTTTACCCTCATATTTAGGATTTGTAACAGCCGATGATGACTTCGGGTTATATTCAATCGTTTCAACTGAAGTGACGCCCGGGAAACCCTCTATTGCAGCTTTCAAAGTTTTGTTCTTTATAAATGGCGCACCAAATATCAGAAAAGGCTCTGCACTTCCCCGCCCCTCCGAAACATTCGTGTTTTCTAAAAGACAAGTGCCGGGGTAAACTAAACAGGCAAGTTCCGACCTCAGATTCGGTGAAGGATTTATCCATTTCAAACCCGTTTCACTGAATGATGTTTCACGATGGTAACCCTCCATTTGCACCACATCCACTTTGCAATCAGTTCCAAACCGGTTTTTTATATCGTCACGGAAAAACAGCGCAAGTTCGCCTATTGTCATCCCGTGAGCCATCGGCAAAGCCGTAATTCCAATAAACGAAAATAATGACTCATCAACAATGGGCCCGTCAACATAATTTCCGCCAAGAATATTCGGTTGATCAAGCACCAACACCGGGATTCCCGCTTCGCCACACGCTTGAACGATGTAGTAGAGTGTTGAAATGTAGGTATAATACCTAACCCCCACATCCCTAACGGAAAAGATCATCAAATCGATGTTTTTTAGCATTTCTTTTGTCGGTTTGCGTGTTTTTCCGTAAAGCGAATAAACTTTCAGACCCGTTTTAGGGTCAACCATATCCCCCACCTTCGAGCCGGCGGCAACATCCCCCCTAAACCCATGCTCGGGCGAAAAAATTGCCGTAATCTTTCCCTTTTTTTCAAAATGAATTATATCCACTAAATGTCTTCCGTCGGAGGCAACACCGGTGTGGTTTGTAACAATACCCATTCTTTGGGATGAATAGCGTTGCAAATCATGCTCTAAAAACCGGTCAATACCGTTTTGGAAAGTGCCTCCTGCATATTTGACTGAAATGAAAGCGAGCAAAAACGCAACTACCGTTAATTTTCCTGTTTTCATCATAATTCAGACAAGTATTCCTTAACTTTGCTGCCGGCAATCGCCCAGGCGGCAAGCGTCATTCCGTCAAATATTTTTCCGCTGCTGCACATCTTATCCATTTGCTCATAACTTACGGTTTCAATCGAAAACTCTTCGGTTTCATCCGGTTTTTTGGGTTGTCGGTTCAACCCTGAAGCTATGTATAAGTGGCAATATTCATCAGTTACACCATTAAACGGACAAAATTTCCCCATCGGCAAAAATTTCTCTGCTGAAAACCCGGTTTCTTCCCGCAATTCAGTTTGTGCCGTTTTTTCAGGGTTTTCTCCGGTTTTCATACCGCCACACGGAAATTCAAGCGAAAACCGTTTATTAAGGTATCTGTATTGTTTCACCAAAATTAATTCGCCGGAGGAAGTAATCGGAATAACCATAGAAGAGCCGTGAGTGTGCACATAATAATATTTGCCTCTGAATCCGGTTGTGGGAATTTCAAATTCATCAACCTTGTATGTCCAGAAAGGGTTTATGTGCTCCTCTCGGCTCTTAATTTTTTTCCAGCGGGACAGAGTCATTAAAGCGGGTAGTTGTTCAGCCGTTCGTCGCGGGAGAAAAAGTGTGCGATCTCAATTAGTGCATTCTCGTCACTGTCCGATCCATGCACTGCGTTTTCGCCTTTGCTTGTGGCATATTTTTTTCTGATTGTGCCCTCTTCTGCCTCGGCAGGGTCAGTAGCCCCAATCAGTTTTCTGAAATCAGCAACTGCGTTCTCTTTTTCCAGCATAAGTGGTACGCATGGTCCTGATGACATGAACTGCACAAGCTCGCCAAAGAAGCCTCGTTCTTTGTGCACTTCGTAGAAGCCTTTTGCAGAGTCAAGGCTCATACGCGTCATCTTCATCGCTTTAATCTTAAAGCCTGCTTCTGTAATCATCGCAAGAAGCTGCCCGATATTGTTGTTTTTCACCGCATCGGGTTTAATGATGGCAAATGTAAGGTTGCCCAATTTATTCTCCTGTAAATTTATTTTTTGAAATTAATAGTAAATAACAGATTTAGTTTGATTCTATCATTAGATTTATGTTAAACTTCTGATCTGTTAAACTTCTGATCTGTTAAACTTCTGATCTGTTAAACTTCTGATCTGTTAAACCTTTTTATAGTAGGCATCTAATGCTTTTTTCATTGTAATACCCAGGTCAGCAGGTGATTTAACCACTTTAATTCCGGCTTTTTTCAATGCAGCCATTTTTTCAGCGGCAGTTCCTTTCCCGCCCGAAATAATCGCACCGGCGTGCCCCATTCTCCTGCCCGGAGGTGCTGTCTGTCCGGCAATAAACCCAACTACAGGTTTTTTCACATTCTTCTTAATGTATTCAGCCGCTTCTTCTTCAGCAGAACCGCCAATTTCACCAATCATTACGATTCCGTCAGTATCCGGGTCTTCATTGAACAATTTGATTATGTCAATAAACCGGGAACCAATCACCGGGTCACCGCCAATTCCTACACAGGTTGACTGCCCAATCCCCAAATCTGTCAACTGTTTAACCGCTTCGTAAGTGAGCGTTCCGGAGCGGGAAATAACACCAACACGGCCCTCTTTGTGTATGAAGCCGGGCATAATTCCAATCTTTGCTTTACCGGGAGAAATAACACCCGGGCAATTAGGCCCGATTAATATCGCATTTTTTGTTTTTAAATAGTGATAAACGGGAATCATGTCTGCGGCGGGTATCCCCTCGGTTATGCAAATTATAACTTTTATTCCCGCGTCAGCAGCTTCAAGAATTGCATCGGCAGCAAATGAAGCGGGAACAAATATAACAGAAGTGTTGGCTTTGGTTGCGTCAACGGCGTCTTTTACTGTGTTGAAAATGGGGATTCCTTCATAATCTGTGCCCCCTTTACCGGGTGTTACCCCTGCAACAACTTTGGTTTTATATTCCACCATTTGTTTGGTGTGGAACGATCCTTCGCTTCCGGTAATGCCCTGAACTACAAGGCGAGTTTTCTTGTCAACAAGAATGCTCATGGTTGTATCCTTTATTCTGCAAAATTTTTCAAAATAATTTTGCAAGATAACCATTTACAAAGAAATTATTTGTAGTAAACTTTTAAATGTAGCCAACCGAAATGAAACAGAAGAAAAAACAATAAAAAAAAGCCGCCCTCAAATCGAGAGCGGCTTTTGAATTTTTAAGGTTTCTTAACCGGCTTTTCGCTTCGTTTTCCGAAGATATTGCCGGCGAATTATTTTACTTAACCAACATCATCTTCTTTGTAGTTGAGAAGCTGCCCGCATCCAATCTGTAGAAATAAACACCGGTACCAAGGTTTGAAGCGTCGAAGTTTACTTCATACTGACCGGGGGTCATCGGGCCGTTAAGAAGTGTTGCCACCAATTCACCTGTTATGTTAAACACTCTGAGTGTAACAAGGTTCTCAGATGGTATCGTGAACCTGATAACCGTCGAGGGGTTGAAGGGGTTCGGATAGTTCTGTGAAAGGCTGAATTCTGTCGGAAGTTCACTTCCTTTTACCTGTACTGACATCGGAGCGTCGAGCGAGTAAAGCATTCCGCTTTCTGTTCCTGCCCACACCACGCTTGAAGTCGGGGTTGAGTAAACCGAGCCCGGTCTCTGATAAATTAAACCAAGGTTCGACCATGTAGCGCCACCGTCAGAACTTCCGAATACACCGTTTGCCCATGAAGCCGCATATACATTGCTGCTTGCGTCTGTGGTAACGCTGTAGATAAATGCCTGACCGATAGGTGTGCTGACCCAAGTTGAACCCGAGTTGTGCGAAGCAAGAACACCACCACCGTAAGTACCGGCATAAATGCTTCCGTTCGGTGCAACTGCAAGCGCCCAAATGTACGGGAAGCCTGCATTAAGGTCGGTCCAGTCGGCACCGCCGTTTGTTGATTTAATAATTCCGCCGCCAAACGAACCGGCATAGATTGCTCCGGAAGCGTCAATAGCCAAAGCGTGAATTGCAGTATTCAGAATGCCTGTAGGAAGTGTTGCCCATGTAGCACCGTTATCTGTTGATTTCAGCACTCCAAAGCCCCATGTTCCGGCATAAAGCTCTCCTGAAGCACCAATTTTCACAGCTCTTACATCTTTTCCGCTAAGACCTGTAAGAACCCAGGTAGCGCCGTTATCTTCGCTCTTGAACAAGCCCTGTTCGCAACCTGCATAGATTGTTCCGTTTGAGCTTACTGCGAGAGACCAGATGTAACCGGCAGTCATATCAGGATTAATTCTTTCGAAGCCATCGTCTGTCTGTCTCCAGATTTTGCCACCGATTGTACCCAACAGAAGCTTTCCGTCGTTGTCTGATGTGATAGACCAGATGAACTCGTTGTTCATGAACTGACCCTGTGCAGACCAGCTTCCGCTTCCCGAGCCACCGCCGGAACCACTTCCGCCACCGGAGCCGCTACCGCCGCCTGATCCACTGCCACCACCATAGTTGTTGAGGTTAACGGTTACGGCTGAATAATCGTCTTCTGAATCATCACCGTTGCCCGGGGTTGAATCAGGATCATCCTGGTCGGAATGAGTTATCTCTGCAACATTTACTATGTCCTGACCTTCCGGGATGTTCCCTGTGAAGCTCGAGTTATTCATCTGACCCTGACCTGTGAAATTTTTGCAGATCATCTGACCGTTAATTACGCCGGTGATAAAGTTAACATCCGCTTTTGGAGCGAGCACGCTGCCGCGGATATCAATACCTTGAATGGTAAGATTAGTTGCTTTATGGAAATTGTAAAGAACATTGGATATTGCCGTTCCCGTAACGGTTAAACCGCCGTGCCAGCTTACATTTTTGCCGTTGATGTTAATGAGCACAACAGAGCCGTTTGGCACATTAATAGCCATATTGTTTGCCTGAGAAAGATCAGCACCGTTAACTTTGAAAACATTCAATAGTGGATGTGTACCGGTTAATTCCAAGCCACCCCATTCGAAAGTTGTTGTTCCGTTAACTGCATAACCGGCAAGAGTGTTTGAAAGATTGAGCAGATAAGTTTTTGCTGCTGCAAAATCTATTGGATTATCTTTACGAAGTGTTCCGCCGGTAATGCTTACACTGTTAATTGGCAGGTTTGTCGTTTTTCCGTAAACAACATTTCCGTTGTAAACTGCACCGGAAAGGAATGTTAGATCTTTTCCAACTGTTAACACATCTTCAGTGCCGTAAGGGAAGTTTAATTTGTCACCAACGCTGTAGCCGGCTAAGTGAGCGTTACGCCCAACTGCCATTTTACCTTCGGTGTCCGAAGAAGGCTGGAACAAATCTTTCAGAACGAAAAGGTTGTAACCTTTTGCAGGTCCCAAATCGAAATAACTTGCATTAAGCGAAGCCATGTTCACGGTTGTTGTCATCTGAAGTGTTGCAGTTGCCCCGTTTGCCAGCGTTCCTACATCCCATATCCCTGTATTTTGATCGTAAGAACCTTGAGTTGCGGAATATGAGTTGAAATCAAGTCCTGTGGGCAACACATCTGTTACCTCAACACCGGTTGCGGTGCTTGGTCCGTGGTTAGTAACGGTAATTGTGAAAGTTATTACATCACCATTGTTGCCGGTTGTAGCCGAAGAAGTTTTTGAAATGCTAAGATCGGCAGAGCTTACCCAAGTAACAGTTGCGTGTGTGTTTACAACTGTGTTTACCGGTGAAGCCAAAACTATTTTTTGGTATTGATTTGGCGAATCTCTGTGAATGTAGCGCGTTCCCTGAGGGATAATATGGTGTGCCGTAGCAGTTACTGTTGCTGTATTGCTGTTTCCCTGTGAAAGTGTAATACCAGATATAACACCCGTGTTATCCGTTACCGCTGAGGCAAAGTTTAGGGAGCCTGAAGTTGTTGTAAAATCAACATTTACCCCTGACTTTGTGAGGTTCGAAGCATCGTATGCTGTTAAATTAAATACTGCATCCTGCCCAACCGGAAGGGTTACATCAGTTGGATTGAAAAGCAGCGTTGAAAGGATAGAACCACTGTTGGAGTTCGTCATTGCGTCGTTCACAATTTGCTGCACGCGGGTTCTGATTGTTGCGTCTGTAATTGTGCTGATATCAACACCATCGCTGAAATGCCAAATAGCCAATTGAATTGACGCTGCTTCCATATTTGTAGGACTGGCGTTTGTAAACGGTGCATAATTGTTTAAAATGTATGAAATATACTGATTGGTAGGCCCATCATCTGTATATTCGTTTGGGTTTGAATTGCTGGACATTGCAAGGTTATGCTCGATATCGATGCAATAAAATTTTGCAGGGTTACCGTTAAGTGTTCCGGTTATTATACCTGTCCATTGCTCTTTGGTAACACCATTCGGAAATTTGAATGTTACATTTTGACCCTGAGCCGTCCCTGTTGCCTTTACAATAGAGCCGGATGACTCCGGAGCGGGTGCCCCTGGTGTGGCAGATGAACCTGAAGAGCCGGAAGGTCTGTTGGCTACTTCTTGAGGAACGGTTGCCAAAGCGTTTGATATCATGAAAATGACACCAACTAAAACTGGAAATAACTTCTTCATTTTTTTGACCTTTATTGAATTATTAATGCCACAACCCAGCAAATAGTGTGCCAATTTGTGTAAAGGTTAAAAATATCGAAATTCAAGCCCTTTTGGGGACTGTATAAGCGCTTTTAGGGCACTGTTTAAGTACTTTTTAAATGGGTTGGTTAAAATGACCGGCTTTGTAAAAGTGTATTATTTTGAGAATATCAATTTTTTTGGTTTTTTTATTGTATCAGTTTAAGACACTGATTTTTGCACTATCTGATTAACAAGTGACGGAAAAGAGTGTGTACAAGGTTGAAAGAGACAAAATTAAAAGGTAGGCGAAGGTTTGTGTACAAGTTCGGAAGATGCCAAACCAAGTTTCCGGGGGTGTGTTTTAGGTCGGAAGATACCAAATCAAGCCACGAGAGAATGTCAAACCAAGTGACCGGAAGTGTACTTTAGTTTGAAAATTACCAAACTAAGTGATCGGAAAATGTATATAAGTCCGAAAAAAGCCAAACTAAATTGCCGGTGAATGCCAAACCAACCGGCAGAAAGAAAAGAATTATTTTAAAATTCTTTATCGAAGCAAGAAATGCGAAGTTGTTTTATTAAAAAGACTTGGGTACTCAAACTGGACAAAGTGCCCGCATTCACCGATTGTTTTTATTTCAAGGTTCTTTATGCTTTCCCTGAAAATTGTGATTACATCTTCAGGAGTTAATTGTGGATGCACTAATCTGTTAGGGATCATACGGTCTTCAGTGCCGAAGAGCAACAGAGTAGGTGTTGTTATTTCACTAAGCCGCAAAGGTACATCAGAATTCATAACCCCCACAGCACTGCGCGCTACTATTTCAGCGTGGGCGACAAAATCTTTCGAATCCCTAATTCCGATTCTGTCGTCAATCATAAATTTTGCATCTCCCGGAAAAAAATGAAAGTTCACTAAAACATTTTGTGCAATCTGCTCGTTGTTGTGGTTTAAGATGTTCCCACGGCTGAGGTAATTCTGAACAGCATGTTTTTCTTCTTCAGTGTAGATTTCAGCGCCACCCGGGGCAATTAAAACCATTTTGTTGATTTTTTCAGGGTGTAAAAGCGCCAATTTTAATGCAATAGTTCCGCCCATCGAGTGCCCGCAAACTGAAAACTTTTCGATCCCAAGCTCAGCGGTCAGATTTACTACCACTTCGGAATAATACTCCATTGTTCCGGGGTGCAGCTCTTTTGAAGATTTTCCGTATCCCGGCAGATCGAGCGCAATGCACCGGAAGTGCTCGGAAAGCTCATCTAAGTTTTTACTCCAAGCCGGTATGTAGCTGCCAAGGCCGTGGATGAAAACCACCGGTTCGCCATCGCCCATATCAGTATGGGCGATGACTTCTCCGGTAGCAATTTCGGTTTTCTTTATTTCAAACGGATATTGAAGTTCCTGAAAATCCATTACTTCTCTGAATCAAATGCCTGTTTTGCTAAATAAAATCTATCTCTATACAATCGAAAACAAAGTTTAGAAATTCAAATCCATTATTTAACGAACTCCAACACAGCTCTGTTAAATTCTTCCGGTTTTTCAATAATCAGCATGTGCCCACACTTATCAATTTCAACCAATTTGCTGTTTTTGATTTTTGCCGCGCCTGCTTTGAAAATGTCTTCCGGAAATCCGGGATTTAAATAAGGGTTGGGGATCAAACCATCCTGTTTGCCGTAAACAATGAGTGTAGGCACGGTTAAACCCTGAATTTTGTTCCAGGTGGGTTCATCGAGCATGGCACCAACACATTTAATCACTGTGTAGCTAAACTCCCTCATCTCGGAGGCTTTTGCGTTTCTTGCGCGCTCTTCCACCATCCACTCCCACTTATCATCCCATGAGTAGAAGTTACCGGTCAGGTTCTTTCTGATACCGTCTTCCGGGTTTTTTCTTACACCTTGTGCCGTAAGTGCATTCCGCAGCCACTCACCTTCACCGTATTGAAATCTTTCAAAACCGGCAGGAGCAGCCAACACAATGCATTTTATTAACTCGGGGTATTTTAATGCAAAAATTATCGAAATCTGTCCGCCCATCGAGTGCCCAACAAGCGTAACATTCTTCAGTTTAAGTGTTTCAATCATTTTTTTGATTGTTTCAGCATAAAAGCTCAGCGTGTAAGGGTAATCACCTTTTTGTGATTTTCCGTATCCGGGAAGATCAACCACAATTACACGGTTGGTTTTCGCAAGCTCGGGAGCAACATATCTCCAGAAGCCGGCGTTGCTCGCTAATCCGTGAATTAGTATCAGCGTGTTTTCGCCTGAACCCAAATCAGCGTACGCAACCGAGGGGTTATCCAGTACAGTTTTTGTGGGGTAGGTGTAGTCCACATCTTTGAACTCTAATGCGGGGGAATCAGTGTATCTGAAACCGGCACATCCTGAAAAGAAGAAAAGCCCAATAACAGCAAATGCAAATATCTTTTTCATCATATCCTCCTTTAGAACATCATCCAGCTAAGCGTTGTGAAAAATGTCCACGGATCTTTCGGCTTCTCTCCTGTGTATGTTGATTGAGGAGAATCGTAAAAATCACCCACCATCATGTATGCAGCGTGAACTCCCAAGGTAAGAAATACTTTAAGATTGTACTTCATCTCAAAGTTAATTTCACTTCCCATATAATTTCCGCCATTTTTAAGTGAATTGTTGGAAAATGCCGTGGCAAAGCCCAATTTAGCGTATAATCTGTTAGGAATAAAATCTTTTGAAATGTTCAGAAATCCGGCGGTTACTCCCAATCCCATGTTAGAAATATCGTGAACAGCAGAATAGTATCTGTTCACAACCTGTGGGTCCGGGAAAAGTAAAAATGCTCTGTGATTGCTGTAAATTCCAACGGGTGAACCGTAAACATTACCGGTGATAACGGAGTTTAGTGTTCCGTCGGCAACGCCGTCTTTGTCGCCGGTTGTGTATAAACCTTCAACACTGATTTTATCATTTGCGGTCATACCGTATTTATATTGCACCGATGCGTTGGCAGCCACACCGAAAATATCGGCAGCTTTGCCTGTTTTTACACCTACGGTATCAAGAATGCCGAAGTTGGTCATCACATACCCGTCAAGCCACCAACGGGAAGCAAGAAACTCCCTGTTGTAAGCGAAGTGCCCGCCAAACCAACCAAGGTGCCCTTCATATTTTTGATTGGGACCCGGAAACCTAATGCGAGTGGCGCCGTTATACTCAGCGAGTTGGCTGGTTAAACCCTGCCCCAAGATAGAGATACCGCTTCCGCCTTTCCCTTTATCAAAAACATACCAGGCGTCTAAACCGGCTTCCATCGTTGGGGTCGGGCGCCACATCCAGTCTGCCATCCATAGGATAACATCATCGTCAAGTTTAATTTCGTTCTCCCAAAGCTGGAACATCCCCAGACGGAGTTTGCTGCCGGAGGCAAAATCGATGTATGAGCTAATCCCCACTCCCTGTGTGCCCCAGTATGAAAGTTTGTAGGCGCTGCTTTGGTAGGTGCCCAACCCGGTAACATTTGGGTCGCGCACGCCGTCGAAAATTCTCTGCATACCAATAACTACATTGTAATTTGCATCTTCGGGTCGCAGTTCCACATTCGCCATCAGCGTCTGCAGGTTAATCTGCCCGCCGTTAATGGCACCGCCCCGGTTGTTTCCAACGCCGTAAGCCTGATCACCCCAAGTGTAATCTATTTTGAACAGCCCGCGAAATGTTGCAAAATCATCGAGAATTTGCGGTTTGTAGATGAACATCGGCACAAACCTTTGCTCAAAATACCATGTAGTCTGCGGAACGGTAAAGGTTGAGTTTTGCCCAAACATCCTCCCGATTACCTGCCCTTGCAGAACATCGTTAGTGGGGGTTACATTTCCCGATGTCATTCGGGTAAAAGAGTAGCCGATAAATTGAAATTCTTTCGGGGGTTTGTCTTCCAACCGAATATCCTGTGCAAAGAGCAGACCCGGCAGAAGAAAGAAGAAAAGTTTCAATAGTTTCATTGATCCTCCGTAAAAAAACCGGAGTGAAGGCAGGGTTTAATTAAACCCTGCCCTTTTGTTCCGGTTCAGAAAGTCTTTGTTAGTTCTTTACATATTTTTGAATCCAGGTAGCGCCCAACTTCACACCGTTGTATTTGGTGCTTCCGAAACCTTCGGTTGAATTTGGTGCCGTGAAGCCCTGAAGAGCCGGATTGGTCTGAATTACTTCATACCACATACCTGAAGTGTTTACTCTGTAAATACCCGAAGAAGTAAGAGCAGAAGGAGCAGTTTGGTTCAGGGTGATTTCTCTGATAGAAGTGCCGGCTACAGTTCTGGTTGTGAATGTACCTTCAAAAGTAACCTGAGCGTCACTGGAATCAGTTGAAACAACTTTATATGTACCGTTTGAATTAAATGTAGCGTCAATTCTCTTAGTTTTGGAAACGGTAGCAAGTCCCGGAGCTATATTAGCGCCTTCAGAAAGCCATTTTCCAACCAACGGCTCGGTTTCAGGGTTGTGCTTAACATATTTCTGAATCCAGGTAACACCTAATTTAATGCCGTTGTATTTGGTGCTTCCAAAACCTTCAGCGGCTGTAGGTGCTGTGAATCCTTGAATTGCGGGGTTGGTTTGAATGATTTCGTAGGTTAAGTTACCACTTGCACTGATTTCAAATATACCGGATGAAGTAAGTGCCGCCGGAGTTGACTGGTTAAGCGTGATGCTTTTGATATCTGTACCGGCATTGTCTGTGTAGCTCCATGTACCTTCAAAAGTTACAGAAGTGTTCGAGCTGTCAGTCGATACAACTTTGTAAGTTTTGTTTTCATTGAAAGTAGCGACGACTCTCACAGTTTTCGATACGCTTACCAACCCTGGGGCAACATCACTTCCTTCAGATACCCAAGTACCTACTAATGCATCTTTTGCAGGTGGCGGTGGGTCAACCGGGTTGTCTTCTTTTTTGTCGCACCCTGAGAAGAACAGAAGTGCTGCCAATGTCAGAACGGAAACGGAAAAAAGCCTTTTCATCTTTTTTTCTCCTTAAATAAGTTAAAGTGTTGATTGTTGATTAATAAATTAATTGTGTTTAATTGTCTCTTATTTTTAATAAATTACGCTGATTTTCAATGGGTTGTTTTCACATCTTACTCAGTGCCTGCCTGTTTATTTTACCCGCCTCGTTTTTTGGTAAATCATCCAAAATAACAACGCTTTTGGGTATTTTGTATTTAGCAAGCCCTTCTCTGCAATATTGTATAATATCTTCCGGGCTTAAAGTAAATCCCTGGTTCAGCACAACAAATGCTCTGCCCGTTTCACCCCACCTTTCATCAGGAACCCCAATAACAGCGCACTCTTTTATCGCTGCATTTTGGTAAAGGTACTTCTCAATTTCTGAAGGATAAACATTTTCACCCCCGCTTATATACATATTCTTTTTCCTGTCCACTACAAAGAAATATCCCTCTTCATCTTTTAGCAGAATGTCACCTGTGTGGAACCAACCATCCGTAATAGTTTCAGCGGTTTCTTTCGGTTTTCTCCAATATCCGGCTGTTACAACGGGTGATTTAAGCCAAAGCTCACCCGGAGTGTTTGCAGGAAGTGTATCCCCGTTTTCATTCACAATTTTCGCTTCAATGTAAAAATTGGGAAAACCAATCGAGCCTTTCTTCCTGATTGCGTCATCCTGATGGAGCGAAAAGCAATTGGGCCCCACTTCGGTTAATCCAAACCCCTGGCGGATTGCAATCCCCTTGTTGTGCCAGATATTTATTAACGGAATCGGCATCGGCGCACCGCCTACTATCGCAAAACGAACGCTGCTAAGGTCTGTTTCTGCAAACCGAGGCGAATCTGACATCATCTGAAGCATTGTAGGCACCCCAAAAAGAAGCGTCGTTTTCTCTTTTTCCATTAATTCAAGTATCAGCTCGGCGTCAAAATTGTTTAATATCGTGTGCGAGCCGCCAACAAAAAGAAACGGCGTAAGAAGAACATTCCAGCCACCCGTGTGGAAAAACGGCGCATAACTTTGCGTGTGATCGTTCTCGGTTAAGTTCAGCCTTAAAACTGTGTTGACAGCATTCCAAAACAACTGCCTGTGGTTAATTATAACCCCTTTCGAAAGACCCGTTGTGCCTGCGGTGTAGAGAATCATGACCGGGTCATCAAATGAAATGTCGGCTGCCGGTTTTTCCTTTTTGGAGACTTCAGCTGTTAAAAATTCCCTTATCTTTTCAATTTCCAACTTTTGCGGGATTTTTGCCAAACTTGCCAACCGGTTTGTCTCTTCTCTGAAAACAGATTCAAAAAGAAACAGTGCAGGTTCAGCGTCGCTGATAAGTGTATCCAACTCTCTCGGTGTAAGCCTGAAATTTAACGGAACAATTATCGTCCCTGTTTTAACGCACGCAGCAAACAACAGAACAAATTCTGCCCTGTTTTTGGAATAAACTGCAATTCGGTCACCTTTCTTTAGACCGAGTTCATTGGTTAAAAACTCAGCTAAAACATTTGCACGGTTGTTAAAATCGGAATAATTCCACTCAAACCCCGTTGAGTGTTCTCTTAAAAATAGTTTTTTCGGTAAATATTGCGCCCACTTATGGCACCAGTCGGTTTCATATCTTTCAGGCATTGTTTTTCCTTTTACTAAATTCTTTCTTTTAATCCCGGAAATAACCGTTGCGATCAGACAAGGTTAGATAATCCTTCCTTTTCGGCTAAAACCTTTTTTGTGCAAAGTACCGGAACCATTGCCTTCACTCATGGCTGAATCGTTCTTTCCTTTGTGCTAAAATCTTTTTTATTCAAGGTGCAGGAACTGTTGCTTTCATTCATCACTGTGCTACTCTTTCCCTTGTGCTGAAATGAATTGCCAACCCAGCCACGACGGATAAAACAATTGCAACTGCAGCAGCTACGCCGGGGTTTTCACCCGTTGCCACCGTAAAGGGCACCGTCAGTTTTCCGTAATACATTATAAAATGAACAGAAATTGCAATTACGGAAGCAACAATAACGGTGGTTGATTTTACATTTTTCAAAAACATTCCGAATATAATCGGCACAAACGCAGCCGAAAAATATGCGTAAACGCCGTTCTGCGCAAAAATTGCAACGCTTAGTTTTGGGTTCACCAACTGATCGTAAGACATCAATATTGCAACAACCGCCAAAATACCGATCACTATCTTGTTCGTTACCATCAGTTGCTTTGCAGTCGGCTCTTTTTTCGCTATTTTGTTAAAAAATATCGGCTTTATCAAATCCTGAGTTACCGATGTGGAAAGCGACTGTACCAACCCCTCCAATGTTGAAACACCCGCGGAAATTAACCCCAACACAACAATCAACGATACAAAAACAGGGAAAACTGTTGTTACATAAGCCGGAATTATTCCGTCGTTTTTAAGAGGTTGCCCGTTTAATGTTAAATCAGGGAATTGCAGCCGAGCGTATAAACCGACAAACACCACTAAGAAAAAAATCGTCTGTACTATTACACCACTTATCAGATAAGATTTAACACCCTTTGGGTCTTTTATCAAAAGGGATTTGGTAATTATGTGCGGTTGGCATACTATCGCAATCCCGATCACTATCTGAGCTATAAAAATTTCAAAAAAATCACGAAAAAGGAAACTCGAATCGTTGTAAAGCGAGACCAACTTTGTATCAATCTTCCCCAATTTATTAATGAAACCGCCAATTCCGTCGTCGAAATAATGGTACCCTGAACCGAGCATAATCAGCGCAACCACCAACATTATTATCGCCTGAACCGTATTCGTGTAAACCATCGAATTGGCGCCTCCAAACATCATATAGCCAAAAATAAACAATACTGTGGCGATTAAGACATACAACTCCGGCACGGCAAGTGTTTGAGCGATTACTTTGGTTAACCCGACCGCAATCAGCACTATAAAAGTGAGCAACAACAACGATAAAAATGCAAAAAACAGCTCGTATCCTTTGCTTTCATATCTTTTTCCCATCCACTGAGCCAAAGTACCCGCTTTTACCGATGAACCAAACTTCCGGAACCCAATGGTAAGCACAACCAAAGAAATCATCGCTGCTGCAGGATATACAAGCCCGTAAGAAATAAACCCGCTGATTCCGTAGTTAGCCACTAAACCGGGGTTAATAACAAAAGTAGCGGCACTCGTCATCGAAGCAGCAAGCGCAAAGCCGATAGTCCACGGCGGGAAGTTAACATTCCCAACAGTGTAGTCATCAATTGTTTTAACCTTCAGTGCGCCACGAATCACGAAGAAAAGTGTTATCGCCATGTAAACGATAATTAACACCCAACCGGCTAAAACTAAACTGCTTGCACCACTTCCCATTTTGTTTGGTCTCCGTCGTTAAAATTTAACCAATGCTGAAGCGAACGCCAGTCCGCCACCTGACCCGACAAACATCAACAGGTCACCTCGTTTTATTCTGCCGGCTTTGTATGCTTCGTTAAGCGCCATCGGAATGCACGCCGAACCGGTGTAGCCGTAAGTTGACATTATCGCTTCACCCTTATCCCGGTTTACACCGAGATTATCAAGTGTTTGCCAAATTGAATTGATGTTAATCTGAGTAAAGAAGTATCGCCCAATTTCATCGGGTGTTTTCCCCTCTTTTTCACAGGCAGTTTTCACCATTTTCGTCCAGATTTCAGGATTCAGTTCTTTCGGAAATTTCTTCACAAACTTCAAAAGATGGTCTTTTTTCGCAACAACTTCTGCGTTTACGGGGTATTTTGTGCCACCGGCATAAATCCCCATCCACTCGTTATATTGCCCTTCGGTGTAAAGCTCGCCGTTGAGGAAACCATCCCCTTCTACCGAAGGTGAAAGCACAACCGCACCGGCACCGTCAGCAAACAAGGTTACAGTTTTTTTATCGTGAAGGTCTAAATATTTGCTCATGTTGTATGCGCCGATAACGAGAACATTTTTCATATCGGGGTCGCCCGCTATAAATTTTGAGGCGGTGTTAAGCGCAGTAACAAAGCCTGCACACGCAGTGTTTATGTCGAATGTTCCCGCGTTTACAGCACCCAGCCTGTATTGGACCACCGAAGAAGTAGAAGGTGAAATGAACTCGGGGGTATCTGTAGCAAGAATTATTAAATTAATATCCTCCGGTGAAATGCCGGCATCGGAAATTGCGGCTTTTGCTGCTTTTTCACTTAGGTCGGCAGTAGATTCATCGCCCGAACTCCAGCGTCTCTCTCTGATTGTCAGGTTTTCGCGCAGCCAGGTATCAACATCCTCTCCGAGAATTTCGTTGAAATATGAGTTTGGCACCACTTTCTCGGGTGCATAGGCGCCAATCCCTGTTATTTTTGCTCTTCTTTTACCGGTTATTTTTTCTTTTTCTGCTTTATTTTCCGTCATACCAACTGTTTCTGCCATCTTTTTTAATTATGCTTGTTTTTTAAGCCTGCAGCTTTTTTGAGTTGCTGCTTTTTTTTGCGTGCTGCTTCTTTGAGCTTGCTTTGCGTTTTATATATCCTTTTTTTTTGGGTATATTTTTCAATATTCCGGCTGTTTTTAATTCAATTTTGGTTTTCGCCGGAGCTACATAACCAAGCCGCCATCGACACTGAGGACGGTGCCGTTAACGAAGTTCGAATCGTCCGACGCAAGGAAAAGATATGCGTTCGCAATATCTTCGGGCGAGCCTAATCTGCCAAGCGGTGTTTTTTCGATCAACATGTTTATCACCTTCTCGGGAATTGTATCCACCATTTCCGTTGCAATGAAGCCCGGTGCAACAGCGTTCACGCAAATCCCTTTTCTGCCTAATTCCCTTGCCCATACTTTGGTCATACCGATAACGCCCGACTTTGTGGCGACATAGTTTGTCTGACCAAAATTACCGTACAAACCAACTACGGAGGAAGTGTTGATGATCTTGCCCGAACCTTGCTCAACCATATACCCCATCACCGCTTTTGTGCAGTTGAATACGCCCGTAAGGTTTACATCAATAACCTGTTTCCACTGTTCGGCAGTCATTTTGGCGAGGCTTGCGTCACGGGTGATACCTGCGTTGTTTACCAGAACATCTATTCCGCCGAGTGCTTCGGCGGTTTTAACTGCAGTTGCTGTTGTTGAGTCAAGATCAGTAACATCAACTTTGAAGAACACCGCTTTACCGCCGCTTGTGGTAATTTCATTCACTAAGGCTCCCCCAAGTTCTTCGTTCACATCCCAGATAGCAACCGACGCACCCTCTTTAATAAATTTTAATACTGCAGCTTTGCCAATTCCTCTTGCACCACCGGTTACGATTATTCGTTTATTTTCTAATCTTTTCATTTACTTCTCCGTAGAATTTGTTTATTCTTTTTCGGTTCTAACTAATTTGAATAATTTTTAACTTTTTTCCAATCCCATCTGCCGGCTGAGGAACAACCCGCATCACAGTAACGGAAATTTATTTCTTCTTCCAATTCCATCCCCTTGAAATTAACTCCCAAAATCGGGATTCTCAACCAACCAATCAATTTTTGCATCGTTTCAAAAATTTGAAACGATAAATGTAAAATTTTACCTGTGCTCTGCTTTTATATTTTATTTCTGTGTATCAGTTCCGTGCTTTAACGCCGTCTTCCGATTCTGTACTTCAGTTCTATGTTTTATTTCTCTGCGTAAATCCTGTGTTTCAGGTCTGTGTTTTACTCTTGTGTTTCAGTTTCGTGTTTCGATTCCGTGTTTCAGTTCAATGCTTTGCAATAGTGCAGCACTTCAGAGATTCAGCATTATACTTCGGAATAAATCGACTTCTTTTCCTCTTCCCACTCATTCAGGAAATTTTGGAAATGGACCTCCATCAGCTTATAGAACCTCTCCATTTCTTCGATTCTGAGTTTTGTAGTGTCGTTATTCTTAAACTTTGCCTTATTTACCATTTCCTGAAGCACACCGGCAATCTTTGTATTGTTCTTAATCAACGCAAAGTTATTTAAAAACGCATTTTCGAAAATTTCAGGCTCTATTTCATAGTAATCTTTACGATTATTTTCGGTGTACAAGGCTTTTCTTATCAGCTTTCGGTCGCGTAAGCGTTTTAATATCTGGCTGACAGGCCCCTTACTTCTGCCTAATTCTTTGCAAATATCATCTAATGAAATTGGTTGCGGGCTGAATATCAACAAAGCCACAATGTGACCCATCAATTTATTGAGTCCAAAGGCTCTGTATGCGTCGCCATAACGCGTTATCATCTCTTTTTTTATGTCTGCTCTGTCTGTCATTTTCGGTTTTTAATATTTCAAAAATTTGAAACGATTAAAATTAAACAAAACTTTTATTCTGTGCAAATTTTTTCCACCTAAAAATTATTTTTTTTGTTTTTTTTGTTTTTGTAGGAAGTGCAGATTCTTTGAGGGTCTTTTGTTTTGAAGTAGTGCTTTTGGGAGGGAGGGTGCTTTTTTGAAAAGACTCTTTTTGCTGGCTGCTGCTTCAGAAAAGGGCTTTTGATGGTACTGCTGCTTCAGTGAAGAACCTTTTGAAAAAGTGCTTTTGGGAGGGAGGGTGCTATTTCTTCAAAAACTCAATAATTTTTTCTGCTGTTGGTTTGGAATTTTTAAAGCAATCCCCTATCGAAATGCCGCCTCTGTAATTTCCACTGAAGAATAAACCCGGGTTCTCAGATTCCGTTTTTTCAAAATACTCATCATGGAGGTTATAGCCTAAGTTATACTGCGGAATTGCTCTTTCCCACATAACTGATTTCCTGAAAACCGGTTCTTTTTCTATTTTCATAATCTTCTTGAATTCGGAGATGACCTCTTCATCCAATCTATCACCATATCTGCTGAAAACATCGGGATTTTTCGCCCCACCGATGAAAATCGTGAACGCAGCCCGGTCATCACCGCAACGATTTTCAAAAATCACAGAACTCCATATCGCACCCAGAAAAATTTTCTTCTCTTTTCCCGGAATCAAAAACCCGAAACCATCCAATGCCCTGCCAATATCCGAACGGTTAAATGCAACAAACAAAACTTTAACCGGCGGATGGTAAATTTCGCGGAAGTGTTGCGCCAGAACCGGGTCAAATTCTTCAAATACCCCCGCTGAATCATGTGCCGGCAAAGTGGAAAGCAATACGCTACACTCTACTGTAATTTCTTCTCTCCTGATTTCAGCACCATCAATTTCTGCTCGCTTAGATACCCGTTCATCACCTGCCTGTTCACCCCCACTTTTTTCAGCACCATTAATTTCGGCTCGCTTAGATACCCGTTCATCACCTGCCTGTTCACCCCCACTTTTTTCAGCACCATTAATTTCTGCATGAGATGAAATTTTCTCATAAACTACCGACCAACCCCCATCTGTTTTCGAAATTTTCTTCACCCGCGAGTTATAAACTACTTTATCCGGAAACTGTGACACAATTTTCTCCGGTAACACTCCCAATCCCGAACGAAAAGAGAACATCTTAGCACTTTGCTTGGATTCTTCATTCCTCTTTTTGGCGGCTTTTCTTTCCTTTGCGCCGCCGATCATTCCCTTCACCAAACCACCGTAAACCTCCTCCAATCGATATAATTTCGGGAAGGCTGATTTCACGCTAAGCTTCATTGGGTCGCCTGCAAACACACCCGAAACAAACGGGTCAATTACATTTTCAAGAAACTCTTTACCCAAACGACGGGTTACAAACTCACCCAAACTTTGGTTGTAACCGTCACTTGATTTACCAACGAAAGGCTCTTTCAACACCCGCAATTTTCCCCGCAATGAGAAAAGCTTTGTCTTTAAAAACCCACCGACCGACATAGGCAACGGCAACAATTCACCATTCTTAAGTATATATCGCTTGTTCGATGCCTCGTTGGCATATATCATCTCGTTATCTAAACCAAGATCAGTAACCATCTCACGGATAAAGGGCGTGGTTTCCAAACCGGAATTGGGGCCAAAATCAAACAGATAGCCACCCTCCCGCTCGGTTCTGATGGAACCACCGGGCACAGAACGCGATTCTAATATCGTAAAATCAATTCCCGCTTTGTGTAACCAATGTGCTGCAGCTAAACCGGAGATTCCCGAACCAAGAATTATTACTTTTTTCATCGTCGTTTCGTCTTTTCAGTTACCTGATTTTGTTTTTGATGTTGTTTTTTGACTTTTGGTTTAGTTTCTTGTGTTCAACTTTTTGAATTTCAACCATGGAACCTAACCTTTTGAACTTCTATCTTTTAAACTTTCAACCGGTTGAATTTTAACTTTCTGAACTTCAACCTTCTGTTTTCAACCGTGCTCTCACCAACCCGGCAAAAGATTTAACTTTAATCTACACGAAAACTTTCAACCTTCTGTTTTCAACCGCTGTGTCACCAACTCTGCCAGGCATTTCACAAAAGTTTTAGAATCATTCAGCCCGGTCATCACGATATAATTCTCAATTTTTGCTTCTTCAGCGTTGTGGCGGTACTCAATATCCAACTCGAAAGATGTCTCAACATGGTCTGAAACGAAACTGATCGGCACAACCAACACATCTTTAACTCCTGCGGCGCCAAGCTCCATTAGTTTCACATCGGTTGCGGGCGTCAGCCATTTAACGGGCCCCACCTTGCTCTGAAAAGAAAGGTGATATTTATGCGAATAACCCCGCTGTTTCATCACTTCTTCCATGGTAACTTTAATCTCTTTGCTGTAGGGGTCTCCGTTTTTCACCAAACTCACCGGCGTGCCGTGTGCACTGAACAAAATGTTCACGCCGCCCCGTTTTTCTTCGCTCCATTTCAGAAGTGCTTCATCAATCCGTTCGTTGAGCGCTTTTATGTAGGTGGGGTGATCGAAGTAATTTCTGATTACCTCAACTTTGGAAGTGTCGCCTTTGTAAACTCTGCTCCACTCGTTGAAAGAAGAACCGGAAGTGGTTATTGAGTAATGGGGGTACAACGGCAAGAGTATCACCTTATCATAATTGCCTTTGGCAACTTTTTCCGCCGTCACATCCGTGAACGGTTTCCAGTAACGCATTGCAACGAAAACATCTGTTTTCGCAGAATCAAAACCGGTTTCTTTGGGTGTATTTCCGGAGTAAAAATTTGCTCTTAATTCTTCCTCCAACATTTGCCTTTGAAGTTCAGTCCACTCGTTTATTGGCGATTTACCGCCAATCAGTTCATACTCTTTTGCAACTTTCGGTGCCCGTTTCCGAGCGATGATTTTCGCAAAAAATTTCTGCGCAACCGGAATCTTAAAAATATCGGGATCACTAAAAAGGTTTCTTAAAAACGGCTCCAACGCCTCTATACTGTCGGGACCACCCATATTCAACAATACAACTGCAATTTTTTTCAAACTTCTCTTTCTTTTATAAATTCTAATGGTTGGGTTAACCGGCGATATAGCTCAGACTTCTCTTTCTTTCATAAATTCTTTTGGTGTGAATAAGCAAAAAGCCTAAACCGTTCTGGAGTATCTTCCGTAGTCTTCTTTGCGTTCAATGTAACCATCAAATTTCATTGCGATGTTTCGAATCAGCAGGCGCCCTTTATCGGAAACCACCAACCCGCCGTTTGAAAAAGAAACCAACCCGTCACTTTCCATCTCTTTCAGATTATTCAGACTGTTGGCAAAATATTCCCTGAAGTTGATGTTAAATTTTTCCTCAACCGAGCCAAAATTAAGTTCGAAATCGCACATCACTTTGGTAATCACTTCCCTCCTTATGATGTCATCATCAGTAAGGTAAACTCCCCTTGCCACCGGCAACCGTTCTTCGTTCAATGCGTCGAAATAATCCTTTTCCCTCTTATAGTTCTGAGTGTAAACCCTGCCTATCTGGCTTAGAGAAGAAATTCCAAAAGCATAAAGGTCAGCACCCGCATGAGTTGAATACCCTTGGAAGTTTCTGTAAAGTTTTTTCTCTTCGAGCGCAATAGCCATTTCATCTTCCGGTTTCGCAAAGTGATCCATCCCGATAAACACATATCCGGCGCTCATTAAAGTTTCGATTGTTGCCCTGAAAATTTCAAGTTTTTCTTCCGGTTTCGGCAGGTCTTCGGCACGAATCAGCCCCATGTGCTTTTTCATCCAGGGCACATGCGCATAGTTAAAGACGGCGATTCTGTCAGGCGAAATGTCGATTACCTTTTCAACGGTTTGGAGGAACGATTCTTTCGTCTGAAAAGGCAGCCCGTACATCAGGTCAAGATTTGTGCTGCCAAACCCAAGCTCTCGCACCCACTCCACCACCTGCCGTGTCATATCCTCCGGCTGAATGCGGTTAACCGCCCTTTGAACCTCAGGGTTAAAATCCTGCACACCCATCGAAATTCTGTTAAACCCGCCCGAACGCAAAGCTTCCAAGTGTTCGCGGGTCAGGTTTCTGGGGTCAATCTCACACCCCGCTTCAATCGTGGGGTCAATCTTAAAGGATTTATTGATGTATGAAATCAGGTCTTCTATTTCATCCGGATCAAGATGCGTAGGGGTTCCGCCCCCCCAATGAAGTTGCGTTACGGGGCGCTCCACATCCAAATATGTGCGCAACAAATCAATTTCGTTCTTCAGATATTTGATGTATTCTTTCACCCTGTCCCTGTTTCGGGTGATAATCATGTTACACCCACAGAAATAACAAAGCGTGTCGCAAAACGGGAGGTGAAAATAGAGCGAAAGCGGCGGCTTCTCCCGGGATGAATTGGTTTTTACAATCTCATCCAAATAGTTATCGGAAGTGAATTTTTCGTGGAAGTGTGGCGCCGTTGGGTAGCTTGTGTATCTCGGCCCCGGTTGATCGTATTTTTTAATAAGTTCAGTATCAAAGTCAAGTTGAAACATCGTTAAATCCGTTTTTCTCTACATCTATTGATCGTAAATAGTTGATTGTAATTGTAAATTGTGTCAGCTGTTAGCTTCATTTAGCACTTTATTTCTTGCCCGCTTCTCGGATTGCAGCCGGCAATTTACAGCCCGTATATTGTTTTGTTGCAGGTTTAATAAGCTGCATACTAATTTTATTACAGACTAATTTTCTAACCGGCTAAGCAGACAGCAGGTTAATTTTACAACATGCTAATCGTGGAATTTACTGCTTTCGTTTTTAATGTAATCCACTAAGGTTTTCAGGTGCTCGGGTTTCACATCCGGCAAAATCCCGTGCCCTAAGTTGAAGATGTGTCCGTGCCCCGAATCTAATGAAGCCAAAATACGCTCTGCTTCTTCTTTTATAGTCTCTTTGGGAGCATACAGAATTGTCGGGTCAAGATTTCCCTGCACCACCGCTTTACCGGAAAGCTCTTTTTTCACAGCTGACAATTCCACAGTCCAGTCAACGGAATAAGCATTTGCGCCAATCTCCACCAGTTTTGTGAAGTTGTGGTTAACTCCCTTTGCAAATACAATCACGGGTGCTAAGGGCTTCAATTCCTCCACAATTCGTGTGATATAAGGCTTCGAAAATTCTTCAAACTGCGCCGGCGAAAGGATAGAACCCCAAGTATCAAACACCTGAACCGCGTCTGCACCCGCTTTTACTTTTTCTTTCAGATAGCCAATAATAACGGTTGTGAGCATTTCAAGCACTTTGTGCGCAGACTTTCGCTCGCTGTAAACAAACTCCTTAATCTTGGCGAAATTTTTGGAGCCGCGTCCCTCAACCATGTAAGTCAGAAGTGTCCACGGTGCGCCTGAAAAACCGATTAAAGGCACCCTGCCGTTAAGCTCTTTAACGGTCATCTTAACGGCATCTGTAACATATTTTAACTTTTCACTCGGATCAAAAGTTGAAATTCTCATCAAATCTGCCGAATTTCTGATTGGCTCGGGGAAAACGGGGCCCGTCCCTTCATCCATCGTGAACTTTAAACCCATTGCTTCGGGAATCACTAAAATATCTGAAAAAAGGATCGCTGCATCCACACCGATTATGTCAACTGGTTGAATTGTAACCTCGGTTGCAAGCTCCGGGGTTTTGCACATTGTGATGAAATCCGATTTTGCCCTTACTGCCCGGTATTCGGGTAAATATCGCCCGGCTTGTCTCATCACCCAAATCGGGGTTCTTTCTGTTTTCTCGCCGTTTAGTGTTCTAAGTAATAGGTCATTTTTTAATTTTTTCAATTCAATCCTCAGTTACATTTTTATCCGGTGTAATAAGCAGTGTTTCAGATTTTTATCTCCGGCTGCAAAAAACCTTTTTAGTCTTTTATCAATAGCAATAAGCAGTTATTCAAAATCTCTTTTTGCTAAGGGCGCTGCCTAAATTTCACTTTTTACTAAGTGCAGAAGGTTTTCCATAGTGAATTTTTCAGGCATAATGTCAACCTGAAAGCCCGCTTCTTCAATCGCTTTTTTAGTTACATCCCCAATCGCACAAATTTTCCGTTTAACCGGGGTTTCGCTGTTCTCACCGTCCGCAACAATTCCCTCACCTTCAGCCGTAAAATTAGTTTTGGTTTTCTTAAAAATTCCCGCACCTCCTTCACCCATCACAAGCATAAAGTTCTTAAAAGTTGAAGGGCTGGTGAAAAGATAAAACTTCGCACCGGAAGCGGTTATTTTCTCTCTTATTTGTGGAAAATCTTCTTCTTTCGGCGGTTCGTTTCTGTAAACAACCACGCGGTCAACTTCTGCGCCCAAACTTTGCAGTTTCGTCACGAATGATTCGTTCGAAAGGTTGCTTACCGGCAGAAGTACCCGCTTTCCTTTTATTCCAACTTTTCCAAATAACTCAACCAACCCATCAGCAGAGAATTTGTCAGGTATCAGCAATTCCTCTTCCATGGGTATTTTATCACCAATAAACTCCAAAGCCTTAGCGGCGGTTTTCTCACCCACACACGCTATTTTCAGGTTAGGGAAATCACCTAACTCCACTTCTAAATCGATCATTAATTTAAGCGATGAATAGAATGCGTGCACCGAGTTGAAAATGAGATAATCATATCCCCCAAGTTTTCTGAAAAACGATTTTGTCTCATCAATTTCAACTGTTTTAATCACAATTAAAGGAACATTCAACCCCGAAAGTCCGTGTTCCTTAAACAACCTGAGCGTCTCCTCCTCTTCCTCAGCAGAACGAAACGAAATAACAGAAAAGCGCTCAGCTGCCATCAGATAAAAACTCTTTCAAAGATGAATGCTTTTTCTTTCAATTTTTCAGTCATACACGAAACACATCAACAAAACGAAAAATAAATACATCAACTAAACGACAAATTAAATACATCAACTAAACGACAAATTAAACAAATCAACCAAACGAAAAATAAATACATCAACTAAACGACAAATTAAATACATCATTTAAACGACAAACAAAACGAAAAAAGAAAAAGAAAAAGAAAAACAAAAGGCAAACGAAATACAAAAGCAAAACTAAAAACAGAAAACAAAAGTGTTTTTTTCAATTCCCAATACCCTCTAACCCAGACGGTCAATCGTGGCGATAATCTCTTTTCCTCCGTCGTTATACATATCGCGTGCTAAACCAACACCAAGAATCTCAGGTTCATATCTCGAACCCCGCACATAACCTCTCATTGCTTCAGTTCCGTCAACGGTGCCAATATACGCTTTCAGGAAAAGCCCGTTCGGTTTCGCCACGGCATGCGCCGCAATCGGCACCTGACAGCCACCCTCAAGTTCCCGTAAAAAAGCTCTTTCGGCAGAAACTGCCGCAAAAATCAACTTATCGTGCAGTGATTTCACAATTTCAATTGTTGCGCTATCTTCAGCTCTGGTCTGCAGACCTAAAGCACCCTGCCCTACCGCCGGAAGCATCAAATCAATAGGAATCACCGATGAAATATTGGCTTCCAAACCAAGCCTCTCAACCCCCGCACGCGCAAGTATCATGGCGTCCCAATCGCTTTCAATAAATTTCTGAATGCGCGTCGGAACATTTCCGCGGATATCCACTACTTTCAAATCCGGGCGCAAATTCAAGAGTTGCGACTGCCTCCTCAACGAACCGGTAGCTACAGTTCCTCCTTCACGAATCGAATCAATGGTAACACCCTTCTCACAGGCGATTAACACATCATTCACCGCATGCCTTTTCGTAACAGCTGCCAGAGTAAGCCTCTCGGGCATGGTGGTTTCAAGGTCTTTCAAAGAATGAACAGCAAGATCAACCCTCCTGCTCAAGAGTTCGCTTTCAAGTTCTTTCGTGAAAAGCCCCTTATCCCCAATTTTCGAAAGGGCAACATCAAGTATCTTATCACCTTTTGTACTTATTTCAACAACCTCAACCACAAGGTCGGGGTGGGATTTAATGAGTTCACTTTTTACATACTCCGTTTGCCACAGCGCTAATTTGCTTTTGCGCGTTCCTATTCTAATTTTCATCTTACTCATTTTCTGCCCGACCGTTCACGGTTTGTGTGTTAAAGAAACAACCGCAGAGCTCTCCGAATATTATTTCCATTCTATTTGTTTTCAATATGTTCATCCTCAGTTTGCGGCTCAAAAAGTGAAGTGATAACTGAAGTGTAGTTCGCCACCTCCTGATAATTTAACCCGCTTTCTGCAATCTGACGCAAGCGAATTGTCGGGTTATGAAGAATCCTTCCTACTAAGCGCTTTGTCATTTCATCCAACTTTTTAAGGTCTTCCTCGTGCACTTTATGCCTGATTTTTTCAACCTCTTCTAAACGGATTTCTTCAAAGAAGTCGCGTATCTTCTTTATTGTCGGTACAACCTCTAATGTGTTGTACCATGAAAACAGCCCCTGCATTTCCTCCAGAATAATCTCTTCCACCACCGGGATAGCCTTCTCCCGTTTTTTTATGTTTTGGTCGATAATTGAGCCAAGAGAATCAATATCGTGATAAAACACTCCGTCAAAATTATCCGCCCGGGGGTCAACATCCCGCGGCAGCGCCAAATCCATAATGCACACGGTATTACCCCGCCTTTTCTTCACAATGTTTTTAACATCGTCGTAATTAATTATAAACCCCGGGGCAGAAGTTGCGGTAACTATAATGTCAAAATTGTGAAGATTCCCCTTTAAATTGTCGAAGTGCAGAATTTCGCCGTGCAGTTTATGCGCCAGTTCTTCAGCCTTCGCCAAAGTTCTGTTTGCAATGGTAATTTTGCCGATTCCTTTATCTTTCAGGTGAACCGCAGCAAGTTCGCCCGTTTCACCCGCACCGATTACCAAAGCGGAACGGTTTTCAAAAGCCGAAAAAATCTTTTCAACTACCTGAATTGCAGCGTAAGAAACCGAAACCGCCCCCTCGCCTATTCCTGTTTCTGTAATACTGCGCTTGCCCGCTTTCAGTGCTGTATCGAAAATGCGGCGCATTATCGTGCCGGCAAAGTTAAGATCGATCGAAAGCTGAAACGCCTCTTTCATCTGCCCGTGTATCTGCGAATCCCCCAGAATCAATGAATCAATACCCGAAATCACCGATAAAATGTGCTTAACTGCCCCACACGAAAAAAAACTTAAAAAGTTATCCCTCGTTAAACCTTCAATTTTTTTGAAGTTTAATAGTGCCTCCTGTACACTTCTTATGTTAAGGTCGGGGTTCTTCGGAATACCAAAAATTTCGGTGCGGTTGCAGGTAGATATAACAAATCCATCACTGAAATACTCATCCCTGATAAGACTCAGAAACTCGGTCGTTTCGTTCTTAGAAAGATGAAGCGCTTCGCGCTGCTCAATAGTGGCAGTGTGGTGATTGATAGAAGTGCCGATCAGATTCATAGTTCATCTCCGGCATTGCCGGGCAAATCATAAGTACTAATTTTTAAAATGGTGAAAAGTTGACTGAATAAACCCCGTTGCAGCAAGCGCAAGCATAGCCGCTACAAAACCGGTGATGGAAAAAAACATAAATTTTTTGCCGTAAAGCCCGATTGTGAAACGGATTGTGATACCAACACCGTATATTATCCATACTATTGCTGTTGCTACTAATTTGGGGTCCCACATACTGTAGTTCGGGAAAGCCTGTGGCAGCCAGATAGTGCCGATCAATATTGCAACGGTCAGCAGCACAAACCCAACCATAATTGAGTTAACCGAAAGCTTTTCCATCATTTCCAAACTTGGCAGCCGGTTGAAGATCAAGCCAAACTGATTCAGTTTTATCTTTTTATACTGAATTGTAAAAAGCAGCGAATAAACGGCGGAAATCGTTATTCCTGCATATCCCAGAAGAGCGGAGACAACATGCAGCCCAAGAAGCCGGTTACGCAATATCTCCGGTACATCCAAAAGATCCTGTATGAACAGAGAAGAGATTGTCTGAAACAAAAACGAAAAGAAGAGGATAAACGCTCCCGTCGCCCTTATATCCGACGACAATTCGATCAGAAAATATGAGAACCCAACCGAAAAAGCCAGTACAGTAAAGATTTCAAACTTAGTAGTTATCGGTGGATGATCGAAATGAACCGTCCAGAACAGTAAAAATGTTGTGTGGATGATAAGGGTAACGAATAAAAATATCCGTTTACTGTTGTGCAAAAAGGGTTTATCTTTAAAAAAATCGATCAGATATACGGCAAAAACTGCCGCATATAAGACCGGTAAAATTATATTTAAAGATCGTATTGTTTCTGACATCGAAAAATAATTTTTATCAAACTTAAATATAATAAATTTCGGAATGATTTTTGTTTGCTGATATACTTTTGTTTATTAAATTTACTTTCTGTTTCTGATAATTTTTTAATTTAGACCCTAAAGTAACTCATTATATTATTAAGAAAAGATCCAAAAATGATAACCGAGAAAAAGATGAAAAAAGTATTGTTTGCTGTTGCGCTTTTTGCTTTTCTGTTTGCCGGCTGCGGTGGAGACGATGATGAACTACCGGAAGTAAACGGTGTTAAAGTAAGAGGTGGTGAGGTTCAGGAAGTTATTCAGACTTCTGCATACACCTACGCTAAAATTGAGGAAAAAGGCGCCGGCGAGGTCTGGATCGCTGCTCAAAAAATGGATTTAAAAGAAGGTGAAAAGATATACTTCACCCAGGCGATGGAAATGACTAATTTTGAAGGAAAAGAAGCCGGGAAAACTTTTGATAAGATCCTCTTCGTACAAGACGCTACAAAAGATAAATCCGCTTTCACTCAGAAGGGCACTACACCCGCTGAGCTTCCCGATGATTTTAAACACCCCGAACAGGAAACCGCACAAAAGGAAGAAGTGAAAGTTGACAAAGCTGAAGGCGGTGTAACTATTGCAGAGATTTTCGCTAAAAAGAACGAACTTAAAGACAAAACCGTGAAAATACGCGGTAAAGTTACCAAAGTGAACGCAAGTATTATGAACACCAACTGGGTGCACATTCAGGACGGCACAGGTTCAGGAAATCAGTTCGATTTAGTTTTTACTTCGGAAGCATTGCCAAAGGTTGGTGAAGTGGTGTTGGTTGAAGGAAAACTTTCGGTAGATAAAGACTTCGGCGCCGGCTACAAATACGATGTAATTGTAGAAAATGCCAAAGTTTTAGAAACCAAATAATTTGTTAAAGCCTTCGATGTTAACCCATCGAAGTTGATACAAAGTAATCGCTGCTTAGAAGACAGTGCTTAAAAATTACGCGCTTAACAAAGTTGTTGCTTAACGCGTAAAAATTAAAAACCTTAGGTTAAACCGCTGTTTAACCTAAGGTTAATTCTATACATCCAAATTTATGTTCAAAGGTTTCGAAGGTTTCTAAACTTTCAAAAGTTTAGTTTACGACTTCCGGTTGCATGTCAGTTGGTGTAACAATAAATCTCACTACCAATTTATTCTTACCATCCTGCCCCACCATATCAGACTTTGATGTAGCCAACAGTTTTATTTCTTTCGGTTTAACACTTTCGATGCTGAATATGCAGGTTTCCGATTTATTCATCTCATCAGAAATTTTAAACCCTTCAAATGTGTTTCTGTTATCCTGCAAATACCACTGCTGCGCTTCTTCAACTACTAAATAAAGTTCAGATGCCATCAAATTGTAATACTCAAACAATAGTTGTTCCCTCATTGCTGAAAAATCCAAGTCAAAATTAGGATAATTAAATTCATTAGTGCCCGAATATAGTTTCGGATTATCGTAAAGCCCAAGAAATGCGCTTTGGTGCCCGTTTGACTGATCAATCAGGATGCACAACGGAATCGTTATCTCGCTACCTTCGCCGAGTGGATCGGTGTTAAATGTTGCGGTTCTGAAATCTAACCCCGGTTCAGCATTCACAATTTTTGTTTCTTTGAAAATAGTGGTAAAAAAGCTTTGAAAATTGCGGAACATGGCTTTGTTGGTAAAATCAAAATTGATCAAATAGGGTTCTTTTCCCTCACGATAAAAGAAAGTAATTTGCACTGAAGTGTCGATCTGAATCTGATATTTTCTAAAATTTTCTAACTCTCCGTCAAACTCAACTTTTAAATCGTTTATCACCGGCTTAGTGGCAGTAACTACTTGTTGAACCGAGTTCTCCCCGTCATAATTTCTGAAAGGATCGATCGTTTTACCGTAGATTTGGAACAGTAATCGCCCGTCGGATGTTTTTGCAAGGAAATTTCCTAACTGTGGGTACGAAATAGTAAAAAGAAGAGTTGATACGAACATTAAACGGAAAATCAGTTTCATTATTTTGTTGCCTCGGAATTGTTTAGCAATATTAGAAAATTACATTTTTAAATTTATACAGATTTCACCACTCCCGAAAGGTATTAATGGAAATCTTAACATTATTGTTCGCACTTCTAATTGGTTTGGTATTGGGGTTAACTGGTGCCGGCGGCTCTATATTAACCGTTCCGCTTTTCACCTACCTGATGAAATATGATGTGATAACGGCAACTGCTTATTCACTTTTTGTAGTTTCTGTATCTTCCGCCGTAGGCGCGATAAAAAATTACCGGACGGGCAACATACATATTAAGGGGGCGCTCTCTTTTGCCATTCCGTCAATCGTGATGGTGTCGCTGACCCGTGCTTTGTTTGTTCCATTGATTCCTGAAGTGATTTTTAAAATTGGCAGCTACACCCTTTTTCGGCAGAATATGATGTTGGGCATATTCGCAGTTTTTATGATTTATGCAGGCTATAAAATGCTTCAATCGGCAAAACTTGAAGAAACCATTTTAGTGATCGATAAAAAGCATTCCGTTAAACTTGCGGTTTTGGGGGTTATACTCGGTGCTACAATCGGTTTTCTGGGCGCCGGCGGTGGATTTATGATTGTCCCCGCTTTGGTACTGCTTGCAAGAATGACGATGAAAAATGCAGTGGGAACATCTTTGCTGTTAATTTCACTCAACTCCGGCGTGGGGTTTCTTTCAAGTTTGGATGAACTGGAAGGAACAGACTGGGGCATGCTGATTAAATTTTCTGCTCTGATGATTATAGGAATTGTTGTTGGCGGAATCTTTGAAGAGAAAATTAACGCCGCTCAACTGAAAAAAGGTTTTGCCGTTCTCGTTTTTATCGTGGCTGCGTGGATTATCTATTTGGAGTTTTTTATGCTGTAGCATGCTGGAAAACTCCCATCGTATTTCGTTACTGCTGAAGTAATGTGGGATAGAGAATCTGTTTGGAGTTCTTCATGCTGTAACATGCTGTAAAACTCCCATCGTATTTCGTTACTGCAGAAGTAATGGGTAATAGAGTATCTATTTTACCGTAACACGCTGTAAAGCTAAAAAAAGCTTTTTGGGGAAAATCTTAAAAGAATTAATTAACTAATTCCTTTTATACACAACTCCCAGAGAAAGTTCGCTATCCTTCGGTTTGGAAAGAATCAGCCCAACCTGTGACCCCTGAAGCTCATCCCAGTCGGCACTTAGAATCTGCTCGCCGGTCAGAATCCCGCTGTATTCAGCATTTTTATCAAAAATTTTCGCTGAATCATTTTCCATCACCACATCCACCGAAGGTGCCCCAAACTCTTTCACCAATTCATTTTTAACGGCGTTGTAAATGTTCACAGCACCTTTAATATCACTTTCGGAAACTTTGAATTTAACAGTACCGGAAAACAAAGAGCCTGTTTCATCAAACTGATAGTAAATTTCAGCGTCTCTATCATATACTTTACCTGTGTAAATCAACACGGAACTGTCTTCATGTGTTATACTAAGCTTCTCAATCCCTTTCACTTCATCTTCCGTCATGCCCCACTGTACCCCCCTGAACCCGTTTACTACAGGACCCGAAAGAGTGTCGGAATCATTTTCTGCGGGCTTTGTTTCACCGCCACATCCAAAAAATAAGTTAGCTATAACAAATGCGAATAAAAATGCTAACGGGAATAAAAGTCTGTTTTTATTTATCAAACTCATTTTTATAAAACTCATATCACTATCTTTCATATCAAATTTAAATATCCGCCCTGAAGTGTTGGGAAACCGATAAACCGATTAGCGGTTAACCAATTAACCGATTAACCAATTAACCGGTTAACCGGTTAACCAATAAGCGAATAAGCCAATAAATCAAAAAACTACTAATTCAAAAACTAATAAATTCAAAAACCAACAAAGAAATTTAACTAATTTTTATCTGACGGAAGCAATTTGAGCAATAAAACCCCCCTTTAATATCGATCTCTTCAACGGAAGTTGAGGTGTGCATCACACAATCCCAGTCCAAACAGTGTATCAACCCAAGGTTGTGCCCAAACTCGTGATACACTTCTTTCAAAGCCCGTTGGAACAACAAAGCGCTATCCGCCTGCCCGGTGTAAAGCTCTTCATGCAGCCGGAAAAGCGAAACAACGGAAATTCTGCCGTTGAGTTGTGCCTCACCATATAAATACTTAAAAACAGGGTTGAAGATGTCAACATTTAAAATCGCCATCCTGTAAACAGAGTTCCCGTTGTTTTGGTCGTGCAGGTGTTTTAAAATGTCGGGGGTGTAATATTGTTGTCTTTGTTCGTTAAACGCGTCCTCAATATCGTAGAGCGATTCAAATTCCTCCACAGAAATTGGCAGTCTTTTCTCCATATCCTCTTTCAATCTTTTAAAAAAAAGAGAATCATGAAAACCGAGTAACTCAATTTCTAACTTAGCCTTTTCGGGCTTTTTATTGAAAAACGCTTTGAACAATAGTATTTACCTCAGGTTATTCCGGTTCGAATTTATATTTCGAACAATTCCCGTTCAATCTTATATTCCAAATTATTCCGGCTCAACTTTATGATCCAAATTATTCCCGCTCAACTTTATGATCCAAATTATTCCCGCTCAATTTTATATTTATTCATCTTATTGTATAATGTTACCCTGTCGATACCGAGTACTTTGGCAACTTTGGAAACATTATGCCCATATTTTTCGAGCATTTTCACGATGTGGTTTTTCTCAACCGCCTCAAGCGCTTCTTCCTCTTCAGATTGGAAAGCGTGAATATCAAACGGCAAATCTTCTGCTTTAATTTCGCCGCTTTTTCTGATAACAACTGCGCGCTCTATAGCGTTTTCCAATTCCCTCACATTGCCGGGCCAATCGTAATTCATCAGAAAATCCATTGCATCCCTCGAGATGCCCCTGATTGGACGGCTCATTCCGTCGGAAAATTTCTTCAGGAAGTGCTCGATTAACAAGGGTATATCGTCTTTCCTTTCACGAAGTGGTGGTATCGTAATGCTGAAAACATTCAAGCGATAAAAAAGGTCTTCCCTGAACCTTCCTTCTTTCACCAATTGTTCCAACGGCTCGTTCGTTGCACAGATAACCCTGAAATTGCTTTCTATCAAATCGTTGCCTCCCACACGCGAAAAATGCTTGGTTTCTATAACCCGCAGCAGATCAATCTGTGTTTTCGGCGAAACCAACCCAATTTCGTCTAAGAAAATGGTGCCGTTATCTGCAATTTCAAATTTTCCTTTCCGTTTATATTGCGCACCGGTGAAAGCGCCCCGTTCGTGCCCAAAAAGTTCCGACTCAAGCAGTGATTCAGTCAGCGCCCCGCAGTTAACCGTTATCATCGGAAAATATTTCCGGGGCGAGTTTATATGAATAGCTTTTGCCACTAACTCTTTACCGGTTCCACTTTCGCCGTAAATCAGAACTGTGGTGTCGGCATTTGCTACTGTATTTATAAGTTCGTAAATCTTTTTCATCCCGGGAGATTCCCCTATCAGATTTTCGGGTCTCGTCAGGTCATCAATTCGCTCACGAAGTTTAATGTTTTCGCGCAAAAGCTCTCTGTCTTTAAGTGCTTTGTGAATAAGGTGGGTCAATTCATCCGGATCAACGGGTTTTGTAACATAATCGTAAGCACCCTCTTTCAGCGCCTGAATTGCCGTTGAAACTGAAGCGAAAGCCGTAATCATAATAACGGTTGAGTTGGGGTCAATCTGCTTTATTTTGGCTAACAGTTCCAATCCGCTCATACCGGGCATTTTTATATCAAGCAGGATAATATCAAACTTATCCACATCAAACACTTTAAGTGCTTCTTCTCCGCTGTCAACGGGTATTACTTCAAATCCTTCTTCCTCAAACCAATGAAAAAGTGACTCTCTGAATATTTTTTCGTCATCTACAACTAAAATTTTCTTTACCATTATTCAACTCCCGGAAGGGTTATTAATATTGTTGTACCTTTCTCAGAGGTTTCTTCAACCTCAACTTCACCGGCGTGTGCGTGAACTATACCATACACGACCGAAAGCCCAAGACCGGTTCCTCTGACCGCTTCTTTGGTTGAGTAGAAAGGTTCAAAAATGTGCGGAAGGTCTTTCTCAGCGATACCGCCCCCCTGATCCGTAACTCTTATGTGGATCATTCCGTTGCTTGTATCAACCTTCACTTTAATTGTGCCGCCGCCACTCATCGCTTCTATTGCGTTTATTAAAAGTGAAAGCAACACCTGTTGTATCTTCTGCGGATTGCCGTGAACAATCACGGGTTCAGCCGGGAAGATTTTTTCCAATTTAATCTTGTTTATTTCGAGGTGGTGCGCAATAAGCATCTCGGCTTTACCGATAATTTCGGAAAGGTTAGTGTAACTGTATTGTTCGTCACCCCTGTGCGAAAACAGAAGCAGGTCTTTAACAATTCCGCCGCACCTTTCGGCTTCCTCAGCAATAAGTGTAAGATGTTTAATCACATCTTCGTATTCGTTTTCTTTTTGCCGTTTAGTTATTTTCTTAATAATCAGCTTCGAATAATTCAAAATTCCCGCAAGCGGGTTGTTCAGTTCATGCGCAACCGTAGCCGAAAGTTTACCGAGTGACGCTAATTTTTCAACCTGAATAATGCCGGCGTAAACATTTTTCAGCTCGTCGGTTTTCTCTTCAATTTTTGTGTTTAGCGTTTCGTTCCACTCTTTAATCTCTTTGTACGCCTGGTTAAGTTTAGCCGACATATCGTTGAATTGTGTAGCCATTTCGCCGAACTCATCGTGGCTTTTTAGTTTAATTCTGAAATCCAGATTACCCCCTGCAATTTCAGAAATGCCGCCGGTTATCTTCTTTATCGGTCTTATTATCAATGTTACCACCAACAGCCCAATCACCAACGAGATAATAATTGTGCCAAGAAGTGAGTTTCTGATTACAGTTGCAACATTGCTGTCAACTATCTGATCAATATTTTTTAACGACGATTTCACTTCCAGAATCCCGAGCAGCTTCGCCTGGTGCTCGTCGGTGTGACAGCCCGAAGTTGAACAATCCTTCTCGTTCTCTATAGGGTTTAGAAGAAGCATGAACTTCTCTTTTCCGTCGTTTATTATCTTCCTTTTATCTTTTAACGACATTGTATCGTGTGGTTCTTCGTTTGGGGCGTGGCAGGGTGTGCACGATTCCGACTCGATGCTCACCTCTGAATTAATAACGGACTTATCCCCGGCAAACCGAACGACCCCGTGTTTATCGTATAGTTTTATCGATAATATTCCATCTTTTCGCTCAAGGTTCTTAAAAATCTCGCTAACCTGATCTTTCGCATTCATGATCATACTGTAGCGGGTTGAGTTCTTAATTATTTCACTAAGGTTATAGGCATCGGTCGTGAGGGTTTCAAGCATATCTTCGCGCAATTTAGCGGTAGTGAGGAAAGTCTGGATGATCAAAAGGATCACTAAAACAGAAGAAGTGACGAAAACTAACTTAAAACCAAGGCTCCGGGCAAATTTCTTCATTGGGTTAATCCAAAAATAAATTTATTTTTTGTGTATCGTATTATAATAATTTATTATATTAAAGCAATGCAATTTTGATATTTTTTAATCTTTCTTAAAATAAAAATATCACGAGCGCAAAATTAACTTGCATGTCTCGTTAAAATACCGTAATTTTTGCATTGTCATAAACCACATAATTATATCGGTTAAAAATTATGCGATCAATAGCTACTATCGGCATTTTTCTCTTCCTGGCGGCTCCTTTGTTTAGCCAGAGTATAAACGGGAGGGTTAGTTCGGCGTACTATTTATACGAACGAAACGAAACCCCCTCTACCCAGTCGTTTAACGCACGGGGTTACCATAGCGCGATTCTCAACCTGAATTATGACAAATTCTCGCTGAGATCTTATCTAAACTTTGAAAATTCCTTCAACCAAAGCACTGACGCACGCCTGCGGGTGTATAATCTCTACTTCGAAGCGAGGAAATTGTTCGATGTTGCTACTGTGAAAATCGGCCGCCAACCATTGATTACTTCATCGGCTTCCGGTGTTTTTGACGGTATCTCTCTTAATGCCTCTTATAAGTGGCTCGGGGTGGATGCCTTCTATGGCGGTAATGTGCCCGAATATCAAAAATTTGAAATTACTGATAAATGGAGTGAGGACTACCTTCTCGGTGGTGAACTTAAAGCAACGATCATCCCTCAATTGACGATCGCTGCCGGTGGGTTTATCAAAAATTTCAAACCAAGAGAATATACGGCTACTCGATTGGATGAAGCTTTCAACCCGATTCAAGTGTTGATTCAGGAGAAATCGAACCAGTTCAAATTCCTGCAAGGCAGGATTTTCTATGACGAAGGAAAAGCGTTCCAGTTAAGCGGGCGGTATGAATACGACCTTAACTACGCCAAAACTTCAAGAATTGAGTTCGACGGAATCTCCTCGCCCGTCGATAAATGGCACTTCAATGTTTACTTCAATTATCTTGCGCCGCAAATCAGATACAATTCTATTTTCTCTGTTTTCGATTATGCCAACACAACTGAAATAGAAATTGGCGCCGGGTATGAGGTTATTAATTCAGTTACAGTGAACGGACGAGTGGGCGTTGTCAACTATCAAGGAGACAACGCAAGCAGATTTACTCTTTCTGCAAACACAGGTTTCGGTTCTATTAGTTACAGAAAAAGCCTCGGCTATGCCGGTGAGATGGATAATATTTCTCTCTATCTGGCGAAATCGCTGTTTGACGGCTTATTTACCCCATCTGCCGGTGTTGCTTTTACAAGTTACAAAGTATCGAAGGATGCGGAAACAAACAGTCTGACTACCATCCTTGGCGGGTTTAACATCAGACCCATCAGATGGCTCTCATTGGATGTGCAGGCTCAGTACATGAATAATAAGATCTATAAAGATGATCTTAGAATGTTCTTCAAGGCTAACTATTGGTTTAACACAATTTTTTAGATAGATAAAAGCTATGAAAACAAAACATATTTATTTCAGTCTGACGATCTTCGCTGTGGCTTTCCTGATCTTTTCGGCTTTTACTACCGAAAATAATACCAATACGGAAAATCCTTCGAAGGTCATCAAATTCTCACATCAGCAGCATGCTCAGTTAATGGCTTGTGAAGACTGCCATTCCGGAGTAACAACGGCAACTAATTTGAAAACCGATTTGTTACCGAAGATGGAGCTTTGCAGCAGCTGCCATGATGTTGAAGACCCCGACAAATGCTCGCAGTGCCATTTCGACGATCTGATGGTACCTTTTACAAAATCGGAGCCGACACTTCTTTTTGATCACGCATGGCACCTGAAAAATGCGCCACTCTCTTCTAATGGTGAGAAATGCTTAGGTTGCCATAAGGATATAAATGTTAACACGGATGTTGCTTTCAGAGGACAGTTTAGCCCCTCGATGGCAGAGTGCTGGATTTGCCACGGCGAAACCAAATCTGCTACCGCTTCCTGCGAAGCATGCCACATTTCCACCGTCAACCTGAAGCCAAAGTCTCACGAACTTGCCGAGTTTGCAACACGGCACAAGTTCGCTTCTATGGCGCCCGGTGCTGATTGCATGATGTGCCACGATAACAGTTCGTGCCAGGAGTGTCACCTTGCTAACGCAGTTATGACTGAAGGTAACACCGCCGAAAGCCATTATATGCCCGGCGAAGGAAGTCTGTTTACTGACGGCAAAGTTCAGAAAGTTCAAAGGGCGCACTCGCTGAACTACCGGTTCGAGCATGCGGTCGATTTCAGAGGTCGTGCAGCTGACTGCCAGTCATGCCACCAGACAGAAACTTTCTGCTCGGCTTGCCACAACCAGACAGGCTCTGATGTTGCAGCCGGTGGGTTCACACCGCTTTCGCACACAAAACCTAATTTCATTACTATCGGAATTGGTTCCGGCGGCGGCGAGCACGCTACTCTTGCAAAACGGGATTTGGGCTCATGCGTTGCGTGCCACGATGCCGCAGGGGCTGACCCTATCTGCGTGCAGTGCCATAACGACGCCGACGGAATTAAGGGAACTAACCCCAAAACGCACATTGCGGGCTTCCTGAAAACCGACAGAGGTGATTGGCACGACGACATGAACTCGGTCTGCTATAATTGTCACACAGATGCAAACGCAAAACCCGGCGGTGTTCGCGGTATGGGGTTCTGCGGCTATTGCCATAATTGATCGCGGAGGAACAACAATGAAAAAGATTTATTTTTATTCTGCTCTCTTAACGGTCTCAGTGGCTTTTTTGATCGCAGGATGCAGCAAAATTAACGATAACATCCCGGTTAATGCGCAACCGGTGGCTCACAAACCCGGATATGCCGAGCACGGCGTGCCCGGTAACCACGCCGCTGATATTATTGCGCAAAAGTACATATTGAAAAGCTGTACTCATTGCCATGGCGCTGACTATGGCGGCGGAATTATCGGTGAAGCAGGTAACTGCAGAAAATGCCACTCGGCACCGGCAGGACCGGAAGCTTGCTATGTATGCCACGGCGACTACAAAAACCCAACGGTTTATGCGCCTAAACAAGGTGCACATTACCCACACTTATATACTAATTCGATCTCTTTAAGGTCGAGATGTTCAAGTTGCCACATCTACCCGACTTCATACTATGCACCGGGACATATCGATAACCCCGACGGCAAGGCGGAAGTTACTTTTGGCAGCATAAGCAAAACCGTTACAAATGAACCAAGTACAGCGAACTACAGGTCGGATTTGCCGCTGTTCACACCGGCGCCCGTTTTCTCTGAAACTGACGGCTGCTCAAGCACATACTGCCACGGCCACTTTAAAAACGGTAACCTTACTAATGTAGTGAAATGGACCGACGGAGCTGACGGCAAGAAGTGTGGCACATGTCATGGCGACCCTGTTACCGGAAATCCGAAACCTAAAGGTACTCACCCACAAGGTGCCTTTGCGGATGATTGCTCGATTTGCCACAACACAACAACTTACAATGCTGCGAATAACACATGGAAGGTTGACTCAACAAATGTGCATGTGGATGGCAAACTTCGCTACAGAGGAGCTGATATCGATTTCTAACGAGGCTGTTAGCGTTGGTAACTGTTAATAATGTACATAGTGAACCGGATTGCAGTTTGTGTTAGTAAATGTCAATACAGGGTAGAGTTAACCAAAGTGCTGTTAATTCAAAGTTGCTGTTACTGCTTTACAGAAACATTTAGTTCGGTTCCCGGTTATTAAAACTTCTTAATAATTTAAGATTTAAAAAGGCTGTTCGGTTTTTCCGCAACAGCCTTTTTTTTATAAGTTTTTTCTTGGGCTGGGTTATTCACAACCACACCGTCAACCCGTTGTGGCTGGGTTTTTCACAACTACCCCATCAACCATTTCGATCAGATTGTCGCCGATTGCCATAAGGTCTTTATTGTGAGTTACAATAACGAGCGACTTTTTATACTTATCCCTAAGCTCAATGAAAAGGTCGTTAATAATTTTGGCATTTGCAGAGTCCAGATTACCCGTTGGCTCGTCGGCAAGAATTAACTCAGGATTATTGCTCAAAGCCCTTGCCAAGGCGGTTCGTTGCTGTTCCCCTCCTGAAAGCTCAGCCGGTTTGTGATCTTTTCTGTGGCTTAAACCGGTTATTTCAATTAATTCTGCTGCGCGGTTGAAAGCCTCTTTACGACTGCTGCCTCCTATCATCATCGGGATTGCAATATTTTCCAATGCTGTGAACTCCGGCAGCAGATGATGAAACTGAAAAACAAAACCGATGTTTTTATTTCTGAAACGGGAAAGTTTCTTCTGCCCCAACGAGAAAATATCGGTGCCGGCAATTCTTACTTTTCCCCGATCCGGGGTATCAATTCCTCCTAAAATGTGCAGCAGCGTACTCTTGCCGGCTCCTGAAGCACCGATAATCACTGAAATTTTATTTTGGGGCACCGAAATATTAACACCTTTCAACACATCTAAGGTGTTTTGTTTCGATACTTTGTACGATTTTCTCAAACCGTCGGTAATTATTATGTTTTCCATTTTATAAAATTTGCATCATTAAAAAATCTGTTTTGCAAGCCGGTAACGCCGAGCTATTCCCACCTGATTGCCTGAATCGGGTCAACCTTTGCGGCTTTTCGTGCGGGATAAATTGAAGCCAGAAGTGAAAGCCCAATCGAAGCGCACAGTATTAAAATGTAATCAAGCGAGTGCAGCTCCATCGGAAGATGATTCAGCTTGAACCGCATTGGGTCTAAAGGTATCAGATGATAATTTATCTGCAGATAGTACACGGTTAAACCTATCAGGCCCCCCGCAAGAGTCCCCACTAACCCCGTAAGAAAGCCCTGAATCATAAAAATCCGTAAGATTATTTTTTCTTCAATTCCCATTGCTGTCAGTATCCCAATATCTCTTTTCTTTTCAATTACCGACATTGTAAGGGACGCCAGAATGTTGAATGCAGCCACTAAAATGATCAAAGAAAGAAGAAACCATGCTACCAACCTTTCGAGCATCATCACATTGTAGATATCTTTATGGAGATCGTACCATGTGGAAAGAACTAACTGCGAACCGTTTTTCCCCTGTGCAAAGTGTTCTTTAAATTTATCGGCGTCGGTATAATCATCCAACCTGATTTCATACCCTTGTACTTCATCGCCGTAGCCCATTACAAACGCTGCACTGTTAATATCGGTAAAAATGTAGTCACCGTCGTACTCAGAATTATTCGATTTATAAATACCCCTAATCACTAACTGCAAATTTTGAATATTTCCTGCACCCCCGGCAAGGTTCTCTATCCCGGCGGGTGAAAGTACGGTTAGCGTATCCCCCACTAAAACGCTAAGTTTTTCAGCCAGATTAATGCCGATAAATGCAGGTGGTGAATCATCCTCGCTGTCAACTGCAAAACTGCCAAACTGCAACGCCTTTTTTATCCCATACACATCGCTGTTCTTTTCCATAGAGATACCCTTAAGGCGCGCAATTCTGTTAAATTCTCTCGAAATTACGGCGGTTTTCCCTTCAATAAATGGGGTGTATCTCTCTCTGAGGCCGCTTGAGTCTAACTCATTTTTAACAGCCGTCAACACTTCCGCAGGCTCTTCGGCAACGCTTTCTATTCTAAGATGTGGCTCAAAACTTACAAGATACGACCGCACAAGCCCGGCAAACCCGTTGAAAATTGCCAGAACAATTATAAGCGCCGCTACTCCAAGCGTAATGCCACCAACAGAAAGGAAAGAAATGATCGATATAAAATTGATCTTCCTTTTGCTTAGAAAATAACGGAAAGCGAAAAATAGCGAAAGCCGGTTGCTCATCAGTTGAACCTCAAAGCATTAACCGGGTCAACCCGTGAAGCCGCAAATGCCGGAATAAGTGAAGCGAGAAAACTTAAACAAACCGATATAAAAAAAACAACAATAAAATAGAAGGGGTTAAGAGCAATCGGCACCACATCAACAAAATAGACCTGCGGGTTAAGGGTAACGATTCCGTAAGTTGCCTGAAGCCACGAAAGCAATAACCCAACCAAAACTCCAAAAAACGAGCCTGCAATCCCCAAAATTAACCCACGCAACAGGAAAATCCTTGTGATAAAACCCGGTTCGGCTCCCAATGCTTTCAGAGTACCTATCGTGTTAGTTTTATCCAAAACCAACATCAACAACGCACTTATTATGTTAAAAGCTGCCACAATGATTATAAGCCCCAAAACAATCGGAACCGGTTTCCGCTGAAGTTCTATCCAGTTAAACATCGGCAAATTTGCCTCTATATAAGTAACCACAGTAAACGGATATTGAAGTTCTGTCTGCAATTCACCTTTTACCAAATCAACCTTTTCCGGGTTTTTCAGTTTTACTTCAATCAGGTTCACATCGTCGTTCATTTCATACAGTTTTTGCAGCGAACCCAGCGAAGTGTAGGCGAACGCATCATCGTATTTACCCATGCCTGTCTGATAAACCCCAACCACCTTAAAATTTTCAACTGTCGGAAGTGCCGTCAGATTGTTTAAGTCAACTGAATTAATAGCGAAAAAATTGATAATATCACCAACCGATACCCGCAGCTTGGTTGCAAGGGTTTTGCCAATCACAACTTTTATAATTGAATCATCCCCCTCATTCAGGTTGAAATTACCATCAACAAGCGTTAACCCCGATCGGCTTTCGAGGTAACCTTGCTGCACACCTTTCAGGGTTATCCCTTCATTAATTCTTCTTTTGCCAAGAATACAAATTTTTTGTGCCGAAACATCTATCCGTTTCAGGTTATTGCCTACCGTTGTTTTCACAGTATTTATCGTTTCCGGCGAGAGCGGAATATCCTGATTGCCGTAACGGAAAATCTGGATATCAGCGTCAAAGTTTGTCAGTTTTTCGCTGATAACTTTCTCGTATCCTTCAAGAACGCTGAGTGCAACTACCAAGGTAGCCACTCCAAGCGTAATCCCCGCGATTGTTGCCACAGAGAAAAAAGTGTAAGTACCGCTTTTGTTACCCGGTTTCAGGTACCTGATAAGGAGAAAAAAGGCAGACTTCAAGTTACTTTCCGGCTGCTCTGCACAAAAACATCAAAATCTCCTGTTCCGCGCTGCCCGGTTTTGCAGTAAGGCTAACCGGTTTACCATCTGCAGATGTGCTGATATTTTTACCGGCAGAATTAAATTTCTTCACGAAATTTTGAGTATAGTTGTTATTACCACATTTGAATGTGAGGCTGTACTCATTTTTCGCATATTTCAGTGCTATCTCTTTATCAGGGTTATCAGGGGCAGAAGCATCGTAAGATGACTCTATAACATTCGAGAGATTCATATCAACTCCACCGGTTATAATTGAAGTAACGGCAGCATTATAAGAAGAATCCGCGTTTTGCTTTAACTCCGAGGGGATATAGAAAAAATACTCAGCTCCTTTGCTTATGAAAAGACCATCTTTAACCACAGGCACAAAGCCCTTCTGCGACATTTCACTAAGTATTGTCATTTTTTTCAACACAGAGAGAAGTTTTTTGCTCTTTTTAAGTTTATAGGCTTCCTTGTAAAATTTGACCGATTCATCAAACTTTTGCGCATTGAACATCAAATGCCCTTTTTCCATCTTGGTGTTGTAAAGGATGTTACCGAAATAATTTACGGAATCTTTCTGGGCATTTTTCCTTTGAATCAAGTCGTTATATACTTTGGTTATCATCGAATCTATCCGGCTAACTACAGCGAACCCCTCATCATATTTTCCGGTGTTAAAATATAAATCGTAAAGTTCGCTCAGAGCATTAAGGTTACCGGGCTCATTCGCTAAAATATTGTTGAAATGAACAACTGCTGAGTCTGACGACCCCAGAAATTTATAAATCTGCCCCAGCCCAAAGTTGGCGATGTCGTAATATCTGTTGTTTTTATCGCCGTTCATCTCCTGCAGACAGAGGTTAAAATACTTTATCCCATTTTCAGCGTCATTTATCATCATATAAAGGCGCCCTACATCACAAAAAACATTCACTTTGGAGAACTCAAAATCATTCCAGGTGAACGAGGGTGTTTCTAAATAATCAAGCGATTCCAAATAATACTTAATCCCTTCGGAAAAGTGTTTTTTAATTTTGTTAGTATCTTTGGTATCCGGCGGAATGAACTCTTTCACCATCCCTTTATAATATGTGAGGATAGCCTTCATGTTTGATTTTCCTTCCGGGAACAACTTTAAGCCGTCGTTCAGATATAAATTAGCCGATCTTTCATCCTTCCCTTGAATAAAAGTTATGGCAATTTTAATGTAAACTTCGGGGTCATTCGTCTCTTTTGAAAGAGCCTGAAGATATTTCATCCGTGCCATCATAACATCCGGCGGGTTTCGGTTGAGATAAGAGTCCCCCTCATTCATTAGATCTTTATAGCCGCCCTGAGCAAAAAGAAAAGAATGAAAAAAAAGCAAGAAGACGGTGCTGCTGAAGAATTTTCGCATTTGTTCCTCGGATAAGATTTTAATTTTGTTTTACAAATTTACCGATTTAAACGATTTACAGGGCGCTTTGTTTCGAAGATTTTTTCAGTCTCTTAAATTTTCACCTTTTTTATCAGTTTTTTCTGATAAATAATCTCTAAATTACTTCCAAGATATTTAACTTCTTTTAATCAAAATTTTTTCAAAATCTTCCGGAATAATTTGGATTAAAATCAGTAAAACGGTATATTTGTGGTCTGTTTATTTTTAGTTCTTCAAAATAGTGATTGCGGGGCGTAAAAGCCCAAAAAAGAGTTGCAAACAACCAACTTCCGGGGTATAGCGTAGCCCGGCTAGCGCGCCTGGTTTGGGACCAGGAGGTCGCAGGTTCGAATCCTGCTACCCCGACAAAAGAAAACTCTATGGGCCCGTAGCTCAATCGGATAGAGCATCAGCCTTCTAAGCTGAGGGTTAGTGGTTCGAGTCCACTCGGGCTCGCAAGTTGTTGATTATTTAAGAGCTTTTTTATAGTCAGGTTGCAGTTAATTGATGCGAATTTCAGCGGGTAACCAAAACTAAGAACAGAAATTTTTAACTAAATTAAAATATTACGGTTTTTATTCAGGGGCCCCATCGTCTAAAGGTTAGGACATCGCCCTTTCACGGCGGTAATAGGGGTTCGAATCCCCTTGGGGTCACTAACTTAACCCGGCAGCAGGCTGCCGGGTTTTTTATTAACCGGTTTGCCGGTTTTCTTAAAAATCAAATTCCCGGATATCTTCTTAACATGGGGAACTCAATTTAAATGTAAAAAGAGCCGGCAAAAGCCGGCTCTGTAAATTTTTACCGATTCACTTTTTCCATTGCTCTTTCGTGCAAAAATAAGACTAAGTTTCGCTTGTAATGAAGCTAAACTAAAGTTTTAACGAAACTACTTTCCTAAAACCGGGTGAAATTTACACTTCCTGCATGTTATGGAAAACTGCCACCACATCTTCATCTTCTTCAAGCAGATCGACCAACTCGTTCATCTCAGTTACCTGTTCGCCGCTGACTTCGCGATAAACCGTGGGGATGTACTGAAGCTCACCGCTTACCACTTCGATCCCTTTATCTTCAAGCGCCTTCTGCATCGAACCGTATTCTTCAAATGCTGCGTAAATATATATAAATTCATCATCGTGATCCATCTCTTCAAGCCCGGAGTCAATAAGCTCAAGCTCAAATTCATCAAAATCTTCAACCGACGATTTGTGAACCTTAAAAAATGCTTTGTGCTCAAAGTTAAACAGCACGCTCCCCGAGTTACCAAGGGTTCCGTTTCCTTTTTTGAAGTGGTGCCTCACATTGGCAACAGTTCTGGTTGAGTTATCCGTTGCGCACAGCACTATAATTGAAGTGCCGCCGGGGCCTATTCCCTCGTACATAATTTCCTGATAACCCGTGGTATCTTTCGACGAAGCTCTTTTAATAGCTGCTTCAACACGATCTTTCGGCATGTTTACCGCTTTTGCGTTTTGTATTGCTAAACGCAACTTCGAGTTGCCTTTTGGGTCGGGACCGCCCGCCTTAACGGCGATTTCGATCTCTTTCCGCACGCGGTTGAAAGCAACTGACATCTTGGCAAATCGCGCAAACATTGTGTGTTTACGCTTCTCAAATATTCTGCCCATATTTCCGTTTTTTTTGTTATTAACTTTACAAATTTAAATACCTTGACGCATTTATCAAATTTCCGACCAATATTCCGCAGCCGGTTTTTATTTGCACTGTTTTACCGGCGGTTTATTTCAGGTTGAGTTACCGTTAATTAATGTCTTGCCTGCACTGTGTTACCTGCGGTTTATTTCAGACTGATTTACCGTTATTATAATATGACTTTTTATTGTCTTAACTCCGTTTTTTATCCCTTTTTCTCCGGCTTAATGGTTCTCGTTCCCCTGTTCTCTTCCCTGTTTAATAACGGGTTGCTGATTATTTATTCTTTTCTGCCAAAATAAAGCATCTGAACCATCCGCTACTATTTGTATTTCAATAAATTTTTCGTATATTTCAATTGTGCTTCTTATGGTTCGGGATTTATAAACTTTTTTATATAAAAACTCAACGGAGCCTCTGTGAAACATTTAATTTTATTGTTTCTGTTCCTCTTTGCAACTGCCTACCCGGGTGGGATAATGGTCACAAACCCCCAAAAAGGCACGACGATGCATATCGCATCCATCAATACTGAAACCACCATTGAAAATCAGGTTTCAATTACCAAAGTTACTACTCTGTATTTAAATAATACCGACTCAACAGTAACTCCAACCTTGATTTATAATCTTCCCGGAGAAGCCAGCGCCGTAAAGTTACGGTGGAAACTCAATGATATATGGTACGAAGCCGGCTTTTCTGCAAACCCTCAGGATACAACTATGGGAGGTGGCGGAAGTATCAACTATTATGTTGCCCAGTTTCTCAGACAACCGGTTGTTATCTATCCGTTTACTGATAGTATTATATCAGAAAAATCAATTACTGTGGAATTTACCTATGTTGAGTTTCTTCCGTATGATTTAGGAGTTGTTGGGATAAAAATACCGCACAATTTGCTCTATTCTAACTTTTCGAACCCAAATATTACTTCTGATTTCACAATTAAATTAATATCCCACAGAACCGTTAACAGTTTCACTTCTTCTTCTCACCCAAACGCTGTTGTTACGGTTAGTGGCGATACTTCAGTTTTAACAGCTGAGAATATTGTCGGCGTTCCGATAGACTTTATCGGGAGTTACGAATTGGCTTCCGATTCCACGGGGTTTTCCAGTTATTCAACTTTCTTAGAAGATTCGGCAAGCGTTGCAGATACTATTGACGGCGGTTATTTTTTAACCGTGATTGAACCCTACAAAGACACTTCAAATGTGCTTCCTAAAAAAATTGTCCTTGTGATTGACAGATCAGGAAGTATGGACGGAAGCCGGATGAATATGGCTAAAACTGCAGCCCGTTTTATTGTTGAAAGACTGAATACTAATGACCTCTTTAACTTAGTTTCTTTTTCAACTGATGTCCGTTCATTCAAAGCTGAACTCGTGCCCGCTACCGCACAAAGTATTTCGGCAGCGCTGGTTTGGATAAACAACTTAAATGCGTCCGGCGGTACGGACGCTTCACTTGCATTTGCAACTGCAATACCAAATTTTTACGGTTCGACTGATTCAACAGCAAACATGATTATGTTCATAACAGACGGTGAAGCGAATACGGGTATTTGGCAAACAGGGCCCCTGCTTAATTACATAAACACTATGGCTTCACAAATTAATGCCAATTTCTCAATTTTTACTTTTGGAATTGGGGCAAATTCCGGCGTTCAGCTGCTGCAGTTAATTGCTAATCAATATTCCGGGCGTTTTCAGCTGATTCAGGACGCTGATATAGTAAATGTTCTGACTAAATTTTATCTGAAAATTCAAAACCCCGTGTTGCTTTCACCTGTCATTTCATTTTCAAACCCGGGCATTACTTCAACACATCCGACACTTCTGCCTAATTTTTACATCGGAGAGCAGTTCATTTTATCAGGGCGCTACATGGAAAGAATAACCGAGCCGGTTACGATCCAGCTTTCCGGGAAGAGATTTGGTCAGAATGTTACTTATCAGTATCAGTTCACCCCGAATGACTCAGCAGATGACAGCAGAAGGTTCCTGACCAAAGTCTGGGCAAAACAATATATTACCGACCTGTTCGCAATATATTACACTCTTAATCCAAACTCAGCTCAGGCGTTGGAAATTAAACAGTCCATTATTGCCTTAAGTCTTCGATATGGGATTATCACTGCATTTACTTCGTTCGGTTTTCCTACAGATATGGAAAATGAAGAAGAAAAGGATAAAAACTCACTGCCGGATCAGTTTGTGCTCTATCCGAGTTACCCTAACCCGTTTAACCCGAGCACTACGATTAAATATTCAGTTCCAACTCGCGCGATGGTAAAAATAACCGTTTACGACATGCTCGGCAGAATCATTGAAGTGTTGACTGATGAAGAGAAAGAACCCGGTACCTATTCTATTCAATGGAACGCCTCGAAGTTTTCTTCCGGGATGTATATCCTAACCGTAGAATATGCGGGAAAAATTTACACGCAAAAACTATTGTTAATTAAATAAACACTCTAAAAACTTTAAAATAATCGCAAACTGAAAACATTTTTTTAAGCATTCGTTCCTCTTCTAAATCTTATTTGGAAGAGGAATGAATGCTTTTTTTTATTGTAAATGGTAATTTATCACAACTAATACTTTAGATTGTAAAATAATTGCAAAAAAGCCCATTTAGATTATTATTTAATAACAAGATTTATTAAGTTTCATAACCACTTTGAAATTATTTTCTAAGTGCGGGATATATTTTAAAACAAGAGATGAAATAATGGCTGATATACAACTTGTGAAGGTTGAAGATGTTACCGTTCGTTTTGCCGGAGACTCCGGCGACGGTATGCAATTAACCGGCTTGCAGTTTTCTACTTCTTCCGCTATAGCCGGTAATGATTTAAATACACTTCCTGATTACCCTGCTGAAATCAGGGCACCCGCCGGATCTTTGCACGGGGTTTCAGGTTTTCAGATACGATTTTCAAGCGGCGAAAGCCCTACGCATGGTGATAACCCTGATGTTTTGGTGGCTATGAACCCGGCAGCTCTGAAGGTTAACCTTAAAGACCTTAAAAGAGATGCCACTATTTTGGTGAATGAATCTTCTTTTGACAATAAAAACCTCTCTCTCGCTAAGTACGAAACAAATCCCTTGGATGACGGTTCACTAAAAGGGTATAATGTTTTGCGCGTTCCGATGACCAAAGCCGTTATGAACGCTTTGGAAGGGGTGAACATTTCTTTGAAAGATAAAGAAAGATGTAAAAACTTCTTCGCTCTCGGGATTATGTTCTGGATGTACAGCCGCCCAATTGAACCAACAATCGACTGGATCGAGAACAAGTTCAGAAACAAACCGGAATTGATGACAGCGAATAAGAAAGCGCTGATGGCTGGCTACCACTATAGTGAAATGACTGAACTTTTCACCACCCGTTTTTACTTAGAACCATATAAACTGCCTGCCGGTAACTATAAAAATGTAACCGGTAACGAAGCGGTTGCACTTGGTATGGTGGCAGCTTCATGGAAAAGCAATCTGCCGTTGTTCCTTGGCTCGTACCCTATTACACCGGCTTCCGAAATTCTGCACGAACTTAGTTCGTTCAAACATTTCGGGGTGAAAACTTTCCAGGCTGAAGATGAAATTGCTTCTATCGCTGCCTGCATTGGTGCTGCGTTTGCAGGTAACTTAGCGCTTACCACCACTTCAGGACCCGGGCTTGCACTTAAAATGGAAGCCGTTGGGTTGGGCGTTATGACAGAGCTTCCGATCGTTATTGTGGATGTGCAGAGGGGCGGTCCTTCTACCGGCTTGCCGACTAAGACCGAACAGGGCGACCTTCTCCAGGCGCTCTACGGCAGGAATGGTGAGGCACCGGTATGCGTGCTTGCGGCTGCAACACCGGTTGACTGCTTCTACATGGCTTACGAAGCCTCAAGAATTGCCGTGAAGTATATGACTCCCGTTATTCTCCTCACGAACGGATACTTAGCACAAGGTTCTGAGCCGTTCAGAATCCCTTCGGAAGATGAACTGCCGGACTTTAAAGTTGAGTTCAGAACAGAAGAGGAAGGGTTCTTCCCATACCTTCGCGATGAAAACCTCGCAAGACCCTGGGCAATTCCGGGCACACCGGGGTTAGAGCACAGAATCGGCGGATTGGAAAAAGCGAACATTACCGGTAATGTGAACTACTCACCTGAAAATCACGAATTTATGGTGAAACTTAGAGATCAAAAAATTAAAAACATCGCTAAAGAAGCGCCAAAACTTGAAGTTCGTGGTGAACAAAAAGGTGATCTCCTCGTTCTCGGTTGGGGTTCAACCTACGGAGCCATCACAGAAGCCGTCAACAGAATAATGGCTCGCGGGCTGAAAATTTCACAGGTGCACTTGAGATATATTAACCCGATTCATCCGGATCTTGGTGACATACTCAAGAAATTCAAACGCGTCCTTATTCCCGAAATAAACCTCGGGCAGATGGCTACCGTTATAAGAAGCAAATATCTGATTGATGTAGTCCAGTTTAACAGAATTCAAGGGCTGCCGATTAAAGCTTCTGAAATTGAAGAAAAAATTCTAAACATGCTCGGAGTGAAAAAATGACTGATGTAAATAAGATATCGACGACACAACTTACTGCTAAAGATTTCGCGTCTGACCAGGAGGTGAAATGGTGTCCGGGCTGTGGAAATTATTCGATTCTCGCTCAAATTCAAAGAGTTTCCCCCTCGCTCGGCGTTAAAAAAGAGGACTTTGTGTGGGTTTCCGGTATCGGTTGCTCTTCAAGGTTCCCGTATTACATGGATACCTATGGCATTCACGGGATTCACGGCAGAGCGCCCGCCATAGCAAGTGGCGTGAAAATTGCCCGGCCCGAACTTTCTGTCTGGATGGCTACCGGCGATGGCGACCTTCTTTCAATCGGTGGTAACCACTTCATTCATATCTGCCGGAGAAATGTCGGCGTTAAAATGATCCTGTTCAACAACAAGATTTACGGTCTTACCAAAGGGCAGTATTCACCCACTTCCGAACAAGGGAAGAAAACAAAATCGACCCCTTATGGAAGTGTTGATTACCCCTTTAACCCTGCGATGATTTCGATTGGTGCCGGTGTTACATTCTATGCAAGAACCATCGACAGAGAACCAAAACATATGCAGGAAATGATCGCTAAAGCTTCTGAACATCACGGAACTGCCCTGATTGAAGTCTATCAGAACTGTAATATCTTTAACGATGGTGCCTTTGCTTCACTTACGGACAAAGAAACCAAGGCGGATAATGTTCTGATTCTGGAAGACGGTAAACCGATGGTCTTCGGAAAAGACCGCGATAAAGGTATCAAATTGGACGGTACAACCCCCATGGTTATTGACCTGAACGATGGTGTTCACTCGATTAATGATGTGTGGGTGCACAAAGAGTACGATCCTTACGGACATAACGCCTTCATTTTAGCCGAATTTACTGATAATGAAGACCTGCCGGTTCCTATTGGCATCTTCAGAAGATTCGAGAAACCTACTTATGAAGAATTGTTGGTCGGGCAGATTGAAAGAATTCAGGAGAAAAAGAAAGTTACCTCGTTCGAAAAACTTATCGGCGAAGGAAATGTTTGGACTGTGGAATAAGTTCTGATTAAGACCTATCCTACTCTCTAAATTTGCACACAGAAAGCCGGCACTTTATTGTCGGCTTTCTTGTTTTTATCGCCGGATATTGCGGTTTTAAACCTTGTAATTGTTGATCTTAAAGTATTTTGCATAACCCAAATTTTATGCGCAATTGCACGGTATTAACCTTGTGGTTGTGGGTACTCAACTTTTTGTTTAACCCCTGTTTTTTCCGTGTATTTGCCCATTTTAAAACTTATACTTGCAGTTCATATTGGTTGTCTTTGCGCCTTTTCAGTTATATTAAAAATCTATTCCGTAAACAATTGGTATATTTAAAATTCGGATTTTTTAATTCCTATTAGTTTTGGAGAATTTTTGAGTTTAACCGAAATTTGGGGATTTTTACTTTTCTAAAATTAAAAGATTTTCTAACTCTCGTTAAAAACGAAATTTGAAATTTATTTTTTTATCTTTATCGCCGATCAATGACAAAATACAACGAATTACTGAAAATTATTAAGGAAAATAATTCATTTCTGATTACCTCGCATGTTAACCCGGATGCCGATGCCATCGGCTCGGAAATTGCGGTGTGGCTTCTGCTTAAAAGGCTCGGGAAAATGGTTAAAATTGTTAACTTTTCTACCACACCCGATTTTTTGGAATTTCTGGACGCCGAAAATGTTATTGAAAAATACTCATCCGAAGCACACGACGATTATTTCCTTAACTGCAATGTGGTAATTTCTTTAGATTTTAACAATCCGGACAGAACCGTGAAGATGGCTCCTTTGTTTGAGAAAAGGGACGGACACATTGTCTGTATCGATCACCATTTAGAGCCGGTGAAAAAGGCGTTTACACTGTTAATATCTCGTCCCAGATTCGCTGCTACCGCACACATTATCTACGATTTTATCATTAAAACCAAGGTTACTGCCATAGATAAAGAAATAGCATTGCCAATTTATGCCGGGATAACCACAGACACAGGCAGTTTTAAGTACGAAAGAACTACACCGGCACTTCACAGAATTGCCGCAAAACTGTTGGAAACAGGAATTAAACCAATAGAAGTGAACGATTATATCTTCGGGCAAGATTCCCTTTCGAAATTTGCCCTGTTGGGTAGAGCGCTTAATTCGTTGAAAGTTTACGGCGACAACGGGCGGCTTGCTGTTATGACACTTGATCAGAATGATTTTGCCGCCACTTCTGCTTTGGAATCAGATACCGAAGGCTTTATTAACCTCTGTATGGCAATTAAAGGGGTGAAACTTGGCGCTATTTTCATCGATTTGAGGGAAGGTTTTAAGGTTTCGCTAAGGTCGAAAAAAGGTTATGATATCAGGAAAATTGCTGCCCACTTCGACGGAGGAGGGCACAAACACGCCGCCGGAATAAGAATAAGAACCGTACAATTGGATGCAATGCAAAACGAAATTATAAACTACATTCTGGAAAACGCAAAAGAAGAGGAAGAAAATGATTAACCCGATTATTCAATCTGTTGCAATCCCCAATTTTGACCCGGAAACTGTAACCCTGGCTTTTTTTGAAGATAACGACGACCTGAAAGAAAACTTTGGGAAATTTGTTGCAGAAAACAAAATTTCACTCACCCACATCACCCGGCAGGGTTTTCTTGATAAAGATGATAAACTTAAATGCAACAACGGCAATGACGAGTTTGTACTGTTCAAGTCAAAACCTGAAGATATTTCAACGGATTTTTTCAGAAATTCTCTGGCAGGGTTCTTTTCTTCTCTGTCTGCAGAGGTGAAAAAAGTAAATATAATCCTCCCTAACCACAAATATTATGAACAGCTTTTCCCCGATGCAAACGACTTTTATCAGTCGCTGATTGAGGGTGTTCATCTTGGGTGCTATAAATTTGACAGATACCTTTCAAAAAAAGAGGAACGAACCGTTTCGGTGAATCTTGTTTCTTCTTCACAGGAGAAAGTTGCAGAAATTGCGGAAACCACGCTTAAGGTGATTAATGGTGTTTTTTTAGCGCGTGAATTGGCGAACGAGCCGGCAAATGTTATTAACCCCGTTTCCTTTGCTGATAGAATTGTTGCAGAATTTTCACAGTTGCCCAACACTTCTGTGGAAATTTTCGACGAAGAAAAGCTAAAGGAAATAAAAATGGGGGGCATTCTTTCAGTCGGCAAAGGAAGTGCAACTCCCCCACGGTTAGCGATAATTAAATACAATCCATTAGGCGCTCTTAAAAATGTGGCTTTGGTGGGCAAAGGAGTAACCTTTGATTCCGGCGGCATTTCCATCAAACCTGCTCAAAATATGGGCTGGATGAAAGCAGACATGGCCGGAGCGGCGGCTGTTACGGGCGCAATGCTGAATATTATTTCTTTGGAGTTACCCGTTGCTGTTACTGCTGTTTTGCCCCTTGCGGAAAATATGCTCAGTGGGAACTCATACCGACCAGGTGACATCGTTACAACTTACTCACAAAAAACAGTGGAAGTGGATAATACCGACGCCGAAGGGCGGATTATTCTTGCAGACGCCCTCTGGTATGCCTCGGCTCTTAACCCCGATATTTTAATAGACCTTGCAACCCTAACGGGCGCCGCTGCGGTGGCTCTGGGTGACCTTGCTGCAGCTCTTTTCACCAAAAACGATGAACTTGCCACAAATCTTATTTCATGCGGTGAAAAAACCCGCGAACGACTCTGGAGGCTCCCCCTTTGGGATGAGTATAACGAGCTGATAAATAGTAATGTGGCGGATGTTAAAAACACCGGAGGAAGATATGGCGGCGCTGTAACAGCAGCTAAATTTTTAGAAAAATTTGTGCAGGGCGATACCGCCTGGGCACACTTGGATATTGCAGGGCCGGCTATAACAAATAAAACAACCAACTACACCAAAACCTGGATGACAGGCTTCGGTGTCAGACTTTTAACCGATTTCATCAGAGGTATTAAATGAACGAAGATGCTAAAGTCTTTTCGGCTAACTTAGAATATGACGATTTCTTAGAGCTTGAGAAAGCTATCTACACAATGGAAAAACCGTCGTTTTTCATTAAAGTGTCAAATTTACTCGGAAGCCCGATTGAAAAACTGTTGGATAAATTGCCCGAAAGCAATCGGGATAAGATTATCGATATTACAAACGATGCCCTTTTGAAAGCAACAAACCTTGCCGCTAAATCTTTGGAATATGTTGAATCAAATTCTGAATATGATTCGAAAAAATTGCACAAACTGATAACAAGCCTGCTTGGTGGCGGAGCAGGTTTGTTTGGCTTTACTGCTTTAGCGATTGAGCTGCCGATTACTACAACTGTGATGTTGCGCTCGATTGCTGAAATTGCTAAAATGAACGGTGAAGACCTTACAGACCTCGAAACAAGATTAAACTGCGTGCAGGTTTTCGCTTTTGGGTCAAGAAGCAAGGAAGACGACGCCGTTACTTCCTCTTATTATGCCTTGCGGATCGTTCTCACAAAAGAACTTGCATCATTAGTTTCGAAGATTGAAGGGCTTATTTCAAAAGAACTTACATCCAAAACACTAAGCAAATTTCTGGCTAAAATTACCGAACGATTCTCGCAAAATGTCTTAGTGAAATTTATGGGGCAGGCTACCCCGATTATCGGCGCTGCCGGTGGTGCAACGATAAACTACCTGTTCACCGATTTTTATCAGGAAGTGGCTACTGCGCATTTCACTATCCGAAGGCTTGAAAGAAAATACTCACAAAGCCTCATCCAAGAGGAATACGACAGAATTGCCGGGCGGATCAAATCCCGCAAATGATTTATTGAGAGAATGAATGTTATGCTTTTATAATAAAGTTACACGGCAAACTACCCCGCAAACAAGAAATTGAGGGATTGAATTGAATGCCGTCACTTAACGACCCGATTAGCACCCTCCCATTAGTAGGACCTCAAAGGGCAAAAGCCTTCAGAACCGCCGGGTTAAACACCGTGCGCGATTTGTTGTGGTATTTCCCATTCCGGCACATCGACAGAACCACAATAATTTCAATCGCAAGGGCATATAACTACACTAAAAACGGCTACGACGGCGAGTTCACTTTAATCGGCAGAGTTCGCTCTTTTCGGTTGCACACATTCGGAAAGAAAAAGGTTTTTGCAGTGCGGGTTGCCGATGATTCCGGTGAGCTTGATTGCATTTGGTTCCAAGGTATTCAATATTTCAGCAACGCTTTCACCGAGGGGGATATGCTTGCGGTTTCAGGCAAACCATCAATCTCCAAGCGGGGTGATTTTCAGCTGATACACCCCGTTTTCGATAAGTTTACACATGATGAAAGCAGCAATTTCTTCAAAACCGGTAAGATTATTCCCGTTTATTCCGTTAATAAGTTCTTCAAAGAGGCTAATCTGGGTGAAACAGGCTTGCGGCGGATCATCGACCGTGCACTTGCCTCGCACGCCGGTTCTATTGAAGAAACTCTTCCGCAAAGTTTAATAAAAAAGCGAAACCTCAACGGGTTGAAGGAAACGGTTGAGGAAATCCACAATCCCACTTCGTTGGAACAGGTGAGGAAAGGCTACACACGGCTAAAATATGAGGAGTTCTTCTATTTCCAACTGAATGCCGTTGCAAAACGGGAAAACTATAAAAAGCTGAACCGCGGCATTCAATTTTCCGTTCAAACGAGGATAATTAACGATTTTATCGAATCTCTCCCTTTCAGGCTTACGAAAGCGCAAATCAAAGTTTTGGGTGAAATTAAAGGAGACATGTTTTCGCCACAGCCGATGATGAGGCTGCTGCAGGGGGATGTGGGTAGCGGTAAAACTGTGGTTGCACTTATTTCTATGCTGATGGCGATCGATTGCGGCTATCAGGCAGTGCTGATGGTTCCTACTGAAGTACTGGCTGCACAACACTTTAAAAGTATTAAAAAATTTCTTGCTCCTTTTCTCGGAAGTGGCGCTTCAGGGGTTGAAGAGGTTTCACTTTTTGATGATACCTCTTTTGCTGCAACAAGCGACAGTTCATCCCCGGCAGGTGTGGGTGGTTCAACCCCGGCAGGTGTGGGCACAACAAACTCGACAGAAGAGGCTGCTACGAGCACAGCCGGCACTGACGACTCAAATCCCGCCGGTGCGGGTGGGATAAACCCGGCTGATGGGGTTGTTATTAACCCGACAAACGCAAACGGGACTAACCCGGCTGAAAACAACTCGTCCTTTACCGAAACTGCCCCTCGACATAATATTACCATCGAACTGCTGACGGGCAGCACAAGCGCAAAAGAAAGAAACCGCATTCTGCCGGCACTGGCAGAGGGGAAAGTGGATATATTGGTCGGCACACACGCTTTGTTTGAGGATAAAGTTGAGTTCAGCAAACTCGGGTTGATCGTAATCGACGAGCAGCACCGTTTCGGGGTAGAGCAACGCGCACGGCTTCTGCAGAAATCCGCCACTCCGGATGTATTGGTGATGACAGCCACCCCAATCCCCAGAACACTATCGATGACGGTTTTCGGGGAGTTGGATGTTTCGGTGATTAATGAACTTCCTGCAAACAGGGTTCCGGTAAAAACTGCTATCAGGGGTGAATCGGCGCTCGGCGGTATCTACGACTTTATCAGAACCTCCGTTCGAGCCGGCAGGCAGGCTTTTATCGTTTACCCGTTGGTTGAAGAGTCTGAAAAACTCGATCTTAAAGCGGCGGAACAAGGTTTCACCGAAATTGCCACTTCACACCTCCCTGATCTGAAAATTGGGTTGCTCCACGGAAGAATGAAGTGGCGGGAAAAAGAAGAGGTGATGAATCGTTTCGTGAACCGCGAGTTTGATATTCTGGTTTCCACTACGGTGATTGAGGTCGGTGTGGATATCCCAAATGCAACCGTTATGCTTATTAACGAAGCCCACCGTTTTGGGCTTTCGCAGTTGCATCAACTAAGAGGAAGAATCGGCAGAGGCGCTGAACAGTCGTACTGCATATTGGTTACAAAAGATGAAATTGTGGCTTCCGCCGGCAAAATAAGCCAACCGGTTGAATATCTGCCGCAAGGGGTGCTGGAAAGGCTTAAAACCATCACTCGCCTGAAAGCAATGGAAGAAAGCAACGACGGCTTCAAACTTTCTGAAATTGACCTGAGAATGAGGGGACCCGGCGACATCTTTGGAAAAAAACAGAGCGGAATACCCGATTTTAGGTTCTGCGATATCGCAAACGACTCAGCGATTATGTTTGAAGCAAAAGAAGATGCCCAAAAAATTGTTCTTGAAGACCCCACCCTTACACAACCGGAAAACCGGGTTATTGCCAAAACATTGGATAATTTAATCTCTTCGTCTGAAAACTTCTATGGTATCGGGTGAGGAAAAACACTCAGAATATTTTCTCGGACAAACCATAAAGAAACTTAACATAAATCCCATTTACCCGGCAAAATAAATAAAGGTAAACCGGGATAAACAATAAAGAAACTCACCACAAAACCTTGCAGGATCTAACAGCAAACACTTTAATTCTTTATATTTAAGGTTTGTATTATTTAAATTTTTGAGCCGATGAAAATTGCCGTTTGCCAGATTAACTCCATAATCGGAGATATAGAGGGCAACAAGAAAAAGATTATTGACGGATATAAACAAGCAACTTCGAATGGTGCTGATTTAGCCGTTTTCCCTGAACTTGCTTTGGTGGGGTATCCTCCGTTAGATTTAGTTACGAAGAATTATTTCAGAAAGAAGTGTGCCGAAGCTACCGAGGAAATTGGAAAACTTACCAATAACACTACCGCATTAATTTTTGGCTCAATTACTGAATCTGATATTGCCGGTTTGTCTCAAAAGAATGATGGTGAGCATAAGGCTGATGGTTCTGAAAAAGCAGAAAAAGAAAAAGCCACCACCATTTTCAACAGTGCGCTTTTTTGTTTTCGGGGCGAAATAAAAAGAGTTATCAATAAAACACTGATTCCGGAGTATGATATTTTCCACGAATCCCGCTATTTTTCACCGGCGGAAAAATCTTCAGTGTTCACTTTCAAAGGTGAAATTATTGGTGTTACAGTGTGTGAGGATATTTGGAACCACGAGGACCGTGCCGGTGCTATCCAATACCCAATCGACCCAATCGAAGAGCAATTAGAAGCGGGTGCCGAGTTGCTCATCAACATCTCTGCCAGTCCTTTCGACTATGGTAAAAGAACTGCAAAATATGAAATGTTGCGCAAAATCTCCCGGAATAACGGTGTTAAAATCGTCTATGTTAATTGCGCCGCCGCACAAACCGACCTGATTTTCGACGGTGCAAGTATGTGTTTTAACAAAACGGGCAACCTGCTTAAACTCGGTAAACTATTCAGTGAAGACTATTTCATTTTTGATACGAATGCCACGACGGCGGCAAATTTAACTTCAAGTTTAAAAGAATCGGCAACAACGCATTCTGGGTTTGCAGCCTCTGAAAAATCAAAAGCTTCGGCGGTATCAAACCCAACCTCCGGCGCCACTTCAGTCGTTGACGACTCTTCAACCTCCGGCGACATCTCAACCCCAATTGTTACAGTTGAGCGCTCGTTTGAGGAAGAGGTTCACGACGCTATAATCTTCGGGATAAAAGACTACTGTGCAAAACTTAATTTCAAGACAGTGTGCCTCGGTTTAAGCGGCGGCATCGATTCCGCAATAGTTGCATACTTTGGGGCTAAAGCAGTCGGTCCGGAAAATGTGTTTGTTACACTAATGCCCTCAGAATTTACAACCGACAGCAGCACAACCGACGCTTTGAAACTCATCAACAACTTGCGCATCCAATACAATTCAGTTTCAATTCAGCCTGTTTTTGAAAAAACAAAAGAAATGTTGAAGCTCCTTTTCGGAAACACGCCCGAGGATGTAACTGAAGAGAACATGCAGTCGCGTATCCGTGGTTTGTATATGATGTCAATCAGCAACAAATTTGGTCATCTTTTGCTCACCACCGGCAACAAATCTGAGCTTGCAACCGGCTACGCAACTCTTTACGGGGATATGGTGGGCGGTTTGGCTGTAATCGGCGATGTTTTCAAAACAGATATTTACAGAATCTGTGAATATATCAACAGAAACGAAGAAATTATTCCCCGGGAGATAATCGAGAAAGTCCCCTCGGCTGAACTCAGGCACAACCAAACGGATCAGGATTCACTGCCGCCGTATCCCGTTTTGGATAAAATGCTCAAATTATACATCGAAGAAAATAAAGAAATTGACGAGATTTCAGCCCTAACCGGCGATGAAGAAATGGTACGACAATTCCTTAATATGGTTGACAGAAACGAGTTCAAGAGAAATCAGGGTGCACCTGTTTTACGAGTTTCAAAGAAAGCTTTTGGTTCGGGCAGAAAATTCCCGATTGTTCAAAAATGGAGAAGATAACCCGTTCGGGCAGAAAATTCCCGATCGTTCAAAAATGGAGAAGATAATGAAAAAAATAGCGTTTTTTAGCCTTGTTCTTAGCGTTTTGCTATCGGTTGTTGTGTTTCCGCAATTCGGTGGCGGAGATAAATTATCGTTGAAAACGCCGGTTCTTTCCAGAGATATGGTCAAACCCGGTAATGAAATAAAAATTGCCGTTCCGGCTACTATCGAGGCGGGTTATCATGTTAATTCAAACAAACCGAAAGACCCGAACCTTATAGCTACCGTGATCTCCGTTACTTCAAAAAATGGAATTAAAACCACCGGAACCAAATACCCTAAGGCTAAAGATTTCAAATTTGACTTCTCCGACTCCCCCGTCTCTGTTTACGACGGTTCGTTCAACCTTTTTGTTAAAGTGAAGATTCCGGAAAGCCTGAAACCGGGCGAATACAAACTTGATATCTCCGTAGAATACCAGGCATGCAACGATCACTCCTGTTTGGCACCGAACGAAGCTTCAACTTCTGTAACCATTAAAGTTGCGAAAAAAGACGCAAAAATAAAGGAAATTAACACTGCTGTTTTTGCCGCTTCAGGCTTTCAATACAATGACAAGCCCGAAGAGAAAAAAGATGAACAGGATTCCATCAAAAAAGCAGAAGCTGAAAAAGATTCACTCGCTAAATTGGACTCATTGGAGCAAGCCGACTCTACTGATGAGGAATCAGGAGCTGAAAGTGATTCCGTTTCATTGGAGTCTTACGGCGCAAAAGATTCTGCCTCAGTTACCGGTGCTGATGACGGCGATATTTCCTCCACTTTAGAGAGCAGCGGGATATTATTTTCGCTAATCTTTGTTTTTCTCGGTGGTTTGGCACTTAACCTAACCCCGTGCGTTTATCCGCTGATCCCTATTACAATTGGATATTTTGGAGGACAGGCGGAGGGAAAAACCTCCCGTTTGGCGATGATGGGGCTTCTTTATGTGGTCGGAATAGCGATTACTTATTCGGTTATTGGGGTGGTAACCGCACTTACGGGCGGCATTTTGGGCGCACTTTTGCAGGAGTGGTATGTGCTCGTTTTGATTTCTTTGATTTTTGTGGCGCTTGCGCTTTCGCAGTTCGGCGTTTACGAGTTCAAGCTCCCCGATTCATTAGTTAACAAAGCCGGAGGTGCAAAGGGCGGGCTTTACGGAGCATTTTTCATGGGTTTAACTATGGGAATTGTCGCCGCCCCGTGTATTGGACCCTTCGTTCTCGGCTTGGTTACCTATGTGGCAAAAATTGGTGATGTAACACAAGGTTTCCTCCTTTTCTTCTTTCTGGCGGTCGGCTTAGGGACGCCTTATTTCATCCTGGCGCTTTTTTCCGGCAAACTCAAAAGCCTTCCCAGAGCCGGAATGTGGATGGAAGGTATTAAACACATTTTCGGTGTGATTATGATTGGGATGGCTATTTATTTCGTGCTGCCATTGCTGCCGGGTGAATGGTCGGGGTATCTGTTACCGGTGTATATCATTATTTCTGTCCCATATTTAGCAATTTTCGATCAATTGGATGAAAAAATGAAAACTTTCCGGATTTTCAAATACGCAATTTCTGTGATATTTATTGCTTTGGCTGTCTGGTGGTTCCCTTCATCTGCTGCCGGGGGTACTGAGGCGAAGCTGCAATTCCAAACATATTCAGACAGTTCTTTTGCCGCCACTAAAGGGAGTAAAAAAATGATAATCGATTTCTATGCCGATTGGTGCATACCCTGTAAGGAGCTTGACGCTATTACTTTTGTTGATCCGTCGGTTGTTGCCGCAGGAAAAAATTTCACCAACTTCAAAGCCGATCTAACAAAAGCCGGTGACAAAAATGTTAAAAAGATGATAAAAGATTTTAACATTAAGGGCGTGCCTACTGTCCTAATCTTTAACGAAAAAGGCGAAGAAGTTCACCGCCTTACCGGCTTCGTGAATGGGGAAGAATTCCTCAAACTGATGAAAAAAGCTGAAAAGTGAGGAACTTCTCGGTTTTTCCGGCTTCGTGAACGGGAAAGAATTCCTCATACTGATGAAAAAAGCTGAAAAGTGAGGAACTTCTCGGTTTTTTCGGCTTCGTGAACGGGAAAGAATTCCTCATACTGATGAAAAAAGCTGAGTCGATTTTTGTAGGTAATATAAAACAGAGTAGCCTCGCTTAAGCAAAAAAAAAGCACTTACCTAAATTTTGTGGTGCATAGTTGTTGCTTGAATTGCAACTATGCACTGCAAAATGTAATTTACCTCGATCTTTTCAAACCAAGTATCCCCTGTTTATAATTCCTCAATCTGGAAACATTTTTTTGATTTTCACCGTTCTGTGGTATAAATTTACCACAGTTAAGTAAATTTTTTTTGAAATTAGTCATGGGAAAATAAATGCCCCCAACTTTTGGTGAATTTATCAAAGAAAAACGACTTGAGAAAAATTTAACTCTCAGGAAGTTTTATACAAAACTGAATTACGACACGGTTAATTGGAGCGAGATTGAGCGCGGTCTCTTGCCTGCTCCTGATGATTACGAGCTGCTTGAGCGCATTTGTTCATTTTAGAATTTAAGAAAGGATGCGAGGATTGGCATTACCTTTTCGATCTTGCTGCGGTTTCTCAAAACAAAATTCCAAAGTCTGTTCCTGAAAGTGATGCGAATGTAAAATTTTTATACAGATGTTACCGATCCGTTTTCAAGACTGAACTTACCGCAGAAAAACTCGATGAGTTTCGCGAAGCCCTGAATAAAATGCAGGCGGATCATAAGGCTAAGCATTAATTTTCTGAAGAAATTTTTAAAAACCTTAAAATCCGGTTATAGTTAAATCTAAATTTTTCTATTTAAAATTTGCCGTCAATTTATTGAGTTGTTTCTGCATCAAGCATTATTGTCAGCAAAAGTCTGCACTTGCAGTTCTATAACTACTAATCAGCGAATATTCAAAAGTCTAATAACACAAACTGAAAATATTCTGTAAATAAACAGTAACAACGCCACCGAATGAGAAAAATACCAACATTTTTGTTTTTTATAATATTAACAGGCTTTTCGGCTATGCCTCAATCGGTGATTAGAACCAACCTATTGGGTTATCAACCGAAAGCGATCAAAGTGGCGGTGTTGATGTCAGAATCTGAAGAACTGCCCACAAACTTCAACATCGAAAATCTCTTCACCGGCGAAATAATCGAATTTACCGCCAAACAAAAGCCAACGGAAGCAAATGAAACCGGAGCTGAAGAGGCTGAAGAGGCTGAAGGGGCTGAAGAGGCTGACTCCAAAATACCAATTCTTGTGGTTGATTCTACCAACGAACAAGTAAAAACAGCTAAAGAACAGGAAATAACAAACATCGAACAAGTAAAAACAAACAACGAACACAAGGGTAAAACATTTAAAACTGAAATAAAACCAGCCGGCGCTCTTGGGAATTTCAAAAACACGGCACGGCTGAATTTTTCACAATTAACTGAAGAAGGGGTTTACAGAATACACGCCGGTGGTGCAGTTTCATCGTCTTTCATCATTTCTGACACGATTTACAACTCCACGGCTGATTTTATCCTCAATTATATGCGCCAGCAACGGTGCGGATACAACCCCTTTCTGAAAGATTCGTGCCACACACACGACGGCTTCGCTATATACACCCGCGCAAACCCGCAACCCGATTCCGTAACAATCGAAAAAACGCCCGTTTCCGATTTTATGGGTGGCTGGCACGATGCGTCCGATTACCTTCGGTACGCCACCACTTCTGCTACTGTGGTTTATCAGCTACTTTTCGCTTACCAAAGAAACCCCCGGGCCTTCAGCGATCAATTCGATAAAAACGGGGACCCCGGAAGTAACGGCATCCCTGATGTGCTCGATGAAGCGAAGTGGGGGCTGGATTGGCTGAACAAACTATACCCAGGTGGCGAAGAAATGTATCAGCAAGTTGCTGATGACCGGGACCATCAGTCTTTCCGCCTGCCTACCGAAGATTCTGTAAAATACAGAAATTCACCGGGCAGACCCGTTTACGGAGTAACCGGTACGCCTCAGGGACTTTTCGCTCACAAAAGCAGGTCAACTGGCGTTGCTTCCATTGCGGGAAAATTTGCCTCTGCTATGTCGTTAGGGGCTGAAATACTGGGAAAATATTATCCGGAATTTGCCGGAATCCTTTCCCAAAAAGCCGCTCAGGCTTATGAATTTGGATTGAAATACCCCGGTTATTCGCAAACTGCACCGGGCAGAGCACCTTATTTCTACGAAGAAGAAAACTGGGCAGACGATATGGAGCTTGCAGCTGCCCAATTATATCGTTCAACAGGCAATAAAAAATATTTGGAAGATGCTGTAAAATTCGGGAAAATGGAACCGGTAACACCATGGATCGGAGCCGACACCGCCGCACACTATCAGTGGTATCCGTTTATTAATTTAGGGCATTCGCTTCTGTTTGAAACAACACTTAACTCAGGATTACAGCAAAACTCACACCCACAGCATCCAACGGGTGAAAACTTAAACACAAACCAACAGCCGCAGGAAAGCGATAACTCCATTCCCGATTCAGCATCCGGGGCGGAACAAAAGTTCAACCCCAACCCACAACCGGGTGAAAACATAAATCTCAATTCACTACCCCCGGAAAACATTATTTACCAAAACTCAAAAGAGTTTGCAGCTTACTATCAGGAAGGCTTGGAAAAACTATACCAACGGGGCATAAAAGACCCATTCTTCATAGGAATACCGTTTATTTGGTGTTCCAACAATTTAATTTCTGCAGCTGTAACTCAGGCTTACCTTTACAAAATTGCAACAAACGACGAAAAATATTCCGAAATGGAGGCTGCACATCGGGATTGGCTCTTTGGATGCAACCCGTGGGGCACGAGTATGATTGTAGGGCTGCCAAGTTGGGGTGATAACCCATCAGACCCGCACTCAGCGTTCACTCATGTTTATAATTTCCCGATTAACGGAGGTTTAGTGGATGGTCCCATCTACTCAACTATTTACCAAAGCCTGATTGGAATACATCTCGCCGAACCCGATGAATATGAAAGGTTTCAACCCGGAAGAATTGTTTATCACGATGACTGGGGCGATTATTCAACAAACGAACCAACACACGATGGCACTGCAGGGCTGGCTATTTACCTCAGTTCCCTTTTCCGGGCTAACAACTTAGAAAACAACGACTCAAAAACCAACGGCTTACAAAACAAAGACTTACAAAACGACAGCTCAAAAACCAATGATTTTGAAAACAACAACTTAGATACTAACGAGTTAAAAAATAACGACTTAGGAAACAAAAACAACACCCCTGACAGCCTCTTCCCTGCCCCAAAAACCAAAAACCTAACATTCTTCAAAGGCGGCTTAATACGCTTAGACAGCACTAAAAGGGAAATCGCTCTTGTTTTCACCGGACACGAGTTTGCAAATGGTGCCGAAACAATTATCAAAACCCTCGATCAATTCAACGCAAAAGGGAATTTCTTCTTCACCGGAGATTTTTACAGAAACCCGGAGTTCGCTGATATAGTGAAAAGGCTTAAAAGCAAGGAGCACTATCTCGGCGCTCACTCCGACCGACACATCCTCTACAACTCATGGGAGAACAGGGATTCAACTTTGGTAACACGGCAGCAATTCGAAGAAGATGTTGTTAACAACTACCGCGAAATGGCAAAGTTTGGCATCTCTAAAGAAGAGGCACCTTACTTCCTTCCCTCTTTTGAGTGGTTCAACGAAGAAATTGCAGTGTGGGCAAACGGCTTGGGGCTGAAATTGGTAAACTTTACACCCGGCACAAAATCTAATCAGGACTGGACTATCCCCTCCGGCGACTACTATTTTTCGTCAGACTCCATCTTTAATTCCATCACACAGTTTGAAGAAAAATCGCCAAACGGCATGAACGGATTCATACTTTTAACACATTTTGGGACTCATCCGGAGCGAAAAGACAATTTTTTTGAAAAACTTTACGATCTTTTGTTGTTCTTTAAAGAAAAAGGTTATAATTTTGTTAAACTGTAATTAATTCTTCTTCCGACCTAAACACGGGATCTCAATGGATAGTACCTCATTTATCGGGTCTGCAATCGATCAAGTTATCAATATTTCTGAAATTATCATCAATGCTATTACAGTGGCAATAGATTGGGCGAGTGCTTTTCTGTGGGGCTGGCCCCTCATAATCCTGCTTTTTGGCACCCATCTTTACCTCACATGGCGAACAGGGTTTATTCAAAAATTCATCTTCAAAGCAATAAAAATCTCTTTCCAAAAGGATAAGGGCGCCGAAGGTGATGTAAGTCAGTTTGGTGCTTTGGCAACCGCACTGGCTGCAACTATCGGAACCGGAAACATCGTGGGCGTTGCAACGGCCGTTTCGATGGGGGGCCCCGGAGCAGTGCTTTGGATGTGGCTAACGGGTGTTTTTGGCATCGCAACAAAATATTCGGAAGCTCTTCTTTCAGTTAAATACAGGGTTCAAAAGGAATCAGGCTTCGCCGGTGGACCGATGTATGTACTCGAGCGTGGTTTGAATATGAGGTGGTTAGGTATAATTTTTGCCGCACTGACAGCTTTTGCTGCCTTTGGTATCGGCAATATGGTGCAGGCAAACTCAATTTCAGAACTAAGTTTTAAAACACTCGGAATAAACCCACATGTTGCCGGCATTATTCTTGCGGCGCTGACGGCATTGGTCATACTGGGCGGCATAAAATCAATCGCTACAGTTTGCGAAGCCCTCGTTCCGGTAATGGCTGTGGTTTACATAATCGGAGCTTTGAGCATACTCATTATGAATTATTCAACTCTGGGTAACACATTTTATCTGATTTTTGATTCTGCTTTCACAGGAAGTGCCGCCATAGGAGGTTTTGCCGGTGCAGCCATGAAAGAGGTGATTAAGGCGGGTGTTTCACGCGGGTTGTTCAGTAACGAGTCAGGATTAGGAAGTGCACCCATCGTAGCCGCTGCAGCGCAAACAAGAAACCCCGTAAGGCAGGCGCTCGTATCTTCAACCGGTACTTTTTGGGATACTGTTGTTGTTTGTGCTCTTACAGGTTTGGTAATTGTAAACAGTGGATTTTGGAGTGATCCAGAACTTAACGGAGCTTCTTTAACAGCCGAAGCATTCACCCATGTCGGTGAAATTGGCCCTTACCTCTTAACTTTTTCACTTTTAACTTTTGTTTTCTCCACTATTCTCGGCTGGTCTTACTATGGTGAAAAAGCCGCTGAGTACCTTTTTGGCTCCAAAGTGTTGCTGCCGTACAGAATTTTATGGGTTATTTTCGTTTATATCGGTTCGGTGCAAACGCTCGATCTCGTGTGGGATTTTGCAGATCTTGCAAACGGGTTAATGGCTATTCCAAATATTCTCTCGCTGATTATGTTGAGTAAAATCTTAAAATCAGAAACCGAAAAATATATGGATGATATTTGAGGTAATTTCGCGTTCTTGCAATAAATTCATTATTTGCGGTATTCTTTATTGTGAAACTAAAGCATTTTTCATAGCAAGTTTGGGTTCTAACCGGTAATAACTATTATTTATGATTAAAAATTTAATTCTTTTCTCAATCGCGCTGCTTCTTTCTGGCTTGTTTGCCGGGTGTGCCTGGTACGAACCAAATCCGGAAAAGCAACGGGAAGAATTAATTCGTTCCTGGCTGAGCGATGAAACAGAAGTTGAAGTGGAACTGCAGGTTATAATTAAAAATGTGAAAAAACTTCAGGGGAAAGAATTGGCTGCGGAAAACAAAGCACTCGGCATCCCTGAGAATACTCAGCCACACTTCAGATTATGGTCAGCGCAACCACAAGACTATATCATTCTGCGGGATGTAAAATATATCTCCACCAACCCCAAACCCGACAGTATCTACCGCGATGAAGAAAACGGTAACCTGATTTACTACTGGAATTTCGATAATTACAATTTCACCGGTGACTCTGTTGTTATTTCCCGAAGATTGAAATATAAACTCTACTCGCTCAACACTCCTGATGACCTTGTCGCCATCGGTAATATTGAAAACGAGGAATTTCCAAATCAGGTATCGGCTCAACCGCAGGCACAAGGGCAACCGCAGGCACAAGGGCAACCGCCGGCACTTAACCAAAGTCCCGGTCAAAGATACCTCGCTCCTGAAGATTTTATCGAAATAACCGATTCTATAAAGGAGAAAGCCAACCAACTTACCTCAGGCTTAAATGAACCCGTTGCGAAAGCAAAAGCGATATATAATTGGGTGAACTCAACTATGAAATATCAGTGGCCCGTACAAAAAAGGTCGGCGTTGGAGGCTTTCAGAACCTGTACCGGGGATTGCGGGCAATATTCGTATCTGTTTATTGCTCTGAGCAGAGCCGCACAAATCCCTTCAAGGTTGGTTACGGGGTTTATGCTGGCGCCCGATACTGTAAGCTATCATGTGTGGGCTGAAATCGATCTGCCGGGGCTTGGCTGGATGCCTGTTGACTGCACTGATAAAAATGGGTTCTTGAAACTTGATAACAGAAGATTGGTTTCTGCAAGGGGGATGAACATACCACTTCCAAATGTACCCGTGTGGGCAACCTATAAAAACAGCGACGCTCAGAATAGGCGCACCGACTTTATGCAGATGGTAACAACCGTTATTTCAGGCTATAAAGCCAACATCACCAGTCGCCGGATTATCCACCGCTTTGTGAAAAAATAACACTACAACAGGAATGGTATTATAACCGAAAAAACTAATCAACCCGACTTCATAACCGTTTTTAACGGAAAAGGTGTAGTTTATTTAAGTAACATCATCAGGGGGAAGTGTCGCGTAATTAAGTAACAGCATCATCGTCGTGGAAATGTCGCTTACATAAATAACATCATCGGAGTAGCTGTTGCTTAATTAAGATACAACATCTCAAGAAAAACAGCCCTCTACTGAAGAAACGACATCCCAAGAAAAACTTCTTTTACTGCTCTAACATTTTCAGAGCTAAATTTTTTCCCCACTGCGGATGAATAGAGCTTTCGGGAGTAAAAGATTCAAATTTTTCAATTGCCTGTTGCAGAAACGGCAATGCTTTCTTCTTTCCGCCTCCGAACATTTCAGGCATGTAGTAAAGAGCAATAGCTTTTTCAAGATAAGCCCTCGGGTTATCAGGATTAAATTCCATCGCCTGTTGCAAATATTGTTCGGCTAAGGGAAGGTCAACTGCATAACGCTCAGTGGGATTAGTAGTAAGCCGTGCGTACGCTATTAACGCTTTAATAACATAAATTTCTGAATTTTCGGGCGAAAGTTCATCTGCCCGATTAATATATTTTTCAGCTTTCTGTATAATTTCATCGCGCAGGCTAATATCTTTTTCCTGCATCGCATAACTTGAGTTAGCCATCCCTGCATAGTATTGTGCAATCCACTGGTCGGGTTCGGCATCGGCAATTCTTTCAAAGTTATTTTTCAGCATTATACCTGTTTCAATAGTGGTTGCGGTATCCATAATTTGCAGATTTTTTTCAATCGCTGCGACCATTTTTTCGCTTTGTGGCAGTGCAACAAAGGCTCCAAAAATAAAAAATAAGAGAATCTTTTTCATTCTTTGCTCCAATTAAAATGATTAAATCAGTTTAACCCAAAAGTGTTAAACTTATTAAGTAACAAATTGTAGCCCCTAAACCGACGAAAATTGGGTAATACTTATAATCGGACGAAATTTACAGATGAAAATTGCGCGCTGTTTATAATCAAACGAAATTTTACAGATGAAAGTTGCGCGCTGTTTATAATCAAACGAAATTTACAGATGAAAATTGCGCGCTGTTTATAATCGGACGAAATTTTACAGATGAAAATTGCGCGCTGTTTATAATCAAACGAAATTTTACAGATGAAAATTGCGCGCTATTTATAATCAAACGAAATAAAAACACCGAAAAAATATGTTCGAAGTGCAGGGGAAATAACTTCCTGCCTCCTCGATCCATCTGCAGAATAGCGATAACTGTAAATATTTTCGTAACCCGGTAAATTGGTAACCGAAAGATAAACAATTGTAAAATAATCAAAAATTGTGGTCAGCCAACTTGCGTTGAAACTCAGGTCGTGCTGAACCGGTGTGCGATCGCTGTTGAACACAGGATTGTTTGGATTGTAGTAAGGTCTTCCTGAAGAAAAAGTATAAGTAAACCCAATAAATGAGTTTAACGACCTAAAAAATTGCTTATAAACAACAGAAAGTGTGTGCTCCGAAGCGAAATTCGGCGTTGCAAGAGTTGGGAAATCCCTGTAATCTCTTTTTGTGTCTAAGTACGAATACGAAATCCAATAGTCAACATTGTCAAATGTTGCTCCCCTGTCCCGCCAAAATATATCTATTCCTTTAGCGTAACCGGATCCGTTATTTTCATAATCGGGCAAAACGAACACCCCCGGATTGTTGAAATTCCTTTTGACGAGCGACCTGTAGTCCTTGTAGTATCCTTCAATCCTGAAAGTTCTGTTGTTGGTAACATATTGGTAGTTCAAAATGAAGTGATCAGCCCGCTCATAATCGAGGCTCTTTTTTTGGTAAAGCCATATTCTGTCGGGAGTCTGGTAAAACTGCCCGTATGCGAAGTTTATCTGATCGTTATCCCCCACTTTAAGTGCAAAAGAAGTTCTTGGCGCAAAATTCGCCCGTTGAATATAGTCATCATATTCATATCGGGCACCAACTCTGAAAGCCATCCAATCGGAGATAAAAAAATCTGTTTCTGCAAACCCTGCGTAATATTTATCTTCAAGGTTCGCTTTTAGTGATGCGTATGAATCATCAGCTTTCAAATACCACGCTTCTGCACCAACCGTCAGGAAAGCGTTATCGGAAAAACCTTTAGTTCCTTTAACTTTCACCTGGTGAAGCATATCATCCCTGTTCGCCGGAAAAGTGTTTATTTCTAAGTCATCGTCACCGTTACTGTAAGAATATCCTGCAAAAAAGGCAATATCCCCCGGTAAAATATCTGTATAGTTTGTGTTTATGTAGATATTCTGATTTTTCAGTTTAAACTTGTTTTTCCTTGAGGGGTCGTCTAAATTATCCCGGAAAAGCGAAAGGTCCGTTTCAGAAAAGGTGCTGTACAACTTAATCATCCCCGATTCCCCGGTTTTATATCTGTAAATCAGCGAACCCGCTTTGCTTATCGGCGCCAAATCCCACTCAACTCGTTGCGGAATAATACTGTTGTAAGGCGCCAGATTGTAGTAATCAGCGGAAAACGCGAGAGCGGATTTTTCCCACCGCTGAGTGTGCACAGCGTTAAATCCGGCAGCCAGAAAACCGAACGAACTGCGGGTATCAGGCGGAAGATCGAGGCTGCGCAAAATCAGTGCGGATGAAAGCGCCTGACCATACTGCGCGGAATAACCCCCCGTGCTGAAAATCGTTCCCTTGAATAAATATGGAGAAAACCGTCCCCTTTGCGGCACATCCGGCACGCTCGAAAAATAAGGTTTCTGCACCACCATCTCATCTATAATTGTTCTGGTTTCGCTTGCGTCACCGCCTCGCACAAACAGCCCTTCGGTCTCTCCGACTTTTGAAGTGCCGGGCAATGTGTTCAGTGCCCCGTACAAATCGCCGGTAGCCCCCGCAGTCGTGAGAATATCGAGAGTTTTAAGAGAAATCGACTTCCTTTCATCGGAAGCCTCAAATGCACCGGCTGATATGGTTACCTGTTGATATACTTTAGCATCCGACTCTAATTTTATCTCAAAAGTTAAAGGTTTGCCCTCGAGTTTTACCTGAAGTTCTTTCGTTTTATATCCGATAAAACTTGCAACTAAAATTTGATCGCCGGTCTCGGTGGTAGTGAACTGAAAATTTCCGTTCGCATCGCCCGAAGCACCATCGTAACTCCCTTTTATAAAAATATTTGCACCCAACAAAGCTTCGCCCTTTACCGAGTGGATAGTACCCGATATCTTAGTCTGGGCAAACGCAATCGAACTTCCGGTAAAAGCCAGAATTAAAAAATAAATAAACCGGAAATAAATTTCTTTCTGTTTCATTTGGGTGTTTTTTGCAGCATTTAAGTTGAATTTTTCCTTTGTTTGCTGGTGCCGGCACTTCGCTCGGGTATTACCAATCATTGAAAGGGTATATCTCTACATCACTTACAATTTGCTATTCTGTAAAAATACGGAATATTCCATAATGATGATAACAAGCCTCCAACCAAGATGATGACAAGTTTCCGGACAGGATAAAATCAAACCTCAGGTCAAGATGATAACAAGCCCAAGCCGGTGGCTTGAACTTCAACAATTACAGAATAAAAAGGATAATAAACAGGTGTAAATTAAAAACTTTTTATAAAATTGAGTGAGATATTTTGATATGCGGTTTCAGACGCATTATAATCGAACCAAAAGTTCCATGAAGTTTCAACACCTTTGTTGTAACGCGCCGTCAACCGAACGGCATTGATTGCACTTGCTAAGCGATTCAGAATCATACCGCCAATCACGAACCTTAGGTTGTTGTTCCAGTTTTCAGAAGAGCTCCACATCTCCCGGTAGCTTTTTCTGCTGTTGTTAGTCCCCCAATCCCAGAAGTGCGTGTTTGTGTTATACATTTTGCTAAACTGCCCTTGTTTAGCCATATCATCATTAAAATCGTTAATATTAAGGTAGTTACCGATGTTTGCGTAATAGTCTGCGTCTTTGCCTGCCATATCTTTCACGCCTCCGTAAGATTCAGCATAGGAAAAATAATTATCTTTCTGACGCATTGAATAATACTTCATACCGCCAAAAGTAAGCCACAAAGCCCCTTCAGCTATGGTGAAATATTTGCCGCTTTCGTAACCCTCTGCATAAAGTTCACCCATACCGGGAAGCAACATCGAATATAAAATTGCAAGCCCTGCGTTCTTTTTGGTTGCCATCGGGATAAGCGATTCACTTATTTTTTGCTCTTTATTACCCGTCTGATCCATCAGATTCAGATACTTAAATTGAAAACTTTGATCAACTGAAATGCCCTGACTTATAGAAAAACCGTGCTCAACAGCAGTACCGTGCACAACTACAAGACCCGGCTCAACTGAAAGATTTGTTTTTAATTCAGCAAATTTATAAGATGACTGCGAAAATACCGTCGCAAAAAAAAGAGTTAAGATAAGGGCGAATTTTTTCATAACACCTTTAAGCGGTTACTAATTCTTTTTCAACCACCTCACCTAAGCATTGCTCGCCGTCGTGGCTAAGTATCTTAAATTTGGTGAATTTATTCGTTAATGTGGAGTCGTGCGGGTGGCTAATCTTGATATACTCCGAAGAAAAACCTTTCATCGAGCCGCCGTGATTTGTCTGCTCAAACAGCACATCCACTTCTTTACCAATCATTTTCGAGAAAAACTCGTTTTTCTTCTTTTGGCTTACTATCCGTAACACATTTGTGCGGCGTTTCCGCTCGGTAACATCAACAATTCCGGGCATATTAATCGCTTTTGTTCGCGGGCGCTCAGAATATGTAAAGACATGGAAATAAGAAACCGGCAAGCCAAGCAGGAAATGGTGCGTTTCAGTGAACTCTTTTTCTCCCTCGCCCGGAAAACCCGTTATTACATCTACACCAATCCCAAGATTTGGAATCATTTTCGTCGCACGATGTATCAGTTTTTCATAATAAGCCGTGTTGTATCTTCTCTGCATGAGGCGCAGAATTGTCGGGCTGCCACTCTGCAGCGGAATATGGAAGTGTTTCGCCATTTTCTCCGAGCCGGCGGTTAACTCAAGTATCGGGTCAGTCAACAGGTTCGGCTCGATCGAAGAGATACGAAGCCTGAAATTTCCCGGCACATCAGTCAGCTTTAGAAGAAGTTTGTAGAACGAACTATCCACTTTTTTACCATAATCACCAACATTCACACCGGTCAGGATTATCTCTTTGTATCCCGAATCTAAAAGTTCGGAAAGTTTATCAACCGCTTTTTCGGGGTCCATGCTTCTGCTACCCCCTCTTGCAAGTGGAATGGTGCAGAAAGTGCACTTATAGTCACACCCATCCTGAATTTTGAAATAAGCCCTCGTTCTGTTATCTCCTTCACCGGATGAAGCAAACCCAAACTCGGTGCTTAAGTCTTCAGTAGGTGAAACGAAAATACAGGCGAGGTCTTTCTTCTCAAACTGATCGATAAAAGCGAAAACATCAAATTTTTCCCTGCTACCAAGCACAATATCCACCCCTTCAATATTTGCAATTTCATCAGGGCGCAGTTGTGCATAACAACCCGTTACTAAAACATAAGCTTCGGGGTTTGTGCGCAACGCTCTTCTGACCACCTGACGGCAATCCCGCTCGGCGTTTTCAGTTACCGTGCATGTATTAATAACATAAACATCGGCTTGCTTGTTGAAATCAACAATTTCAAAGCCATTGTTAATAAACTGTCTGCCGATTGAAGAGGTTTCGGAAAAATTTAATTTGCAACCAAGTGTGTGTAAAGCGACTTTTTTCATTCAGACCCGGATAAAAAAGAGGCTGCAGCAGGTGCAGCCTCTTAATTAAGAACTAATCAGCCGGCAGACTCTCCACCTTTTTTCGGTTTACCCGCTGCGGGTGAAACCTCAAAAGTCGGGAAATCTAAGTTTTCAACCTTAGTAGTCTCGGCGTTTTGGAAATCCTGCACGGTAACTTTCTCAAGTTTATGAGTGCTGATGTACTCGTTAATATCGTCTTCGCTCTTGTCTTTAAGAAAGGCAACAGCACTCAGAACGATTTTCTTGTTCTCTTTATCAAAATCGATAACCTTGAGATCAAGTTCCTGATCGATTGCAAAGTGGTTTCCCGGGTTTTTCAACTTGCCCGGTGTAAGCTGCGAGGTAGGCACAAATGCATCAACACCTTCGACTAACTCAACAATTATACCTTTTTCAATCAGTCTGGAAACTTTACCCTTGGTATCGGTTCCGTTACCATATAAGCTTTCGAAAGTATCCCATGGATTATCGGTGATCTGCTTGTGACCGAGCGAGATTTTTCTCTGTTCGGTATCAACCGAAAGAACAATCACATCAATCTTTTCACCTTTTTTAACAACTTCCCCGGGATGGCGGATTTTCTTCGTCCACGAAAGATCGCTGATGTGTATCAAACCGTCAATCCCCGGCTCCATTTCAACGAAAACGCCGAAATTGGTAAGGTTTCTGACGATACCGGAGTGTTTGCTGCCGATCGGATATTTTTCCATCAGTTCATGCCATGGGTCGGGTTCTAATTGCTTCATACCGAGTGAAATTTTCTTCTCATCGGAATCGAGGCTTAAGATAACAGCTTCAACCACCTGCCCCATCGAAACCATCTGCGATGGATGTTTGATGTGCTGAGTCCAGCTCATTTCACTATTGTGAATAAGCCCTTCGATACCTTTTTCGATCTCGATGAAAGCGCCATACTCGGTAAGTGAAACCACACGACCGCTTACTTTTTTGCCGATTTCGTATTTCTGCTCGATGTTTTCCCAAGGATGAGGCAGAAGTTTCTTCAGGCTGAGTGAAATTCTTCTCTTCTCTTCGTCGAAATCTGTTACAACAACTTTGATTTTTTCATCAAGTTTCACCACTTCATTCGGGTGATTAATTCTGCCCCAGCTGAGGTCAGTGATGTGAATAAGACCGTCAACACCACCCAGATCAACAAACACACCGAAATCAGTTACAGCTTTAACAATACCTTCAAGGATCTGTCCCTTTTCAAGGCTGTGTAAAATTGCGAATCTCTGATCTGCAAGCTCTTCTTCAACAAGAACTTTGTGCGATACAACTACATTCTCGGTAGGTATATTTACTTTCACCACCTTGAAATCCATCTCTTGACCCACAAAGGCGTCAAAATCTCTGATAGGACGGACATCAATCTGCGAGCCGGGCAGGAAGGCATCCATACCCATAAGGTCAACCACCATACCGCCTTTAATTCTGCGGGTTATGGTGCCCTTAATAACTTCACCACTGTCGTGGGCTGCTATCACTTTTTCCCATACTCTTAGGAAGTCGGCTCTCTTTTTACTCAGAACAAGGTTACCTTCCTGATCTTCAACACTCTCTAACACCACTTCAACTTCGGTGCCGAGTGTGAGGTCAGTCATTCCTTCAAATTCAGAAATGGGTATCTGCCCCTCTGATTTGAACCCTACATCAACGATAACATAGTCAGGCTGGATACGAACAATTTTACCCTTAACCATCTCTTTCTCTTTGACATTCCTGAATGAATCGCCAAAGAGTGATGCAAGTTTTGTGAATTCTTCCTGTGAATATTCTTCGTCATAGAAATATTTCTGTGACTTTTTGTATAAGACCTCGAAATCTGTATTCTCAGTCTTCATTTCGTCGGACATAATCCTCCATGTATTGTTTTTGCCGGTCACACAAAACTGCCAAAGTGCTTGCGGCAACGCTTTTTATTAGTGTTACATTAGTTAACTAACTGCAGTTTTTTTAACTTTCTTAAACTTGTTAATCTTGTAAAGTTTCTAATATTTGTAAAATTTCTATAACTAACAAGACTTTAAAAACTTACAAAATTTTTTTATAAAACTTTGAAACTTACAGAATTTGCAAGCCTTTTTATAAAACTTTAAAACTTAAAATTTTACAAAACTTTCTCTTTTTCCCTTTTCTGTGCAGCTTCGGCAGCGATCTCAGCGGCTATTTCCTCAGGTTCTTCAGCCTCCGTTAAGCTTTCCGCCTCCGGTTGGTCATCAGTGATGCCAAATTTGAGATCAATCAAGGTTTTAATTTGCCTCATAGCCCATTGAGGTGTTGAAGTGGCGCCGGTAATACCGATAGTTTCAGCCCCCTCGAACCAACTCCAGTCTATTTCTTCTTTTGTTTCTGCAAAATAGGTTCTCTCGTTCACCTCTTTGCAGATGTTGTAAAGAACTTTCCCGTTGCTCGATTTTCTGCCGGCAGTAAAAATTATAATATCGTTTTCAGCCGCAAATTGCCTTAGTTTGCTCTCGCGTCCTGAAACCTGCCCACAAATAGTATCTTTTGCCTGATATTCGACAGCGGTTTCTTCCATCGAGCCAATGATCAGTGTATCCAATTTCTCTTTAAGCGCAGCCGCAAGGTCTTTAAACTCCTGTTTATCCATCGTGGTTTGAGCGAAAAGCACAGTCGGCTGCTTAAAATCAACTGCTGCAAGAGCTTCTTCTTTGTTCAGCACCACAATTGCAGTTCCTCCGGTAACCCCGTTAATGCCCACCACTTCTGCGTGTGTTTTTTTACCAAATATCACAATTTGGTACCCCTGAGTAACAAATTTTCTGACCCTTTCCTGAACCCGAGTTACAATCGGACAAGTTGCATCGATAAGCTCTAACCCATATTCAAGTGCTTTTTTATAGGTTTCCGGTGGTTCACCGTGCGCTCTGATCAGTATTGTGCTCCCTTTTTTCAGATTTGGGAAGTCGTTTACTGTTACTGTATCCAAACCCAACTTTTTAAGCCGGGCTACCTCTTCGGTATTATGGATAATATCTCCCAAGCAATAAACTTTCGGGCGTTCTTTCAGCGACTCTTCCGCCACTGCAATAGTCCTGACTACTCCCCAGCAAAAACCGGCATTCTTATCTATCGTAACTTTCATATATTCATCTCTTTCGTTGACAGTAACACCCTGATTTCAAAACCGAATTATCCGTCGTTCTGTTCCTTTTCTCTGACCAAATTCACAATAAATTCGCACTGTTCATCCAATGTCATCGAAGTGGTGTCGATTTCAATCGAGTCGGGTGTCTTTTTCATCGGTGAAACGCCCCTGCCCGAGTCGAAATTATCCCGTTTTATGATGCTTTCTCTCACCTCTTCCAAGGTTACCGAAGAACCATCCGCTTCCAAATCTTTAAGGCGTCTTTTAGCCCTTTCTTCCACACTTGCCGTGAAGAAAAACTTAAACTCGGCATTCGGGAAAACAACCGAGCAAATATCACGCCCTTCCATAACCACACCGCCGTTTTTCCCCATTTCCTGCTGCATCCGCACCAATTCGGTTCTTACTTCAGGGAAAGAACTGATTTTGGATACATTATTGTTAATTAATTCCGACCTGATTTCGTGTGTAATATCTTCGTCATTAAGGAAAACAGTGTTCCCTTCAGAGCCCGATTTCAACGAAATTTTATTCTCTTTCAACAGCTTTATTACATTTTCACGATTATCAAGGCTGCCATTTCTAAGAGCAAGAAGTGTAACGGCTCTGTACATCGCCCCTGTATCGATATAAGTATATCCGAGAGCCTTCGCCACCCTTCGGGCAGTGCTGCTTTTGCCTGAACCCGCGGGCCCATCGATTGCTACAGTAAACATTTTTTTCATAGCCCGTAAAAATACGAAATTTTCCTCAACTGACCAATTCTAAAGAGTTTATGTACGGTGTTGGGGTGGGTCTGTATTGATGATTTTGGGCTTAAATGTGATGTACAACATTCCTGAAAGATCACCTGTTGAGGAAAATTTATTTTTAGGTTTGGTGGGTAACATCAAAAAAGCGCCAACGATGAGCAACAGTTTAATGTAAATTTATCTTTCGTTAAAACAAAGTGTGGCTAAAACAGCTACCAAATATGGTGAAATTAGCTACCAAAATGTGGTGAAATTACACCTCCAATAATGCTGAAAAATACCAATGCAGTACCGGGAAAATCCATAGCTGTAATTAGAAAATGCAAAAAAAAGTTCTAAAACGATTCCAAAACGGAATTAATTTCAGAGAAAACCAACTCCGCATTTATTCCGCCTTCACCGTTGAAATTGCAATTTTTAGGGTCGTTGTTGCATTTCGTTGCACAATAGTGGAGCGTGGGCATTATGAACCGTGCTCTGTTACCAACAGGTCCCCAAAGCGAAGGTTTACACGCAGGTAACGGACAAAATAGAGAAAGCGTATTGACCTTCAGCGCACCACAGATGTGCATCGTTCCGGTTGCAGAGGAAACTAACAAATCCAACGCCGCAAAATTTACTATCGCTTGTCGCAAACTTTTATTTATGTTAATTTGCTCAACCCACTCAGGAATATTAACCCCCTCAGGTAGTTGGTTATCCGTAACCACAATTTTCATGTTTTTTGCATCTTTTAGAAGATTCAGTAGCCTGAGGTACTCTTCAGCCGGCATGTTAGAGGCAGAACCTCCATTGGTTATGTGCACCCCCACAACCTTTTCGCCGTTTGATGAAAGCCTCTTTTTAATCTCTTTTGTTTTTTCTTTCTCTTCATCGGTAAGGTAAATCGCAGTTGAAATATCTTCAACCGTTCCGCCTGCAGCTTTAACAAAATCGAGGCACCATTCAGCCTCACTTTTATCGATCTTTTCGTGATCACGAACTAACGCTTTTGTGCCGGTGATGATGTGGTAAGGCTTGCGGCTTGTGCCGTACCGCCGTTTTATCCCCGCAAGAAAAAAGGAGTACGCAAGTGTTTCATTCGGCAAAATCATGAAACCATCGGTGAAATGGTAAGGTCGCAAGAACTTTGCCAGCGCAAAAATTTTGCCTGTTCCCCGGCTGAAATCATCCCAAACCAGAATGTTATCAACATAAGGATTATTGCAAAATACATCTTTTGTGTAACTCCGAACGAGAACCGACACTTCACAACCGGGAAAAGAGCGCTTTAACTCCCGCGGAATTGGTGTTGTAAGAATTGTATCACCTAATCGATCGATACGGGCTAATAAAAATTTTCTCCGTTTTGACATTCTAATGCAAGGCAGCCGTTATTTTCAAACTCATTTTTAGAAAATTGCGTTATCTTTCTTTTTGAATTTGGAAATTTATGAAAAAAATCACTAAAAATGAGAAAAGCCGAATTTAATTACATCGATCACTATAAAAAAGACGCCGAAGAATTTGATTATTTTGGCGAACGATCCGGTGCTACTGCTCACGATGAAAGAAGAGTACGCGAATATATTATTCACGAATGCGATGTAAAAAGGGGCAAAGTATTGGATGTGGGCGCCGGAAGCGCTTGGGTGGCGGAATATTTCACAAAAAAAGGCTTTGAAGTGGTTTCACTCGATATTTCGCTGATAAATTTGCAAAAAGCCCGCGAAAAAGTGCCCGTCAATTCACACTTTTGCGTCAGTTCCGATGCTTTCGCTTTGCCTTTTTCGAATGGTTCTTTCGATTTAGTGATTGCCAGTGAGGTAATAGAGCACACCCTCGATCCAGCCGGTTTTGTTGCAGAATTGCTGCGGGTTGTAAAAAAAGGAGGCGAATTATTGATCACCACACCCTACAAAGAGAAACTGCAGTATTCGCTCTGCATCCATTGTAACAAACCAACGCCGCTGCACGCACACATTCACTCTTTCGATGAAAAAATTTTAACTTCATATTTTTCAAAATTAAAATCAGAGGGGGTTAAGTTTGATTCTTTGGAGTGGGCAACTTTTGGCAATAAATTGCTGATTTTTCTGCGAACTTATGTTATCCTGCAGATTTATCCCTTCTGGCTTTGGAAATTTAAAGACCGCGCAATGAATTTTCTCTTCAATAAACCGGCTCATATTATTGTGAAGTGTAGAAAGTAAGGTGAGGCGAAGAAAATAAAGTGAAGTGCAGAAAGTAAGGTGAGGTAAAGGAAGTAAAGTGAAGTGAAACTACAAGTAAAAATACCTTTTTACCAAAAAAATCCCTTCACTTTTTGAAACTCATTATCCCAGTTCAGCTCCTGGGCAGCAGCGAGCGCCTTTTCCTTTATTGCTGCTCGCACTTCCGGGTCGGATAACTCCGCAACGGCTACCACCACTTCCCCTAAGTTACCGGGGTTAACTACTCGCCCCACTTCATACGATTCAACTACCTTTTTCATCTGCGGCAAATCACTGCAAAGAACGGGGATTCCGGCGGCTATATATTCAAACAATTTGTTCGGTAGGGCGTAATAGTAACTTTTACTGATATTTTCAATCAAAGCACAGCCAATATCTGCACCGGCTGCGTAGCTCAGAATCTTTTCCTGCGGGATGCTGCCGGTAAATATCACACGGTCAGAAACACCCTTTTCTTTAGCGGTCTGTTCTGTTTCACCCCGGAAATCGCCATCCCCAACTATAACCAAGTAGGTCTTTCCGCCAATTTCTGCCAATGTATCAACCAAAATCGGAAGCCCCCTGCCCCTTAGCACAACTCCCTGATAAATCAGAATTGTTGCATCCTGTGGGATTTTGTAATAACCGCGAAGATCGAACGGTTTTATATTTTCTTGGTGAATTGGCAGGTTCCGCAAAAGTATGAACTTTTCTTTCGGCAGCCCGTAATCTTCTATTAAAGATTCAGCATCCATCTCTCCGGTAACTACTATTTTATCACAGTTGGTTATATATCTCGATTCTAACCGTGCAAGAAATTTCTGAACTTTCTGCCTGCCACTCAACCCCGCTAAATACCGGAAGAGCTCTCTTGAATCGTAAAATAATATCTTCCCCCTGAATGTTGCAAAAAACGAAAGAACCGGCAGATTGTAAATATCCGAAGCGATGTAAAAATCATATTTGTTGAAAATTAATTTAACAGTTACAACACACAAAAACTTCAGATAATAAAAGAGCGAACCCCATTTTTTGCTGAGTTTAATGGTTTTGATATTGCCCCCTGCGGGTCTTTCAATCCAGTCGAAACTGATTGTGCTTACTTCATGCCCCATTTCTGTTAAAGAATTTACAAGGTTTTTAGCACGGGTATCGTAATTGATGTTCCCAAGGAAAGAAATAACCACCTTTTTCGGTGTGCTATTAATTTGGGCTTTTAAATGATTGTTACCGGAATTTTGTTTTTCATTAGAAAGACTACCGGAACCTTGTTCTTTTGAAGAAAAGTTATTGGAATCTTGTTTTTCAACGAAAAGAATACCGGAACTTTGTTCTTTTGAGGAAAAGTTATTGGAACCTTGTTCTTCATTAGAAAAATTGTTGTTACTCAAATTTATTGAGTTAAGGTCATCAGAACCTAAATTTTGGGGATTATATTTATCAGAATTCAATTTTTAGGGTGTTCCTTAACACAGTTCTGGCGTCAAATTTTTCCTTAAAATCGATCAGGTTCAGGCTTGGAGTCATTGGGTTTTCGGCTTTCGTATCTTGCGAAACACCGATATCCACATATTTATATCCGCTTTCAGTTGCCCATTTCACTACTTCGTACATAACCCGTTGTATAGGCTTTGTATATTCATATTCATACCGTAACATATTGTAAAAACAGAGTGTTACATATTTATTAGCGTTAAACATCAGCGAGCCGGCAATCGGCTCACCCTCGTGATATACCATGAAAAGCTTCATCATATCGGGCATCAATTCAGCCAGACGATAAATATCGTCAAGTGAGTGAGTGGGTTTTACATCGTGCCGCGCTTTGTTTTCCAATAAAATCGGGTAGAACTGATCGTATCTGTCGTTAACTTCAACTTCTAACCAATTCTCTTTGAATGTTTTTCTGATATTTCTGCGCGTCGTCGGAGCAAATTTCTCTAAGAAATCTTCTGAAGGGTCCAACTTTATACAACTTGAAATATAGTGAAGATCATATTTGAACCCCCGCCATAACATTGCAAAATCTAAACTTTGGTTGCGTGTCCTTTCATAAATATCCGGTGCAGCGGTAAGCAAATACCCCTTAAATCCTTTTGCTTTGCCATACGCGATTAAATGATCAACCATATCCAACGCTTCGGCAAACCGAATATCACCGGTTACTAAAGAACCGTAACTGGCACCAATTGGCGATTCGAAAAATCCATCCGGCATCATCCCTCCGGGAAGAACCGCCTTGATGTTTCCTCTGTCGGTTATTAACAAATGGCTAAACGAAAATTTGCCCGGTGTGTGGTAGTCGAAAAATATTTGCTTGTGGAAGATCGTTCCGTTGTTGGAATCATCAACAAAGCTATCCCATTTATCTTTCCATTCCGGTGTGTATTCTATTATTTCCATAATATATCCAAAAATTTAAAGCCGACTTTCGGGAAAAAAATAAAAATTGACCTTTTAAAATAAAAAAGCCCCGGATAAACCAGGGCCGGATACATACGGGAGATCAATTCCTTATTTTTTCAGATCGAGCAATCCGTTCTGTGCGTCTGAATAGGGCGAGTTGACAAATCCGTCAGCTTCATTATCATTCACCCATGTGTTACCATCAAGAACATACCTGAACTGGTAAACAGATCCTGTCGGTATTTCAGCAACTAAAGAGAAGGAGCCGTCTTTTTTCAATTTGTTCATCGGATGTGCTGCAGCGTTCCAATTGTTGAAATCTCCCACAACGCTTGCACTCTGATAAGGCTTCCCGATCTCTTTTTCAATACGGAAAGTAACCTTGCAAATTGGCTCACTCTTTAAAAACTGCTTTTTAACAGACATTAAAACCTCAAAAACTTGTTATTAAAATAATTTTATAATTTCATGGCTCAAATATAAGCGAGTGAAAGACACAAAACAAGAAAAATCGCTCGTTCGGGCGCCCGCCCGAGCGAATTTTTTCCCTGATTGTGCAATTTTCCCCCCTGCTCAAGCAGTTTTTCTCCCCAAACAGCCGTTTTTTTCCATAAGCAAGAAAAATTTCCAATTAGGCAGGCATTTTTTTGCTTTTTTCCCTCACCTTTTGCACCCTGTGGGAGCTATTTTTCTCCTTCCCGGCGCTTTTTCTTTCCCGTTCGGGCGCCCGCCCGAGCCAAATACCTTATTCTTCGTGCGCCTTAGTGCCCTTCCAAAACTTTCTTCAGCGCGCTCCCAAATTATTCTTCACTGCCCTCCCAAATCTTTCTTCAGTGCCCTTCCAAAACTTTCTTCACTGCACTTCCAAATCTTTCTTCAGTGCACTTCCAAATTATTCGCCGGATAAACAGACAGTCTACCGGGTCAAAATATTTCCTGTTTTATTCACGAATTTTAAGTAAATTTGGAGTTGATTTTCTTAAAATTTTCTGACATTTAATGCCACAACAAACTAAAAAACACAGCCTCTTAACTGCTGTAACCGTAACGATCTCTACCATGATCGGAACAGGGGTTTTCACTTCACTTGGTTTTCAGGTTATTGATATCGAATCTACCCTGCCAATCCTGGCACTTTGGATGATTGGCGGTATCATTGCCACTGCCGGTGCACTTACTTATGGTGAACTAACCTCAGCCTTCCCTCGCTCCGGTGGCGAGTATAATTTCTTATCAAATTTATACCACCCGATTGTTGGTTTTCTCTCGGGATTCCTCTCTGCAACCGTTGCTTTTGCTGCACCGATTGCTCTGGCTGCTATGGCACTTGGCTCGTATTTCGGCGGAGTAATTTCCGAAAAGGATGCCTCAAATTTTGAATCCGTTCAGATGATTATAGCCTTAGGAGCCATTGTTCTTCTTACTATTGTGCATATTATTAAGGTTAGTTTAAGCGGTAACTTCCAGAAGTTCATAACTTCTCTCGTGGTTTTGTTGATTCTTGGTCTCATCGTTTCCATCTTTTTTGGCGGTGAACCAACAGCACTTCCTTCACTCGGGCTTTCGTATGATATGAATGCACTGTTAAGTACGCCATTTGCAGTTTCATTAATTTATGTTTCGTACTCATACTCCGGTTGGAACGGCGCCGCATACATCACGGAAGAAATCGAAAACCCGAAAAAAAATGTGCCACTTGCCCTCGTACTCGGCACTATGACCGTAATGGTGCTGTATGTTTTACTTAATTTTGCATTTCTTTATGCCGCGCCAATCAGCGAGTTAAAGGGACAGGTTGATGTAGGCTTAATTGCTGCCGGCAAAATTTTTGGAACCTCCGGTACTGTAATAGTTGGGGTTTTAATTTCAATTTGTCTTGTATCGGCTATCTCCGGCATGATTTTCATCGGCCCCCGGGTAACACAAAGAATGATGAAAGATGTAATACCCAACATCTACAACCGCTACACTTCACTTAGAAAGGAACTTCCACTTATACCAATACTGTTTCAAAGTGCAGTTGCTATTTTCATGGTTGTTACCTATACTTTCCCTCAGGTATTAGTTTATATCGGTTTCACATTAAGTCTTTCGACAACTGCAACCGTATTTGGTATTTTTATTCTTCGAACCAGACACAAACACATCGAAACTTCTTACAAAACTTTTGGTTACCCCTATACACCGATTATATTTATATTGTTTGAATTGTGGATGCTTACACACATCTTAATGGATAAACCGGGCGAGTCGATCGCCGGTTTAGTCACCGTGGCAATTGGCTTTGTAGTTTACTATATAGCCAATTACTACAATAAAAGTTTTGAAAATAAATAAAGGTAATAATTAATGTTAAATAATTCATCGTTTCTTCGGAAACTGTTGCATCTTCATTTTATCATTTTGTTCGTTGCACTGTTCTCGTTTGCAGGCTGTGATAAAGGCGCTGCCCACCCCGGCGGCGAACCGGGAAAAGAAGGTACAGAAAACGAGACACCCGAATCCGCCTCCGGAACCAAGATTGACCTTTCCAAATATGACCTCCACTATAATGACATGGCGAAGATTCTTGGAGGGTTGGAAGTGGAGCCGCAATCTAAATATTTCAATATTACTAAGGAAAAAGCGTGGCAGAAACATAAAGAGTTCTTCTCTACTAAATGGAAAAACCTCGAAAATAATATCCTTGATTCCGTGAAAACATGGACCGCTTCTGAACTGAGTGTTTTTGACCCAAACGCAAAAACAGTCTTCTATCCCTTTGGCGGACCCGATTTTCTGTTTGCAAATCTGTTCTTCCCTAATGCTAACCTGTACATACTTCAAGGTTTAGAACCGGTTAACCGGCTCCCTGATGATATTAAATCGAACGATTCAAGCCTCAGAAACTATTTGACTGACCTGCAAAATTCCTTAAGAGTGCTTACTGTGCGCGGTTACTTTATTACGAATCAGATGAGTAAAGACCTTAAGCAAGGAATTTTCAGAGGGGTGCTCCCGGTTATGCTTCTTTTCTTAGCAAAAACTGAAAATACTGTTCTGGATGTTAAATATATTCTCCAGGACGGGAATGGTGATTTTAAATTGAATGATGCAGACCTCCTTACAGAAGCGCAATTAGGCAAAAATTCAGCTAAAGGTTGCGTTGTTTACTTCACTGATAAAGATCAAAAAGAAGTTAAAAAACTCTACTATTTTAGCACTGATACGCAAAACCCCTCGTGGGAAAAGTTAAAAAATCTGCAAAAATTAATCACAGAGAACGGAAAGATTATTTTCTTTGCAAAGGCAGCTTCTTATCTGCTGCACGGACATACTTTCTCTGCTCTTCGCGATTTCATCCTGAATAATGCTTCTTATCTGCTTCAAACTGATACCGGTATTCCGGTAAAATATCTCAAAGATAACTGGAATATGACCTACTACGGCACTTATATCAAGCCTATCGCTGATTTCCCGTGGGCGTACCAGGCTGATTTGAAAGCAATATACAATGATTCATCTAAAATTAAACACATGCCGTTCGGTATCTGTTACAGATGGAAAAAGGAAGAATCACATATTATGCGGGGAATTAAAAAGTAAACACAAAGTTAAGACTAAGGCTTATAAAAAAAAGGTCGTCCCCACGGACGACCTTTTTTTTAACCAAACGAATATAAATACCCATCCCGGCAGGCACAAAACAGAGTATCTTCCCAAATCAAAGGAGTTGCCTCGAAAGAATTGCCGGGAAGGAAAGTTTCCAGTTTTGTGAGTTTAATTCCATACTCTTCACCTTTTGCGTTTTTTGCGGTCTCTTTGCCGGCGGATTTCCCCTTAACATATTCCATTTGAATCAAATGAAGCCCGTTATAGGTTGGTGCAACAATTTTATTTCCGCTCGTAAATATCGGCGTTGCAATTGATGGACCTACATAAATTTTAGCGAGCAATTTCGGAACAGGATGTTCTTTTTGATTAAGCATATCTTTGGCTTTTTCACCTGAAAGCTCCGTTTGGCTGCCCACATACAAATTCCCATCAATGGCTAAAGTAGCCCAAATCGGTGGATATTCGCCTTCGGGGTTATATTCATCGTTAATTATTGCAGTGCCGATTATACCGCCCTCCCACTCAGAAACTTTGGTGTTCTTTGTAGGGAAATACCAAACCACCGAATCGGGTCCGGGTTTTGTGGGGTCAAGTTTTATTACGCCGCCCCTTCCGGGTACATACTGTTTTTCGATTGTACCAATAACCATGTTATCTTTGGTAATTATTGTTGATCCGTCAATATCCGAGCCGGTGTAATAGTCAAAATCAACTTTCATTGTTTTTATGTCAACACCATAAATATGACCCGCACCGGAAGCGATAAAAATCCTGTCACCTAATCTTGCGGGGCTGGCTTCAACCACAATATTATTCCGGTGTTTCTTAACATCATCTGCAGTGTAAAGTTTCACTTTTCCCAGAACTTTCGGTTGCTTTATTCCATCTAGCATAGCGGCTTCATCAATTCTGCTGCTTAGGAAGAACCCATAGGCACTTTCAACGGCATTAAATAACATACCGTCACCTAAGTAGATGGGCGAACTGTCGTTATCCCGGCTGTAGCATTCAGTTTTCGGAACATTGAACCGCCAGATTTCCTTTCCGGTTCTGTAAGAAATTGCTCTGAAACTGGGGATAATTTTCGAGCCTGCAACGGTGTTACCGTTCCCCAATCTGCTTCCCTGCAGCAGAACAATACGGTTTTCTTCGGGAGCAGTTTTGTCAATATAAACAGAACCTGCCCCTTTCATAATATCATCGTTTTTATATTTCCAGACTTCTTTAAGCCCTTCTGCCTCAAATTTTCTTAAATACTGGTCGTAACCTCCAAGCACAAGCATCAATTTTCCGCCCTCATTATAGAGCGTCGGCTGCCCTGTCCATCCGGCACCGCAAAACGATTTCTTTTGTTTCCCCACCATCGAGTTCGAGCAACCCAATTTAAATTTCGATTTAACTCTAAGCTTGTTTACATCCCCCTTGCCGTAATATCTTCGCAGTTCATTTCCCAGAAAAGTTGAAATCAAAATCTCGGTATTCCCGTCAACCCAAGGGTTATCAGCGGGGTCTTTTTTATCTTCTTTTTTCGTTTTACCGTTTTCTGCATTGTTTTGGCAGGCAGAAAGCGAAATGGTGCCCATCCCTGTTGCGGTTAATGCGCTTACTATCCCCAACGCTTTAAGAAAATCTCTTCTGTTACTCATTTTTCTAAATTATTAATGAACGATGTTGCAATTTACGAAACATTTCTTATTTCTCCTCTGTAATTAAACAGTTTAAAGACGAAGAAGGAACCACCTGTAAACAAACCTACTATCATCGGTTCAATATTTACAAGAAAAGAATTGTCGGGAAGATAACTCCTGATTATTATCCAGGCTCCCCCGGTTATCGGGACAGAAACTGACTGCAGAATCGCCGGTCTTTCACTTAACCGTAACTTTGGGAAATAGGCGCCTAATATCAAAAATATTAACGCCGGAACCACCAAAGAGCCGATATAAAACCAAATATCTATTATCGAACGAAAAGCCAGACACAAAAATATCGCAATTCCGGTGGAAAGCAACATACCCAAACCTGACCACGCTTTAAGGTTAAATCTCTTTTCTCTAACAGGTTCTGCTACTCTGCCGTTTGAAAAAGAAACTTTATCAGAGCTACTCTTTCCAAAAAGTGGGATAATCTCTTTCACTATATCGTTCGAAAAAGTAACTCCGCTTAGAAAAATGAAACTGTTAAGCGTTGTGTAAACCGTGGCAAACATTGAAGCCAAGAACAACCCCCTCACTCCTGCCGGAAGATGATCGCGTGCAAGAATCGGGAATGCTGAAACGGGATCGCTTAATCCAGGCTCTAACGCCCGCGCAAAAAGCCCCGAAGTGTTCGTGAAAAAATCGAAAACGAACCATAGTATAATTGAAATTAGAATTCCTTTCTTTGCAACGCCGGCACTTCGAGCTGAATATACCCGTTGATGAAAACCCGGATCGGCAATCGTCCATGAAGCAACAAGATACCAAACCAAAAGATAGAAAAAACCGCTGCCTCCCGTTAAAGAAAGATGATCAGCAGGCAGAGATTTCTCCAAAAAACCGACACTTCCATACTCCCCCACCAAAAAGATAACTGCGGCTACAAATCCGGCAAACATGAAAAAAAAGAGAAATACATCAACTTTAATGTTCGAGCGAAATCCCCCGAAGCTCAGGTAGGCAATCAGCGGAATGGGAATTATAAACAGCATTAACACGGGTGAAACACCAAAAATGGTCCCGACAATTTCTGCGGCAGTTAACAGGTAAGGTGCGGGTGAGGTTAAAATGAACACTAAAATTGCAGCAAGAATGGCAGTTTTTCTGCCGTACTCCAACTTCATTTTTGCAGGAATTGTTGCTAATCTTGTTTTTCTGATTTTTTCAGCAAAAAATAGAGCAAAAATCAACGCAAACAGGTAATACGGAAAGCCTTGTGTAAACCAGGATGAGATACCGTATCGGTAAGAGTACTCGCCAATCCCGAGTATGCCGCCGTACCAGGTGCTTACATTAACTGCCACAAAGGCGAACAAACCAACTTCACGGTTGCTTACGATGTAGTCATCTGCAGGGTGGGTACCTTCATAACCTTTAGTTGTGCTTTCACCCTTAATGAATTTGCCGTTCGTTCCGGGTCTGCGGGCAGTGTAAAAGCCAATCCCCACGGTGCCGGCAAGAACAAAACTTACTATTGCCCAGTCAATCAGAGTCAAAACTTTTAATTTCCATTGTTATCGAAAGCTTTTTTCTGATCGTTGAGCATTGACTTTTTGCTCGCCGGTGAAGATTCTTTCGAAAGACGAAATGCGGTCATTTTTTCCAGTTCACGGATCAAAATCCCCTTACCTCCCTCCACCACAACAGAAAAAATGCCCGTGAGTGCTTTGTTACTGGTGCCGTCTCTTTTCCCAAAAGGGAGTGTTTCTCTATTCAGCGGGAAAGCCAAACCCTCGGTTGTAAACAAGGTGTTATCATCAATTCCGAACAACGAAACGGTTTCCCCCGGCGTCCCCTCTATTTTAGTTTCACCGGTGATAACCTGCAAAATTGAGCTTTCGCTCATCAGTTTAATTCTGATTTCAGGGAAATATTTTAATACCATACCGATATTGTTGAAGGAATGATCGAGCCGGTCGCCGGTTGCGCCGGCAAGTACACACTCTTTTATTCCCATCGAAATTGCTACTTTAATACATTTCTCAACATCGGTGTCGTATTGCCCTGATATCTTTTGAATTTTCGATTTTTTTGAGAAAAGCTGTAATGTTTCGGGTGAAACCGAATCAAAATCACCGGCGATAATATCAGGCGTAAGACCCAACACTTTGCATGTGTCCGCACCGCCATCTGCCGCTATCAGCAAAGGATAACCATTGTTTAAAAAGTAATTTACCTCTTCAATTATCGGCGCTCTGCCGTTTGCAAGTATAAAACAACCGGTCAATTTATTTCTCAATCTTTTATATTTCAACCTTTAAAGTGGTCATAAAATTCCTTTCTGCAGCCGGGAAGAAATTATCCCAATAGAAACCGTTCATAAAATATTTTTTGTTGAACAGGTTGTTTACTTCGAAAGTCAGTCTTAGCGCCACCCCGCCGTATGAATACTTTATTCCCGCAGAAAGGTTAACAACGGTAAAGGGGTCAACGGTAAGCTCTGTGGAAGTGTTTCCATCCGGATTTGCAGAGTTATCAGTAAACTGCACTCCTGTATGGTTCAGATGAATCCCGGCAAAAAATGATTCACTCAGGTAATTTAACCCGAAATTCAAAATCAATTCCGGCGCATTCGCTATATAATTCCCGTTTCTTGATTTCGGAGCACCAAAATCGTCGTATTCCGTAAAATCCAAATATCTGTTCCGGCTAATATTTCCGTTCACATCAAACTGAAGGCGCCACGGCAGTTTCACAAAACCCTCAAATTCCACACCAATATGCTGTGTTCTGCCTGCATTTCCCACTCTCGGCTGCCCAAAAACATCCAAACCGCCCGAAGGAACAATCTCATTTTCAAAATTCATAAAGTAGAAATTAATACTGCCGTGGAATTTGGCGGAAGTGTAGCGCGCACCACCTTCAATGTTAAGAAGTGTTTCAGGTTTAACCAACGGATTGTCAAAATCGTACTGCCCAACGGGCTTCACTTCAAACTGTGGCACTGCACCCCAACTTGCTGATTCGGCTTCATAAAGGTTCTTTAATGGTGGTTCTCTCTTCGTCAAAGCCACTGAACCGTAAACTGAAATGTTGTTCGCTACCTGATAGTTTACACCAATCTGAGGGTTAACGAAAAAATATGGCGTCGTGAAATCTGTCCCCACGAATTTCTCGTCAAAAATCTTATATCGTTGGTAAATCATCTGCAGTTTTGCCGTCAGGCTTACCTTTTCATCAACCTGATGTTGAACACCAACAAAACCTGAATAAATATCTTTTCCGCCCTTATATTCATAAAAGTGTCTGTCGGCTTTTTCACCAACCACATAATCCGGTAAGCCCGTCCCCGACTCAATCCGCCCCCAGTGAATTGATCTGTGAAACCTGACTTCACCCCCGACCAACACCTTGCCTTCAGGGTATCTGTACTCAAGCTGCGGCAACCAACCATACTGATCGTTATCCACAAATGCCCGCATTATGAGGTTTGCAGGAATCGCAATGGAAGTATCCAAGCGGAAATAGTCGTGCGTTCCGTAAGAAGCATCAAAATCAAAGAAGCCGTCACCCGACATGAAATATACTATGTTGTTCAGCCAAAGATTCTCGCTTATTTTAAGATTATGGTTCAGCGAAATCTGTGGCTGATTCAAAGCCTCCCGGTCTTTCGAAGCGGCGCCGGGGTTGAATTTCCGTCTGTTTTCATCTTCATTTAATACTTTACTGATTCCGTAAAAAGCAAGCCCGTCTTTCTGAGGACCGCCAAATGCGGTAAGTGAAAACGACTGAATATCATCGTAGTAAGAAGCACTTACAAAAAAACGCCATATCTGCGCCCATGAATTATCGCGATACCCGTCGCTCTCCAATTTTGTGCCGCGGAATCTGAACATAAACCGGTTCCCGATTAACCCGGAGTTCCCACTTAGCGAATATTTCATTGTGTTATAGCTTCCGGTGCCTACTTCAAAAGAGCCGCCCGGCTCAACAAATGGTTTGTTCGTTACTAAGTTTATTGATGCACCAATTGCAGGTGGCCCGTAAAATGCCATCGATGCGCCCCTTTGCACCTGCACATCCTCTAATGAATTGGCGAGGTCGTAAAAATTCAACCAGTAAACGGAATGGTCTTCCGGGTCATTCTGCGGAACACCGTTTATTAAAACGGAAATCCTCCGTTGGTCGAACCCCCGGATTCGGATATATCCGTAACCGATTCCCGTGCCCGATTCGGAATAAAAAGATACTGAGGGAAGCGTGCTTAAAATAGCAGGGATGTCGTTTGTTACAGTAAGCCGTTCAATTTCAGCCTTTGAAAGGTTTGAGTAAGAAATGCTGCTCCCCAAACCGTTGGTTCTGGTATCGGTTACCACCACTTCGGGAATTTCAATAGCGTCCCGTTTCATGTAAACATTAACTTTGGTTTTTTCGCCCGCAACCGTAACGGTAATTCTTTCGGTTTTGTACCCGACAAACGAGCAAACAAGCCGCCACCTGCCCGGGGGCATATTACTTAAAGTGAATTTCCCCTCTTCATCAGTTACTCCTGCAAAAGGAAGGTCTTCAAATTTTACCACTACCCCTCTTAACTTATCGCCTGTTTCGGCTTCCCTAACGGTAACCTCCAACTCTGAAGATACCTCTGTAAAAACATTGGTCGTGAAAACTTCAGTCGTGAAAACTTCAGTTGTGAAAACTTCGGTTGCAAAAACTTCGGTTGCAAAACCCGCAAATAATATCACGAATATTGCAAAAAATAATGAACGGTTCATTTCTAACCTCGTTTTTAAAAATAAAAAGCCGTTTTTCAGAGGGGTAACTGAAAAACGGCTTAAATCTCTTCCCTACGCCGGCATTACCCGGATCAGGTTCAAGGGTTTGTTCTCAGCCCTTTCGGGCACCCCTAAGAATCAACTCTCGTTGACAATCAATATTTCAATGTTGCAAAAAAAAGAACTATCTCTTTTTTGATCTTGTGTTCGTTTTCTTTTTTGGAGCACTTTTTCCAGCAGCTTTATTTTTTGCAGGCGCTGTGTTCTTCTTTACAGTGTTCTTTTTCGGAGCATAAGTTTTTTTAGTAACTTTTTGCTTCTGTCCATAAGTCTTATTTGCGCCGTAACCTTTTTTGGTTGTTTTCGGAGCAACATATCCGGTGCTTTTCTTCACAGTAGTGCTCTTCGCCGGCGCTTTGTAATTATTAGTTACGGACGGGGTTGTTACATCAGTAACGGTTTTGTTGGAATAGATTTTAAGGCTCTGGCCCTCCAGCAAATTGTCGCTTTGCAGTTCGTTCCAGGTCTTAATATCCGATACGGTTACCCCGTACTTAGAAGCAATGGCACTTATGGTTTCGTTTGCCTTAACTTTATATATGTTCAGTGTCGCTGTATTTCTTCCGGTGTTATCACCATAAGAAACTGAATTGTTGCCGGCTGAGTAAATAGTAAGTTTTGTATTGGCATAAACCAACCCGTTTCTGATCTTCCTGGCATTCCAAGATTTAAGATCATCTACCGATACATTATATTTCTGTGCTATTTCAGCGAGTGTTTCGCCATATTTTACAGTGTGTGTGTATGTTTTTGTCTCGGTAGTCTGGGTTGTTTGCTGATTTGCCGGCTCAGACGGAACTACACCATCGAGTGCAGCGTAAGTGTCATAATTTGCAACCGGAACATTAATCAGTAACTGCTGCCCATCTTTTGCGTTTTCAAACGCAGAAATGTTGTTCCATTTCCTTAAATCAGAAACTGTAACACCGAATTTCTGCGCCACCTGAACCAAATTCTCATCACTTCTGATCGAATATTTCAGTGTTGTCATCCCGGGTTCATTCGCAATTGCCAACTGAGCAGAACCGTTGCTGCCCTGTAAACCGGCTATTACCTGAGCAGATGAACCCGGCGGAACACGAAGATTATACTCACCGCTTCCCGGCGTGTTGTTTTGAAGAAGCTCAGGGTTAAGATCTTTGATTTCGGTTAACGAAACACCCGCAAAGTTTGCTACATTAATAAGCGGGGTTGACCGCCCTACCGTAATCGTTTCAAAATTGAAAGGTGACTCATAAACAATATCGGTTAAACCAAATTTTGCAGGGTTCATCGCAACCAGTGTCGCCGCTATATAAGCCGGCACATAGTTTCTGGTTTCCTGCGGAAGTAGCTGTTGTACCGACCAGTAACTGTTCTCAGTGCCTCTCTTTAACGCTTTGGTGATTCTGCCTGAACCGGCATTGTAGGCTGCAAGTGCAAGATACCAGTCACCGAGCGATTCTTTAAGGTCGCGCAAGTGTTTAGCAGCGGCTCTTGTAGCTTTTACGGGGTCTTTTCTCTCGTCGATTGTGTAATCAACTCTAAGTTTATATAACTGCCCCGTTCCTTTCATAAACTGCCATAACCCCATTGCGCCGGCAATCGAACGGGCGTTAGGGTTAAGACCGCTTTCAATCAAGGTTAAATATGCGAGTTCTGACGGAACGCCCTCTTCTTTAAGAATGGGAAGGATAATCGGGAAATACTTGCCCGTTCTTGCAATCCATTGCTTGAAGAAGTTCTTTCCTTTTCCGGTATAAAAGGCTATCCATTTTTCAACCTGCTCGTTAACTTCCAGAGAAATTTCGTGTGAACCGGTCTCGGCTACAACAATCGACTCGGCGTATTTCTCAAGTTCTTCAGGAGTGATTAAAAGCTTCGTGTCAACGAAGTTTTTATCGCTGTTTTTCAGAATATCCTTAAATGCGTCAACGGAAACATCCTGAATATCTTCATCAATGTTACCGACAAGCGCACTCGTTTCATCCATGATCAGCAGTTTAAGCTCTGCAAATCTTGGGTTGGCATCAATTCCCGGGTAGTTGTCAAGATTGTTGATAATCTCAACAGCAGAACTGAGATAATTGATAGCTTCCTGTGTGGAATTCTTCCTCGACTTGTCAACAGCCTGTTGGTAAAAGGCGTATGCTCTGTCGATTTCCTGTGGTACGATGTCTTGGGTTGCTATGTTCTTTTGCGTTTCAGGTGTAATTACCTGCGTATCTGCGGTTTCGGTCCCCGGAGCCCAGAAACACCCTGAAAATCCGAAAACTGAAACTGCAAATAACAGGAGTACTGTTTTACGCATTAAACCTCCTATTGGTTGTTTTTGTGTGAATAAAAAAAACTTTAATTCTAATTGTTAATTCCTTTTTAAAATTCCTACAACGGAATATTCGAGTGTTTTTTACCCGGATTTTTATCCTTTTTGGTCTTCAGCAGCTGAAACGAATTAATAAGCCTTACTCTGGTATCCTCAGGTTCTATTACATCATCAATAAAACCTCTTTCAGCAGCAGTATAAGGATTGGCGAATTTCTCTATATATTCCGCCAGTTTTTCGTTCAGCGCCACTTCCGGGTCTTTTGCCGCAGAAATTTCCTTCTTAAAAATTATCTCAACGGCACCTTTGGGCCCCATAACTGCAATTTCCGCAGAGGGCCACGCAAAATTGAAATCTCCTCTTATGTGCTTCGAGTTCATAACATCGTAAGCACCACCGTACGCTTTGCGTGTGATTACGGTTATTTTTGGAACTGTAGCCTCGCTAAAAGCAAAAAGAAGTTTAGCCCCGTGCCGGATTATACCGTTCCATTCCTGGTCAGTTCCCGGTAAAAACCCGGGGACATCCTCGAGCACCAACAACGGAATGTTGAATGCGTCGCAGAACCGTACAAACCTGGCACCCTTAACCGATGCATTTATATCCAGTACACCCGCAAGAACAGAGGGCTGGTTGGCTACAATTCCGATGCTTAAACCGCCCATTCGGGCAAAACCGCAGATTATATTCTCTGCATGGTTAGGCTGTACTTCTAAAAATTCCTCTTCATCAACAAGCAACCTGATCACTTCCTTCATGTCGTAAGGCTTTCCGGAATTGTCGGGTATAATATTTTTTAGACGCTCGTCTTTTTTTATGGTTCCATTTTTGAACGGGCGAGCCGGCGCTCTGTCCCGATAATTCAAAGGAAGATAACCCATTAGATTCCTGACATTCATCAGGGTTTCAATCTCGTTTTCAAAAGCAAAGTGAGCAACTCCGCTTTTAACCGAATGCGTCTCCGCCCCTCCAAGGTCTTCAAAAGTTACATCTTCGTGTGTTACGGTTTTAACCACATTAGGCCCCGTTACAAACATGTAACTCGTATTTTTCACCATGAAAATAAAATCAGTTATCGCCGGCGAATAAACCGCTCCACCTGCACATGGTCCCATGATAACACTAATCTGCGGTATCACGCCGCTTGCCAGTGTGTTCAGCAGAAAAATATCCGCATAACCGCCAAGGCTTACAACGCCTTCCTGTATCCTGGCGCCACCCGAATCGTTCAGACCGATTACGGGTATCCCTGTTTTCATTGCCATGTTCATAATTTTGCAGATTTTCTCTGCATGGGTTTCAGAGAGCGAGCCTCCGAAAACTGTAAAATCCTGGCTGAATACTGCAACCGGGCGCCCCTCAATCGTGCCGAAACCGGTTACTACCCCATCACCGTAGAAAGTTTGTTTATCTAACCCAAAATCTTTCGATCTGTGTTTAACAAAAACATCGATCTCTTCAAAACTTCCTTCATCTAAAAGAAGTTCTACCCTTTCACGAGCGGAAAGTTTCCCCTGTTTGTGTTGTTTGGCGATTCTCTCATCCCCACCACCCTTTTTTGCAATTTCTTTTTTCTTTCTAAGTTCCGCAATTTTATCGTGCATTTTTCCTCAGACACTGCTTATATTTCAGATGGTTTACAGGATTTTTCAGAAAAAACATAATTCCGTTAAACTAATTTAATATATTTCCATTTCAAATGAAAATAATTTAAAATTTATATGCGAACTTTTTTTTATCTCATTTTCTTGATTTGTATCACCTTTTATTCAATTTCAGCGCAAAAAACGCACTTCGCGCTCCAATCGGAAATCGGTGACTTTAATCGTGCTTCTGCGTTTGCCCTTTCACCCGAAGGGTTCTTTTTCGTCTGCGATATCGGAAACAGCCAGGTGTTGAAACTCGACTCTCTCGGGAACATTCTGAACACCGCCGGTGGCTATGGCTGGAACTCCGGTGGATTGACAACCCCGGTTGATGTAATCGCCGAAGCCGTTTATGTGCTCGTGGCTGATGAAGAAAACAATAAAATAAATAAGTATGATAAAAATCTCAATTTAGCTTCTTCTTTCTCGAAAAGGGAAACTGTTTACGCTGAAGCCATTTTCGGCTACCCTTTATCAGTGGCTGTCTCAACACTGGGTGATCTTTATGTGCTCGATGGCGAAAATAACCGTGTGGTTTACTACAGTTTTTTTGGCGACTATAAAGGAAACTTCGGCGGATTTAACTCAGGTTTTTACACTCTGAATCGCCCCGGTAAATTAGCTGCGTTAAAAAATTCTATCGCCGTTCTCGACGGAACAGAACTTGTCTTTTTTGATCTTTTTGGAAATTTTATCAAAAAATCAGAGCTTGATCAGAAGTATCATTCCGTTAAGCTGAATGAAGGGGTTATAACCCTCACTTCAGAAGACCAAATTTTAAGAGCGCCCGATAACGGTAACCCTGAATTTATTCCCGTAAAAATTAACTTTAAAGCAGATGATTCAGAAAATGAAAGCCGCCCCGGATTCGTTGATTCCATAATTTCGGGTGATAACCTGTACATTTTAACTGAAAACACAATATTAATCTTCCGTAAAGAGGGTTACTAATTGTTAAAAGTGAATTATCAACCGTTTAAGGAGGGTTGTTAACTGTTAAAATTGAATTATCAACCGTTTAAGGAGGGTTACTAACTGATTCTCTACCGGGTTAGATTTATTTTCCCATTGTTGCTTTTGTTCTTACTCACCACAGCGTTACTGCCTTTTTTTTCAGACGCTACCGCCGGCTTATATCCGTTTGTGAAATTGTTATTTTCCGGGATATGCCACGGAATCAGCGACAGGTGCTTTCACATAAATGGGGCTGCACTTCCACTTTGTGCGCGATGTTTTGGGATTTATTCAGGGCTTTTTCTCGGTTCCTTTCTTTCACTTTTTTTGCTGCACTTCGACTTTCAAAGCAAAAAACTGACCCAAAGACGCTATTTGTGGCTTGCTTTAACACCCATAATTGTGCATAAAATTGTGGAATTGGTGGGCTTGCTTTCACCTTCAGTCGGCTTAGCCTTTACAACCGGTTTCGTCAGCGGATTACTTCTCTTTTTGTATATTTCAAATCGATTTTTTAACAAATTCTCCGGAAAATTTCAAATTATTCGTAAGGTTGAATGATCAGCAGTAAGTATTTCCCCACTTTAGTTTCAGGTTTTGCAGCCGGAGTTCTGACAACGGTTCCGGTTATAAAATCATTTTCATGTTGTATTTTAGTTCCCCTTGCGGTAATTTTTGCTCTCTACGCCGAAAAACGAATTAGCAAAGAAACACAACCGATAGAAATGAAACATGCCCTTACTTTTGGTCTTTTTACCGGGCTTTTTACCGTTCTGTTCGGAAATGCTTTCGATACTTTGATTACATTTATCACCCGTTCAAATGATTTTGTGGAATCTTATCCTGATGTGATCAAAATGATGAAGTCAATGAATTTTATGCCCGGCACCGATAGAGAAATTAAAGAAGCACTGGCACTGTTGGAACAAAGCAGAAATGATATTATTGAGAAGGGCTTTTCGTGGATTTACACTTCAATGACATTATTCAGCAATTTAATTTTTTACCCCCTGTTCGGTTTACTCGGTGGTGTGCTCGGACGCGCTTTTTTAGAGAGAGATACAAGGGCAAGGTACTAATAATAAATAATTAACAATTCATCGATACCACTTTCCCGGAACGGCGCGGCTTGAACAAGGTACTAATAATGAATAATTAACAATTAACAGCCAAATATATCACCTTCGCTCTGAGAATAATCAGCACCCAAAATTCAAAAGCAAAATATTAATAATTAATAACTAAGTGCTAAACACAAACCTCTGCTAAACCTGAAGAGGAAAAAATTCCAATTCACCCGTGAAAAGAAGTTTGAAGATAGAAGTTTGGAGATTTAAAATACTAAATCTTTAACCTTTACCGCAACCTGTATGGGAAAGTAATAGTTGCCTGCTGACTGAAAGTTTCACCCGGGGGGAGTTTTTCAAACCGCCATTTGCTCAGCGAGTTGATGCTTAGGTTATCCAAAGTCGGGTGTAGTTTTTTTACCGGCACTATTGCGCCGACCGAACCGTTTGGCAAAATGGTGAACGAGAGAACCACATTCCCTTCCACATTCACACCGGGCGGATATTTCGGAATATTATAGTTCAAAATTGCTCTTTTGCCTTTATCGCCCCACCCAATCGAGTAACCTGTACCGGTGGAAGTGCCGCCGCCTTTTCCTTTATCCGGTGATTTCCCCGGCTCATCTTTACCCTGTTTTGTGGGTTGTTCGGTCGTTTTAACACCATCTTTATCTTTGTTTTTTATATCGGTAGGCTTAACGGTTTCTTTCTCCGGCTTTTTTTCTACCGGTTTTTCCTCTGTCTCCTCTTTAAGCTCATCGGGCGTTGGTTCCTCTTCACCGCCTTTTTTACCGGCGTCACCCCCTATTTTCGGTGGTGGATTTTCGAACTCAATCTCGATTACACTCTTTGATTCGGCAGGAAGTGAACTCCCAATATTAGAATATAAATAAAAAACCAAAAGAAAAACTACCGCGTGAACCAACAACGACAGCGAAAACGATATTCCTCTATCTTTATTCAAGATTATTTATCCTTTGGAGCAATTTTCTTATCTGTCTGAAGCGTAAATTTCTCAAACCCCGACCCTTTTGCAGCATCTATAACTTTAACCACTTTTTCAATCGGCACTTCTTTATCAGAAGCAATTATCAAATTTGCCTGATCATCTTTGTTTCGCAGTGCCTTAAGCTTACTTTCAAGTTCCGGTTCTGCAACTATTTCGCTGCCAAGATAAAAAACCCCTTCTTTGGTGATCGTAACAACATAATCAGAAGGAACTATCTGGTCGGAAGTTTCCGAACCGGGAAGTTTAACTTTTACACCCGACTGTACAACATATTGCGATGTGATCATAAAAAAGATTAAAAGCAGCATCACCACATCGGTTAGTGATGAAAACTGAAATTCAGCCAGGGGCCCGTTTCTTCGCTTAAATTTCATCTTTCACCTACATATCGACATCAAATTCGGAGGAAGTAACCGTTTTGTTCCCATGGCTCACATCTTCCAATGTATCGATTACATCCGTTGAAATTGCCTCCATATCCAAAACCACTTTGTTGATCTGGCTCAATAAATAGTTATACGCAATTAACGCAGGGATACCAACAACCAACCCAAAAACTGTGGTTATAAGTGCCTCATAAATACCGGCTGCAAGGTCGGCAGGGGTTGCATTTCCCTGAAGATGTTCAACGGTCATAAATGCAGTTACCATACCGGTAACTGTTCCGAGGAAGCCAAGAAGTGGTGCCGCACCTGCCACTGTAGCAAGAACCCACATCCCCCGTTCAAGTTTACCAACCTCCTGATTCCCCGAGTCTTCAATCGCTTCCCTGACCCGTTGGTAACCGTATTTGTGTTTTCGCAACGCCTTTTTTATGATTACAGCGATTGGTGATTTTTCACCTTTAAGAACCTGAATGGTTCCGGCTACATCATTTTTTCGCAATAATGTTTCAACAGTTAAAATAAATTTTGGCACATTAACTTTCGCCTTTCGAAGCGAGAGTAATTTTTCAATAATTACTGCAAGCCCAATTACCGAAAGCAGCAAAATAGGCCACATAATTAAGCCACCTTTAAGAAACATCTCCATCAGGTTCATTATTTTCTTTCCGTTTCTTGTTATTTCTTTTTTGTTTTATTTTGAAATTCTTTGTTTACCGAAAGTGCTTTTTCCTGGTTATCGAAGGGCCCAATTCGCACCCGATACCAGATCCCCTCTTCACCTTTAACCCCCTCTTTGTTAATTTTCATCACAAATGCCTTGTAGCCTTTCTTTTTAAGGTCGGCTGCAAGTTTTTCAGCAGTTTTGTAGGCTCTGTGTGCAGAAACCTGAACGAAATAGTTTTTTCCCTGTTTAAAAACATAATCTGCAATTTTAGTTTCATTTACCTTATTTTTTACGGCATCCTGCAGTGTAATGTTCCCACCGGCAGCCGGCTTTTGGTCATCTCCCTTCTTTGGCTTTTCATCTTTTTTATCGTTTTTGGCGTTTTTACCCGATTTGTCATCTTTTGCCTTGTTTTCTGCCTCGGTTTGCTTATCCTCCTGCTTTTTGTTTTTCTTATTTTCAACTATAAGGCTGTCGGGAGGCACTTCAACTTTCATGGATTTATCAGCGGCTGGGTCATAAGGCACCGCCGTCAGAACTCCGTTTTCGGCAATTTCATAATATTCTCCCGTTTTAAGTTCTGAACCTTTGAGGTACCCTTCAAACTGAGTATCTCTGTTAAACGGATATACCCTTTTATCCGCCGGCGAATTTTTATCTTCGATTACCTTCGCCCCTTTTGCAAAGTTTTCTTCCTTAATTACCGCAGTTTTTCCTTTTAGCAACCCCGTTGAATCAAGTACAAACCAGGTTGCCACAATCAGAAAAAATAAAAACATCATTTTAAGCAAAACTGATAAGGCTCCTTTTGAATTTTTATCTTTTCGGCTCATGGTAGTCTCCCATTCCGGGTTAACTTTACTTAAATTGTTCCCTTCAGCTTCGCTTGGTCTCTGAAGGTCCTCTTTGTGTAATTCCCGGCGAACGCCGTTGCTTGATCCCTGGGGTTCAGTGATGCTTAAACCTTGACGCTCTCTGTTGCTTGATTCCTGGGGATTTGCATCGCTAATGTCTTGCCGGTTCTGAAATGTAGCCGATACTTCCGGAAATTCTGTTTCACCAAGACCCTCATGGGAAAAGTGAGGCATAAAACCGGTTGGTTTTTCCGGTTCTGATTTGTCGCTTTCATTAACGCTTCTTTCTTCAGACAATGAAGCCGGAAGAGTTTCCTCTTCTGTTTCCTGATATACTCCCGAAGCCTCCTCTTTGTCTTCACCCGTTGCTACCGTTGTGGGAAGAATAGTTTCTGCAGGTGCATTAATATCGCTGTCAGAAGGTGTCGGAACTTCTGCGGTTACAACAGTTGATGCTTCAGATTGTGTTGGTTCTTCTGTGTCTGAAACAGTTTCGCCTCCGGGTGGCTTTGGTTCTTCCATAGCTGAAACGGCTGATGCTTCAGATGGTGTTGGTTCTTCTGTGTCTGAAACAGCTGATACTTCAGTGGAAGACGGAATTGTATCCCCCAATTGCTCCGGAATCAGGTCATCAAACATATTTTCATTAAAGGGAAGTTCGTTTGATAAAAAACTCTGATCTGAGGTTCCATCAGTTTCCACAGAATTTGATTCAACAAATTCCGTTATTTTTTCCTGCTCAGCGGATAAATATTGCTCTGTATCAGCATCAGTTGTTTGCACCGAAGGTTCCGCTTGTTCAGACTGAATTTGTTGCTCACGAGGTTCCGCTTGCTCAGACTGTATTTGTTGCTCACGAGGTTCCGCTTGCTCAGACTGAATTTGTGGCACAGACAGTTTATCCGGGCTTGTTTGTTCTCGCTGCTCCGGAAGTTCTGTTGAACTCAACTCCTCTCGCTGAACCTCGTCCGATAATTCAATATTAAGCCTTTGTGAAGCCTCTGTTTCTAACTCACCTGATGAATACGATGTCGATTCTTCAACAAAGGAGGATTCGGTACTTTCAGTTAAAGAGGATCCAATTGCTTCAACCACAGAGGAATCAGTTGCTTCTGTTAAGGATGGTTCTACTGCTTCTGTTAAAGATGATTCGGCTTCTCCGTCAAGAGATGATTCATCTTTCCCGGTTACAGGTGATTCATTTTCTTCAGTAAGAGACGATTCAGCTATTAAAGATGTTTCTTCATCTTCGAAAAAATCGTCGAAAATACTGGCTCTTTTTTTTTGTACCGGAGCTACAAAACCTCCATCATTTGCAGTGTCTGAAATATTCTTTTCTTGTGTTGATTCAACACTACTTTTCCCAAAATCCGCTGCGGGGGTTTTAATATTAAAATTTTCCTGAATGTCGCCCGATTCTGAAACCGTTTCTCTAATAGAACTTGCAATGCCTGCCGTTCCGTCACTGTCTTCCTGTGTGTCTCCCGCTTCTAAAACCGTTTCTTCTGTTAAATACACAGATTCTTCCCGTTGTTCACCAAACGAAGAATTTTCACTTGCCCTCACTTCAACAATCTTAGTAGTATCATCAGCCTCATAACTCCCCCGCACCTCGGGTCGAGTTGATTGCTCCCGCGTGTCGTTATCTTTATCTTCAGCATCTGCGCCGCCCGGCACTTCCGTTCCGCCTGATTGCCCAGGCTCGTCTTGGTCTTGAACAATATTTTCATCCGGATCGCTGCCCGGATGTGCCCCACTAACTGAGACTAAATTCTCAATAAATTCTTCACCAAATGGCTCTTTTGCACTCTGCTGCAAATTCTCAGGCTCTTTCGGCAGAACAACCCCTATACCTCCGTCAAAAACGGTAAATTCATCCTCATCATCCGAGTCGTCATCAACTATCAGGCTCGTGTGCGTAAAAACTGCAGAGTCTTCCTCATCAGAAATAAAATCAGGTTTTTTCTCCTCTTCCGGTTCCTCATCTCTGCTTAACCCAATTTCAGAAAAGAGATCGGCGCCCTCGGTAAATGGTGTTTTAACCGAGATATCATCATTGGTTGTAAACGCAGAAGAAAAAGGCTGAACTCTTTGATAACCATCTTCAGATTCCTCGAACAAGGGAATATCGGGTCGGTCGTTATAATGATCGGTCTTCGGGTCACTCTCCAATAAAATCTTAGCAATGCCTCTGCTTCGCCTTCCGATTACCTCCGGCTTATTTACATTCAAAATCCTGTCGAAAACATCCTGCATAAGTAAAGAAACTTCCGGCTCGTGATGAGTGGGATTCTGCCCAAAGGAAAGAAATTCCTCAACCCGTTTTTGGTCGGCTTCACTTCGCTCCAAAACAATTTCTTCAATCAGGTCAAGTTTTTCATCCAAAAACTGCAAAATCTCTGATTCGCCATCCGGCTCACCGGTTCTTTTAGCGAAACAAAACCCATAAAGATCATAAATCTTGCCCGGCTCGAAGTATCTTCTAACCATTAACTGGAATTGCCCCCAGAAATCGATCATCGAGATGTCGTCTGCGGAGAAATATTCGCGCAACTTTTCAAGCATTTTACCGGTGTTCATATTACTGTTGAATAAATAATATGCAAATTAACAATTTATTATGATACAATTCAAGTAATTCTTTCACTATTCTCTATATCTCTTTAATACTACGGCAGTTACCAAATAAAAGAAGCACCAACTGCCGCGTTAAAAAAGCCGTGCTACAGAGGTTTAACGGCAAATCAATAACTACCAAATAAAAGAAGCACCAACTGCCGCGTTAAGCCCGGCAGGCTCATATCTGCCCCACTTCACTATTTTGGTGTTAAGAAGGTCGTCAACTCTCGCAAAAAGTTTCACATTGTGAATCAAACTATACTCAACATTCAGCCCCAGGGTAAACCCGCCTGAAACCTCCCGTGTGTTGGCGATATCTGCCCAAACCGAAGAGATGTAACTCAACTTAACATCATAACTTATCACCCGGTTGAAATTGTTTCCGTAAGCCACTGAAGCCTCTAAACTGGGCACATAAGGAATATTTTTCGAACTATCATCCTGAACCGAATTAAACTTCAACTCACCAAAAAACCTGCCGAATATACCCGGATGGATCGTTACGGATACAAAACCCTGAAGCCCCTTGGCATCCGCATAGGAAAGACCATACATCCCCCGTTGCGGATGTTCCGAAAAATATGGGTAGGAGTTGGAAGCAAACCATGAAGCCCCGGCTTCAAATTCAATCAGTTTTTCGTATTCATATTTTGCCGTTGCGTTTATTTCGTGCTGCTTCCGGAGTACAGCATACATCGGTCCGTCGCTCACTACAAAATATCGGTTCATGTTTACCAAATCCTGATTATACAGAAATGTAGTGCTCGGGTTGTACGAGGCAATTAGAAACAATCCGTTTGCAAACCTCATCGAAAATTTAACCGAGGGTGAAATAAAAACATCATTGGGAGTTGTCGCTAAATCAATACCTCCAAGCAGTTTCATCGTTCTGCCCACAACAAAACCACCAACTCCACTCAGATTCATAAATTGGTTATTCCGTTGAATGCCCGAAACATTTGTAAGATTTTGGTTCCGCACCGAAATATTTGTAAAAATTTCAACAAAATCGTAGTATGTGTTGAAGAATCCGTTAAGACTTATCAACCCCTCGTAGAAATTTCCCGTCAGCGGAGCAAACACCAGACCGCCAAATTTAGCACCATATTGTGTGTATCTGTTCGTAAGATTTCGGAACCCCAACTCAGTATTAAAATAGTTATTGCTTCCGTTTTTTCCTGAATCATCCGACGCATAAAAATTGTACAGCGACTGTTTCATGCTGAAATTACCAAAATATTCCGTTCCGGGGTCCAAAAGGCTGTCGTTATACGCAAAATATCTGAACCCGGCTCCTAACCCGAAATTCGTTTCATCCGCATACTTAACAAATTCCCTGTTTTGCTCAAAATCGCCCCTTGCATACACCACCATATCTTTGAAAGGAACGGAAACAAAAGCCTTCAAAGAAGGCTGCTGAAGCATCCCAAAGGTACCGGAAGCATAACCTGTTACGAAATCTGAAGTGTCTCTAAGAATTTCACCGGCTACTTTCGGATCAAAATCTTTCGAAAGCTTGTAAACTGAATCTGCAAGGCGCGGTTTTAAAAATTCGTCTGATAAAATCGAATAAAAATCGGGGTTAATCTTAGTTCTTACCGGGTAATCGTATGAACGCAACCCTGTAATGACGAAACTCGGCAATTCCACCTCCGGCTGCGTCTGTGCCTTTAGTGAGAAAAATGACGAAAAAATAAAAATAATAAAAACTGCTTTTCTCATTTTTTCTTCCTCAAATCTTTAAGTCTTTTTTTCGCCTCTGTTCCGTATTCATCATCAGGGTGGTTTTCAACCAATTTTTCCAAAATAGAAACAGCCTTTTTGTTTTCTTTTTGCTTAACATAAATATCGGCAAGTTTCAGATACGATTTGGCAAGCCACTCGCCAAACTCCGAGAAAACATTTTCTACCCTTACCAAAGCAGTAATTGCGTCTTTATAGTCACCTTTTGTAAAATAAGCAACCCCAAGCAGATATTGCGCTTCGGCGCCGATATTGTCATCTCTTCTTAACCCTACATACTGAAACGCCTTAATTGCATTATCGTATCGTGCGCTGTTCAGTTCGATGAGCCCTTTCTGAATGTAAGCCCTGTCAGCAAACTGATTACCTACATGCTCGTTAATCACTTTATCAAACTGGTCGTATGCCGAAAGTGTATCCCCCTGATCGAGAAGAATCACACCCTTCAGATATTTCATTTCAGGCACACTTTGGTCTTTAGGATACTTCTGAAGCGATTGGGTTATCATCTCATCGGCTTCGCTGAACATCTTCTCATCGATATAGATATTTACAAGTTTGATCGCCGCCAACGGCGCAAATGATGAAGTGTCGTACTTCTCAACCACCCACCTGAAAGAATTTATCGCCTGGCTGTTCTCACCCGTCGCCTGATATGTAACACCCAATCCGTAGTAGGCTTCAGACAAAAATGGTGAGGCAGCAAACACTTCAATAAACGACTGATACTGCATTTTCGATTTCTCAAAATCGCCCGAATTGAAGTATAACTCAGCCCTCTTTAAAAAGAGCCTGTCAGAATCTTTAAGCCGGGGGTTATTTTCCAAAAATCTATCGAACAACACAAACACTTCCTCTGTTTGCCCCTGCGAAAAATAACTGAAGAACAACCCGTTGAAAGCGTCGTAAACCTGAGGTGAGTTCGGGTATTCGTCCAGTACTTTTGCATAATATACCCCCGCTTTCTCATAATTTTCCAGATTGTAGTAACAATCACCCAAATTATAATATACTATGGGAATAATTGTTGTGTCATCAGAACTTTTAAGGAAATCGTTATATGTGGTTATTGCTTTCTCATAATCCTGTGACTTGAAATAAATCCATCCGATCATAAACCGCGAATTTTCTTCTAATTGCGTCCCCTTGGTATCTTTTATAACAGTGCGTAGCTCTTTAATCGCATCATCTTTTTTACCCATATTATATAAGGTGAGCGCATAGTTATACCTTAGAAGGTTTTTATCCACACCCCCGGTGCCTTTCAACAGACCGTCGTAAACCTTTGCCGAACTCTCAAAATCACGCGTGGCAAAATAACTTTCGGCTAACCTTACTTTTGCGTCCACTATCCTTGTTTCAGACGGGAATCGCTGGATAAAATCGAGAAAAGAATATTTTGCGTTTTGGTAATCTTTTATGTTGAAGTATGAATAAGCTCTTCCGTATAGAGCCAACTTTCCAAACTCGCCATGGTTGGGTTCAACTCTTGAGTAGTAATCCAGCGCAGTTTTAAAATCTTTCCTTTCAAAAAAGATTTCGCCAAGGTAGAAATTGTAGATATCGGGTTCAAAATTGGTTCTTTTCCCTTGTATGTCGCGCAAAATGTCGTATGCTTTATCCAGACTTTCCATCAGGAAATAGCAAACCCCCTGCCCTAACAGTGCTCTGCTCTGAAGATCACTTTTTTGCGGCGCCACTTCAGCCGCAATCTCAAAGTTTTTAATGGCTTCCACATATTTTTTGTTGTTCGAATTTAACTCGCCCAACAAAACATTAGCTTTTGCCTTAATTCCGTTGTCGCTCGAGTTTTGAAACCGGTTAAAAATGCCGTAGGCTCTGCCGTAATCTTTCTCAGCAAGCAATGCAAGCCCTAAACCAATGTTTGCAACCTCATAGTAGGTGCTTTGCGGGAATTTTGCTATAAAGGTTTCATATTCTTTAACAGCCTCAGTGTTATTTCCGAGGTATCTTTTGCTTTCGGCGCTCCAGAATGTGGCTCCTTCTGCAATGGAATCTTTCGCAGCGCTCAGCTCTGTGAAAATAACGGCTGCCGAGTCATATTTCGCAGTCTGAAATTTACACCAAGCAATACCATACAGCGCTTCCCTGCTCGTCCGGCTTTTTTTATCTTTCTCGTTCCTGAAAATCTTCAGGTATTCTTCCTCAGCACGGGTGTAATCCTGTGTGTGAAAAAGTGACGATGCGAGCACTAACGAAGCTTCTTTTTTTTCTTCCGGCGACATGTTCTGAAAATCGGGCCCCAAAAACTCAATAATCGCCCTTTCATATTCACCGGCTTTGAAGTAGCTTACACCAAGTTTAATCCGGGCACCTTTGGTGTAAGGGTTATCCGGATAATCGTTAATAATCGTCTCGTAAGTATCGGCAGCGTCTGCATAATCACCAAAATATTCGTGGCACTCACCAATATAAAACAGAGTTTCAACCTTAAACTTGTTTGTTTTTCTGTTCTCTGCTGCCAATTTGTAATAATAGAGAGCATTTGTGTAGTCATTCGTTTTCCGGTAGGTTTCACCTATATAAAAAAGCACACTACCGTAGTTACTTTGCCCGTTATAGATGCGTGCAAAAGTCATCAGATGAACACGGGCTTTTTCCCAGTCATTATGATACATATATATAAGTGCGAGTTTATAAAGCGCCACCGCCTGAAACGAACTGTATTGAAATTTATTTACAATATATTCATACCCTGCCATCGCTCCGCCGTATTGTCCAATGTTAAAAAGTGCCTCCGAAGCGTAGAATTTGGCTGAAGCATAAAGCTCGTCTTCCGGAATTTTAACTTTTAAAAAGGTTTCAAAAAGAGAATATGCTTCGAAGTATCTGCCGTCCTGATAATATTTTACGGCACGGTAATAATCCTCTGAACTTTGCGCTTTTAACGCAAAAACCAAAAGCACCGGTAAGAATATCAGATATTTTAGTTTCATAGTCGGGTATTATATATTAATATAAAAAGCAAAAGGGATGTGGCGGTTGAACAGAAATTGACAATATCATTGGTAATAAACGAATATCCTTTATCCATGGCAGTTTTCTGCTCGCAGTGGTTTTTCCTTTCAGTTATTAACCCGCATTTCACACAACGATAGCGAACCTGAAGGAACTCACCCATTAAAGAATCAATCATACTGCCCACAAAACCGAGACCCACCAAACTTACAAAGATAACTAAATCCGCCGTCCAATAATATGTCGTAATTACTACCATAGCTGCGCCCAAAAGCGCTCCAAGCGTTCCCGGGAGAGAAACACCGCCGGAAACCCCCTGCGGCACTTCGTTAAAATTCCGCAGGGATATAGTTCTTGTGCGCCACATTGTCCCCACTTCAGTTCCCCAGGTATCGGCTGCCGCAGCGGCAAAACTCAGCACATAAACCAAGTAGAGCCAGCCGGTGTTAAAATACGATTCAAGCAATAAAACAGCGCCGCCAATTCCGCCGTTTGCAAGCACCTGAAAGATTCCGCGTGTGCCTGATTTTTCGAACCGCTCTTCAACCTTTCTGTTGTGTTGTATCCTTATTTTGGAGAGGAGGCTTGAGGAAAAGAAGAACATAAGCACCGGCAGCGACCATTGCAAACCGCCATATACGAATATAAATGTGCCAAGAACCACCGTACCTATAGCGCCGTCAAGGGTTAACATACGGTATTTAAATGCGATGAAACCGATAGCAACAGCTGCAAAAAATCCGGTTAAAATCTGAATTTCCGGCGTGGTTAACGCAATGTTAATCAGGAAAGCACTTCCCAACGGAACAGTTATATTATCCAACCCACCCGAGGGAATGGCTTCAAGAAGTGTTGCGGTAACCGGGATTATCAGTAAAAATGAAAAAATAAAAAGTGGCGTAAACTCCCGACCAAGCCAATGGGCTTCGTAATAAAGGAAAAGAGAGGTTAGGAAAAGAGTCGAGATCAGAAAGGCAACACTTCCTGCGGTGCTTTTTTCGTCGCGTGTTAAATTATATTTTCGGCTTTTTATTCGGGTGCCGGTTATCGCCGCAAACGGATCTGAAAAGGTCATCAGGAGGAAAGAAATTGCGAATATTTCTCTCTTGTCAGGTATAAAAAAGAGAACTAATAGTAGAAATGATACCGGAAAATAGACCATCCCCCAGTTTCGTTTTGAGGGATCATTTATTCCTTCTAATTTGTTCCATGCCACCAAATAGTATAGTGTAGCCAGCACCAGCGCACCGATTACCAACAAATAAATCTGATTTTTAACAAACCAGGGAAGAAACGAAACCAAAACCCCCGCTGTAATGTGAAGAATTTTCCTCCCTGTGCTTTTGCCAATCCATTTCAACCGGGCAGCCGTTTCAGAAGCTGCAGAAGCAACCGCAATTATGGCCATAAAAATCGCAGCGTAACCTAAATCGCTCAACTCGGGCACTCCAAAATAAATAAAATTCAGCCCTTAAAATACGAAACAGTTCCCTACTTAAGTGCACATTCCGCTTCTAAATTATACTCTTTACTTCTTTAAAAGCGCTCTTTATTGCTTGAGAGCACTTTCAATCCACCACCGGATTACTGTTTAAATCCTGCGGATACACTATGCTGTTTACTTCCCGGATGTACTGTTTCTTATTTGAGTATTATTTGTTGATAGACATAATAGTTTTTCCAGTAGTAGAGGACGAATTTCTTTTTCACAGTGGTGCTTGAAATCTGCCCTGTTTTTCTGTTTCTAACTTTGTGATACTCCATCACAATAACCTCCAAATCACCCTCTCTGTTGTATCCGTGGCTTAAACGGGTGAAGCGGTGTTCGAGAGTTTCGTTGTTGTCGTAAAAATTTTTCGCAACCCTTCTGATACCTTGTTTATCATACCATTTGTTGATGAAGAAGGTCTTCTCCCAATAAAGGTTAGCATGGTCTAAATAATCACCATACAGCAGCGAGTTGCTGTACGCCTCCAAAAATGGATCGGGGCTAAATACCTGCGATTTTAAATCGGAAGTGGAACAGATTAAAACCGTTAGAATGAAAATAAATAATTTGGCTTTTTTCATTTCTCTGCCTTAAATTTTTTCCGGATATACAAAATTAAAAAATTATCAAGAATTATCCCTAACTTTTGACGACAAAAAGGGTTCTTGGGTTAAGAATTTAATTTTTTGTGTTTAGGGGAGCAAAAAAATGTTGAAAATTTTTCGAAAGGCTGAGGAAAAAGCGTCTGATAATGGAAGGTTCTGATTTTAAATACTGTGAGCATTGCTATTTTTCAATTTTACAATCATAATATTTATTGTTTTAGTCTCGAAAGATATCTTAATTCGGTGGCCGGAGCCACCTTCAATTTTGCAATCATAAAACTCACTGTTGCGATTCTGCTGTCACCTTTTTTAAAAATGCCATATCGCGGTTGATCAATTTCCAAATAACCCAAAGGGCAACTATTAAAACAGCAAAGTCTGTGGTTGACCGATATCGTTCCAAAACATGCACTAAAGCGACATGGATAAACATGTTAATTAACGGTAATAACGATAGCAGCAGGATAATTTTATCTTTTGTTACAAAAAAATTGTAAAACATACCAATGAAGAAAAACGGGATAAAAATACCAAAAAACAGAAGCGAAGTTCTATTATGCCATCGGGACCATTTAATATATCGGAACCCGTCATGAACAAACTGACCGCTTATATACATCGGTTGCCAAAAGTTAACTGCAGCTCTAAGGTATTTTTCGAATCGCCCAAACTCTCCGGGTTGTTTTCCCTGCTTTAGCGCTTCTTTTATCAGTTGAACTTCTTCCCGATCCACATTTTCAGGTTCAATACCCTTTTGGATGGTTTCAACTGTCTTTCTGAATACTGAAGAATATGAACTTTCGGGGGTGTATTGACTTTTACCGAACACAACGGATGTTATCAACTCAGTACGGGTGGTTAGAATGATAACTCTATCATAAATATAATAATTTCTTATTCCCCATGGAATCATCAGAACCAAAACTAAAACCGCAATTTGAAGCAAATCTTTTCTAAAATGTCCTCTGTTCTTAATCGCTAAAAATCCTGCCCACACTAAAAAGACGAAAAAATAGGTAAAAAACCTTTCATCAGTGTGAATCAGATAAACGAATGCAACCGAAATACCAATTATTTCCCTCGCATTTCCTTTACGCTTAATCAGCCTGGCGACAAAAAAAATTACCAGGGGGAATAAAAAATAGACAAGGGGTTCCTTCAAATAAAAAGTTGTATATCTGTAAAATTGAGGGTTAAGAACCATTAAAAAAGCTGCCACCCACCCGAGAGAGATACTTATATTTTCTGATACAAATTTAAAAACAAAAACCACTCCCAACGAAACGAATATTGCATTAACAATAAAAATGGCAAGTGGGCTTTCCCCAAAAATACTTTGTGTGACTGCCATTATTAACGGATAGCCGGGTCCTAAAATTTGGAGAATATCATCACCTTTAATAACTTCCGGGCTGAACAAACCATACTCTAATATTCGTCTGCTAAATAACCAATATTCACGGCTGTCACCAATTAAAAGAAGAAAATTAGGGTTGTAAGCAAAATAAATATAGACTATACATATCAGAAATGAAACTGAAAATATAGTTTTCCCCGAGTTTCGGTTGAGAAACTGACAAACATTACTTTGCTTAAAATAACTGAAAATCGCTTTAACTTTCATGCTTTAGACGAATATAATAAAACTTTTAAACATCTGTTTAGAGCGATAACCTAACCCAAAATGGTGAAAACTAATATCGCTGATAACTCTGTTTCTTGTTTCCATCTGTTTAGATCATAGTCCTGATATTAAAAGACGGGAACCTATAACTAATACTGCAGCCCCGACCGGTAAAAGATTATACCCATGTCACTATCCGAACAAAGGAAAATCGAACTATGTCCAGTGTGGGGTTTTGCCTCTTGCAATTCTTTTTGTTATTCTGTTAAAATTTCGGCAATTAATACTCGTTACCTTACGGAACTTGATGTTTAGGTGGAAATATTGGTTTTGGTTTAATTTAATATTCAAACTCAAATTTAATATAATTTTTTAATCTTATTTATCGCTTCAATCGTATCTTCAAAATTGATTTGTATAGTATCGCAATACCATCGGATCGATTCCCACCTTGGTTGGTTCTCAATTTCGCTTTTCTTAATTGCCTCCCCGCGGGAGAGGACACCCTCGCGTATCTGATTGCTTCTAAAAGTATCATTTTCCGTAAACCCTGCTACCATATAGTATATATAGTTGTAGAAAGCTGCTGTACCATCACCAATTCGCCAGGTAGATAAAGTGCCGGGGTCTGTCTCCCACCCATACTCCTCTGTAATTATCCGATTTATTAACTCTTCATCCCATTTGATGTAATCATATAAATTCTCATATTTGCGCGGAGACAAATAGAAGGAAATAAAAGCGATAATCGTATCTGCGAGAGAGAGGTTTAAGTATTTCGGATTTATGAGAAATTGCCCTAAATAGAAAGAGATAAGTTTCACTTTATTCAATAAATCTATGTCATAAGCCATATATCCTGAGTTTTTCTGCCGCCCTCCTGTAAAGGCTGTTTTAAAATCAGTTCTTTCAAAACGATTTTCGCCCATAAAAACCACAGAAATGTTATAGGCTTTCATCAATTTATTTACATAATAAAAATAGTGTTTATCTCCTGCTGTAAAAAGAGGGATCATCCCGAGATGAGGTTTCTTCAACCAAGCAACTACATTTTTCCTTATGTTTTCTCTTTTTTTTCTCAGATCAGCTGAGATGACAATGTGTTTAATGCCTAAACTTCCGCATAATCTGGATTGATTTCGACGGGCTAAATCAGTCATCATCCCCCAATCGTATGAGAAAGCAATAGGATTTAGCCCGAGTTCTCTTTTTAAAAAATGAAGTAAAAAACTACTGTCTCTGCCGCCGCTGAAAGGTATAAGCGCATCGAATTCACCCTTTTTAGCCCCAATTTTATCTATTAAATCCTTTAATTTTGTCTCACCTTTAAGGGGTACGGCTTCATAATTCCTGCAAAAATTACACACACCTAAACTGTCAATATCAATACCCGGAAAAGTTGATGGTAAAATACATTTAGAGCACCTCTTAAGTTGTCTTATACTTAAGGAACGATTCAAAAATTCATCTTTGAATTTTTCAAGCAACAGCGAAAGTTGAAACTCTGAACCTGTTTTAATATAAACCCCCTTTTTCATCATTGGGTCCCGCTTCATTTGTAACAAGCCACGAATGACCTATAAACTCTTGTACCGTTTTGCATAGATTTTTGTAATTGCGGAAAAATTTGGACTTTAACAATTCAGAGAATAAACGCAGAGCTTCACAGACTTCTATTTTATCCTGAAAAATCGATGCAAAACCTGAAGTTTCTTTACCTTTTGTTTCTGAAAGAAGGAAAAGGTCTGAGATAATCCGATTCTTTAAATTCTGTTTAATAATCCGTGAATTATCAATTAAACACATTATTTATATAACCTATCATTATCAAGAATATCCATCCACATGGCAAACAGGAACGATTGAAAACTAAATATCCCCAAAAAGGTAAAAGCAAAAAGAGTTTCGAATGATAGGTTGTAGTTGTAAATTAATGCCTTAATAACCCGAAACAGATATGGAAGCCAAAAAATCCAGAGGATAAAAGCTGCATGATAAAGCAGAAATAATGGATGAAAATCACGGAAAAAATATTTGATCCACAACCTCTTAAAAAAAGATTTCAAAAGCAACCACGATATTTTTGGAATTACGGTGAGAAGGTTCATTCTCGATTTTTCTCCGATACGGTAAACCGGTTTAATTTCTACTTCCCGGAGGGTACATTGAGCAATATTTATTTTTACCAATAAATCATTAGGCCAACCGTAACTTTTATATAGCTTGTATAGTTTGATTGAGTTGATTGCTTTTTTACTGAGCGCCACATAGCCGGTTTGCGTATCAGAAATTTTCCAAAAACCGGATGCCATTTTGTTCAGAATGGAAAGAATAGAATTACCGATAAATCTGATCCTTGGAATTACCAACCAGGAAGATCGGTGGATTAGCCGGTTACCTTTAACATAATCAACATTACAATCTAAAATCGGAGAAATGATGGAAAAAAGTTCGTTCGGATCCATCTGACCATCTCCGTCCAAAATAGCAACTGCATCTAAACCATAATCTTTTGCAAATTTCAAACCCCGTGCGACTGCTTTTCCATTCCCTGATCTTTTTTTATGCTTTATCAAAACAATTCTGTTGTTTAAAAAGTCAGAATTTATAATTTCAGAATTGGGAAACCATTTAATCTCACTTCGATTTAACTCTTGCAACTTTAGTTCAGCATCATTATAGCCATTTGCAATTATTTTTGAGGGTTCAAGAGTAATTGAACTGCGGTTTGTTTTTGAGTCGTTCAAATAACTTTTAACAACCTCCAAAGTTGCATCTGTGGAACCATCATCTACAATAATAATTCGGTCAACAAATCCCGGCATAGTTTCAATAACTTTGCCTATTTGCTTTTCTTCATTATAAGCCGGCACAACCACGCCTATTGTACGATCAGAAAGCATTCTATATTGTGTCTTTCTTTGTTTTGATTACTTTAAAATTTATTATCACAGTTTCAGCCAAAATATTTGGTTTGATGAAATTCGGTGAACTTTCCATAGCAATTGCTAAATCATTACCGGGGCATATCAGTTTCTGTTTATTATTTCGCAAATTTTGGGTTTGCGTCTGTTTCCTGCAGAGGGGATATTTATTTGAAAATGAATTAAACCGTAAACTAAGCAAGCCGAAAATTGTATAGGTGTTAATACTTATCCCCCGCGAGAAATTAATTCAAAATTAGACCATATAGCCAGGAAGAAAACAAATATTCCAAGAATTTCCACCCATAAGGTAATACTCAATAAAAAAAACAATGTAAAATATTTATTTCCGCCCTCAATTATGTAAAGTTAACTGCATATAGTATAACAAATTATAATAAAAAAACTCTACTAATTTACCGAATTCATTTATTTAATATGATAAAACTTTAGTTCCTTTTTTTTTTCGAAAACTTCGACCACAAAACAGAAGCAAAATATAACAAAATATCTGCAAAAACTGTTAAAAACCGAAACATAATGGAAGCGATACTAACTGTAAGCCCGCCAATATTATCTTTTAACAGATAAATCAAACCACTCTCACGGACGCCTAAACCTGCCGGCACAAAAAAAGTTATGGTGCCAATTAGAGAAGACAGAGCAAGCCCGCCGGTTAAATACCAGTATTCAGAAAAAGAAATTTCACTGAAGGATTTAATCAAAAAATAGTAGGCACAACCAAAAATGAGCCATGCGACACTGCTTATAATAATCAACAATAAAATGGTTCTATATTTTAAGGTTAATTTAACCGGCGGGCGTTTTAGCTGTTTGTTTAACAGATTAATAAAAACTGATAATATTTTTGGATGCAGAACAATTAATTGAATTGCTGCCATAATTGCTATCAGTAACCTGTAATCACCATTTATTGAGATCTGAGAAAACAACTCTGAAAGTGCGTAAACAAATACCAACGACATCAGCATAATAACTACTTCAATCAGCGAGGCAAAAGCTGTCAGCGTTTTTGATATGCTGTATCTGTTGTATTCAGCTATTAAAATTCCATATTGAACTAATCTTCCCGGTACATATTTACCAAGCTCTGCTTTTATTCTGATAAACAATGAGTTTTTTTTGCAGATTTTAACTCCCAACACACTCATAAGAATAACCCAGTTCATGTGAACTATAAGTGTAGAAAAAACAATTAAGAAAATACCCAATAACAAGAAAAATGGGTTGATCTCTATTTTTTCCGACGGCAACTGATCACTAAGAGAAAAAGCAAAATGAACAATTCCAAGAAATATTGTAATCCCTGTAATATACCTGAGATAAAACCATATCTGCGTTCTGTTATTTTTGAGATATTTAATTAAATTTTTCATTTAATCATAATACAAAAAAGGTTCTGCTTTCATAATATCTTTTCGGCTAATAGAATTAAACACGGAGTAATTCGCTAAGCACTAATTCATAATCTTCAAGATACTTCAAAATTTTGCGAAGTAAAAGGTAATCGGAGCTTGAATCGGTCGGAGTAAGATTATAGACCGATTCTTGTGTAACCCTAATACACGGCTCTTTAAGTTCTATCATTTCGATGTATCGGCAGACAAGCTCAGAATATTCCGAAGTTTGGACTTTCAACATAGCAAATATTTTTCTGATGACTCAGCTGCGCCGCAACCAACCTCAGGAAGTTTAGCATTCAGTGGCAAAATTGCAACTATTTCTTTAATGTAACGGTAAGAGTTGTTGATAAGAGCCTTGGTAACAAAATTGGCACTTCTATTATTGTGCGTGCACCAATCCCAGAACTCTTCAGCATACGCGGAATTTTCGCCAAAATGCTTCTTCATATTTTTTGTGGTTAAGCTTTAATTAAAAAATTAACATTCAGTTATGTAATTTAATATTCTTACTTTATTTACAACTTCAATTAGAAAAAAAAGGCGAAAAAATGATTTAAGAAGCGTTTCAGCAATATGAGTATAAGAAAAAGACAAGACTATTGATAGTTTTATGTATTTGAAGAATAAAACTCCCTTTTGAAAAAATTAATTATTCCGTGAATATTAACCACAATTAAAAAACAAAAAAGGCTGCCGAAATAAAGGGCAGCCTTTTCAAATTTACGGGTGCGGAAGACGGGACTTGAACCCGTACAGATCTCTCCACACGCCCCTCAAACGTGCGCGTCTACCAATTTCGCCACTTCCGCAGAAATCAGACTGCAAATTTACCAAATTTAACTATTACATGCAAGTAGGCACCCCCCTCTTTCAAAAAACTAATCCACTTATTGGAAAAATTACCGGAAATAAATTTCACCAACTAAGCAAGCAGGACAACTAATCACCTGAAAAAACTCAAGTTTGAGAGCTGTGACGGGAATCCAAGCTAACTAAAAGCAAATTTAACCTTCGACTAAAAATTGAAAAGAGAAAAATTGGGGATCCTGCCTATCTATGATCAAATTTAACCTTCGACTAAAATTGAAAAGAGAAAAAATGCGGAATCCGGAATCCGGACTATCTGTAATCAAATTTAGCAACTAAGTACCAAAACAACCGCTCTTTAACTAACTACCCTCAAGCAACTGCTCCCAAACAACCGCCCCAAATCAAACACAAAAAGATAATTCTAAGGTCTTCGCAGAAGTTCGCGCAACTCTTTCCTAAAATTTCTTTCAAAAATAATATACTTTGCTAATTGCTCAGGTGTTAAAATCTCGGTTAGCGAAGTTAAAAATTTCATCTCCATCCCCCGGGATTCCGCAACAAAATCGGTGAATTTCTTAATTCCAGCATTCAGATCGGAATTTTTATCACCGTTTTTATTCTCTTTAGTCAGTTTTTCCAGCAAATCGACTAAACTGTCTGCCTGTTCGCTCCTTTTGTCCATTGTTTTGCGGTGTTCTTCCCTACGCGTAAGCAGCCTGACCATAGTTTCTTCGTCTAAGTTCAGATATTCAATCAGTTTAACTTTTTCCAACTGTTCCAATCTTCTGCCGCCGTCGCCGCCTCTCGGATAGTGTTTTCCTCTGCCTCCGTAGCCGGGCCCCGGTTGAGCAATCGCTGAAACACCAAAAACAAAAACGAAAAAGAAAAGAATTGCTGCCTGTTTCATATTATTCCTCATTTTAAATTAGGACTAAGTTTAGCGCTCAATACCTGCCAGTCATCATCACTTAAATTTTCCACAATGTCACTCAACGGAAAATCATAAATATCAACAGCTTCCGCAAGCGAAGACTTATCCAGCCCCAATAACTCTTTATACACTCCGTCAAATTTTTTATGTTCAGCCAAAAGGCTCTCGTCGTTCACTAATTTGTCGCTTTCCAGTATCAAATCATCCATTTCAGAGTCAGTAATTAACGGAGCGGCTTTATGTACGGCATAAACCTTGCGCTGCTGAAAACGGTTTATACCTCCGCCACCGCCGTTTGTCGTACCGTCAACCCGATAATCGTTACTTTCCGGAGAACCCACCGTGCTTTCATCCTCTGCACCATCTGTTGCACCGTTCGTCTTTGCGTTCTGCCCAAAAGAACCACCGGTTACAACACCGGAACTCTTGTCAACAACACCACTTCCCTGCCCCGGTTCGTCAATTATGGAAGGAGATAATAAAAACAGCAACGCAGCAACAGCGGGAACTGCAAGAGCACCACCAACTTTAACCAAAATTGGAAAAGCACGCCGGCTTTTTTCTGCAACCAACCGCTCACGAAAACGGGGCAGAACCGACTCAAAATATCCCGTATCCGACTCTACAGACGCCAACGAATCCAATCGTTCAAGCGCACCTTTAACTGCTGAAAAATCACCGTAAAGTGCTTCATTTTTTTCGATTTCCTCGTCAAATTTTTTCATTGCGTTATCGTCAGGTTTATTGTCTAAGAACTCCAAAATCCGTTTCCTGTTTTCCATATTCTTTCTCCATTAAAGAGACAACTTTGTTCAAAGCGTGGAAATAGTTAGCTTTCAACCCACCAACGCTTTTTCCCGTTATTTCTGCTATCTCTTCGTAGCTGAGTTCATCGAAGTGGCGCATCACGAACACTTCTCTCTGTTTTACAGGGAGTTGCTTCAAAACTTTATCCAATATTTGCAGCTTCTCCCTGTTCTCCAAGTCCCTCACCAGATCTTCAGCACCTTTTATATCAGGTGTTTCCTCACTTCCGATCGAAAAAAAGCGTTTTAGTTTGTTGCTTTTTATCAGATTGAGCGATCTGGTATAGGTTATTTTGTATATCCATGTATATAGCGACGACTCGAACTTATAGTCCTTAAGTTTTTTATACATAACCAACAACACTTCCTGCAGTATATCGTCAGCGTCAAGATGGTTACCGGTTAGCCGCCGGGCGTGCCAGTAAATCTTCTGCTGATATCTCCGCACTAATTGATTAAATGCAGACTCTTCACCGGCAAGGAATTTCTTTACTAATTCTTCGTCGCTCATTAATTTTTTTCCGGTTCCGACTGTTTGACAAAAAAACTGTGTTCTTGGTTTAACCCAAATATAACTATTTTATTCCTCTTCTGAGTTATTTTGATTATTACTCTTTTTATAAATTTTATGGTTCTTGTGATGTGGAATTGAGAAATGCCGCTGAGGATTAAGCAATTTGCTTCCAATATTATTACTTACCAAAATTGATAATCACCGGGATTAATACTTTTGAAGTGGATATTCCACCGCAGGGGTTGCAGTCAAATATTTATCCGTTTTAAACCTCACCTGCACTTGAATTTGTCATAAACACAGAAACGAATAAAATTCATTAATTCAATAACGGAGTTAAGATGAAACGATCAACATTGTTTGGGACATTACTCGTGAGTGCTTTTTTCCTCTTCTCAGGCGTTGCTAACGCTCAACCCGGATGGGGATATGGCGGTGGGAAATTCCACGATGATCTGAAATTAACCAAAGACCAGGAAACAAAAATTGAGGCTTTGAGAACTGAACATCTAAAGAAAATGGTTGACCTCCAATCTGAGGTTACTAAAGCAAGGCTCTCCCTGAAAGAGCTTATGGCTAAAGGCGATTATTCACGGGCTGACTACCTTGCCGCACTTGCAAAAGTTGATAAAGCACGGGAGAACTTGATGACGGCAAGAGCTAACCATCAAATGGATGTTTATGAACTGTTGGATAAAGACCAAAAAGCTCTTTGGAACAAATTTAAATCTGACAGACCTCGCGGCGGAAATGGCGCCGGATACGGAAGAGGCTTCCATAAAGGAAATAAAAATGGCTACGGAAGAGGTATGGGACGCGGAAACGGTATGAGATACCGCGACGGCAGCTGCTTTACCCGCTGATAAGATCCTCCAAACCGGATAATTAAAAGAGGCTGTACTGATACAAAATATCATACAGCCTCTTTTTATTTAATTTTTCTCACGAAGTTAGTTTACTTCTAAAGTTGTTCCTTTCTGCTGAAGATTTTTGATAATATTGCAGATTTTATTTCAACAAAATCATTTTACGGGTTGTGTAAAAATCACCCGCTTTTATTGTATAGAAATATATACCGGAATTAACCGGTTCTCCTCGATTGTTCTTCCCGTTCCATTGCACGGCATGCAACCCGGCAGGCAACTGCTCATTTACGATTGTCGCAACTTCACTACCGAGAAGATCATAAACCCGAAGTGTAACCTCAGAGGCAACAGGCAACGCAAATTGTATCTGAGTTGAGGGATTAAATGGGTTCGGATAATTTTGCCATATTTCAAACTGTTCCGGCAACCGGCTGAATGGGTTCTTAACACTAACCGGCACATCAAACCCTCCGGAGAAAGCGATAACCTCCCCTTCTCTTGAGCCAACTAAGAACTCCAATGTGCCGTTCCTGTCAATGTCGTCCATTGCCTTTATTGCCTCAGCTGCCTTCGCATTGAGCCCGGGCCCAAAAGTATAAGTAAACAACACATCAGGATTCTTACCGCTGAAAACCCAGATTTTATTGTCTAATGAAGCAATTCCAACCTCCGGAAAGCCATCGGCGTTCAAATCACCAAGCAAACCGGCATCTAAATTGTTGTGCCCTGTGGTGAACGAACGGATAACCGCACCGGTTTTCCCGCTGTAAATCTGCATTGTAGGTGTAAGCGTCTGAACCATAACATCCGGGAAACCATCTTCATCAATATCAGGGATAATCGCTAAATCTTCAGCAAAAGCAGAAAGAAATTGGGTTTGCCACACTTCCGTACCCGTAGCAGCATCAACCGAGTAAACTTTTCCGCCAACATCAGCAGCTATTATGTACCATTTCCCGCCTATGGTATCATAAAGTGCATCCATCGCCCACACACCGGCAGAAGTTGGGTAACTCCAAAGAAATGCACCGTTATCATTGAAAGCATACAGTTCGCCAGCCGTTGCGCCCGCCACCCTTTGCGAAACCACGCCACCGCCGGGGAACGAAACAACCGCATCTTTCATTTTACGGGTACCTGCATCGTTAATCTGCCAGATAACGGCACCTGTTTTTCCATCTAAACAATAAACGGAGAACCTGCCGTTATAAGTGAACTCGTTACCGCTTGCAGTAGCGAGAATATCGATAACGCCATCGTTGTTCCAGTCGCGTCTGCCGTCAATTCCGTTAATATCTCCAAGGTCATAATCGATCGAATCACCAAACTCCCAAAGTTTTGCGCCCGTTGCACCATCGATCATAAAGACATATTCGCTTCCGCCGGCAGTTCCTATGCAAACATCGCCGATACCGTCGTTATTAACATCGCCTACAAACTGCAAAGCTCCCATTCGTGAAACCGAACCGGCGTCGTTATTGTTGCGGAACGAATTAAACTTCCAGAGAATGTCATCCGTGCCGGAAGAGTTACCGTTATAGGCTATGGTGTAATAGTTATCAGTCCCCACTAACATATCAGCAACACCATCGCCGTTGAGATCGCCGGCTTTCCTGATGAACTTTGCCGAAAGATCGTTAGAAACTGTTTTTGGGTTATTAGGAACCACACCCCGCCAGTAAATAGCACCAAGTGCAGAGTCTTGCGGCACGCAGTTTGTGCTCAGAGGTATTTTGAACCGTACCCCGTTTGCCGCGTTTGAGTAAAATGAAAGTGTATCTTCCTGCACACCGTAATATTGCGGGTTCGACCATACCCTGAAAACCATTGAGCCGACCGAATCAATTACAAAACCGGCCGGCGGTTTTTGGATATAATAATAATCACTTCCAAAACTGAGCGAATCAACCATTAACGGGGCAGAGCCGATGTTACTAATGGTTATATCCTTGAAAGAAGTGCTGCGGATTCTTTTATTTCCGTAATCAAGTTCCGGTGAAGAAGCCGCAATAACGGGCCCTGTGAAAATACCTCTGCCGTTCAGCCGAACAACCGTGAACGGATAATTAACATCGTTGTGGTAAATCAGTACGCTGTCTTTATAATATCCCGGTTCATGCGGCCTGAACGAAAACGGAAATGTTACTGATCCCCCTGCCGGAATGGTGAGCGGCAAGCCTGCTGATGATGAGAAAGCCTCAGACGAAAATTTCAGCGAATCAATCCGCAATGTACCCGTACCTCGGTTGAATATGAATGTATAGGAGTTTCCGGAGGAATCCAACTGCACATTGCCGAACTCTAAGTTATTGGGTGCAACTGAAATCTGTGGTGTCCCCTCGCCGCCAAGCTCAAACTTATACAGCGCCCGTTGTGTGTTGTTACCAACCACTCTCGCAATCATCCACAGGTATCTTCCATCCCAGGCTAAACCCCTTGGCGACATGGTAGAAGTGCCACCCAACGGAAGCGGAAAAGTGAAAAGCGTATCCCGAGTGGTCATGCTAACAGCGGCTATCACCTCCGGGTCGCCTTCAAAATTTTCCATAACATAAAATAAAGTATCACCCTTAATGGTAATCCCCTGCGGTTGAAGCCCATAAATAGGAAGTGAATCAACCACTAACTTACTGTTCAAATCCAATTTATAAGCACCAACTCTGTTATTAGGATAATATACACTGAACCAAAGGCTTCCTTGGTCGTAAGCTATGCCTCCCATGTAAAATGTGGTCATGTTAATGGTATCAAGCACAACCCCTGAGGTGGAAATTTTCCGGAAATTGTGCTTATTAACCAATCTTTCGCTGTACCAGAAATCCGTGCCATCCCATGCAAGCCCTTGAGACTCTTTAAGGGTGGGATAGTTTATATAAATAGAATCAACAACATTGCCTAAGGTATCCCAGGCAATCAGTTTATTTTTGAATGCTGCGTTTGTTGTTCCGCTTGAAATCCATAACTTGCCGTCAACATAACAAAGCCCGTAAGCTGAGTTATAGAACAGATTTACAGGAAGCAGAATAGTTTTCACTAAGGTCTGGGCATTCAACAGCCCGGTCAACAAGATGATGAAAAGAAATAACATTTTTCTCATGGAGACCTCCGATTAAAAAGTGAATATTATTTCATAAATTTAATTTACAACTTTTTTTTCACTTTTCATAACTAATATTAAATACTGATAATCTTTGTTAAGCATATGCAGCGATTTTGATATCTGTTTGGGCAAATAATTGTAATACGCTAATGATTTGTTGCGGGCTTGGAAAATCATCCCCGGCGTAATAAGGGTGAGTTGCAGGCTTGGAAAATCATCCCCGGCGTAATAAGGGTGAGTTGCGGGCTTGGAAAATCATCCCCGGCGTAATAAGGGTGAGTTGCAGGCTTGGCTTTTAATCGTAGTAAGTGAACGGTTGGTGTATTTCCGGACTCACGAATGAGGTGTGCTAATGGTTAGTATCCCCCCTGTTTAACACTTACCGCTACACCTCCGGAAGAGGCAAGTTTTACCTTAATCACGGAATTTGAATTAACAGTTCGGGTTTCTATTTTATATTTCATTGGGTTTTTATCCCAGCTTGCGTCATCGGTATCCATATAGAAAATGGCGTTAAAATCTTTTCCGGCGGGGAGAAAGTTGAAATTAATCTCCATTTCACGGGGATTTTCATCAGTTATGCCGCCAACGAACCACTCATTTTTATTTTTTGCTTTTCTGGCAATAAGAACCCAATCTCCCGGCTCAGCCGAAAGTACCCAAGTATTATCCCAATCGGTTGCCACATCTTTAATGAACTGAAAAGCGTCGGGGAATCTTTCGTAGTTCTCCGGCAAATCTGCCGCCATCTGCAACGGGCTGTACATGGTAACATATAAAGCCAACTGTTTCGCCAAAGTAGTGTGAACCTGAAATTTGCTTCCCGGGGTGTAATAATCCATTTTTATCTGAAAAATACCCGGTGTATAGTCCATTGCGCCCCCCATCAGCCGGGTGAAGGGAAGAATTGTCTCATGCTCAGGCGGGTTGCCTCGGCTCCAGGCATTGAACTCATTGCCTCTTGCCGCTTCTGCTGCAATCCAGTTTGGATATGTTCTGCTTTGCCCTGTCGGTCTGTGTGACTCGTGCGAGTTGACCATAATCTTATATTCAGCCGCTTTTTTTGCCACCCGGTAAAAATGAGAAACCATCCACTGCCCATCGTGAAACTCACCCCGCGGAATTATACGCCCGACATATCCGGTTTTAACTGCATCATATCCGTTTTCCGTCATAAACCGGAAAGCATCATCCATCCTGCGCTCATAATTGGTTGCGGAGCCGCTCGTCTCGTGGTGCATAATCAGTTTAACCCCTTTGGAAGCGGCATATTCCTGCAGTGCTTTAACATCAAAATCGGGGTATGGAGTTACAAAATCAAAAACATCCTCTTTCCAGTGCCCGAACCAGTCTTCCCAGCCAATATTCCAGCCTTCAACAAGCACAGCATCAAACCCGTTTTTAGCCGCAAAATCGATGTAATATTTTGTTCTGTCGGTTGTAGCACCGTGTTTTCCGTTTGGTTTAACTTTGTGCCAGTCAACCCGGTCAATTTTCACATTTCCAATATCGGAATAGTTCCAGCTCGCTTTTCCGACATGCAGCTCCCACCAAATCCCGAGATATTTCGAAGATTTAATCCAACTTACATCCTCAATCTTAGAAGGTTCATTTAGGTTCAGAATCATTTTTGAAGCGAGGATATCCTCTGCCCTGTCCGAGACGATAATCGTACGCCATGGTGTGTGGCAGGGTGCCTGCATATATGCAACATTTCCAACGCCATCGGGGGCGAAAGAAGTGGTCAGCGAAAAATTTCCATCGCCGTAATCTTCACGGTTAACGAGCAGATGCATAACGGGGTAATCTTCCACTGCCGCTTCAAAAATGTTGATGTAAAGCCCATCCTCACTTTTCATCATAAGCGGGGTCTGAACCGCATTGGGTGCAATTATCTTTTTTGTAGAAATTTCAAAGTAGTCCTGCCCTTTTTCGGCGTCAATTTCGCTAAGCTTGCTTGTCATGTATGGGTACTCGTTGCTGTCGTAGTCACCCGGGATCCAAAAGGTTTTATGATCCCCCGGAATGGTAAACTCTGTCTTTTCACCCATTATAATGAAATATCTTTGATTTTCCGATTCGGGGAATTCGTATCTGAAACCAAGTCCGTCGTTAAAGATACGGAAAACAATCACCACTTCCTTGCCGGTTTCCATGCTCTTAAACGGCACTTTCATTTCGTTATAGTGATTCCTTATCTCTTTCACTTCGCCTAAAACTGGCTGCCATGTTTCATTAAATTCAGAAAATGTGGGGTCGGTAAATTGCGAAAGTTTTTCAGTGAATCCGGCGTCGTCTTTAACTATTACACCAAGGCGCGATTCCTTCACCACCGGTTTATCTTTGTAGTTGAGAGTATAATAAGGTATGCCGCCCCGGCTCATCATCAACTCTAAACGAAGATTTCCGTTGGGGGATTTTAGCTCCTGCGCATGCATGGCAAGTGCCAAAACCGGCAGCAAAAAGAGAAGAAACCGCGTTTTCATCTCAAAATTTAGTAACGCGGGTGAGCTGCACACCACTCTTTGATGTAGCGGGCGATCTCGGGGGTGGGTGTACCGGGTGTAAAAATCTCACCCGTGCCTAATTTTTTAAGTTCTTCCTTGTCTTTCTCCGGAATAATACCCCCTCCGGTAAGCAACACATCATCAATCCCCTGTTGTTTCATCAAATCGAGTATCCGGGGGAAAAGGGTCATGTGCGCTCCCGAAAGAATGCTAAGCCCGATAACATCGACATCTTCCTGAAGTGCCGCTTCAACAATCGACTCAGGGGTTTGCCGCAAGCCTGTATAAATCACTTCCATGCCGGCGTCCCGAAGTGCAGCCGCAATAACTTTTGCGCCGCGGTCGTGCCCGTCTAACCCCGCCTTTGCCACTAATACTCTGATCTTCTTTTCCATTTATTTTGATCTCCGGTGTTATAAATGTTTTTTGATCTTCTCAGCGAACGACCTCATCTCGGTCTCGCTGTTGTATTGTTTAAATTCCAACCTTCTGAACACATTATCCCCCCTAAACCTTGGAATAATGTGATAGTGCAGGTGAAAAATGGTCTGCGAGGCAGCCTCACCCGTGTTACAAATTATATTAAACCCATCGGCACCGGTGGCTTTTTCCACCGCAAGCGCAATTTGTTGCACTTTTGCGAAAAAATGTTGCATGCTCTCCGGCGGCATCTCTCTGAAATCGGTGTGGTGCTCAACCGGAACAACAAGCGTATGCCCTAAGTTCAGCGGTCTTATGTCTAAGAACGACACCACTTCCGGGTCGCTATAGATCATTCCATCATGATCTTCATTTTTTATTATATCGCAAAATATACAATTCATTACGAAAATGCAAAAGATTTTTAAGTGATTAAAACTTAAGTTTATATACTTTGAAATTTCAAATCTCAAAAGCCCTGCCTCAAGTTTTTAAGTTCTTAAGCTCTCATCCCTCAGTTCGAGTTTTGAAGTTCACAAACTTTTGAAGTTCTTAAACTCAAAATTCTAAGTTTCCGGTTTTAATTTCTCAGTTGACCAAACGAAAGCGCAAATGTTCGTGCCCGGTAAAGGTCTTCAGGTGTATCAACCGAAATATTTTCAGTTACTGTTTCCACCACACGGATTTTGTAACCGTTCTCCAAAATCCGCAGCTGCTCAAGCTTTTCGGCATTTTCAAGCTGCGACTGCGGCAACCGCGTGTAGTGAAGTAAAAAATCGCGCCGGTAAACATACAAACCAATATGTTTATAAAAGAGACCCGATTGCATTTGCCGGATTAACTCTTCCTTCTCTCTTAAATAAGGAATTGGCGAGCGCGAAAAATAAACGGCATTGCTGAACTTATCAAAAACAACTTTAACCACCGAAGGGTTATTAAGCTCTTCGGCCGTGGTGATTTTTTTTACCAAAGTTGCCACCTGAAGCGCCGGCTCGACAATCAACGGCATTACTGCATCGTCAATTACACCGCCTGAAATGAAAGGTTCATCCCCCTGCACATTCACAATTATGTCGGTGTCGTTCAATTGATTGGCAACATAAGCAATCCGATCGGAACCGGTTTGAATATCATCGGGCGTCATCACTACTTTGCCGCCAAAACCTTTCACAGCGTCAAAAATCCGTTGATCGTCTGTAGCAACAATCACAGAATCAACTAACCTCGAGCTTTTTACACTCCGGTAAACCCATTCTATCATTGGTTTATCCAAAATTTGAACCAACGGTTTCCCCGGCAGGCGGGTGGAAGCGTAACGAGCAGGTATAACAGCAACGGTTCTCATTATTCTATTCCCAAAAACACCTGATAATTGAAATTCGCCGCCGTTCCTGAAGCAAATCTCTCTCCCAAAAACACCTGATAATTGAAATTCGCCGCCGTTCCTGAAGCAAATCTCTCTCCCAAAAACACCTGAAAGATAAAAACGATCATTTTTCTTTAATCACCTTTGGAACACTGAAGTGTTGCTCGGACTCCGCCGGTGCGTTCAGAAAAGTTTTTTCGATCGGAAGCGAGTCTTTCACTTCATCTTTTCTCAGTTGCCCTTTACCCGTTTCAATCGGGTGATACAATGGCGCCACATCTGTAAGATCAAGTTCGTTCAACTGGTCCATATATTCCAAAATTTTATTGAACTCTTGCGTAAAAGAAGTAAGTTCTTCCTCTTCAAATTTCAACATCGAAAGTTTTGCGATATATTTTACATCATCAATGGTTACGCTCATTCTCAATCCTTTCTTTGTTTTCAATTATCTTATTTCTTACTGCCGCCATCAGCTCCAATTCTTCCTTTTTGCCGAGGTTTCCTTCAGGTGGAAAGATCGGTTTATCATAATGTACATAGATTGTACCGGGCACAATTTTGAACCTGCCGCCTGCGTTCCCTCGTTCTCTGGCGCCAACTATTGTAACCGGAACAATAGGGTGTTTCACCTTAACCGCAAGATAAAATGCACCCCGTTTGAACTCCTGAACTTCACCATCCTTGCTTCTTGTTCCCTCAGCAAACAAAAGAACGGAATATTTTCGCTCATTCAATAACCTGTCGGCTTCTTCAATGCTTTTCATCCCGCTTTTTGGGTTTTTTCTGTCAACCGAAATGTAGGGACCCAGCTCTAATTGCCACCCAAAGAAAGGTATCCGCCCCAATTCCTTTTTGAAAATCATCACCATTCTGTTGGGAACGCTCAACTGCATTGCCGGTATATCGTAAAAACTTGTGTGGTTCGGAACATAAACATACGCCCGGTTTGGGTCAATATTTTCCGTGCCGGTAACCACCAATTTTATTCCGCTGATCCTCAAAATCCCGCGGGGGAAAGTTCTCGACAGTCTGAAGTAAAGGCGGTGGCTTTTGTCGATTAGAAGATAGAATAAACCGGTGATAGAACAACCGGTTACAAAAAATATCAACAGGATGACGCGGATAAGTGTCAAGCTTTATTACTTCCGACTAATTGAAAAAATCTTATTCAAACTTTAAAGTTAATGTTTTATCGGTTAATTTCGATGATTTGCCTGAATATATTCCACAGGAAACCGGGGTTCAGAAGAACCGAATACTCGCATTTGGCATGTAAAAGATTTCCTCTGTTTGCTGTTTGCTGTTTGCCGTCAAGTTTTCCGCCGGTGTTAATCCCTCAGGCAATGCGGTTTTACGGGTTTGCCTCCCGGTTAGCTTAACTCCTCTTCCCGGTAAAACTTTAAATCTGCCCTGTGCCTTCTTTTTGTATCCAACCCGTTTTACCGTTGGGCAACAACACTCTGTACCACCCCGAAATTGTCTCCAATATTTCAAGTTTGTTGCCGGCAGATATCATTAAGGGCTTTTCTTCAGTCTTTTCAGGAATTGAAAACATTTCGATTTGAGAGCTAAGAACAATACACTCTTTTTTATCGGCGGTTTCTTCACGACTTAAAATAAACGAGGGCACAGCAGCTACTAAACCTAAAAAGAGCACACTGCCGGCAATCAGTGTGTTCCGAATTGTAGCATATCGATATTTTAGAATAAAAGAAGCCGCTAAGGCTAAAGCTAATATGTAAAGGATAATCATTAGTGTGAACCAAGTCCAGACACCAAAAATACCCGACATATCGTTGAAAAATTTAAAAATGAAAAATTCCGGCACCTTAGCAATTCTTTCTCTAATTTTCAAATTTTCGTTTACGATTGCCGCGGCAATCATCTGATTGTTTTTATCGTATTTGCGCGCTTTTTCTAAATATAAAATACTGTTGCCCGTTTCACCCAATCGTGAAAATGTTAACCCAAGGTTAAAATAAAGTTCTTTACTTTTAAATCCTTTGCTAACTAACCCCTCATATTTTTCAAGTGCGCTGCTGTAATCACCCTTTTGAAAAAATGAATTTGCCTCTTCAAACTCTTTTTCGGGCGTTTGCGGATAAATATTCCCTACGCACAAAACTGAAGTGAACATCAACCCAAAAACTAAAAATTTTATCATTCTTCCCCGCTTTCAAGTCTTTCGATTATCGAAGAAGCTCTGTCGTAAACCTCCTGCATTCTTTCCATTTTACCTGAAACCGGAGCGAATCTCATCAGTTCACAGTCATCCAACAATTTCTTTATTTCAAGGGCAAACGCCGGGTCTTTTCCCGCAGAAATAAGGGTTTCTTCCGCTTTTGCTGAAGTCATCTCACTCAGCTGGATGCCGTGGCGTGTAATAAGATACCCCTCAAGTGCGGTAGCCGCTTCAGAGTAGAATTTATCGTAATTTTTTTCGTTTAACAATAAGCGTGCTTTCGACATCTTCTCCGCTGCCAATTTCTGAGCAGCTGTTTTAATCTTGTATGCCGGGTCGTTCAGCCGGGCAAATTCTTTTCGTTTATAACTGACAAAATAAGCCGCCGAAACCAAAGGTAGAAAGAGTGATAAAACCACAAACCACCCTGCGGGATATGTGCCCTGTTCTTCCAGAAACGAACTTGCACTTTTATAAATATCTATCTCTTCACCTGTTTCCACAGTTAAACCGTCGTTGTATTTTTCGTTTATTACGGTAATTGGTAACTCCTTTGTTTTCAGCGTCTCATAGGTTTTTGTCTGTGGATCAAACCAGGTGAAACCAACAGCTGGAAGTGAATATTTGCCCCCATCCCGCGGAATTAATACATACTCAATCACTTTTGAACCGGAAATCACTCCCGAATTATTTTTGGTTTTTGTAATATTTGGGTCGAGCACTTCAAAACTTTTATTAAATGTCGGTCTTGCCACATCCAACAATTCAATATTTCCGGTGCCGTTCAGTATAATTTGGAATTTAACCGGTTCATTTTTCTTAAATTTTCTCTTTGCAACCTTCGTCTCTAAACTAAATTTACCCACTGCACCGGTAAAATATTTTGAAGTGTCGCCGTTAGGAAGTGGCAAAATATTAACATTAACCACCGGCGAACTAATCTTAACTTCTTCCGAAGAAGAAGAGCCGGGGTGATATGATGAAAAAGGATCGTAGTTTGAACTGCTCCCCGAGAAAATAACACTAAGCGTTAAAGATATTGGCGAAATTTTTAAACTACCCGAACGGGTTGGAAACAAAGCCGCTTTTTTCAAAATTGCAGTGTTATATTGTGTGCCGTTATAAGTTTCCGGCGTCAAATAATTACTGCTCCCCTCAAGTTCTTCCGCCCAAAAACCTTCGTACAACGGTAGTTTCGCGTGAGTTATATATTCCGGGCGAACATCAGGGCTGACATAAATTTTATACGAAACAGTTATCTGTTCACCAAGATAAGCAGTGGGTTTATCAACTATTGCACGAATAAACAATTTGTTACGAATATCTCTGCCGTTTGCATAATCACCGGATTCGTCCTGTGCAGAACTTCCTTCAACTTTAATTGTAATGGGTTGGATGTTGTGCGTAACCCCCTCAATAGTGAATTTTGCGCCGGCAATTTGGTAGGTTCCCAATTTTCTTGCAGATAAAATATATGAATAACTACCTGTAATCGTAGCAGCGTTATTGGTAACCGAAATGCTGCGCGATTGGTTCGGGCCACTGAAAATCAGAAAATCATCCAAATCCGGAGGTGTAAAATTCACCGAAGAAGACCCCTGATACTCATAGCTAAAGTTTACCTCAAACTTCTCGTTTACTGCAACGGTTTTTTTGCTTACTTTGGAGTAAATCTTTTGAGCATCGGCACTGTTAGCAAAACAAACTAAAAAGGAAAAAATCAGAAACGGAAAAAACTTTCCCGGAAATCCTTTGTGCTGTTTCACCAGTCAATCCTATAACTATTATTCACTCTCTCCTTGTTGCCATTTTCTTTTCTGAGGTCTTTTTCTTTGTCTTTTAAGGCATTCAGAATTTTCTCGGCGTCTTCCTTGCTCATCTGAGGCTTTTCTCTCTGCCCATTGGGCTGTTGGTTATTGTTCCCTTTGTTCTGATCGTTTTGGTTATCCCGGTTATTATCCCGGTTTTGATTTTGGTCTTTATTCTGATCTTTGTTCTGATTTTGATTTTGATTTTGGTTCTGATTCTGATTCTGGTTTTTGTTTTGATCCTTGTTCTGGTTCTGGTTTTTGTCTTGATCCTTATTCTGATCTTTGTTCTGATTTTGGTTCTGTTTCTGCTCTTCTTCCTGTTTCTTTTTCAGCTTGTTAAGAGCATAGGTTAAGTTGTACTTTGCGTCGCTGTCTTCCGGAGATAACTTCAACGAGTTTTTGTAAGCCTCAATCGCTTCCCGGTATTTACCTTCTGCTAAATAAGCATTTCCAATGTTGTACCACGCCTTTGACTTTAATCCCTCGTCATTACTTTTTCCGATAGCTTTTTCAAAGGATTCGATCGACTCTTTATAGTTCTTAGTTTTGTAGTAACCGGCACCTAAGTTAAAATCAGGAATTGGAGATTTACTGTCAAGCTCGGAACTTTTTTTGAACAAACCTATTGCGTCGTCATATTGCTTTTTTTCATATTTGTTAACGCCGTCGTTATTGGTTCCTTTGAAACTTTGCGAAAACAAAGCAAATGCGCTGAAACAAAAAATTATTGTTAAAAATTTTATCCTCATTTCTAATCTCCGTTTATATTGCTTTTCATCTTGCCTGCCCCTTCGTCTTTACTTCCTACACCATTGGCGCTGTTGCCTGAGCTTTCAGTTTTACTCCCTGCCACTTTGGCGCTGTTGCCTGAGCTTTCAGTTTTACTCCCTGCCACTTTGGCGCTGCTGCCTGCCCCTTCAGTTTTACTCCCTGCCACCGGAGTGTTGTTGCCCACCACTTCATCCCCGTTGCTGTAATTTTGTGAATCCACCCAACTTTTTCGGTCATTAATTACGAATGAAGCAATGAATAAAATAATCGCGGGGACCAAGAACCAGTGAAAAACCTCGTCGTAGTCAACCACTTTGAATGAAGCAAACTCCGATTTTTCCAACCCATTTAGTCTGTCATAAAGATTCGAAAGATAATCAGAGTTATCATCACTTCTGTAGAACTGCCCGCCGCCGGTAACGGCTAAACTCTTTAACATTTTTTCATTGGCTTTAGAAATTACAGGTTCACCATATTCATCAGTTTTAACTCCGTTCGTTTTACCGCCATAATAAACGGGAATTTCAGCCCCTTTGGCAGTACCCAGAGCAACTGTGAAAACCCTGATTCCATCGGCTACTGCCTTTTTTACTGCTTGCTCAGCGCCGCTTTCGTGGTTTTCTCCGTCTGAAAAGATAATAATAGCTCGTCCTTTGTTCTTTGATGATTCAAAGCCCTGAATCGCCATTTCCACACCGCTTGCTATATTTGTCCCCTGTACCGGCACACTGTTAACAGTAATTGAACTTAGAATCATTTTACCGATTGAATGGTCTAAAGTTAAAGGGAACTGCAGATAACTCTCACCAGCAAACAGCACCATACCTATTCTGTCCCCCGCCATTTTTTTCAGCAACAATTCAATATCGAACTTAGCCTTTTCCAACCTGCTTGGTTTAACATCTTCCGCCGCCATTGAATTTGAAGCGTCTAAAAGGAAGAAAACATCAATTCCGGTTTGTTTCACGGATTCAACCTTTGTACCCACCACGGGCCTCATCATCGCAACCAAAGTGAGAAGACCGGCAGAAACGATCAGGCTGAAACGAAGAATTTCCTTTTTCACCGACCTGTTGTAAACCAATTTTTGGAAATCCATCCCTTTGAAAAACCGGGTTAAAACATCCTTTTTTGCGAAATAATAAAAGGCAAAAAGAGGTACTAACAAAATAAAAAGCGCCAGAAACATATAGTCAGGTTCAAGTCCAAATTTTAACATTTTAGGGCAACCTCCTCAGCCAGGTGTAAGAGAGCACACGCGAAAGCACAATTAAACCCAAAGCGAAGGGCAACAACACCTGAAATTTTTCTGATTTTCTTTTGAACGAACTGACCTCAATTCTCGATTTTTCCAAACGATCAATCTCGTTATAAATGCTTTCAAGTTTGGCGTTATCGGTTGCTCTGAAGTATTTCCCGCCACTTTCCTTAGCAATTTTTTGCAGAAGTGGTTCGTCAATTTCCACCGGTACCATCATTCTTCTGGTTCCGTAGTCAGTCGGCACATCCATTGGAGCCTCACCAATTGTACCCACACCAATAGTGTATATCCTTATTCCAAATTTCACGGCAATTTCAGCTGCAGAACTGGGGTCGATTTCACCGGCGTTGTTCATTCCATCAGTGAGCAGAATTATCACTTTGCTTTTCGTTTCAGACTCACGGAGGACATTAACGCCCGTTGCAATGGCGTTTCCAATTGCGGTTCCGTCTTCTAACAACCCGCTTTCTATTTGATTCATCAAAGTAATCAGCGCATTGTGGTCAACCGTTAAAGGGCATTGTGTGAAGGCATCTTTTGCAAATATCACCAAGCCTATTCGGTCGTTTTTTCTCCCTTGAACAAAGTCAAGCGTTATTTTTTTCGCCGCCTGAAGCCTGTCGGGGTCGAAGTCTTTTGCCAGCATACTGCTCGAGATATCAAGCACAACTGAGATATCTATACCTTCGGAATAAACACTCTCTTCGGAAAGATCGGTCTGCGGACGCGCCAGTGCAATTATCATAACCGCCAATGCCGATATGTTCAGGAAATAAGGAAGATTTCCGAGTTTGGCACGAATATCGGAGAAGCCTTTTGCAACCTCAGTTTTTGAATATAGCATTGGGGTTATACCCAATTTTTTATTTTTTCTGTATAACATCAAAACCGGAATTATCAGGAGAGCCAATAAAACCCAAGGGTATGCAAAAGAAAAACTGCTAAACATCCGGTTCCTCCGATTGTTCAGGGGCCTCAGACTGTTGTCTTTCTTCAGGTTTTTTTGGTTCTGCCACTTCCGCCGGTGCTGCGGGGTTTTTCATTTCTGCCCGGTTGACCGGTTCTGCCACTTCCGCCGGTGCTGCGGGGTTTTTCATTTCTGCCCGGTTGACCGGTTCCGACACTTCAGCCGGTGCTGCGGGTTTTTTTATTTCTGCCCGGTTGACCGGTTCAGATACTTCCGCCGGTGTTGCGGAAGAATCAAGTTGCCCTGACTGCGCTGAAGACTTTGAAGTGACCGGCTGTCTTGCCCTTCCCTTGTTCAGCTCATTCAGAAGTGCAACCGCACTTGCTGTGTAATTACCCGATTCGTTCTCTGTCGGAATATATTTTGCAAATTTCACCATATCAGCGCGGGTTAAGAAATCATCAACCCCGGCCACGGTTTCCCCATTAATTTTCTTGTTCAGTTCTCTGATTGTTTCGCGTGTAGTAAGCTCTAAAGATGGAAAATGATACTCAACATTAAAGAACCAACGAAGTGTATCCGCCACTTCACTATAGTGCATTTTCACTTCATTATGGGCTAAATACTGCTTAGCGTCTATAGCTTCAAGCATTTCGAGCGCTTTCTCATAATTTGTAGGAATCCGAACCGGTTCGGCTTCCGGTACTTTCTCAGTTTTTGATTTTTTCCGGAATTTCCAAATTATAAACCATACAAGCAGCCCCACCAACAAAATTCCGCCAAAAAGTATAGAATACTCTAACCAACCCCAGGGGATTTTCTCAGGCGGCTTCACATCCTTAATTTCTTCTTCCATATTTACGGGCACCGTACGGATCCGGATCGTGTCAACTCCGCTGAATCGTTTTAGCGTGTCCGCACCCTTGATGAATAACCAGGTGAACGACGGAACCACAACATCGAGCGAGTCAAACGCTGAAAAATAAAGGTTAAAACCCTTACTGATTCTCCCGTTTTTTTCGATGTTGTCTATTGTATCAACCGAAAGATATTCCAACTTTCTTGTGCTGAGCGAATCGATATAAGCCGGTTCAACCACCTTAAACTGCCCCGGATACTCCAAGGTAAGAGTAAATAAAATTTTATCTCCAACCAGATAGTTTTTCTTCTCAGGCTTGAAAGAAAGCGAAATCTCCTGCTGCTGCCCAGAAAGAAACGGACTAAAAATTAAAATAACGGTTAAAAATTTCAGAAAATATTTCACAAAAACTACCTTCTTCCCCTAAGTTTAAAGAATGATATCAGCGGCTTAATATAGCTCTCGCCCGTTTTAATTTCTATTCTGTCGGCTTTTGCTGAACGGAAAAGGTTTTCACGATAATTTCTCTCTTCCGCCCATTTACTGTGCATATATCGTGTAAATTTTGGTGAAGAAGTGTTGATAAGCCCGGTTTCACCCGTTTCGGGGTCTTTAACGCTGATTAACCCAATTTTCGGAAGCACAATCTCTCTTTCATCTTCTAACACAACTGCAATAAGATCATGTTTTTTCGCAACTGTTTTCAAAATTTTGTCATATCCTTTATCCTGAAAATCAGAAATCAGAAAAATAATCGCCCTTTTTGAAATCATATTGTTCAAATATTCCAATGCAACCTTTATGTCAGTCTTCTTTCCAACGGGAGCACTGTTAATTACTTCTCTGATTATCCTTAGGGGGTGCGACCTGCTTTTCTTCGGCGGAATAAATTTTTCAACTTTATCGGTGAAAAGAATCAGCCCCGTTTTGTCATTGTTTTTCAAAGCACTGAATGCAAAAATTGCAGAAAGTTCCGCTGCAAGTTCCTGTTTAGTTTGTGTTCTTGTGCCAAACTCCTGAGAGCCGCTCATATCCACAAGCAACATAACGGTCAGTTCCCGCTCTTCTTCGAAGACTTTAACAAACGGGTGACCAAAACGCGCGCTTACATTCCAGTCAATGTTTCTTACATCATCACCGGGTGAATACTCCCGAACTTCAGAAAAGGTCATACCGCGCCCTTTGAAAACCGAGTGATACTCTCCCGAGAAGAAGTCGTTCACCATTCCCTTAGTTTTCAGTTCTATTCTGTGAACTCTTTTTAGGATGTCTTTAGTTTCCAGAATTAAACCCCTCTCACGGCACTTCTATTTTGTTCAGAATCTCTTTGATAATTTGCTCAGAGGTGATTTCTTCAGCCTCAGCTTCATAACTGACGGAAATTCTGTGTCTTAAAACATCCTGCGCAACCGATCTGACATCATCGGGAGTAACGAAACCGCGCCTGCGAAGAAGAGCCATCCCCCGTGCGGCAAGCGCCAGGTTGATGGTCGCTCTGGGAGAAGCTCCAAAACCGATCAAATCACGAAGTTTATCCAATCTGAATTTACCCGGAACCCGCGTTGCAAAAACGAGATCGAGAATATATCTCTCAATTTTTTCATCGAGATAAACCTCTTTAAGCAACTGCCGCCCCCTCAGTACCTGTTCTTTCGTAACGATTTTGTTTATCGGAATTTCATCCTGATGCAGGCTCTGCCTTAAAATCATCAATTCTTCTTCCTGCGTGGGGTAGGTAATTTTTACTTTCAGCATGAACCTGTCCACCTGCGCTTCAGGCAACGGATATGTACCTTCCTGCTCAATCGGATTTTGTGTTGCAAGTACTAAGAATGGTTCTTCAAGCGGGAATGAAGTTTTCCCGATCGTAACCTGCCTTTCCTGCATAGCCTCAAGAAGCGCACTTTGTACCTTTGCGGGTGCGCGGTTAATTTCATCTGCGAGGATAAAATTGGCAAAGATGGGTCCCTTTCTGATGGTGAAATTCCCCTCTTTCTGGTTATAAATTTGCGTGCCTGTTAAGTCAGCGGGCAACAAATCGGGTGTGAACTGTATCCGCTGGAAGTCTGCCTGCATCACTCCGGCAAGTGTTTTAATCGCAAGCGTTTTCGCCAGACCCGGCACCCCTTCCAGTAAAATGTGCCCGTTTGCAAAAAGCCCGATCAGCAGCCTTTCGAGCATTTCTGACTGCCCGACGACCACCTTGTGCATTTCGCCCAACATCTCTTCAATGAAATAACTTTCGGAACTGATTCGTTCGTTTAATTCGCTAATATCCATCTATTCTCCTTATGTTGCAAATGATGAATTACATGTTTCAAGTGATTTTTGTTGATTTAAAAAAAAGCTATGCGTAAAGAATAGTAAATTTACCAAACACTTTTTAATAAATCCAACGATAAATCCGCTTAAAATCGTGAACTGTCCATCAAATTGTTATAATTGTTAAAATCTTTTTTTTGTTTCAAAAACTTAATAATAATCTGTCAGTTTCTTTACTTAGTGTTTTTCCCTGTGTTTTACCGGGTGTGTTTACCAAAAGTTTTCCCTGTGTTTTACCGGGTGTGCTCTTTTCAGATTCACACTGTTTTTAATTAAACCTTCTACTAAACCATTTCCCGCAACAACTCGGGTCTTGGTTGCGCAATAACAACTTTATTTGTTAAAAGCCCTTTCTCCTGAATTACCAAAGCTCCGGCATCAACCGCAGACTGCACCGCCGCCACTTCACCCGTAATTGTGCAAAAAGCCTTGCCGCCGAGTGCCATAGCTAAGCGAATCTCAATCAGTTTAACCGACGCCGCTTTAACCGCCGCATCGGCTGCTTCTATCAACGAGGCAACAGAAAAACTTTCCAAAATTCCCAAAGCCTGTAATAATTCGACATTCGAATGCCCGGAAAGTGCCGGAAATAAATCAGGGTGTACATTCGGTATGACGAAAAAATCCACAACCCCGAACCCGATTGTATCAACTGCTGTTTCAACCGATGACCTGACCGCCGCCACTTCCCCGCCGATTATCGTCATATATTTACCCGAGCAAATCGTACGCGAAACCACCAATTCAACTTCTGCGGTTTTTAGCATAATATCCGCCGCCTGCATTCCCGCAGCAATACTGCTCATTTCGATGAGACCTAACGATGTTTTTTTAATCATTTTTCAATCTTCTTAATTGTTCAAAATTCTGATAAATTCTTTGTTTACATCCACCACCGTGCCTGATATTGAAGCGTGAATGGTCGAACCTAATTTCCCTTCGGGAATTGTCGCTATCACATCACCTTTCGCAACCCTGTCCCGCAGCGCAACTTTTGGCTCAGAAGGTTCACCGACAGCCTGTTTCAGTTTTATTACCACTTCTTTCGGTCGGTAATCAACATCCACAAAAGGTGTGTCAGCGGCTAAATGACTTACATTCAGTTTTTTCATCAACATTTTTAAAGGCACTTTTCTCCCTTCTTTCATAGGATGAATTTTCACGGGATGTGTCTGGACATACTTCACACCTTCCAACCTCATCTGCCGTTTCGACTGGTCGCACGCCTCGCGTGGGAAAAGGTCTTCGGGACAGGCATACAAGGTACACAGCCCGCAGCCGCTGCAAAGTTCCGCCATCTGATTCCAGTAGCCCGCTCCTGTTGCTGTGAACTGCAGCGACCTCATTACTTTGTGCGGCTGTACATTGTAACCCAACAAATAGCGAGGGCAGAACTCGGTGCAATAGGTACACTGGTCGCACGCTGACTTACCGATTCTGTGCCAGTTTTCTTCAGGCTGCCCCATCCGGAAAACAAGCTGGTGTTTCTTCGGCAAAACAATGAACCCCGCTGTGGTTTTTGTAACGGGTTCATCCAAATTAGTCATCAGTTTACCCATCATCAAACCGCCGTTGAACACCGAGTACTCCGGCTCCGTGCTTCCTCCGGCAAGCTCAATCACTTCTTTAGCCGGGGTTCCGATAGGCACAAAAAATGCTGAGGGGTTTTTAACGGCACCTGCAACGCACAGAAATTTTTCCGTTACCGGCTTTTCATCTGCTGCACGCCTTACATTCATTAAGGTTTCAACATTGTTAACCACACAACCGACATCCAAAGGGATGCCGCCGGCCGGTATCAGCCTGCCCGTTGCTAAGTAAACAAGCTCGTATTCATCACCTGATGGGTAAAAATCGCCAAGTTCTGTTATTTCAATCGGATGTGAACCAATTGCTGCTTTAACCGCTTCGATAGCAAGCGCATTCTTAGATTTTATTCCGAAATAGCCTTTTTTTGCGCCGGTTGATTCTATCATCATCATCATGCCTTCAACCATTTCTTTGGCTTTCAGCAACATCAACTCGTAATCCTTGTGCAGAAGTGGCTCGCACTCGGCACCGTTGGCGAGTACAAACTCAACTTTCGAGCCGGATTTAACATGCGTGGGGAAACCCGCTCCGCCGGCGCCGACAACTCCTGCTTCTCTTATTTGGTTAACAATATCAGCCATATCTGTATTCTCTGAATGGTTAAAAATTTCTTTTAATCTTTGCTATGTAATTTCGCTAATTTTAACTTAATAAGCTTTGGTTTATTTCTCAAAATATTCCAGATTTTCAGTTTAACACCAATTCTTTCAGGTTATAAAGCCGATTCCTTCCGCCTCGGCTCGTAAAACTTCAGTTTTTTCTAAAAGTTCTGAAGAAAGTTTTAATCAATTTTATCGCCCCGTCAAATTTAACGGGGAGTGATTTTGCATACAAAAGTTCAATCCCCCCTTTTAACCCATCGTAAATATCTTTTCCGTGAGGGTACCACCACATATTTTTTTGAACTCCGGGCAGAATATCATCAACAATGCAGTGTGGCTGCGTCATCCCCAACAGCCCCTCTTCACCGTGCGTTCTGCCAAGCCCCGATTCCTTAAACCCGCCCCACGGCGTTTCCGCCAAGCCGTGCGTCATCAGATGATCGTTAATCGTAACGGTGCCCGCCTCCAATTTCCTGGCAAACTCGCGCCCTCGTTTCCGGTCGCGCGTCCAGACTGAAGCAGTTAAGCCTAAGTTGGAATTGTTGGCTTTCGCTATTGCTTCTTCTTCTGTCGAAAAGATATCAATACCCAACAGGGGTCCAAATGTTTCCTCTTTCATCAGAAGCATATCTTCGCTAACTTTCTCAACCGCATAAGGCTTGTGGAATCTTCCTTTTTCTTCACCTGTTGAAACGCCAACCAATGGTGTTGCCTTAGCCCCCTTATCTATCGCATCAGCAAGGTGCTTCTGAACGGTTTCCAACTGCTTTTGCGTGGTCATTGCCCCAATTTCAACATCGTAACTTGAGCCGTTTCCTTGCCTTAGAAACAATGATTGCCTTTTAAGTTCCGTTACAAAATCCTCGTAAATTTTTTCGTGAACATAAATCCGTTCAACTCCTGCACACGACTGCCCCGAGTTGCTAAGCCCCGCCCAGAGTGCACCCGCTACGGCTCTGTGGATGTTTGCATCTTCAAGAACGATCATTGCGTCGTTGCCGCCCAGTTCCAATGAAACAGGCAGTAGCCTTTCAGCCGCTTTTTTCATCAGTTGCTTGCCGACATCTACCGAACCGGTGAAGTATAGCTTATCTATCCCCGACTCAATGAAAGCATCGCCGGCAATTCTTCCCGGAATGTTTACCAAAGTGAAAACACCTTCAGGGATTTCTCCCATTTCAACCGTTTCACGGAGCAATTTTGATACTTCCTGAGTTTGGCTTGCAGCTTTTAACACGACACAGTTACCGGCAATTAATGCCATTGCAATCTCGTGAAGTGGTATCCCGAAAGGGTAGTTCCAAGGGCTGATTATACCCACCACACCGTAAGGCACCCTTTCAACGATTGAAACCTTGTTGGCGAGCAACAGGCTGCCCGGTTTTAGTCTTTTTCGTCTGAGCACTCTGCCGGCGTTTTTTGCGTAATAATTAAGTGCCAAAACAGAGGGCATCACTTCTGTTGAAAAGGCGTCAAAAACCGTTTTTCCCGATTCTGAAGATATTACTGCTGCGAAACGGTCGGCATTATCAACAATATAGTCCCGCATCTTTAACAAGTGTCTTTTCCGCTCACTGAAAGGAAGTGCACCCCATTTTTTCGCCGCTTTTTTTGCCTCTGCAACGGCTTGGTTTAATTCTGCCACAGTGTTCACCGGGGTTTCACCCACTTTTTCACCGCTTGCCGGATTATAGGTTATTGTAACTTCCGGCTTAGTGGTAAATTGTTCTTTTGAACCAACCGGAGACTCATTATCTGATTGTGATATAGTGTTATCTGATTGTGATATAGTGTTCATTTCAGGTTCCGTCATTTTTCCCGTCCCCTAAAAGTACCCATACTTTCGGTAACTTTTAAAAATTTTAGCGACCACTGGAACAAAGTATCAGGCAAAAATCTCATCCTTGGCGTAAGGTGAACCGCATAAGGCCGCTTCGGTGAGTGACGCCCCTTTTTAATTGCCGACTCAACAATTGCTTTTGCGATTACATCGTGGTTTTTTACCAACGGCACCAACAAACTCCCCGGAAATGGTATTTTTGCCCCCTCGAACATACCCGTTTTTAAATACGACGGATGAATGGACGAAAACTTAACCCCCGGTTTTCCCAATTTTTCGGCTTCAAATCTTAAGGATTCCGTCAGCCCGTAAACCGCCCACTTGCTGGCTGCGTAAATCGCAAGCCCCGGCACTCCGAGCAAACCGGCAGCAGAAGAAATATTAACAACATGCCCCCTGTTTCTTTCATACATTTTGGGCAAAAATGCTTTAATCGTGTAAATGAAACTCGTAAGGTTAACATCAATCGTTTTTTCCCAGTCAGAGTCAGGGCGCTCGTGGAAATAACCGCTGCGGACATAACCGGCATTATTCACTAAAATATCAACACTTCCCATTTCGCTGAATGCAGTTTCAGCAAGTTCATAAACGCGGTTTTTATCCGTTACATCACACGAGTGAAAGAAAACCTTTCCTTTTCCCTCAAGCTCCCTGCGGGCATCTTCTATAGCCAAGGGGTTCAAATCCCAGATTGTAACAACTGCACCCTCGCGTAACAGCCGTTTCACGGTAGCCAAGCCAATTCCCATGGCTCCGCCGGTTACAACCGCTGTGGTATCTTTAAGATTCTTCATTTGAATTTTTGATCCCAATTTTCGGAATTTCAAACAAGCAATTTAGAAATTTTTGTCGAAAGAACTACGGCAACCATTCGGCTCTGTTTGTTTACTGTGGAATACCTTTATATTTTTGTAAATGTGTTATTTTTCAATCCGTAAATAAAGAGAGAAGAACATTCAACCGAGCAAACCCGTTAGGCAAAATTACACCCTTTTCTTATTTTTTCTCCTGATTTTGATTACTACTGTCTCACCTCAGGGGTATCTCTGTGTAGTGGGCGGCGGCGGTGAAAATCGTAACGACTGGAGCGACGAACCTTATGCCTGGTTTGTGCAAAAAAGTGGAAATGGCAGGATTATCGTCCTTTCTGCAGCGGATGAAACCGACTGGATACCGCAATACCTCGTCTCTCTTGGTGCTTCTTACGCTTCGAACCTGAAAATAAACTCCGTTGCGCTGGCAAACTCACAGGCTGTTGCCGATTCGATTTCCTCTGCCGATGGTGTTTTTATTAAAGGCGGCGACCAATACAACTACATAAAATATTGGAAAGGTACACTCACCGAAGCTGCCATTAAAGCCGTTTGGCAGCGCGGTGGTGCTGTCGGCGGCACTTCTGCCGGCGCTATGGTGCTCAGTAAATTTATTATTTCGGCTAAGTACGGAACTCTTTCACCCGAATCGGGCATCTCTAACCCCTTTCAGCAAACCGCAAATATCGAGAGCGATTTCCTCGGAATGATGCCTAACACTATTTTTGACACTCATTTTATCGAGCGGGCACGCCAGGGGCGGTTGGTTGCTTTTATGGCGCAACTTTTCTTAAGCGGAAACAGTGAAGTGGCGGGTGTGGGAATTGACGACAGAACCGCAATCTGTATTTCACCCGATGGAAAAGGGGTTGTGATGGGCAGCGGTGCCGTTGCTATTTACAAAGCAGATTCGCTTACTACATACCGCAGAGACGGAAATAAATACGAACTTGAAAATCTCTCAGTCCAACAATTGGTTAAAAATTGGGAATACGATTTCAACTCGGGCACTGTTTCTGTTATTCCTTCATCCGCAAGGGCAATAACTCACCCACTAGCAACGGCGTTCGCAAATTCAGTTTATCTGACGGGGGGCAATTATCAGTCGATGGCGCACGCTGGTACCCTCTCAGAAATTGCTACAAAATCATCGGGCGGAAATATTATGATCTTTGCTGCAACAGCGTATCTCTCACAGGCGCAGGCAATTAAAGGCGTTTTAGACGGGCACTCAGCAACCTCTGAAATCATCGAATACACCGCTGCTTCTGAAAACGATCAGGCTCTTTTACAACGAATCAACACAGCTGCGACTTTTATTTTTACGGGGAGCGACATCACCGGGCTTAAACCCCTTCTTACCCCTTCATCAAATGTTGGGAATGCGCTAAAAACCCGTTTCGGCGAAACAGGGGTAATTTCAGCTTTCATCGGTGAAACCGCAAGATTAGCCTCTGACTTCTTCCCTGATAATCTTTTTAGCGACCAATACGCCGCTTATCGGGGAAAAATGACCGTGCAAAAAGGGTTTGGGCTTATTTCCGGTTTCAGCTACGGTCCGCTTACTTACGATAACTCAACATATCACGAAAACAGGATGAGCGCCCTTATCTGGGCTGCTTTCAAAACGGGGATAAATTACGCTGTTTATAACCATGGAGTTGGCACCACTTCTTTTGAACCTGCTTCCAAATTGGTTTACTATCGCAATTTCCCCCTCTTTTTATACGATTTTTCGGAAGCAACAATTGCCGACAGTTCAAAATACAGAGCATCAGGTAGCAGCGCTCCAAGGCAGGCTGCGGCGTTCGATCACTATAGAATTTCCGTTTCCAATAACTACGACAGGGTGTTCAGTTTAATCACTAAGAAATTTGAAGATACGCCGACTTCGGTAAAAGAAATTAACTCTAATCCTGAAAACTTTGAGATTGGGGCTTACCCCAATCCATTTAACACGAACACAATTTTATACATTACCACCCCGACGGAAACTGAGTGTATAATTACACTTAATTCTTCAACGGGTGAGGAGATTAGTACCGTTTTCTCAGGTATCATTCAACCGGGGAAAACTGAACTTAACATCGATGCACGAAACCTCCCGTCGGGGGTTTACTTCGCCCGTGCATATTTCGTAAATGGCACGGTTTTGACTCAAAAATTGTTACTGCTTAAGTGAAACATTTGTTGCCGGTTTCGCATGCTATTCTCAACTTTTTAAGTTTTGACGGCTGGTTGAAATCTAAGTCAAAAATATTTTTTAAATTCTTTTTTTAACAGATAATAAAGAGTTATATTTGAATCAGACTTTTTTATCTGATTTGTAAAAACAAAAAAAATGCCGGGGAAACTGAAAACAAAAGCAGCCCGAAAAAAGGCTCGTAGCTTGCTGAAGTTTAGCCTTTAACGGTTGTTGCATGGATTGTGGATTTTCGTTGTTTATGTTCCGGCTTAATTTTATTCATTCACTAAAAACCAGACTATATTCTGATTTAATCTACACGGAGGTTATATGTTATCCAAAGTTAGAGAAGCTATTTTGCTGCTCTTTTCCATCACTCTTTTTGTTGCTTTCACCGGATGTGGTGGCGGAGATGAGGCAACTAAGAAAAAATCAAACGCCGAAGGTCAAGAGTCAGGTGTGGAAAACACCAGTGGGCTTACTGATTTTCAGCTTAAAAACGGTATCGGACCTGTTACTGAACCGTTGAAACTTAGCGAAAAACCCGACCCTGCAAAAGTTGCGAAAGGTGAAGCTCTTTTCAAAGAAAAATGCGAAACCTGCCACAAACTTGATGAAAAATTAGTCGGGCCGGCTCAAAGAGATGTTATTGAAAGAAGAACACCTGAGTACATCGTAAATATGATAATGAACCCGGCGGAAATGTTGGAAAAACACCCGGAAGCCAAAAAAATGTTGGCTGAGTACTTAACTCCTATGACTTATCAGGATGTTACTCTTGACCAGGCTTTAGATATTCTGGAATACTTCAGATCAGTAGACCCAAAAAACAAATAACCAATCGGAAGGCACTCAAATGAACAAAAGAGTCTTTTTTATTGCTGTATCTCTCTTGATCTTCCCCGTTCTGTTCCTTACAGGATGTGGCGGCGGGTCAGGGCTTGATACCGGCGATGCTGCACAGAAAGTGTATGTTAAACCCGGCGAACATGACGAGTTCTACTCGTTTATGTCAGGTGGTTTCAGCGGACAGGTATCCGTGTACGGTATTCCTTCGGGAAGGCTGTTCAAAGTTATACCCGTTTTCTCACAAGACCCTGAAACCGGATACGGCTATTCAGAAGAGACAAAAGCGATGCTCAACACTTCTCACGGTTTTATTCCATGGGATGATGCGCATCACCCTTCCCTTTCCAGGAAGGAAGCAATTGCCGATGGCAGATGGCTGTTTATTAACGGAAACAACACTCCGAGGATCGCAAGAATTGATCTGAAAGAGTTTGAAACAGCCGAAATCATCGAGATTCCGAACTCGTCGGGTAACCACGGTTCACCTTTCACCACAGAGAACTCTGAATATGTTGTTGCTTCAACTCGTTTCTCTGTTCCTGTTCCCAATGCGGATGTTGATATCTCATCATACAAAGAAAACTTCAAAGGAACCATCTCGTTCGTAAAAGTTAACCCTGAATCGGGCAGAATGAACATCGAGTTCCAGATTGTTGTTCCCGGTATTGATTACGATCTCGCCCGCCCGGGTAAAGGACCATCACACGGTTGGGCTTTCTTCACCAGCTATAACACCGAGCAGGCTAACTCGCTTTTGGAAGTTAATGCTTCAAAAAACGATAAAGACTATATTGCCGCTGTTAACTGGCAAAAAGCTGAAGAGTATGTGAAACAAGGTAAAGCCAAAGAAGTTCCTGCAGATTATTATCATAACTACTACGATGAAAAAACCGGTATCGCAAAATCTGATGTGGTTAAAACTGTTAAAGTTCTTGACCCGAAAGATTGCCCCGGTATGATTTATTACCTGCCTACTCAGAAATCACCTCACGGTGTGGATACTGACCCGGAAGGTAAATATATCATCGCCAGTGGTAAACTTGCTTCCGAAATTGCCGTGCATTCTTTCGATAAAATGCTGAAAGCTATCGAAAATAAAGCATTTGACGGCGACTTCGGCGGTATCCCTGTTCTGAAATATGACGCTATCAACGAAGCGGTTGTGAAAGATGCCGGTTTAGGACCTCTTCACACTGAATTTGATGATAAAGGTTATGCCTATACTTCTGCTTTCATCTCTTCTGAAGTGGTTAAATGGAAACTTGGTGAATGGAAAGTGGTTGACAGAATTCCTGTTTACTACTCGATTGGTCACTTACTGGTTATGGGCGGCGACACCAAAAAACCTGACGGTAAATATCTGCTCGCTCTTAACAAAATTACTAAAGACAGGTATCTCCCCACGGGCCCGATGTTAACGCAGTCGTGCCAGTTAATTGATATCTCAGGTGATAAAATGAAGCTCTTGCTTGATTTCCCCACGATCGGTGAACCTCACTATGCTCAGGGGATCAAGGCTGATAAACTCACAAAAGACTTCATGAAAATCTATGAAATCAGCAAGAACGGTAACCCGTATGCTTCTAAGAAAATTGACGACACTAAGGTTACCAGAAACGGAAACGAAGTGCATGTTCAGATGATTGCCACTCGTTCCCACTTCACGCCTGATAACATTGAAGGTATCAAAGTTGGCGATAAAGTCTATTTCCATATTACTAACTTGGAACAAGACTGGGATATCCCGCACGGTTTCAGCATAATGGGTGCTACAAACTCAGAACTTCTGATTATGCCGGGGCAAACTCTCACTTTGCTGTGGGAGCCTAAACAGCCCGGTATCTTCCCGTTCTACTGTACCGACTTCTGCTCTGCTCTCCATCAGGAGATGCAAGGCTACGCCAGGGTTTCTCCTGCGGGTTCTAATGTGGAGCTTAGATGGTGGTTGGATAAAGACCCTAAAGCACCTAAGGTTGATACCACTAAAACTGAAAAAAAATAAATTTTTAAGGGGCTCGGTAACGAGCCCCTTGTTCGAAACGGACAAATTAAAATGACTACTACATCCAGAATTATTGTCGCTGTGGCTTCGGTACTTTTACTCGGTACTTTTATACAGCCAATATGGAAGATTGGAATAGAAGCTCCTCAATACCCTGAAGGTATGGGGATATACATCTGGATTAACCAGATCACGGGCGAAAATCCGGGTGATTTAAATACTCTAAATGAACTGAACCATTATATAGGAATGAAAAGAATTGAACCGGACTCTATTCCCGAGCTTCAGTACATGCCCTATATTATCATTGGGTTAACCATTCTTGGCTTACTTTTCTCATTGATTGGAAAAACACCTTTGATTTACCTTATGGTGGGTTTAGTTATGATTCTCGCTGTCGTTGGAATTGTTGACTTCTACCTGTGGGAATATGACTATGGGCACAACTTAGACCCTAACGCAGCAATAAAGATGCCGGGAATGTCGTTCCAACCACCTCTTATCGGCGGTAAGCAGTTGATGAACATATACGCCCTTTCACTCCCCTGGGTTGGAACATGGCTGATGACTATTTCTATCTTCATGTATGTTTATGCAATTCTGCTTAACCGGAAGAAAAAGAGGGTTGCGGCAGCATGAAACAACTGATGTTTTTTTTCCTGTTGGCTGCATTTCTCTTTATCGGGTGTGCGGATCAGACAGCACAACCAATCGTTTATGGGAGTGATATCTGCGACTTTTGCCAGATGCAGATCAGTGATCATGCCTTCGGAACCGAACTTATTACACCGAAAGGGAAAGTGTATAAATTCGATTCTGTAGAATGTTTAGTTTCTTTTGCACAAAACAGTGAATACGACCCGAAGGAAACTGCGGTGTTCGTAACCTCAATGATCGAACCTGATGTTCTCTTTGACGCTAAAACTGCGATGTTCGTCGTTAGTAAAGAGATTCAAAGCCCTATGGGTGCTAATCTCGCCGCCTTTAGAAATCATCAGGATGCCATTAAAACGATAAAGGACTCAACTGCCGTCCACTACTCGTGGAATCAGTTATTAAAAACTAAATTTGATTAAGATGATAAGGTTATTATTTTTTCTTTTTTTACTCGGTGTATCTTTTATTTCCACAACACCGGGGAAAACGCTTGTTGTCCAACCAAACGGTAAATTCAAGTCATTAGCCACAGCACTTGAAGCAGCAGCGGATTACGATACGATAATCGTGAAATCGGGAAAATATAAAACAAACAACCTGATTATCGAGAAATCAGTTACTATTATTGGAGAGGGTCTGCCGGTGTTCGACGCTGCCGGTAAAGGTTCCGTGCTGATCGTCAGATCCTCTTTCGTTACTCTTAAAGGATTAAAAATTATAAATTCTGAATATAGTTTCAGAACCGACTTTGCCGGCGTACGGCTTGAAGATGTATCAAATTGCACCATTTCCGACAACCAGTTCTATAACAATTTCTTCGGTCTGTATCTTCAAAGAACTAACGATATTGTTGTTACGGGCAACAACATCCTCTCTTTCGCTACTGCACAGGCTTCTTCCGGAAACGGGATTCACCTCTGGTATTGCAAAAATACCATTATTAACGGCAATACTATTGCAGGGCACCGGGACGGCATTTACCTTGAGTTTAGTTCAAAAAATGACATTTTCGGAAATGTTGCCAAAAGAAACCTTAGGTATGGGCTACATTTTATGTTCGCCGACAGCAGCGTCTATTACAATAATAAATTCTTCAAGAACGCTGCAGGTGTTGCTGTTATGTACTCGGAATTTATTGATATGCACAACAACTTGTTTTTTGACAATAAAGGCACTTCTTCATACGGGTTGTTGTTAAAAGAGATAAGAAGATCTGTTATCTCAGGGAACAAGTTTATTGAAAATACTAAAGGAATCTTCCTTGAAGCTTCCGACAAAATCACTCTGAAAAACAACCTTTTTCAGAAAAACGGGTGGGCTATTCTGCTGATGTCTAACTCGATGGAAAACAACTTCGAAAGAAACACTTTTATCGGGAACAACTTCGATGTCGCAACCAATTCTTCGCAAAATTATAACACTTTTACAATGAATTATTGGGATAATTATGAAGGCTACGACCTGAACAAAGATGGCTACGGTGATGTGCCCTTTCACCCGGTTTCTCTTTTTTCTGTTGTGGTTACTGAATATAAACCGACTCTGATTCTTATGAGAGGTCTGTTTACCAGATTGTTAGACATAGCGGAGAGGGTTTTCCCTTCCCTAACGCCGAAACAACTTATAGACGAAAAACCTGCAATGAAACGAACTGTATGATTAATGTATCAAACCTTACTAAAAAATATAAAAAACTAACTGCTCTGGATTCCGTTTCCGTTAAAATCACCGAAGGTGTGGTTACTGCTATCGTGGGACCTAACGGCTCGGGCAAAACTACTTTTTTGAAATCAATTCTCGGCTTAGTTATTCCGGAAAATGGTTCAATCGACCTGAACGGTACGAGCATTTTTCACAATAACGACTTCAAAAGAATGACGGGATACCTGCCGCAGATTCATGGGTTTCCCTCGAATTTAACCGTGAAAGAATCGGTGCAACTTCTGAAAAACTTAAGAGATGATGTATCCGACCATGACATGGAACTTTACCGGAAATTCGGCCTGAACGAGCATGAAAACAAACTTATTAAACAACTTTCGGGCGGAACGCTGCAGAAACTTTCCGCTTCGATTGCCTTTATGTTTCGTCCTAAATTTTTAATTCTCGACGAGCCAACTGCTTCGCTCGACCCATGGGCTTCCAACATTTTCAAAGAGAAGGTACAGGCAGTTAACCGCGAGGGAGTTTCCGTTCTGCTCACTTCCCACATAATGTCGGAAGTTGAAGAAATGGCTGATGAAATAATCTTCATTCTCGAAGGAAAAATAAGGTATCATGGTGGTGTTGAAGAACTTATGTCAACCTACGAAACCCCAACGCTTGAAAAAGCTATCGCCGGGATTATGGGAAAGGAACTTAAGCTTTGCACAATCTGAAAAAAATTATAAACTACCAGTTGCGCGATGCCTTTCGCTCGAAATTGGTGATTTTTTACTTTTTGTTCTTCCTTGTTTTCACCTCGTTGATGTTTCGTTTTATCGGCGAAACATCGGGGGTAATCACAAATATTCTGAACATTAATGTGTCGTTTGTGCCGCTTTTAACTCTGTTGTATGGCACAACATTTTTCTACAACAGCCGTGGCTATATCCTGTTTATGCTCACGCAGCCGGTGCGCCGAACCGACCTCTTCCTCGGGATTTGGGGAGGTGTCGCTATTCCATTAGTGCTTGCACAGTTAGTCGGGGTGTTGCTTCCTTTCATTTTCTTTTCAAGGCTGACGGGCGATGCCATTGTGCCGCTTATTTCGCTTCTGGTTACCGGTTCTTTTATCGTTACTGTGTTTTTAGCGTTGGCTTTTTTCGTCGCTGTTTGGCAGGATGATAAAGCAAAAGGCTTCGGAGTTGCGATTACGGTTTGGTTCCTGATGGCTTTGTTGTATGATGGGTTTATACTTGCTATTTCAATATTTTTTGCAGACTATCCGCTGGAAACCCCATTGTTGATAATTTCAACGCTTAACCCGATTGACCTGGCACGAATTTTCTGCCTGATACACATGGATGCCTCGGCGCTAATGGGCTATACAGGTGCGGTTTTCAAAAGTTATCTGCAATCAACCGCCGGCTCTATTGTGGCTATTGTTGCTTTGTTGCTGTGGACTTCAATTCCGCTGACACTAAGCGTGCTTAAATTTAAAAAGAAGGATCTTTAACCTTAAATGATCTTTTCGAAAAAATGTGAATACGGGCTTCAGACCGTTCTTCTGCTTTCAACACTGCCGTATGGCACTACTATCTCCTCGGGTGAGATTTCGTGTACCCTCTCTATTCCGAAAGAGTTCACGGGGAAGGTTATGCAGGAGCTTTCGGCTGCAGGTATTATTGATTCGAAAAGAGGTAATCGCGGCGGGTTTGGATTGGTTATGCCACCTTCCCGGATTAAACTTCTGAGCATTGTTGACGCTCTCGACGGGTTGGATTTATTCAACTTTTGTGTACTTGGGTTCAAAAGATGCAACCCCGATAACCCATGCCCTCTGCACCACGAGTGGGACGAACTTAGAGAGCGCTTATATACACTGTTAGCTGAAACAAGCTTAGAAGATGTGAAGGAAAGATCCATCAAAAAGATTGAAAATTTGTTTTACGACGCTATGAAAATGCAGTCAAATGAAAAGGCGGAAGCCCGGTTCACGGCAGGAAAATGATTTTTATTTGTAAAGTTATTTAACGAACTAAACGATTTATAGGTTATGTAATGGATGAAGATAAAATTAAACAATTTATCGCTGAAACTGAAAAAGTTACGCTTGATGTCAGAGCCTCGATGAAACAAGGGTTAGACCCCTTCAGAATTATTATGAGTGCCGTCGGAAAACTTAGAGAAGGCAACATCTTCCACCTCATCAACGGATTTGAACCTCGACCACTATACAGCGTGATGAGAAAAAGAGGATACGACCACTATACAGAAAAAGTGGATGGTGTTTATAATGTCTATTTTTTCAAGTCAGATGAAGTCCAAAGAAAAAGAGACGAAAGCGAGAAAAATCAACCCAAATTTATCCCGCCGAAAAGAGTTGTTGAAATTGATGTAAGAGGGATGGAACCTCCGCAACCAATGATGACTATACTCGCCAAATTAGAAGAACTCGATGGTGAATCGATGCTCCTCGTTCACCACCACAGAGAGCCGATGATGCTTTATGACAAATTGGAAGAGATTGGTTGGGAAGGATTTGCCAACAAGATCGAAGAAGATTATTATAAGGTTATGATCACAAAAAAGGCGAAGTAATTGGCAAAAGGAATAAATATTTTCATGTCTCCCTCATTTAAATTAATTTCGTTACACTTTTTCTCAGCAATTTTATCCCTGCTGGCAGCAGTTGTGTTGATGATGGTGAGCTACCAGGGTCTGTTCTGGAACCATTTCTCCCCTGTTATTCTTGCAGTTACTCACCTTATGGTACTCGGCTGGATTGCCTTCACCATATTTGGCGCAATGTTTCAACTGACGCCCGTGGTGCTTCAAACCCCACTTTGGTCCGAAAAACTCGGTTTCGTTCAATACGGTTTTCACCTTATTGGGCTTGTGTTGCTGATATATTCTTTCTATATTTTTGCATTCAACTGGATTACAGTTATAGGCGGCAGTTTGTTATTAATTGCCGTTGTTTTGTTTATTATAAACAATTCGATGACGATATACGGCGCAAAAGAGAACAATATCACCGGTGTTTTTATGATTGCCGGCAACATCTATCTCTTCTTAACCGTGGTTATGGGGTTAATGCTTGCAATCAACCAATTCTATAACTATTTGCCCGGCAACCATCTGAAGCTGCTTACAGTTCATGCACACCTTGGTATGGCCGGCTGGATCGGTATGATTATCTGCGGGGTTTCCGTTAAACTGATTCCGATGTTCAATCTTTCACACGGCTTCTCTTTCAAACCAACCTGGGTGGTCTTTTATGTTTTGAATGTTGGAATTGTCGGTTTCTCTCTTTCCCGTTTCTTCGGATTTGATTCAACCGGCGACTACATCTTCATCCCGGTTATTGCCGTAGCCTTTCTGATATTTTTCTATCAGATTTTGATGATCATTAAACACCGCCTGAAAAAACAGATGGACCTCGGCATTAAAATCTCCCTTTTTGGTTACTCAACGCTTGTAGTTGCCACACTGGTAGGAGTTGCACTCCTGTTTGTAGCAAATTACACAATTGACGATAAATCAATCGATTTGGCTGTAATCTACGGTTTTATTTTGATTTTCGGATTTTTCAGCCAGCTGATCATGGGGCAATTGTACAAGATCGTCCCCTTTCTTATCTGGCTGCACTATTACAGCAAATTAGTCGGTAAGCAGAAAGTGCCGTTAACTAAAGACCTGATAAACAAAGATTTTTCACGGGCACAGTATTACCTTACCAATTCATCGAATTTTGTTGTGCTTGCGGGTTTTGTTTTTCAGATTGGCGAAGTGTTGCTCGCCGGTTTGGGGCTTTATCTTGCAGGTGCAATTTTGTTCGCTATGTCTATTGCACAAACTTATGTCAGGAAAACTGAAGATGATCTCAAGTGAACAAGTATTAGAAAAACTTTCGTATGTTATCGACCCCGAGCTTGGTTTGAACATCGTCGAGATGGGGTTAGTGTATGAAACAATAATTAAAGAAGATGTTATTTTGGTTAAAATGACTCTTACAACTCCGGGTTGCCCAATGCACGACACAATAGTTACCAATGCAGAAAAAACGCTGCAAAGAGCGTTCCCACAATATCGGATTTTTATTGATCTTGTATGGGAACCGGCATGGACACCCGAAGCCCTTTCACCCGAAGCCAAGAAAAAAATCTATTACGGCGAAGATGAGTGAAATGGCGAATTAACAAAATAAAATAAAAGGAATAAATCATGAGTAAAACTGATCTTTATGGCAAACTTTCAGACCTGATAACTTATTCTGAAGCATCGATAGTCAGCCGGCAATTAATTAAAAACCCTGCCGGTAATGTTACATACTTTGCTTATGATAAAGATGAAAACCTGTCTGAACACACTTCACCGTACGATGCTTTGGTTATCGTTGTTGAAGGAAAAATGGAAGTTAAGATTGCGGGTGAACCGCACATTCTCGAAGCCGGTATGATTATTAAACTTCCGGCAAATGTGCCACACGCTCTCTGGGCTTTAGAGCCTTCCAAAAAACTTTTAGTTATGATTAGAGGATAATAAATTACTCTTAAACGGATTCTTTTTACCGGCTAAAACTCTGTTTCTACGAAAGAATAGAATTGTTGTTTTAAGTTATTAATTACTGAGTCCGTTCCATAAATTCCATTGTCGGAATAATTTAATTTCTAAAAGCTCCTACTAAATAATTAAAGCGGCTTCCGCACTTAAAATTGCAGATAGCCGCTTTTTTTTGTCTTAAAATTTATAAATGACATTCTTGAAAGGTAAATGGCAGAGACAAAAAAATTGCAGGGATGAAAAAAAACTACAAGGATGAAGGAAAGTGTGGTGAGGAAGAAAACTACCGGGATGAAAGATATAATAGTAATGAAGAAAACTACCGGGATGAAAAAAAACAGCGGAAGATACTAAACTTATTTAAGCCCCAATGAAACTTTAATATCTTTTACGGCACGAAAAGCTTCCAGTGAATCATCAACCATGACGGAAAGCTTATCGGCAGTTTCCTGTTCATTTTTCATCAGATCTGCAAGCGTGGTTTGTTGCAGCACTCCGTCAACAACGCGCTGAACCATCGTCCAAAGCGAGCGAACCGAACAATCAATTTCATGCGCACAGGAATCAACCAACCCGGCGTGATCAGCACAAAACGAATCATCAAATAACCTACCGCCAAGATCGTTCACCACATCAGCAATTATTATGTTTCCCGGCGTACGGGCAAGTTTATACCCCCCTTTATGTCCCCTTTCCGATTCAATGAAACCACCCATCCTCAAAATACGAAGCAGTTTCGCAGTGTTGGAGTTCCCCAACCCCTCGGCAGTTGAAAGTTCGGGTATAGTCATCCCCTCGGGACCTGATTCCTTAGCTATCCGGAGCAAAAGCCGTAAACCGTATTCTTCCTGAGCACTAAATTTCATCTTAAAACAAATCGTTAATCAAAAAATCAAAACTGAAAACAATAACCGTTTAATACAAAGGGTATCTTTTTTTGCAAAAAAAGATACCCCATCGATTATATTCTTTTAATTATCCTTGAAATCTCGGTATTTTCGAACCGCAAATTCTAAGATACTGTATCTTTTCGAACCGCTCCTGTGGAATTGATGGTCCTTCAGCCGAGCAAAGTTTATCGAAAACGGCTTTAAGGTCTTCGGATATCTCGTCAGCTTCTCTTCCTTCAATTTCATATCTTGGCATGAAATAGATCAGTTTCCCATCTTTGAAGAGTGCCACGGATGGTGAAGAAGGGGGAAATCCCGGGATGTACTCACGCAGTTTTTCCACTGCTTCTCTCTCCTGACCGGCGAAAACGGTGTAGAGTTTATCGGGGATCACATTGTTCTGAAGAGCAAGCGAAATTCCCGGGCGTGCTGTACCTGCTGCACAACCGCAAACAGAATTGATCATATATAAAACTGTTTTACCGGAGTTGTTTTCTACTGCTGCTTTTACTTCATCCGGGGTGAATGTTTCTTCAAAACCGACCGCAACCAACTCATCCCTGTAGGGCTGAACTGCTTCGGGGTCGTATAGTGGGGGTTTCATTGCATTAAACATTGTTTCTCCTTACGAACTAATGTTTTGTGATTCTCTCTCTGCCCAACGGCAGGTTACTAATTACATAAATCCTAATTCTAACTGAGCAACATCGCTCATCATGTCCTTATCCCATGGCGGCTCGAATGTTAAGTTAATCTTAACATCGTTAATGCCCTCCACTTCCCTGAGTTTCATTTCCACTTCAGCGGGAAGGCTTTCAGCTACGGGGCACATTGGGCTTGTAAGCGTCATCGTAACAATTAGGTTGCCCTCAAGATCAAATTTCAAATGATAAATCAGCCCCAGTTCCCAAATATCCACGGGAATTTCCGGGTCATACACCGTTTTAATCGTCGCAATAACTCTCTCTTGTAGCTCTTGTATTTCTTCGTTGGTCACCGGTTACTCCGTACTAACTGCTGTTTGTTGATCGTGAAGTGCGGCGTGCAAAGTGTGCCAGGGCAAGCTTGCACATTTAACCCGCACGGGGAAATCTCTGACTCCCTGAAATATGCTAAGTTTCCCGAGTTTTTCAATCTCTTCTTCATCGGTAAGTTTACCTGTAACAAGCTCATGAAATTTTTGGAAAAGAACCTCCGCCTCTTCAAGCGTTTTTCCTTTAAGTTCCGCAGTCATAATTGAAGCGGAAGATTTGGAAATCGCGCAACCATTCCCTTCAAAAGAAATGTCGCGGATTACACCATTCGCCACATCCAAATAGATGTAAACATGGTCACCACACAAAGGGTTAAACCCTTCAGAGTGGTGCGAAGGAAGTTCAATTTTCCTGAAATTTCTCGGGTTTTTATTATGGTCAATAATAACCTGTTGATATAATTCTTTTAATTCCTCATTCATCAGCTAAAAAACTCTGCCGCTTTCTTGATTGCTTCGGCAGCACAGTCAATATCTTCGTAGTTGTTATACAACCCAATCGAAGCCCTCGAAAGTGCAGGCACGCCAAAATGTTTCATAACGGGTTGTGTGCACATGTGCCCGGTTCTTATTGCAATTCCTTCCATATCAAGAATTGTCCCGACATCATGCGGATGAACCCCGTCAATAGTAAACGAAAAAACGCTGCCTTTTTTTGCAGCACTTCCCACTAATGAAACTCCCTGAATTTCAAGGAATTTCTGCTCCATATACCTGTAAAGGTCTCTCTCGTGTTCGTGGATATTATCTATCCCCAACGCGGTTACATAGTCGATTGCGTGCCCCAACCCTATAGCTCCGGAAATATTCGGAGTGCCGGCTTCAAATTTGTTGGGAAGTCCGTTGTAAATTGTTTTTTCGAAAGTAACAGAAAGAATCATGTCACCTCCACCCTGCCAGGGGGGCATAGCGATAAGCAACTCTTCCCTGCCCCAAAGCACACCCACACCGGTTGGACCGTAAAGCTTGTGCCCTGAAAAAGCGTAGAAATCGCACCCGATATCCTGAACATCCACTTTGAAGTGTTGCACCGCCTGTGCGCCGTCAACCATAACTTTAGCACCAACCTCGTGCGCCAGTCCGGTAATTTCTTTCACAGGGTTTTCTGTGCCCAATGTGTTCGAAGCGTGAACCACAGAAACGAACTTTGTTTTTTCGTTCAGAAGGTTTTTAAACTCTTCCATCAGCAGTTCGCCTTTATCATTCATTGGTATAACACGCAACACTGCGCCGGTTTGCTGCGCTAACATCTGCCACGGCACAATGTTGGAGTGGTGCTCCATCTCTGAAATTATTATCTCGTCGCCGGCTTTTATGTTGGTCCTCCCGTAGGTGTTCATCACTAAATTCACCGCTTCGGAAGTGCCGCGCAAGAAGATCACCTCTTTTGTCGAGTTTGCATTCAGATATCTCTGAACTTTCTGACGGGCGGCTTCGTATTCATCAGTTGCCTTCTGACTGAGCTGATGAACACCGCGATGAATGTTCGAATTGTAGAGCCTGTAATATTCCGATATAGCTTCAATCACAGAGTTAGGTTTTTGCGTTGTCGCTGCATTATCCAAATAAACCAACGGTTTACCATGAACCGACTGATGCAGAACCGGAAAATCTTTCCGTATCTTATCAATATCCATCAGTGGTTTAACCGTCAGCGGGTTTCTCTCAGTCATTTTCGTTCTTTTGTTTATCAAGTTTAACAGCCACACGATCCTCGATGCGCCTTCTTACTTCATCGATAGAAATCGAGTGTACTGCGTCGTTCGCAAAAGCGTTAATAATCATAGTCTTTGCGAGTTCCTGCCCAATTCCGCGCGCTCTTAAATAGAAAAGAGCTTCTTCACTCAATCTTCCGACGGTAGCGCCGTGCGAACACTTCACATCGTCTGCATAAATTTCAAGCTGTGGCTTTGCATCAACCCTTGCGAAATCAGAAAGCATTACATTTTTGTTCTCCTGAAACGCATTGGTTTTCTGTGCGTCTTTTTTAACATAAACTTTACCGTTGAACACACCGCGGCTTTGGTCGTCAAGAACACCTTTATACATCTCGTGGCTCTCGCAGTTAGGCACAGCATGTTCTATCAGCGTTTGGTTATCCACATGCTGTATTCCCTGTGTTAAATAAAGCCCGTTCAGCGTTACATGCCCATATTCACCGTTGAAGCGGGCATTTAAGTCGTTACGAACCAATTCGCCGCCAAAGTTGATGTTATACGAAGAATACTTGCTCTGTTTTTCCACATCAATTTCAGTTATTGAAATATGGAATGCTTTCTCGCTTTCTTCCTGTATTTTTATGTGCTCAAAAACGCCGTTCTGATCAACATACGACTCGGTAACTACATTTGTAAAATAGATGCTTTCGCCTTCGGCGTAGTATGATTCAACAACTTTCGCCTGTGCGTTTTTGCCTATTATAAAAAGGTTGCGCGGCTGAATCAGAAGATTATCACCACCGGAGTTCACATACAGCACCTGCACAGGCTTACTGAGTGTGTTGCCCGATTTAACTTTTAAAAACACTCCGTCGTTTATGTAAGCTGTTGAAAGAGCCGTGAAAATACTGTTTTCTATCTTCGCAAATTTTGCAATGTGCAAACTTACATCTTCAGTGTATTTAGTGAGCGCAGTCTTAAGGTTACAAAGCGTTATACCGGGTTCGTTCACTTCATCTGAAAGTTCGGGAACATACACCCCATTAATAAACACGATTGTGTAAAACTCTTTCTTATCAAAAAGATATTTCTCCGCATCTACACCTTTAATTGAAGGTTTAACAGTTAGTATATCTTCAAATTTATGTGCAAACAACGGGGTTATGTTCGTGTATTTCCACGCTTCATCTTTTAGCGTGGGGAACTTCAGTTCAAGAAATTTTTCCAGCGCCGCTTTTCTTGTTTCATGGATCGAAAGCATGCTTTCGCCATTAAGGCTTTCTTCAAATTTTTTGAATTTGCCGGCGTACCAATTCTTTAATTCAGTGGGATTGCTCATTTGTAACCGCCTTACACCGCCATAAATTCGTCAACATGGTCTTTCACCCAGTCGTATCCTTTTTCTTCAAGGAACAGAGCAAGTGATTTGTCGCCTGATTTAATCAGCCGTCCTTTGTAAAGCACATGCACAAAATCGGGCACGATGTAATCCAAAAGCCTCTGATAGTGTGTAATCACGATGAAAGCGTTGTCTTTACTTCTGAGTGCATTAACACCGTTAGCTACAATTCTTAGTGCATCGATGTCAAGCCCGGAATCGGTCTCGTCAAGAACTGCAAGTGAGGGGTTAAGCACAGCCATCTGGAAGATTTCGTTTCTCTTCTTTTCGCCGCCGGAAAATCCTTCGTTCACTGAACGATTTAAAAGGTCCTGTGGCATATCAACCAATTTCATCTTCTCTTTCATCATTTTCAGAAAGTCCATGGCATCAAGTTGATCTTCACCGCGATATTTTCTAACTTCGTTTACTGCATTTTTCAGAAGGTTTACATTCGAAACTCCCGGTATTTCAATCGGATATTGAAAAGCGAGAAACAGCCCTTCTCTTGCCCTGTCTTCAGGAGCGAGGTCTAAAAGATCTTTTCCGTTAAAAGTAACGGAGCCTTCCAGAACTTCATAATCTTCCTTACCAGCCAGCACTTGCGCTAAAGTACTTTTGCCCGAACCATTGGGGCCCATTATTGCGTGTACCTCACCCGGTTTAACCGTAAGATTGATCCCTTGTAAAATTTCTTTGCCCTCAACGGCTGCTCTTAAATTTTTTATTTCTATCATTATTCTCTTTTCCTTAAAAAAATTAACCTACACTGCCTTCAAGGCTTATACTCAAAAGTTTGGTTGCTTCAACGGCAAACTCCATCGGCAGCTCGTTGAACACCTCTTTACAATATCCGTTTACAATCATGCTTACAGCATCTTCAGTCGAAAGACCGCGCTGGTTTAAGTAAAATATCTGATCAGCTCCGATTTTTGAAGTGGTGGCTTCGTGTTCTACCGTTGCCGAAGGATGGCTCACTTCCAAATATGGGAATGTGTGCGCACCGCACTTATCACCGATGAGAAGCGAGTCGCACTGCGAATAGTTCCTTGCATTCAGTGCTTTCCTCCCGATTCTCACCAACCCGCGATATGTGTTGTTGCTGAAACCGGCGGAAATACCTTTGCTTACAATGGTGCTCTTAGTGTTTTTGCCGATGTGCACCATCTTTGTTCCGGTATCAGCCTGCTGGTAGTTGTTGGTAACGGCAACCGAGTAAAACTCACCGATTGAATTGTCGCCTGAGAGTACGCAACTCGGGTATTTCCAGGTAATAGCCGAGCCGGTTTCGACCTGAGTCCACGAAATTTTAGAATTAACGCCCTTGCACATCCCTCGTTTTGTAACGAAGTTGTATATACCGCCGTTTCCGTCCTTATCGCCGGCATACCAGTTCTGAACGGTTGAGTATTTAACCTGAGCGTTATCCATCGCCACCAATTCCACCACTGCTGCGTGAAGTTGGTTCTCGTCCCTCTTGGGTGCGGTGCAGCCCTCAAGGTAGCTGACATAGCCGTAGTCGTCGGCAATAATAAGCGTTCTTTCAAACTGACCGGTGTTGGCAGCGTTAATTCTGAAATATGTAGAAAGTTCCATTGGGCACCTTACGCCCTTGGGAACATAAACGAACGAACCATCGCTGAAAACCGCCGAATTAAGCGCAGCGTAATAGTTATCAGATGGGGGAACAACAGAACCTAAATACTTTTTCACTAATTCAGGGTGCTCTTTAATCGCTTCAGACATCGAGCAGAAAATAATCCCCAACTGCCCCAACTTTTCTTTGTATGTGGTTGCAACCGATACCGAATCGAAGACTGCGTCAACGGCAACGCCCGCTAAAGCCTTTTGCTCTTCAAGTGGGATGCCCAGTTTATCGAAGGCTTTCAGAACTTCGGGGTCAACTTCATCAAGGCTGTTTAATTTGGGCTTTTGTTTCGGTGCGGAATAGTAACTGATCGCCTGAAAATCAACTTCAGGGTATGTAACATTGGGCCACTTTGGCTCTTCCATCTTCAGCCAATGACGATAAGCCTTCAAACGCCACTCTAACATCCATTCAGGCTCTTCTTTTTTCGCAGATAAGGCACGGATAACATCCTCGTTTAGCCCGGGTTTGAAGGTGTCCGAATCTACATCGGTAACGAAACCCCATTTGTACTCCTGGTTCGTTAACTCTTCAATCTCATTTATTTCAGTGTTACTCATTAATTTTCCTTAGCAGATAAAAATTTTCCAATTCCGAATATTAAACTTACGGAATCTGTACAAAAAAGTCAAGATTAATATCAATAGCTATAACATACTTCCAAAAGCTTCAGTTCCTTTAAAATGTTTCAAATTCAATAAAATGTTGCGAATTTGAATCTGAATTTTAAGGAACAGCACCCAAAAATAAAATGGGCGGCAGTTAATGCTGCCACCCTTATTAAAAATTTTACTGATTTATACTTTCTGCACGGTACCAGGGATCCAAATATTTTGAATTTGGATCGTAATTACCGGGGTAAAAAACAACTTTACCGTTATCGTTGAAAACAACAAAGGTAAGTTTATTCAAAAACTCTCCGCCGTCATATTTCAATCTTACAACAACATTGATTGCATTAGAAAGGTCAGTTGATTTGTAGGCTTCATCAATTACAAAACCTTTTGGAAAATAAGTGTTTATTTTGTCCCTTGAAAAATCAATATTCGCAGCCTGAATGTATGAAGGAGCAATAAAATCCTGCATTTTATCAGTCTGACCGGCAACCATATAATTCAAGTATTCGGTTACCCTTGCTTTGGCAACCTCGTTATTAACGGCTGTGGCATCACTGCCGGTGTTACAGCCGGAATAAAAAACAACTAAAGAAAGAAATGCCAGTGAGAGCACTAATTTTTTCACTATAGACCTCTGATTTTCTATTTAAAATGAAATTATTTACAACCTGTAATATACTATTTGAACGGGTAATAACCTTTGACCATAATTACAATTCTTTTATTCTTCCGCTTTGTCTCAGAAATGTGGTTTTACTATTCTGCTTTACCCCAAACCTGCGGTTTTATTCTTTTCAGGAATCTCCAAACCTGCGGTTTTACTATTCCGCCTTATCCCAAACCTGCGGTTTTACTATTCCGCCTTATCCCTAAACTGCATATCGTACAGTTTTTTATAAAGCCCGCCCTCTTCCAGAAGCTGATCGTGCGTTCCGCTTTGAACGATAACTCCTTCGTCAAGCACTAAGATTTTATCCGCATTTTTAATGGTAGAAAGCCTGTGAGCAATCACCACAACGGTTCTCGACTTCATCAAGCGATCGAGCGCTTCCTGCACCAATTTTTCCGATTCGTTATCCAACGCGCTTGTTGCTTCGTCAAAAATCATAATATCGGGATTTTTTAGCAGAGCACGGGCAATTGCAATCCGTTGGCGCTGCCCACCGGAAAGCTTAACTCCCCTTTCGCCAATATGCGTATCGTATCCGTTTGGTGTTTCCATTATAAACGAATGTGCGTTTGCAATTTTTGCCGCCTCAATAATCATTTCTTCCGTGAAACCTTTGCTGCCGTAACAGATATTGTTCCGTATAGTATCGTTAAACAATATTGTTTCCTGAGTAACAATACCGATGAACCTTCTGAGGTCTTCAACTTTAAGATCACGCAGGTCTTTTCCGTCGAATTTTATCCCGCCGGAAGTAACATCATAAAATCTGGGAATCAGGTCAACAAGAGTGGATTTGCCACTTCCGCTGGGGCCCACCAGCGCCACCACTTCCCCTTTTTTAATCGAAAAAGTTAAATCGCTCAGCACCTTTACATCAGGTTCATCCGGATAAGCAAAAGTTACATTTTCGAACGAAATTTCACCCTCAAACGACCCCACACTAAGGGCGTCTTCTTTATCAACAATATCAGGTTGAGTGTCAATTATTTCGAAAATTCTGTCGCCGGCGGCTGAAGACTCCTGAATCCGGTTATTCACGCCACTCAGCTCTTTGATCGGAGGTAAAAGCTGGAAAATGGCGAACAAAAACCCGAGAAATTCACTTGCCTTAATCTGATTGTTATCCAACACAAGTGTGCCACCGTAGTAAATAATCACCACACCCACCATCACGCTTAATATTTCAGTTATTGGCGAAGAAAGGTTTCGGATCCTGGTTATCCTAAGCACCATTTTGAAGTAGCTTTGGGTCTCTTCGTTGAACCGATTGTTCTCGTAGTTCTCCGTTGCAAACGCTTTCACAATCTTAACGCCGGAAACTGTTTCCTGAATCACGCTCGTTATATCGGCAATTTTCTCCTGAATCCGCGCACTGTATTTCCTCAGTTTTATTCCAACAAAAGATATAATTCCGGCGCTAAACGGCAGTGTTATCAATGAGATAACGGTAAGCTGCCAGCTTATGCTGATCGCAATTCCGAGAAAAACAATTATCGACAGTGGCTCTCTGATTAAATTAAGAAATGTTGCCGAAACACTGTTTTGCACTGCGGTAACATCGTTTACTATAATGGAAATAAGGTTCCCAACCCTTTCCCCTTTGAAGTAACTGATAGGAAGTTTATGCAGCTGCCTGTAGGCATCGTCCCGAAGATCGCGCACTATCCCCTGCTCAACAAAACTTAAAAAATACGCCTGAAAATAGCCGGAAATGTTCTTAAAAATAAAAGCAAGAAAAATAATCACGCATATTTTGAACAAAGCATCCGTTTTATCACCTGAAAAAACGAACGAGTTAAAAGCATTAGAAAGGGAATCTTTAATCGATAATATAAAACCGGGCAGTATTGAACCTGATGCCTCGGCACCACTTCCCGCCCCGGCAGGCGCTGCGGAACTCACTAATGATGTGTTAAAAAGTGTATCCAGCAATGGTATCGAAAGATAGACGGAAGCACCGTTCAAAATTGCAAATAAAATAGTGCACAGCACCGAAAGCAACAAGTACTTCCAGTACTTGGCGGAATATTTTAACAGCCTGTAATATGTGTTCAATTCAGTCGATATTGCGGTAAAATGGTAAAAATCTTATGCTGCAGCCGTTCTTCATTCGTATTTGTCTTACGGCTTCTTTTTTTGCTAAATCGTAAATTTTCACGGTTCTCAGGTCATTTTCAAATTCGTCAAAGATCAAAATGTTTCCTTTAATCGTAAAATTTCTGTAGCCCTTTCCTGCGAACCGCACTGTCTCTTTCAGTTCGGTTAATGAATAAACCAACAATAAAGAATTGGTGGTTTCATCCGTTTTTTCCGGTTGTAAGTCGGAAAACTGAATAATTACAAATTCTTCCTTCTTCCCCCAATAAATCCTGTCAATTTGAAGTTCGGTTTCTGTAATCAGTATATCTTTTTTAAAATTAGCACCCGATAAATAAACTTTCGCCCCTTTTTGAGTTTTAGCAGGCTGACTGCTCTTTGCCGTCTTTTTGCTTTTACCCTTAACACTCTTGCTTTTTTTACCCCCCGTTGTTTTTTTAGCCACTCCGGCGGTGTAACCCTTTACTAAGTAAACCGAAAAGTTACCACCGGGCGAAAGATTTGAAATTTTTACAGCCGGGTACTCAGGCACTTCCTTTTTCACCAGATTATACGCTTTTTTGTTTCGTTTAATCATGCTGCCTGTGGTGTCGAACGAATAAGTATTACGGGTTGCAACCCAACGCTCAAAATCGATATCGTAAAAATTAAGGTTTAATACTGTTTCGTCGGTAACATTCGCAAAAATTTTAGAAACCTTCGGTGCGCCCAGAAGGTTCCGGGTACCGGTTGAATCGTGAAAGAAAACGGAAACACTGTCGATATACCCCGTTGTGGTGTCATATTGCTGCCCCATAATAAAATAATAACTGCTTTTTTCACCAACTTCTATAACCAAAAAGGGAAGCGATTCCGAGAACTTCTCAAACGGAAGTGTATTTCCCGTCTCAAGGTCATGCACAAATATTCTTTTCCCTTTTCCACCATCGCCCACCAATGCAAATTCACTTTCCGTTATCACCCGCACGGGCTTCTCTTCTGCACAGGAAGCAAGAGTGAAACTCAGTACCGTTAAAAATGTAATTGGTAGAAATTTTCTCATTCTGTGCCGGTTTGTTGATTAAATATTTGGTATGAAAACGAAAAAATCGAAACTGTAAGTTAATAAAACTTTTTCGGCTGCGCCTCGCCTCATTTTAGTTTTTGGTAATTAACTTGGCACCTTAGTTTTTTGGCGCGGCTTATTTGACCTCGCCTCATTTTAGTTTTTGCCTGTTAACCCCTCGGATGGTACATCTGCACCACCTGTTTAATGTAAGAAATATCGATGTGAGTGTAAATTTGTGTAACTGAAATGTCGGTGTGCCCAAGCATCTCCTGAACCGCACGGATGTTGGCGCCCCCTTCTATAAGATGCGTAGCGAAAGAGTGCCGGAAGATATGCGGATACACCCGCTTTCCCAACCCGGCAAGATCAGCATATTCTTTGATAATCGACCAAACCGCCACTCTCGAAAGCCCGCTTCCTCTCTTGCGGTTAAGAAAGAGGATATTGCCACCGGCCGGCTTCGCCATAACCGGACGCGCATGCAGCAAATACTCTCCGATTGCCTTCAAAGCTGAAGAACCGATCGGCACAAACCTCTCTTTGCTCCCTTTGCCGAAAACTCTGACCATTTCTTCCTCAAAAAAAATATCGCTTTTTTTTAACCCGGTAAGCTCCGAAACCCGTATTCCGCAGGCATATAGTGTTTCTATCATTGCACGGTCGCGCAGCCCGGCGGAGGTTTGGGTGTCAATCTTCGAAATTATAAAGTCAATTTCATCGGGCGTTAAAACTTCCGGCAATTTTCGCCTCATTTTAGGCGGCTTTAACTTAGCAACCGGATTTTTCCGTATATATTCAGAAATAACAAGGAAAGAGAAAAAACCTTTAATCGATGAGTGATAACGGGCAAGCGAGGCTGCCGAAATGCCCGCTTCAGATAACAGATTGAAAAAATCCCGTGCTGTTTCACTCTCAACTTCACAGAGGTCTTTCACTCCGGCATCTGATATGAACTGAAGAAATGAACGAATATCTCTGCCGTACGATTCAAGCGAGTTATCTGCTAAATTTCTGCCGATCTTTAGTTCTGTAAGATAATCACTTAAGAATTGATCGTACAGGTTACCACTTGGTATCTTTTTCAAGTTTTTCCTGACCCGGGTAACGGATTCTGCTGTGCTTGGTGGTTATCAACAGATTGTAGAAAACTTTCTTTATTTCGCTTACTTCCTTTAGGGTGATCGGAGTTAAACTCAACTCGTTTTCGTTCATTGTCGTTTCGATTATGTTGTTTATTAAGTTTTTTAGCTCTTCTCCCGGCTCTTTAATGGTTCTCGAGGCTGACTCACATTTATCGGCGAGCATAACAATCGCCTGTTCACGCGTAGCAGGGCGAGGACCTTCGTATCTGAAATCTTCTTCGTTCACATTCTCTTCACCGTACATTTTCACGGCTTTGTCATAAAAAGTTCTTATAAGCCCCGTTCCGTGATGTGTAGCTATAAAATTGATAATTTCCTGAGGCAAATTGTTTCGCTTGCCTAATTCGATACCGCGAAGAACATGTTCCTTTAATATCCTGGCACTTGTTTCCGGCGGTAGGTTATCGTGTATGTTTTCCTTACCGGCTTGGTTCTCGATAAAATAAAAAGGTGAAATTGTCTTGCCTATATCGTGGTAAAGACCACCAACCTTAACCAATAGTTTGTGCGCACCAATCTTCTCAGCGGCGGCTTCTGCAAGATTGGAGACTGCCTGCGAATGATCGAATGTGCCTTGAGCAGAGCTTAACATCTCTTTTAATAAAGGCTGATCACGGCTCGAAAGGTCAACCAGTGTTAAGTCAGTGGTTATCTTAAAAATGTGTTCAAAAAAGCGCAGTAATGTCCACGCCAGCATTGGGCTTACTAATGAATTTATGCCAGAATAGATTAGATCACGGAATAATCTTGACCAGCTCGCAAGCGATTCGAAAGAGAAGAAAACATTACCTATCAAATAACCTAAAAATATGTAACCCATCCCTCGATAAATCTGCTGACGGTTCTGTATATCCCTGACTGAATAGACGGCAAACGAACCTGCTATTAAATTCACGACTGCAAGCGAATAATCGTTGCCGCGAACACCCGCTACTATCAGAGAGGTTACCAAGGTGGAGTATAAACCCACGCGGGAGTCGAACATTATCGTGCACAAAAGTGAAACTAAAGGAACAACGATTAACAACTGGGCAGAACCGCCAATTTCAACTTTGTTTAGATACCAGGTCAAAACCGAGATGGCGATAAATAACAGTGAAAAAATTGAGAGTTTTCGGTTATCGTTAAACAGAGTCTTTCTGAAGTGTACCAAAAATGCACCAAGCATGCCCGTCAGAACAGCAATATGAAGAAACCTTCCGAAAAATTGCCTGATTTTCTCCCAAATGCTCAGGTCCTCAGCCTTTGTCGCCTGGTAAGAGTCAAGTTTCTCTTTAACCTCCGGGGTTATCCGCTCGTGCTTTCCGATAATTTTCTCTTTAGCGACAACAATCCCTGTGTTTCTGCTCACTTTATTGCGGGCTAACTTGATCTGTTCCTGAGTTAACGAATCACTGAAAACTAAATTCGGTACAAACAACAGCTCGGCAAGCGCTGTAAGGGTTACCGTTTCCAAAGAGTCTCTCGATAAAGCAGCGACGGAGCTCGCTGTCAGATTTTTGGCTCCATCAATGTCTAAAAAATCTTTTTTAAGCCTTTTTTCCTGCAAATTTCCTTTCAGGATAGAAATGGTGTCTTTCGGAATTTCATCAAAGTTGAGATTTAAGGTACCCGTACTCCCCGTAGTGATTAAAATCCCCTCTAATTGGTCAAGATCATTTAAAAAAGCAGCCATTTTCACACCGGATGAATCAGAAAATCCGTGCAATGCGTTTTTCAAAGAATCGGAAAATTTTGCCAGAAGAGGGTCGGAATTAAAGACTTCCGGGTCGATCGCGGCTTTTTGCAAAGCCAATTTCAACTCTTTAATTGTAAGCGAAATTATACTGTCTGAGTGAATCGGCGTGAAAACCTGAAAAACAGACTTTACGGCGCTATCCACCTCTGCATTGTAAACTTTTTCATTTTTAAGAATGGGGAAACTTTGCTCAGCAATAAGGTCGTCATCTAACCAAATATTTCCTTCATACTGAACATCCGCCAATTCTGCCCTCGGAAAAAGCAATGCAATAACAGCGGCAGTAATAACCCACAGAAGGAGTTTAACCGAAAAGCTGGTATTTAACTGGTCAATAGTCAATATTTAACTAATTTTTCTGGTTGTAAATCTTTTCCAACAGTTCACCAACACCGTCGTCATTGTTGCTGAACTCAAGTTTTTCGTCTGAAAGAAATTTTATCTCCGGAACAGCGTTCGATAGAGAGACTTTAACTGCCTTGGTTTTAAACAGTTCCACATCGTTGTACCAATCACCAACAACAACGGTGTCTTTAATCGAAATACGGAGTTTTTTCAGCAATTTTTTAAGCGCTATTGCCTTTGATACTTTCTCTTTTTTCACTTCAAGATAATAAAGACGATGCGACTGGCTTTTTGAATAGTTAACTTTCAACCCAAAAGAATAAGGAAAAGAAAAGTTCTTCTTAATCTCTCTGAGTGACTCCCGGTTTTCACCGACATACACAATTTCAACGATCTCATCCAAATACTTATGGTAATTATCCACCTTTTGGAATTCGGCTCCAAACCTGTCTATTAACTGAACAGAAGCTTCATTATGTTCGGTGTAAAGCACATTTTTTTCAGTGCATAAAACCATTTTTACTAAAAATTTTTCCGAGAGATTAATACCTCTCTCCACTTTAGCGGGTTTCAGATAAGTTCTTTCAATCAACTCACCTGAAGGGAAGTGTTTCAGAACAGCACCGTCTGAACAGATCAAGGGCGCCTCAATCTGAAGTTCTTCAGCATATCTGTTTAAAGCGGAGAACATTCTGCCGCTTGCAAACGAGATTATTACACCCTTTTCCTTCAGCAGTTTAGTATATTTTTTACTTTTTTCTCCGATAGTGCCCTCGTCTGAAAGGAGGGTACCATCAAGGTCCAATACTATCAGTTTTATGTTTTTATAATTCATATATCCATTTTCACTTCGGATACCCCGCATCTCCCCGAAAGTACTACACTGTAGTTTTGCTTAACGAGAAAATTACACCCACAATACCCAATATAATAAAAATCAGGTAAAAAAACATACCTGAATAATCGCCAAATATCAAACTACCACTGCCAAACAGAAGTGAATAGATCATAACCGTGCCGGAAATCCAGCCGAGGAATTGATATTTCATTCCGCTGCTCTCATTACTAAGCCCGTATTTACTGCTTACCGACCGCCATAAAGCCCCGCCGGGCTTCACTCTGGTGTAAAATTCCAACAATTTTTCTTCGGGTTCCGGTTTTGTAAGAAATGTAATCGTTAACCACGAAATGGTTGTTCCAAACACTAAAATATAAAGGTTATCGGGAAAGCTGATACCCAAGTAATTAACAACGGGTAAAAGAATGAAAGGCGTTGCCATCCCTGCTATTTCACTCCAGGCATTAATCCGCCACCAGTACCACCTCATAATCAGAACTAAGCCTAAACCTGCGCCGCATTCAATAATAAACTCCCAGGCACCCGAAATTCTGTCGATATACAGTGTTACAACAGCAGAAACCACCATCAAAATAATTGTTGTAACCCGCGAAGCGGTAACATAATGCTTCTCGGTGCCTTTGGTTTGCATGAACCGCCTGTAGAGGTCGTTAACGATGTATGAAGTGCCCCAGTTCAGCTGGGTTGCAACTGTGCTCATATATGCGGCGAAAAAAGCAGCAATCATCAACCCTTTTAAGCCAACAGGCATGAAATCATTTATTATGTTGATGTATCCCATCTTGGCATTTTCCGCTGTAAGTTGCGGATAAATAACAACTGCAGCCAGCGCAGCCAGTATCCAGGGCCAGGGTCTGAGTGCATAGTGTGCACCCTGGAAAAAGAGCGTTGCATAGATCGAGTGCCGTTCGTTTTTTGCGGACATCATTCTCTGGGCTACATATCCCCCGCCACCAGGCTCGGCACCCGGGTACCACGACGCCCACCATTGAATGCCCACATAAGCAAAAAATGAAAAGACAGAAAGTGAAAATATTTTCACTCCGGCAGTGGAGGTTTCACTTATGCTGGGAAAAAACTCAAAAGCCTGCGCCGGCAGTTTCTCTTTCAGCCCCTCTATTCCGCCTATCTGACCGGAATTAATAACAATTATCGCCAGAATAATGCACGCAGTCATCGCCAGCACAAATTGAAATGCGTCGGTAACCACAACGCCCCATAAACCGGAAAGTGCAGAATACACCGCAACCAAACCCATGCACAAAAACACAATCCAGACAACATCATCCGGTTTAACGCCGAAAATCCCCGTGAGCACCGCAATCATCGCGCTGTTTACCCAGCCGATTATAATAACATTCATAAACAAACCGAGGTAAATGGCTTTGAAACCTCTTAAAAATTTTGCAGGCGCACCGGAATATCGTATTTCGGCAAACTCCACTTCAGTCATAATACCGGCACGACGCCAAAGTTTGGCGAAGAAAAAGACCGTTAATACGCCGCCAAACGCAAAGTTCCACCAGATCCAGTTGCCCGAAATACCGTTTTTCCAAACAAGTTCGGTTACCGCTAATGGTGTGTCGGCAGCAAATGTTGTTGCCACCATCGAAAGCCCCGCTAAATACCACGGCAGATTTCTTCCCGAGAGAAAAAACTCCTCACTGCTTTTTCCCGCACGCTTCGAATAAACCAAAGCAATGCCAAGGCTGAAAACAAAATATACCGCAATAATTATGTAATCAACTGTTGCCATGTTGCTCCTTGTAAGAAATTTTCTCTCTAATCAACATTGAAATGGTGCCGGATAACAAACAAACCGCCACCCCGATTAGCGTAAACCAGGTCCATGCGGTTAGTTTTACAAAAACCACCGCAGTCATCACCAAAATGGAAGCTGCAAACCCTATAATAGCATCAAATTGTGTTGCTTTTTTGTTAAACAATCCCAATAAAAAAGTGCCCAACAGCCCCCCGTAAGTGAACGAAGCAATGCTTAAAGCAACCTCAACAGCAGCACCCTGCATCTCCATAAAGAAAAGAGCCGCACCCGCAAGAACAACCGCCCAAAAAACCGTTAGTCTTTTCGAAAACTTCAACTTCATCTCTTCTAACAACGGTTTTTTGCTGAAAATCGAGTAAATATCGTAAAAAGAAGACGAGGATAAAGAACTTACCGAACCCGCTAAAGTGGAAAGTGCAGCCGCAAGAAGCCCCGCAACCAACACCCCCTTAAGCCCGACCGGCAAATTATGAATTATAAAATAAGGGAAAATTTCGTCACTTTTTCCAAATGTCTGCCCGTGGAAAAAGATATAAAGCAAAACCCCCAACACTAAAAAAACAGCGAACTGCACAATTATTATCACTCCGCTTAACATCACCGCTTTTTGCGCTTTTTTCAGTTCGCCCGTTGCCAACAACCTTTGCACAACAAGCTGATCCGTTCCGTGTGAAGCCATCGAAAGGAAAGTGCCGCCGACAAGCCCCGCTATCAATGAGTAAGGCGGTGCAAAAAAACCGCCAATTCCACCCTCTAAACCTAAATTAAACACCTCAAATTTCCCCTGCTGCGCAGCATTTGCAATCGCCAATCCAAGCTCACCCTCAAACAAAAAGCCGATCATTATCGCGGAAATAATTGCGCCGCCAAGATAAATGAACATTTGAATTGCATCGACCCAAATCACTCCCCGCAATCCACCTGTGTAGGTGTAAGCAAGCGTTACCAGAACAATTATCATTATTGCGTAGGGGTAATCGATGTTCAAAAGAAGTTTAACAGGAATTGCAGTTGCAAAAAGCCGGACACCGTCGCCGGCAACCCTCGTAAAAATGAAAACAACGGATGCGGTGGAACGGGTTTCCTTTCCGAATCTTTTCTCCAAAAATGCGTAGGCAGTTGATAGCTCACCCCGAAAATACGCAGGTAGCAGCAACAAAGCCACCAATGTTCTGCCGATGAAATAACCAAATGTTACCTGCAAGAAATTCAGATTTCCAAGATATGCAACACCCGGAATTGATATGAAGGTTAAGGTGCTTGTTTCGGCAGCGACGATTGAAAAAGTAACCAAAAGCCAGTTAATTTTTCCGGTGCCAAGGAAGTAGTCCTGAACGCGTTTCTGTTTACCGCCGGCAAATCTGCCCCAAACAGCGGCAAAAATCAGATAAGCAACAACTATTATGTAATCAAAATTGGTGAAAGAGTCCATAGTTCAGCTTCTTTGTTCACATTGCGTTTACTTTGCGTTTACTTTGCAATAAAGTGCGCGCTTAGTGAAGTGCCTTTAATTCACGGACTGCCTCGTCAACCGAGCCGCACAAACGAAGCACTCTGTCCAATTTTGTTATTTTAATCAGTGTTAATAATTTTTCGGAAGGGCAAACAACCCGCAAACCACCATGCACATCGGAAATCAACCTGTTGGCAACCAACAGTGTGCTCAAGCCACTACTGTCGCAGCTTTCAACTTCGGAGAGATCGATCACCAATTTTTTCACATTTTGGTTCCGGACAATATCGCCAAATTCGCCTTTAATGAGTCCGGAAATGTTGGCATCTAACCTTTTTTCCGCAAACGCATAAACAGTAATTTCTCCGAACAAAGTAATTTTGTGGTTCATGATCATCCGTATGTTGTTTGGTTTAATTCTTCCTTTTGCCCGTTACTTAACCCCTGCTTCTGAAAGTTTTTGAAGGAATTCTTCCTCACTTAAAACCTGCACGCCAAGTTTCAGGGCTTTTTCAAGTTTTGAGCCGGCGCTTTCGCCAGCTATTACAAAATCGGTGTTCTTGCTTACGCTCGAAGCAGTCTTTCCGCCCAGACTTAAAATTATCTCGCCGGCTTCTTCTCTTTTGTACTTAGTTAGCGTGCCCGTTAAGACGAAACTTTTACCCTTGAAAAAGTTGTCGCTAACTTCTTCCGGCCGTTGAGATTCAAAATTCACGCCGGCTTTTCTCAGTTCCTCAATCGTGTGTTGGTTATGCGGGTCGGAAAAAAACTTACCAACGCTCTCAGCAATAGAATCGCCTATCTCATAAACCGCAGTAATTTCTTCTTTGGTTGCCTCCATCAGCCTGCTTAAACTGCCGAAATGATCCGCTAACTTACGGGCTGCACCTGCGCCGACAAACCTGATACCCAGCGCAAATAAAACTCTGTGAAATGGGTTAGTTTTGCTTTTTTCAACTGCAGCAAGCAGATTATCGATGCTTTTCTGACCGAAACGCTCCATATTTTTGAGTTCTTCCACCCGCTCGTGCAGCTTGTAAATATCTGCGTATGTTTTCAGGTAACCGAGATCGACAAAAAGCGATGTAATAGAAGCACCCAGCCCTTCAATATCCATAGCGGTGCGTGAAGCAAAATGTTCAATCCGTCCCTTAATCTGCGCAGCACATTCGCTGTTTTCGCAATAAAAAGCCACCTCCCCTTCCGGTTTATAGACTTCGGTCCCGCAAACGGGGCAAAATTCAGGCGGCACCTCCGGCTTCGAGTCCGCCGGGCGGGCATCCAACACCACTTCCACGACTTTCGGAATCACATCTCCCCCCTTTTCGATCCTCACGGTGTCCCCGCTTCGAATATCTTTCCGGGTAATCTCGTCAAAGTTGTGAAGTGTCGCCCTGCTGATCGTCGAACCGGCAAGAAACACCGGTTCAAGTTCTGCAACCGGGGTGATCGCTCCGGTTCTTCCCACCTGCCAGGTGATGCTTTTCAGCTTTGTGGTTGCCTGTTTCGCCTTGAACTTAAATGCGCACGCCCAACGGGGCGATTTCGCAATATTTCCCAAAATTTCCTGCTGACTGAACCGGTTCACTTTTATAACAACGCCATCGACTTCGTATGGAAGATTATCCCTTTTTTCCTCGAGTGTACGGCAATATTTCAAAACATCGTTCATGTTATCGAACACACGATATTCCGGGTTCACCCGAAAACCAAGTTTTTGCAAATACCCAAGATTTTCATACTGTGTGCCATAAGGTTCGCTTTTAGCGATAAAGTAGTATGTAAAAATTTGAAGCGGGCGCTCGGCTGCTTCTGCAGGGTTTAACAGTTTTAATGTGCCGGAAGCCAAGTTCCTTGGGTTGGCGAATGTTTTCTCACCCTTTGTTAACCTTTCCGAGTTTATCCCCTCAAAAACTGCTTTTTCCATGTAAACTTCTCCCCTGACTTCGAACTCTTCCGGGAGGGTTTCGTCATTAACTGAAAGTGGAATTGACCTGATCGTTTTCACATTAAGTGTAACATCTTCGCCCGTGAATCCGTCTCCCCGTGTTGCGCCTGTGGTGAATATTCCGTTTTTATAAAGCAGACTTACCGAAAGTCCGTCAATTTTATATTCCGCCACATATTCTACTTTTTCACCCGGCGGAAGCCCCTCCCGCACCCTCCGGTCAAAATCAAAAAGTTCGCCTTCACTATAAGTGTTCGCTAAACTAAGCATCGGATATTTGTGCGGCACCGAGTTAAACGAGTTTTCAAGATCGCTTCCGACGCGTTGCGTAGGGCTGTCGGGAAGCACCAATTCAGGGTTTTCCCTCTCTAACCGTTCCAACTCTTTGTAGTACATGTCGTACTCAAGGTCCGTTATTTCAGGGTCTGAGAGGACATAATAACGGTATTCATGGTGCCTTAAAAGGCTGCTCAGTTCCTCAATTCTTTTTCTTAGCCGGTTTTGTTGGCTTTGATTTTCCGGCTTTTGTTGGCTTTTTTGATTTTGCATCATTTTTGTCGGTTTTAGGTACAATTACACCTTTTTTATCAATCGGCAACGATTTTAACCCTTTCTTTTTTGTGAAGGAAAGCGGCTTATCGTTTAAAACAAGCGAAATTGGCGCAAAATTGTTCGTTCTTAGGTCTATTCTTTTTGCAGCATTCAGCGTTTTTGAATCCGCAGGTTCAAGCGTGAACTTCAAGGTGTCCGTTCTGTCAATTATTGCGGTCATCTTCACCGAGTCTTTTGCGCTTACTACTAAAATTACGGTATCAGCGTTTGCCGGGATTTTTTTCTCAGGAATTGCCGGTGCACTGAACTGGTTGCTGTCAGCCCCAATCAGATCATCCACTTTTTTGCTGTCGGTTACTATGTTATTACCCGATTTTCCTGAGAAAATTGCCCACAAGATTAATATCAACCCAACTATAATCGCCGAAAGAATAATGTACCCTTTCCTGGTGCCAATCATTCCTTTTAGGGTTTTCAATTTTCCGTTCGACATAAATTTTTCGAACATCTCTTTCAGTTTTGCCTGAATATCTATTTTCGGCTTACTGTGCACCGGTTTAGCCGACATGTCAGTATCTGCGAAAAGTGAATCCTGGCTCTCCTTTGGCGTCTGAAAATGTGGCTGAAAATCGCGGTTTTCAGATGAAAATTCATGTTGCCGCTGCGGTGTTGGTGCCGGTGGCGGCGGAGGAGGCGGCGGAGGTGGTGTTGCTTTAACGGGCTTCACTTCCGGTGCATCACTCATGTTTTTATAGGCTTCAAGCACCTCTTCAGCCTCCAACTGAAGAACATCTGCAGCGTATTCTTTAAGAAAAGAACGGACATACACTTCCTCTAAGAACTTGAAATCACCTTCTTCCATTCTTTCTACAAATTTCGAGTCTATCTTAATTATAGAAGCAGCTTCTTTAATATCATAGCCCAGTCTTTCACGGGCAATTTTAAGTTGCTGACCTAACTCTTGTGGAGTCATTTTTTCCTCTTTTTATTCTGTTCTAATTAACCTAGCGGAGAACGCACCATCCATCTTATCCCTGTGCGGTAGTGTTTGGATGCATCCGTTTTCGTCAACTATTTTCTTATCCGCGAACCTAGCGGCATCGTCTAACCTGAAATTGTTATGCTTGTGAAGGAACGCTTTAACCACTTCAAAATTTTCATCAGGTTCTATCGTGCAGGTGCTGTAAACTATTACACCACCGGGTTTTACAAGTATTGCAGCTCTTTCTAAAAGCTCTTCCTGAACGGGCGTTAGCTTTTTAATATCCAACAGATCGCGCTTCCATTTTATGTCAGGCTTCTTCGAAAGTGTACCCAACCCGGAGCAGGGGGCATCAAGAAGTATCCGGTCGAAGGGTTCATCGTCGTATTCCATAGCATCGATGGTTACAAATTTTACTATTGCAACCCCTAATCTATCCAAGTTCCCTTTCATAATTTTAACGCGGCTTTCAAACTTATCCAAGGCAATAATTTCACCCGAATTGCTCATCAAATCGGCAAGATAAGCACTTTTGCCACCGGGAGCAGCACACATGTCAAGTACCCTCATACCCGGTTTAACATCCAAAAGTTGGCAAGGCAAACCGGTGCTTTCATCCTGTATTGCAAAATAGCCTTCGGCGAAATATTGCCAGTTCTGGATGTTTGTTAATATCTGCAAACGATAGAAGTGCGGGTTGTAAACACCCGGTGAATATTTTAAGTTCACCGACTGCAGCAGCGCCTCAAACTCCTGCTTGTTAACTTTAAGCCCGTTAATCCGAAGTGTGAGCGTTGGTCTTTCATTGTTTGCAGCCATCAATTCTTCCACATCTTCACGGCTGTACCTCCCCACCCACCGCTTGGTTAACCAGGTCGGGTGCGAGTAATATGCCGCAAGATAGCTGACTAAATTTTCTTCAGGATCGGGGTAACGAAGCCCGTTTTTTGAACGAATTATGTTCCGAAGCACGGCGTTTGTTATATCTGCGGGTTTCTGCCCCTGAAGTTTTTTGACAAACTCAACCGCCTCGTTAACAACGGCATAGTCGGGTATTCTGTCCAAAAACATTATCTGGTAAAGCGCAACCCTCAGCGCATTTTTAAGCACGGGTATTGCTTTCGAGAACTGCCCTTTGTAAAAACCGGCAAGTATCCAGTCCAAACGCCCCATCCACCTGACCACTCCGTGCACAAGTTCGTACAACAGAGCCTTATCCTGCCCTGTAAGTTCAGAGAACTTCATTTCGTGGTCTAACAGTTTATCTAAGTAAGAATCGGTTCTCTCGATCCTGTCTAAGATTTTCACCGCTGTTCCGCGAACGCCGGTGTATAAGTCCGTTACTTTGTGCTCTTCTATTTCCATTTTTAGGTTAAAAGAATCAATATGGGAAACCCAATTTCCTTCTTTGTTTATGAGTAAGATCAAATACTTTCCGGAACAACTGCTCCTCAATCTCCGTGATCACTCTGTTACGCCGCTGAACAACCCTTTTGGCGGTTTCAAGGCTTTTCTCAATATCGTAGGTGGTCATCATATCTGCACCACCCCATGCAAAACTTGGTATGTACTTATTCGGGAAACCACTTCCAAATATGTTGCTCGAAAATCCGACTACCGTTCCGGTATTGAACATTGTGTTAATAGCCGATTTCGAGTGGTCGCCCATTATCAGACCTAAGAACTGCTGACCTGAATCCACCAATTCCCCACTCACTGAAATTCTTACGGTTCCGTAGTTGTTTTTCAAATCACTGTTGTTTGTATCGGCGCCCAAATTTACCCAGCTGCCGATGTATGCGTGCCCCATAAAACCTGAGTGCTGCTTGTTAGTGTAAGGCGAAATGATTGAACCTTCTATTTCACCACCCACTTTGCAAACTTTGCTTACCGTTACTCCCTGATAAAGCACCGCACCGGGCTTCACTTTTGTGTCCTTTCCGATACAAACCGGACCTTCTATTACTGCGTTTGGATAGATTGTTGAGCCGGAGTTGATAAAAACGGGTCCCTCCGAAGCGTCAATCACAACGCCGGGCATAACTTTTGCAGTTTCGTGAATGTAAATATTCTCTTTTTCTATCAAATACGCACCATCGTAAACTTTTCCCCTGATCCTGTCTTTAGGTGCATAACCGTTTGTATCCATGTAAGCGGTAAAATCATTTTCAATCTCAGCAGCATTGTTGTGAATTAAATCCCAAATGTAAGTGGCATATTTTACATCCACTTGCTCTGAAGGAATACCGTCAAAATTTGAAATGGTGATAAGATCATCCAATGCGTATTTCATATCTTCTAATTTCTTCCCCGATACTTTAGCCGCGATTATTGTGTCACCGTTAAGATAAAGCCTGTCGCCGGGGGCGTCAATTTTTATAATTTCCGCAAGGTTCGGCGGTGCAATCACCCTCCCGTTGATGAAGAGGCACTCATCCGATTCTATGGTGTTAACTTTGAACATCGAGTTTTTCAACCCGATGAACGCTTTCAGATAACCACGGGTGTGGTATGTAACATCAACTCCCGGATATGCGCGCTTTATTTTGTCGCGAAGTGTGTGGATTCCGCAGAATAAGTTGTAGGTGGGCCTTGTTAGGATCATCGGTTCGAAATGATCGTAGTAGATATCTTCGAAAAGGCAAATCTGCATATTAAAAGTCTCCGATAAAAGTTCAAAGAAAAGATGTAATATAACTATTTCAAAAGAAAGAGTTTTTACCTTTTCTTTTACAGTTTTTATTCTCCTTCAAAAAAATACCTGATTTTGCGGGGTTTAGTTGATTTCGGCGTGGTGGGGTTTTAAGTTTTGAGTTTTATGTTCTGAGTTTTGAAGTGTTGAATTTAGAAGGCTTGGGGGCTTTGTATTGTAAGCAATATTACCCGGTCGGGATTACCTTTTCCTCCAGGTGCTGGAGGTTGGGGAGTTATGGGGGGGGTGAGTTGTGTGGGGGTGTGAGTTACGGGGGGGGTGTGAGTTTGGGAAAATAAAAAAGGCTGCCTGAGTGAACAAGCAGCCCTCATATTTAAAAAACCGAAACGGACTTATTTCCCCGGTTTCGAGTATTTCTTCATGAACTTCTCTACCCTTCCGGCAGTATCAAGAAGTTTTTGTTTACCTGTGAAGAAAGGGTGTGAACCACTGGAAATCTCAAGCCTTACAAGCGGATAAGTATTTCCATCTTCCCATACGATGGTTTCTGAGGCTTTTATTGTCGATCTTGTCAAAACGGCAAAATCACACGAAAAATCTTTGAAAACCACAGGTCTATAGTGAGGATGAATTCCTTTTTTCATTTCTCTCGCATTCGTTGTTAATGAATTTTTAAAATTAGCCTTGTAATATACACTTTTTTATCGTTTGGGTAAAATTATTTTTTGATATTCTTCCCAACCGGTAAGTCAGTTAAAGTATTTTATCTTCACAAAACTTACTGTTAAAGACGAATTTTACAATTTATCCAAAACCGAACCGTTTAAGAATAGAGTCATAACTGATCCAATCTGTCAGTTTCACAGCATCATTTGCTAAACCGAAACCGGTTTACTTAAGCAGCAGCATTTTTTTAACTGATACTGTGTTTCCTGCTTCAAGTTTGTAAGTGTAAACACCCGAAGGGAACTCGCTGCCGTTGAACCTTAAGTCATAATATCTTCCGGCTTCGGCGATACCGTCGAACAGTGTTGCTACTTCAGCACCCAGAACATTATATACTTTAAGTGTAGCTTTTGTGTCTTCCTTAAGAGCAAACTTAATTGCTGTTTCAGGATTGAATGGGTTCGGATAATTTTGCTCTAAAACAAAACCATTCGGCAAATTATCAACCAAAACCTCAACTACGGGGCTGTACTCAAACTTACCGTCGTTGTCGATTTGTTTCAGTCTGTATGAATATATGCCAAATCCAACCGGTTTATCCGAAAAACTGTAATATTTCGGTGAATTGGTGGTGAAGTGCCCCTCAACAAAACCGATTTTGCTCCACTCATCTTTTTCCGATTTCCGTTGAATCTCAAATCCGTTGTTGTTCACTTCGGTTGCAGTTTCCCATCTAAGATTAACAACACCGTTCTTAGCAACTGCAGTAAATGAAGTTAATTCAACAGGAAGAGCAGCGTTTGTATGAAAAGTTGCTTTGTAGTTGGCTCCACCGTTACTGTCATATTTTGTTTCACTTGGACCTGTTCCATAAGCTTCGATATAAATTTCTAAAATATAATCTTTTCCCGGGTCTAAGTAAGTAGGAAGAGTTATTGGGCTGCCGGTTTTACCCCATCTTTGATCGCCGCCACCTAAATCTTCTTGCCAGTTCCCATCCTGCCCTGTAAAACTTCCGCCGCTTCCGCCGGATAAATAAACTCTCCAATATAATTTACAACCGGTTACATCACTTCCGCCATTCTTATAAGTCCGAACATTCCAAACGGAAATTTGAAAGGCATCAGATAAGGCGTTTATTGTCCCTAAATCTGCAGTAGTAAATGTACCGGCTCCTGCATTCCACAAAGTATAAGATGTGGTCGTTCCTCTTAAATTAATCGTTACATCACTCCGGTTGGAATCGAAGAAACCCCATGCTGCAAAAGCTATAGAATGGATTAAAAGAAAAAAAGCGAATAAAGTAAAAAGTTTTTTCACGGCTAAACCTCCGTTAAAATATTAAAAAATTTGAAGTGTTTTCCTAACATAACCTCATAATAGTAAGGAGAACTCAATTAACACTAAACCTTATGATTTGGTCACATTTTCCCATCAGAAAAACCTTACAAACCATTGTGCAAAGTACAAAATGTTTTAATAATTGTCAAGCGATTTTTTAAACAAAAATCAACAAAAAAATTTGTTAACAATTATCAATTTATTTTGCAAATAAAAATCAATACACTCCAATTTCTGCCGAATCAAAACTAACTGTAAAAAGCTCCCTCTCAAAAAAAACTTGCTAATCGTTTCGGTTAAAAATCAAGTAACTGTGGCTAAGCCAAAATTAGTCATAGAAATTAACCAGGAAGCTTTTCAATGACTTTCAATCGGTATTGTTCCTAAATATCAAACAAAAAAGCGAAAATTTGACACAATATCAACAAAAATCAAAAGCCCGGCAAAACCAAAAAAAAAGGACGGATTAAAAATCCGTCCCGAGGGAAAAGTAGAAAATCGGTTTGCTGAAGCCATCGATGTTGTAAGCCCAGGCGAGGTCGCACCTCACGAGGAAATAGAGAAAATAAGTTCTAAGCCCAAACCCGGTGCCCATCAACAAATCTTTCGAAATAAGGTTTCCTTTGTCATTTTTCGAAAAGAGTTGCAGTTTGCTGTTATCGCTCCATGTCGCACCGGCATCGAAGAAGATAGTGCCCATAATGTTGCTAAAAAACAGAGGCAACCCGCCCGTAATCAGATAACGAATAAAAGGGAACCTCAACTCAACATTAACCAATCCATATTTTGTACCGATAGCCTCAGCATAGTTATAACCTCTCATCGGCAGAGCTGTTGAAAGGAACACAAAATCGCTCGGTGAATCCATCGGCAAACGCCCCGTTGACCAATCACGGTTTATCCAGTTCTCTGTGCCGCCGATAAAAAAGCGCTGCGGGTTGTTACCCCATGAATAGCCAAAAGAACCGCGAACCGCCAGTGAATAATCACCCCAGAACCTGAGATATTCACGATAATCACCCAAAATTGAGAAGAACCCATAATGACCGTAATCGATAAAAGGATTTGCCATAAACTCTAACCGATATCTCGTTCCGTCAATTGGTGCAGTATAACCAAAAATGGTGTTATCGTGCACAAAAGCAATCGAGGGGACCAAAAAAGTGTTCTCCCGTTGCGCTTCGGCTGGGTCGTCAAGGTTTGTTTGTGTGGCGTTTGTAAAAGAAAGCCCGAGATCAACCCGATAAAAAGTATTAAGCGGATAACTTGCCGAAAGGTTCAGCCCGTAGTTCCTGAACCGGAAGAAATTCAAAAAAGGACCCCGATTCAAATAAACAAACCGCGCTGTGTGGTAGCCCATTATACCAATATCCCAGCGCCCTTTCAGTGAGTAATACGCCAAGCCATAATCGCTGTTTTTCAGATCAATCTGAAGTGAAGTGAAGCCTACTAACCTGTGGTTGCCCAAAACATCACTGAACGAAAGAACAGTTGTGCCCAAAAGCCCGTAATAAGTACTGTAACCCGCATTTGCGTAAACCAAATCGGGCGAAAAGTTTATTTTGTACTTCCGGACCTTAAAATCACCGTCTTCCTCTAACCTGTCGCCCAGTTGGAATTCAGGATTAACAACCACAGCAGTATCTTTGACCTGCACATCATCTTTACCGAAAATAGCAGTGGAATAATCAATTTCAACAGAATCGCCGTAATTGCCGGTGGTATCGGTGAAAACACCCGTGAAAATTTCAACTTTGTTCCCCTCACCATTGCCGGTGGTATCGCTCGCAACAGAATCTTTCGTCGCCGGTTCCTTCACAGCCACCACTTCCGTTGTGTCAAAAGGGTCTTTCAGGTTATCACCCCTGAAGCCGGTTCCGCCGTATATCATATCGGTCATGTAGCCGGTCAGCTTAATCGAATCGTTATCAACTGTGAGCGAAAAGGGGCTGTTAACGGTGAAAATATTGTATGATGCCTTGTACATCGCAGTCATCGCAAGTTTCTTGCCGTCGTACGAGGCACTGATCTGATCCAATCCATTCAGAGAATTGGTAACGGGCACGGGCGGCGCCTCCGGTGAGTGATCCGCCGCCAAATTAATGCGGTAAATGTTGTTTATTCCGTTGTAATCGGAAACAAACAGAAGCTCATCACCCGATTGTGATGGAAGTGCATATTTCTCATCACTCAGCGGGTAGTTTGTTAAACGGCGGATTGTGCGGGTTTCATAATCCATCTCGTACAAGTCCATCTGATTATATTTGTGCCTGTACATCTCGAAGCCCTGAAGCCTTAAACCCGGCGTTAAAATCGAATCACGATCGGAAGAAAAATAAATCTTCCTGCCGTCGTACGACCACCTCGGGTCGGCATCCGAAAAAATATCATCGGTTAAGTTTTCAACCTGACCGGAATCAAAATCGTAAACATAGATATCGGTTCTTTCAAAATTTTGGGCGGCAAAAACAATTTTTTTACCATCCTTCGACCAGTCAACCGTTTCCACTGATGGAAACCTGACCGGCAGACTTTCAGCCGAACCTGATTCCGCATCGACGATAAAAATTGCGTCGTCCCCGCCACTTTTAGCGGAAATAGCGAACTTTTTACCATCGGGCGACCATGAAATGCCGGGTGTTAAGATATTAAGTTCTTCGAAATCAACGGTTCTGTTCCCTTTAATTACCCTGGAAATCTCTTTGCCCGTGTTTGCATCCATTAAATAGACATCAAAAAAGTAGTCTTTGTTGGAGATGTAAACAATTTTATCACCTTTCGGCGAAATCGCGGGCGAAATGTTGTAGGAAGAGTTATCTTTTTTCGGGTCTGTCAGTCTTTTAGCGAACTCGTCGGGGTCTCTTCTTTCGGTAATATCGGGCCAGAACACCCTTTTAATATCTTTTTTCCATCTTTCATTCAGTTCTTCGACCGTCATTCCGATTGAAGCTTTCATCCCCTGGTCAACCCCGCCCCTGCTTTTTACTTTCATAATCAGGTCGGCAATTTTTTCCCTGCCGTATTTTTTGGCAATATAATAAAACACCGCCTGCCCGCCCCGGTAAGCAAAATAGCCGTCTAATCTTGGAATATCGGGAAGATACTCGTTAATTGCGGCATCACGAATAAACTGATCGGTGTTCGTATCCCAACCGAGCGAAAGGTACTCGGCTAATCCCTCAGAAAACCACAAGGGGAAATCAACAGCGGAACTGTTGCCCACAACATTCTGCAGAGCGCCCCCGTAGAAAAGGTCGTTCATTACTGCGTGAACAAGCTCGTGATGTATTACATGCCGAAACATTTTGTAATTCCCTGAAAACGGCAGAACCATCCTGTTCTTAAATAACTCAGTAAAGCCCCCCGTACCTTCACCAAGATATGAATCGATAACATTGGTTTCCTGAAACTCGTTTTGCGAGTCGTACAGAATAACCGAAATGCGCTTGGCAATCTTGTAATTAATTGAAGATTCAATCTGTGCGAGTGCATCTTCAATCGCCGAGGCGGCAAACTCGGCTATGCTGCTTCCCTTATCGGTAAAATAGATGTCGAAATGGACGGTTTGAATGTAGAACCATTCATAATCTTTGTACTGCACTTTGTTTCTTCCGAACTGCGGAAAAACCTGAGAAACAGAAAGTATCATAAAAAGTAAAAATAAAACCGTTTTTTTCATCTTGTTTGCCTTAAAAAATTAAGCAATTGTGAAATCGACATTTGACCTCTCGGGAATAACCCGGATCAATTTAACTCTGACTTTATCACCAAGCCGGTAAGTTTTACCGCTTCGTTCGCCTTTAAGCAAATAGTACTTTTCTTCGTATGTGAAGTAGTCACTTTCAATATCCCGGACATGCACTAAACCTTCGGCAAGCGAATCTGCAAGTTTAACAAAAAAGCCAAAACTTGTTACACCTGAAATTATTCCGTCAAATTCTTGTCCCACCAACGGCTGCAGGTATTCAATATACTTCATTCTTACTGAAAGTCTTTCAGCTTCGATGGCTGTTCGTTCGGTCAGCGAAATGTGTTCGCACCATGCACGAAGTGGCGGTTCTTTGTACAGCCCCTTCCCCTTTGTTTCGGTGAAGTGAGCCAGAATTCTGTGCGCCAGCAGGTCAGAATAGCGCCTGATCGGCGAAGTGAAGTGGGTATAATCCTTAAATCCCAACCCATAGTGCCCAATATTTTCTGTTGAATAAGCGGCTTTCGCCATCGAGCGGATAGCTAACTCGTTAACAATCACCTCTTCTTCTTTTAGTTTAACTGCGTTCATCAGCGCATTTAATTGCTGAGGTGTTGGCGAATCATTAAACCCAACGGTGTAGCCAAGCGACTTAACAAACCGCGCAAACTCTCGCATCTTTTCTTTATCAGGCTTATCGTGAATCCGATAAACAAACGGGATAATCTCGTGCTCCCGTCTCTTTTTGTTAATATGCTCGGCAACTGTTTTGTTGGCAAGCAACATGAATTCCTCTATCAGTTTGTTGCTTTCTTCCTGCACTTTCCTTTTAACGCCCAGCACTTCACCTTCTTCACCGAGAATAAACTCAACCTCATCTGAGCCAAATTCGATGCTCCCGGCTTTCATTCGTTTGTTGCGCAAAATTTCCGCAATCTTGTTGAGTGCGGTTAAATCTTCAGCAAGATCGCCCTTACCTGTTTTTATCACTTCCTGCGCTTCTTCGTAAGAAAACCGCCTTTTGCTCTTTATGACAGTTTTAACCAAACGGTAGTTTAATACCTTACCGCGCGGGGTTATTTCAAATACGGCAGAGTATGTAAGCCTCTCTTCACCCGGCACCAAAGAGCAAATCCCGTTTGAAAGGCTTTCGGGCAACATCGGAATAACCGCCCCCACCAAATAAACGCTGTTTCCGCGCTCCAATGCTTCTTTATCCAACTTGCTGTCCGGCTTCACATAGTGCCCCACATCTGCTATATGAACGCCAATTTCATAGTTACCGTTTTCCAACCTCTGCAACGAAAGGGCGTCGTCAAAATCTTTTGCGTCGGCAGGGTCAATCGTGAAAACATCTTTATCCCGAAAATCTTCCCGTTTTGCGAGTTCTTCCGGTGAAATCTCAATCCTTATCTCTTTGGCTTCTTCCAGTGCCCCGTTTGAAAACTTGAAGGGCAGGTTAAATTCGCGTGAAATGGTTACAACATCTAAATCGATCCCCTCTCCTTTAGGCACCACTTCAATAACTTTAGCCTCGGGATTTATCTTCGGGTTTGTCCATTGGATGTTGCCTGCAAAAACCCTGTCACCCACTTTCGCGCCGTTGAGGTCACCATCGTGAATGTACAGGTTCCGGTGAATTTCAGGAATATCAGGTTTGACAATGTAAAACGACCCTTCTTTCGTCAGCGTGCCGGAAATTACATTCCATTTTCTTTCCAAAACATTGATCACCTGCCCGGTCATCAGAACGCGGTTTCGCCCCTTAAGCTCTTTAGCGGCAACGGAAATTTCAACCGTGTCACCGTGAAATGCAGTGTTAAAATAGCGGGAAGAGATGTAGTAACCACCCCCGGGAACCCGGTCTTTAAATAGGAACCCTGAGCCATCTTTCATTATGTTGAACTCGCCCTTAACAGTTTTTCCGTTCTCTTTTGGCAAGTGTTTATACCTTTTTCCTTCCCTCACTAAAAAGCCCTCTTCACACAGCCGGTGAAGAAAAGCCTTCATTGCTTCATATTCCTGTTCCGTGTAAATGTTAAGGTCGTTTGCAAGTTGTTTTGCCTTAATGGCGTAGTTGATGTTCCGTTGGAAGTATGATTTTATTCTGTTTTTCATTAAAATTCAATTTTATATTTTAAGCCCATCTCGTTGATCATCGAGTTAGTTGTTGAGCCGTCAGTTGTGGATTCCCTCCGTTCGATCCTTAAAAGGAAATCTTTAAGCACGGGAATTTCGAACTTGAAAGTAGCTGAAGAAATATCCCGGAAAACATTGGTTGAGCCGCCAAACGAATATTTTATGTTTGATACCTGCCCGGAAAGGTTAAATTTTGTCTGGTTGCCGGCAGCCCGCACTTCGAGTGATTTTACATAATCACCCAAATAGCTTGAAAGCAAGCCACCAAGCAACGAGCCTGCAAGTGAAGTGGCGGTTCCCTGAATTGTGCTGATTTGCCCCTCTGCCGACGATTTATCAGCCTCCGTTAAATCCGATTTGAATTTGCCCGTGAGGATAAACCAAACAGCGTCTGCTTTATCGTATTGTGGCGAAGCAACTGAATTTTTGATGTTATCTTCACCGACATAAACTGCAATATTGTCGCTCTCTTTTGCAAATTTAGTGGAAAGTTCATCCATGCTCCCCTTCAGTTTCAGTTTCACCTGAACGGGTTGCTCGTTAGAAGTTCCCTTACCCGCGAATACATAATATGAGTTGTAGTTCGCTTCAATATCCAAATAAGGATTGAAAATCTCCCGTTCGAATCGCAGTTTCCCCGAGGCAGCAAATGTTTTCAGATTCAAAAATTCAAGTGTAGATTCATCCGATACTGTAAGTTCACCCTGCACATTCTCAAAACCTTTCAGTTTCTCGTAGTTAAGCTCGCCCTGCAGAAAAGTTGTGAGTTTCTGGTTTGCCTCCTGGGAGAAAATCATCGTCATTTTCGTCCCTTTTGACATTGTAACCTTGAACTGATACTCTAAATTAAAAGGAAGTTCTTTCTTTTGTTTAACGGTTGTGTCGGGTTCAAAAATTTCATCATCAAACAGTGCTGCAAATAAGGTGTCGCTGGTCACCTTAATGGTGTCGTAGTTTTTATATTTATATATATAGTTATCACCAGCGCCGGCAACACCGCTTCCGGTTGGCGGTATGGTCAGGTCGGTTTTATCTAAGTTCACAGAAGCTTTAACAAAGTAGTTGTTTCTGTCAATCTTAAACACAATATCCTCGTTCGTAGAAACCACCAACTTACCGAAAATAGGCAGTTCTTTCGAGGGTGAAGGGCTATCCATTACGGTCAAAGTTCCGCCTAAATTAACCTGCCCTGAAACCGGTTCGAAACCGTTAAGCATGAATTTACCCGTTCCCGATAACTTGCCGTAAGCTTCAACTCTTTCGCCTTCGTTTGTTAATAACAACTTTGTTACTTCAAGTGTTGAGTCTTTTAGTTCTACTCCTAATTGCAAACCATAGAGAAGTTTTGTCATGGAAACCCTGAACAGCCCCCCTTTAACCTCTGCTGTGCCTTTCCTTACTAAATGAGGATAGTAACCTGAAATACTAATCCCCGATTCAAACACCCCCTGCAACTCTTGTATGTTAGGAATAAACCCGTTCAAAGCATTTAACGAAAAGGATTTCGCGTCGATCCGCAAATCTGTTTTCTTATCTTTAACAAAATCAAATATCCCATCACTTAATGAAATTTTATACGGAATAACACCCGTGACCGAGAGCATCGAGTCGGCGGCATTCGTTTCACCTGAATAGAAAAAGCCGTTTGGGCGCACTTCTTCATTCTCATATTTTGCATTAAACACTAACCTCCCCATCGTTTCTTTCCGGTACCTTAGGTTATCAACCCGGAAGTTTGCGTCGATAACCGGATTGTCGAAACTGCCCCCGGCATTAATCGCCAGTTCAATATTTGCGTCAACCGGCTGCGTTAAGGGCTGTTTAACAAAATCCCTCATAATTTGCGAAATTGTAAGATTTTGAACCCTTAAATCGGCGTTAAATTCCGAAGTGCTCACTTTTGCATTCAAAGCCAGATACTCGTTATCCCCTTGCCCGAGTCCAAAATCTTTAACAAACAGGAAATTTTTACTGAAAGCAAGGATTGTGTTGCGCGTGTTCTCTAAATTGTAGCCGTCATACTCGAGTTTTGCGTCGTACATATTCAGTTCTAAAGAGTCTTTCATAAAATCAACCACAAAAGCAAGCTTCGCTTTCATCATACTGTTGTAATCGACGGCAATTTTCTCCATATCCAAAATTGAATTGCTGAGAGAAACCACCAACTGAGTGTTCGAAAGTGTATCGGTTTTCCCTTTGTTCAACAGAAAAATTTTCTTCACTTTCGTATCAATAAGCCCGTTAAGGTCGGCAATGGTAACTTTATCCGTTGGGTGTTCAATTTCAATTTTAGCAACTGCGTTCCACAAAATAATGGTGGAAGATGTGTCGGCTGCCTTAAATTTGAAAAGATCGAGATCGTGTTTTAACTTGAACTCAAATTTATTCGTATCAATGATTACGCTTCCGGAAAGTGCACCCTGAACATCAAAAGTTTTAAATTTCAGAAACTTTCTGATGGGCCCCAAATCATTAACCTGAAACGAAAAAGCGAGCGAATCGGAAACCCCTGCGGTCTTTTGAATTGCCGCTGTTTTTGCAACTTGCACCTCTGCCGCTGAAACTGTATCCGAATTATCGAAAAAGTCCGGATAGTAATTATGCATAATTTTGGCAACATCTTTAAGCAATTTATCCATTTCGTTGCCAATATTAGAACCTATTGAAGCATAATCGAACCTGCCGGAAGTGGAAGCGGTGAAAAGGTTGGAAGTAATAAAAATATCTTTTTGCATTCCCGGTTCGGCAGTTATTCGGATATCCGCCGATAAATCACCAAGATCGTCCCCCTTAAAAATTGCCTGCTGCATATCCACTTGCGCACGCAGCACCATATCATTTGGGTCGAATCCCTCGCCGTTCGCCTCCATTGTAAAAGATAACAACGAATTTTCTAAACTGTTTCCGACGAAAACTTCCGGTTTCAAGTGTGTGAAAGCCGACTTAATCGAATAGACGGGGCGTTTCATGTTACTTAAGTCAAGTTCACCGCTAATATTCCCGGTTTGTCCGCTCATTCTGGTTGAAAAATCCAATAAAATTTTACCGGCTTTTCCCTTAGTTTTCAGCGCTAATTCATCGAAAAAGAATTTATCTGCCACGGAATGATCTGCCGCTAAATCAATTTCAAACTCAGCGTTCGAAGGGTCGAATCCATGTCCCCGTGCCCTTATTTTCGAAGTGAGATTCAACGGAGTTTGGATATACTTGCTGATATCTAATTTTTCCGTTTTTAAATCAACTTCATAAAAAGGCTGATTTTTTGCGAAATCAAACGAGTATGAACCGGCTATGTTACCTGCTGAAGATCGCATGCCCAAACCACCCTTGAATGTGAGCGGTGTGCCGTAAAATCCGAGTGTATCGATTGAAACCTGCGGAAACACGAGAAACTGACGCAAGTTTAACGAAGGCATTATCTCGTGAATATCCGGAGGGTTGAGAACCGAGTTAGTTATTGACGCAGAAATTCGCATTTTGTCAGCGTTTAGCGGATCGATTACACTCCCTTTTAATTTCAGCAGAGTTGAGTGCGCTTTCAGGTCAAGTTGTGTCAATTTTATGGCATGAAAATCACCCTCAGCAGCAAGGTTCATTTCAACGGGTCCCCGCAGAAGATCGAAACCCTCAACCACTGTCGTAAGATCAGCAAAATGAAATGGCGCTGCATCAAATTTCAGGTTGAAATTTGCGTTTTCTAACGAATCAAGCGTAAAATTATCGAAGAGGTTCAATTCTTCGGTGTGGTAGTCTATTTCTAGATTACTTCCGGCTGTTTCTATTTTAAGCTCATTCAGATCGATTTTCCGCCCTGCAATCGCAACCGCTCCCTGAATGGATAGTTTGGCGGTATTTTTAAAATTAGGCGCAATATTAAACCTGCTGAAATCAAGTGAATAGGCATTGTTTGCGATGCCTATTTCAATATTCTCTAATTTTATATCGATCGAACGAAGCCGCAGGTCTTCCATGTTCATTGAAACATATTCGGCGGTGGGGTCAGTTTTGTCCCAATTTCTGAAGTTTAATTTGCTGTCCGTCATCTCGAAACTGCCCGCCTTAATCAGGTAAGGGAAGGGTTTCGGAACTGTATCCACTTCTTCTTCTTCTGTCGGCGGTGGCAGTATTTTAACTATGTTCAGAACACCGTTCGAATCGGTTACTAAATCGGCTTTCAGACCGTCAATATGAAGTTTCTCAACATTTATTTTGTTTCTGAAGAAATCTAACAGGCGCGGATAAACTTCAATTCTCCTGATCGAAAGTATTTCAACATTTGCGGAATCAGTGAGCTTTATCTCGTTTACCATCAGGTTTGTTACTAAGGTACCCTCGATGCTGCCGATTGATACCTTACCGCGCAGTGTTTCGTTGAGAATTGAGGTTAATTCATCTTTCAGAATTGAACGGAAAAAAGAAGTCTGTGAAAAAACAAGCAAAGCAACAATAATCGAAAGAAGAACATATAGAGTTCCTCTCGAGTACTTTAACACATTTTGTGTTATCTTTCGCTTTCTCTCCGGCGCCTTTGGAGTCTGCTCTTCCGCTTTGGGCGTCTGCTCTTCGGGCTTTGGAGTCTGCTCTTCCGCCTTTGGAGTCTGCTCTTCCGCTTTGGGAGTCTGCTCTTCGGGCTTTGGAGTCTGCTCTTCCGCTTTGGGAGTCTGCTCTTCCGCTTTGGGAGTCTGCTCTTCCGCTTTGGGAGTCTGCTCTTCCGCTTTGGGAGTCTGCCCTTCGGGCTTTGGAGTCTGCTCTTTCTTTTTGCTTTTAGCCAACTGCTTTTTCGCTTTTTCTTTTATCGGATTATCTGCAATATTTTTGCATAATCAGTTTGATTATACCTGTTGTTGAGCGCCCTGTGGTAAAAGGTATGTTGGTTGTAACACCACCGTTTGCTTCCACAATATCTCTGCCCACAATGTTTTCTAATGCCCAGTCACCCCCTTTAACCAACACATCCGGAACAATTGCACTGATTAGTTCTAACGGAGTATCTTCATCGAAAATTGCCACAAAATCAACGGGTTTGAGTGACCAGAGAGCAAGTGCCCTCTCTTTCTCAGGTAGTAGCGGGCGTTTATCACCTTTTAGACGCTTTACAGAGGCATCTGAATTTAGCCCGACTATCAGCACATCACCCAAAGCACGCGCTTTTGTTAAATAATCAATGTGACCGGCGTGAATAAGATCGAAACAACCGTTGGTGAAAACGACTTTCTTCCCCTCTCTTTTTTGCTGTTTCCTGATCTCAGAAAGTTCTTCCCAACTCCATAAAAATTTCATCTCAGACATAAATCCTTTTCCAGTTCAGGGGTAATTCCCAATTTTCCACAAAAAACTGTAAAAAATGAAAACTTCATCTCAACCCTTCAATTATGGTGTCGAAAAGTGTATTTATATTCACAGGAACAATACCCACCTCTTCGCAAACTATCCCGGCGGCATAATTTGCAATATAGCAGGCTTCGTAAATGTTCGCGCCGGCAGCAAGTGCGATAGTAAGTGTTGAAATCACGGTATCACCCGCACCGGAAACATCAGCTACCTTTCTCGCTTTTGTCGGCATCATTCGGGGGGCATTACCCCGATTGAAAACAGCAATCCCATCCTCGCCTAAAGTTAAAAGAATGTTTTCCGCTTCCAGTTTTTCAAGAAGAATTTCACCGGCTCTCAGCACATCATCCGTAGTTTTAAGCCCGAAACCGAGTATGTCACCCGCTTCTTTTCTGTTTGGTTTAAACACCGTAACCCCTTTATATAAAAAGAAGTTATTAAACTTTGGGTCAACCGTTACTAATTTATTCTTCTCTTTGCAAAGCGCAATTATTTGCCCGATTAACGAAGCAGTCAGCACCCCTTTATTATAGTCCTGAAGTATAACCGCATCAATCGAATCGATGTTGCTTCTCAAAACTGCCAGCAGCCGTTCTTCAGTTTCTGAGGTAATTTCCTCTTTGTTTTCTCTGTCGAACCTGACAACATGTTGGGAGCCGGCAATAATCCTCGTTTTAAGAGTTGTGTGCCTGTTTGGGTCGCTTATTAATCCGATACCCTCTATTTTTTCCTCTTTCAGCAGGTTCAAAAAAATCTCACCGGCACGGTCTTCGCCGATAATCCCAAGCGCGAGCGGAACACCGTTCAGGTGAAGGATATTGTTTGCGCAGTTTGCCGCACCGCCAAATCTGTAAAACTCATCCTCAACATCGACAACGGGCACCGGAGCCTCGGGCGAAATCCTCTTTGCACCGCCCATCACATAGCCATCCAACATCATGTCGCCAACAATAGCCACCCTTTTACCAAAAAATGCTGATTTTAGCCTGTTTAATCGTTCTTCTGAAAAATTGATCATCTTTAATTCTCTGAAACTTTATCTCTCCGCTGTATGCAGTATGCTTTTTATTCTGTTCCGGTTTAGTTTTTAATGCACCGTATTTTTTACGCTACATATTTTTAATGCGCCGGATTTTTATGCACCTTATATATCTTTCACGCAATATTACTTTTTATTCTTCTGTTTCAAGCCGCCCCATTTCCCCAATGGGTTGCTGAGATCGATACGCCACAAACCATTGTTCGATGCCAACCAAACAAACCCGTGCTCATATTCCATCTGGTAGATGTCGTTCACCGGAATGTTTAAATCAGAAGGGTTTGCAGCGAGTATTTTCGCACTGTTCCGGTCGATAATTGTTACGCCTCTGCCGTATTCAATCTTTTTTTCAGTATCGTACTCGTAGGTTCCTGCCCAAATTGTGTTGCCAATTCTCAGAAGAGAATAAACCCCGTTACCTCGTAAGCCGGTACGGCTGTCAATCTTATCCCACTTCGCCTTTCTGTTATAACGATAAATCCCCCCGATGTTGAAATCAGGAAACTCTGCCGAGCGCCTGTCCTGGTTACCAAACCAGATATACTCTTTGTCAAAAACAATCGAATTAACCGACACCCTCATTCCTTCGGATCTAAAATACCCATCTTTGTTCGTGATGAACTGGCACAACCCCGGTGAAAACTCGCCGTTTGCTTTATCAAATTTATAAAGCCCCCCTTCGGTAACAATCCAAACATACCTGTCTTCTTCGATGAAAAACCCTTTCACATTGTTTGTCGAGGTTTCTTCATCTCTGGCGAGACTGAAATCATCGTATTTCTGCTTTTTTACATTAAGAATCGAAAGATTAATAAATCTTCCGATCCAAAGCAAGCCGGTTGACTTATCGTATTTTAACCCTCTGATCCAGTTACCGTACTCACCCCCTTCGGCAAATTTTCTTTTCTTCCAGGTTCTCTTCGATTTTTCATAGATCAAAAGCCCGTCGCTCGTACCTGCCCATACATAGTTTTCGTTAGCTTCTATACAATAAATCAGCCGGTCTTTCACCCCTTTTTCATCTTCATTCATGGAGACCAGATTGTTTGAGGCAGCGTCGTAATAGAAGATCCCGTTTCCATAAGTGGATATCCAAATGTTCTCACCCTCTCGTACGAACCCGGTAATTTTAGCGCCCTCGGCTATAACAAAAAAATCGGGCGTCCCCGGGTAAAGTAACGAAACCGGTAAAAACCATAAAACCAGGAACTTAAAAAGCTTCATCAAACTAATAACTCTCATCAATTGAAGGGAAGGTGTTTTCTCTTACATCATCTATATACTGCCTGAATGCTCCGTCAAGAACTTCCGCCATATTGGCATAATATCGCAGAAATTTCGGGTGAAATTCTTTGTTCAATCCAAGCATATCAGGGGTTACCAAAATTTGTCCATCACACCAGGGTCCTGCACCGATACCAATTGTGGGAATGGTCAAACTATCCGTAACTCTCTTTGCAAGTTCTTTCGGAATCTTTTCTAAAACAACTGCGAATGCTCCGGCTTCTTCCAAAATCTTTGCGTCTTCGACAATCTCGTTGGCTTCATCCTCCTCTGTGCCGCGCTGTTTGTAGCTGCCAAATTTATGGATGCTTTGCGGTGTCAGCCCGAGATGCCCCATAACCGGGATTCCGTTTTCTGTTATTTTTCTAATCGTCTCGGCTACCCTTTTGCCGCCTTCAATTTTCACGCCACCGGCGGGTGTTTCTTTAACAATTCTGCCGGCATTTCTGAAAGCTTCATCTATTCTCAACTGGTACGACATAAACGGCAGATCCGTAATTAACATAGCACGGGAGACCCCCTTCGCCACAGCTTTTGTGTGATAGATCATCTCGTCCATTGTAACCGGAAGTGTAGTCTCATTCCCCTGAAAAACATTGCCAAGTGAGTCACCAACGAGAATAAGATCGATCCCTGCTTCGTCTAAAAGTTTAGCGGTGATAAAGTCATAAGCAGTTAGTGCCGCTATTTTCTTCCCTTCGCCTTTCATTAAAGCGAGAGTTTTGGTTGATACTCTTTGAAATTTTCCAAATGTACTCATGATTCGTTCCTTAGATCATATTCTCAAGATTAACAAAATTCAGACCAAATTTTTGGCTGAAACCGAAAAGTATGTACTCTTTCAGTTTTTTAAAATCTACTTTTTCGCCCGTTATTTCGGAAATGTCGGAAGTGCCGGCTTCCAAAATATTTTTTATTTCCTCTTTTTCTTCTTCACTCAGGTTCAAATATTCAACAATGCGCTTATGATACGCGCCTGTATTAATTGAACCATGTTGTAAAGTAACATCACCTAACCGCCTTTGCGCACTACCGATAAGCTTTTTCTCCTCAAATTTTACTTCAGCCTTTGCCGGCACAGAAAAGCACGCTGCGCTTCCGGCAACCCGATAGTGTTCCCTGAACTTCACTTCCTTTTCTGAAAGCTCCGCAACGGCTAACCTTTGGTCATAGTGCCGTAACCCAATTAAAAGCGCTTCGTTAACATCAGAGTAGATCCTCCTGGGTGTCATCAAGGCGGAGCGGAGCACAACAGAGTAAGTCAATTCCTCCGAGTGAAAAACCGCCCTACCGCCCGTCGGTCGGCGCACCATTGTGAAACCATCAGCAGTCAGTTTATCCGTCAGCACTTCGGAATCCGGCTGGTTAGCCCCCAGAGAAACACAATAAGGCTTCCAGGTGTAAAAGCGCAAAATCATAGCCTCCGGCGGCACATTTGCCACTAACCGGAGGTCGTAGTCCATATTGAACTTTCCCTCGTGTGCACCGGTATCAACGAAAAAAGCCTTCATTTCGGGTAAATTCGTCAACTACCTTATAATTCCCCTTGTGGTTTCCGAGATGAATTTCAAAATCTCTTCGGCGAACCTATCACCGGCAAATTTTTGGTTTATCTGCTCCCTTGCCTGCGTCATGTTCAGGTGCGAAAGATAGATCAACTCATATATCTTTTTTATTCTCATTATCTCGTCGTTCGAAAAGCCGTTTCTTCTCAAACCAATAAGATTAAGCCCTTCGAATTTTAAGGGTTCGTGCCCGGCAAGTATATAGGGCGGCACATCCTGAACCACCCTGAAACCGCCGCCAATCATGCAATATTTGCCAATTTTGCAAAACTGGTGAACCGGCGTGGTGCCACCAACAATCGAAAAATCATCGATTTTAACATGCCCGCCAACCTGCACACCGTTCGCCAGAATTACATTGTTTCCCAAACGACAGTCGTGTGCCACATGTGAATAAGCCATCAACAAACAATTTTTACCGATGGTCGTCTGCCTTGTATCCACGGTACCTCTGTGAAGCGTAACAAACTCGTGGATTCTCGTATCATCTCCGATGAAGCACTCTGATTCTTCACCCGCATATTTTAAATCCTGCGGAATGTGCGATATTGAAGCCCCCTGATGGATTGTAACTCTCTCACCGATTCGGGCACCTTCATAAACACAGACATGCGGGCCAATCCGGCAGTCTTTTCCGATAACAGTGTTACCATAAATAACTGCAAAAGCGCCAATTGTTGTTCCTTCACCAATTTTCGCAGCAGGATCAACAACGGCAGTCGGGTGAATATTAATCATCTTAAACCCTGTCCACAATGGCGGCGGTAAAGTCAGCTTCGGCTACTAATTTGCCTTCAACGAACACTTCACCTCGCATAATTACAAATTTTTTGCGCATATCTTTCATTTCCACCTCGATCCGGAGCACATCACCCGGAATGACGGGTTTCCTGAATTTTGCGTTGTTTATCTGCATGAAATAGGCATTTTTCTCCTCCGGATTCGGGAAAGAATTAAGGAGCAGAAGCCCGCCGGTCTGAGCCATCGACTCGATCAAAAGAACCCCGGGCATAATCGGGTTATCCGGGAAGTGCCCGTTAAAAAACGGCTCGTTCACCGATACGCACTTGTGCCCTACAATTTTTTTCTCCATTTCCATCGATATTATCCTGTCAACTAACAGGAAAGGATAACGATGTGGTAAAATTTTTGAAATGGCGTTAATGTCGAAAACTATTCCTTCGGTTGTAGCGTGCTGATATTTTTTAACCAACTGTTTCTGTTGGTACATCTTCCGGATCATTCGTGCAAACTCAACATTCGCTTTGTGTCCGGGCCTTGCTGCCAAAATCTGCGCTCTGATCGGCACTCCTATAAGTGCAAGGTCGCCGATTAAATCGAGCAATTTGTGCCTGACAGGTTCGTTCTTAAACCTGAATTGCTTGTTGTTTAGAATGCCTGTATCACCCAGAACAAACTTTTCTTCAATTCCAAGTTTGTTGCCAAGTTCGTCGAGGTCGTCTTCATCTAATTTTTTATCAACAATTACGACGGCGTTTTCAAGGTCTCCGCCTTTAATCAGCCCTTGGTTAGCCAGCATTTCCACTTCACTCAGGAAGCAAAAAGTGCGTGCAGGGGCAAACTCGCGGGCAAACTCCTTTTCCAAATCGAACAATCCGGAGTGCTGGCTGCCCAACGCCGGGTTTTGATAATCCACCATAACCGTAACGCGATAGTCGTCTAACGGAAGTGCAACGATGTCAACTCCCCTCTCCTCCTCGTGATAAGAGACGGTTTGGTCAATAATTAAATAATCTTTCGGAGCGTCCTGCTCAACAAATCCGGCAGCCTCAAGTTTTTCCACATAAATCAACGAACTCCCGTCGCCAATGGGCGGTTCAACCCCGTGAAGTTCGATTTTCAGATTATCGATCTGTAGCCCAGCCACAGCGGCGAGCACATGCTCCACAGTGTGAACTTTCGCCTCACCAATCCCAAGGGTTGTGCCGCGGGAAACATCAATTACATGGTCAACCACGGCGGGTATTTCCGGGTTACCCCCTAAATCTGTACGGATAAACCTGATCCCGTAATTTTCGGGTGCAGGTTTAAATGTCATCCTACATTCCATCCCCGTGTGTATCCCCACCCCACTCATAGATACTTCTTTGCTTATGGTGCGCTGTTTAATTAACATTCGATCCTTCTGAGTATATTTCTGCCAAAATATGAAAGTATAAAAATCAAACTTAAAATTTAACTAAAAATAATGAAACGGAAATGCTTAATTCTTTGTATCTCAATTCTTTCGGTGTGTTCGCCTAATCCCGGGGCTGCTTTTTAGGCGATTGGAGCTTTTTCAGGGAAATGTCGCCGGTATTATTTTGTAAATCAGTACAGAAAGTTATGAAAATATGCTTGGTTCGAACAACTTCTCACTGTTTGCAATACGGTTTTGAATTTTGTTTGCCTTTGCCATCAATATTATTTTTAAACTTCTGTTGCCCCACTTCTCAACGCTTTTTTGAGGGCTTTCGGGAGGCTCTGTTATCAATCATTAAAACAAATTCACCTTTCAGATTATTTTTTACCACTTCAGCAAGAATGCCGGAGAGCGAACCCCTTAACACTTTTTCGCCCGGAAGTGTGAGGTCGTATGCCAACACCGCTTGCGCCCCTTTCCCAAATGCGTTGCCGGCATCATGCAAAATGCTTTTTAACCTGTACGGAGTTTCTAAAAGTATTATCACTTCCTTAACGGCAGATAACCGCCGCAACTCAGCCGCTCTTGCATCTTTTTTCACCGGCAGCCAGCCTGCGTAGTAAAATTTTTCAGTGTGCAAACCCGAAACGCTTAAAGCAGCGGTTAAAGATGAGGCGCCGGGAATGGGCACAACCTTAACCCCCCAACTAAGCGCATTTTCAAGCAGCGTGTGCCCCGGGTCAGCGAACATTGGCGTGCCGCAATCTGAAATTAAGGCTGCATTTGCACCGTTTTTTATTTTTTCAATTATTTCAGGTGTGTTTTCTTCTTCGTCGTGCTCGTTCAGGGTAATTAATTCTTTCTGAAGTTTAAGATACGCAAGCAGCCTGCGCGCCTCTTTCAAATCTTCACAGATAACAAAATCAGACTCCGAAAGAACCTTCACTGCACGAAAGGTTATATCTTCCGGGTTGCCTATTGGCGTGGCAACAATAAAGAGTTTACCCGGCATTATTTCTCACGGAGATGTGGTGGTTTGAACCCGCGTGTTATGTCAAACCGGGGATAGTATTCAACAATATTGAAGTTTTTATCTCGAAATGTTCCTCCACTGGGGTAGTAAAAATAGGTTTCAATAGTGTCCGTTGGTGTTGCTGAGGGGCGCCCGCCATTTGAATAGAATTGTACCCGGTAAAACCCCGTTTCATATTCAGATTCTTCCAATTGAGCTAAAAAGTTCTCGTCTGAGAATAATAATTTGTTGTCTGTCACATTATTCATTTTAATATTTTAGATTTTTTGATTAATTTAGCACAAAGATAGTGATGATTTTTTATTTTAGTTAACTATCTGAAAAGCAGTTTTTTTCACCAATTTCCGACGATGCCCTTAATTAACAAAAACTTCAACCCAACTGTTCAACATCCGGCTTCGGTTCAATCTGTTATTTTGGACCTCCCCCAAATTGTGACCGCCGTTGACGAAAATGGGATTTTTGTGGCGTGGAATAAAATTGCGGAAGTGGTGTTTGGATGGACTGCCGAAGAGATAATCGGAAACCCTAAGGCTTCTGATCTTTTATACCCCGATCCCGAGTATTTAAACGACCTGAGAGAATACTGGCACGAGTCAAAAGGGCAATACCTTAATTACATCTGGAAAGTTACCTGCAAAAACGGCGAAGTGAAATGGATAAGCTGGTCGAATATTTCACACGATCACTCTGTTGAAGGATGGTACTCCTGGGCTTTGGGTACCGATGTTACTGAAATTAAAGAAATTAGTGAGAAACTTGAACAAAATGAGGTGGGTTTAAGAACCATTACCCATATTTCTGAAGTCTTGCTCTCTGAACCTGATTTTGACACCGCAATTCATCAGGTTTTTGAAATCCTCTATGAAATTTCGAATGCTGACAGAGTCTATATCTTCGAAAATGATTACGACCCAAACACTGATCGTTGGTATATGAACCAAACTTACGAGTGGACAAAAGACAGTATAAAGGTGCAGATTGATAATCCGGAACTTCAGGGGCTGTGCTACAACGATTTCTGTCCCAGATGGAAAGATACAATGCTCTCAAAACTTGCGATTAACGGGCTGGTAAAAGATTTTCCGCAGATAGAACAGGACGCATTGGCACCTCAAGATATCAAAGCTTTGCTTGCTGTTCCCATCTACTTAAACGATGAGTGGTGGGGATTTATTGGGTTTGATAATTGCACAAAAGAAGAAATCTTTTCTGAAAGAGATGAAGTTCTTCTACGGTCAGCTGCTGTGGCAATAGGCGGGGCTATTCAACGGGAGAAAACCAACAAGGAACTGAGAATTGCTAAGATTCGTGCCGAAGAAATGAATCGGTTAAAATCCAACTTCCTCTCAAACATGTCGCACGAGCTACGCACCCCGCTGATAAGCATTTTGGGGTATGCTGATATACTAATGGAAGAATTACGCGACCTTGAATTCATCAAAATTGCCTCTTCCATCAAATTGGCAGGGCAACGGCTTAACAGTTCGCTTAATCTGATTCTCGATCTTTCCCAAATTGAAGCAAACGCATTATCACTTAACTACAAAATGTTGAATGTTTCAGATTTGATTCACGAAATTATCTCTAACTACGAGATTGAGCTTCAGGAAAAATCGCTTTATGTTGAAGTTTCTATACCTCAAAATCTCTCTTTGATTAAAACTGACAGGAAAATCCTCGGTGGTATTTTTGAGAATATGTTGAGTAATGCCATCAAGTTTACGAACAAAGGAGGAATTAATGTTACGGTTACTCCGGAGAATGATTCCGTTTCCAATAACATCAATCTTATTGTTGCAGACACGGGAATTGGCATTGCGCCCGAACTTCAGCATACTATTTTTGAGGCTTTCAGGCAGGAGTCTGAAGGGCTTTCACGCAAATTTGAAGGTATTGGCTTAGGGTTAACCATTATTAAAAAGTTCAGCGAAAAATTAGGCGGAACCGTGGAACTGCAAAGTAAACCCGGCGTTGGCACTACTGTGACTGTTAACCTGCCGACTTTTCCCGAACTTACGGAAGAAGCTGAAATTAGTGAGGAAACCCCCGATACTTTTTCACCCTCCTGGCATGTAAGCAAAAAAATTGCCCTGTGCGAGTCGGATTCCTCAACTGCAACTATGCTAAGGATTTATTCAAGAAAAATTGCTGAGGTCGAGTCATACAGGCTGGTTTCTGATTTGGTGCTTTCAAAGAATTTGGTGAAACCCGACCTTTTAATCCTCGATTTAAATGTCAGAAACATTGAAAGCCGGCAACAACTTTTAGAGGCAATTAAAACAACGCCTTTGCTTAACTCCGTGCCGATACTCTCGTTTTCAACATACGGTGTGGTGCTGAATTCCGAAAAATCGGCTGAAATGGGCTTCGACGGCTTCATTCCTAAACCGGTAACAAAATCAGAATTTTTAAGGATTATTAAAAAGTATATCTAACCGTTTTAGTTAGAGTTAAGGCACCCATACCCGGCTGAAAACTTCTCTTCTAATACCGTGCACTATGGGCTAAAACTCCTCTTCCAATTCCCGTAAAAATTCCAAAGCGGAAATATTTTCAATCGATGAGAGATCGCCCAAAACAACACCACCGGAAGCGATTTCACGAAGCAAACGACGAACAATTTTACCGTTTCTTGTTTTCGGCAATGCTTCGGTAAACCTGATTTCATCAGGGCGGGCGATGTGCCCAATTTCAACCATCACATGGTTACGCATCTCTTCTTTCAGCAGAAGCGAGGCGTTTGCGCCCTCTTTCAGTGTTATAAAAGCAACAATCGAGTTGCCTTTCAGGTCATCGGGTCTTCCGATAACTGCCACTTCTGCAACATCTTTGTGAGTATGGAGTGCGTTTTCAATCTCGAGTGTGCTGATTCTGTTGCCGGAAACCGTAACCACATCATCAACGCGCCCGAGAATCCAGAAATAGCCGTCTTTATCTTTCCGGGCACCATCACCGGTGAAAAAATCACCACCGAAACCTGCCCAGTAATCTTCTTTGTATCTCTTCTTATTTCCCCAAATGCCGCGAGCGATCGAGGGCCAGCTGTCTTTAAGAACCAAAAAGCCGTTTTCACCCGTCTTAACACGGTGCCCGTTTTTATCAACCACTTCAGCCAGAATGCCCGGCAAAGGAAGTGTAACAGAGCCCGGTTTCAACGGCGTAACCCCGGGAATAGAAGCCAGCATGAAAGACCCCGTTTCAGTCTGCCACCACGCATCGATTATCGGGCACCTTTCCTTCCCCACCATTTTGTAGAACCAGAACCAAACTTTTGGGTTAACAGGCTCACCGCCAAGTGCAAGCACCCGCAATGAACTAAGGTCATACTTACTAACCCATCCCTCACCCATCCTCATTAAATTTTTCACATAAGTGGGGGCGGTAAAAAAGATTGAAACCTTATGTTTATCAATCAGTTTCCACATAACATCCGGCTGAGGTGTTACCGGCGCGCCCTCGTACATTAACATAGTTACACCGTTAAGAAGTGGTGCATAAAGACCATAAGTGTGCCCCGTAGCGAAGCCGAAATCAGCCGTGCACCAATATACATCCGTTGGTTGAATATCGAAAACCAACTTGAAAGAGTAGTAGGCGGCGGTCATGTATCCGGCCGTTGTGTGTATAATCCCCTTTGCTTTCCCCATTGTGCCGCTGGTGAAAAGGATGAATAAAGGGTGCTCAGAATCCAGGTGTGCCGCATCGCAATTATCGGAAGCTTCAGCCATCAGATCGTGCCACCAAAAATCCCTCCCGTTCACAATTTTTACTGATGATTCGTGCAGCCTTCTGAATAAAATAACGGTTGAAACATCCTGGCAACTTTCCAGCGCAGCGTCAACTGCAGGTTTAAGATATATGTTGCTGCCTCGTCTTACGGCTAAATCGCTTGCAATCACAATTTTTGCTTTAAGTTCCAAAATTCTGTCTTTTAATGCTTCGGGTGAAAAGCCCGCAAAAACTACAGAGTGAGTGGCACCTATTCGTGCACATGCAAGCATAGCTATTGCCATTTCCGGTACCATACCCATGTAGATAACCACTCTGTCCCCTTTTTTTACTCCTTTTGCCAACAACACATTCGAAAATTTTGATACTTCGGAGTGCAGCTGCAGGTAGGTAAGTGTTCTGGTTTCACCCGGCTCGCCCTCCCATATAATTGCCGCTTTGTTTCGCTCAGGTGTACTCAGGTGGCGGTCCAAACAGTTATAACTGATGTTTGTTTTTGCACCGACAAACCATTTAGACTCGTAAGTTGAGCCTTCCCGGATGTGTTTCCAGTATTTGAACCAGTGAAGTTCGTCGGCTACATTTCCCCAAAAACCTTCCGGATTCAATACCGATTCTTTGTATAATTTTTTGTATTCATCCAAGGTTTTCACAACAGCTCGGTCGCTGAACTCTTTCATTGGATGATATACTTTTTTCAACGATGAATTCATCCTGATTATTCGTTTTTTCAGTTTATTGTCGTTCATAGTCTGTTTATGTTTTGTTAATTCCTAAGTTAAAATTCTTTAGTCTGTAAACTTTTGTGTTTATCCCCCTGTTTTCTCCGGTTTCTCTGTTTTCTGCAAAAGCGAAAATGAAATTATAGCTGTATATACCAAAACCTTGTTCTTTTCATTCCGGAAGCGCTCATTTGCCATACACAAAGCGAAGCGCTCATTTGCCAAACATGAACCGCAATGGTCTTTCCAAACGGTCAGCCCACGCATCTTCGTTGTGACCCGCACCGCGGTCAAAATAATAATCTAACTCCTCACCAAGCACAAAACCTTTTGAAGTTAGAAGGCAAAACATTTTTTGAGCGTCTTTTTTGCCGTCTTCACCACTGTCGATGTATATCTTCATGTTTTTTCGCCCTTTTGAAGATTCTATTCTCTTGAAAATAGCACCGTTTCCGTAGTAAAAAGAGGACGAAAGGCACCCCGCCATTCCGAAAACATGAGGATATTCCCAAATCATACGAAGCGAACACAACCCTCCCATCGACGACCCCATTATCGCCGAGGCTTCTCTGTCAGGTAAGGTTCTGAAGTTATTATCGATAAATACTTTAAGCTCTTCCGCAATAAATTTTAAGTAATAATCGCCTTTTTCACTCTCGCTGTATTCTTCCAAACGATCACGCGTGTTGTATATCCCTACCACCATAATCTCTTCAATCTGACCTGTACGAATCAATCGGGTTACACTTTCGTCAACTCGCCAGTCTCTGCCCGCAAATGAAGTTAAAGGGTCAATTAAATTTTGACCATCGTGCATGTATAAAACGGGGAAATGACGGCTTTTGTCGTTCTTGTACGACGGAGGAAGCCAAACCAGCAGATCGCGCTCTGCTATCGGGTAACGACTCCTAAATTTTCGATAATATACAACGGAACCAACTATTTCCGTTTTTCCGTTGTTTCTATTATTTAACAATAAGGTTTTTGTTCTCTCTTTTTTTATAATTGGGAATTTATTCTTGTTGACCTACAAGTTAAGAACCTTTTTGCTTAAAAAAAAGACTTTTCGGAGTTTATTTACAGGTGAAGTTTCTTAAATTTTTGCAAATTTACCGGGAATTGGTGCCTTTTGTCTCTTTTCACCGGAATTTGTTGTGAATTGTTGCTGTTTTGTTACTGTTTTATTACCGTTTTGTTGCGTAACTTGCTATTAATTGCCGGTGATTATGATTTGTAGGGATTTGGTTCGGTGGGTGGTTGCAATTTCGTTCGCTGGCAGTTGCAATTTCGTTCATGGGAGGCAGTGCACGGCTTCAACTTTGGCATTTTGAAGCATTGGTTAAAACCGGCTGCTGCCTGTTAAAACCCGATATTGTATTATTAGATTTTTTTTAGAATTTTTATTGGAGATTTACCGTGAGCAAGAATCTTTTACTTTGGATTTCTGCCTTTGTTATCGTATTTCTGTTTACTTTGGTGCGCCCCTATATCAGAGGTGAACAGCCCGTTAGCGGTACTATCGGCATTGAGGGGAAAAAAATTTCGTACCTCTTCCCCCGAGAATGGGAAGCAGGAACAGACCTTAAATTCCTGATTAGAAACGATAACCCAAAAGTTACGGGATATTATGTTATCAATCTACCCGACGGGAAAAAAGTTAAAAAAGAATTAACCGTTGGTAAAGAGGAACTTATCGGCGTGCTTCCTGCTGCTAAACCCGGTGAATCGGTTGACTATACGGTTTTCTTAAAATATGACGATAAACAGACCCAAATCCCATACAATACAACCCTCACTACTGTTTTTACCGGCAAAGTGAGCCTGATTATCAAAATTTTCTACCCGTTGATGCTTTTTATTCTGTCACTGCTGGCTGTAAGAGGCGGTTTGGAATTTTTTAACGAGGAGGGAAGGTACAAGCTTTACACTATTTTCACAGCTGGCGCAGCCGTTTGTTTAAGTTTTATAATCGTGCCCGTAAGAAACCTTCTGCTGATTGCACCCCCTGCCGGTACAATCCCCCCGCCGGGTGATATGTTCACCGCTGAAACCTTTTTCTATTCTGTTTTGTGGGTTCTGGTTAGTATTTTGGTTTTCTTCAATATCAAACCCGGTTTTACGCTTTTAGTCGGTTCAATGTTTACTCTGGCAGGTTTATTGTTTATTTAATATAAACTCAAATTCGCCACACTGTTTAAGTGCGCACTATCAATGGCCGGTTTGCTGTTTATTTAACGAAAACCGTAAGAGAAGTGGTGGGTTCAAACAAAGAAGTAGGTAAATTGCAAACCGAGAAATTGCAAACCGGTTAGCTCGAAAACAGGCGGTTCACAAATCTGTAAGTTTCAAACACTTAAGTTGTAACCCGAAAACAAATAATTCACAAACAGGTAATTCGAAACGAAGTAAAATCAGTAAATTTTTACTAAATCAACTCCTTTGTAGTAATGAAGCAATATTTCATCAAAGGAGAAGCCTTTTTCTGCCATAACGGCTGCACCTATTTGGCATAAGCCAACTCCGTGACCCCACCCGGCACCGAACAGAACAAATTTTCCGGGGATGTTATCTTTTTCTTCTAATGTTTCCACTACAAATGCGGATGAATAAAGGTGCGATTCGGAAAGAGCACGGCGTATCTCAAGCTCTTTCCCGATTGTTATGCTGCGCTTCGTTCCTGTGATTTTCAGCCGGATTATTCTTCCGGACTCTCCCCGCTCCAACGGCACCATTCTTACAATTGCACCCAAATCCACATCCAACTTCTTTGCCAGCAATTCCTGAAGTTGTTCCTGCGAAATTTCAACCTGCCACCTGAAAAAATCATCCGTTTCCTGATCATAATGGAGCAAAACCTGCGAAAGAATTGATTTATCTTTCGTGTTACAGTATGCCTCAGGCTCGTTGGTTATCCATTTGGTTGCGTTGGTTTCATTGGTCAGGTTGGTATCGTAGTCTTCCGGTTCAAATTTATAATCGACAATTTTGCTGAGATAGGGCACTTTTTTACCCTCCCAAACATTCTCGAACGATTCTGAAACGCCGCCGCACGACTTCGAAAACCGGGCATCGCAAATTTCGTTGCCATATTTCATTACTAAACCGGCGGTTTCTTCAACGGCTTTACGGGCTGAATCTGTGAAAATTTTGGTGATACCTTGGTATCTTTGGCAGTGATCATCGGCGCAAACATCGAAATCTTCATGGTCCTCACGGTCGTACCACCGAAGTATCTCATCATCCGTGAAAACCATCCCTTTTTGCGCAGCCGTGAGGTTGCCTTTGGTTTTCGACTGCTCAATCTGCGAGAGCAACCAGCTGCGCGAAATTACAGCGTGCGCTTTCAGCAACGAAAGGCTGCTTTTAGCACTCATTTCCGATGAAATTACGCTTTTTAAGTACTCTTCTATATTTATAATGTTAATCGCTGTTACTTTATCACCTTTTCGTAACAGCTTTAAGGTTCCTTTAAAATTCTGCTTCTCTCTTCTTTCCCAGTGAAACTGAACACCAATAACCACATCTTTAATCATAAAATGCTCTGTCTCAGGTGAGTTAGGCCTGAAGAAAATGCTCGTTTCATCACTTATTTTTTTGCCGGAACCCTCAACCACAAGCTTTCCGTTTTTCACCCGTGCCTGGAATATTCCGCTGAAAAAATCTTCCTGGTTGTTTGTGTAATAATCGCCATAGCAGGTGAAATTTATTACACTGTCAGTTAAAATGCCCACGCTTATTAGCGGTTCATCCATACCTTACCTTAAATTAAAACAAAATTTCAAGATCGAATATACAAAACCTTTTGAAAATTTTAATCTTTTTAGAACCGTCGGTTTGATTATCTTTATTATTTTTGTATTAATTTTTAAAAAAGTGTTTGTATGAAGAGAAAAGTAAGAATTATCGGTTTCCCTATGGACCTCGGCGCCGGAAGAAGAGGCGTCGATATGGGGCCCTCCGCTTTACGCATCGCTCAACTTTCTGAAAAATTGGAAGAGCTGGGATACGAAGTCGATGACCTCGGCGATATTGATGTCGGGATTATGGAAACCGAAGCCGTTAAAGATGACAAACTTAAGTATATCGACGAAATTGAAAGAACCTCGCTGAAGCTCGCTAAAGTGGTTGAAGAAACTCTTGAAGCTGAAGATTTCCCCCTATGCATCGGCGGCGATCACTCTATGGCGCTCGGTACTCTCGGCGGCATTGCTTCTTATTGCAGAAAACGAGGGCAAAGCCTCGGCGTTATTTGGATTGACGCACACACCGATATGAACAGCGATAAAACAACCCCATCAGGAAATATTCACGGAATGTCACTCGCCGCTTCCCTCGGTATCGGGCACCCCCGCTTGGTTGACCTCTATGGCGAAGGACCCAAACTTAATCCGGAGGATGTAGTGGTGATTGGCGCCAGAAGTATTGATAAAGAAGAGCGCATTAACATCCAAAAATCGGGCATTACTGTTTATACTATGTCAGATATCGATAAAATGGGCATTCACAGAATTGTAACAAAAGTGCTAAAACAGTTCAAAAATAAGGTTGATCATATTCATGTCAGCTTTGATGTTGACAGTGTTGACCCTACAATTCTGCCAGGTGTAGGTACGCCGGTGCCCGGCGGGTTAAACTATCGGGAAGCGCATTTGCTTATGGAAACGATTGCCGAGTGCGGCTGCATGTCTTCTCTTGAAATTACTGAAATTAACCCGATTTTGGATACTAAAAACAACAGCGCGGTTTTTGCCGTTGGGTTAGTTGCCTCGAGCATGGGGCTGCGGATTTTGTAATATGATTTAACCGCTTTTTGGTTAAATTTTTGAATATTTGGAGTTTATCGGATTGAAATTGAAAGGATTTCCCTGATTGTAGTTTGGGAAGTTTTTTGATTTAATCCGAGGGATTTCCTGATGGAAATTGAGATGATTTTCTGATTAAACCCGGGAAATATTCGGACTATTGTAGATGAAATTCGAACTATTGTTGATGAAATTCGGATTGTTATTTGATGAAATTCGGATAACACACAGTTAAACACCTAAACAGTTAAAATGAACCACCTGAAACAATTTCTGACTTACCTTATCATTATTGCCTCCGTCATGTGGATTTTGATGGAGCTTGAGGTGTTGGATATTAACTGGCCCTTTATTTTCTCGTTTTTGTTCATTCTTTCGGGGCTGGCTACTGTGGTTGTGGTGTTCGGAAAACATGATGTACCCGCACTTTTAATCGGCACTACTCTCTTTTTAGTCGGAATTTTAATCTATCTGAACCACAATTTCATGTCGATCCCATGGGCACAGTTGCTGCTTCCCACAGCCATGTTTATGATCGGAGTGAACCTGATTATCCTTTTCTTGGATAACCCGAAAGTGCCCGGCTTTTTGATCGTGTCGGTCGTCTTTATCGGGTTTCCCTTTTTCTTTTTAAGCCAGGAGGACTCGATGACTCTCTCTTCGATGTTCACAGCAATCGGAGATATGGTTACAAAATACTGGCTGATAATTTTCTTAGCGGTTATTTCGGTTGTTTTTATTCTTTTGCAGGGTAAAAACTCCGGCGAGAATGGGGATAATGATAATTGAGCAATCAGGAAGTATAACTTAAAAACACAACACTTCCACCCTTAGAAGCAGACGGCTCAGGCAGCAACGGGAGATAATTGCTTAATAACTATAGTGGTTATTTTGCCGGAGGTGCTTCAACCTCTCTTTTGAATAACAACATCCCGCTCATAATTACAGTGTTCGAAGGCGTTTCCGCACCGTTTATATCTTCTTCAGTTAACATTAATTTGTAGCTTCCGCCTTTTGAAAGGTCCGGAACACCGTCAAGCTCGAAAAATTCCAAATTTTGTGAAGGGGCAACTACATCACCCACTTTTTCGTATTTCCCGTCGTCTTGAATCCAAAGTTGGAAACCCTTCCCCGCATTGAAAGAAGTAACATTCGAAAACTGCAAAAAACCTCTTTTATCCGAAACTGAGTAAAAGAACTTACCGTAAGCACCCGGATAATCATCACTTCCTATCAGATTAACAATCCCTACGACTTTTGAAGTGGCAAGAAACAGTATGAGATCCTGGTTAATAATCGCAGTGCTTTTCATGATCTCTGATTTTTTCTGCGCAGTGCCGAGTTCGTTTAACCTTCGGTCGATTTTTTCATCAGAATTAATCACTAAAGTAAGAAGAACAATAACCATTACACTGAACAGAACCACAACAGAGCCCAATACCCCCCAAAACAAGGCTTTGCTTACGCCACCGGTTTTCTCTGTGGCGCCGTAAATCCCTCCTCCTTCGTAATGTCTTTGCTGAGCGCCGGCATAAACTCCAGGCTTTTCTTGTCCGGTGGGATATGGCTGCGAAGCGGACTGCGACGCGACAAATCCCTCACTGCCTTGTGGTTGTAATGCGCCCTGATTCCCGGCTTTTGCACCAATCGTTCCTGTGGTTTCTTCTTCACCGATCTCCTGATCAATCAGTTTTTTTCTTAGTGCCCGCTGTGGCGTTATTTGATGTTCCGGTTCGGCCTCATCTGTTGGTTCATCAACCGTATATCCCTCTTCTGAACCTTCATATTCCGGAGTTTGAGTTGCGGGTTCATCCGTAATTGTTCCGGAATAGGGATCAAAATGCGGCATTTCAGAAGCGTCAATTAACCTCTCACTTAAAGTATCTGTTGTTGGCGATCCTCCGTTATTAACTTCTCCCTCTACATTACCGCCGGTAAGCTCCGGAGCTTTATCACCACCACCGAAACCTTCCCCTGCCCCACCGGAGTTGCTCCCTGAAAGATCATCTCCAAAGGAATCTAATGAAAACGATCCATCCCGACCGGATACGGGGGGTCTTCCAAAACCGGGCAGACGCGGTATTCCCCCTTGAGGACGACCACCACGGCGTGCGCTGCTTTGATCATCCCGTGAAGGAGCGGAATCAAAACTACCCTCTATTGAAGAAGGTGTTGAAAAAGATGAACCGGAAGAGGAAGAACCATCGGCAGAATTCGAAGGTGAACCTGATGGCGCAATATATCCCGGATGTGTGGGTTGCCCCGATAATCCCAAGTGCCCGGATTGTCCAAACTGACCTGATTGCTCCGAAAAGCCAGACTGCCCCGATTGCCCGGGTACGCCTGATTGCCCTGATTGCCCGGGTACGCCTGATTGCCCTGATTGCCCCGACCGGGCGTTTCCAGAACCTGAGGATACTGCACCCGAAGACGCCCCGAATGAACCAAATGGAGCAAAAGGCTGAAAACCCGAGCTGCCGGAAGATTGTGATCCTCCGAAAGATGAACCTGAATCTGTTCCCGTTGGCGTAGGTTCTGCAGCAAAAGAACCAAGTTTGGTAAAGCTGATCCTCTTCTTACCCGGGAGAATTGTTGATGCAGGCGAGATTGTCTCTTCAATTTTTGTGAGAATGTGCTCAATTAAGTGTGGCGGCACATCTTTGGGGTCGATAAACGACACTAAAAGTGCGGTCAGATTCTGATATTCGCCAAGTTCCTGCCATGCAAAATCGTCGCTCGATTCAATCGCGTGAACTGTTTCAATAAATTCATCCTTGTCAAGCGCACCAAGAGCAAACGCCTGAATCAGATTTTCGTATTTCTGTTTCTCTTCAGGGCTCATGCTTCACCGTGCAGTAAATTATCGCGCAACGAACCAAGCGCAAGCCTGATCTTCGAGTTCACTGTCTGAACCGGAATGTTCAAATTCTTGCTGATTTCAGATTGAGTGAAACCGAAATATAACCCGAGGTAAATGACATGCTGCTGCGCTTCGGTTAAACGCATAACTGCGTTTTCGATGTTTTTGCTGATATTAAGCGCTGTTTCAAGGTCTAACGGATCAATCTGCTTGGAAAGATGTGGTATTATAATGTAGTTTTCGTAATCATCTGAGTATTCTTCAAGAAGTGCCGGGTTCCATTTTCTTCTTTTGGCATCTACTGCTTTGTTGCGTGCTAAGGTAATGATCCAGCAGTATGCGTTTTGAGAATTGATATCGTATCTGTTCGCTTTGTTCCATATTATTACGAATATCTCTTCGAAAATTGTGTCTGCTAATACTTCATCTTCAATAATCTTGGAAACTAAAGCATAAACAATTTTCGAGTACCGTCGATAGAGGTCTCTGAAAGCGTCGGTATCTCTCTTTGCAATTTTTATTAATAATTCGTGGTCACTCATCGAAAAGCTCCGGATGATTCACAATCTTTTCAGCAAAATAAATTAATTTTTTCATATTAACCTACAAATTTATAATTTTTATTAGCCTGCCGCAAATATTTTACGCTTATTTAACGAGTATTTTTCGGCGTTAGTCGGTTTGTAGAAAAATTTATTATACAATCCATCTGTTATTCCGAAGCTTTTTTGCAACTCCTGCTGCTTGCCTCGTATCCTCATCCAAATCCATTTCATCAGTGAGGCACAAATATTATCTAAAGGTTTTAGATACCGGACTTTCTGTTTTTGTTTATGACATTGCTTTTTCTTGTGGTTGAAACATTGCGTTTGTTGGTTCACAAGACGGTGCTTTTTCTTGTGGTTGAAACATTGCGCTTTATTGTTTGAGGCATCTTGGTCGTTTGTGTTTGAAACAGTTCTTACTCTTGTGTGAAACAGTCAAGTGATAACCTTAATGATTTGCACAAAGATGGCAGTGGCACAACCGATTGCTTGCTGCTCCGAATTTATCGTGCTCCGTTATTGTGATGCTCCGGAGTTCAACAAAATATTTTTTAGGGTAATTACGGCTGCTCCGCCTACCTCAAAAAGAATAAATTACAGGCAAGTTTTGAAAACAGTTTTACGCTACACAGCAAAATTAAATGCGATCTGCTGATTATATTTTTCCCGATAATATTAAATAAATTTAAAAAAATATTATTAAAGTAACACTATAAGTACAAAATCATAATTATCTTATTATTATGATGATTGATTCAATCAATTAATTTAACACTTTAATATTTAATTTAAAATTTTTCAAGCAATATTATACAATTTTAAAATAAAAAAGCCGTTCTGATCTTTAAATCAAAACGGCTTTTTTAATTGTTATTTGGTCAATATTTTTTGGAATATTACCTTAAAAATGCTCCCGTGTGCCTCATATATTAACTTGTATCATGCTCCCTCAGTTAAGAGTAAGTGCATGATTCGTGCTCCGATAATGGGTGATATCCAAAATACCGAACACCATACATAACCCGTGCTCCCGTATCATAAGTCAGTCTCTCTCACATTATTTCAACTGAATAAACCACCCTAATTTTGCAGATCTGCCAGAATCGATTCTAACTTCGAAAGGTTTTCTTCCCAATCTCTCTTTTTGTTTCGCTCTCTTTCAATAATCTCAGCAGGTGCACGGGAGACAAACTCTTGGTTAGAAAGTTTCTTCTCCAGCCCGGTTAAACCGCCTTTAACTCTTTCGATTTCTTTCTCTAAGCGGTTTCTCTCAACCTCAATGTCAATTAGTCCCTCTAAGGGAACAAAAATTTCGCAATCTTTAATAACTGCAGAGGCGCTTTTAGGCGGTTTCTGCACATCAGTACCAAATTTAATTTCCTCAACTTTTGCAAGTTTTCGAATCAAATCATCGTATAACGGATCAAACATACCGGTTTTTAAGAAAACTTTCACATTTTTTGACGGAGCAATCTTCATTTCACCGCGAATGTTTCTAATTGCAGTAATGATTTCCTGAAGTAACCCCATCTTCTTTTCACCTGCCGGGTCAATCTTTTCTTCATCAGCCTCAGGGAAAGTTGCAACGCTTATCGAATCCCCCGCTTCCCTCTTCTTTATAAGTTGCCACAGTTCTTCAGAAATATAAGGCATAAAAGGGTGAAGCATTCTCAAAATCCTGTCGAACAGCCCAATCGCTTTTTGCGCTGTGTCTGCTTTTATAGCAGAATCATCGCTGTAGAATTTGCTCTTTATCAGCTCAATGTACCAGTCACAAAAATCAGACCATATAAAGGAATATATCAGCTTTGCCGAGTTGGTAAGCTCAAAATCCTCCAAATTTTTGTTCAACTCCCGCACTGTTGAGTTTAACCGTGAATTTATCCAACGATCCACGAAATCTTCCGAAGCGGGTTTATAATCAGGGTCGTAAACAAAACCTTCAGGCGTATTCATCAAAATAAACCTGCCGGCATTCCAGATTTTGTTCGCAAAGTTGCGCCCGATTTCACACTTATCTTCACTGAATCTCACATCCTGCCCCAACGGCGCTAAGAACATCATCGTAAAGCGAAGTGCATCAGCACCATATTTATCTATCACATCCAACGGATCCGGCGAGTTCCCGAGTGACTTGCTCATCTTCCGCCCCAAATCATCCCTTATTACGCTCGTGAAATAGACATGTTTAAATGGTATCTCGCCCTGGAAATAAAGCCCCGCCATAATCATTCGTGCAACCCAGAAGAAAATAATATCGGGAGCAGTTACAAGCGCATCGGTCGGATAGTAATATCTTTGTTCCTCTTCGGTCGTAAATACATCGTGTGCCCACAACCAGCTCGAAGCCCATGTATCAAGCACATCGTTATCCTGAACCCAATTTTCAGAATCAGCAGGCGGTACAACATCACAGTAAATTTCACCACTCTCTTTGTGATACCAAACCGGAATCCTGTGCCCCCACCAAAGCTGCCGCGAAATGCACCAGTCTTTTATATTTGCTAACCAATGCTCGTAAGTTTTCACCCAGTGATGTGGATAAAACTTAATTTTTCCCTCAGAAACCACATCGATGGCGGGTTTTGCGAGCTTATCCATTTTCATGAACCATTGCTCAGAAATATAAGGCTCAACCTGCACATTACCCCGCTGCGAAAAACCAATATTTGTTGTATAATCTTCACTTTTCACCAAATATCCCCCCTCTTCCAGCATTTTCATCGCCTTTTTACGCGCCTCGTACCGTTCCAGTCCGTGAAACTCAGCCGGCGCATTTTCGTTAAGAGTTGCGTCGGGATTAAGGATATTAATGAATTGCAGGTTATGTCTGTGCCCGATCTCATAATCGTTCACATCGTGTGCCGGTGTAATTTTCACCGCACCGGTTCCAAACGATGAATCCACATAATCATCAGCAATTATTTCAATTTCACGACCCGTTAACGGTAGAATAACTTTTTTGCCGACAAACCCCGAGTATCTTTCATCATTTGGATTAACCGCAACGGCAGTATCGCCAAACATCGTTTCGGGTCTCGTGGTTGCAACCACCACTTCCCCACTTCCGTCAACCATCGGGTAGCGGATGTGCACAAGTTTGATGTTCATCGTTTGATAGTAAACTTCCTCGTCGGAAATGGCGCTCTGCGTTTTGGGATCCCAATTAACCATGCGATAGCCGCGATAAATCAGCCCGTCTTTGTACAGTTTTACGAACGCATCAATCACTTTCCGGTAGTAATGATCGTCCATCGTGAAGCGCAGGCGCTCCCAGTCGCAGCTGATACCTAATTTTTCAAGCTGACTTATAATAATTCCGCCGTATTTTTCTTTCCATTCGTGGCAGTGCTTTAAAAATTCTTCGCGCCCGATCTCTTTTTTATCTATTCCCTGCTCTGCGAGGTGCTGCACAACTTTCGCTTCCGTTGCAATAGAAGCATGGTCCGTTCCCGGAACCCAACAAGCATTAAAACCTTGCATCCGTTTGTGCCGTATTAAAATATCCTGAATTGTATTGTTGAGAACATGCCCCAAATGAAGCATTCCTGTAATATTAGGCGGCGGAATTACGATGGTGTAAGGGGTTTTATTTGTGTCAATTTCAGAACGGAAAAGCCCATGGTCCTGCCAGTATTTGTACCATTTCGCTTCTACGGGTGAGGGGCTGTATGCTTTCTCTATTTCAATCATTAAGTTTCCGGAAATTAAAAAATACGAATTTTAAATATACGGAGATTTGAAAGATTTGCCGGCAGAGGGCTACAGACTATAATCTATAATCTTTGAAGTGGTGGTAAGTATAGTGTGGCGATTTGGTTATATGTTTGCCTTGTGAAGTTGATTTAATGTATAGCAACTACAAAGGTCTTTTTAACCACTTTCCTTTCACTCAAAATATTTTGCTTTTGACGCAATTTGATAGCCGATGTTAAAAGATTTTTTGAATTGTAAAATTAAGCTTTAAAAACACCGGTGCGTTTCCCGGTATGGGTGTTATTAAAAAAATTCTTTTCAACAAAACTAACTGTAATCCAAATCAACCTGAATTCCAAGAAGCTTATCCGCGTGGGACTCATCCTTTAGTTCCAAACAAACATTTTTTTCTATAATATTTTCTATTTCGTCTTTAGTCAGGTGTTTTTTTAATTCGTCTAACTGGTTTTGATTCATTGAAAGTACATATTGTTTTTTTGACTTAACTATATATTCATTCAGAATCCTAAATATTTCTGCTGTTTGTCTCGGATCAATATCACTTAAAACTCTGCTGTCATGGAACAAAAAGTTTACTCTGTGAGAGTAACCTTTAAGCAACAGTGTCAGGTCGTAACAAAATATTTTGATATTGTTAATTCCATCAGAACTATCTGCCTCAATTTTAGCATCAATATTAAACCTTATCTGGTTATCTCTCTCATTATTATAGATTGTAATTCCTGCTGCAGCTTTTGGATAAAATCTTTTTGACAGTTCGCGGAAAAAATTTGTTGCGGTAGAAACTTTTTCCTTGAAATTCGTTAAATATTCGTCGGTTCTTTTTGTTGATTCAAGTAACTTTCGGTCTATTTCCAATTTTTCATTTTTATACATAGACATAAGTGCGTCAAATCGCTTAATTTCATCTCTCTTGAACCTCAAGTCAGTCAGTTTATGAGTCATTTGCACAAAAATATCCAACGCTTGATGGGCATTTAAGTATTTCAAATTCGAATCAAGTTCTTGCTCTTGTATCTTGATTTCTGCTGTAACATCATTTAATTTCCTCTGCAAATCATTTTTTTGCTCAAGCAGCCTTCGTTCTCTGTTTGAACTTAAATGCTCGTAAAAATTGTGCAATTCATCTAAAGTCTTAAGCGCCCCATCATTGAGAACAACAGAAGCTTCCTTGTATATTGTTTCGATTGATTCTCGTTTAATATCAGGTTTGATTACGAGAGTGTTATCGATGTTTTGAAGTTGATTTGTGAGAAGAATTTTTTGGTTTTGAAGTTGATCTAAATTAGCCTTTATTTTATCCGCCTGCGCACTAATTTCATAATAATCTTCTGCAACCTTGAAAGATTCTATATTTTGAGTTATTTTGGCAATGTTCTCATCAAGTTCACTCTGTGCTAATGATACATCTTTGTTTCCGATAAAAAAATCTCTTAAAATGGGGTCATTGCCAAGCTCTTTTATTAAGTTTTTTATCCGCTCTTCTTTTTTTCTCAATAAGTATTTTTCCTCTGCCATTTTCACATCAAGCCCTAATAACAAAGCGTTGATTATTTGGATTTGATATTCATTATTTATAGCATTTGGATTATTAAACGAGGTATAAGAAGCTTTTCGCGGCCGGAGAAAAAAAGCAAGAAGAGATCGAAATGTCAGGTGCTCTGTTTGTTCAGGAATTTTGAATAGAAGAGCACCCATAGTTTGGTTAAATTCTTTTAAAGTTATTTCCCGACCATCTAACTTTATTTTTGATTGATTTTCTGTACTTCTTTCTGAAATATAGTGTTTGTCACCAATTCTAAATTCAAGAATAAATTTCCATCCCGGGAGTTTTGTCCTAAAATCTTCTTTATTATTAGAACCAAGACAAAAGTGAATTATCGCTATAATTAATGATTTCCCTACTCCGTTGTAAGTCTTTCCTTTTTGATCAGTTAATTCAGGGTTTTTTTGGGTCGCTAAAATAAAATTGAGACCAACAGAGTTGTTAAATCTCACCGTTTTAAATGATTCTTTGTTCGAGGATAACGAAATTAATTGCATCTTTCGATCATCCCATTTTTCTCTGTTATCGCATTAATACCGTACAGGAAAACCAATGTTAAAATCAAATTTTCAAGTGTGTGTTTAGCATAATATCTATCTTGGCGGTAATCTTCCTGATAAGCATCCCACAGATCATCAACGCTGACAGGTGAGTCTATTTTTGTCAGTAAATAACTGCCAAAACCCAACAACGATTGTGAAAAGTTAATGTGCTTTGAAGGCATTAGCATAATTTTCTCTATTTTGGTTCATCAAATATATCGCAACTCTCAAAGTATTTAGAGATAAGTGTAATAGCTGCTTGTTGCAATGCAGACTTATTTTCCGGAGAACATTGTATAACCATCTCCCAAAATATATAATCACCGGAGTATTCGTCAAGATTATCCGGGAAATCTTTTTTGATCTTTTGATACATTGTAATCAATTTTTTTTGAACCTCAACTGCAAGATGTAATGCTTCAAGTGGAAATGGAATTTCGTAAATTTATTTAATGTAAAATAATAAAAAAGGAGATTCCTTTCATGCAAACGAAAAAGAGATTCACCCCCGAGCAAAAAGTCATCATTCTCAGAGAA